>Ga0209479_1000190_pt1 | contig 122447 bp, 138 predicted proteins | sample DewCreD2012metaG_2_FD_184112 | JGI IMG/M metagenome (GOLD analysis project Ga0209479, IMG submission 184112) | Hot spring sediment bacterial and archeal communities from British Columbia, Canada, to study Microbial Dark Matter (Phase II) - Dewar... ... | reverse complement strand
TCGGATCGCCGCCTCTTTGGGCCAAAGCTCGACGGCTGATCAGGTCAGGTCGCAGGCCTATAGCCCGCTGGCAGGCCGAAGGCCCTTGGGCTGCGCCTCTCGGCGGGCTGGGATGGCTACTGCCCGCACCGGCATGGCCCCCTGGCGCCCACCACCAACAAACGCAGCGAGCAGGCCATCGGCCGACCTGCATCGGGGCCAAGGCCATGCGGGGCATCGAGTCCTGGGCCGGGCGCAAGTCCGGCCTTCCTCCTCCCCCACCTGCAGATGGCCCGAGGTGCGCACGCCCGCACGAGAGCTGCACTCCGCCCCGCCGTCCTCTTCCCTACCACAGGGCGCCGCTCGCGCGGGCGACAGATACCATGGGCTGCGCCGAAGGGGCCCCCTGCGCTCGACTGCCAGCCTTTGGCTCTCCCGCCTACTTCTGGCAGACGGTGCCTTCACGGAGCGCCTGCGAACGGCGCCGGAGGCGTCGAGGCCGCACGGGAGCCTGACTCTCCCTAGTCCAGCAGAATGAAGCCCTCACGGGGAAAGTCGTCGTCAAAAGCAAAGGCGACAGCGATGCCATATCTTCGCATCAGCACGAAGCTCATGCAGTCCACTAGGCTCAGCTCCCGCTTCCCTCTCGCGGCCAGCAAGGCAACCGCCTCCCGGTGGTCTCGCGCTGTGACCCAATGGATGCGCATGGATGCGGCGTCGGCCAGGAAGCGCAAGGCTACCACCAGGCCAAGGCGATGCTGTAGCAACGCCGTCGCCTCGGCCAAAAGGTAACTGTGCAGGAAGAACCGGTAGCCCTGTTTCTGCAGTCTCCCGAGCCGCTCAACTGCTACCCCGTGGTTGGGATCTCTTCGGTCGGCCAGGGCGTAGATGGCGGAAGTGTCGAACAAGAGCCAGGTCACGGGGCGTCCCACAGCGCCTCATCGTGCCGCTCCGAGACGGGCGCCAGGTCACCCTGGACGCTCTCCCCTATGCTCACGAAGCTCAGCGACTCGGCCTGGGCAATCCTGTCGCCAGCCTCTATGTGTCGCCGTATGATTCGGCGCACCAGCTCGGAGATGGAGACGCCCTCGTTGAAGGCCTCCTGTCGCAGCAGCTCGTAGATGTCGTCGTCCAGCTGCAGCTGCGTCCGGCGCACGAGCGTCACCTCCTTGCTACACTATAGCAGCATACCATCATGATGTCACCACCCCAGGGCTTGTCTTGCTAAGGCTGGATGGTGGTCTGCTTGTGCATGGGCAGGGGTGGGGGGCGATTGCCGCAGGCGTTCTGGGCCTGCCTGGAGGCGGCCCAGGCCCATTACCGGGGCAGGGGTCCAGGGCGCAGGCAGGGCCACCCTTGGGTCTACGGCTGGGGCCTCTACCTCGCCCTCCTCCTCCGGGCCTACCTGCGGGCCACCTACCGGGAGACGCTGGCCACATGTCAGCCCCTCTTCCCAGGCCGCCCCTGCCCACCCCCTTCTCCGGGAAGGGGCTCTGGTGGCTGGCGGGGCTCGGGCTGCCGGAGCCCTACGGTGGGGGCTCGGGGGCCTGCTGCGGCTGCTCTTGGCCCTCAGGCAGGAGCTGGCGCCGGTGGCAGGGAGGGTGCGGCGGCCGGCCCCGTGGCGATGGGCGGGCGCTGCTCGGTTCTGCAGCCGTGGCCCGCTATGACCGGGGCGGTGCGGGCCGTCTTTACAAACGGTGGGCGGGGCGGCTAGCCTGCCAACTGGCCCCTGTGAGGAGATGACCCATGGCCTACTGGATCGTGGTCGGCTCGGAGGAGAACTTTCGCATCGCCCAGGAGCGGGGGTTCGACACGTTCGGCGCCAACCTGACCACGGTGGGGGCGGCCGCCAACGTCTACGTGGTGAACGTGGCCGCCCGGGCCGGATACCGCATCGGCTTCGTCACCTTCCTGCGCTACGGCGCCCTGGTGACCCTGGCCTCGGCCACCATCGCCGCCCTCTACCTCTGGCTGCGCTATCTGGCCTTCTGAGGGAGCCGTGCAGGGGGAGGCGCGCCCGGACGAGGGGCTGGGGCGGCTACTGCAGGTGCGCGCCCTGGGGCAGCTGGCCCAGAACGCCCTGCTGTATGCCCTCCTCATCGCCGTCGTCGAGCGCACCGACTCCAGCTTCTACACCGGTCTGCTGGTGGCGGTGGTGACGGCCCCGTCCATCGCCCTGGGGGTGCTGGGGGGCACCCTGGCCGATGCCCTGCCCCTGCGGGGGGTGCTGGTGCTGGGCTCCTGGCTGCGGGCGGCGGCGGTGGCCCTGATGCTGGTGAACCGCGACAGCCTGGGCGCCCTCTACTGGCTGGCCTTCCTGTTCATGGTGGTGAACCAGGCGACCGGGCCGGCCGAGTCGGCCGCCTTGCCGCGGCTGGTGCCGGCCCAGGGGCTGCCGCGGGCCACGTCGCTGTTCGTGCTGGCGGGGATGGTGGGGCAGGCGGGAGGCGCGGCGGCCCTGGCACCCCTCCTGCTCAAGGCCCTGGGCCCGGGGGCGGTCATGGCCCTTGCCCTATCTGTGCTGCTGGCCACCTCCTACCTGGCGGCGGGGCTGGCCCCCCTGCCGCAGGCGCCGGCGCCGCCCGTCCAGCGACTGGGGCCGCGGCTGCTGGAGGCCGTCGCCCTGGGCTGGCGCATCGTGGCCAGCCAGCGCCCCGCCTTCCTGGCCATGGCCTATCTGACCCTGGCCATGACCCTCATGAAGGGGGTGGCGGTGCTGGCGCCCTACTACGTCAAGGACACCCTGGGCATCACCTCCGAGAACACCGTCTACGTCATGGCGCCGGCGGCCATCGGCGCGGCCCTGGCCCTGGCCCTGGTGCCCTTCCTGGCCCGCTTCTTCCGGCTGGAGCTGCTGATGGCGGTGGGGCTGGGGGTGCTGCTGGCGTCGCTGCTGGGCCTGGGGCTCATCGTCCAGCTGAAAGGGGTCATCCTGGAGCACCTGGACCTGGGCATCAGCTTCGTCGAGGAGCGGCTGGGGGTGTCGTCGGTCATCACCCTGACGCTGCTGTTGGCGGTGCCGGCGGGCGGGGCAGCGACGGCGGTGCTGGTCGCGGCCCGCACCGTGCTGCACCGCTCGGCGCCGTTGGGGGCCCAGGCGCGGGTCTTCGCTACCCAGGCGGCCATCGCCGACGCCTTCTCCCTGCTGCCGACGCTGGCCATGGGCAGCATGGCCGACTTGGTGGGGCCGCGCTCGGTGCTGCTGGGCGCCACCCTGGTGGCGGGCTGGGCCGCCTACTACCTCTCGCGCTCGCGCCGCTTCCCCCAGCCGGCCATCCAGCCGACCTGACGGGTCAGGCGGGCCGACAGGGGACGCCGTGGGCCTGCAGCCGTCGGCACCAGGCCTCGGTCGCATCCTGCCGGAAGATGGACTCCAGCAGCCGTCCCAGCCTTCCCCTGGGTGGGGCGGCAGCGGCTACCTCCCACGAGCCGGGATAGGCCAGCTCCGGTCGCCCCAGACACTTGGCCAGCGCCCGCCACTGCTCCGGCCCCTCCAGCGCCAGATGGATGTAGCCGTCGCGGCAGCGGTAGCGACGGCGGACGGGGGACGACGCCATGGCCGGCGGAAGGGTCAGCGACAGCCGCCGTGGGCGGCCAGGAGGCGGCGGGGCCCCAGCACCTGCCGGTAGATGGCCTCCACCCGTTCGGCCACCTGCGGCCACTGGTAGCCCAGGGCCAGCAGGCGGGCGCGACGGCCCAGGGCCTCCCGCAGCTCGCCGTCGCAGAGCACCCGCTCCAGGCAGCGGGCGAAGGGCTCCGGCTGGGCGGGCGAGACCAGGAAGCCCGTCTCGCCGTGGCGGACCAGTTCCTGCAGGCCGCCCACCCGCGACGCTACCACGGGGGTGCCGCAGGCCATGCTCTCCAGGGCCACCAGCCCGAAGCTCTCGTAGCGGGAGGGGACGGCGCAGACGTCGGCGGCGCTGTAATAGAGGGGCAGGCGCTCGTGGGGGACGGCGGGCAGGAAATGGACGTGCCCCTCGCTGCCCAGGCGACGGGCCAGGGCGCGCAGGCGCTGGCGCAGCGCCTCGTCCCGCTCGTCGCCGCCCACCAACACCAGCCGGGCGGGCACCGAAAGGCGGGCGTGGGCCCGCAGCAACAGGTCGAGGCCCTTGAGCGGCTCCAGCCTGCCCACGAAGAGGACGATGGGCAGGTCGCCCGGCAGCCCCAGGGCCTCCCGCGACGAGGCCCGCCCCAGGGGCCGGAAGAGGCCTGTGTCAACGCCGCAGGGCACCACCTCCACCCGTTCGGGCGGGACGCCGTAGAGGCGCACCAGCGCCTCCTTCTCGCCGCGGCTGGCGCAGACGATGCGGTCGGCGGCCAGGGCGATCTGTCGCTCCGCCTCCAGGCGGTGGGGGTGCTCCCGCTCGCCCGGGTGGAAGCGCAGCTTCACCTCGCCCAGGGTGTGGAACATGATGACATGCGGGATGCCCCAGCGCTCCTTGAGCACCTGCCCCGCCCAGCCCGACAGCCAGTAGTGGCTGTGGACCAGGTCGTAGCCGCGCCCTTCGGCCTGGGCGTGGGCCAGCAGACGGCGCACGAACTCGGGCAGATGGGGGTAGAGGTCTTCCTTGTCGGCGTCGGGCGGCCCCGCCTCCAGTTGGACCAGGCGCACGTTGGGCGCCAGCTCCATCACCGAGGGCGACACCGGGTCGGTGCGCCGGGTGAAGATGTCCAGGCAGTGGCCGCGGCGACCCAGCTCGCGGCTCACCGAGCGCACGTAGACGTTCAGGCCGCCGCTGTAGCGGGTGCCGGGCAGGGCCAGGGGCGAGGTGTGGAAGCTGAGGACGGCGATGCGGCACACGGCCCCTATCCTCTCAGCACCCTCAACCGGTGCACCGGCTCGTCGCGGGCGCCCAGGTCATATTTGTAGGGCTCGGCGCCGCGCAGGAAGTCCAGCTTGCGGTAGCCCTGCGCGATGGCGTGCTCCACCAGCATCGCCTTGGACAGCAGCCCCACCGCCAGGTGGCCGTAGGCGGGGTCGTAGCCGCTGTTGTAGAGCTGCAGCGCCTGGCCGCTGACGAAGCAGAGAAGGGCGGCGGCCCGCACCTCCCCCAGGCGCAGGAAGTAGAGGCGCACCCACCCCTCCGGCGCCAGATAGGAGACCATGCGCCGGAAGAAGCGGGCCATGCGCTCGTCCATGAAGCGCGCCTTGTCGGGGCGGCTGATGCGGTGCAGGTGCAGGAAGTCGTCCACCGCCGCCGTCGCCTCCGCCGGCGACGAGAGCACCTCCAGCGTCGGCTCGCCCAGGCGGTGGAGACGGCGCAGCTTGCGCAGGAGCTCGTGCCGGTCCTTGCCCGGCAGCGACTCCAGGTATTCCTCCCAGGTAGCGGGCAGGTCGAGGGTGGGGCAGACGTCCTCCCGCTCCCGCTCCACGGTCAGACCCTCGCGGCGGGCGAGGTCGGGGAGGAGGCGCAGGGTGGGCGAGCCCTCGGGGAGGCCCCAGAGCACCAGCTCGCGCCACTCCTCTCCGCGAAGGGCCTGCCAGAGGGAGGCGAGGGCCTCCTCGCTGGCCTCGGCGTCCAGCACAAAGTCCATGTAGTCGCAGACGTTGGGGTCGCCGGCGAAGGTGAGGGCATCGCCCTGGCGCATGAAGGCGCCGATGCCCACCACCCGCTCGTGGCGGCGGGCCGTGAGCAGCAGGGGGGAGCCTTCCCCGAACTCCTCCCACCAGGCCCGTAGCCAGGTGGGGGAGAGGAAGACGTGGCCCAGGGCGGCCCGCCGCAGGAGCCCCCGCCACTGGTCGGCCAGGGCCGCCGGCACCTGACCCAGGGCCGCCTCGGTCATGACCGCTGCCCCCGCACCAGCGACAGGAACTCGGCGCGGGTGACGCCGCGGCGGAAGACCCCCCGCAGGGCGGAGGTGACCATGAGGGCGCCGGGCTTCTTCACCCCGCGCATGCTCATGCACAGGTGCTCCGCCTCCACCACTACCGCCGCCCCCTGGGGCCGCAGCCCCTCCATCAGGCAGTCGGCGATCTGGCTGGTGAAGCGCTCCTGCACCTGGGGGCGACGCGCCAGGATGTCCACCAGGCGGGCGATCTTGCTGGCCCCCACGATGCGGCCGTCGGGCACGTAGCCCACGTGCACCTGCCCGAAGAAGGGCAGGAAGTGGTGCTCGCACAGGGAGTAGAAGGGGATGTCGCGCAGCACCACCATCTCCTGGTGCGGCTCGGGGAAGGTGGTGGAGAGCACCGACAGGGGGTCTTCGCGCAGGCCGGAGAACATCTCGGCGTAGAGGCGGGCAATGCGCCGGGGCGTCTCGGCCAGGCCTGGGCGCTGCGGGTCTTCGCCGATGGCTTCAATGATCTGGCGCACCGCCTGCGCCACCCGCTGCAGGTCGGGGGGGTCCTTGGCCGAGATGCCCTGCACCTTGCGCCGCAGCCGATAAAGGGTCTCCTCTCGATTGTAGCAGCAAACGGGGGCAAATACGAACGGCTCAGACCAGGGCCAGGGCCCGCTCCACCGCCCCCAGCTCCGCCGCCACCGGCACGATGTGGGCGGGGATGCTCTCGGCCGCCTCGGGGTCCTTGAGGCCGCTGCCGGTGACGATGCACACCGCCCGCTGGCCGCTCAGGTCGCGCTGGCGGGCCACCTTGATGAAGCCGGCCACCGCCGCTGCCGAGGCCGGCTCGGCGAAGATGCCCTCCTCCTGGGCCAGCAGGCGGTAGGCCTCCAGTATCTCCTGGTCGCTGACGGCGGCGATCTCGCCGCCCGACTGGTCGCGGGCGGCCACGGCCAGGTGCCAGGAGGCCGGGTTACCGATGCGGATGGCGGTGGCGATGGTCTGGGGGTCTTCCACTGGCTCGCCGCGCACGATGGGGGCGGCCCCCTCGGCCTGGAAGCCCATCATCCGCGGTAGGCGCCGCGCCCGTCCCAGGCGGTGGTATTCGACGAAGCCCTGCCAGTAGGCGCTGATGTTGCCGGCGTTGCCCACGGGTATGAAGACCATGTCTGGGGCGTCGCCCAGGTCGTCCACGATCTCGAAGGCGGCCGTCTTCTGCCCCTCCAGCCGGTGGGGGTTGACGGAGTTGACCAGGGCGATGGGGTGGGCGGCGGCCACCTGCCGCGCCAGGCGCAGGGCGTCGTCGAAGCTCCCTTCCAAGGCGACGATGACGGCGCCGAAGGCGATGGCCTGGGCCAGCTTCCCCCGCGCCACGTAGCCCCTGGGTATGAAGATGTAGGAGCGCAGGCCGCAATGGGCGGCGTAGGCGGCAGCCGAGGCGGCCGTGTTGCCGGTGGAGGCGCAGAGGACGGCCCGGTGCCCCTCCTCCACCGCCTTGGCCACCGCCACCACCATGCCCCGGTCCTTGAAGGAGCCGGTGGGGTTGCAGCACTCCAGCTTGAAGTAGAGTTCGGGGCAGCCCAGGCGCGGCCCCAGCCGCCGCGAGCGCACCAGGGGCGTCTCCCCCTCCCCCAGGGTGAAGATGGGCGTGCGCTCCGTCAGCGGCAGCAGGTCGCGGTAGCGCTCCAGCACGCCCCGGCGCCTACTGCTCCAGCTGTTCCATTCCACCGCGTATCTCCTGGACCTCTTGCCGCAGGACGTCCTGCTGGCGTCGCCGCTGCCGTTCGAGGAGCTGCAGCACCTGGCGCAGGGCCTGACGGAAGCGCTGCCGGTGCTCCTCCACCTCCTGCGACAGGAGCATGAGCCCCTGGGCCTGCTCCTGCACGCGCTGGGCCAGCAGATCCAAATGCCGCCCCTGCTCCTCCCGCTCCGCCGTCTGGCGCTCCAGGGTGCCCTCCAGGACGGCCAGGTGCTGGGAGAGGCGCTCCACGTCGGCGCGGAGCTGTCGCCAGTCCTCCCGCCCGGTTTGCAGTTGCTCCAGGCGCCCCTCCATGCGTTGCACCTGCTGCACGGCGTCCTGGATGGCCGACTGCTGCACCTGGAAGCGGGCAGCGAGGGCGTCCTGCTTCTCCTGCAACTGGACGAGGGTGCCGTGGGCCCTGCTCAGGGACTCCTCCAGGGAGAGGAGGCGCTCCACCTGCTGCTGCAGGCGGGCCAGCCCGTCCTGGAAGCGGGCGCCGGAGTTTTCCACCCCCAGCTGGAGCTGGGAGAAGGCGTCGTCCAGGCGGCGGGCCAGGCCTTCCAGGGTGCGCCCCAGCTCTTCCAGGGCGGTGGTCCTGGCCTCCAGGGCCTCCACCCGCTGCAGCAGGCCGCTGGTCACCTGGTGGAACTGCTCCAGGTCGGTGCGGCGCTGGCGCAGAACGTCGCTGGCCAGGGTGAGGGCCTGGTCGTGGCGGCGCTCCATCTGCACCAGGCGGGTCTGCAGCAGGCGGACCTCCTCCTGCAGGGCGGGCAGGGCGTGGGCGAGGCGCTGGACGCCGTCCAGCATCTCTTTCGTCTGCTGCAGGGAGGCGGCCATCTGCCGCGCCTCCTCCTGAGTGCGGCGCAGGCCGCGCTCTAACTGCAGCAGCTGGGAGGCCAGGTAGGAAGGGCGTCTCTCGTCGCCACTGGCCTCCGGCGGCGGGCCGTCTTCCCTGGCCGCCATTCAGTCCTCCACGCGCAGGAAGTTGCCCACGGCGCAGACCACGGGCAGCCGCTCCACCTCGGCCATGGTAGCGCGGACGTCGGCCTCGCGGGCGGCGTGGGTCATGATGACGATCTCCGCTGTCTGGGCGGCGGCGTTGCTCTCCTTCTGGATGACGGAGGCGATGCTGACCTGGTGGTCGCCGAAGCAGCGGGCGATTTGGGCCAGCACCCCCGGTCGGTCGGCCACCTCCATGCGGATATAATAGCGACATTCCAGGTCGTCCATGGGGCGCAGGGGCAGGTGCACCATCCCCTGCCAGGGGGCGGGCGGGCGGCCGTGGCTGAGGGCCTGGGCAGCGTCGAGGATGTCGGCGATGACGGCGCTGGCGGTGGGGGCCGCCCCCGCCCCGGGCCCCTGGAAGACGACCCGCCCCAGCAGGTCGCCCTCCACCTCGATGGCGTTCAGGACTCCGTCCACCTTGGCCAGGAGCTCCTCCTGGGGCAGCAGGGCGGGGTGCACCCTCGCCTCCACCGCCTCGCCGTCGGCGGGCCGGCGGCGGGCGATGGCCAGCAGCTTGATGCAGTAGCCCAGTTCGCTGGCGTAGCGGAAGTCCCGCGCCTGCAGTCGGGTGATCCCCTCGCGGTAGATGGCCTCGGGGGGCACCTGGGTGTGGAAGGCCAGGCTGGCCAGGATGGCCAGCTTGTAGACGGCGTCGTGCCCCTCCACGTCGTTGCTGGGGTCGGGCTCGGCGTAGCCCAGCTCCTGCGCCTGGGCCAGGGCGGTGGCGAAGTCCAGCCCCTCCCGCGCCATGCGGGTGAGGATGTAGTTGGTGGTGCCGTTGATGATGGCCCGCAGGCCCTTGATGTCGTTGGCCGACAGGTCGCGCTTGAGGGGGGAGACGATGGGGATCCCCGCCCCCACGCTGGCCTCGTAGAGCACGTCCACTCCCCGGCGATGGGCCAGGGAGAGCAGCTCCGGCCCGTGCTTGGCCATCACCTCCTTGTTGGCGGTGACGACGTAGCGCCCCCGCTCCAGAGCGCGGCGGATGTAGTCCACCGCCGGCCTCTCGCCCCCCATCAGCTCCACGACGATGTGCACCTGGTCGTCCTCGAGCACCTGGTCGGGGTCGGCGGTGAGGAGGGAGGGGTCCAGGGCCACGGGGCGGGGCTTGTGGGGCTGGCGCACCAGCACCCGGCGCAGGCGCAGGGGGCGCCCCAGGCGGCGGGCGTAGACCTCCCCCTTCTCCAGCAGGGCGCGGGCCACCCCGCTGCCCACCACCCCCAGGCCCAGGAGGGCCACGTTCAGCGGCTCGGCCACGGCCTCAGCCCCCGTAGACCTCTTGCAGCACCCACCTCAGCTTGCGGGAGTCGCCCGAGACGGGGTCCACGTAGTTGCGCACGTCGGCCTGCAACCGCTTCTGGGCGAGCCAGTCGTCCAGGGCGCGGCGGGCCAGCACCAGCTTCTGGGCGTCGTCCAGGTTGCGCTGCGAGTCCTTCTCCAGCACCTGGTAGACGTAGACGAAGCCCGACTGGGGATCCTGGTATTTGCCCAGTTGCCCCGGCCCCAGGGCGAAGAGCACCTGCTCCGCCCCGGCCGGCAGGGCGCCCCGGGGCATCCAGCCCACCTCGCCGCCGCGGGCGGCGGTGAGGGTGTCCAGGGAGCTGGCGGTGGCGATGGCGGCGAAGTCCTCGCCCCCCTGCACGCGAGCGATGATCTGGTCGGCCTCCACCGGGCTGCGGACGATGATCTGGCGGTAGCGGACGGCCTCAGCCTGGGCGGGCGCCTGGGCCTGGAAGTGCTTCAGGGCCTTGTCCAGCAGCAGGTCGCCCTCCACCATGCGCCGATACTGTTCGTCGCTCAGGCCGGTGCGCGTCAGCTCCTGCTGATAGCGCCGGGGGAAGGGGTCCTCCTCCCCTTCGGCGGGAGGCTGGGCACCTACCCGCTGGCGGAGGGCGTCCTCCACCTCCTGCGGGTCGAGGGCGAGGCCCAGCTCGGCGGCGAAGCGGTGCAGCAGGTCTTCCTGGACGATGCGTTGGGCCACGTCCTGGAAGGCGGCGGTGGCGGCGCTGCCGCTGGCCGTTCCCCCCACCTCGCTCAGGTGCATGCGCAGGCGCTGGGCGAAGTAGCGCAGGCTGTAGGTGGTGTCGCCTACCTTGAGGGCAGCGCTGTTGGGGCGGTTGCGCTCCTCCCACAGCCCCCTGACCACGGCGAAGACGGCCAGCCCCGCCCCCACCGTCAGCAGGGCCACCACCACGACGGTGGCCAGCAGGCGGCCGGGCGTCTCCCGGCCGCCCCGGAAGGTGCTCTCCCAGGGCGGGGTGGGGACTCGGGCAGGGCGCCTCTGTTTGGGCATGGCTGGGCAGGAGGGGCGGGCCCCCGGGCCCCGCGCCTAGGAGACGGGCGTGGGGGACGGCCAGCCCATCTTGCGGATGTGCTCGGCGGTGAAGGGCAGCAGGGCCACGTGGCGGGCCCGCTTGATGGCCCGGGCCAGGGCCCGCTGGTGCTTGGCGCAGGTGCCCAGCTTGCGTCGCGACTCGATGCGGCCCCGGTCGGTGAGGAAGCGCCGCAGGAAGGCGGTGTTCTTGTAGTCTATGCGCTTGATCTGCTCGGCGCAGACCGGGCAGACCTTGCGACGGCGTCCGTAGCGACGCTTGCGCTGTCTGGGCGCCTCGGCGGCCTCGGCCGGCTGCTCGGGCGCCCGTTCCGGCTCCTCGACCATGCTCAGGCTTCCCTCCCGGCTGGGGGTGTCACTCTTCGGTCTCGAAGGGCAGCTCCTCCTCGGACTCGGCGGCCGCCTCCTCGCCACCCTCCAGCAGCGGCGCGGCGCCGGGCCGGTCGAGGAAGATGACCCGCTCGGCCAGGATCTCGTTACGGAAGCGGCGCTGGCCGTCGTTCCCCTCCCAGCTGCGGCTGCGCAGGCGCCCCTCCACGTAGACGCGCCTGCCCTTCTGCAGGTAGAGGTTGCACTGCTCGGCCAGCCGCCCCCAGGTGACCACCGAGAACCACTCCGTCTCCTCGCGGCGGTCGCCCTCGGGGGTAGTGTAGACGTGGTTGGTGGCGATGCGGAAGGTGGTCATGGCGTTGCCGGCGGCGGTGTAGCGCATCTCGGGGTCGGTGCCGGCGTTGCCTATGACCAGTATCTTGTTGAGGCCGGCCACACCTAGCGCCTCCTACTCCTCCTCGCCCTCGTCGGTGCGGACCACCAGGTGTCGCAGGACGGGCTCGCTCACTTCCAGGCTGCGGTTCAGCTCCCGCACCGCCGCCCCGTCCAGGCGGAACTGGGTGACCACGTAGTGGCCCTCGGTGTGGCGCTGGATGGGGTAGGCCAGCCGACGCCGGCCCCAGCGGTCCAGCTTCACCACCTCGCCGCCCCGTTCGCTGATGAAGCGCTGCACCCGCTCCACCGTGGCCGAGACCTGCTCGTCGCTCAGTTCGGGGCTGATGACCAGCACCAGTTCGTATTCGCGCATCTTCTCCCGGGGGAAAAGGATATCGTTGGGCAGCCCCCCTGTCCTATCGTGGCCGATTATAGCACCGGCGCTACCCAGCAACAAGGGCCGCTCCGCCGCTGCCTGGCCGCCGTCCAGTAACGCCTTCCCCATCGCTGACGTCTAGAGAAGAGAAATACGGCACGGGCAGCTACCTGCATGTCCGCAGGCGACACTCACCGACAGAGCCTTTCAGCTCGCCTGTTGCGCCTAGCCGAACTGGCCTGGGTGCGGGGGCCCAAGGAGGCCGTCCTCACCCAGGCGGCCGAGGCTGTCGCCAGGGCCTGTGGCGCCACGCTGGCCGAGGCGCTGGAGGTGGACAGGCAGCAGGGGGTGGTGCGAGTCTGGGGCTACCCCCGTGGCCGCGAAGCGGAGCTGGCCGCCCTGGACCCCTCCCGGCTGGAGCCCCTGCTGGCGATGCAGGGGGCGGCGCTGCTGAGCGGCGAGGAGGCCCGCCTCTCGCCCCGCTCGACCGAGGCGGCAGTCCGCTGGGCACTGGTGGCCCCGGTGCCGGTGGGCGACGGCGTTTGGGGCCTGCTGTGCGCCTACCGACAGCATGGGCGCCCCTTCACCGCCTTCCACGCCCGCCTGCTGGAGGTGGCAGCCAGGGCCCTCGGCGCCTGCCTGGAGCGCGAGAGGGAACGGGAGGAGCTGGAGGCGCTGCGGCGGCGCTGGGACGCCCTCTGGACGAACCCCTACCAGATCGTCTGCGAGCTGAGCACGGGCGGCCGCATCCTGAAGGTGAGCCCGGGCTTCCTAGATCGGCTGGGGGTGGACGCCGACACCCTGGTGGGGGCCATAGCCACTGACTTCATCCATCCCGAGGACGTGCAGGAGCTGGCACGGCTGGCCCAGCGCCCCCACGCCAAGCTGGCCCTGCGCTGGCGCCTGCCCGACGGCCAGTGGCTCTGGCTGGAAGCGGTGGGGAAGGCCTTCGAGGCCCGCGAGAACAAGTGGCGGGTGCTGGTGACCGTCCGCGACCTGTCCGAGTACCGGCGTCTGGAGATGGAGCTGCGCCAGAGCGAGGAGACGCTGCGCACCATCCTGGACACCGTCAACGAGGCCGTCTTCATCACCGACCAGAGCCAGTGTTACCTATGGTGCAACCAGGGCTTCAGCCGCATCACCGGCTACAGCCGCAGCGAGGCCATCGGCCTGCCCATCTCGGCCCTGGTTCCCCCCGACCAGATGGAGAAGGTGCGGGAGCTGTCGCGCAAGCAATTGCGGGGAGAGCTGGGCGCCCATTCCTACGACCTGGAGATCGTGACCAAGGACGGCCAGCGTCTGCCCATCGAGGTCAGCGTCAGCGTCATCTGGCGGGCCGACGGCTCCTACTGGTTCGTGGGCAGCTTCCGCGACGTCAGCGAGCGGCGGCGCTGGGAGGCGCGTCTGATGCACCTGGCCGACCACGACCACCTGACGGGCGTCTTCAATCGCCGCCGCTTCTATGAGGACCTTGAGCGGGAGCTGGCGCGGGTGAGGCGCTACGGCGGACGCGCGGCCCTCCTCTGGGTAGACCTGGACGGCTTCAAAGAGATCAACGACCGCTTCGGGCACCACGTGGGCGACGACGTTCTGCGCCACGTGGCCGCCGTCCTGCGCCTGGAGGTGCGCAGGTCGGACATCATCGGCCGTCTGGGGGGCGACGAGTTCGGGGTGCTGCTGGTGGAGGCCGACGAGGAGGAGGCGCAGGCGGTGGCCCGGCGCATCCTGGACCGGCTGCAGGACCTGGTGCTGCCCGGCGGCATGCATGTGCGCCTCTCGGCCAGCGTGGGCATCGCCCTCCTGCACCAGGTGGGAGCCGACGCCAAGGAGGCCATGGTCTACGCCGACCGCGCCATGTATACCTCCAAGGCCCAGGGCATGGGGGTGGTGACCCTGCACCGGGCGCCTACCAGTCAGGCCCTGCCCGTCTCGGCGCCCCACAAGATAAGGGGCTGGGAGGTGCGGCTGCGCCGTGCGCTGCAGGCCGGGCGCCTGCGCCTCTTCTGCCAGCCCATCCTGAACCTGCACACCAACCGCGTCGGCCGCTACGAGCTGCTGCTGCGCCTGCAGGAGAACGGGCACATCATCCCGCCCTCCCTCTTCCTGTGGGCGGCCGAGGAGCTGAACCTTATCCGCGACATAGACCAGTGGGTGGTGGGGCGCACGGTGGACATCCTGCGCCAACTGCTGGAGAGCGGCCGCCAGCTCTCGCTGCACGTGGACCTGCACGTGAACATGTCGGGGCGCACCGTGTCCGACCCGCAACTGCGCCGTGCCCTGCGGGAGGTGGTGCAGCGGGCCCAGGTGGAGCCGGGACGCCTGGTGTTCGAGATCACCGAGACCTCCTCGCTGCTGGACGTGCAGGAGGTGCGCATCTTCATGGAGGAGATGCGGCAACTGGGCTGTCGCTTCGCCCTGGACGACTTCGGGGTGGGGCACTCCTCCCTCTATCGCCTGCGCTTCCTGCCCTTCGACTACCTGAAGATAGACGGCTCCTTCATCCGTGGCCTGCTGAACGACCGCGTTGACCGTATGATGGTGCGGGGCTTCGCCCTGGCCGCCAGCGCCCTGGGGCTGCGCAGCATCGCCGAGCAGGTGGAAGACCAGCAGTTGCTGGACGTGCTGCGGGAGCTGGGGGTGGACTACGCCCAGGGCTACTGCATCGGCCGGCCGCGGCCGGTGGAGCAGGAGTGGCCCGACCTCACCCTTCCGCCGGCAGCTCCAGAGGACGGCCATTGAGGGTGGCCGTGGCCCGCACCGGCACCGCCGCCGTCAGCGTCTGCTCCACGTAGCAGGCGGAGCGGGCCAGGGCCACCAGGCGCGCCACCTCCGCCGGCGGCGCCGACGATTCCAGCTCCAGGTCCAGCTCGAAGCCATCGCAGCCGGCGCGGAGGGTGCTGGCCAGGGCCGAGCCTTCCCGCCAGAAGTGCCCCCGCACCCTGACGACGGCCCTCTCCAGCGGTATGCGCAATCGGCGGGCCAGACTGGCCGCCATGGACAGCGTTCAGAGGCCCAGGGCAGCCGTCAGGTAGGCCAAGGCGGTGGGTGCGGAGCCCTGCCCCCCGGCCTCGGGCGTCTCGTCGGCGAAGATGAAGTGCTGCACGCCGTCGCTGCGGCCGGCCCGTGCTAGCTTGAAGGTCTCGGTCAGGAACTCGGCCCGGGCCTCGTAGGTGAACTGTCGCCGTCTGCGCTCCTCGGTCATCCTCGCGCCTCCTTGTGGGGGTCGTCGGGGCGGTAGAAGACCACGCGCACTCTCTCCAGCGTGGCCAGCCCCTCCTTCACTATATCCTTCACCGTCGCCAGGAACGCCTCGACCTTGTCGGGCCGGTCGGCGATCTCGATGACGATGGGCAGGTCGGACGAGAGCTCCAGCAGGCGGGTGGTATGGATGACGCTGTTGGCGCCGAAGCCCTCGATGCCACGCACCACGGTTGCTCCGGCCAGCCCTTGCTCCCTGGCCTTCTCCACCAGCACGCGATAGAGGGGGCGCCCGTGCCAGCGGTCGCTCTCGCCGATGAAGATGCGCAGGAGGAGGGCTTCGGTCTCCTCTTCCACCGCCTCAGCTCCCGATGCTGCCCAGGAGGCGGCCCAGGACGAAGGCCACCAGGCCACCCAACAAACTGGCCATCAGGTATCCCAAACAGAGCAGATAGGCACCGTCCCTCAGCAGGCCGTGGGACTCGTAGACGAAGGTAGAGAAGGTGGTCATGGCGCCCAGGAAGCCTACCGCCAGCAGGGAGCGGGCCTCGGGGCCCAGAAGGCCCCGCTCCTCCACCAAGGCTATGATAACCCCGAGGAGGAAACAGCCCAACACGTTGACGGTCAGTGTCCCATAGGGGAAGGCAGTGCCCAGGGCGGAATAGAGGGCGCGGGCCAGGAAGTAGCGCGCTAGGGCCCCGAGGGCCCCGCCCAGGGCTACAGCGGCCACTGTAGTCACCGCGCCGTGCACAAGAAAAGGCCCCTACCATCGTGAGCGGTAGAGGCCATTAGCGTTGCCGCGGTTCGGCGCCCGGGTGGCGCCCGGCGGGCCTCATCGCCTGCCCTGGTGGGCGATGGAGGATTCGAACCTCCGACCTTCTCGGTGTAAGCGAGACGCTCTGCCGCTGAGCTAATCGCCCACCGCCAGCATTCATGCTATTTATAAAGCAGGAGGCGGGTCAAGGGCGCCGGGCGAGGCCCGCGAGCCAGCAGTCCACCACAGGAGGTAGCCATGAAGGTCTTCCTTTCGGCCGCCATCACTAGCGGCCGCCGCGAGTATGTGGAGGCGGTGAGGGCCATCGCCCAGGCCCTGCGCGACGAGGGCGTCGAGGTGCTCAACGAGCGGGTGGCCGACCCCACCTTCCCCCAGCCGGCGGTGGACAGGGCCCGCGCCCTGCGCGAGGTCTACGGCTGGCTCAAGGAGGCCGATGCCCTGGTGGCCGAGGCCACCATCTCTTCCACCGGCGTTGGCTGCGAGCTTACCACCGTCCAGATGCAGGGCAAGCCGGTGCTCCTGCTCTACGACGCCCACTTCGGCTTCCGCATCTCCGACTGGGTGCTGCACCACCCCGACCCCAAGGTGGTCTCCCGCCCCTATCGTGACCTGCCGGAGCTAGCTGAGGAGGTGCGCCGCTTCGTCCGCCAGCTCAAGGGCCAGGGCTAGGCGTCCTCGGGCTGCCAGGAGTCGGGGTCGCCCAGGCGGTAGACGCAGAGGGCGTTGCGGTAGAGCACCTTCTCCAACAGCTCCCGCTCCAGCCCCAGGGCGGCGATGGCGCGGGCGTTAGCGCCGATGCTGGGCAGCCCGGGCCAGTCGGAGCCGAAGATGAACTTGTGGGCCAGGCGCCCCAGGTCGTGGCGAGCGAAGTAGTGGGGCAGGCGCTTGGGCGGCAGCCCCGACAGCTCGATCCAGACGTTGGGGTAGGCGAGGGCCATAAAGGCGGCGGCGTCATACCACCAGCCGCGGCCGCCGTGGGCCAGCACCACCGTCAGCTCGGGGAAGTCGCGCACGATGTCGAGGATGTGTCCCGGGTCGGTGAAGCTGTTGGCCGCCCCCGGAAAGACGCTGGTGCCGAAGTGGACCACCACCGGCAAGCCCCGCTCCTGGCAGATGGCGTAGGCGGGGTAGAGCATGCGGTCGTTGGCGGGGACGGCCTGGTGCACCGGGTGCACCTTCAGCCCCACCGCCCCCAGCGATAGCTGGCGCTCTAGCTCTTGCGCCACGGGGTAGTGGTAGTGGGGATTGACGTTGGCCAGGAAGCGGAAGCGACGGGGGGCGTGCTCCACGATGGGCAGCACGTCCTCCGCCGGCTGGATGCCCGTCACCCGGGGGCTGTATTCGCACATGAAGACGGCCATGTCCACCCCTTCGGCGCGCAGGTAGGCGTCGAAGCGGGCGGGGACGATGCGCCCCTCCTCGTCGTAGATGTCGTCGGGATGGTAGCGGTGGAAGCCGCCCGTGTAGACGTCGTAGGGCATCTTGAGGGTGGGCAGACGCACCGGGTGCAGGTGCACGTCTATGAGCGGGATGCCGTCTATCATCGCCCCTCCTGATGTATCCAGTCTAGCCGCTGGGCAGTCCGTCCCGCAGCTTGTAGCGCTGGATCTTGCCGGTGACGGTCTTGGGCAGCTCCTGGACGAACTCCACCAGGTGCGGATACTGGTAGCGCTGCAGGCGGGACTTGCACCACTCCTGTAGCTCCTGCACGAGGGCGTCGGAGGGCTGGGCGTGCTGTTTGGGCACGATGAAGGCCTTGATGCGGGTGAAGCCCTCCAGCTGCACGCCGACGACGGCGGCCTCGAGGACGGCGGGGTGCTCCATGAGGGTGTTTTCGATCTCGATGGGGGAGACCCAGAGGCCCGAGACCTTGATCATGTCGTCGCTGCGCCCCTCGTACCAGTAGAAGCCGTCCTCGTCCACGCGGTAGCGGTCGCCGGTGCGGGCCCACTCGCCCTGGAAGGTGGCGCGGGTCTTCTCTATGTGGTGCCAGTAGTCAGCGAAGGCGCTGCCGCCCTTGACATAAAGGTCACCGGCCTCGCCCACCGGCACGGACTCCCCTTCGGGCGTGAGAAGCTTCAACTCGTATCCCGGCACTGGGCGGCCGCTGGAGCCGGGGCGAACCTCGTCGGGGCGGTTGGAGCAGAAAATGTGCAACATCTCGGTGGAGCCGATGCCGTCCAGGATGGTGAGCCCGAAGGTGTCCTTCCAGCGGTGGAAGACGTGGGGCGGCAGGGGCTCGGCGGCGGAGACGCAGAGGCGGACGGAGGAGAGGTCATAGCTGGCGGCCTGGGGGTGGTTGAGGATGGCGTTGTAGAGGGTGGGGACGCTGAAGAAGAGGGTGGGGCGGTAGCGCTGGGCCGTCTCCAGCACCCCTTCCGGCGTGGGCGGGCCGGAGCGCAGCACCGTCGTCGCACCCACCCAGTAGGGGAAGGTGAGGTTGTTGCCCAGGCCGTAGGCGTGGAAGAGCTTGGAGGTGGAGAAGGTGACGTCCTCCTCGCGGATGCCCAGCACCTGCAGGCCGTAGGTCTGGCAGGTGTAGGGGATGTTGCGGTGCAGGTGGACGACGCCTTTAGGTCTGCCGGTGGAGCCGGAGGAGTAGAGCCAGAAGGCCATGTCGTCGCGGTGGGTGTCGGCGGGTGGGCACTCGCCGCGGTGGGCGGAGAGGAGCTGGTCCAGGGGCAGGGTGCCATCGGGTGCGGGGCCGTTGGCGACGATGACGATGGGCCTGTGGGGGAGGGCAGCCAGGGCCTGCTCCAGCTTGGGGAGGAAGGAGTGGTCGACGACGACGGCGCGGGCGTAGGAGTCGGCGAGGAAGAAGGCGAAGTCGTCGGGGCGGTAGAGGGGGTTGACGGGGACGGGGACGGCGCCGTGGCGGATGGCGCCGAGGAAGGCGATGGGGAAGGCTGGGGAGTCGTCGAGGATCAGGAGCAGGCGCTGTTCGCGCTGGATGCCCAGGTCTGCCAGGGCGTTGGCGAAGGCGCAGGTGGCGAGGAAGAGGTCCTGGTAGGAGAGGGAGGAGTCCTGCCAGAGGATGGCGGGCTTGTGGCCCCTGCCCTGCTCGAGGTTGTGGTCGAGGATGGTGCTGACGTTGTAGCGCTCCGGCACCTCGTAGGCCATGGCCGTGTCGATCCCGCGCCTAGGCCTGCTCCCGCAGCTTGTAGCGCTGGATCTTGCCGGTGACGGTCTTGGGCAGCTCCTGGACGAACTCCACCAGGTGCGGATACTGGTAGCGCTGCAGGCGGGACTTGCACCACTCCTGTAGCTCCTGCACGAGGGCGTCGGAGGGCTGGGCGTGCTGTTTGGGCACGATGAAGGCCTTGATGCGGGTGAAGCCCTCCAGCTGCACGCCGACGACGGCGGCCTCGAGGACGGCGGGGTGCTCCATGAGGGTGTTTTCGATCTCGATGGGGGAGACCCAGAGGCCCGAGACCTTGATCATGTCGTCGCTGCGCCCCTCGTACCAGTAGAAGCCGTCCTCGTCCACGCGGTAGCGGTCGCCGGTGCGGGCCCACTCGCCCTGGAAGGTGGCGCGGGTCTTCTCTATGTGGTGCCAGTAGTCAGCGAAGGCGCTGCCGCCCTTGACATAAAGGTCACCGGCCTCGCCCACCGGCACGGACTCCCCTTCGGGCGTGAGAAGCTTCAACTCGTATCCCGGCACTGGGCGGCCGCTGGAGCCGGGGCGAACCTCGTCGGGGCGGTTGGAGCAGAAAATGTGCAACATCTCGGTGGAGCCGATGCCGTCCAGGATGGTGAGCCCGAAGGTGTCCTTCCAGCGGTGGAAGACGTGGGGCGGCAGGGGCTCGGCGGCGGAGACGCAGAGGCGGACGGAGGAGAGGTCATAGCTGGCGGCCTGGGGGTGGTTGAGGATGGCGTTGTAGAGGGTGGGGACGCTGAAGAAGAGGGTGGGGCGGTAGCGCTGGGCCGTCTCCAGCACCCCTTCCGGCGTGGGCGGGCCGGAGCGCAGCACCGTCGTCGCACCCACCCAGTAGGGGAAGGTGAGGTTGTTGCCCAGGCCGTAGGCGTGGAAGAGCTTGGAGGTGGAGAAGGTGACGTCCTCCTCGCGGATGCCCAGCACCTGCAGGCCGTAGGTCTGGCAGGTGTAGGGGATGTTGCGGTGCAGGTGGACGACGCCTTTAGGTCTGCCGGTGGAGCCGGAGGAGTAGAGCCAGAAGGCCATGTCGTCGCGGTGGGTGTCGGCGGGTGGGCACTCGCCGCGGTGGGCGGAGAGGAGCTGGTCCAGGGGCAGGGTGCCATCGGGTGCGGGGCCGTTGGCGACGATGACGATGGGCCTGTGGGGGAGGGCAGCCAGGGCCTGCTCCAGCTTGGGGAGGAAGGAGTGGTCGACGACGACGGCGCGGGCGTAGGAGTCGGCGAGGAAGAAGGCGAAGTCGTCGGGGCGGTAGAGGGGGTTGACGGGGACGGGGACGGCGCCGTGGCGGATGGCGCCGAGGAAGGCGATGGGGAAGGCTGGGGAGTCGTCGAGGATCAGGAGCAGGCGCTGTTCGCGCTGGATGCCCAGGTCTGCCAGGGCGTTGGCGAAGGCGCAGGTGGCGAGGAAGAGGTCCTGGTAGGAGAGGGAGGAGTCCTGCCAGAGGATGGCGGGCTTGTGGCCCCTGCCCTGCTCGAGGTTGTGGTCGAGGATGGTGCTGACGTTGTAGCGCTCCGGCACCTCGTAGGCCATGGGCCCACCTCCCCTAGGTGGCGCTCCGGATCACCACCGACCGCGTCTCCAGATAGTATTCCAGCGCCTCGCTGCCGTGCTCGCGGCCGAAGCCGCTCTGCTTCATGCCGCCGAAGGGCAGCTCGTCGTAGATCTTCTGGGCGGCGTTGACCCAGGTGTAGCCCGCCTCCAGCCGGTGGGCGGCATACGATGCCCGGTCCAGGCTGCGCGTCCAGACGTAGGAGCCCAGGCCGTAGATGGAGCTGTTGGCCAGCTCGATGGCCTCGTCCAGGTCTTTCACCGGCCAGATGGGCAGCACCGGCCCGAACACCTCCTCCCTGGCCACCCGCGAGTCGTGGGAAGGAGAGAGAAGGACTGTGGGCTCATAGAAGAAGCCCTTCTCGAACAGCTCGCCCTCGGGGCGCTTGCCGCCGTGCACCACCCTGGCGCCGGAGGCGATGGCGTCCTGCACCTGCTCCTCGATGATGCGCCGCTGGCGGTCGGTGTGCAGGGGCCCCAGGATGACCCCCTCCATGGTGCCGGGGCCCATGCGCAGCCTCTGCACCCGGGGCAGGAGCTTCTCCAGGAACTGGTCGAGCACGTTCTCGAACACATACAGGCGCTTGACGGCCACACAGGCCTGGCCGCAGTTGAAGAAGCGGCTGACGCTGGCGGCGCTGGCGGCCCCGTCCAGGTCGGCGTCGTCGCAGACGATCATGGGGTCGGAGCCGCCCAGCTCCAGGGTGACCCGCTTCACGCCGTCGGCGGCCAGGGCCATGATGCGCTTGCCGGTGGCGGTGGAGCCGGTGAAGGCCACCTTGCGCACCAGGGGGTGGGTGACCAGGGCCTCGCCGGCCACAGGGCCGGTGCCGGTGATGACGTTGAACACGCCGGCGGGGATGCCCGCCTCGTGCATGATCTGGGCGATGCGCAGGGTGGTGAGGGGCGTCGTCTCGGCAGGCTTGGCCACCACCGTGTTGCCCGTCACCAGGGCCGGGCCCAGCTTGTTGCCCAGCAGAGTGGTGGGGAAGTTCCAGGGGACGATGGCCCCCACCACGCCCAGGGGGCGCTTCACCACCAGGCCGTAGGTGCCCTCGTCCAGGTCGGGGACGTAGCCGCCGCGGATGTTCTTGGCCAGGCCGGCGTAGTGGTCGAGGGTGTCTACGAAGCGGCGGATCTCGATGCGGGACTCGCGCAGGGGCTTGCCCTGCTCGCTGGTGAGGAGCTGGGCCAGCTCGTCCAGGTGGGAGAGGACGGCGCGGGCGGCGGTGGCCAGCAGCTCGCCGCGGCGGGCGGCAGGGGTGTCCCACCAGGCGGGAAAGGCGCGGTGGGCCTCCTGTACGGCCGCGTCCACCTGCTCGGCCTCGGCCAAGGGCACCGTGTCCACCACTTCGCCGTTGGCGGGATTGATGACCGGGAAGCGCTCCAGCCCCGGGAACTCGACATATCTGCCGCCGACGAACATCTCGGCCATCGCCATTTACCTCCTGCGTGTGGTATCGGTGCGGGGGTGTGCCCCGAAGCACGCCTACACCAGGACTCTAACCGTCCGGTCAGGAAAAGTCAACGCGGCCCCTGGGGTGCGGCGGGCGAACGCGGGGCAGCCTGGACGGAAGGAGCCGTCGCCATTTCTTCATCCCTTCCCAATCTTGAGACCGAACGTGCGAAATGTTATCACGTTAGAGGCGGCTGTGGGGTGGCCCTTGACTTGGACTGACCGGATGGTCTAGACTCCCAGCAGGAGGTCGAGGCTATGGAGCAAGAGCGCTTCCTGGAGCGCCTGCGCAGCGGCAAGCTGGTGGAGGGCCCCGAACACTGCCCCGAGGACTACATCGAGAGCCTCAAGCGCACCCTCATCGTCTCCGCCGACACCGAGCTCATCAGCGTCCCCGCCTACTTCCGCGCCGCCCAGGACGCCCCCAACCTCAACGCCTACATCTCGGCCATGGGCATCGTCCAGGACGAGATGGGCCACGCCCACATCGCCTATCGCCTCCTGCGCGATTTGGGGGTGGACGTGGAACGGCTGGTCTACGACCGCGACCCGCGGGAGTTCAAGCACCCCTACGCCTTCGACGTCCCCCTGGACTCCTGGACGGAGCTGGTAGTGGCCAACGCCTTCTACGACCAGGCCGGCTTCGTCCTCCTCAAGGACATCTTCCTCCACACCAGCTACGGCCCCTGGAAGCGGGCCCTGGTGAAGGTGAACCGCGAGGAGACCTTCCACCTGCGCCACGGCGAGCGCTGGATGAGCATCCTCGCCCAGGACCCCCAGAAGCGGGAGGAGCTGCAGCGGGCGGTGGACTGGATGTTCGTCCTCACCCTAGAGTGGTTCGGCCTGCCCGACTCCCTCAAGCGGCACAAGGATCAGATAGACTACGGCCTCAAGGGCAAGAGCAACGACCAGTTGCGGCAGGAGTGGATGGCAGCCACGGTGCCCCTGTGCCAGAAGCTGGGGCTACGGGTGCCCGCCCACTACGACCCCGAGCGGGAGGAATACGTCATTGACTGCCCCTTCCCGGCCGAGTTCGACGCCGCGAACAAGCGCTGGAACTTCGAGAAGGGGCCCATCACCTGGGACGAGGTGCTGCAGCGCTGGCGGGCGCGCGGCCCGGCCAATCAGGAGCTGGTGCGCCAGTTGCAGGTGGGCTACCGCCAGCTGCGGGAGGCCCTGGCCGCCTGATGGGAGCGCAGGACATGCCCACCCCGGCCCAGGTCCAGGAAGCCCTGCGCGACGTGATGGACCCCGAGCTGCCCGTCAGCATCGTGGACCTGGGGTTGGTGCGGGGCGTGGAGGTGCAGGACGACACGGTGCGCGTGCGCCTCACCTTCACCAGCCTGGGCTGCCCCTGCACCGACCTCATTCGCGAGGAGGTGCAGGAGCGGCTGCTGCGGCTGCCGGGGGTGGCGCGGGTGGAGGTGGAGGAGGTGTTCGAGCCCTGGAGCGTGCGCGACATCAGCCCCCAGGGGATCATCACCCTGCGGCAGATGGGCATCACCTGATGGCGGTGGCCACCGAGGAATACTACGAGGTGTTCGCGGCCGAGCGAGCGCAGGAGGCCCCCCGCCACGTGGGGACGGTCCGGGCCCGCAGCGCCAAGGACGCCGTCGTCTTCGCCTACACCATGTATGACGAGTTCCGCTGGGCGGAGATGTTCATCGTCCCCCGCCGCAGCATCGTGGTGGTGCTGCGCCCGGAGTGAAGGCCATGGCCCGCTACCTGGTCTTCGGGCGCAAGGAATATCCGGAGCCCCTGCGCCAGCAGGGGACGCTTGAGGCCAACGACGGCGCCCTGGCCCGGGAGGAGGCCCTGCGCGCCTACGGCCGCGACTGGGTGGAGCTGGTGCTGGTGCCCGAGGCGGAGGTGCGCTGGGTGCTCCGCCGCCAGGACGAAGAGGAGAGCTAGGCGACCATGCCCGGCGACTGGACCGAGAACGACGCTGCCCTGGCCGCCCTGGTCAACCTGGTGGTGGTGCTGGCCGACAACAAGTATTACCTGGGACGGCGCCTCTCGGAGTGGATCGCCGGCGCCCCCAGCCTGGAAGAGGGGGTGTCGGCGGCGGCCATCGTCCAGGAGGAGCTGGGCCACGCCCGCGTCCTCTACCCCCTGCTGGAGGAGCTCCCCTTCCCCCATCGTCCCCAGCCCCTGGAGCGGGAGCAGGACAGGCAGCGTCGCTACGCCGTCAGCTACCTGGACGAGCGCTGGCCTGGCTGGGCCCACGCCGTGGCCGCCCTCGCCCTGGTGGACACGGCCATCACCACCATGCTGGAGCACCTGTCAGCTTCCTCCTACGAGGCGCTGGCGCGGCGGGTAGGGCGCATCCTGCAGGAGGAGTCGTATCATCTGGCCTACGCCGAGGGGCGGGTGCGGGCCCTGTGCGAAACCGACGGGGGGCGCCGGCTGCTGCAGGAGCAGGTGGACGTCCTCCTGCCCGAGATGCTCCTCTGGTTCGGGCCGGCGGGCGAAGCGGGGGTGGAGGCGCTGCGGGCGGAGGGTCTGGTGACCGGCGACAACGAGTCCTGGCGCCAGTCCTACCTGGGCCGGGTGGCCCCCCTACTGCTGGAGGTGGGCGTGCGCCTGCCCCTGGGCCTGCAGTGGGACCTGGCCCATCGCCGCTGGGAGCATGAGGGGCTGCCGTGGGAGCGATGGAACCGCCTGCAGAGGCGCCTGGAGAGGCAGCCGGTAAGGAACCCGTGACCTGCCCCTGGTGCGGCTCCGCCGACGTGGAGCGTGTGAGCCCCTTCGGCCCGCAACTGATGGTGGAGCAGTATTTCTGTCGGCGCTGCCGCAGCCCCTTCCAGCGCATCCGCCGCCGGGGCGAGGGGAAGGGCTAGGCCCCCGCGGCCGCCGCCAGCAGTTCTTGCAGCGCCCGCCGAGTGTAGACGGCGGCCATGCGCTTGCGGTAGTAGTGGGCGAAGTCGGTGTTGTCCAGGGGGCGCACCGGCAGGTAGACGGCCTGGGCCACCGCCTCGATGACCTCTGCCGTGGGCCTCTGGCCCAGCAGCTGGGCGGCCGCCTTCATCATCAGCAGGGGGCGGGAGGCAACACCCGTCACCGCCAGGCGCGCCCAGGCGACGCGGCCATCGGCGTCCAGGCGCAGGGCCACCGCCACCCCCAGCACGGGGAAGTCGAAGGCCCCCCGGCGCCGAAGCTTCCAGTAGGTGCTCAGGACGCCGTCGGCGGGGGGCAGGAGCACCTCGGCCACCAGTTCGGCAGGCGCCTTCTCCAGGAAGAACATGCCGTCGTCGCGATACAGCTCTTCGACGGGGACGACCCGCTCGCCCTGCGGCCCTATCAGCCGCACCTGGGCGCCCAGGGCCATGAGGGCCGGGGCGCCGTCGCTGGAGGCCACCGCCCAGCAGCGGGGGCTGCCCGGCGCCACCCGGCAGGGCACCTCGTTCTCGGGCGGGGCGGCCTCGGGGGCCATGGGCCAGCCGCCCGGATCGGGCGCCTTCATGCACCAGCCCAGGGCCGCTCGCCAGGACAGCGTCTGGTCGTAGTAGTTGCAGCGAGTGTCCAGGCATAGGTTGCCGCCGATGGTGCCCATGTTGCGCAGGATGGGGGTGGAGATGCTCTCGATGGCCCTGGCCAGCCCCGGATAGGCCCGCCGCACGACCGGGTGGGAGGCGACCTCGGTGAGGGTGCAGCCGGCGCCGATGACCAGGCCCGTCCGCTCGTCGCCGCGGATGCCCTTCAGCTCGGCCACTCCCTGCAGGGAGACCAGGTAGCGAGGCAGGAACTGGCGTCGCTTCATCTTGGGGTAGACGTCGGTGCCGCCGGCCACGGGCAGGGCCTGGGGGCCACAGTCGGCGAGGGCGGCCACCGCCTCCCGCAGGCTGGCGGGGCGCAGGAGCTGGAAGCGAGGCAGGCGCAGCACCTCAGCCCTCCCGCTCGCGAGGGGGATGGGGCCAGTCGGGGGGACGCTCCACCCGCGTGGGCTCGGGGAAGGCGAAGTCGGGCTTGCGCTCGGGCCCGACCCGCCCGGGGCCGCCCTTGGCCTTCTCCTCCAGGGCCTTGAGCACCTTCTCGGGGGTGATGGGCGTCTCGTCTATGCGCACGCCCAGGGCGTCGTAGACGGCGTTGGCCACGGCGGGGATGACGCACAGCAGCGGCCCCTGGCCCACCTCCTTGGCGCCGAAGGGGCCGCGGGGCTCGTCCGTCTCCACCAGGATGGAGACCACCGGCGGCATCTCCTTGGTGGTGGGGCTCTTGTAGTCGAGCATGGAGGGGGCGCGGTGCTGGCCCTTGCGGAAGGCCTGCTCCTCCATCAGCACCTCGCCCAGGGCCATGTAGACACTGCCCTCGATCTGCCCCTCTACCAGGATGGGGTTGATGGGCCGGCCGATGTCGTGGGCCAGCCAGACCTTCTCCACCTTCACCTCGCCCGTCTCGGGGTCGCACTGGACCTCGACGGCGCAGGCCGAGTAGCTGTAGGCAGGGGAAGGGCCCACCCCGGAGCCCTTGTAGGTGCCCAGGCGCGGGGGCGGCCGGTAGCTGCCCACGGTGCTGATGAGGCCGAAGCGGGACTCGGCCAGCCGCGCCGCCTCGGCGAAGGGCAGGCAGCGGGAGGGGTCGCGCCGGTCGAACACCAGCCGGTCGCGGGCCTCCAGGCGGCGGGCCGGCACCCCCAGCCGCTCGGCGGCCGCCCGCAGGATGAGCTGGCGGGCCTTCATGGCCGCCTCGTAGGCGGCGTTGCCGACCATCATGGTCACGCGGCTGGAGTAGCTGCCCAGGTCTATGGGCGTCAGGTCGGTGTCGGCGGTCACCAGCTTGACGTCCTCGGGATACAGGCCCAGCACCTCGGCCACCACCGTGGCGATGACGGTGTCGGAGCCCTGGCCGATGTCAATAGCCATGGAGTAGGCGGTGACGTTGCCGCTGCGGTCCACCTTCACCTGCACCTCGGAGTGGGGCATGTCGTTGTAGTAGATGGGCAGGCCGGCGCCGCACATGTAGGCGCTGACGGCGAAGCCGATGCCGCGGCCGTGGGGCAGCTTGCCCCGCTTCTCGCGCCACCCCGACGCCTCCACCACCCGCTCGACGCAGCGGCGCAGGCCGTTGCTGGTGATGTGCAGCCAGTTGACGGTCACCTCGTCGGGGCCGGTGAGGTTGCGCAGGCGCAGCTCCACCGGGTCGAGGCCCAAGTCTTCGGCCAGCTTGTCCAGGTGCACCTCCAGAGCGTAGCGGGGCTGGGGGGTGCCGTGGCCGCGCTTAGGGCCGCAGGGCGGCTTGTTGGTGAACACGCGCACCGCCTGAAAGCGGTAGTGGGGTATGCGGTAGGTGATGGTCTGGAAGGTGCCGGCGTAGTAGGTGGTGGCGGGGCCGTAGGAGCTGTAGGCGCCCCCGTCCAGGAAGGCCTGGAACTCCATGGCGGTGATGCGCCCGTCCCGCTTGACACCGGTGCGCACCCACAGCAGCTCCGGGTGGCGGCCGCGGTGGGCGTAGAACACCTCCTCGCGGGTGAGGGTGATCTTGACGGGGCGGCCGGTGAGCATGCTCAGCTTGGCGGCGCATATCTCGTGGTGGAAGGGGTCGCTCTTGCCGCCGAAGCCGCCCCCCACGGGCGTGGCGATGACCCGCACCCGGCTCTCGGGCAACTCCAGGGCCTTGGCCAGGGCCCGCTGCACGTAGTGGGGCGTCTGGGTGGCGCTCCAGAGGGTGAGCTTGCCCTCGGCCGGGTCCCAGAGGGCCAGGGCCGAATGCTGCTCCATGGGCAGGTGGGTGTTGCCCTGGAAGAAGAAGAGGTCCTCGCGCACGTAGTCGGCCTCGGCGAAGCCCTGGGCCACGTCGCCGAACTCCAGCGAGGCCAGGCGGTGCACGTTCCCGAAGGGCCCGTATTCGTGGATGCGGGGCTCCGGGTGCCGCAGTGCCTCCTCGATGGACATGATGGGCCGCAGCGGCTCGTATTCGACCTCGATGAGGGAGAGGGCCTCCTCGGCCGTGTCCTCGTCCACAGCAGCCACCGCCGCCACCGGCTCGCCGGCATAACGCACCTTGTCCAGGGCCAGGGCGGTCTCGTCCTGGCCCACCGGCATGATGCCGTAGCGGATGGGCACGTCCTGCCCGGTGATGACGGCCAGCACCCCTTCCAGCTGCAGCGCTCGGGAGACGTCCACCCGCTTGAGGATGGCGTGGGGCTGGGTGGAGAGGAGCAGGCGGCCGTAGAGCATGCGGGGCAGGGAGAGGTCGTCGGCGTAGCGGGTGCGCCCGGTCACCTTGCCCCAGGCGTCCACCCGGGGCAGGGGCTTGCCCACCACGTTCAGGCGCGCAGACCTGGCCATGGCCCTACCTCTGCTGGCGGCCGGCATCGCTGGCCGCCTCCCTGGCGGCCAGCTCCACGGCGGCGAAGATCTTCAGGTAACCGGTGCAGCGACAGATGACGCCCGAGAGGGCCTCGCGTATCTCCTCCTGGCTGGGCTCCGGCACCCGCTCCAGGAGGCTCCTGGCGGTCAGCAGCATGGCCGGGGTGCAGTAGCCGCACTGGGCGGCGCCCAGCTGCGCGAAGGCCCGCTGCAGGGGGTCCAGCTCACCCGCTCGCTCCAGCCCCTCGACGGTGGTCACCTGGCGCCCCTCGGCCTCGACCGTCAGGGTGAGGCAGGAGAGGACGGGTTCCCCGTCCAGCAGCACGGTGCACATGCCGCACTCGCCCACCTCGCAGCCGTGCTTGGTGCCGGTGAGCTGGAGGTCTTCCCGCAGGGTCTCCAGCAGGGTGCGGTGCACGGGCACCAGCAGCTCGTAGGCCTGGCCGTTGACCTGCAGGCGGACGGGAGCCTTGACGATGGCTTCAGCCATGGTGTTCGACCGACCAGTCAAACTCGCGCCCATTCTAGACCAGCCGGTCGAACCTGTCAACCGTTCCCCGACTCGCATGCGGGGAAGTAACCCACACTGCCGCAACCGTGGGACGGGCGCCGATCTCGGTCTGCCCGCAGGCTGAGGCCCAGGCGACCGGCCCAGGCCGCCCGCGGCGCCCCCGGGCGGGCGTGCCGCTTCAGTCCACGAACTGGCGCTTGAGGCGCCAGCCCAGGGCCTGTAGCTGCTCGGCGGCGCCCTCCAGCAGGCAGCGCCTGCCCGCCAGGTAGATCATGGTCAGGCGCGGGTCCAGGTCGAGGGCGTCCAGCCAGCGGCGCACCGCCTTGGTCATGAGGGGGCCGCCCAGCTCCGGGTTGCGAATGGCCTTGGGCAGGGGCGGCACCAGGCTGTAGTGCAAGGCCCCCGGGTGACGCCCCGCCAGGCCCGCCAGCTCCTGGGCGTAGGCCAGCTCCTCGCCCACCGACAGGTGCAGCAGCCAGAAGCGGTGCACCCCCGGCGGAGTGTGCAGGCGGTCCCGCAGCAGGCTGACGAAGGGGGCGATGCCCACCCCCGTGGAGACGAACACCTGGTTGCGGTAGCGGCGGTCGAAGGTCAGGGGGCCCTGGGCCTGCCAGCGCAGGGCCACCGCGTCGCCCTCGGCCAGGTGCCACAGGCGGTGGCTGAAGGAGCCCCTGGGCACCCGCCGTGCCAGGAGCTCTAGCAGGGGTAGCTCCCAGGGCGCGGAAGCAATGAAGAAGGGTCGCTCCTGCCCCTCCAGCACCAGCGTGCAGTGCTGCCCCGCCCGAAAGGAGAAGGACGGGGGAGCCTGCAACCACAGCCGCATCAGGTCTGGTGTCAGGTCCTGCCGCCGCAGCACATAGGCTGTCCCCAGGGCAGGCCCTCCCTTCGGTCTTCCCCCTCTCATGACACCCCCCGGCATCGGTGCGCGTCGCGACGCTGACGGCAAGGTCATACCCCTATTTTGGCCTATGATAGCAATAATTTTAACCCCAGTTTCGATAGATGCCAGGGGACAGGTCGTTAAATCCTCGTTAAGCGTCCGCGCCCGCCGCCCGAGGCTCCCCTCAGCCACCGGCCTCGCTCAGGCGGGCTGCCCCGGAGCGGCGAAGGCTCGCTGCGACGAGGTGCTCGGTCTCGCCTTCACCGGGGGGCCGCCCGGGATGGCGTTGACAGAGGATGGGGGCGGAGGCTAGACTTGACAGTTGGCGCTCTGAGACGAATTCCAGGTGCCGAGGGCCCCATGGCCCCGACCGCAGGCTCTCGGCCCTTTCTGTTGGTGAGGGAGAACCGCCATGCCGACCATCAACCAGCTGGTGCGTAAGGGGCGCGAGCCGCTCAAGCGCAAGGCCAAGGCCCCGGCCCTGCGCTATTTCTACAACGCCCTCAAGAACGAGATGAAGGTGGTGCCCTCCCCCCAGAAGCGGGGCGTCTGCACCGCCGTGCGCACCATGACCCCCAAGAAGCCCAACTCGGCCCTGCGCAAGATCGCTCGCGTCCGCCTCACCAACGGCGTCGAGGTCACCGCCTACATACCGGGCGAGGGCCACAACCTGCAGGAGCACTCCATCGTGCTGGTGCGGGGCGGCCGCGTCAAAGACCTGCCCGGCGTCCGCTATCACATCGTGCGCGGCGCCCTGGACTGCGCCGGCGTCTCGGGGCGCAAGCAGCAGCGCAGCAAATACGGCAGCCGCCGCGAGGGAGGGCGCTAGGGCCATGCCCCGACGCAAGGGCCGCGTCGTCCGGCGGCAGATACCACCCGACGTCAAATACAACAACGTCTGGGTGCAGAAGCTCATCAATCACATCATGTGGAACGGCAAGAAGGCCACGGCCGAGAAGATCGTCTATCGGGCCTTCGACCTGGTGCAGCAGCGCACCGGCGAAGACCCCCTCAAGGTCTTCGAGCAGGCGGTGCGCAACTGCATGCCGGTGCTGGAGGTGCGCCCCCGCCGGGTGGGCGGCGCCACCTATCAGATACCGGTGGAGGTGCGGCCGGAGCGGCAGCTATCGCTGGCCCTGCGCTGGCTGAGGAACGCCGCCCGCGCCCGTCGCGGCCGCCCCATGTTCGAGCGGCTGGCGGCCGAGATCATGGACGCCTATCGCGGCACCGGCGCCGCCGTCAAGCGGCGGGACGACACCCACCGCATGGCCGAGGCCAACCGCGCCTTCGTCCACTACCGCTGGTAGGCGACCGCCCAGAGAGCGTGAAGGGGCCATGGACAGGACGCCCATCGAACGAGTGCGCAACATCGGTATCATCGCCCACATTGATGCGGGCAAGACCACCGTTACCGAGCGCGTCCTCTTCTTCACCGGTCGCTCCTACAAGATCGGCGAGGTGGACGAGGGGACGGCCACCATGGACTACCTGCCCCAGGAGCGGGAGCGGGGCATAACCATCACCGCCGCCGCCACCACCTGCTCCTGGCGCGACCACACCATCAACATCGTGGACACCCCCGGCCACGTGGACTTCACCGTGGAGGTGGAGCGCAGCCTGCGGGTGCTGGACGGGGCGGTGGTGGTGTTCGAGGCCGTCCACGGCGTCCAGAGCCAGTCGGAGACGGTCTGGCGCCAGGCCGACCGCTACCGCGTCCCCCGCATCTGCTTCGTCAACAAGATGGACCGGCTGGGGGCCGACTTCTGGCGCACGGTGGAGATGATCCGCGAGCGGCTGGGCGCCCGCCCCGTGGCTGTGCAGATCCCCATCGGCGCCGAGGACTCCTTCCGCGGCGTGGTGGACCTCATCGAGGAGGTGGCCTGGGTCTTCCCCGACGACCCGCGCCAGCCGCCCGAGCGCCAGCCCATCCCCTACGAGCTGCGGGAGGAGGCCCGCAAGCGCCGGGAGCAGATGATCGAGGCCCTGGCCGAGGTGGACGACCAGGTGCTCATCAGCTACGTGGAGGGGCACCCGCTCACTCCGGCCGAGATCAAGAAGGCGCTGCGCCGCGCCACCGTCGCCTACCTCATCACCCCCGTGCTCTGCGGTGCGGCCCTGCGCAACAAGGGCATCCAGCCCCTCCTGGACGCCATCGTGGACTACCTGCCCTCGCCTATCGAGATGCCGCCCGTGCGGGGCACCCACCCCGAGACGGGGGAGACGCTGGAGCGACGGCCCGAGGACTCGGAGCCCTTCGCTGCCCTGGCCTTCAAGGTGGTGGCCGACCCCTTCGTGGGGCGGCTGGTCTACTTCCGCGTCTACTCGGGCCGCCTCAAGCAGGGCGCCCAGGTCTACAACTCCACCCGCCGCCAGCGGGAGCGGCTGGGGCGGCTGATGCGCATGCACGCCAACCGCCGCGAGGACATCGAAGAGGTATCGGCGGGCATGATCGCCGCCACCGTGGGCCTGAAGAACACCTTCACCGGCGACACCCTCTGCGACGAGCAGGCGCCCATCATCCTGGAGGCGATGAAGTTCCCCGAGCCGGTGGTATCGGTGGCCATCGAGCCCCGCACCAAGGACGACCAGGACAAGCTGGCCACCACCCTGGCCCGCATGGCCGAGGAGGACCCCACCTTCCGCTTCCGTTACGACCCGGAGACCGGCCAGACCATCATCTCCGGCATGGGCGAGCTGCACCTGGAGATCATCGTGGACCGGATGCGGCGCGAGTTCGGCGTCGAGGCGCTGGTGGGCCGGCCCGAGGTGGCCTACAAGGAGACCATGACCCGGCCCGCTCGCGCCGAGGGGCGCTTCATCCGCCAGTCGGGCGGCCGCGGCCAGTATGGCGTGGTGGTCATCGAGGCGGAGCCGCTGCCCCGGGGCGGCGGCTTCGTCTTCGAGGACAGGACCACCGGCGGCGTCATCCCCAAGGAGTTCATACCGGCGGTGGAGAAGGGGGTGCGTCAGGCCCTGGAGACGGGCGTCCTGGCCGGCTACCCGGTGATAGACGTGAAGGTGCGCCTGGTGGACGGCCAGTATCACCCCGTGGACTCCTCGACCTTCGCCTTCGAGATGGCCGGTGCCCTGGCCATGCAGGAGGCGCTGCGGCAGGGGGCGCCGGTGCTGCTGGAGCCCATCATGAAGGTGGAGATCGCCACGCCGGAGGAGTTCTTCGGCGACATCCTGGGCGACATCACCGCCCGTCGGGGCCACGTGGCCCAGGTGGAGCAGCAGGGACACCTGCGCCTCATCACCGCCCTCATCCCCCTGGCCGAGCTGTTCAACTACGCCACCGACCTGCGCTCCCTCTCTCAGGGTCGGGCCACCCACACCATGGAGTTCGACCACTACGAGCCCCTGCCCCAGTCCCTGGCCGATGCCATCGTGGGGCGGGTGCGGGGCGCCGTGCGGAGGTGACGGTCGGTGGCCAGGCAGAAGATACGCATCCGCCTCAAGGCCTACGACCACCGCATCCTGGACCAGTCGGCCAGGATGATCGTGGAGGCGGCCGAGCGCAGCGGCGCCGCCGTGGCCGGGCCCATACCCCTGCCCACCGAGATCAAGCGCTTCTGCGTCCTGCGCTCGCCCCACATAGACAAGGACTCGCGCGAGCACTTCGAGATCCGCACCCACAAGCGGCTCATTGACATCCTGGAGCCCACCTCCAAGACGGTGGACGCCCTCATGCGTCTGCAACTGCCCTCGGGGGTGGACATCGAGATCAAGCTATGAAGATCGAAGGCGTGCTGGGACGCAAGCTGGGCATGACCCAGCTCTACGACTCGGACGGGACGGCGCGCCCCGTCACGGTGCTGGAGGTGTTGCCCTCCGTCGTCGTCCAGGTGAAGACGCGCGAGAAGGACGGCTACGACGCCGTTCAGCTGGGCTACGGCCAGCGCAAGCGCCTGAACAAGCCCCTCCAGGGCCACATGAAGGGGCTGGGCAGCTTCCGCTACCTGCGCGAGTTCCGGGTCGAGGACCCCTCCCAGTGGCAGGTGGGGCAGAAGGTGGGCTGCGAGCTGTTCCAGCCCGGCGACCTGGTGGACGTGACCGGCCCGTCCAAGGGGCGCGGCTTCGCCGGCGTGGTCAAGCGCCACGGCTTCGGCGGCGGGCCCAAGACCCACGGCCAGTCGGACCGCTGGCGGGCCCCCGGCTCCATCGGCGCCGGCACCGACCCGGGGCGAGTCATCCCCGGCCTGCGCATGGCCGGGCACATGGGCGCCCAGCAGGTGACGGTCCAGAACCTGCTGGTGGTGCACAGCGACCCCGCCCGCGGCGTCCTGCTGGTGCAGGGCTCGGTGCCCGGGCACAAGGGGACGCTGCTCAAGATACGCTTCGCCCGCAAGGCCAGCGACCTGAAGCGGAGGAGGGCCAAGGCCCGTGTTGCTGCCCGTTAGGAACGTCGAGGGCCAGGAAGTGGGCTCCATCGAGGTGGAGGACTACGTATTCGGCCTCCGTCCCAACCGGGCCGTCCTCCACCAGGCCTACGTGGCCCAGCGGGCCAACCAGCGCCGCGGCACCCACAGCACCAAGACCCGCGGCGAGGTGAAGGGGAGCACCCGCAAGACGCGGCCCCAGAAGTATACCGGCCGCGCTCGCCAGGGGTCCATCCGCGCCCCTCACCGCAAGGGCGGCGGCGTGGTCTTCGGCCCCAAGCCCCGCGACTACTCCCAGCGCCTGCCCAAGAAGATGCGGCGGCTGGCCATCCGCTCCGCCCTCTCGGCCAAGGCCGCCGATGGCGAGCTCATCGTCCTCGACCGGCTGGAGCTGGAACGCCCTAACACCCGGGAGATGGCCCGCATCCTCCAGAACCTGGGGGTGGACCGCTCCGCCCTGGTGGTGACGGGCGAGCCCGACCGCACCGTCTTCCTGTCGGTGCGCAACCTGGAGAAGAAGAAGTGCCTGCCCGCCGCCTACCTGAACGTGGTGGACCTCCTCCACCACCGCTACCTGGTCATGACCGAGGCGGCGGTGCGCAAGGCCGAGGAGCTGTGGGGCGAGGCCCGCGACCGGGAGCGGTCCCTGAAGAGGTGATGGCCGTGGCCAAGGCGCTGCACCCCACCCAGGTCATCGTCCGCCCCCTCATCACCGAGAAGGCGGCGCGCCTGGCCGAGGAGAACAAGTATGTCTTCCAGGTCCACCCCGACGCCGACAAGACCCAGATCCGGCAGGCGGTGGAGAAAGTCTTCGGCGTCAAGGTGACCAAGGTGAACGTGGTCAACCTGCAGCGCAAGTCGCGGCGCACCCGCAGCGGCCACGTCCTCTACGGCCAGCGCTGGAAGAAGGCCATCGTCACCCTGGCCGAGGGGCACAAGATCGAGCTGATCGAGGGCGTGTGATAGCCATGGGCATCAAGGCCTACAAGCCCACCTCCGCTGGCCGGCGCAACGCCACCGGCTACACTTTCGACGAGATCACCAAGAAGGAGCCGGAGAAGTCGCTGCTGGCGCCCAAGAAGCGCAGCGGGGGCCGCAACAACCAGGGCAAGATAACGGTGCGCCACCGCGGCGGCGGCGCCAAGCGGCGCCTGCGCATCATTGACTTCAAGCGCGACAAGTGGGGCGTGCCGGGCAAGGTGGTGGCCATCGAATACGACCCCAACCGCACCGCCCGCATCGCCTTGGTGCAGTATGCCGACGGCGACAAGCGCTACATACTCTGTCCCCTGGGGCTGCAGGTGGGCGACCCCATTATGGCCGGCCCGGGGGCCGAGATCCGTCCCGGCAACGCCCTGCCCCTCAAGGAGATACCGGTGGGCACCCTGGTGCACAACGTGGAGCTGCACCGAGGCAAGGGCGGGCAGATAGTGCGCTCGGCCGGGGCCGCCGCCCAGATCCTGGCCCGCGAGGAGCGCTATGTCCTCCTGCGCCTGCCCTCGGGCGAGGTGCGGCGGGTCCTGGGCGACTGCATGGCCACCGTGGGGCAGGTGGGCAACGTGGAGCACGACCAGATCGTGCTGGGCAAGGCGGGCCGCAGGCGCTACCTGGGCTGGCGCCCCTCGGTGCGCGGCTCGGCCATGACCCCCAGGGACCACCCCCACGGCGGCGGCGAGGGGCGGGCACCCATCGGCCTGCCCCACCCCAAGACGCCCTGGGGCAAGCCGGCCCTGGGGGTGAGGACGCGGCGGCGCAAGGACACCGACAAATACATCGTGCGCCGTCGCCACCAGAGCTAGGAGGTGCTGGGGCGTGTCCCGCTCGCGCAAGAAGGGCCCATACGTAGACCCCAAGCTCATGAAGAAGGTGCTGCGGGCCCGGCAGACGGGCCAGCGCCAGGTCATACGCACCTGGTCGCGGCGCTCCACCATCGTGCCCGAGATGGTGGGCCTGACCATCGCCGTGCACGACGGGCGGCGGCACGTGCCCATCTTCATCACCGAGAACATGGTGGGCCACAAGCTGGGCGAGTTCGCCCCCACCCGCACCTTCCGCGGGCACAGCGGCAAGACGGCCCAGGTGGCCCGCATGAAGAAGAGGTAGTGGACGGCCATGGAGGTGCGCAGCTTTGTGCGCAACGCCCCCGTATCGGCCAAGAAGGTGAACCTGATCCTGGACCAGATACGGGGCAAGCGGGTGGACGAGGCCCTGACCATCCTGCGCTTCATGACCTCGCCCAAGGCCCGCATCGTGGCCAAGGCGGTGCGCTCGGCGGCGGCCAACGCCCAGAACAACTACGACCTGGACCCCCGTCGCCTGCGCATCGTCGGCTGCTGGGCCGGCGAGGGCATTCGCCTCAAGCGGCTGAACCCCCGCGCCCGCGGCCGGGCCGACATCGTCCAGAAGCGGCGCGCCAACATCACCATCGTGGTGGACGAGGTGTGAGCTATGGGCCATAAGGTCCACCCCACCGGCCTGCGCATCGGCATCATCTACGACTGGCAGAGCAAGTGGTTCTCGGACAAGGACCCCACCTACCGGGAGCTGCTGCACGAGGACCTGACCATCCGCAGCACCATCTTCGGCATGCTGCGGGACGCCGCCATCTCGCGGGTGGAGATCGAGCGCAACGCCAACCAGGTGACGGTGACCATCCACACCGCCCGGCCGGGCATCGTCATCGGTCGCGGCGGCCAGCGGGTGGACGAGATCCGCAACCGCCTGGAAGAGGTCACGGGCAAGCGGGTGCGGGTGAACATCACCGAGGTGCCGGCGCCGGAGCTGGACGCCCGCCTGGTGGCCCAGACGGTGGCGCGGCAGATCGAGCAGCGCATCTCCCACCGGCGGGCCATCAAGCAGGCGGCGGCGCGGGCCATGCAGCGGGGCGCCCTGGGGGTCAAGATCCGGGTGGCCGGAAGGCTGGGCGGCGCCGACATGAGCCGCAAGGCGGTGGAGCTGGTGGGGCGGGTGCCCCTGCACACCCTGCGGGCCGATGTGGACTACGGCCTGGCCGAGGCCCGCACCCCCCTGGGCGTCATCGGCGTCAAGGTCTGGATATACAAGGGCGATGTGCTGCCCGAGCGCGAGCTGGTCGAGGCAGCCGCGGAGGTGAGCGAAGGTGCTCCAGCCCAGGAAGGTTAAATACCGCAAGCAGCAGCGGGGCCGGCTGAAGGGGCGGGCCAACGCCGGCAATTACGTGGCCTTCGGCGAGTGGGGGCTGCAGGCCCTGGGCGCCTGCTGGCTGTCGGCCCGCCAGATCGAGGCCGCCCGCCGCGTCATCGCCCGCATGGTGCGCCGCGGCGGCAAGATGTGGATCCGCGTCTTCCCCGACAAGCCCATCACCAAGAAGCCCCTGGAGACGCGCATGGGCAGCGGCAAGGGGCCGGTGGAGTTCTGGGCGGCGGTGGTGAAGCCTGGGCGTATCCTCTTCGAGGTGGCCGGGGTGCGCGAGGACCTGGCCAGGGAGGCCCTGGAACAGGCCGCCCAGAAGCTGCCCATCCCCTGTCGCATCGTCCACCGGGAGGCCGCCTAGAAGATGGGCCGCTACGTCAAGACCATGGACGAGATCCGCCGCCTGTCGGACAAGGAGCTGGCGGAGGAGATCGAGGAGACCTACCGCCGCCTGTTCCAGCTGCGGCTGCAGCACCAGACACGCCAGCTCCAGGACACCAGCCAGCTCGAGAAGGTGCTGCGCCACCTGGCCCGACTGAAGACGGAGCAGCGGGCGCGCGAGCTGGCCCGCATGAGCCAGTAGGGAGGCACGCCGGGAGATGGCCAGCGAAGAGCTGAAGTTCGGGCGGCGCAAGGTGCTGGAAGGGGTGGTGGTCAGCGACCGCATGCAGAAGACGGTGACGGTGGCCGTGGAGCGGCTCACCCGCCACCCCCTTTACAAGAAGACCATCCGCCGCCGCAAGAAGTATCACGCCCACGACGAGAACAATGAATGTCGCGTGGGCGACCGGGTGCTCATCGTCGAGAGCCGCCCCCTCTCCCGCACCAAGCGCTGGCGGGTGGCCCGCATCCTGCAGCGGGCCGAACAGGTGGAGGTGCGGGCCGAGGAGGTGGACCTGGAGGCCCTGGGCGAGCGCCGCCGTCAGCGCGAACAGGCGGCGGCCGAGGAGGCGGCCGAGGCAACGATGGAGGCGACGGAGACGTGATCCAGAACTACACCCGCCTGAAGGTGGCCGACAACTCGGGCGCCCGCGAGATCATGTGCTTCCGGGTGCTGGGGGGCTCCGCCCGCAAGTATGCCGGCCTGGGCGACGTCATCGTCGCCTCGGTCAAGGACGCCATCCCTCATGCTCCTGTCAAGAAGGGGGACGTGGTGCGGGCGGTGGTGGTGCGGGTGGCCAAGACCACCCGCCGTCGCGACGGCACCTACATCCGCTTCGACGACAACGCCGCCGTCATCCTGGCGCCCGACGGCCAGAACCCCCGCGGCACCCGCGTCTTCGGGCCGGTGGCCCGCGAGCTGCGGGAGAAGGGCTTCATGAAGATCATCTCCCTGGCACCGGAGGTGGTCTGAGCCGTGGCCCAGAAGATCAAGCGGCAGGACCAGGTGCTGGTGGTGCGCGGCCGCGACCGGGGCAAGGTGGGCACCGTCCGCCAGGTCATCCCCCGCGAGTCCCGCATCGTGGTGGAAGGGGTCAACGTGGTCAAGCGCCACCTGCGGGCCATGCCCAACCGCCCGGGCGGCATCGTCCAGCGCGAGTCGCCCATCCACTGGTCCAAGGTCAAGCTCCTCTGCCCTGCCTGCGGCAAGCCCACCCGCGTCGGCTTCCGCCGCCTGGAAGACGGGCGCAAGGTGCGATATTGTAAAAAGTGCGACGCCAACGTTGACTGAGGCCATGCAGGCAAGCAACGGCTACGTCCCCAGGCTGAAGCAGGTCTACCGGGAGCGGGTGGTGCCCGCTCTCATGCGGGAGTTCGGCTATCGCAACGTCATGCAGGTGCCCCGCATCGAGAAGGTGTGCATCAACGTCGGCCTGGGGGAGGCGGTGCAGAACGCCAAGGCGGTGGAGGCGGCCAGCAACGACATCGCCCTTATCAGCGGCCAGCGGCCGGTGGTGACGCGGGCGCGCAAGTCCATCGCCAACTTCAAGGTGCGCAAGGGGATGCCCATCGGCCTGATGGTGACGCTGCGGGGCGACCGCATGTGGGAGTTCCTGGACCGCCTCATGAACGCTGCCCTGCCCCGCATCCGCGACTTTCAGGGGGTCCCGCCCGACTCCTTCGACGGCCGCGGCAACTACTCCCTGGGCATCCGCGAGCAGGTCATCTTCCCGGAGATTGACTACGACAAGATAGACCGGGTGCGGGGGCTGCAGGTGAACATCATCACCACCGCCCGCAGCGACGAAGAGGGGAAGCGGCTACTGGAGCTGCTGGGCATGCCCTTCGCCAGGAGGTAGGGAGGTTGACGCGCAAGGCCCTCTACGTCAAGGCCTTCCTGAAGACGCCCAAGTTCAGGGTGCGCCAGCGCAACCGCTGCCGGCTGTGCGGGCGGCCCAGGGCATACCTGCGCCAGTTCGCCCTGTGCCGCATCTGCTTCCGCCGCCTGGCCCACGAGGGGCAGTTGCCCGGCGTGCAGAAGGCGAGCTGGTGATGCTGGCCATGATGACCGACCCCATCGCCGACATGCTGACGCGCATACGCAACGCCATCATGGCCCGGCACGACTACACCGACGTGCCCGCCTCCCGCCTCAAGCTGGATATCGCCCGCGTGCTGAAGCGGGAGGGCTTCATCAAGGGCTACGAGGTGCGCGGCGACGGGCCCAAGAAATCGCTGCGCATCTACCTGGCCTACACGGAGAAGGGGGAGCCCCTCATCTCCGGCCTGCAGCGGGTGAGCAAGCCCGGGTTGCGCATCTACGTGCGGCGCAAGGAGATACCCAGGGTCTACGGCGGCCTGGGCATCGCCATCCTCTCCACCCCGCAAGGGGTGATGACGGGACAGGAGGCCTGGCGCCGCAACCTGGGCGGAGAGGTCCTCTGCTACATCTGGTAAGAGGCGGCGAGGGTGTCGCGGGTAGGACGCAAGCCGGTGCCCATCCCCCAGGGGGTGCAGGTCTCCCTGGACGGGGGCCGCATCGTGGTGCGCGGCCCCCGGGGGGAGCTCTCCTGGCAGTGCCCGCCCGACATCCAGGTGGAGCTGGAGGACGGGCACATCGTGGTGCGGCGGCCCTCGGACCTGCCCCGTCACCGCGCCCTGCATGGCCTGGCCCGCGCCCTCATCGCCAACATGGTGACGGGGGTGAGCGAAGGGTTCGAGAAGCGGCTGGAGCTGGTGGGGGTGGGCTACCGCGCCCAGATGCAGGGCAGCAAGCTGGTGCTCAGCCTGGGCTACTCCCACCCGGTGGAGGTGGAGCCGCCGCCGGGCATCGAGCTGCAGGTGGAGGGAACCACCCAGGTCATCGTCCGCGGCAGCGACAAGCAACTGGTGGGGCAGGTGGCGGCCAACATCCGTGCCCTGCGCCCGCCGGAGCCCTACAAGGGCAAGGGGATCCGCTACGTGGGCGAGGTCGTCCGGCGCAAGGCGGGCAAGGGCGCCAAGGGAGGCAAGCGCTAGGCCATGCCCAAGGTCAAGACCCCCCGCGAGGCCCGCATCCGCCGACACCGACGCGTGCGCAAGAAGGTCTTCGGCACGCCCGAGCGCCCGCGCCTGGCCGTCTTCCGCAGCCTGAAGCACATCTACGCCCAGGTGATAGACGACACGCGGGGCCACACGCTGGTCTCGGCCTCCGACCTGGAGCCGGCCCTCCGCGCCCAGCGCGACGGCAAGCGCAAGACGGAGGTGGCCGCCCTGGTGGGGGAGGCGCTGGCCCGCCGCGCTCTGGAGAAGGGCATCACCAAGGTGGTGTTCGACCGGGGCGGCTTCAAATATCATGGGAGGGTGAAGGCCCTGGCCGAGGCGGCCCGCCGGGCCGGCCTCCAGTTCTAGCGCAGGTGGTGGCATGGGCGTCCCGCTGAAATACATCGCCGACCGGGAGCGCATCGTCAGGGACACAGGCGCCCTGGCGCTGCAGGAGCGCACCGTCTACATCAACCGCGTGGCCAAGATGATGGCCGGCGGGCGCCGCTTCCACTTCACCGCCCTGGTGGTGGTGGGCGACGGGCAGGGGCACGTGGGGGCCGCCCTGGGCAAGGCCACCGAGGTGCCCGAGGCCATCCGCAAGGCGTCCACCAAGGCGCGCCAGTTCCTCATCCGCGTGCCGCTGGTGAACGGCACCGTCCCCCACCCACTGGTGGTCAAATACGGCGCCTCGCGGGTGATCATCAAGCCGGCGCCGCCGGGCACTGGCCTCATCGCCGGCGGGGCCATGCGGCCGGTGCTGGAGCTGGCCGGGGTCAGGGACGCCGTCTGCAAGGCCCTGGGCAGCACCAACCCCGTCAACCTGGTCAAGGCCACCGTCTACGCCCTCTCGCAGGTGAAGGAGCCCGAGGCGGTGCGCTCCCTGCGCGCCCGCGTGGCGGCGGAGGAGGTGTAGCCCGTGGGCCGCCTGCGCATCACCTGGCGCAAGAGCGCCATCGGCTACCGGCGCGACCAGAAGGAGACCCTCCGCGCCCTGGGGCTGAAGCGGCTGGGACACACGGTGGAGCACCGGGACACTCCCGCCATCCGGGGCATGCTTTTCAAGGTGCGGCACCTGGTGGCGGTGGAGGAGGTGGGCGACTGATGCAGGCCCACGACCTGCGGCCGCCACGGGGGGCCAAGCACCGCCGCAAGCGGGTGGGCCGCGGCGATAGCAGCGGCCACGGCAGCTACTCGGGCCGCGGCATCAAGGGACAGAAGGCCCGCTCCGGCAAGCCGGTGCCGCCCTGGTTCGAGGGCGGCCAGACCCGCCTGGTGAAGGGGCTGCCCAAGCTGCGGGGCTTCGTCAACCCCTTCCGCGTCGAATACGAGGTGGTGAACGTCGGCGCCCTGAACCGCTTCCCGGCCGGCAGCGAGGTCACGCCCGAGCTGTTGCGCCAGCACCGGCTGGTGCGCGACGACCGGCGCCCGGTGAAGGTGCTGGGCGACGGCGAGCTGAAGGTGGCCCTGACGGTGCGGGCCCACCGCTTCAGCCAGTCGGCCAGGGAGAAGATCGAGGCGGCAGGGGGGCGCGCCCTGCCCCTGGAGGCTTCCGAGGGTGACGACGGCCGCTAGGGGCCAGCGTCAGGCCCAGCCGCAGCTGCTGCAGGCGGCCCTCAACGCCCTGCTGCAGCCCGACCTTCGCCAGCGCCTCCTCTTCGTCTTCGCCATGCTGGTCATCTTTCGCTTCATCTCCAACCTGCCGGTGCCAGGAGTGGACCCCCGCGTCCTGCAGGACCTCTTCCGCCAGAACACCATCCTCGGCTTCCTGAACTTCTTCTCCGGCGGCGCCCTGAAGAACATGAGCGTGGCCGCCATGGGCGTCTACCCCTACGTGACGGCGGCCATCGTCATGCAGTTGCTGGTGCCGCTGGTGCCCACCCTGCGGGCCCTGTCCCAGGAGGGGGAATACGGGCGCCGGCAGATCGAGATCTACACCCACTGGCTGACGGTGCCCATGGCCCTCCTGCAGGGCTACGGCCAGCTCATCCTGATCCAGGGGCTGCTGCCGGGGAGCATCCAGGTGGGCTTCACCGGCGAGACGGGCCTGCGCACGGTGACCATCCTCATCACCATGGCCGCAGGCACCATGTTCCTGGTCTGGCTGGGGGAGCTGATCACCGAGAAGGGCATCGGCAACGGCATCTCCATCCTCATCTTCGCCGGCATCGTGGCCGGCCTGCCCGAATACGTGGGGGCGCGGCTGTTCACCGGCGTGGGCGGCACCGTGGCCAGCACGCTGATGCTGGGGCTGTTCACCCTGGGGCTGGTCTACCTGATCGTCTTCTTCCAGGAGGCGCAGCGGCGGATACCCGTGCAGTATTCGCGTAGCGTCTTCCGGGGCGGGCGCATGTATCGCCAGTCGGGGCAGACCCACATACCCCTGCGGGTGAACTCGGTCGGTATGGTGCCCCTCATCTTCGCCTACTCCATCATCCTGCTGCCGGCCTACGTGGGGCAGGTGCTGGCCCAGAACAGCAACGAGTTCATCAGCAACTTCGGCGAGTGGGCGCAGCACGCCTTCACTCCCGGTAACCCCTTCTACTGGCTGCTGCTGTTCCTGAGCGTGGTCATCTTCACCTTCTTCTACACGCTGGTCATCTTCCAGCAGCAGAACCTGGCCGAGAACCTGCAGCGACAGGGGGGCTTCATCCCGGGCATCCGTCCCGGGCGGCCCACCGAGGACTACATCAACCGGGTGCTGATGCGCATCACCTGGGCGGGGGCGCTGTTCCTGGGCTTCGTGGCCGTCTCGCCCTTCATCATCGGGGCGCTGATGGAGCAGGACGTGAACCTGCGTGGCAGGTCGGCCGCCCTGGGCATCAGCGCCAGCGGCCTCATCATCGTGGTGGGCGTGGTGCTGGACACCATGCGCCAGATCGAGGCCCAACTGCTCATGCGCCAGTATGAGGGCTTCATCCGCTAGGCGAGGGCCATGTTCCTGGTGCTGCTAGGCCTGCCCGGGGCGGGCAAGGGGACGCAGGCGGCCTTCCTGGCCCAACACCTGGGGGTGGCCCACATCACCACCGGCGAGCTGTTCCGGGAGAACATCCGCCGCGGCACCGAACTGGGCGAGAAGGCGCGCCCCTACGTGGAGTCGGGGCGGCTGGTGCCCGACGAGATCACCATCGCCATGCTGCTGGAGCGGCTGCAGGAGCCCGACTGCCGGCGGGGCTGCCTGTTGGACGGCTTCCCCCGCACCCTGGCCCAGGCGCGGGCGCTGGACGAAGCCCTTGCCCGGCGCGGGCAGGCCATAGACCTGGCCGTCTACCTGCGGGTGTCGGAGGAGGAGCTGGTGCGGCGCCTCTCCGGCCGCTGGAGCTGCCCCACCTGCGGCGCCGTCTATCACGAGACCAACGCGCCGCCGCGGGTGCCCGGCGTCTGCGACCGCGACGGCTCCCGCCTCTACCAGCGGGAGGACGACCGCCCGGAGGTGGTGCGCACTCGCCTGCAGGTGAACATGGCCCAGCTACAGGAGCTTCTCGACCACTACCGGGGCCAGTCCAAGCTGCGGGAGGTGGACGGCGAGCAGCCGGTGGAGGCGGTGCGGGAGCAGTTGCTGGCCCTGCTGGCCCCCGCCCAGGAGAGGTGAGGAGAGGGCGTGCCCATCGTCATCAAGTCGGAAGAGGAGATCGCCATCATGCGGGAGGCGGGCCGGCACGTGGCCCAGGTCCTGCAGATGCTGGTGCAGCGGGTGCGACCGGGCGTGGTGGAGAAGGAGCTGGACGCGCTGGTGCGGGAGGAGTTCGCCCGCCGGGGGGTCATCCCCACCTTTCTGGGCTACCAGGGCTACCCGGCCACGGTCTGTATATCGGTCAACGACGAGATCGTGCACGGCATACCGGGCGACCGCGCCTTCCAGGAAGGGGACGTGGTGAGCATAGACCTGGGCTGCACCTACCGGGGCTTCGTGGCCGATGCCGCCGTGACGGTGGGGGTGGGGCGCATCAGCCCCGAGGCGGAGCGGCTCATAAGGGTGACGGAGGAGGCCCTGTGGCGGGGCATCCGGGCGGCCCGGGCGGGGGTGCGGCTGGGGGCCATCGGCCATGCCATCCAGACCTATGTGGAGGGGCAGGGCTTCGCCGTGGTGCGGGAATACGTGGGCCACGGCGTCGGCCGGCAGATGCACGAAGACCCCCAGGTGCCCAACTACGGCCCGCCCGACTGGGGGCCCGTGCTCAGGAAGGGGATGGTGCTGGCCATCGAGCCCATGGTCAACATGGGCACCTGGCGCACCAAGCGGGACGCCGACGGCTGGACGGTGCGCACCGCCGACGGCTCCCTCTCGGCCCACTTCGAGCACACCATCGCCATCACCGATGGCGAGCCGATAGTGCTGACGGTGCCTTGAGGTCGTATAATAGTAATTTGGTCGCCCGCTAGGGAGGGAAACGAAAGAGGCCGTATGCCGAAAAAGGACACCATTGAGGTGGAGGGCATCGTCCGGGAGTCATTGCCCAACGCCATGTTCAGAGTGGAGCTGCCCAACGGTCACATGGTGCTGGCCCACGCCTCGGGCAAGATGCGCATGCACTTCATCCGCATCCTGCCCGGCGACCGGGTGCTGGTGGAGCTTTCGCCCTACGACCTGAGCCGGGGGCGCATCACCTACCGCTTCCGCGAGACGGGGGAGGGGGCCACGCGATGAAGGTGCGCCCCTCCGTCACCCGTCGTTGCGACAAGTGCAAGGTGGTGCGGCGCCGGGGGGTGGTCTACATCATCTGCCCCAACCCACGCCACAAGCAGCGCCAGGGCTAGAGGAGGAAGGACATGGCACGCATCGCCGGTGTGGACATCCCCAACGAGAAGCGGCTGGACGTGGCCCTGACCTACATCTACGGCATCGGCCGCACCCGCGCCCTGGAGGTCTGTCAGAACACCGGCATAGACCCGGCCACCAAGGTGCGCGACCTCTCGGACGAGGAGCTGAACCGCCTGCGGGAGTTCATAGACCGCCACTACAAGGTGGAAGGCGAGCTGCGGGCGGAGGTGCGCCAGAACATCCAGCGCCTCATCGAGATCAACTGTTACCGGGGCATCCGGCACCGGCGCGGGCTGCCGGTGCGGGGACAGCGCACCCGCACCAACGCCCGCACCCGCAAAGGGCCCCGCAAGACGGTGGCCGGTAAGCGGCGGGCCAAGGTCAGGAAGTAAGGGGGTAAGGGCACATGCCGAGGCAGCGAGGCAGCGGCGGCGGGGTGCGGCGGCGCGACCGCAAGAACATCCCCGTGGGCCGCGCCTATATCCAGTCCACCTTCAACAACACCATCGTCACCCTCACCGACCCGCAGGGCAACGTCATCGCCTGGGCCAGCGGCGGCACGGTGGGCTTTAAGGGCTCCCGCAAGGGGACGCCCTACGCCGCCAGCGTGGCCGCCGACACCGCCGCCCGCCGGGCGGTGGAGCACGGCCTGCGCCAGGTGGAGGTGCTGGTCAAGGGCCCGGGGAGTGGCCGCGAGCCCGCCATCCGCGCCCTGCAGGCCGCCGGCCTCCAGATCACCAGCATCCGCGACATGACGCCCATCCCTCACAACGGCTGTCGGCCGCCGAAGCGGCGCCGCGTCTAGGGGGCCGCGCCAGGGAGGAGGAAGCCAGAGCATGGGACGCTACACCGGCCCTGTCTGCCGCCTGTGCCGTCGGGCGGGCCAGAAGCTATACCTGAAGGGCAACAAGTGCTTCACCAACTGCGTGCTGGAGAAGCGGCCCTACCCCCCCGGCCAGCACGGCCCCGACCGGCGCCACGGTCGCCTCTCGGACCGGGGCATCCAGCTGCGGGAGAAGCAGAAGGCCCGCTACGTCTACGGTATGCTGGAGCGCCAGTTCCAGCGCTTCTTCCAGGAGGCGCGTCGGCGCAAGGGCGTGACGGGCGAGAACCTGGTCAAGCTGCTGGAGCGGCGGCTGGACAACGTGGTCTACCGGCTGGGCTTCGCCGATTCGCGCAACCAGGCGCGACAGATGGTGCGCCACGGCCATATCGCCGTCAATGGGCGCAAGGCCGACATCCCCTCCCTGCTGCTGCGGCCCGGCGACACGGTGGGCTGGACGCCGCGGGGCCAGCGCAGCGCCCTGTTCGAGATGGCCAAGGCCCAGGTGGGCGCCCGGCCCCTCCCGTCCTGGCTCTCCCTGGACGAGCAGACCATGACCGGACGGATGGAGGCCGAGCCACGGCCGGAGGAGCTGACGCTGCCCTTCAATACCGCCTCCATCGTCGAATACTACTCGCGCTAGGTGGAAGGCCGGCAATCGGTGCATGAGCGGGCACGGTGCGGGCCGCCGTAGCTGTCGGGGGGTCGTGACCGCCCCGACGCCTGGGCGCCCGCGGCCGTGGGAAAGGGAACGGAAGCGAGCGTGTTGAGCCAAGAGGTTGGAGGTGGGTCTGCCTTGACCCTGCAAGAGGTGCTGGAACTGCCCCGCATCGAGATCGAGGAAGACCAGGGGGACTACGCCCGGGTGGTGGTGGCGCCCCTGCTGCCCGGATTCGGCATCACCCTGGGCAACTCCCTGCGGCGGGTGCTCCTCAGCTCCCTGCCCGGGGCGGCCATAACCAGGGTGTTCATCGAGGGAGTGCTGCACGAGTTCTCCACCATCCCCCACGTGAAGGAGGACACCATCGAGTTCCTCCTGAACGTGAAGGCGGTGCGGCTGCGGGCCCTGGCCGACCGCCCCGCCACCCTGGTGCTGGACATCCAGGGCCGGGAGGGCGAGATCACCGCCGGCGACATCCAGGTGCCGGAGCACATCGAGGTGGTGAACCCGGAGCAGCACCTGCTGACGGTGGACTCCCCCGAGGCGCGGCTGCACATCGAGTTCACGGTGGAGACGGGCCGCGGCTACCGTCCCGCCAGCCAGAGCGATGGCCTACCCATCGGCACCATCGCCGTGGACGCCACCTTCACCCCCGTGCGCCGCGTCAGCTACCGGGTGGAGCCCACGCGGGTGGGGCAGGCCAGCAACTACGACCGCCTGGTGCTGGAGATCTGGACCGACGGCACCCTGGGGGCGGTGGAGGCGGTCAGCCGCGCCGCCGATATGCTCCTGCAGCACCTGCGCCTCTTCACCAGCATGGGCCGGGCCACCGCGCCGGTGCTCAACCGGGGCATCGGCGCCGGGCTCCTCATCTCCGAGGAGCAATACAACCTGCCCATTGACGAGCTGGACCTCTCCATGCGCACCTACAACTGCCTGCGGCGCAGCGGCATCACCACCGTGGGGCAGGTGCTGGAGCGCACCGAGGAGGAGCTGCTCTCCCTGCGCAACTTCGGCCGCAAGTCCTACGAGGAGCTGCGCCAGAAGCTGGCCGAACTGGGCATCCTCCCCCTGACGGCCGAGGCGCTGGCCGGCGTCATGGCCGAGGAGGAGATGGAGGAAGAGGAGGCCGAAGAGGAGGAGGCGGCGGAGGTCCCCGCCGAGGTGGAGGCGGCTGCCGCCGAGGAGCCCGTGGCCGAGGCGCCCGCGGCAGAGGCGCCTGCCCCGGAAGCACCCCCGGCCGAGGCGCCGGCAGCCGAGGCCCCCGCCCAGGCCGAGGCACCCGCCCCCGCACCGGCCGAGAAGAAGCGGGAGCGGCGCAAGGAGAAGGCCCCGGCCGAGGCTGCCGCCAGCGGCAACGGCGAGGAGCCCGAGTCCGAAGAGATAGACCCCCGCCTGGCCAAGCTGCGGGAGCTGAAGCGGCAACTGGGCGAGGAGTGAGCCATGGCCCACCAGGTAGACGGACGCAAGCTGGGGCGCCCCACCGACCACCGCCTGGCCCTGTTCCGCAACCAGGTGACGGACCTCCTGCGCTACGAGCGCATCGTCACCACCGAGGCCAAGGCCAAGGAGGTGCGGGGCCTGGCCGAGCGCATGATCACCCTGGCCAAGCGGGGCGACCTGGCCTCGCGCCGCCGCGCCCTGGCCTTCATCTACGACAAGAAGGTGGTGCGCAAGCTCTTCGACGAGCTGGGCCCCCGCTACGCCAGCCGCCCGGGGGGCTACACGCGCATCACCAAGGTGGGCCGACGGCAGGGGGACGGGGCGCACCTGGTCCTGCTGGAGCTGGTGTAGCCCGCTGCGGCCGGGCGTGGGCGCCGAGGGACTCCGTCGCCGCATCGCTCTCCTGCTGGAGTATGAGGGGACAGCCTACGCCGGTTCCCAGCTCCAGGGCAACGCCCCCACCGTCCAGCAGGCGGTGGAGGCGGCCCTGCGCACCTTGACAGGCGAAGACGTCCGGCTGGCCCTGGCCGGCCGCACCGACGCCGGCGTCCATGCCAAGGGGCAGGTGGCCTCCTTTCTCACCTCCAGGGAGTATCCCCTCGACGCCTTCGTCCACGGCCTCAACGCCCACCTGCCCGAGGACATCGCCGTGGTGGAGGCGGCGGAGGTGCCCCTGGCCTTCGACGTGCGCCGCCACGCCCGCCGCCGCTGGTATCGCTACACCGTCCTGCTGCGGGCGGGACGCCCCGCCCTCCTGCGGCGCTTCGCCTGGCACCTGCGGGGGCCCCTGGACGTGGAGGCCATGGCGCGGGCGGCGGCCCTCTTCGTGGGGGAGCACGACTTCGCCTCCTTCACCCGCCCCGAGATGGCCCGGCGGCGCACCGTGCGCACCGTCCACACCTGCCGCCTGCGGCAGCGAGGGCCGCTCCTGCTGCTGGACATGGAGGCCAACGCCTTCCTCCCCCAGCAGGTGCGGCGCACCGTGGGCGCCCTGGTGGAGGTGGGGCGGGGCAGGCTCTCGCCGGCGGAAGTGGAGGGGCTGTTGCGAAAACCGCAGCCGGGGGCGGCCCGCTGGGCGGCGCCCCCTCACGGACTGTGCCTGATGCGGGTATACTATGACAGGGAGATATTTGGCCATGCCCTTGCAGAGGCCCAAGACCTATCAACCTAAGGAGCGGGAACTGCAGGCCGACTGGCACGTGCTGGACGCCGACGGCCAGGTGCTGGGGCGTCTGGCCAGCCAGATCGCCCGCCTGCTCATGGGCAAGCACAAGCCCACCTACGCCCCCCACCTGCCCGTGGGCGACTACGTGGTGGTGGTCAATGCCTCCAAGGTGCGGGTCACGGGCAGGAAGCTCACCGACAAGGTCTACTACCGACATACGGGCTACATGGGCGGCATCCGCGCCGTCCCCCTACGGGAGATGCTGGCCAAGCACCCCGAGCGGGTCATCGAGCTGGCGGTGCGGCGAATGCTGCCCAAGAACCGCCTGGGCCGCCACCTGCTGGGGCGGCTCAAGGTCTACGCCGGCCCCGAGCACCCCCACGAGGCCCAGGTGGTGGCCAGCCAGCGGCGCCAGGCCGCCGGCGCCCGCCAGACGACGGCCGAGGAGTGAGGCGATATGGCCCAGGAGACTGCCACCCTGACCACACCCTACGACGAGCTTTTCCAGGGCACCTACTACGAGGGGGTGGGCCGCCGCAAGACGACGGTGGCCCGTGTCCGCCTCTTCCCCGCCCGGAGCGAGGGCGGCCACATCATCGTCAACGGGCGGCCCTACACGCAGGTCTTCCCGCGCCTGCTGCACCAGGTGATGGTGCGCAGGCCCCTGGAGGTGACGGGCACCCTGCAGCAGTTCAACGTCAGCGTCAAGTGCAGCGGAGGGGGCGTCAGCGGGTGGGCCGGCGCCGTCTCCCACGGCATCGCCCGCGCCCTCATCGAGTGGAACCCGGAGCTGAAGCCCATACTGCGGCGGGCGGGCCTGGTCACCCGCGACCCCCGCGTCAAGGAGCGGCAGAAATACGGGCTCAAGCGGGCCCGCAAGGCGCCGCAATACAGCAAGCGCTGAGTCCTCAGCGGTCCGACAGCCAGGACTTCAGGCGCTCGATCTCCGGCACCGGCGTCGGGTCCACCCCGTTCAGGAGCGCCAGGTAGAAGCTCGTGTAGTCGGCGAAGAGGGTGGCGGCCAGTAGCTGGGCCAGGGGGCCTTCGCCGGGCACGTCCACCGTCTGGCACTCGACCCCCGCCTCCTCCAGCGCCCGCTGCGTGAACTCGTAGCGCAGCAGCACTCGCGGGTGGAGGCGTTCCGACCGCAAGAACACGGCGCAGGTGCGCCGGGCCACCTCCTCCGGCCGGGCGAAGGCCACGATGGCGTTGTGGTCGGCCTCGGGCAGCTCCTCGTGGAAGGCCCACGCCTTGGCGTTCTCGTTCACCTGGGTCTTGAAGCGATGGGCGGCCTCGGCCAGGGGCCCGGCGCCGAAGACCACCGCCAGCCGCCCGTGCAGGCGCAGGGCCAGGGCCTTGGCCGGGTTCTCGGCCGCAGGCACCACGGCGTCCAGGCGCTTCCGCTCCCGCTCCAGCAGCGACAGGGCCTCGTCCACCCAGGGCGACGGGTCGTCCAGGGCGCCGACCAGGTTGGCCAATCGCAGCAGCGGCATCAGGCTGTAGCCCAGGGCAGCCCGCGGCTGGGCCTGGTAGCGGACCTCGAACAGGGGCAGCCCCCGCTCCCGCGCCAGCTCCCCCAGCCGACCGCCGCCGGTGATGGCCACCACCTTGGCCCCCCGCGCCAGCGCCTGCTGGCAGGCCGATAGAGTCTCCTCGGTGTTACCCGAATAGCTGGAGGCCACCGCCAGCGTGTCGGCGTCCACCCACGGCGGCAGGTCGTAGGCGCGCACGATGCCCACCGGCAGCCGCGTGCCCAGGGCGCGGAGGTAGTCGCCGGCGATGGCGGAGCCGCCCATGCCCAGCACCGCCAGCGCGCTCACGCGTCGGTAGTCGGTCGGCAGGCGGAAGGACCGGGCCTCTTCCCAGGCGCGACGACACTGGCGGGGAAGGTCGCGGATGGACTCCAGCATTCCGCCCGGGTCGTGGGAGGCGATGCGAGCGGGGTCGTCCAGCACGCCCAAGGCTACACCCCCAGCAGGCGGCGGGCGTCGTCCAGGACGCGGTGGACCAGCGCTTCCTCGCCCTGCACTTCGCTGTAGATGCGCAGCAGGGGCTCGGTGCCCGAGAAGCGGAAGACCACCCAGCCACCTTCCAGCAGGAAGCGGACGCCGTCCAGGTCGTCCTGGGCCAGCACCGGCAGGCCGCCGATGCGCTCGGGGGCCAGGTCGCGCAGGCGGGCCTGCAGCCGCTCCCGCTGCCCCTCCTGCAGGTGCACGTCCACCCGGTCGTAGTAGTGGGGGCCGACCAGGGCGAAGAGCTCGTCCAGCAGCTCTGAGGGCGTCTTGCCGCGGCGCACCATCAGGTCGAGGAAGCAGAGGGCGGCCAGGATTCCGTCGCGCTCGGGCAGGTGGCCACGGAAGGCGTAGCCCCCCGACTCCTCGCCGGCCATGAGGGCGTCGGTCTCGCTCATCTTCGGCCCCAGGAACTTGAAGCCCACCGGCGTCTCGTGCACGGGCAGGCCCAGCGGTTCGGCCAGGGCGACGGCCATGCGCGTGGCCGTGAGGGACTTGACGATGGGCCCGCGCTCGCCGCGGACGTGCAGCAGGTAGTAGGCCAGGAGGGCGAAAGTGCGCTGGTTGTCCAGGAAGCGCCCCCGCTCGTCCACCACCCCCAGGCGGTCGCCGTCGCCGTCGTTGGCCAGGCCCACCTGGGCCCGGTAGCGGCGCACGGCCTCCATCAGGGGGCGCAGGTTGCGGCCGATGGGCTCCGGGGCGTCCATCCCCGGGAAGATGGGGTTGCGGCGGCCCCGTATCTCGTGGACGCCGGTGGCGCCCCCCCGCAGCAGGCGGCGCAGATAACCAGCGGCGGCGCCGTGCATGGGGTCGGCTACCAGCGTCAGCCCGGCCCGACGCAGGGCGTCCAGGTCCAGCAGCCGCTGCAGGTGCGCCAGGTAGGCGGGGTCGGGGTCGTAGTCCTCCACCAGGCCGCGGCGCCGCGCCTCCACCAGGGGCAGGCGGGGGATGGCGCCCCACTCCTCCGCGGGCGGGATGCGGGACTCGATGGCGGCGGTGTATTCGGGCGGGGCGGCGCCGCCGTAGTCGGGGCGCACCTTGAACCCCAGCCAGCGCCAGGGGTTGTGGCTGGCGGTGATGACCACGGCGCCGTCGGCGCCCAGTTGCAGGATGCCGTGGGCCACGACGGGCGTGGGCGTGGGGTGAGGGGTGAGGAAGACGTGGATGCCGTGGGCGGCCAGCACCTCGGCGGCGGCGGCAGCGAAGTCCTCGGCGGCGAAGCGGCAATCGTAGCCTACCAGCACCCCCCGCCGCACGCCCCGCTCCGCCAGGAAGCGGGCGTAGCCCTCGGCGCAGGCGCGCACGGCGTCGAAGGTGAACTCGGCGGCGATGACGGCCCGCCAGCCGTCGGTGCCGAAGCGTATGCGGCTCATGCCAGCGCCAGCGCCTTCACCTCCGCCTCCGCCTCTCGCAGGTCTTTGACCGTGTCCACCGCCCGCCAGTAGGCGCGGCTGCGGTAGCCGAACAGCTTGCCCTCGGCGGCCAGCTCGGGGAAGGTGGTCGTCTCGTGGTCGCCCTTCTCGGGCAGACGGGCGAAGAACTCCCGCGAGAGGACGTAGATGCCGGCATTGATCCAGTAGGGCAGGGGCGGCTTCTCCAGGAACTGGTCCACGCGACCGTCCCTGGCCACCCGCACGACCCCGTAGGGGCTGAGGAGCGGCACCAGCATCACCGTGGCCGCTGCCCCCTTGCGGCGGTGGAAGCGCAGGATGGGCGCCAGCGGCTGGTTGGTGATGATGTCGCCGTTGAGGCCGATGACCACCTCCTGGTCGGGGGGCACGTGCTGGTAGCCCAGGCGCAGGGCGCCGCCGCGACCCAGGGGCTCCGGCTCCACCGTGTAGGCGATGTGCAGGCCGAAGCGGGAGCCGTCGCCGAAGTGTTCCCGCACCTTTTCCGCCCGGTAGTGGCAGAGCATGACGATGTGGGTGACGCCCTGGGCCTTGAGCCAGAGCACTTGGTATTCCAGGATGGGGCGGCCGTTGACGGGGACCATGGGCTTGGGCCGGTCCCAGGTGTAGGGGCGCAGTCGCTCCCCCTCGCCGCCGGCGATGATGAGAGCATAGAGCACCTACCCTCACCTCCCCTCGCGCCGGGTCGGGGTCCGATGGCTAGGCCCGCTGGGCCAGTCCCGCTGCCCGCCGCAGCTCTTCGGCCTTGTCGGTGCGCTCCCAAGGCAGGTCCAGGTCGGTGCGGCCGAAGTGGCCGTAGGCGGCGATGGGCCGGTAGATGGGACGGCGCAGGTCCAGGGCCCGGATGATGCCCCGCGGGCTCAGGTCGAAGTGCTGCTTGACCAGCTCCACCAGGCCGCCATGGTCGAACTTGTGGGTGCCGAAGGTCTCCACCGAGATGGCGATGGGCTGGGGATGGCCGATGGCGTAGCACAGCTCCACCTCCACCCGGTCGGCTAGGCCCGCCGCCACCAGGTTCTTGGCCACCCAGCGGGCGGCGTAGGTGGCGGAGCGGTCCACCTTGGAGGGGTCCTTGCCCGAGAAGGAGCCCCCGCCATGGCGGGCGGCGGAGCCGTAGGTGTCCACCATCGTCTTCCGCCCCGAGAGGCCCGAGTCGGCCGCCGGCCCGCCCAGGACGAAGCTGCCGCTGCGGTTGACGTGGATGTCGGTCTGGTCGTCCAGCCAGTGGCCCAGGACGGGGCGGATGACGTGCTCGGTGACGTCGGCGCGGATGCGCTCCTGGGTGATGGGGCCGCGCTCGTCGCGGTCGTCGTGCTGGGCAGCGATGACCACCGCCGCCGCCCGCTTGGGCTCCCCGTAGGAATACTCGACGGTCACCTGCGACTTGCCGTCGGGCCGCAGGTAGGGGATGATCCCCTGGCGACGGCAGTAAGCCAGGCGCATGCAGAGGCGGTGGGCCAGCATGATGGGCAGGGGCATCAGCTCCTCGGTCTCGCGGCAGGCGAAGCCCACCATGATGCCCTGGTCGCCGGCGCCCTCGTCCTCGCCCACGGCCTGGAAGATCTCCGGCGACTGACGCTTGATGGAGACGATGATGCCGCAGGAGTCGGCGTCGAAGCGGTATTCCGGGTTGGTGTAGCCGATATCGCGGATGACGCGGCGGGCCACGTCGTCGTAGTTGACGTAGTGCTTGGTGGTGATCTCGCCCAGGATGACGATGAGGCCGGTGGTGGCCGTGACCTCGCAGGCCACGTGGGCATCGGGGTCGTTGGCCAGGATCTCGTCCAGGATGGCGTCGGCGATCTGGTCGCAGACCTTGTCGGGGTGCCCCTCCGTCACCGACTCGGCGGTCATGAGCACCGAGGGCGCGCTCATGAGGGTGAGTGCCATGGCCCAACCTCCTCTGCTGGTCTCCGGCGTCAGGTCCCCTCCTCCCAACTGGAGAGATAGCGCCGCTGCTCCTCCGTCAGCTCGTCTATGCGGATGCCCATGGCCGCGAGCTTGAGCCGGGCCACCTGTTCGTCCAGCTCTCGGGGGACATTGTATACCCCCGGCGCCAGCCTTTCCTTCCTGGTGGCCAGGTGCTCCACCGCCAGGGCCTGGTTGGCGAAGCTCATGTCCATAACGCTGGCCGGGTGCCCCTCCGCAGCGGCCAGGTTGATGAGCCGCCCCTCGCCCAGCAGGTAGAGGCGGCGCCCGTCGCGCAGACGGAACTCGTCCACGCTGGGGCGGATGCGCCGCTTGGCCTCGCTCATCTCCTCCAGGGCGGCGATGTTGATCTCCACGTTGAAGTGGCCCGAGTTGGCCAGGATGGCCCCGTCCTTCATGGCCTCCAGGTGGGGGCGGTCTATCACGTTCACGTCGCCGGTGAGGGTGATGAAGATGTCGCCGATGGCAGCCGCCTCGGCCATGGGCATCACCTGGTAGCCGTCCATGGCCGCCTCCAGCGCCCGCACCGGGTCCACCTCGGTGACGATGACCTTGGCCCCCAGGCCCCGCGCGCGCAGGGCCACCCCCCGGCCGCACCAGCCGTAGCCGGCCACCACCACCGTCTTGCCCGCCCAGAGGACGTTGGTGGCGCGGGTGATGCCGTCTATGGTGCTCTGGCCGGTGCCGTAGCGGTTGTCGAACAGGTGCTTGGTCTGGGCGTCGTTGACGGCGATGATGGGGTAGCGCAGGGCGCCCTCGCGGGCCATAGCCCGCAGCCGGATGACGCCGGTGGTGGTCTCCTCGGTGCCCCCCAGCACCCCGGCGATGAGGTCCTGGCGCTCCCTGTGCAGGGTGGTCACCAGGTCGGCGCCGTCGTCCATGGTGATGTGGGGGCCGTGGGCCAGCGCCTGGTGGATGTGGCGGTAGTAGGTGGCGTTGTCCTCCCCCCGCACGGCGAAGACGGGGATGCCGTATTCCTGCACCAGGGCGGCGGCCACGTCGTCCTGGGTGGAGAGGGGGTTGGAGGCGCAGAGGGCCACCTGGGCGCCGCCGTCGCGCAGGCAGAGGGCCAGGTTGGCCGTCTCGGTGGTGATGTGCAGGCAGGCGGAGATGCGGATGCCCGCCAGGGGCCGCTCGCGGGCGAAGCGCTGGCGGATGAGGCCGATGACGGGCATCTCCCGCGCCGCCCACTCGATCCGCTTGACTCCCTCGGGCGCCAGCGACAGGTCCCTGACGTCGTGTTCCAGGGTGGGTCGGGCCATCGTTTCCTCCAGACGGGGGCGGCGGCCCCTAGTCCCTCATGATAAGACCACTTCCGCCCCCAGGCTACGCCCCCGCCAGCGGGCCAGCGTCCTCCTGGCCAGGGCCAGCAGGCCCAGGGGCTCCCGCCGCAGGGCGGGCGTCTCATACAGGGTGCACTCTACCCTATACCCCAGCTTACGGTAAACCTGCACCGCCGCCTCGTTCTCCGTCTCGACGGTCAGGTAAACGTTGGGGCAGCGCTGCAGCAGCTCCGCGGTGACGGCGCCCGTGACCAGGGTAGCCAGCCCCTTGCCGCGCCAGTCGGGGTGGGTGAAGACGTTGCCCACCACGGCGATGCCCTCCTCGGGCGCCACCACATGGGTGCCGGCGATGGCCACTAACCGCCCCTCGGCCACGGCGCCGTAATAGACCCCCTCCGCCAGCACCCGCGCCGGGTAGGCGATGGGCCCGCCCTCGACGCTGTAGAGGCGGTTCACGGCCCCGATCTCGCGCGGGCGCAGGCGCACCACCTGCCAGCGGCCGCCGGCGGGGGCCGGCGGACGGAAGCTCTCCCTGGTCACCCCCATGCGGAACATGAGCCGCTCCCGCGACAGCAGGAAGTGGCGGCGCAGGGCTGGTAGGTGCTCGGGGCGACAGGTGGCGAAGGAGTAGCGGGGGCCCGGGTGGAGGCGCAGGGCCGCCTCCACCGCCGTCTCGTCGCCCACGGTGAGGAGGGAGGGGCCGGGGCCGGTGCGGGCGTAGAAGACGATGCCCCACTCTCGCTCGCTTTGGCAGAGGAAGAAGCGGCTGTGGGGGAAGAGGCGGGGGGCCAGGTGGGCGATGGCGAAGGCGGCGTAGGGGCGCTGGGGCTCCAGGTAGGGTCGGATCTGGGCGGGGTCGGGCAGGGGGCGCACCAGGTAGGAGCGGCGCGTCCTGCCTACCGGCAGCGCCGTCTCAGCCACCGCCGCCCCCCTCCCCGAGGTATCTGCCTATTATAGGGCGCAGGCGCTCCTTCGTCTCTTCGGGCACCAGGTGGAAGGGGGTGATGAGGGCGTCGCGCAGGGCGTCGGCGCAGGGGCAGGCCCGCTGCCGCGGCAACGCCCCCACCGCCCGCCGCACCGCTGCCTGAGCGAGGCTCACCCCCTGGCGCAGGTTGGCGATGACCAGCTCCGCCGTCACGTCCGCCTCCCGCGGGTGCCAGACGTCGTAGTCGGTGACGACGGCCAGGGTGGCGTAGCACATCTCCGCCTCCCGCGCCAGCCGCGCCTCGGGGAGGGCCGTCATGCCGATGACGTGCGCCCCCCAGGAGCGGTAGAGCTGCGATTCGGCACGGGTGGAGAAGGCGGGGCCCTCGATGACCACGTAGGTGCCGCCGTCGTGGACCGTCGCCCCTGCCTCCCGCGCTGCCGCCACCAGCACCCGCCGCAAGACGGGGCAGAAGGGGTCGGCGAAGGCGATGTGGGCCACCAGCCCCCCGCCGAAGAAGGTGCCCGGCCGCGCCCGCGTGCGGTCTATGAGCTGGTCGGGCACGGCCAGGTGCAACGGGGCGTAGTCCTCGTGCAGGGAGCCCACGGCGCTGACGCCGATGACCACCTCCACGCCCAGGAGCTTCAGGGCGTAGATGTTGGCCCGGCTGGGCACCTCCGCCGGCAGCAGACGGTGCCCGCGACCGTGGCGGGGCAGGAAGGCCACCCGCTCGCCGTCCAGGCTGCCGATGACGATGCTGTCGGACGGGGGGCCGAAGGGCGTCTCCAGCCGCACCTCCTCCAGCCCGCCGACCCCTTCCATCTCGTAGAAGCCGCTGCCGCCGATGACGGCGATGCGCGCCCGTGGCTGGCTCATCCCTCGTCACCTCCGGCGAGAAGGGCGGGCAGGGACTCGGCGTAGGGGGGCCGCGCGATGCCCCGCTCGGTGACGATGGCCTCCACGTACTCGGCCGGGGTGACATCGAAGGCGTAGTTGAGCACCTCGACCGCCTCCGGGGCCACCGGTGTCCCGGCCAGGCGGCGCACCTCCTCCGGCGACCGCTCCTCGATGGGTATGCGGCCGCCGTTGGGCGTGTCCAGGTCCACCGTGCTGGTGGGGGCGGCCACGTAGAAGGGGACGCCGTGGGCGCGGGCGAGGACGGCCAGGGCGTAGGTGCCCACCTTGTTGGCCACGTCGCCGTTGCGGGCGATGCGGTCGGCGCCCACCACTACCGCATCGAGCCGCTGACGCGCCATGAGCGCACCCGCCGCCCCGTCCACGATGAGGGTGCAGGGGATGCCCTCCCGCCACAGCTCCCAGGCCGTGAGGCGGGCGCCCTGCAGCAGGGGGCGGGTCTCGGTGGCGTAGACGCGGGACAGCCGCCCGCAGCGCCAGGCGGCGCGGACGATGCCCAGGGCGGTGCCCAGCCCGCCGGTGGCCAGGGCGCCTGTGTTGCAGTGGGTCAGGACGGTGGCCCCCGGCGGCAGCAGCGAGGCGCCCAGCTCGGCGAGGCGCTGGTCGGCCTCCACCTGCTCGGCGTGGACGGCGCGGGCCTCCGCCTCCAGCGCGGCGACGGCCTCGGCCGGCGAAGAGCAGCGGCGGGCGCGTCGCAGCATTCGCGCCAGCGCCCAGGAGAGGTTCACCGCCGTGGGGCGGGTGGCGGCCAGCTCCCGCGCTGCCCCCTCCAGGCCGGCCAGGAAGGCGTCCATGTCCCGAGCGGGGAGACGACGGGCGGCCAGCACCAGGCCGTAGGCGGCAGCGATGCCGATGAGGGGCGCCCCCCGCACCCGCAGGGCGGCGATGGCCTCGGCCACCTCACGGTGGTCGCGGGCCTCGAGGTAGCACTCCCGGGCCGGGAGCAGGGTCTGGTCCAGCAGCCGCAGCCTGTCCCCCAGCCAGGCGATGGGCTCCACCGGTGCGCAGCCTCCCTCCCTATGCTAACAGACGCGAGGGGCGCTCAGCGCAACTCCAGGGCGTCCACGTCGTCCAGCAGCCAGCGCCCGGCCTCGGCCTCCTGCAGACGGAAGGTGACGCGGAAGCGGCGCCAGACCACGTCCTCCCCCTCTCGCTGGCGTAGGGAGACGACCCCCTCGAGCAGCGCCCGCCCCTTCTCCAGAAAGCGCGGCGGCGAGAGGGCCTCCAGCTGGGCGGCCTCGGTGAAGCGGAAGGCGTTGATGAAGCCGGGCCACGTCTGGCGCTGCTGGAACTGGGGCGAGAAGACCTCCCACGCCTGGCGCAGGGAGGCGCGCACCGCCTCCAGGTCGCCGCGCACGTCCTCCGGCGGTCGGCCCGTCTCCTCGGCCAGGTCGAGGAGGGCCTTCTCTCGCCCTGCCCCCTCTTCCTCGTCGGCCAGCCAGGGCCAGACGAGGCGCTGTCTCTGTGGGGGCGTCCAGAGGGAGGCGCGGTCGAGGGCGGCGCCCACGGCCGCCCAGTAGTCGAGGGCCGCCTGGGCGGGAGTGGGCTGGTCGGGCGAGAGGCCCCAGCCCTCGCTCTGGCGCCAGTAGAGGCGGTAGGAGGGCGGGGCGTGGCCCTCCTGCCAGGCCAGGGCGAACTCGTGGCGGCCGTCGCCGTCGGCGTCCACGGCCAGCAGGGGCCGCGCCGACCCGGGAGGCGCTGGGCGCACCCCCTGCCCGCTCCGCATCCTGGGCAGCGGCAGCAGGCGGGCGCCGTCGGCGGTGAGGAAGTAGGCGGAGGCGTCGGCGGCCACCGCGTAGGTGCCGCTGGGCAGCCCCAGGCCCGGCGCCAGCCCGTCGGGCCCCTCCAGGGCGAAGAAGGCCAGCAGGCCCCAGGGCTGTCCCTCCAGCGGCGGCGGCAGGGCCGTCAGCCGCCAGCGGTGGTCGGCGGCCAGGGAGAGGCCCTGCCCGGGCACCGATTCCAGGGCGACGCCGGGAAAGGCGCGCTCCACCAGCTCGGCGAAGGTGGGCAGCCGCGGCTCCTCGGGCGGCGGGGGCGGCTGAGCGGCGCCGCGACAGGAGAGTCCCAGGGCGAGGAGCAGACAGGGCGCCAGCAGCCGGGGCCAGATCGTCCCGAAGCGACCCGCCACCATGCTAAAATGGGGCGGACAGCGAAGCCCGGAGCGTCGCCGATGGCCACGCACCACCGTCTGAAAGAGATTGTAGCCCAGGAGGTGGAGGGGCGGCGTGAGGAGCTGGTGGAGCTGAGCCTGCGCATCCACGCCCACCCCGAGACCGCCTTCCAGGAGCACCGGTCGGCCCAGTGGCTGGCCGACTACCTGGAGGCCAACGGCTTCCAGGTGGAGCGGGGCATCTGCGGCATCGCCACCGCCTTCCGCGCCAGCTACGGCTCGGGCAGGCCCGTCATCGCCTTCCTGGCCGAATACGACGCCCTGCCCGGCATCGGCCACGGCTGCGGGCACAACATCATCGGCACCGCCTCCACGGCGGCGGGGATAGCGGCCAGGGCAGCGGCGGATGCCCTGGGCGGGACGGTGCTGGTCATCGGCACGCCGGCCGAGGAGGCGGCGGGGGGTAAGGTCTACATGGCCGCCCGGGGCGCCTTCGACGGCCTGGACTGCGCCATGCTGGTGCACCCGGCCTCTCGCGACGCCGTGCTCACCTATGCCCTGGCCTGTCTGGAGCTGGACGTGGAGTTCCACGGTCGGGCGGCCCACGCCGCCGCTGCGCCCGAGGCGGGCATCAACGCCCTGGACGCCATGGTCATCGCCTTCTCGGCCATCGGCCTGCTGCGGCAGCAGGTGCGCAGCGACGCCCGCATCCACGGCATCATCACCGACGGCGGGCAGGCGGTGAACGTCATCCCCCACCACACGGCTGCCAAGCTGCTGCTGCGCGCCCTGGACGACGACTACCTGGACTCCCTGCGCGAGCGGGTGCTGGCCTGCTTCCGGGCCGGGGCCGAGGCCACCGGCTGTCGCCTGGAATACCGCTGGGGCGACGAATCGCGCTACATGACCATGCGCACCAACCGCGTCCTGGCGCGGGTCTTCGCCGCCAACTACGAGGCCCTGGGGCGACGGCCGGAGGAGCCGCGGGAGCGCCGCTCCCTGGGCTCCACCGACATGGGCAACGTGAGCCACCTGGTGCCGGCCATCCACCCGACGGTGGCCATCGCTCCGCCGGAGGTTCCCATCCACACCGAGGAGTTCCGCGAGTTCGCCCGCAGCGAATCGGGGCACCGGGGGCTTCTGGACGCGGCCAAGGCCATGGCCATGACGGCGGTGGACCTGCTGGCCGAGCCGTCGCTGCTGGAAGAGGCCTGGCAGGAGTTCCGCGGGGGCGGCTGAGCCTCAGGCGGTAGCGGGGGCCAGCTCCCGCAGCGCCTCGAGCATCCCTGACCTGGCGGCCTCGCCCGCCACCCGCAGGGAGCTGTAGATGGCGCGGGCGTCGCTGCGGCCGTGGGCCACGAACACCAGCCCGTCCACCCCCAGCAGCGGCCCGGCGCCATACTCCCGCCAGCTGGTGCGGCGCAGCACGTCGCGCACCGCCGGCGCCAGCACCGCGCCCGCCAGCCCCAGGAAGGGCAGGGCCGGCAGCAGCAGCGGCACCGCCAGGGCATGGTAGGGACGCCCCAGGAGGGTCTGGCGGGCCATGCGCTTCACCAGGTCAATCATCCCCTCCATGGTCTTGATGACCACGTTGCCGGTGAAGCCATCGGTGACGATGACGTCGGCCAGGCCGCGGGCGATGTCCTTCCCCTCCACGTTGCCGATGAAGTTGAGGCCCGACTCCTTCAGCAGGCGGTAGGCCTCCTGGGCCAGGGCGTTCCCCTTGGTCTCCTCCTCGCCGATGTTCAGCAGGCCCACGCGCGGTCGCTCCACCTTCCAGGCCCGTTCCAGATAGGCCGAGGCCATCTGGGCCCACTGCACCAGGTATTGGGGCTTGACGTCGGCGTTGGCGCCCACGTCCAGCAGCAGCGTCAGGGGGCGGCCGATGGGCATGAGGGCGGCCAAGGTGGGCCGCTCGATGCCGCGGATGCGCCCCAGATGCATGATGGCAGCGGCCATGATGGCGCCGGTGTTCCCCGCCGAGACGAAGGCGTGGGCCCTGCCCTCCTTCAGCAGGCGCAGGCCCACGGCGATGGAGGAGTCGCGCTTGCGCCAGGCGGCCCGCGCCGGCTCCTCGTCCATGGCGATGACCTCGGCGGCGGCCACCACCTCGACGCCCGGGGGAGGGGTGCCCAGGCGCTCCATCTCGGCGGCGATGGCCTCGGGCCGGCCCACCAGGGCCACGCGCAGCCCCAGGCGGCGGGCGGCCAGGAAGGCGCCGCGCACGGGCTCGCGGGGGGCGTGGTCACCCCCCATGGCGTCGAGAACGATAACTGGCTCCTGGGCCATCCTCCCACCTCGGCAAGCCTATGCTAGCCGCCCCCGCACGCCCCGTCCACCCGTGGGGGAATACTTGACTTTGTTCATGGGAGATATCCAAAATAAGGGCATCCCCCACCCTTCGGGGGTGGCTGCTGAGGAGGTGAGCCGCTCATGGCCCTGTTCCGTCCCGACCCCACCTTTTACCCCTCGCCGCGCCTGGCCATGCAGGCCCCGCCCGAGACCCTGGCCTACGTCGCCCTGCTGAACGTGGGCAACGGGCGCCCCGACGCCCTGGCCGTGGTGGACGTGGACCCCCGCTCGGGCAGCTATGGCCAGGTGGTGGACCGCCTGAACCTGCCCCACGTGGGCGACGAGCTGCACCACTTCGGCTGGAACGCCTGCTCCTCCGCCCTCTGCCCCCACATGCCCCATCCCCACCTGGAGCGACGCTACCTGCTGGTGCCGGGCCTCCGCTCCTCTCGCATCTACGTGGTGGACACGCGGCCCGACCCGGCCCGCCCGCGCATCGTCAAGACCATCGAGCCCGAGGAGGTCAAGGGGCGGGCGGGCTACTCCCGCCTGCACACCGTCCACTGCGGGCTGGACGGTATCTACGTCTCGGCCCTGGGCAACGCCGACGGCGGTGGGCCCGGCGGCATCATGGTGCTCGACCACGATACCTTCGAGGTGCTGGGCCGCTGGGAGATCGAGCGGGGCGACCAGTTCCTGGCCTACGACTTCTGGTGGCACCTGGCCCACGACGTCGTGGTGACCAGCGAGTGGGCGACCCCCGACCTGTTCGAGAACGGCCTGCGCCTGGAAGACCTGGTGGGCCGCCGCTTCGGCCACCGCCTCCACTTCTGGGACGCCCGCCGGCGCCGCAAGGTGGCCACCGTTGACTTCGGCGATGAGCACCAGATGGTGCTGGAGCTGCGCCCTGCCCACGACCCCACCAAGACCTACGGCTTCGTCAACGTGGTGGTCAACGTCAACGACCTGTCCAGCTCCATCTGGGTCTGGCACCGCGACAACGGCTCCTGGGCAGCGCGCAAGGTCATCGAGATCCCGGCCCAGCCGGCCGAGAAGGAGAAGCTGCCGCCGGCCCTGCAGGACGTGGGCGCCGTGCCGCCCCTAGTGACCGACATCAACCTGTCGCTGGACGACCGCTTCCTGTATGTCTCCTGCTGGGGCAGCGGCGAGCTGCGCCAGTATGACGTCAGTGACCCCTTCAGCCCCAGGCTGGTCTCCACCGTGAAGCTGGGGGGCATCGCCGACCCGGGCAGCCACCCTGCCGGCCACGTCCTGACGGGCGGCCCGCAGATGGTGGAGGTCTCCCGCGACGGGCGCCGCGTCTACGTCACCAACTCCCTCTACAGCTCCTGGGACGGACAGTTCTACCCGCAGGGCATAAGGGGCTGGCTGGTGAAGCTGGACGTGGGCGCCGAGGGGGGCATGGAAGTGGACCGGGACTTCTTCGTGGACTTCGGCGAGGCGCGGGCCCACCAGGTGCGGCTGCTGGGCGGCGACGCCTCTTCCGACTCCTTCTGCTACCCGTAGAGGCGCATGGGCGTCTGGGAGCTTTCCGCCCTGGGCGGGCTGGCCGCGGCCGGGGTGCTGCACGGCCTCAACCCGGCCATGGGCTGGCTGTTCGCCCTCTTCTTCGGCCTGCACCGCGGCGGGCAGCGGGCCCTGTGGCTGGCCCTGGCCGCCGTGGGCCTGGGGCACCTGTTAGCGCTGGCCCTCTCGCTGGCGCTGCTGCTGGCGGCCAGCTCCACCCTGCCCATCGGCCCCCTGCGTATCGCCGCCGGCGCCGGTGCCCTCGTTCTGGGCCTGGGGAGGCTGCTCTCGTGGTGGCGACACCCAGGCTGGCGGGGCCTGAACCTGGGCTACGGTGAGCTGGTGCTCTGGGCGACCGTCATGGGGCTCCTGCACGGTGGCGGACTGGCCTTCGCGCCGCTGGTGCTGGGCGACGAGGGGGCGGGGGCGCTGGAGGTGGGACGCTGGCTCCTGCCTACGGCCGTGCACGGGGCGGCAGCGATGGCCACCATGGCCGCCTGCGCCGTGGCCGTGCACCGCTGGCTGGGGCTGATGGCCCTGCGCCGCTACTGGTTCAACTTCGACCTGGCCTGGGGGGTGGCCCTCATCGTCATCGGCCTGGCGGTGCTGGCGATGCCCTGGCTGCTGCCGGTGGAGCAGGCCGCCAGAAGCTGACGATGCAGCTGCAGAGCTTTAACTCTGCCCAAAGACGGTCGCCTGACCGAGCATCGGTCTTGTGGGGCAGGCCTGAAGGCCTGCAGCTACGTCGTGGGCCGGTGGCCTCGATTGCAGGCGGCGAGCTGCGGCCCGAGGCCCCGCTGACGTCGCGGCTGCGGAGCTTCAGCTCTGCCCGCCTCACGCCCAAGGTCGTGGGCGCCGCAGGAGGCGCCAGCGGGTGTCGAAGCGCCACAGCCCCGCCTCGCGGGCGCAGGCGTAGGCTGCCGCCATCTCCTCACCGCGCACGCGGCGGTTGATCTCGGCATACTTGGGCTCCGTCTTCGCCTTCCAGGCCGGGTAATACTGGTCCATGATGTTCACGTAGGTATCGGGCGAAAGCTCGCGGGCCAGGAAGCGCATTATCTCCCGCGTGTCCTCCAGGAGGCCCGGCATCACCAGGTGGCGCACCAGCACCCCTCGCAGGGCCAGGCCGTTCTCGTCCACCACCAGCTCCCCCACCTGCTCGTGCATCGCCTTCACCACCTGCCGGGCCACCTCGGGGTAGTCGGGGGCCAGCAGGTATTTGCGGGCGTGCTCCCGCTGCCAGAGCTTGAAGTCGGGCATGTAGATGTCCACCACGCCGTCCATCAGGCGGATGGAGTGCAGCGAATCGTAGGAGCTGGTGTTGTAGACGATGGGCAGGCGCAGGCCCATCTCGATGGCGTGGGGGAGCGCCTCCAGCACCTGGGGCACCACGTGCTCGGGAGTGACGAAGTTGATGTTGTGGCAGCCCATCTCCTGCAGGCGGAGCATGATGCGGGCCAGGTCCCGGGGCGAGACCTCCTCCCCCTCGCCTATCTGGCTCACCTCGAAGTTCTGACAGAAGACGCAGCGCAGGTTGCACCAGGAGAAGAAGATGGTGCCGGAGCCGCGCCAGCCCCGCAGCACGTCCTCCTCGCCGAAGTGGGGGAAGAAGGAGGCGACGCGGGCGTAGCGTCCCACCTTGCACACGCCGAAGCGGTCGTGAAGCCGGTCCACGTGGCAGTCACGGGGGCAGACGGTGCAGTCGGCCAGGGCAGCGAGGGCCTCCTCCACCTTCTCCTTCAGGCGCCCCTCCTCGTAGGTCTTCAGGTAGGCCGGGACGAAGCGACGCCGGGGCAACAGGAAGCGGCCGTCGCCGTGCACCTCCCTGGGCACATCTGGGGCGATGGTCTGGAGCACGGTTCCCACCCGCCTAAAGGATAGCACGGCAGCGGAGGCCCGCAGCCTCAGCGCGGCCTGAGACAGGTCTCGGGGAAGGGGCAGGGAAGGGAGCGCAGGCGCTCCGACAGGCGCAGGTGCTCCTCGCCGTCCACGGGCACCGCCACCACCGCCGGTCGCCCCTGGTGGAAGGCCTCCTCCAGCACGGCCGCCAGGTCGTCGTCGGGGCCTATCTGGTAGCCGGCGGCGCCGAAGGAGCGGGCCAGGACAGCGAAATCGGGGTTGCCGAAGTCCACCCCGAAGGGCACCTTCCCTTCCAGTTGCTGCTTCCACTTGATCATGCCGTAGGAGTTGTCCTGCCAGACCAGCACCACCACCCCCAGCCCCAGGCGGACGGCCGTCTCCAGCTCGGCGCAGGACATGAGGAAGCCGCCGTCGCCGGCGCAGACCAGCACGCGACGCTCGGGGCGGACCAGCTTGGCCGCCAGGCCCGCCGGCAGGCCGAAGCCCATGGCCGAGAAGCCGTTGGAGATGAGGACGGTGTTGGGCAGATACGCGGGGTAGTAGCGGCCCAGCCAGAGCTTGTGAGCGCCCACGTCGCTCACCAGGATGTCATCCTCGCCCAGCACCTGGCGGGACACCTGCACCAGGCGCAAGGGGTGGACGGGGACGCCGTCCTCCACCGGTGCCGGGCGCCGCTCGCGGGCCACCAGGGCGGCCAGCTCTGCCAGCTTCTCTTTCGTCCGGTCGTAGGGCTGGTAGCGCAGCACGCCGCCCAGCATCTCCAGGCTCTCGCGGATGTCGGCCACCACCTCCACCTCGGGGCGGTAGAAGCGGTCTACCTCCGAGGGCGTGTAGTCTATGTGGACGATGCGCTTGTCGCAGCGGGGGTTCCAGCGCTCGGGGTGGTATTCCACCTGGTCGTAGCCGACGCAGATGACCGTATCGGCGCCGCACAGGCCGCTGGTGCAGAGGTCGGCGTTGCCCGGCAGCCCCACCGGCATCAGCGACAGGGGCTCGTAGTCGGAGACGGCCCCCTTGCCCATGAAGGTGTGGGTGACGGGGATGCCGAAGCGGGCGGCGAAGCGTCGCAGCTCCATGGCCGCCTCGGGGCGGCGCACGGCGCTGGAGCCGGCCAGGACGACGGGAAAGCGGGCGCGGGCGATGACATCGGCGGCGTGCTGCAGGGCCGTGCGGTCGGGGGAGGGACGCCGCGCCCGCCGGGGCGTGAGGGGGTGGATGCCGTCGTCCACCTCCGCCTCCTGCACGTCGGTGGTTAGCTCGATGTGGGTGGCCCCAGGCTTCTCCTGCTCCGCCACCCGGAAGGCCTTGCGCACCACCTCCGGTATGGTCTCGGGGCGGTGGACGCGGATGTTCCACTGGGTGACCGCCTCGAAGATCTTGACCACGTCCACGAACTGGTGGCTCTCCTTGTGCAGTCGCTCCAGCCCCGTCTGGCCGGTGATGGCCACCAGGGGGGCGAAGTCGAGCTGGGCATCGGCGATGCCGGTGGTCAGGTTGGTGGCCCCGGGGCCCAGGGTGGCCAGGCACACCCCCGCCCGCCCCGTCAGGCGGCCGTAGGCGTCGGCCATGAAGGCCGCCCCCTGCTCGTGGCGGGTGACGATGAAGCGGATGGAGGAGCGGGCGAGGGCGTCCATGATGTCCAGCACCTCTTCCCCTGGCACGCCGAAGACGAACTGGACGCCCTCGTTCTCCAGGCAGCGCACCAGCAGCTCGGCCGCCTTCATGCCCTCAGGCCCTGGCCTCACTCGGCCGGCGGCAGCTGGGGGCCGCGGGCCGGCCCTACCCAGACGGTCTGCACGTTGACGAACTCGCGGATGCCGAACACCGACAGCTCGCGGCCGTAGCCGCTGCGCTTGACGCCCCCGAAGGGGAGCCTGGGGTCGGAGGCCACCATGCCGTTGACGAAGACGTTGCCGGCCTCGATCTCGCCCGCCAGGGCCTGGCCCCGCTCGGGGTCGCCCGTCCAGATAGCGGCGCCCAGGCCGTAGGGGGAGAGGTTGGCCAGGCGGACGGCGTCCCGGGCGTCGCGCGCCCGCACAATGGCCGCCACCGGCCCGAAGGTCTCCTCCTGGAAGGCGGGCATGTCGGGCGTCACGTCGGCCAGGACGGTGGGGGCGTAGAAGAAGCCGCGGCCGTCCAGCCTGTGCCCGCCCAGAAGGAGGCGGGCGCCCATGTCCAGGGAGCGGCGCACCTGCCGGTCCAGGTCTTCGCGCAGGTCGCCCCGGGCCAGGGGGCCGATGTTGGTGGCCGGGTCCAGCGGGTCGCCCACCTTCAGCGCCCTGACCGCCTCCACGAACAGCTCGCTGAAGCGCTCCACCACCGGCTCCTCGACGATGAAGCGCTTGGCGGCGATGCAGCTCTGGCCGTTGTTCTGGTTGCGGGCGCGGGCGCCCACCCTGGCCGCCTCCTCCAGGTCGGCGTCGGCCAGGACGATGAAGGGGTCGGAGCCGCCCAGCTCCAGCACCGTCTTCTTCAGATGGTGGCCGGCGGTGGCGGCCACCTTGGCGCCGGTGACGTCGGAGCCGGTGAGGGTCACCGCCCGCACCCGCTCGTCGGCGATGACCCCCTCCACCGCCGCTGCCGGCAGCAGCAGCGTCTGGAAGACGCCCTGGGGGAAGCCCGCCGCGCGAAAGACCTCCTCGATGGCCAGGGCGCACTGGGGGACGTTGGAGGCGTGCTTGAGCAGCATGCTGTTGCCGGCCATGATGGCCGGGGCCGCCGCCCGGAACACCTGCCAGAAGGGGAAGTTCCAGGGCATGATGGCCAGCACCGGCCCCAGGGGGACGAACTGCACGTAGCTGCGGGTGGCGTTGGTCTCCACCTCCTGGGGCGCCAGGAAGCGGACGGCGTTGTCGGCGAAGTAGTCGCAGCACCAGGCGCACTTGAGGACTTCGGCCTCGGCCTCGACGATGGGCTTGCCCATCTCCAGGGTGATGAGGCGGGCGTAGCGGTCCTTTTCCCGCCGCAGGTGCCCGGCGGCGGCCCGCATGGCCTGGGCGCGGCGCTCCAGGGGTGTCCGTCGCCAGTCGCGGTAGGCCTGCCAGGCCCGCTCCAGGGCCGCCTCCACCTGCTGGGGGCTGTGCTCGTCGAAGGTGGCCAGCACTTCCTCGGTGGCGGGGTTGAGGGAGACGAAGGCCACGGCTATCCGCCCCTCCTTCCGGCCCTTTGCGTCCATTATACTCCCGCCACCTGCACCGACGGGGGGCGCAGGCGTCAGCTGCCGTCGCGTCGCTCGCCCTTGCGCAGGCGCCCCATGAGGCGGCCGAGGGAGGAGCGGGCCGCCTCCGCTGCCAGCGATATGCCGGAGATGGGCTCGCCGGCCCCGGGCGGCTCCCCCGCCTCGGGGTTCTCCAGCTGCTGCTTGACGCAGGCCACGAACTGGCGGAAGAGCTGTCGCGACACGTCCTGGACCATGCCCCGCCCGAACTGCATCAGCCGGCCGACCACGTCTATGTCGGCGGCCACCTCCACCTCGGTGGTCGCGTCGGAGACGGCGCGTATGCGGGCCTCGACGGTGGCCCTGGCGGAGCCGCCGCCCGCCGACTCCCTGCCCTGGGCCACCAGGCGCACCAGCCCCGCCGCCTCGTCCACCTCTTCCAGGTGGGCCTGGCCGGAGTAGCTGGCGGTGATCATGCCCACCTTCACCCGCACGTTGCCCTTGAAGGTGCGCTCGTCCACCACCTCGGTGAGCTGGGCACCGGGGGCGCAGCCGGCCACCCTGTGGGGGTCGAGCAGGAAGGCCCACACCCGCTCGCGGGGGGCCTCCACCTGGAAGCGCTCCTCGATGCGTATGGCCATGTGTCCACCTCCCGGGCTGCCGTAGCGGCCCCTGCGATACAGTCTAACGCCGACGGCGCGTCTGTGCCTCAGCCACCCCGACGCCAGAACTGCCAGCGGGGTTGCCGGGGGCGCCGCGCCGCCTCCTCCCGCTCCCGGGCGAGAAGCTGTCGTGCCCGCTCCAGGTGGGGCCGCAGCTGGCGATGCAGGTGCAAGGCTTCCTCGGCCAGCTCGAGGGCGTAGTCGGGCTCCTGGGCCACCCGGGGGAAGAGGCGCTTGAGCAGGTCGTCGAAGCCGGGGGCCAGGGAGCGGGGCCGACCGGACTCGCCGGCAACCGTGTCCAGCAGCGGGTAGGACTTCAGCTCGTTGATGATGGACAGGAGGGCCGTGTCCAGGCGCAGGAGCTGGAAGGGGGTGAGGGAGAGGCTGCCCTCCTCCCGCTCCAGCAGCGGCTCCAGGACGGGCGGGAGCTCCCGCAGGCCGTGGGCGTATTCCTGCAGGGTGTCGGGGTCTATCTCGGAGCCGGGGCGGGCCAGGTGGTATCCCACCGCCAGGTAGACCACCCGCAACTGGTGCCCGGAGAGGTGCAGGGCGAAGCGGGACGTCATGGGTGCCCGGCCCCCCTCCCCAGCGACTGGCGCCACTGGCGCACCTGCTGGGCGTGCTCGCGGTAGTGGTGGTAGGTGTCCCAGCGCAGGCGGCGTCGCAGCCGCGCCTCGGTGCGGCCGGGGATGTAAGGCAGGGACTCCAGGCACTCCAGCAGGCGGCGGTGGACATCGCGGGCGCGCTGCCAGGCCTCGGCCAGGCTGAGGCCCCGCCAGCGCTCCTGCTGGCGGGCGTTGAAGGCGTCAATGTTGCCGTAGCGGGGGAGGGGCTTCCCGGCCAGGATGATGGGGGCGGCGGCGATGAACTCCTCCTCCCAGGTGGCGATGTGGCAGAGGAGGTCGCGGGCCGACCACCGGCCCACGGCGCCGGGCCGCAGCAACTCCTCCTCGGGCAGCCCCTCCAGCAGCGCCATCAGCCCCCGCCACTCGTCGTCCACCAGGGCCAGCAACTGTGCTCGCGTTCGGGCTGGCACCAGCGCTACCCCCGCCCGTCCACGCGCACGCCATGCCGCTCCAGGACGCGGCGTAGATACTGGCCGGTGAGGCTCTCCTCCACCCGCGCTACCTCCTCGGGGGTGCCCTCGGCCACCACCCGCCCGCCGCGGTCGCCGCCCCCCGGCCCCAGGTCCACGATGTGGTCGGCCTGCTTGATGACGTCCAAGTGGTGTTCGATGACGATGACCGTGTTGCCGGCGTCCACCAGGCGGTGGAGCACCCGCACCAGGTTGTTCACGTCCTCGAAGGAGAGGCCGGTGGTGGGCTCGTCCAGTATGTAGAGGGTGCGGCCGGTGGCCCGCCGCGACAGCTCCGTGGCCAGCTTCACCCGCTGCGCCTCGCCGCCCGAGAGGGTGGTAGCCGGCTGGCCCAGGCGAATGTAGCCCAGCCCCACGTCGTGCAGCGTCTGCAGCTTCTGGCGCACCTGGGGGAAGGCGTCGAAGAACTCCAGGGCCTCGTCCACCGTCATGTCCAGCACCTCGGCGATGTTCTTGCCCCGGAAGGTGATCTCCAGCGCCTCGCGGTTGTAGCGCTTGCCGTGGCAGACCTCGCAGGGCACCTCCACGTCGGGCAGGAACTGCATCTCGATCTGGATGTAGCCCTCGCCCTGGCAGGCCTCGCAGCGCCCGCCCTTGACGTTGAAGGAGAAGCGGCCGGGCTTGTAGCCCCGCAGCCGCGCCTCCGGCACCGAGGCGAAGAGCTCGCGGATGGGGGTGAAGGTGCCGGTGTAGGTGGCCGGGTTGGAGCGGGGCGTGCGGCCGATGGGCGACTGGTCTATGTTGATGACCTTGTCTATGTGCTCCAGCCCCAGGAGGGCGTCGTGCTCGCCCGGACGGTCCTTGGCCCCGTAGAGGGCCTGGGCCGCCCGCTTGTAGAGCACCTCGTAGACCAGGGTGCTCTTGCCCGAGCCGGACACGCCCGTCACGCAGACGAACTTGCCCAGGGGGATGCGGACAGTGACGTTCTTCAGGTTGAACTCCCGCGCCCCGACGATGACCAGCTCCTTGCCGTTGCCGGGCCGCCGCTGCCGCGGCAGCGCTATCTCCTTGCGCCCGGAAAGGTAGGCGCCGGTGATGGACTGGGGGTGGGAGCAGATGTCCTCCAGGGTGCCGGTGACCACCACGTATCCGCCGTCGCGGCCGGCGCCCGGCCCCAGGTCTATGATGTGGTCGGCGGCGCGGATCATGGCCTCGTCGTGCTCCACCACGATGACGGTGTTGCCCAGGTCCCGCAGTCGCTTCAGGGTGGCGATGAGGCGGTCCTCGTCGGCGGGGTGCAGGCCGATGGACGGCTCGTCGCAGACGTAGAGCACGCCCATCAGGCCGGAGCCGATCTGGGTGGCCAGGCGGATGCGCTGGGCCTCGCCACCGGCCAGGGTGCCCGTGCGCCGGTCCAGGGTCAGGTAGTCCAGCCCCACGTCCACCAGGAAGCGCAGGCGGCTGGCGATCTCCTTCAGCACCTGGCGGGCGATGGCCGCCTCCCGCTCCGTCAGGGGGCTGCGGGGTCCCTGCAGCCCCTCCACCCACTCCAGCGCCTGGCGGATGTCCATCTGCGTCACCTGGTGGATGTTGAGGCCGTCCACCGTCACCGCCAGGGACTCGGGGCGCAGACGGGCGCCCTTGCAGGCCGGGCAGGGGCTCTCGGCCATGTAGCGTTCGATCTCGGCCTTCACGTAGTCCGAGTCGGTCTCGCGGTAGCGCCGCTCCAGGGAGGGGATGACGCCCTCGTAGGTGGTCTCGTAGGTGCTGGTGCGCCCGTATTGGTTGGTGAAGCGCACCGGCACCGGGTCGGGCGCCCCGTAGAGGACGATGCGCAGGTGCTCCGGCGCCAGCTCCCGCACCGGCACCCGCGTCGAGAAGCCATACTTCTCGGCCACCGCCTCCAGCAGGCGGTAATACCACTGGGAGATGGAGGCGGCCCGCGCCCAGGGCTGGATGGCCCCCTCGGCCAGGGAGAGGTCCTTGTTCGGGATGACCAGGTCTGGGTCCAGCTCCAGCTTTACGCCCAGGCCGGAGCAGGCGCGACAGGCCCCGTGAGGGGAGTTGAAGCTGAAGTTGCGCGGCTCCAGCTCCCCCAGGGAGACGCCGCAATGGATGCAGGCCAGGTGCTCCGAATACAGGCGCTCCTCTTCCCCCTCCACCCACACCTGCACGATGCCGCCGGCCAGCTTCAGGGCCGTCTCCACCGAGTCGGTGACGCGGCTGCGGAAGGCGGCGGCGTCCTGGCCGTCGGTGTCCTCCACCGCCAGGCGGTCCACCACCACCTCGATGGTGTGGTTCTTGTAGCGGTCCAGGGGCGGGATGTCGTCGGCCAGGTCGTAGATCTGGCCGTCCACCCGCACCCGCACGAAGCCGGCGCGACGGGCGTCCTCGAAGACGTGCTGGTGCTCGCCCTTGCGCCCCCGCACCACCGGCGCCAGGATCATGAGCCGTTTGCCCGCGGGCAGGGAGAGGATGGAGTCCACCATCTGCTGCACCGTCTGGCGCTGGATGGGCCGACCGCACTGGTAGCAGTGGGGCCGGCCGATGCGGGCGAAGAGGAGGCGCAGGTAGTCGTAGATCTCCGTCTGGGTGGCGACGGTGGAGCGAGGGTTGCGGGAGGCCCCCTTCTGGTCAATGGAGATGGCCGGCGAAAGGCCCTCGATGTAGTCCACGTCGGGCTTCTCCATCAGCCCCAGGAACTGGCGGGCGTAGGCGGAGAGGGACTCGACGTAACGGCGCTGGCCCTCGGCGTAGATGGTGTCGAAGGCCAGGGAGGACTTGCCGGAGCCGGAGACGCCGGTGATGACCACCAGCTTGTCGCGGGGTATCTCTACGTCTATGTTTTTAAGGTTGTGTTCACGGGCACCGCGTATGATGATGGAGTCGAGCGGCATGACGGCATACGGCCAAGGCTGGAGTGTCAAATGACAATTTTAAGGCAGTTTAGGCGCCTAATCAATATCGTTATGTCTTCTGACGCGACGGGCCGGCGGGGGGACGGGGGCTAGGGGTGGTCTTCGTCTACATAGACCTGCTGCGGGAAGACCCCCTCGCCTTTCTGGTCTTCTTCGGGGCGGTGGTCATGGCGCTCCTGGCGGGCATATCTTTCCACGAGTTCTCCCACGCCTACCTGGCCAACGCCCTGGGCGACCCCACGCCGCGACTGGCCGGGCGCGTCTCCCTCAACCCCCTGGCCCACCTGGACCCGGCCGGCACCCTCATGCTCTTCCTGGTGGGCTTCGGCTGGGGGAAGCCGGTGCCGGTGAACGGACGGCTGCTGCGCAACGGCGAGAAGGCGGGGATGGCCATGGTGGCGGCGGCGGGGCCCCTGTCCAACTTCCTGCTGGCCGCCCTGGCCGGCCTCCCCCTCAAGTTCGGGCTGGTGCCCTGGCTCCCCGCCTTCGATTCGCGGGCGGTGAACCGCTTCATCTTCGGCTCCTGGAACCCGGAGGAATACCTGGGGCTCTTCCTCTCCACCATCGCCCTGGTGAGCATCATCCTGGGCGTCTTCAACCTGATACCCCTCTTCCCCCTGGACGGGCACCGGGTGGTGCCCGCCTTCCTGTCCGACCGGGCCGCCTACGCCTACAACCAGTTCCAGATGCGCTGGGGTATGGGCATCCTCTTCCTGCTGCTGGTGCTGCCCTTCCTGACCGGCGGACGCTTCGGGCCGCTGTTCGAGCTGATGCGGCCGGTCATCAACGCCCTGGCGCGGCTGTTCACGGGCATAGACACCGATGTCTTCGGCTGACGGGCCTCTGGCCCGCGCCCTCTACCGCTGTCGCCAGTTCCTGGGCGCCCTGCGGCCCCGGGTGGGGGCCGCTGACCTGGCCGAGGCGGAGGCGGTGCTGGGCCCCGCCCTCTTCCCTCTCTTCCTGACCATGGCGCCCCGCGACCAGCGCCACTGCCTGGACGTCTACCGGCGGCTGCGGGCGGGGGGCTGCGGCGACGGCGACCTGCTGGTGGCGGCGCTCCTGCACGACGTGGGCAAGGGGCGGCAGGTGCGCCTCTGGCACCGGGTGGCCTACGTGCTGTTGGCCGCCCTCGCGCCGTCGCTGCTGGCGCGGGCGGGGGGAGGGCTGGGCGCCCTGCGCGACCACGGCCAGCGGGGGGCGGCCCTGCTGCGACAGGCCGGCGCCCCGCCCGGCGTGGTGGCGCTGGTGGCGGCCCACGAGGAGCGGCGGGCGGGAGACCCTCGCCTGGCCCTTTTGCAGCAGGCGGACGATTCGTGCTAATCTCGTCTTACCAGAGCGTGAAGGTGTGGGTGGGGAGCGCTCCATGGCGGCGCAGACGCACCGCATCGCCATCGTCGGCCTGGGCCTGATAGGCGGCTCCCTGGGCATGGCCATCCGCGCCGCTCGGCTGCGGGACGTGGAGGTGGTGGGCTACGACCAGAACGGCGGCGTCCTGGGCAAGGCCCGTCGCCTGGGGGCCATAGACCGAGAGGCGCGAGACCTGGCCCAGGCCGTGGCGGGGGCCAGCGTGGTCATCATCGCCACCCCCATCCTGGCCATACGCCAGGTGATGCGGGAGGCGACGCCCCATCTGTCCCCCGGGGCGGTGGTCACCGACACCGGCAGCACCAAGGCCGCTGTTCTCTCCTGGGCGCGGGAGCTTCTGCCCGAGGGCGTCCACTTCGTGGGCGGGCACCCCATGGCCGGCAAGGAGACCCAGGGCATAGACAACGCCCAGGCCGACCTGTTCCGGGAGCGGGCCTACTGCCTCTGTCCCGACCCTCAGGCCGACGAGGGCGCCGTGCGCACCGTCCTGGGGCTGGTGCGGCTGGTGGGCGCCCACCCCCTGTTCATAGACCCCGAGGAGCACGACCAGTATGTGGCGGCGGTGAGCCATCTGCCCCTGGTGGTGGCCACTGCCCTCTTCACCCTGGTGCGGGGCAGCAGCGGCTGGCAGGAGATGGCGCCCCTGGCCGCCAGCGGCTTCCGCGACACCACCCGCCTGGCCTCGGGCGACCCCGAGATGAGCCACGACATCTGCCTGACCAACCAGGAGGCCATCCTCCACTGGCTGGACCGCATGATCGGCGAGCTCTATCGCTACCGGGCCCTCATCGCCGAGGGGGGAGCGGAGCTGTTCGAGACCTTCGCCCGCGCCCAGCTAGAGCGGGACGCCTTCATGGCCAAGAAGATAGTGGGCCGGGAGCCGCCCCAGGTGGAGCTACCCGACTTCAAGGAGGCCCTGGCCTCCCTCTTCATCGGGCGGGCCCTCAGCGAGCGGGTGCGGCGGCTGTCGGAGCTGACGGAGGGGCAGGCCCGCGAGCCCAGGGCCTCCGAGCGGGAGGACCGGGCCGAGCGCCTGGCCCGCCTCATGCGCGAGCGGCTGGAGCGGGACCTGAAGCGAGAGCTGGAGAAGAAGCGGAACCAGGACCAGCCCCGGGAGTGAGGCCCTGTGGCGAGGCCCGTCGCCAACGCCCGTCGCCTGCGGGGCAGCGTCGCACCCCCGGGCGACAAGTCCATCAGCCACCGGGCGGCCATTCTCAACGCCCTGGCCAGCGGCCCGGCGCTGGTGGAGAACTTCCAGCGCGGGGCCGACTGCCTGGCTACCCTCCGCTGCCTGCGTGCCCTGGGGGTGCAGTGGCGCTGGCAGGAGGACGGCGCCCTGGCCATCGAGGGCGTCGGCCTAGAGGGGCTGCGGGAGCCATCGGCCCCCCTGGACTGTCGCAACTCGGGCACCACCATGCGCCTGCTGGCCGGGGTGCTGGCCGGCCAGCCCTTCTTCTCCGTCCTCACCGGCGACAGCTCGCTGCGCTCGCGGCCCATGGGCCGCATCGCCGGCCCGCTGCGCAGCATGGGCGCCGAGGTCTGGGGACGGCAGGGCGGGGAGCTGGCGCCCCTGGCCATCCGCGGGCGCCGGCCCCTGCGGGCGCTGGAGCACCGCCTGCCGGTGGCCTCGGCCCAGGTCAAGTCCTGCCTGCTGCTGGCCGGCCTCTACGCCGACGGCGAGACGGTCGTGCACGAGCCGGGGCCGTCCCGCGACCACACTGAGCGGATGCTGGCGGCCATGGGCGCCCACCTGGAACGACGCGACGGGTGGGTGCGGCTCCATCCTCCCGCCGGTGGCCTCCGCCCCCTCTCCTTGCGGGTGCCGGGGGACTTCTCGGCCGCCGCCTTCTGGCTGGTGGCTGCCGCCGTCCACCCCGATGCCGAGGTGAGGATCCAGGGGGTGGGCATCAACCCCACCCGCACCGGCCTGCTGGACGCCCTGCGCCTCATGGGCGCCGACATCGCCCTGCAGGAGGAGCGGGTCTGGGGCGGGGAGCCGGTGGCCGACATCCTGGTGCGGTCGTCGCGCCTGCGGGGCATCGAGGTGAGGGGCGAGATGGTGCCCCGCCTCATTGACGAGGTGCCGCTGCTGGCCCTGGCCGCCTGCTTCGCCGAGGGGGAGACGGTGATCCGCGACGCCGCCGAGCTGCGAGTTAAAGAGAGCGACCGCCTGCGGGCCACAGCCAGGCAACTGCGCCGACTGGGGGCCGATATCGAGGAGATGGACGACGGTCTGCGCGTGCGCGGCGGCATCCGTCTGCGCGGTTGCCGCGTAAACAGCTATGGCGACCATCGTCTGGCCATGACGCTGGCCGTGGCCGGGCTTCTGGCCTCGGGGCAGACGGTGGTTGGCAGTCCCGACGCTGTTTCGGTATCATATCCTGATTTCTGGACGGACTTGCAGCGGCTCGCCACAGGATAGAGCGAGTGGCGCGGAGGGAGGAGTGATACGGATGGCCACAGAGCTCGTCCACGTGGGGTTCGGCAACTACGTGGCCCTCAACCGGGTGGTGGCGGTGGTCACCCCCACCTCGGCCCCCATCCAGCGGCTGGTGCGCGACGGCAAGAAGCGGGGCATCATCAAGGACATGACCCAGGGCCGGCGAACCAAGTCGGTGCTGTTCATGGACGATGGCTCCATCGTCCTGGCCGCCATCACCCCCGAGGCCATCTACGGGCGGGCCATGCGGCTGACGACGGGCGAGGCCGGCCCCGAGGAGGGGGCGGCCCCCCGACGGCGGAGGGCGGCCAGCGGTGGCTAGGCTCGTCCACCTCGGTCTGCGCAACTACGTCCCGGCCGAGCGCATCCTCGAGTGCCAGCGGGCCGACCAGGCCTGGGTGCAGCGGCTGGTGCGGGCGGCCAAGCGGGGCGCCCCCGAGGTGCCCATCCTCGACCTGACCAGCGGCCGCCGCACCCGCAGCGTCGTCTTCCTCAGCAGCGGCCACCTGGTGCTCTCGGCCCTGTCGCCGGAGACCATCCGCAACCGTCTGCGGGGCGTCGGGCGCGGGGCCAGGTGAGCGGCCCGCCGCTGCTGGTGGTTATCACCGGCCCCTCGGGGGTGGGCAAGGACACGGTGCTGCGGGCCCTGGCCAGGCGTTTGGGCCCTCGCGCCCACGTCGCCGTGACCGCCACCACCCGTCCGCCCCGCCCCGGCGAGCGCCACGGCGTCCACTACTACTTCCTCTCGCCCGAGGAGTTCGAGTCGCTGTTGCAGGCCGGCGGCCTGCTGGAGAACGCCATCGTCTACGGCCACCGCTACGGCGTCCCCCGTGCCCCCCTGCGGGAGGCCCTGGCCCGGGGGAAGGACGTGCTGCTGCGCACCGACGTGCAGGGCGCCCGCTACATCAAGTCCCGCCATCCCGAGGCGGTGACCGTCTTCCTGCTGCCCCCCTCGCTGGCGGAGCTGGAGCGGCGGTTGCGCAGGCGGGGCAAGGACTCCCCCGAGCAGGTGGCCCTGCGCCTGGAGACGGCCCGCCGGGAGATGGCGGCGGCCGAGGAGTTCGACCACCGCGTCCTGAACGACACCGTGACGGCGGCGGTGGAGCGGCTGCTGGCCATCCTGGAGGAGGAGCGGTCGCGGCCCGGGCGCCGCCCGCCCCGTATCTAGCTCTCTTCCCGCTCGGCGGCTTCTCGCCCCTCGGCCCGCTGCCCCTGACCGTCGGGGGTGGTGGCGTCGGCGTAGGCGTGCACCGCCTCCGCCTCGGCCATGACGGGGAAGTGGCTGCGGCGCAGGGGCACGTCGCGCAGGAAGAGTCCCAGCACCACCGCCGACAGGCAGATGGCGAACCCCAGGAAGAAGCCCTCGGCGATGGCCGAGGAGAGGGCAGCCCGCGCCGCCTCCACCACCTGCTGGAAGAGGGCACCCCCCTCGGGCCCCAGGGCCTGGAAACGCCCTTCCAGGGCGGCCAGCGCCTCGCGGCTGAGCAGGAAGTCCCGCTCGCGGATGACGGCCAGCAGGGGCGGCGGCAGCGTCTGCGCCTCGGCCGGCAGGCGGGCCGTCAGCTCGCGGGCGAAGGCGGCGTTGATGTGGGAGCCGATGATGGCCACGCCCATCACGCCCCCCACCTGGCGCAGGAACTGGATGGTGGAGGTGGCCACCCCCAGGTAGCGGTGGGGCAGCGCGTTCTGCACCGCCAGGGTGAGGGTGGGCATGGCCAGCCCCATGCCGATGCCCAGCACCACCATGTCCAGGCTCACCTGCGGGCGGGGGCTGTCCTGCTCCAGGCGCGAGAACATGAACAGGGCCAGGGGCACGATGGCCAGCCCCAGCAGGGTCAGCAGGCGGTAGCGCCCCATACGGGCGATGGCCTGTCCGCCCAGGGTGCTGGCCGTGGCCATGGCCAGGGTCAGGGGCATGGTGACCAGGCCCGAGTTGGTGGCGGTGGACCCCTTCACCCCCTGCACGAACAGGGGTATGAAGGAGACCGACCCGAACATGGCCACGCCGATGACGATGGTCACCAGGGAGCAGACCAGAAAGACCGAGTTGCGGAAGAGGTGCAGGGGCAGGGCCGGCTCCTCGGCCCGCAGCTCCACCAGGGCGAAGATGGCCAGGGCGACCAGGGCTGCCCCTAGCAGCCCCAGCACCGGCGCCGAGGTCCAGCCGAAGCGGTCGCCGCCCCAGGACAGGGCCAGCAGGAAGGGGACGATGACCGCCGGCATGAGCACGAAGCCCAGCCTGTCCAGGGGGCGCCGCGGGCCGCCCGGCGGCAGGTGGGGCATCCCCAGGGCCAGCACCGCCAGCACCACCAGGCCGATGGGCAGGTTGACGTAGAACACCCAGCGCCAGTGGGCGTAGTCGGTGAGGGCACCGCCGATGAGGGGCCCCAGGATGCTGGCGGCGGCGAAGGTGCCCGTGAACAGCCCCACGTAGCGCGAGCGCTCCGCCGGCGGGAACAGGTCGCCGATGACGGCGAAGGCGATGCTCATCACCGCCCCCGCCCCCAGCCCCTGCACGGCGCGGAAGGCGATGAGCTCCTCCATGTTGCGGGAGGCGCCGCACAGGGCGGAGCCGATGACCAGGATGGCCACCCCCGCCATGTAGAAGGGCTTGCGGCCGTAGAGGTCCGTCAGTCGGCCCACCAGGGGCACGAAGGTGGTGGAGGTGACCATGAAGGCGGTGAACACCCAGGGGAAGAGGCCCAGGCCGCCCAGGCTGGCCACCACCCGCGGCAGGGCGGTGCTCACCAGCGTCTGGTCCATGCCCACGGTGAACAGGGCCAGCATGGTGCCCAGCACTACCACCAGGCGCCGTCGCCTGTCCAGGAGGGAGAGGCTGGCCAGGGGCGACTGCATCGCTCGCTACCTCCCTGCCGGGGCAATGTTTGCTATCGGGTCAATCGTCATGACCCCATGATAACGGCCCCATCCCCGCCGCACAACGACGCCGTTGCCCGCCTCATGGCAGCCGCCGGAAGATGGTGGCGCCGGCCCCGTCGTAGACCGTCTCGAAAAGGAGGGACTGGCGCAGGGAGTCGCGCAGGGGGCCGCAGCAGTCCTGGTAGCCCTGGCGCCGCAGGTGATAGGGCACCTCCTTGCTGACGAAGACGTAGTCGTAGGCGATGCCCGTCTCGGCCTCCCACAGCCCCAGGCACTCCACCCCCTGCTCGGCGCACTGCTGCAGCGACTCGTAGGCGTCCCGGCGCGGGACGAAGGCGCCCGGCACCCACTCCAGCCCCTGGGGCGTCACCGCCGACAGCCGCCCGCTGAGGGCGGGGAGCCACTCGGCGGCCACGTTGTCCCACCAGGAGCGGTTCTCCACCACCAGGAAGCGGGCATCGGGGGGCGTGTTGGCCGCCGCCCAGCCCATGGCCTCGCGGGCGTCCCTGCTCAGGGGCTCCACGACGGGCAGGGGGCCGGCGGCGGTCACCACCGTCAGGGCCAGGGCCAGGGCGCTGGCGCCCACGGCCGCCGCCCCCGTTCCCCAGGGGCGGGCCAGCCGCCACCAGCCCAGGCCCCCCAGCAGGTGCAGGGGCAGGCCCGTCAGCCGCGGGAAGAGCCACGGGGCAGCGAAGGCACCGGCGGCCAGCCAGAGCACCAGCCACCTTCCCCCCTGGAGGAGGGAGGTCAGCGCGCCCAGCATGGCCAGGGCGAAGATGACCGTGAAGGGGTGGGACGCGCCCAGGTGGTAGGTGAAGACCCAGCTCAGCTCCGGGACCGAGAAGAGGGCGCGGCTCTCCCCCGGCGCCAGCAGCGTGTCGGGGCCGTAGCGGGCCAGAACCGTTCCCCACCAGGGGGCGGAGACGGCCACGGCCACCAGGGTGGCCAGGGCCGTCCCGCGCAGCGCCGCCGGGCTGCGCGCCTCGACCAGGAAGAGCACCAGGCCGCTGAGGCCCAGGAACCAGGCCATCTCCACGTGCGAGAGCAGCGAGAGGCCGCCGGCCACTCCCGCCGCCCAACCGAGGGACGGACGGCCCTCGCGGTAGAGTCGGTGCAGCCAGAGGAGGGAGAGGAGGGCGAACAGGAGTCCCAGGGAGCGCGGCAGCCCGCCACCCATGATGAACCAGGCGAAGGCCTCGCTGTAGGCGGCGAACAGCAGGGTGGCCACCAGCGCCGCCCCCCGCGTGGGCAGGAGGGAGCGGGCCAGCAGCGCGAAGGCGGCCACCGTCAGCAGGCTGAAGGCCAGGGGCAGGAAGCGGAGGACGTCCAGGGCGCTGGCGGGCGTGAGGCGGTCCAGGGCCGCCGCCAGGTAGAGGGCCAGAGGTGGGTAGGCGAAGGGCACCTGGCCGCCGTTGTAGGAGGAGTGGAGGGGCAGACGGAAGCCGGCGGCCTGCAGGTCGCGCACCATGGCGTAGATGAGGCCGCCGTCGTGGAGGGGGAAGTCGGCGGCCAGCACCCGCTGCAGGCGCAGGGCGAGGGCGATGGCCGCGGCCAGGGCCAGACCCGAGGCGTAACCGGCCCGTCCCAGGTCCGGCACCACCGCCGGGACCGGCGCCGCGCCCCTCTCCACCGCCCAGGGCCGTAGCCGGGGTCGCCCGTCCATGCCACCGGTCAGCAGCGATGGTAACGGGTGGCCCGAGAAAAGGGAAGGGCGGGCCCGGGGCGCGCCGCCCCGTCCCCGGGCCCGCCGCGCGTCAGGGCAACCCCAGCCAGGAGCAGTCGGTCGTCTGCCGACCGTTGGCTTCCTGGCCGGTGGCCCGCTGGAAGGAGGCCAGGTCGCCGTAGCGCACGTCGTCCCACTTGATGAAGCGGTCAGGGTCGCTGGTGTGCAGGCAGTCGTAGTCGAAGCTGGAGCCGGCCGGAGGCCGGTTGCCGAACTCGAACACGTAGCGCCCCACCTGGAAGACGTTGCGCCGGGAGACGATGGGCCCCAGGCCGGCGTTGGTCTGCTTCAGTCCGTCGGCCCCCGGCCCCACCAGGCAGCGGTTCTCGGTGAGGTAGACGGTGGCGCCGGTGCTGTTGCCCACCTTGTAGCAGAACAGGTTGCCCTGGGGCCCGGCCACCAGGTCGTGGATGTGGTTGCGCTCCACGTAGAGGGGGCCGGACATGGGGGCGGCGAAGGCGATGCCGGTGCCGCAGCCCGATATGTCGTTGTCCACCACCCGCACGTTCTGCCCCCCGCCCTCCACCTGGATGCCGTCGTCGCCGCAGTCGCGCACGGCGTTGGCCTCGATGACGGTGTCGCGGTCGAAGGAGCCCCTGGGGTCGCCCTCGGGCTCGCCGCCCAGGCCGTCCCAGCCGCCGACGATCAGGTTGCCGGCGATGTAGTGGCCGCCGCCCGAGGGCCGGTCGGAGGTGCTCTTGAACCAGATGCCGTTGCCCCCTCCCCGCGGCCCGCCCGAAAGCTCCACCCGGTAGCGGATGACGTTCCCCACCAGGCGCAGGCCCGGGCCCGGATACCAGGCGGCGATGCCGGCCCGGTAGGCGTCGGGGGCGTCGTTGCAGTTGAAGTCCTGGATGGTGGACGTCTCCACCGTGACGCGGGCGGCGCCGTTCTCGATGCGCACCCCGGCGTCGGCCGAGCGCTTGATGCCCAGGTTGCGCAGGGTGACGTCGGAGGCGCGCACGGTGACGACGGGGGCGGTGCCGCAGCCGCCGTCTATCCAGACGGGGCCGTCGCCGTAGGCCTCGATGGTCACGGGCTTGCTCACCACCACCGACTCGCGGTAGGTGCCGGCCCGCACCCGCACCACCTGGCCGGGGCTGGCGGCGGCCAGCGCCTGGCCGATGGTGGCGTAGCCGCCGCTTCCCACCACCAGCCCGCCGCCGGAGCCGGGGGTCGGGGTGGGCGTGGGGGTTGGGGCGGGCGTGGGGGTCGGCGGCGGCGACACGATGCTGCCCGGGTCGGCGGCCAGCAGCACCCGGTCGAAGTAGCCAGCGGCAGTGCCGCCCGTCAGGGAGCGGACCATGAGGTGGACGCGGGCCGACCGGGCCTCGGCAGGGGCCTGCACCGGCCCAGTGCTGGCCAGGCGGAACTCCCCCTCCAGGCTCCCGGGCAGGGCGTCCACCTGCCCCAGGGCGCCGGTGGAGGCGTCGGGTGAGCGATACCAGACCAGCCGCAGCCAGACCTGGGCCACGGTCGCGTCGGCGGGCAGGACGTAGCCCGAGAGATGGTAGGTCGTGCCGGGGGTCACCTGCACTCGCTGGTAGGCGCTGACGGGGCTGGTGGACCTGGTCACCAGCAGGCCGGCGTAGCTGCCCTCGTGGGCGGGCAGGGCGGTGCGCCCCAGGAAGGCCTTGCTGGTGGAGAGGAGCCAGCCCTCGGGCGTGCCGTCGCCGGGGGCCGACTCGAAGCTGCCGTTGGTCAGGCTCTCGTAGACAGTGGCGCCGGCGGCGGACGGGGAGCGTCCGGCCCACGTCGCCACGACGATGGAGACGGCTGCGAAGGCTGCCAGCAGGAGGCAGAGGGCCCTGGCCGCTGGCAGGGCAGCGTCGCGATTCCCGGCCATGGATGCGTCCTCCTGGTAAGTGGTGTCGTCCCTAGGCCGGGCATCGTGCCACCCCTCCCCCCTGGGGGGCCGTTGCGGCCCCCGCACTCTGCACCCAAGTCTTCGACGCCCGAACCGGGTGTAGGAGCGGCGCTGCAGGGGGCGTCTATGCCCCCCGTCCGACGACGCTATCAGGCCCTCTTCATGCGCTATCACTCCCCTCCCGGCGGGGGGCCGACACTGCCGGCGGTGGCGGCCCCATCCGCGCACGCTGCGTCCCTGCGGGGGAGTCCCCCCAGGTCGCGACCCAACGGGGATTAACATAAAACAGGGAGTGGAGGGCGGGCAAACGCTACGTTTGGCACCCCCGAATGTGACTTGGAGCCGGAAAACGTGAATTTTTTGGCTGTAGTGAGCTACCAGACCGCTTCCTGCCCTCTCACGGTCGCAGACCGGCGCGGTCGCGCAGGTCATAGCGGCCGTCCCGTCGCTGGAGGGCGCGCGACAGGGCGGGCCTGGCCGCCGGCTCGACCTGGGGCGGCTGCCGCTCCTCCTGGGGGCAGAACATGTAGCCCACCCCGCGGCGGGTGACGATACGCTGGGGTCGGGCGGGCTCCGGCTCCAGCTTGCGCCGCAGATACCAGATGTAGAGCTTGACCAGCCCACGGTCGCCCACGTATTCGCTGCCCCAGACGTGGGCCAGGATCTCGTCGTGCGTTACCACCCAGCCCCGCCGCCCCACCAGCAGGGCCAGCACGCGGAACTCGGTGGGCGTCAGGTGCACGGGTTTGCCGTTGACGGTGACGCTCATGCTGCGGAAGTCTATGCGCAGCCCCTCCTCCTCGTAGGTGAGGGGTGAGGAGGGGGCGGCGGAGAGCCCCTGGAGGGCCTCTTCCAGGGCGGGCGGCGCCTCCTCGCCGTCCGCCCGCCAGGGCAGGCAGCGGTCCAGGGGCCAGGACGACGCCTCGTCCAGCAGCTGCGGGGCGGGGCCATAGGCTAGCAGCAGCACCGGCAGCGAGGTCATCCGCTTCAGGGTGTGGACGAAGTCCTGCAGCTCACGCGAGGGGCGGTCGCTGGCCACCAGGACGGCCGCCGGCCGCGAGATGTAGACGCAGCGGTAGGCCTCCCAGCAGTCCTGGGCGGGGATGACCTCGTAGCCCCGCTCAGCCAGCCAGCGCTCCACCCGCTTGGCGAGGGCCTCGTCCTCGCAGAGCAGCACCAGGCAAGTCGCACCCTTCATGCCAACCCCTCCCCACCACAACTGCCACCCTAGGCCGGGCTTGCCTCGGGCGCTGCCCGCGGGCAGCGCCGACTAACCATCCAGTGTGTGAATGGTTACGCGCCTGTCAAGTGGGGGGCCGCCCCGTCCCCGCAATAATCAGTCGAGTTGACTAACGCTCATACCCAACTCAGACCTTTCCTCGACCGCCACCTGACCGTCCTGCGACTGCCACCGCCGCCACGTTTTGCCCATGATGGGCCAGGACGCGACCGGGGCTGAGGAGGGCGATGGGCGGACGACGGCTGGCAGTCATCGGGGCGGGATACGTGGGCCTCACGGTGGCCGCCTGCTTCGCCCACCTGGGCCACCGCGTGCGCTGCATCGAGTGCGACGGGGCCAAGGCGCTCTCCCTGGCCCGGGGGCGGGTGCCGGTGGCCGAGCCCGGCCTGGAGGCCCTCTGGCGTCGCCATCTGGCCGATGGCTCCCTGAGCGTCTGCCAGCGGGCCGAGGAGGGGCTGCCCGGGGCGGAGGTGGTCTTCCTCTGCGTGGGCACGCCCCCCGCCCCCGGCGGCGAGGCCGACCTGTCCCAGGTGTGGCAGGCAGCCGAGGACGTGGCCCGCGCCCTGCCCGCGGGCGCCCGCCCCGTCGTGGCCATCAAGAGCACGGTGCCGCCCGGCACCGCTCGGCGCCTGCAAGAGACCCTGCGCTGCCTGCGCCCCGACCTGGGCCTGGCCGTGGCCTCCAACCCCGAGTTCCTGCGCGAGGGGTGCGCCCTGGCCGACTTCCTGCGGCCGACTCGCATCGTCATCGGCGCCGACGACGAGGAGGCGGCCGCCGTGCTGGAAGAGCTCTATCGTCCCCTGGGGGCGCCGGTGGTGCGGTGCCGTCCCGACAGCGCCGAGCTGGCCAAATACGCCTGCAACGCCTTCCTGGCCGCCCGCATCTCCTTCGTCAACGAGATGGCCGAGCTGGCCGAGGCGGTGGGCGCGGACGTGACGGAGGTGGCGGCGGTGATGGGCCTGGACCCGCGCATCGGGCCGGCCTACCTGGAGGCGGGTCTCGGCTGGGGCGGTAGCTGCCTGCCCAAGGACCTGCGCGCCCTGCTGGCCCTGGCCCGCCACCACGACGTGCCCGTGCCCCTGCTGGAGGGGGTCGCCCGCACCAACACCCGACAGGTGGCGCGGCTGCTGGAACGGCTCGCTGGCCTGGTGGGTCCGCTGAGCGGCAAGCGGTTCTGCCTCTGGGGGCTCGCCTTCAAGCCCGGCTGCGACGACACCCGCGATTCACCGGCTATGGCTCTGGGGCGGGCGCTGCAGGAGGCGGGGGCCGAGGTATGGGCCTACGACCCCCTGGCCTGGGCGCCCGATTTCGTCGTCCACCGCGACCCCTACCGGGCGGCGGAGGGCGCCGAGGCGTTGGTCTTGGCCACCGCCTGGCCGGAGCTGAGCGCGGTGGACTGGGGCCGCCTGCGCTCCCTGGTAAGGCGGCCCCTGGTGTTGGACGCCCGCAACGGCCTGGACGGGGAGGCGGCGCGGCGGGCGGGTTTCGTTTACCTGGCGGTGGGACGCTCCCCGGCGGGGGAGCCAGCCACGGCGCCGGTGGAGGGCTGATGAGTGGAACGGTGGCGGTCGAGGCGCCGTCGCGACGCGCCAGGGCGTATCTGCCCCTGAAGCGGGCCCTGGACGTGGCCCTGGCCACCCTGGGGCTGGCCTGCCTCATGCCCCTCTGGGGGGCCATTGCCCTGGCCATCTGCCTCGATTCCCCCGGCGGCGTCCTCTTCCGCCAGACGAGGCTGGGGCTGGGGGGACGCCCCTTCACCATCTACAAGTTCCGCACCATGCGCGCCGACGCCGACGACGCCCTCCACCGCCGGGCGGTGGCCCGCTGGGCCGCCGGTCGCGGCTACCCCGCCGCCGGCGGGTGCCTCTACAAGCCCGAGCGCGACCCGCGGGTGACGCCGGTGGGCCGCTGCCTGCGCCTGACGGGCCTGGACGAGCTCCCCCAGCTGCTGAACGTGCTGCGGGGCGAAATGAGCCTGGTGGGGCCCAGGCCCGCCCTCCCCTACGAGCTGGAGCACTATCGCCCCTGCTATTACGAGCGCTTCCGGGTGCGACCGGGCATCACCGGCCTGTGGCAGGTGAACCGGCGCCGGGCGCCCAGCCTGGAGGAGGCCATGGCCCTGGACCGGCAGTATGTCCGCCGCCTCTCTTTGCGCCTGGACCTGGCCATCCTGCTGCAGACCGTCCCCCTGTTGCTGGCGGGAGACCTGAGGTTCTGAGGTGGAAGCGGTGCGCATCGGGCTGGTGGGCTGTGGCTACTGGGGCGCCAAGCACCTGCGCGTCCTGCACGAACTGGGCCACGGCCCCCGCGTGGTTATCGCCGACTGCGACCGGGAGCGGCTGGCGGAGCTGGCCCGCGTCTACCCCAGCGTGGGCGTGGCGGCTGACTACGACGAGCTGCTGGAGCGGACCGACGCCGTCATCGTGGCCACCCCCTGCTCCACCCACTACGAGTTGGCGCGGCGGGCGCTCCTGGCCGGGCGCCACGTGCTGGTGGAGAAGCCGTTCACCGCCTCCTCCGCTCAGGCAGAAGAGCTGGTGGGACTGGCCCGGGCGCGGGGCCTGGTGCTGATGGTGGGCCACACCTACCTCTACAGCCAGCCGGTGCGCGCCCTGCGCGCCCTGGTGCGGGAAGGGCGGGTGGGGCAGGTGCTGCACCTGGACAGCCAGCGCTTGGGCTTCGGCCTGCTGCAGCCCGACGTCCACGTGCTGTGGGACCTGGCCTCTCACGACATCTCCATCCTGGCCTACGTGCTGGGGGAGTGGCCGCAGCGGGCGGCGGCCTGGGGCGCCCATCACCTCAACCGTCGCTACCTGTGGGAGGTGGGCCACGCCCACCTGTGGTTCCCCGGCGGCGCCTCGGCCCACGTCCATGCCAGCTGGCTCTTCCCCTACAAGGTGCGACACCTGCTGGTGGTGGGCTCCTTCGCCACCGCCATATACGACGACACCAGCGCCGAGCCCCTGCGCCTCTGCGAGCGCCAGATCCTCTTCACCGCCAGCGACGGGCACGACGGCTGGTCGCCCCCCACCTATCGCCAGGGCGACGCCTACCTGCCCCATGTGCCCCGGCGGGAGCCGCTGCTGGAGGAGGACGCCGAGTTCCTGCGCTGCATCGCCAGCGGCGAGCCGCCCCTCAGCGACGGCCACCTGGGGCTGATGGTGGTGCGGGTGCTGGAGGCCCTGGACCGCTCGCTGGCCCGCGATGGGCAGCCGGCGGCGGTGGAGGGCGACGCTGCCCTGCGCGCCCTGGAGGAGCGACCGTGAGCGCCATCCCGCTGGTGGACCTGAAGGCCCAGTTCCGCGTCATCGGCCCGGAGGTGATGGCGCAGGTAGGGGGCGTGCTCGAGTCCATGTGCCTGAACCTGGGGCCCAACGTGGCCCGCTTTGAAGAAGAGTTCGCCGCCTACTGCGGCGTCTCCCACGGCGTCGGCGTCGGCTCGGGCACTGACGCCCTGGCGCTGGCGTTGCGCGCCCTGGGGGTGGGCCCTGGCGACGAGGTGGTGACGGCGCCCCTCACCTTCATGGGCACGGTGGAGGCCATCGCCCTCTGCGGCGCCCGCCCCGTCTTCGCCGACGTGGACCCTGAGACCTGCACCCTCGACCCCGAAAGCCTGGCGGCCGCCATCGGCCCCCGGACGGTGGCCATCGTGCCCGTCCACCTCTACGGCCTGCCCGCCGATATGGAACGGGTGATGGCGGTGGCCCGTCGCCACGGCCTGGCGGTGGTGGAGGACGCCTGCCAGGCCCACGGCGCCGAATACCGCGGTCGCAGGGCCGGTTCCCTGGGGCACGTGGCCGCCTTCAGCTTCTACTGCTCCAAGAACCTGGGCGCCTACGGCGACGGCGGCATGGTGGTCACCGACGACGCCGCCCTGGCCCGGCGGGTGCGGCTGCTGCGCAGCCACGGCGAGACCCGCCGCTACCGCCACGTCCTGCTCGGCACCACCTCGCGCCTGGACGAGCTGCAGGCGGCGGTGCTGCGGGTGAAGCTGCGGCACCTGGACGGCTGGAACGCGGCCCGCTGCGCCCTGGCAGCGGAATATATGCGGCGGCTGGCGGGGTTGCCGGGCCTCTCCCTGCCCGCGGAGCCCGCCTGGGCCAGACACGTCTATCACCTGTTCGTGGTCAGGCACCCGTGGCGCGACGACCTGCGCCGCTATCTGGCCCGTCGGGGCATCGCCACCGGCATCCACTATCCGCTACCGGCCCACCTGCAGCCGGCCTGTGCCCACCTGGGCTACGGGCCGGGCGACTTCCCCGTGGCCGAGCGGCTGGCGCGGCAGGTGCTCTCCCTGCCCCTGTTCCCCGAACTGACGTCGGAGCAGCTGGAGCGGGTGGCCGGGGCGGTGCGCGACTGGCACCGGCGTCGCCAGCGACGGGGGCAGCCCTTGCCGGGGGTGGCCGCCGGCGCCTGAGAGGGGGAGGGCGAGATGATACCCGACGAGGCGTGGCGGTTCCTGCAGCGCTGGCTGCTGCTGCTGGTGGCAGCCATCGCCGCCGGCGGGGCGCTGGGCATCGTCTTCCTGCCTCGGCTGCTGGGGGCCAGCGAGAGCTACACCGCCAACGCCGTCCTGTCGGTGGGGCGGTTCGCCTCCCCCGCCGGCGTGGTTACGGCCACCGTTGACCCCGATCAGAGCGAGCTGTTGCAGGAATACACCCGGGCGGTGGCCGAGACGGCCCGCACCCCCCGTTTCATGGCCCACGTGCGCGAGAAGGCCCTGGCCCGCGGCCTGCAGACCACCGTGCCGGCCATCAACGCCAAGGTGAAGGTGGAGCCGGAGCCAGCCCTCTTCCTGATAAGCGTGCAGGCTAGCGACTCCGACCCCCGGGTGGCCGAGGGGCTGGTGGCGGCCATGGTGGAAGCCATCTCCGAGGAGGCGGCGGCCCAGGAGCAGAACCTGCGTCAGGCCCTGGCCCAGCGGGCCGAGCAGGGCCAGCAGCAGATCGTGGAGCGGCTGCAGACCAACCACCAGCGCACCCTGATCCGCCTACAGCAGCTCAACGCCGCTGCGCTGCAGAGCGCCCTGGCCAGCCTGGGCGGGGCCAGCGCCAGCCCCGAGGTGGCCCGACGACTGGTGTCCGACCTGGCCCGCCTCAGCGGCGACCCCGAGCTGGTGGTGCTGAACGCCGAGGCCGAGGCCCTGCAGCGGGCCCTCACCGACCTGGCCTCGGCCCGCGAGGCCGTGGAGGTGGCCCTCAGCTCGGCCGGTGGCCCCTTCTTCCTGCTGCAACCGGTGGAGACGGTGCGCGAGCAGCCCCTGCACGCCGTCCGCACCCGCGATGCCCTGGTGCTGGGGGCAGGCGCCGGGCTGGTGGTGGGCTGGCTCTCGGCCAGCCTCGCCGACCACGTCCTGGGGCGCCTGCGTCGCCGCAACCACGACGAGTCCTGAGGCAGCGCGATGGCGGTGGTGGTCACCGGCGGCGCTGGCTTCATCGGCTCCCATCTGGTGGAGCGACTCCTGGCCCAGGGCCGCGAGGTCATCTGCCTGGACAACTTCGACCCCTTCTACCCGCGACGGTTGAAGGAGGCCAACCTGGCCGGCGTCCTGGGCCACCCCCGCTTCCAGCTGGCGGTGGCCGACGTCAGAAGCTCCTCGCGATTGCGGGCGGCCCTGGCGGGCGCGTCGGTGGAGGCGGTGGTTCACCTGGCGGCCAGGCCCGGCGTGCGCCCGTCCTTCCGCCAGCCCCTGGCCTATCTGCGGGCCAACGTCCTGGGCACCCTCAATGTCGCCCGCCTCTGTCGCGAGATGGGCGTGCGACGCCTGGTGCTGGGCTCGTCGTCGTCGGTCTACGGTGCGGTGGCGGGGCCGGTGGACGAGGATGCCCCCTGTCGCCCCCTCTCGCCCTACGGGGCGTCGAAGCTCGCGGCCGAGGCGGTGGCCGCCGCCTGCGCCGGCACCGGGCTGACGGTGGCGGCGGCCCGCCTCTTCACCGTCTATGGGCCGCGTCAACGGCCCGACATGGCCATCGGTCGCTTCGCCGCGGCCCTGCTGCGGGGGCGGCCCATCGTCCTCTACGGCGACGGTCTGGTGCGCCGCGACTTCACCTTCGTGGACGATGCCGTGGACGGCCTCGTGCGTGTCCTGGAGGCCCCCCTGACCGGCTTCCAGGCGCTGAACCTGGCCAGCGGCCAGCCGACTCCCCTGCGGGAGGTGGTGGGCCTGCTGGAGGGGCTGCTGGGACGACGGGCGAGGGTGCTGTTGCGCCCCCTGCCCGAGGGCGACCCGCCCCTCACCTGGGGCGACATCGGCCGGGCGCGACGTCTGCTCGGCTACGCGCCCTGCGTCGGCCTGGAGGAGGGGCTGCGGCGCTACGTGGACTGGCTGTTGGGAGAGCGCCATGACTAGCGCGGCTGCACCGCGCACCGCCGCCGCCATGTCCCTGGCCTCGGGGTCGGCCCTGCTCTTGGGCGGGCGGGTGCTGGAATACCTGGCGGTGGGGATCGCGGGTGTGCTGGTGGCCCGGGGGCTGGGGCCCGAGGGACGGGGCGTCTACAGCCTGGTCAACCAGGCCTCCGCCTGGTCGGTGGCCTTCGTGGTGCCCGGCCTGGCCGATGCCGCCGTCTATTTGTGGGGCCGGCGCCGCTACGACCTGCGGGCCCTGTGGGGCAACTATCTGGCCTGGTGGGTGGGGGTGATGGCCCTCCTGTCCGCCGGGGCGCTGGCGGTGCTGGCGGTGGGGCGACCGCTGCTGGGCATGGCGCCCTGGCAGCTGTCCCTGGCCCTGGGCGGCGGGATGGCGCTCCTCCTCTACGAGGGCGCCCAGACCCTGGCCCTGGGGCAGGGGATGGCCGGTCGCTACGTGCTGGCCCAGGTGACGGCGCCGCTCCTGCGGTTGGCGGGCATCGCTGCCCTGTTCGTCCTGGGGACGGGGCTCGCGGCCGTGCTGGGGGTCTGGGTGGGGGCGCTCTTGGTCGCCTGCGCTCTGGCCGTCGCCCTGGCGCGGCTGCCCCTGCGACCCTCCCTGGACCTGGCGGCCCTGCGCCATCAGCTCGCCTACGGCGCCAAGGGGTTCGCTGGCTGGATGCTGGCGGCCCTGAACCACCGGCTGGACGTGTTCATCGTCGGGGGGCTGCTGGGGGCGGCGGCGGTGGGCCGTTACACGGTGGCCTTCAACGCTGCCGAACTGAGCTGGTGGGTGCCCCTGGCCGTGGGCAGCGTCCTCTTCCCCAAGGCGTCGTCGCTGCCGCCTGACGTGAGCGCGCAGCTGGCGGTGACGGTCTGTCGTCGCACCTTGCTGGTGGCGGCCCTGGCCATCGCCTGCCTGGGGTCGGCCGGCTACATCCTCATCCCCCTCCTCTACGGCGAGGAGTTCCGCCAGAGCGTTTCGGCCTTCTACGTGTTGCTGCCCTCGGGCCTTTTCTACAGCGTCAGCAAGGTGCTGGGCAGCTCCCTGTGGGCGCTGGGGCGGCCGCAGGTGGGGGTCTACAGCGGCCTGGCCTCGGCGCCGGTCATGCTGGCGCTGAACTTCCTGCTGGTGCCGCATCTGGGCATCGAGGGCGCCGCCTTGGCCTCGATGGCCGCCTATCTGCTCAACGCCGCCGTGGTGCTGGCCGTCTTCAGCCGGGCGACGGCCACCCCCTGGTGGCGGCCCTTGCTGCCCGAGGCCCGCGACCTGCGGGCCCTGGCCGAGGGGGGAGCGTCCCTGTGGCGGCGCCGCCCGCTGGCCGACCTGGGCGGCGATGGCGCCAGGCCACGCTATCGCCGGACGTGAGGAGGCGAAGGGGGATGCTGGTGTCGGTGGTGGTGCCCGTCTACAACATGGCCCGCTACTTGCCCTTCTGCCTGGAGAGCGTCCTCTCCCAGGAAGGGGTCGCTTTCGAGGTGGTGGTGGTGGACGACGGCTCCGACGACGATTTCGAATCGGCCATCGCCCCCTATGCCGAACGCGTGACGTGCGTGCGCGGCCCGCACCGCGGCCTGGCCCAGGCCAGCAACATCGCCATCACTAACAGCCGCGGCGACGCCATCGCCTGTGTGGACGCCGACGACTTGCTGCTGCCTGGCTCCCTGGCGACGAGGGCCCGCCTGCTGGAAGAGATGCCGATGGTGGGCCTCGTCTTCGGCCCGGCACTGCTAATAGACGAGGCGGGTCGGACGGTGGGCTTGCGTCGGCCCGCTCTCCAGGCCGGCCTCTTGCCCTCGGCGCAGGCCTTCCGCTGGCTGCTGCGAGGCTGTCGCGTCCCCAGCCCCACGGTCATGCTCAGGCGACAGACCTTCGAAGAGGTGGGCCCCTTCCGCGACGAGGCCTTCCCTGGCGAGGACTGGCACATGTGGCTGCGGGTGGCTGCCCGCTACGACCTGTATTGCCTGGGGCGCCCAGTAGCCTGCTACCGACTGCACCCGAGCAGCATCACGGCTCGCTACTGGCTGGAGGCGGTGGAGCGCTCGCACCGCTTCACCCTGGCCGACGTGTTCGCCTGGGCGCCCCCCGACTACCGACGGCTGGAGCCGCTGGCCCACCGCTATCTGGAACGGACGCTGGCTGCCCTGGCCGCTCGCCTGGGACGGCGCAGGGAATTCGTGAGCTACCTGGGGGCGGCGCTGGCCCGCCACCCGGCGCTGCTGCTGGAGGCCGAGACCTGGGGGTGCGCAGCGGTAGGGCTGCGCTCGCTGCTGCCCGGGCCCCTGCTGGGCGGGCTCAAACGCATGAAGGCGCCCTTCGACCGCCAGCGTCTGCGACGGGTCCTGGCGGGCCACCGCGGGGCCTCCGCGGGCGAGTAGGAGGAGTCGGAGTGACGGTCGCGGTCGGTAGGGCCCGAGCGTTGGCGGCGACCTCGATGCCCTGCCTCTCGGTGCTTCGGGGGGCGGCGTGGGCGCTGCGGCGTGCGGCCGCCGAGCGCCGGGCCACGGGCCGACCGTCGGAGCTGGAGGAGCTGGCCCAGTTCCTGCACCTCTCCCCCTCGCGGACGGCGGTGCTCTGCGCCCTGGGCACCGTGCTGGTGGCCGCCCGCTGGCAGGCCCTGGCGCCTACCTCGCCGGAGGAGGTGCACGACTTCTACGCTCACTGCTCCGAATACCTCTACGACCTGGTCTTCTGGCACCTGGGCGACGAATACCGCTCGCTGCTGGCGCTGCTGGCCAACGAACGGGGCGGACGCTGCCTGACCTTCGGCGGCGGCACCGGCAGCGAGGCCCTCTACCTGGCCGAGAGGGGCAACGAGACCTGGTACCTGGACGTGCCCGGCTCGCCGGTGTGGTGCTTCGCCCGCTGGCGCGCCCGGCGCCGGGGCTGTCCCGTCCATTTCGTCGAGCAGTGGCCGGAACGGGTGCAGTTCGACTGCGTGGTCGCCTTCAATGTCTTCGGCAGCTTGGTGCCCGAGGAGCTGGCGGACACCCTCCCCAGGCTGGCCCGCTCCCTGCGACCGGGGGGGAGGCTCTACTGCAACAACGACTTCCGCCCCACGCCGGCGCACCCCTACATGTTCGACAACTCGCGCCTGTGGGACTCGCTGACCCGGAGCCTCTCGCTGGCCCGGGTGCACGAGCGGCTGTGGCTGAAGGGCCCCGGAGGTGAGGCGCCATGACGCCCCTGCGCTGGCTGGCCGACCTGCGCAACTGGCTGCTCCTGCGCCACTACCTGCGCCAGGGACTGAAGCTGGGACGCGAGGTGCGCATCATCGGCAAGCCCGACTTCGGCAGCGAGCCGTATCTCATCGAGATCGGCGACCACGTCACCATCTCCAGCCGGGTGAGCTTCATCACCCACGACGGCGCTACGTGGGTGTTCCGTCACCGCCCCGAATACCGGGGGCTGCAGCGCTTCGGACGCATCGTCATCGAGGAGAACTGCTTCATCGGCGAGGGGGCCATCATCCTGCCCGACGTGCGCATCGGCCCCAACGCGGTGGTGGCAGCGGGGGCGGTGGTGACGCGCTCGGTGCCGCCCGACACGGTGGTGGCGGGGGTGCCCGCCCGCCCCATCTGCTCCTACGAGGAATACGTGCGACGCTCGGCCCCCCGCTGCCGCTACTACCCGCCGGAGGTGGCCGCCGACCGCCGCAAGCTGCGGAGGATGCTCATGGCCACCGTGCCCTACCCCACCTGGGAGCGACCGGAGGAGTGATGGCCACCGTCGAGGCGGCGGGGCGTCGCGGCGCCGCCATACCGTGGTTCCCCTTCCTCCCCCTGGCCCTCTTGCTGCTGCCGGGGGCCGATCCCCGGGCGCTGCAGTGGCTCTGCCTGGGTGGCATCGTCGCCCTGCTCGCTCTAGGCGTGGGGCGGCCGGTCTGGGCGGCGGCGGCCGTGGTGGTGCTGGAGCTGACCATCGGCAACTACATGCTGCCCCTGGCGGCAGGCGTCTCGCTGCGCCTGGCGGTGACGGGGGCTGCCCTGGTGCTGGCCTTCTACCACCTCTCGCGGGGCGCCCGCCTGTCCGTGGGGCCGCTGCTGCTCACGGCCCTGGCCTTCGTCGGCGTCTGCGCGACCACCGCCTACCTCACCACCGACCAGGTCCAGGCGCTGAAGACGCTGCGCTGGCTGGGCTCGGGGCTTGCCGCCTTCGTCGCCCTGGCTGTGGGCCTTCAGGACAGGGACGACCTCAAGCGGCTACTGTGGGTGGGGCTGGCCGTGGCCCTGCTCTCGGCCCTGGCCTCGGTGTCGCAGCACTACAACCCCCGTCTCGGCACACCGCTCATGGCCACGGTGCCCTACCCCGGCCTGGAATCGAGCCTGGACAGCTTCGGGGGACGCTCGGCTGGCCTGGCCGAGAACCCCCTGCACCTGAGCGACGACATGCTGCTGGCCCTGTTCGTGCTGGCGGGCGTCTTCGTGACGGTGCCCTTCACCCTGCGCCAGCGCTGGGGCCTGGCGGCGGCGGGGCTGCTCCTGCTGGCCGGACTCTATTTCTCCTACACCCGCTCCTGGCCCCTGGCGGCGGCAGCGGGCGCGTTGGCCTTCCTGGCCTACCGTGGCCCTTACCGGCGCGACGTGCTGCTGGGGCTGCTGCTCTTGGGGGCGGCCGTCTTCTATGTCTCGGACCTGCGGGGCAACCGCTACACTGTGACCGAGGACGACAGCGCCCTGTCGCGCCCCATCCTCTGGCAGGCCGCGCTATGGATGGCCCTGGAGCATCCCTATCTGGGCATCGGCCCGGAGCGCTTCCTGGAGCTGGCGCCGTCTTACCAGACGGCGGTGGACCCGGAGCTGCTGCGACGCGAGCGCCAGCTCACCGGCACGAGCGTCCTCGGCACCTACACCCCCCACAACGACTACCTGAACGTTTGGGTCACCTACGGGCTGCCGGCCCTGGGACTCTACCTGGCCATGCTGGTGCTGGCGGCCCGGCGCCTCTTGGGCGCCTATCGCCGCGCCCGCGATGCCCTGGTGCAGGGGGCGGCCCTGGGGCTGCTGGCGGCGCTCCTGGCCTACGCCGTCAATTCGGCCTTCCACAACTACTTCGACAGCGCCGTCACCCTCTGGCTGCTGCTGGGAGCGGCGGCCGTGGGCGGACTGGCCGAGAGGGGGGAGGAGGCCGTTGTCGGCGCCCGCGGACGGTAGGCTGCACGTCGTCCTGGCCGTCAACGACTTGCGGGTGGGCGGGGCCGAAAGGCAACTGGTGGAGCTGGCCCGCGGGCTGGACAAGGCCCGCTACCGGGTGACGGTGGTGACCCTCTACCCCGGCCAGCCCCTGGAGCGAGAGGTGGTGGGCGTCCCGGGGGTGGAGCTGGTCTCCCTGCGACGACGCCACCGCTTCGATCCGTCCCCCGTCTGGCGGATGGCCCGTCTGCTGCGGCAGCTGCGGGCGCACATCGTGCAGCCCTTCCTGACCCCGGCCACCTTCTTCGCCCTGACGGGGGCGCTGCTGGCCGGCACGCCGGTGCGGGTGGCGACGGAGCGCTGCGGCCTGCGCCTGCGCCCGGGGCTGGGCAGCCACATCTACCGCTTCCTGGAAGACCGCCTGACGCGCTGGGCGCAGGCGGTGGTGGCCAACAGCGAGGCCGGTCGCCGCTACGTGCTGTCGCGGGGGATACCGGCCGCCAAGGTGCGGGTGGTCTACAACGGCGTTGACCCCCGCCGCGCCTGCTGCTCGCCGGCGGAGGCGCTGGCGGTGCGCCGCTCCCTGGGCGCCGATGAAACCACGCCGGTGGTGGGGATGGTGGCCAGCCTGACGCCGGCCAAGGACTACCCCACCTTCTTGCGGGCGGCGGCGTCGGTGTCGCGAGAGTTGCCCTCGGCCCGCTTCCTGATCGTGGGCGATGGCCCCCTGCGCGCCGAACTGGAGGCGATGGCGCTGCGGCTGGGCCTCGGCGGGCGAGTCGTCTTCACCGGCCTGCAGCTACGGGTCGCCCCCTTCATCGCCGCCATGGATGTGGCCGTTCTCTCCTCCCGCGACCACGAGGGCTGTTCCAACTTCCTGCTGGAAGCCATGGCCCTGGGGCGGCCCATCGTCGCCACCGAGGTGGGGGGCAACCCCGAGCTGTTCCGCGATGGGCAGCCCGGGCTGCTGGTGCCGCCCCGCTCGCCGGGCGCCCTGGCCGGGGCGGTGCTCTCGCTCCTGGACGACGACGAGCTGAGAGGACGCTGCGCCGCCGATGCCCAGGCGATCTGCCGCCGTCGCTTCTCTCTGGAGGCCATGGTGGCCGCCTACGACGCCCTCTACCGGGAGCTGTGGCGTCAGCGGAGGGGACCATGACGACCGGCCGGGGCCTGCCACGGGTGTGCCTGGTGTCGGAGGCGCTGGGCCTCCCCCGCGACGAGGGGGTGCGCCAGTTCGCCGCCTCGCTGCTGGCCGCCCTGCAGGGGGTAGCGTGGGCGGTGGGGCTGGCGGTGGGACGGGGGGCGGCCCCCGGGACAGCCGAGGCACTGCCCGCCGGCCGACTCTTCCTCAGTCCGCGGCTGGCACGGCGGCTCCGGGCCTGCGCCCCCGACCTGGTGGTCTACGTGCCGTCGGCCGCGGCCACCATCTTCAGCCTGTGGCGGGCCAGGGCGCTGCGCCTCATGTGGCCCCGGGCGCGGGTGGCGATGGTGTCGCTGCAGCCGCGGCGCCTGGGCAGGCCCTCGCGGCTGCTGGCCAGGGCGCTGCGTCCCGACGTGGTCTTCGCCCAGGCGCCCTGGACGATGGCCGGCCTGCGGGCCCTGGGCTGCGCCGTGCGCTTCCTCCCCGCCGGGGTGGACCTGCAGCGCTTCGTGCCCGTCACGCCGGCGGAGAAGGAGGCGCTGCGCCGTCGCTACGGCCTGCCCCGCGACGAGTTCCTGCTGCTGCACGTGGGCCACGCCAAGCCCGGTCGCAACCTGGAGGCGTTGGCCTGCGTTCCCGAGGGAACGCGACTGGTGGTGGTGGCCGCGGCCAGCATGGGCCGCGACCCACGCCTGCTGGCGATGCTGCGGGGCGCGGGCGCCATCGTCCTGGAGGGCTACCAGGAGCGCATCCAGGAGCTCTACCAGGCCTGCGACTGCTACCTGTTCCCGGTTCAGCGGCCCGGGTGCGCTGTAGACGTGCCGCTGTCGGTGCTGGAGGCCATGGCCTGCAACCTGCCCGTGGTCACCTACCCCTTCGGGGGACTGCCGCTCATGTTCAGCGGCGGCGATGGCCTCTGCTTCCTGGACGACTGGCGGCGACTGCCCCTGGCCCTGGCCGAAGTGCGCGCCCTGCCCTCCCCCCGCACCCGTCAGATGGTCTCTCACTACGGCTGGCCGGAGGTGGCCCGCTACCTGCTCGCCCACGCGCTGGGGGTGTATGCCCTGTGAGAGGTGCCGCGGGAGGGGTCTCGACGACGCTGATAGGCCGCCTGGCGGCCGACGCCCTGTCGCGGGCCGAAGGCGATGCCGAAGCAGCGGCCCGGCGCCTGGTGGCCACGCTGCGGGCCAACAAGTTCCCCTTGCTGGCCTGCCGCGAGGCGCTCCCGCCTGCCCTGGCCGCAACGGAGGGCTGGCAGCGGGCGCTGGTCGAAGACGAGGAGTCCTTCCGTCGCCAGCGGGACGAATACCTGCGCGTGCGGGAGGCATGGGCACGGGCGGGCATTTCCTGCCTGGCCTTCAAGTCGGCGGGCACCTTCCCGTCCTTCCCCTACACCGGCGACAATCTCGACCTGCTGGTGCCGCGGGAGGCCTGCCCGCGCGCCCGCGCCGTGCTGGAGGAGATGGGCTACGTATGGCTGCGGAACATAGACGAGCCGCGCAAGTTCCTGTTCCGCCGCTTCCGGGGCGGGCGGTCAGTGCTGGCCATGCACGTGCACGCCTGGGTGGGCTGGGACGTGGAGTTCATGGACGACACCATCTGGCAGCGGGCGCGAGCCGCCCCCGACGACGCGGCGCTGACGGTGCCCGGCCCCGAGGACTGCATCCTGGTGAACGTCGCCCACGCCCTCTACGAGAACAAGCGCTTCACCCTCTACGACCTGCACAAGGTGACGGCCCACTGGGCCGACCCGGGCCTGGACTGGGACTATGTTGAGGGCCTAGCCAGGCGTCGCGGCTGGCACGACGGCCTGCTGCTGGGGCTTCTGGCCTGCGCTCTCATGGAACGGCTGCTGCTGGGCGCGTCCACGGCCCCTCCCGCCCGGACGCGTCGCTGGCGGGAGGGGCTGCGCGCCTACCCCTGGGCCGATGCCTACTGGCGGGTGCTGGCTGGCCGCCGCCGCCCCCGGGCGCCTTTCCCCGTGTCCTTCGCCTTCAGCAAGCTGCTCTACTACCGCAAGGTCCTGGCCGACGGGCGCCGACCGCCGCGCCGGCGGTCGGCGGACCTGGCGCGGGTGCTGGCCTGGGGCCTGAAGCAGAAGGCGGGCCTCCGCCCCCAACCTGGCCTGCTGGTGTCCCTGAGCGGGCTGGACGGGGCGGGCAAGAGCAGCGTCGCCCGTGCCCTGGCCGCCGCCCTGCGCACCTCCGAGGTGCGCTGCCGGGTGGTCTGGACGCGCTGTGGCTGCTCGCCCGCCTATCGCGCCGCCGCCGGTCTGGTGCGGCGACTGACTCGGGCGGACGCCTCAGGGGCCGGGGGCGCCTGGCGCCCGGCGCCGGCGGGGAAAACGTTGCGGACTCTCTGGACATCGGTCAACGTCGCCGACGTGCTTCTCCACCTGGCCTGGCGGGCCTGGCTTCCGCGCCTGCTGGGGAAGGCGGTGGTCTGCGACCGCTACGCCTACGACGCCGCCGTCGAGATGGCGTCCCGCCTGGGCGACGACGGAGCCCTGCCCCTGCGCCTGCTGCTCTCCCTAGCCCCCCGCCCCGACTACGCCTTCTTGCTGGACGTGCCGCCGGGCGTGGCCCGCGTCCGCTCCCGAGACCCCGCGCCCCTGTGGGCGCTGGCAGAGCAGCGCCGCCTCTACCTGGCGCTGGCCGTCCGCCGCGGCCTGCGGACGGTGGACGCCACGGCGCCCGTTACCGACGTCGCCGACGCGGTGACGCTGCCCGTCCTGCGGGGCTACCAGGACAGGTTCCACACCCTGCTCGACGGCCTGCTTCTCTCCAACCCGTCCCAGCTCAACCCCGACGACCCCCAGGCGTGGACGCCGGCGAGGCGCTGACATGCGGGTGCTGGTGGTGACCAACATGTATCCTCAGCCCGACCGCCCCGCCTTCGGCGTGTTCGTGCGCGACCAGGTGGACTCGCTGCGGCGGCTGGGGGTGGAGGCCGACGTCCTGTTCGTGGACGGACGCCGCAATAAGCTCAACTATCCCCTGGCCTACCCGCGCCTGTGGCGGGCCCTGGCTGCCCAGCGCTACGACCTGATACACGCCCACTACATCTTCTCGGGGCTGGTGGCCCTGGGGCAGCGGCGCTGTCCGGTGGTGCTCACCCACCACGGGCCGGAGGTGTTCATGACCTGGGAGGCGGCCCTGTGCCGCCTCTTCACCCGCTTCTTCGACCAGGTCATCGTCGTGTCGGAGGAGATGCGCAGGCGACTGGGGTTCCCCCGCGCCCACGTGATCCCCTGCGGCGTTGACCTGGAGCGCTTCCGCCCCATGCCCCCCCAGGAGGCCAGGCGGGCCCTGGGGCTGCCCCCGCAGCGGCGGCTGGTGCTCTGGGCGGGGGAGCACTTTCGCCCCGAGAAGCGCTGGGACCTGGTGCAGGCGGCCATGAAGGTCCTGCAGCGGCGGCGGCCCGACGTGGACCTGGTGCTGGTCTCGGGCCAGCCCCACGACCGCGTCCCCCTCTACATGAACGCCTGCGACGTGCTGCTGCTGGTCTCGGACGCCGAGGGGTCGCCGATGGTGGTGAAGGAGGCCATGGCCTGCAACCTGCCCGTGGTCTCCACGCCCGTGGGCGACGTGCCCGAGGTCATCGCCGGCACCGAGGGGTGCTTCCTCTGCTCCCAGGAGCCCTCGGACATCGCCGCCAAGCTGGAGATGGCCCTGGACTTCGGCCGGCGCACCGACGGTCGTCGGCGCGTCGGACACCTTTCGCTGGCGCGCATCGCCCGACGGGTGCTGGCGGTCTACGCCGCCGCCCTGGAGGCGCGTCGCCCGAGGCAGCGGACGGAGGAGGCGCAGGCGTGAGGCGGGCCTGCTTCTTCCGCCTGGGCTACTTCCCCCAGGAGGAGCACCTGCGCAAGAACGCCCGCGCCCTGTGCGAGGCGGGCTACCAGGTAGACGTAGTCTGCCTGCGGGAGCCCGGCCAGCCGGGGGTGGAGCGCTACTGGGGCGGGTTCGTCTTCCGCCTGCCCATGGCCCACCGCCGGACGGGGCTGCTGCGACACCTCTGGGAGCACCTCGCCTTCTGCCTGCTGCTCGCCGTGCTGGTGCCGGCGCTCTGGGCGTGGCGGCGCCACAGCGTGCTGGAGTTCTACGGGCCTCCCGACTACGCCGTGTTCGCCGCCCTGCTGCCTCGGCTGCTGGGTGCGCGGCTGGTGCTCTACATATTCGACCTGCTGCCGGAGACGCTCGCTCGCGGCCTGGGGCTGGGCGAGGACTCCCTGGCGGTGCGGCTGGCCGGATGGGCCGAGCGGGCCAGCACCGCCCTGGCCCAGGCTGTGGTCGTGGAGGGCCCCCACGAGCGCGACGTGGTGGTGGCGCGCGGCACCCCGGCCGAGAAGGTGGTCTGGGTGCCCAACGTCCCCGACGAGGACGTCTTCCGGCCGTCAGCGGGCGTGTCGCCGCCGGAGGACGGGTTCGTGGTCATGACCCACGGGACGCTCCTGGCCCGCTACGGCATAGACGAGGTGGTGCGGGCGGCGGCGCTGCTGCGGGGCCGTATCCCTCGCCTGCGGGCCTGGATCGTCGGCGAGGGGGAGCACCGACCAGTGGCCCAGGCCCTGGCCGCCTCCCTGGGGCTGGACGGCGTGGTGACGTTCGTGGGCTGGGTGCCTTACGCCTCGCTGGCGGCGCTGGTGGCGCGGGCCGATGTCGGCGTGGTCCCCCTGCGCTTCAACTCGCTGCCCAACAAGCTGTTCGAATACGCCCTGTCGGGGCGGGCGGTGGTGGCCGCCGACCTGCCCTCCATTCGCCGCCTGTTCGGTGACGCGCTGCTCTACTTCCCGCCTGGGGACGCCGGGGCGCTGGCCGAGGCCATCTCCCGGCTCTACGCCGACCCCGACCTGCGGCGGCGCCTGGGCGAGGCGGCGCGAGAGGTGGCCCAGCGCCACGCCTGGTCGCGGGTGCGCCATCTCTACGTGGCCCTGCACGAAAGCGGGCCGCGGGGCATCCCCTTGCCGGAGTCGGACGCGTGAAGAACGGACGCCTCGCCGTCCTCGACCCTCGCTCCGACCCTGCCTGGGAGGAGTTCGTCGCCCGCGACCCCCGAGCCACCGTGTTCCACACCCCCCACTGGGCGCGGGCGCTGGCGGACGCCTATGGCTTCCAGCCCCGGTATCACGCGCTGCTGTCGGCCGGCGGGGAGGTAGAGGCGGCCATGCCTCTGATGCTGGTGCGCAGCCCCCTCACCGGCCGCCGGCTGGTGGGGCTCCCCTTCAGCGACCTGTGCCCGCCCCTGGTGCCCGACGCCGATTCCGCCGCTCTCCTCTGTCAGGCGGTGCGGGAGGACGCCCGTCGCCTGGGCGCCGACTATGTGGAGGTGCGGGGCGGCGACCTGGGGGTCTTCGGGCGGCAGGGCTTCGCTGCCGACGGCGAAACATACGTCCGTCACCTGCTGCCCCTCCCCGCCGAGCTGGGGGACCTGGAGCGGCGCTTGCACGACTCGGCCCGAAGGGGGGTGCGCAAGGCCCTGCGCTGCGGCGTGCGCGTGCGCCGCTGCGGGGCGGAGGCGATGCCCGCCTTCTACCGCCTCTACACCTGCACGCGCCGGCGCCAGGGGCTGGCCTCGGCGCCCTACCGCTTCTTCGCCGCCATCGGCGAGCGCCTGCTCGCGCGCGGCCTGGGGGCCCTCCTGCTGGCCGAGGCCGACGGCGAGGCGGTGGCCGCCAACCTGGTGCTGTGGTGGCGAGAGGCCATGGTCTACAAGGCCAACGTGTCCCTGGCCGAGGCGCTGGAGATGCGGCCCAACAACCTGCTCATGTGGGCGACCATCGAGCTGGCCCACGAGATGGGGCTGCGCTGGCTGGACATGGGCCGCACCGACGCCGGTCACGAGGGGCTGCGGCGCTTCAAGTCCCTCTGGGGCGCCCGCGAAGAGCCGCTGCCCTACCTCTACTATCCCGCGCCGACGGCCACCGGGCGCCGCCGTGCCCTGGGGAGCGCCCTCCGGCTGGCAGCCCGCACGCTGCCCGGCCGCCTCTACGGGGCCCTGGGGCTGCTCTATCGTCACCTGGCCTAGAGGGACGGCCCTGCCCCGTCGCGGCGGCGGGGCCTCGCCCTGCCCGAAGGCCAGAGGCAGGGGCTAGGCGGGGGCGCCTCGCATCGGCCGAGACCTAGCGCGGGGGCATGCGCAGGGCGCCGTCCAGGCGGATGGTCTCGCCGTTGAGGTAAGGGTTGCGCACGATGGCCTCGGCCAGCAGGGCGAACTCCTCCGGCCGTCCCAGTCGCCTGGGGAAGGGCACGTTTTCGGCCAGGGCCTGTCGCTGCGGCTCCGGCAGCAGTCGGAACATGGGCGTGTCGAAGATGCCCGGGGCGATGGTGACCACCCGGATGCCCAGGCTGGCCAGGTCGCGGGCGGCGGCCAGCGTCAGCCCCACCACGCCCGCCTTGGAGGCGGCGTAGGCCGCCTGGCCAATCTGGCCGTCGAAGGCGGCCACCGACGCGGTGTTGACGATGACCCCCCGCTCGCCCTCGGCCGTGGGCTCGTTCCTGGCCATGGCTGCCGCCGCCAGCCGCAACACGTTGAAGGTGCCGATCAGGTTCACCTCGATGACCAGGCGGAAGCGCTGCAGGTCGTGGGGGGTGCCATCGCGAGAGAGGATGCGTCCCGCCCAGCCGATGCCGGCGCAGTGGACGACGGCCCGCAGAGGGCCCAGGGAGGACGCCTTCTCGATGGCGGCGGCGGTGGAGGACTCGTCGGTGATGTCCCCCTGGGCGAAGAGGACGTTCTCGCCCAGCTCCCGCGCCAGGGCCTCGCCGCGGCCGGCGTCCCGGTCGAGGATGACGACGCGGGAGCCGCCGGCGAGGAGCCGGCGCACGGTGGCCTCGCCCAGCCCCGAGGCGCCGCCAGTCACCAGGGAGACGATGCCATCCAGCTCCATCTGTCACGCTCCTGCGATGGTCTCCCCTGGATTATAGGCCAGGCCCGGGGCAGGGGCGACGGTCAGGGCGCCCGGCCCGGGGCCGCTTCCAGCAGCAGCCTGGCCACCTCCGGGCGGGTGAACTCGGGTGGGGGCAGCTCGCCCCGGGCCAGCATCGCCCGCACCTGGGTGCCGCTCAGGTTCACCTGCTCCTCGGGCGGGTGGGGACAGGTCTTGGCCGAGGCCATGCCGCCGCAGCGCCGGCAGTAGAAGGCGTTCTCGAAGAACAGGGGCGTGATGCCCAGCTCCTCCGGCGCGAACTCGCGGAAGATGTGCTGGGCGTCGTAGGGGCCGTAGTAATTGCCCACGCCGGCGTGGTCCCGCCCGACGATGAAGTGGGTGCAGCCGTAGTTCTTGCGGCACAGGGCGTGGAAGACGGCCTCCCGCGGGCCGGCGTAGCGCATGTAGGCGGGGAAGACGGCCAGCAGCACCCGCTGCTGCGGGTAGTAGCCCTCGATGAGGGCCTGGTAGCAGCGCAGGCGCACCGCGGCGGGCACGTCGTCGGCCTTGGTCTCCCCCACCAGGGGGTGGATCAGCAGGCCGTCCACCGTCTCCAGGGCGCACTTCTGGATGTATTCGTGGGCGCGGTGGATGGGGTTGCGGGTCTGGAAGCCCACCACCGTCCGCCAGCCGCGGCGGGCGAACTCGGCCCGCGTCTCGGCCGGCGTTAGCCAGTAGGGGCGGAAGGGGCCATCGCCCCGCTCCAGCGCCAGCGCCCAGACCCTGCCCCCTAGGAGCACGTCGCCCCGCTGGTAGAGGGCCGCCACCCCCGGGTGGGCCGGGTCGGTGGTGCGGAAGACGCGCTGGGCCTCCTCTTCCTTGTCGTAGGGGAAGACCTCGGCCAGCTCCAGCAGCCCGACCAGCCGGCCATCTGGTCTCAGGAGCGCCACCTCCTGCCCCTCGCGCAGGGAGCGGGCGGCCTCGGCGTCCACCGCCAAGGTCACGGGCAGCGGCCAGACGGTGCCGTCCGCGAGGCGCATGTGCTCCAGCACGCTGCGGTAGTCCCGGCGACACAGGAAGCCCTGCAGGGGGCTGAAGGCGCCCTGAGCGATCATCTGCAGGTCCGAGAGCTGGCGGGCGTCCAGGCGCACCTGGGGCAGGGCGCGGGCCCGCTCCTCGGCCTCGGCGCGACGCTCGGGCGGGAGCAGGCGGCCGACCAGGCGGCCGCCGTGGGGGGCGGCGGTCATCGTCCATCCCTCCGGCCGTCGCCGCTGGGCACCGTCTCGGGGACATAGCCGCGCCGGGCCAGGGCCTGCCACAGTTTGTCCACGCTCTCCTCCACCGACTCGCGGTCCGTCGCCAGCACCAGGTCGGGGGAGAGGGGCTCCTCGTAGGGGTCGCTGATGCCGGTGAAGTTGGGCACCTCGCCCCGCAGCGCCTTGGCGTAGAGCCCCTTTACGTCCCGCTGCACCAGCACCTCGATGGGACACTTGACATAAACTTCCAGGAAGTCGCCGATGAGCGCGCGGGCGTAGTCGCGCCCCTCGCGGTAGGGGGAGATGAGGGCGACGACGACGGCCACGCCGTTGCGGGCGAGCAGATGGGCCACGTAGGCCACGCGGCGGATGTTCTCCAGCCTGTCCTCGCGGCTGAAGCCCAGCCCCTTGCTGAAGTGCTGGCGCACCACGTCGCCGTCCAGCACCTCCACCCGCTGGCCCAGGGAGCGCAGGCGCTGGGCCAGGGCCTCGGCGACGGTGCTCTTGCCCGCCCCCGACAGGCCCGTGAGCCAGACGACGTATCCCCGCCCTTCGCTCATGGACGCTCCTCCTGCAGTGGTGTTCTAGCCCGGGCCGCCGCCACCGCCGATGGCCACGCTCTCCAGGGTCACCGCCCCCGGCCGCACCGCCAGGGTCACCGCCGCCCCCTCCGTGTCCAGGGCGATGGTGAAGTGGCCCAGGGTGCGCATGGCCACCCGCACGCCCCAGAGGGTGCGGCCCGACAGCACCGCCAGCGCCCTGTTGACCTCCTCCAGGTGCCCCGAAAGCTCCCGGCCACCCGGGGTGCGGCGGAACAGGTCGGTCAGGACGCGCTCGCCCTCGGCAGTGTAGAGGCGCCGCGCCCGGCCCGTCTCCAGGGCCATGGCCACCAGCCCCTCCAGCAGGGGCACCAGGTCGGAGGGCACCTCGCCCGCGTCCACCGCCCGCGCCAGGGCGCGGTAGCCCTCCTCCCGGGGCCCCGACAGGGCGGGCAGGAGGGCCTGCAGCTCCTGGGCCAGGAGCTCCTGCTCCTCGGGGGAGAGGGAAAGGGCCTCGCCCTGGGGCGCGGCCGTCACAGGTGGATGCCCTCCGCCTCCTTGAGGATGGCCTCGGCCTCGTGCTCGAAGCCCCCGGTCTCGATGGGGCAATGGATGCCGCACTCCTTGGGGGCGTTGATCTCCCACCACCAGCGGCCGGCGCGGTCGTCCTCGCCGGGCTGGATGGGGCGCGTGCAGGGGTCGCAGCCGATGCTGGTGTAGCCCTGGTCGTAGAGGGGGTTGTAGGGGACGCCGTGCTGGTGGATGTAGTCCCACACCTCCTCTTTGGTCCAGTCGGCCAGGGGGTTCACCTTGACGATGCCGCCGTGGTCGTGGTCCAGCTCCACCTTGCGGATGGCGGCGCGGGAGGCCCACTGCTCGCGGCGCAGGCCGGTGAACCAGGCGTCCAGGTTCTCCAGGGCGCGCACCAGGGGCCGCACCTTCCGTATGTGGCAGCAGACCAGGCGCAGGGGCACCGCCTTGTAGAAGAGGTCTTCGCCGTGGCGGCGCACCATCACCTCCACCTCGCGGGGGTCGGGCGTGAGCACCTGCCAGCGGGCCAGGTGGTAGCGGGAGCGGGCCTCCTCCAGAAAGCGATAGGTGGCCTGGGGCAGGCGCCAGGTGTCAACGGTGATGACGGTGATGTCGGGCTTCAGGCGGTAGGCCATGTCCAGCACCACCATGCCCTCGGCCTGCAGGGCGGTGACCACGGCGATGCGCTCGCCGAAGGTCTCCAGGGCCCAGGCGATGACGTCCTGGGGCTCCTTGTCGTCCAGCTCGACGGCGATCTCGCCGATCTCCAGGTCGTCGAAGACGATCCTCTGCTGCATCTGCGCCACCTCGCTCGCTTTCTAGCCGCCGGACATGGCCATGAGCACCAGCAGTTCGTCGCCGGCCTTGAGGGGCGTGTCCAGCCCCTGCAGGCCGCGGATGTCGTCCTCGTTCAGGTAGAGCAGGTAGGCCGGGTCAACGTCGCCCGCCGGAGTCAGCAGGCGCTCCTTGAGAGCGGGGAAGCGCCGCGACGCCTGCTCGATGGCCTGGCGCACCGTGCCCGGGCGCACCTCGATGTGGTCTATGCCCTCGGTCAGCTCCAGCAGCGGCCCGGGGATACGCAGGACGGCGACCTCCTTCGGCCCCTCCTGCACTGGCTCCTCCAGGGCGATGCGCTGCAGCTCCTCGTCGCTGCGCTCGTCGCAGAAGTCGCGGAAGGAGTAACCGTCCTGGCGCCGCTCCTTCTCCTCCAGCCAGGCGCCCACCAGCCGCAGGAGGACGTCGGTGATGCGGTCGGTGGGGACGCGGCGCAGCAGCGGCCGGCCGATGGCGGCCCTGGCGCCCAGGCCGCCCCGCAGGGAGACGTCGTAGGCCTCCACCTTGCCGCCGCCCGGGGCCGGGGCGGTGGTGCCCTGGAGGCCGATCTCGCCCACCCAGTGGTGGGCGCAGGCGTGGGGGCAACCGTCCATGTAGATCTTCAGCCCCTCGATGCGCCGGCCGAAGCGCTCCTCCAGCGCCGCGATGATCTCGCCCAGCTTGCCCTTGGTCTCCGACACCGAGTAGTTGCAGAAGTCGTGGCTGGTGCAGGCGGTGGAGGTGGCGTAGAGCCGGTGCCGGTCGTGGGGGAAGCCGATGGCGGCCACCTGCTCCAGCAGCCAGCCCAGCCTGTCCTCGGGCACGTTGCCGACGATAAAGTTCTGCTCGCGGGTGAGGCGGATGTCGCCGCCTACCTCCTCCACCACGTCGGCCAGTTGCTGCATCTGGGCGCCGGTCATCCAGCCGTTGGGCACCGGGAAGCCGATGTAGTAGAGGCCGTCCTGCTTCTGGGGGTGGATGCCCAGGTGGTCGGCCTCGCCGATGGCCTCGGGTGCCCGGCCGTCCTCCAGGGGGCGGCCCAGTTGCTCCTCGACCATGCGCCGCACGCCCTCGGGCCCGTAGTCGTCCACCAGGAACTTGATGCGGGCCTTGGCGCGGCTGATGCGGTAGCGGTTGTTGTTCTGCCAGACGTCGGTGATGGCCCGCAACACGTCCACCGCCTCGTCCACCGGCACGAAGACGCCCAGGTCGCGGGAGAGGCGCGGGGTGGCCGAGAGGCCGCCGCCCACGCGGACGGCGAAGCCCGGCCGGCCGTCCTTGACGACCCCCACCAGGGCGATGTCGTGGATCTCGGGGGCGTTGCACTGGTAGGGGCAGGCGGCGATGGTGAACTTGTGCTTGCGGGGCAGGTTGGAGTAGTCGCGGTTGCCCCAGAAGAAGCGGGCCACCTGCTCGATGACGGGGCGCACGTCGAACAGCTCGTCGCGGCTGATGCCATTGACGGGGCAACTGGTGATGTTGCGCACCGTGTCGCCCTCGGCCCCCACGGTGGTGAGCCCCGCCTGGGCGATGGCCTCCAGCACCTCGGGCAGCTTCTCCATGCGCACCCAGTGGAGCTGCAGCCCCTGACGGGTGGTCAGCTCGCCGTAGTTGCGGCCGTAGCGCAGGGAGATGGCGCCGATGGCCCGGAGCTGGGCGGGGGAGAGGAGGCCGCCGGGCACCTTGATGCGCACCATGAAGGTGCCGATCTTGGGCTTGTCGTGGGCGATGCCCCACCAGTAGAGGCGGACGATGTCCTCTTCGGGTATGGCCTCGTAGCCGCGGGCGATGAGCTGGGGGAGCTCGTGGATGATGTCCAAGGGGAACTTTTCTTGCTTGAGGCGCTCGATGCTGTTGCGCTTGAGCACCAGGTCCCAGGGCGGGACCTCGAGCTGGGCGCCCGTGGGCTGGGTGGCGGTCATGGTGCCCCTCCTCCGGCCGTGGCCCCTGCGCGGCTCATTGTTGACTTTCCTGCATTACTTTCTCGACTATCCTACTGCCCATCGGCGCCCCTGTCAAGGGCCCGGGCACCCTCCCCTTGCCCGCTGCCGCCTGCTACAATTTGGCCGGCCCGTGCCTCACGTCTACACCAACGGCATCGTCACCTTCTATGAGGACGCCCGGCCGGGCGGGCGCACCGACGTGCCCACCGTCGTCCTCGTCCACGGCTACAGCGCCGACCTCCGCCTCTGGGACGACACCGTCCCCGCCCTGCTGGAGGCCGGCTTCCGCGTCGTCCGTTACGACGTGCGCGGTCATGGCCGCAGCCTGGTGCCACCCTCGGGCTATGGCTTCCCCGTCTACGCCGCCGACCTGGCCGACCTGCTCGACCGCCTCAATGTGGACCGGCCCATCAGCGAAGACCTGGCGGTGGGGGCGGTGCACCTGGTGGGCCTCTCCATGGGCGGCGGCATCGCCCTGCAGTTCGCCCTGGAGCATCCAGAGCGCGTCCGCTCCCTGACCCTGGTGGACTCGACCCTTCCCGGCTTCACCTACTCGCCCGAGTTCGAACGCGACATCGAGGAGATGGTGGCGGTGGCCCGCCGCGAGGGGCCCCGCGCTGCCCTGGAGAGGGTCTGGCTCTCCCACCCCATCTTCGACGGGGTGCGCCGCTTCCCCGAGCGCTTCGCCAGGCTGCGGGAGATGGTGCTCTCCTATCCCGGCCGCGACCTGCTGGCCGAGGCGGAGCCGCCGTCGCCGGTGCAGGTGGCCGACCGGCTGCAGGAGATAGCGGCGCCGGCCCTGGTGCTGGTGGGCGAGCTGGACCTACCCGACTTCCATCTGGTGGCGCAGGTGCTGGCGGCCAACCTCCCCCGCGCCCGCCTGGAGGTGCTGGCCGACTGCGGCCACGTGCCGCCCCTGGAGCGGCCCGAGGAGTTCAACCGCCGGCTGCTCGCCTTCCTGCGGGAGGTGGAGGCGTCGGGCTGATGTCCCGCTGAGCGGTCGCGGGGCCTGGCGACGCGGCGGGCGAGGGGCTAACATGGGCAGACAGGTCGGCAGCCCGGCCGAGGCCGCCCATTCCCCCGGCGAGGAGGTGTCCATGGACGTCTTCGAGGCTATCTACACCCTGCGGGCCATCCGCCGCTTCAAGCCCGACCCCGTGCCCGACGAGCTGGTCTGGAAGGTGCTGGAGGCGGCCACCAAGGCCCCCTCGGGCGGCAATCGCCAGCCCTGGCGCTTCCTGGTCATACGTGACCCGGAGACGAAGGCACGCATCGGCCAGTTCTACCTGGAAGGGTGGGAGCGCTTCTACGGGCCCAACCGGGAGCAGATGCTGGCCGACCCCGAGCGCGCCCCCATCTACCGCTCGGCCGACCACCTGGCGCGGCACATGGGCGAGGTGCCAGTGCTCGTCCTGGCCTGCCTGCGCACCACCCCCTGGCCGGTGACCACCTCCGACCGCGGCTCGTATATCTTTCCGGCCGTCCAGAACCTGCTGCTGGCCGCCCGCGCCCTGGGCCTGGGGGCCGTCCTCACCACCCTGCACCGGGTGCGGGAGCGTGAGGTGAAGGAGCTGCTGGGCATCCCCGAAGAGTGGGAGACCATGGCCCTCATCCCTCTGGGCTGGCCGGCGGTGCCCTTCGGCCCGGTGCGGCGCCTGCCGGTGGAAGAAGTGGTCTACTGGGAGCGTTGGGGACAGCAGCGCCAGCGCCAGCCCTGAGCTTTCCTGTGCGATAATGGGCTTGCCGTGAGGAGCCGCGGCAGGCCCAGTCGCGAAGACATGTTCGCCCGGGCGGGGGCGCAGCGCGCCGCCCGCGAGGCCCCCCTGGCCGCCCGCATGCGCCCGCGCAGCCTGGACGAGTTCGTGGGGCAGGAGCACCTGCTCGGGCCGGGCCGCGCCCTGCGCCGTGCCATCGAGGCCGACCAGGTCCCCTCCATGATCCTCTGGGGGCCGCCCGGGACGGGGAAGACCAGCCTGGCCCGCATCATCGCCAGCATGACCCGCTCCCACTTCGAGCCCATCTCGGCGGTGACGGCGGGGGTGGCCGACCTGCGGCGGGTGGTGGAGGAGGCCAGGGGGCGCCGCGCCCTCTACGGCCAGCGCACCATCCTGTTCATAGACGAGATCCACCGCTTCAACAAGGCGCAGCAGGACGTGGTGCTGCCCCACGTGGAGGAGGGGGTCATCACCCTCATCGGCGCCACCACCGAGAACCCTTCCTTCGAGGTGGTGGCGCCCCTGCTCTCACGCTGTCGCGTCTACGTGCTGGAGCCGCTGACGCCCGAGCAGATACGGGCCATCGTCCTGCGCGCCCTGGCCGACGCCGAGCGGGGACTGGGCGACCTGAAGGTGGAGGTGGACGAGGACGCGCTGGAACTGCTCTGCCGGGCGGCCGGCGGCGACGCTCGCGTCGCCCTCAACGCCCTGGAGCTGGCCGCCTTCGCCGCCGTCCCCGACGCCGCGGGCAGGCGACGCCTGGGGCGGGAGGAGATCCTGGAGGCGCTGCAGCGGCCCGCCCCACGCTACGACAAGGCTGCCGACCTGCACTACGACACCATCTCCGCCTTCATCAAGTCGGTGCGGGGCTCCGACCCCGACGCCGCCCTCTACTGGCTGGCGCGGATGCTGGAGGCGGGGGAGGACCCCCTGTTCATCGCTCGCCGGCTGGTCATCCTGGCCGCCGAGGACATCGGCCTGGCCGACCCCCAGGCGCTGGTGCTGGCGGTGGCCTGCCAGCAGGCTGTCCACTTCGTGGGGATGCCCGAGGGATATCTGCCCCTGGCCGAGACCACCATTTACCTGGCCTGCGCCCCCAAGAGCAATTCGGCCCTGGAGGCCTACCAGCGGGCGGCCCGCGACGCCCGCGCCACCCAGGGGGAGCCGGTGCCCCTCTTCCTGCGCAACCCCGTCACCAGGCTGATGGAGTCCCTGGGCTACGGTCGGGGCTATCGCTACGACCACGCCCACCCCGGCCACTACGCGGGGCAGGACCACCTGCCCCCGGCCCTGCGCGGGCGGCGATACTATATTCCTGGAGAGCTGGGCGTCGAGGCGAAGCTGAAGGAGTGGCTGGAGCGCCTGCCGTCGCGCCATGCTCCCCCTGCCGGGCAGGATGAGGGAGCGGAGGACAGCCAGGGCTGATGCCGCCCTGCACGAGGCGGCCCGGGAGGCCCTGGCGCTTCTGGCTGACATCACCGCCGCCCTCTCGGGGACGCCCCTGGAGTCGGAGGGCCAGCGCCTCTCCTACCTGATGGCCACCACCGCTATGCGCTCCCTCTGGGCGGCCTGGGAGCTGCTGGAGCAGGGCTACGGCGCCCAGGCGGCCACGGTGGTGCGCTCGGCCCTGGAATACTGGGCCGCCGCCGTCTACCTCTGGAAGCGGCCCGAGGAGGCGCGGCTGTGGCTGGAGGGCAACCCCCGTCGGCTGCCGCCCCTGGAGCAGATGCGCCGCTCCCTGCCGAGGCCCTATGCCCAGCGCTGGCGCCGCTCCTACGACCGCCTGAGCGAGGTGGCCCACCCCCGCCTGCGGGGCCTGCTGGAGGCGCTGGACGTGGTCCAGCATGACCCCCTGCGCGAGGACGCCGCCCCCGGCCAGACGGTGACGCGGGAGGTGGCCCGCTCTGCCCTGGCCATGCTGGAAACGGTGCCCCTGCTGGCGGCGGTGCTGGAGCGGGCGCCCGACCTGAGGGAGCGGCTCGAGTCGCTGCGCCGCCGCCTGCAGCGGGCCGCCGACTAAGACGAGGGGACATCATGGCGAGGACGGACGCCGTCCGCCACACCCCCTGGCCCCTCCCGCGGCCGCCGCAGAGGGAGGAGCTGGAGGCGCTGTTCCGGCGGGAGGGGCTGGTGCCCCGCTGGTGGAGCAACGGCCCCGGCGAGAGATACGCCGTCCACTCCCACCCCTACCACAAGGTGCTCTACTGCTATCGCGGCGCCATCCGCTTCGGGCTGGCACCCGATGGCCCCGTCTTCGACCTGGGACCGGGCGACCGCCTCGACCTGCCCCCTGGCACCCCCCACTGGGCGCTGGTGGGGCCGGAGGGTGTCACCTGCGTGGAGGCGCCGAGGGGGTAAGGGGGTGCGCCTGTCCGACCCCGGCGCGGTGGAGGCCATCGCCGACAATCTACGCCTGCTGCTGCGCCTCTTATTGCACTTGCTACGGCCCTGGCTGTCGGGCTTAGAGGCCGCGATCTGGGAGATAGGTCATCGCGGGTCCGTCGTTTCTACCATTTTCTAGCGGAAAATAAAAGCCACTCGCAGGAGGTAGCTCGTCTCTTCCCAAGGGCTGGCAATCGGTTTGAACTTCAGCCGAGGGTGGCCCCTCGCTGGATGGGACCTACCATCTTACCGTAGATGCGAAGCCAGCCCCGTTCCTCGTCGGCACGTGGCCATGAATGTGGCGCGCGTTGGCGCAGCTTTTCCTCGGGCACCAACATGTCTATACGACGTGCCTCTAGGTCTATGGACACCTGGTCGCCGTCCTCCACCAAGGCGAGAGGGCCACCATCAGCTGCCTCCGGCATCACCTGGCCCACCACCAGCCCCCGGTTGAGGCCGGAAAGCTCACCGTCGGTGATGACGGCCACCTTCTCGGCCAGTCCTGCGCCCACCAGGGCTGCCGCGAAGCCGGCCGCGAAGACGGTTCCCGGCCCGCCGCGGGGACCCATCCCCCTGAGCACAACCACATCGCCCGCGCCGATCCTACCTGAAGCCAGGGCAGCGATAGCCTGCTCTTCGTCATCGAAGACCCTTGCCGGCCCTACTACCTGTTTTCGAAAGTCGGGTCGCAGACCAGCGACGCGCACGATGGCCCCATCAGGGGCCAGGTTGCCCCGCAGCACCAAGAGACCGCCGTGACGGAGGTAGGGGTCCTGTAACGGCCGAACAACCTGCGCATCCCCTTCGTCCGTCTCTGCTATGAGTTCGCCCAGCGGACGCCCGGCCACGGTGGGGACATCGCACTGCAGAAGGGGCGCCAGGCGCTTCAGCACCGTGCGGGCTCCTCCTGCCTCTTCCAGGTTCCGAATAGTGTGCACGCCGTTGGGCCGGATGCGACAGAGGAGGGGGACGGACGACCACGACTCTTCGAACAGCCGCACAACGTCCAAGTCCAGTTCTGCCTCAGTAGCGATGGCCGCAAGGTGACGGACACAGTTTACTGAGCCGCCAATGGCCTGGGCTACTTTGACGGCATTGGTGATGCTGGCTGCAGTGATCACCTGTCTCGGCCGCAGGCCCTCCTCCACCATCTCCACGATCCGGCGCCCCGCCTCGTAGGCCAGCGAAGGCAGCCGGGGGCTAGTAGCGGCGATGGGGGCGCTGCCGGGCAGCGCCATTCCCAGCGTCTCAGCGAGTATATGCATGGTGTTAGCTGTGGCGAGCCCCGCGCAGACCCCGGGGGAGCAGATGGCCGACTCGGTAAGGGCTCTGAGGTCAATAAGCCCGATGCGCCCGCGGGCGAAGGCACCGATGGACTCGTAGACGGACTCGATGTCTACTACTTGGCCGGAATACGAGCCCTCGCCGCAGACGCCCCACTCCTGGTAGCCCCCGATGACGAGAATAGTCGGGATGTCCAGCCGGACGGCCGCCATCAGGTGGGCCGGCGTAGTCTTGTCGCAGGAGGAGAGGCAGACCATCCCATCCAGCTGCGCACCCTCCACCATCACTTCCACATCGTTGACCAGCAGGTCGCGGGAGGGCAGGATGTAGCGGCCCTTCTTGCCGGCACCGATGATGAAGTCGCTGGGGGAGATCGTCCTCACCTCGAAGGGGATGCCGCCCGCGTCCCGTATCCCCTCGTGCACCGCCTTGGACAGCTCATCCAAGTGGCTGTAGCAACTCGAGAGCCGGGAAGAGCTGTTGATCACAGCGATCTTAGGCCTCTCCATGTCGGCGTCGGTCAGGCCGAGGGCCCGCCACTGGGCGCGCCGCACTGCCCACTCGATGCTCCCCGGACGGAAGTTGCTGCGCAGGGCCAACTCTCACACCCCCGTGTCTACAACGTGCTGGTGTCCACGAGCCCGGTCAGCCCGGCAAGGGCCTCCATCAGGAAGTAGTCTCCCCAGATCAGCTCGTGGCGGGTGGCGACGCCCAGACGCCGGTTGTAACACCCGTCCAGCAGCATTCCGGGCGGTCGCTGGTCTCCGTCGTATCGAGGCGTCAAGTGCTCGCGCAGCAGGTGGACAGCCGTCCTGACGGCTGCCTCGCGGTAGCCTTGCGCCCGCGATGGCACCAGTTTGCTCAGCTTGAGCAGGGCAGCGCAGACGATGGCAGCGGCTGAGGTGTCTCGCGGCGCGTTCGGTATGTCAGGATCGTCAAAGTCCCAGAAGGGCACGGGGCCATGCGGTAAATGCTTCAGCCACCAGTCGGCCACGGTGCAGGCGCCATCGGCGAAAGAGCTGTCCAGCCAGGCCACGCTCTGCGCCAGACCCAGCATGCCCCAGGCCTGAGCCCTGGCCCAAGTGCTGTCCCCGCTGTAGCCCTTGTGGGTGTAGCGACGCAGCAGCCTGCCCGTCTCAGGGTCTACCGAGGCTGACTGACAGACAGAGCCATCAGAGCGCACACACAGCTCGATGTGACGCTCTACGTGCCGCCTAGCAACATCTTTCAGACTCGAGTCGCCCAGTTCCGCGCTGGCCCAGGCTAGCAGTGGTGTAGTGCCAGCGATGCCGTCAATATTGGTCTCAGCCAGCCCGACGCTCTCGAATTCCTCGGCGGCACGACCCAAAGGGATGAGGCCAGCCCGTGGGTTATAGAGGGTGGCCAGGCTGTGGGCACCCGCCAAGGCGATCGCACGGGCCTCCTCGTCATCGGCCAGCAGGTGTCCCAGCGCCGCTCCGTACCAGAAGAGGAAGCCGCGAAAGACTGTCTCCGAGTCTTGGCGCAAGGCCAGCTTCTTTAGCCAAGGCCGTGCCGCCTCCCGGTAGCGCCTCTTATCGTCGGCAACTAGCCCCGAGAGCCACAGCATCCCCAGCCAGAATCCGCCCGTCCAGTCGCCGTCATCGGTGCAGGTCCACTCCCCGGAATCGGGATCGGCATAGTGCGGGAAGCCTTCGGGGCGGGCCTGGAGGGTTCGTTCGACCCGCTGGCATATCAGCTCCAGTCCACGCTGCAGCGTCCCGTCATTCACGGCGCAGCTCCCGGTCAACCATCGGCTTGACCTGGCGCCCCAGCAGGGCGATGGCCGGCTCCACCAGCGCACCATCGGCATGATAGAAGTGTAGACGTGCTACCACGTGCGTGGCGCCCAGTTCACGCGCCAAGGCCACCATCTGCTGCGCCACCTCCTCGGGGCTGCCCACAATAGCCCTTCCCTGCACGATGTCGCTCGCGGCAGCAACGTTGGCGTGCCCCCAAGCGCGGTAATGATGGTCATACATAGAGCGCAGAGACTTCAGTCCCGCCTCCAGATCCGCCCGCGAATCAGCTACCCACACCTCGCGGAAGATGGGCAGCTCACGACGCTCCTTGCCTAGCCTGGCCATCTCGTCGTCGTATATGGCCAGACAGGACTTGAGCCGCTCCATATCGGCAGTAGGCCCGGGGAACCAGGCGTCGGCCAGTCGTGCCGCTCGTCGGATGGCAGTATCCGTCCACCCCCCCAGCCAGAGTGGCGGTAGCGATTCGGGCCGGGGGTAGATGGTGACGCCATCCAGGTTCCAGAAGCGGCCCCGATAGCTGGCTCGTTCCTCCGACCAAAGCAGGCGCACCAGGCGGATAGCCTCCTCAAGCCTCGCCCCGCGCTCGCCGAAGGGCACATTGTAGGCCGCGAACTCCTCTTGGACGTAGCCGAGGCCCAACCCCAGGACGAACCGACCATCTGATATTTCCTGCAGCATGGCCGCCTCCTCGGCCAGGCGAACCGGGTTATAGAGGGGAGCCAGGGCCACGTCGGAGCCCACCGTCACCCTGGGCACAGCGTTAGCGATGGCAGCCAGGGCCAAGAGCGGCGACGGGTAGTAGGCATCGGTGAGATGGTGCTCCGGGATCCAGACGGAGTCGAGGCCCAGCTCCTCCACCATGCGCGACTGGCGCATCGTTTCGCGCCACCGCCCGGGCTCCGGGCACACAGAAACGCCGATCTTCATCCCGTCCCCCTATAGCAGGCCCGCCTGTATCAGGGCGGCGCGGATGGCCTCTCGCTCCTCTCGACCTACGGGAAGCAAGGGCTCGCGCACTCGCGCATCCTTGAAGATGCCCAGCATCACCAGCCCCTCCTTGATCCGGGCGCGGTAGTCGCGGATGGGGGGCGCGAACAGCACCCGCATTAGCGGCTCTAGCTTCTCGTAGATGGCAGCCGCCTGGCGGTAGTTGCCGGCCCGCACCGCCTCGAACATCTCCACCTGAAGGCGGGTGGCGATAGACCCAGCGCCGATGAGGGCGCCATCGGCACCCAGGATGAAGCTCTCGTAGATGAAGTTGTCGTTACCTGTGAGGACAGCGCAATCCTGGCGGCACTGGCGGATGGCGTCCATGGTGTGACGGAACTTGTAGGCGTCGAACGTAGCCTCCTTGACCGCCTTGACGAAAGGCAGCGAGACGATGCCTAGGAGCGCTTCACGCTCGAACTCGACGCCCCCCAGGGCGTCCTGCAACACGAACGCCACCAGCGGGAGGCCACAGGCCCGATGGATGGCCTCGTAGTAGCGGCGGGGCAGCTCCGGGTCAAGCGGGTGACCCCGCATGTGAACGTTGGGAAAGACCATCAGGTAGTCGGCGCCGTCCTCGGCTGCCTCTTCGGCCAGGCGCTGGGCCTGGGCCGTGAAGCTGGCCACCAGCCCCGATACCAGAGGCACCCTCCCCTTGGCTACCTCGCGGGCGGCCCGCATGACCGCCCGCCGCTCCTCCGGCCAGAGGGACATCCCTTCGCCGGAATCGGCATTTATGGCCAGGCCCCCTACCCCTGCCTGCACTAGGTGCTCGACGAACCCCTGGTAGGTCTCCAAGTCGGGGCTGCCATTCTCACCGAAGGGCAGCACTGTAGCCGCAATGATGCCCTGCAACGTCATGCTTCACCTCCGCGGATGTTGGCCTCTGCCTTGTTGACCTGTTGCTGATCGAGGCCCAGGGCCTCATAGACCAGCTGCGCCAGACGTCCGAACTCGGGGTGCCTGCGTAACCGGCCCGCGTCGCGGGGACGCTCGAAGGGGACTTCCAGGTCGGCTACCACCTGTGCCGGCCGACGCGAGAGCACCACCACGCGATCGGCTAGAGTGATGGCCTCCGACACGGAATGGGTGACGAAGATCACGGTGGGCCGGGATGTAAGCCAGAGCCTCTCCAGGTCGGCACCGATCTGCTCGCGGGTAAGGGCATCCAGAGCTGCGAAAGGCTCGTCCATCAAGAGGAGCGGGGGACCGTGCACCAGGGCTCGGCACAGAGCTACCCTCTGGCGCATCCCGATGGAGAGCTCATACGGCTTGCGCCTTTCGAAGCCGTGCAGGCCCACCATGGTCAAAAGGTTCTCCGCCCTGGCCTTGGCCTCCTTCCAGTCCAGACGGCGGATGCGAGCCTGCAGGAGCACGTTCTCCAGCACCGTCTTCCAGTCCAGCAGCACCGGTTCCTGGAAAGCGATGCCTACCCTGGTGTATGGTCTCGTGACCGTCTCCCCATCAATGAGCACACGCCCCTGGCTGGGCCTGATGAGGCCCACCACTATGCGCAGGACAGTGGACTTGCCACAGCCCGAGGGCCCCAGGATGGCCAGGAACTGGCCGGGGGGCACCTTCAGGTCCACCCCTGCCAGCACAGGGATAGGGCCTTCTGGCGTCGGGAACTGGTGGCCGACCCCGCACACCTGAACGGCGGCGGCTGACGGCCCCGGCTGGCCCGCCATCACTGCGTGAACTCGTTGGTGTAGTAGGTCTGCAAATCCTTCACCTGGACGCCACCGAACCTGGCCAACAGCTCGAGGGTGGAGCGCCAGTCGGCCTCAGCCGTCCAGCCCCAAGGCCTACCCTGAGAATTGGGCGTGCGCAGGAGCGGGATCGTCTCCTGGATCTCTTTTAACGCCAGCCCGCGGTCGAAGTCCGGCACGTAGCGGACGAAGGAATCGGCGGCGGCCTGCGGGTTGGCTACAGCCGACTCGATGGCCTCCTGGGTAGCCTTGACGAAGCGGGCTGCCAGGTCGCGGTTCTGTTGCAGCCAGCGGTTGTTCACCACCACCGCCATATTCATCGTGTTGACACCCAGGTCCGCGAACTTGAGCCAGCCCATGGGAATCTTGCTCTGGAACTCCATGCGCGGCGCCTGCTCCGTGTACCAGCCCAGCAGGGCATCGGCCTGCCCCTGCAGCACCGCCGTCTCCTTAGCAGCGGGGGAAGCTACCGATACAATCTGAACGTCCCTCTCGCTGAGCCCGTTGGCCGCCAGCACGGCCGGGAAGACTTGACTCAGGGCATCCCCCTGGGTGAGGGCAATCTTCTTGCCACGCAGGTCGGCAGCCGTGCGGATGGGGGTGTCCTTCTTATAAATCACGGCCATCGGGCTGGTCTGGCTGAGAACCATCACCGCCTTCACGTCCATCCCCTCAGCAATGCCTCGTGCCATCGTGGAGACGTCTACCAGGGCTATGGGGTCGGAGCCGGCGGCCACCAGCTTGAGGACGTTAGCCGAACCGTTGCCGGGCTCGATGGAGAGGTCTATGCCGTGCTTCCGGTAGATACCCTGAGCCAGGCCGTGGTAGAAGAAGGCGTGGTCGGCGGCATAGGGAGTCCAGTTCAGGCGCAGGGTAAGCTTAGTCAGCTGCACAGGCGTTTCTCCAGGCGTGGCAGCCTGCTGGGGCTCCTCGCTCCGGCAGGCCAGCGCCAGCCATACAAGGGCCAGGACGGGCAGCAGCTTCAACATCCGTCCTATCATGACGTCACCTCCCGCATGCACTGAGCTAGAGGCTGGGGGCCATCGCTATAGCTCACATCCCTTGCTCGCGGACGGCGCTGCGTCGGCTGATGTGCCACGGGAACAGGGCCCGCTCGCACAGATCGAGGATGTAGAAGAGGGCCAGGCCCACCACCGTCAGCACCGTCACTGCAGCGAAGAGTACGTCGGTCCGCAGGTTGGCGTTGGCTGTCAGCAGGCGGTAACCCAGACCCTCGGTGGAGCCGATGAATTCCCCGACCACTGCCCCCACCACCGCCAGAGTGATGGCCACCTTGAGTCCCGACATGACGTAGGGGAGGGAAGCAGGCAGCCGCAGGTGCCAGAAAGTGGCCCAGCGCCCCGCCCCCATGGAACGGAACAGCTCTAAGCTCTCAGGGCTGATGGAACGCAGCCCCACGATGCTATCTATCAGAATCGGGAAGAAGGAGATGAGGATAACTGTAACTATCTTGGAGGTCATCTCGAAGCCGAACCAGATGACGAACAGGGGGGCCACCGCGATCTTGGGCACCGTCTGGCTCACCACCAGCAGAGGGTAGAGGGAGCGTTCCAGCAGGGGAGAGCTGACGATGAGCCAGGCCAGAGGAATGGCCACCGCTGCTGCTATGGCGAAGCCGATCAGGACCTCTTGTATAGTGACCAGCGTGTCGCTCAGTAGGACAGTCCGGCTGACCCAGAGCTGCTGGAACACAGCCGAGGGTGGCGGCAACAGATAGTTCTTGATATCCAGCAGCCGCACGGCGCCCTCCCAGGCGCCCAGGGCACCAGCCAGTGAGGCCGCGGGTGGGCCGTAGACGGCCGAGATGCGAGCCAGCGCCCGGCCCAGGGCCGGTGGCTGCGTCGCAGTGATGGGCAGGGACGCCGTGGTGACCGCTGTCCTGATGCGCGAGAGATTCACCTGCTGCGCCTCCGTTGGTCGGCTATAATCTGCTGCCAGCTCGTCTCGGCTAACTTCCGATCCACGTGCCTGCGCATGGCCTCGGCAGCCCCACGTACGTCCCTGGCCTCGATACGCCGCAGCACTTCCAGGTGTTCGGTGTGGAACATATGCTTGGTAGCTGGAGCTATGCCCAGTCCACCCCACGCCTCTAGCCACAGGTCGTGCACCACCCGCTGGAAGCGGGCCAGGAGCGGGTTGCGGGCCACCCTAGCGAGGGCAGCCTCGAAAGCCAGGCTCAGGGAGCCCACCTCGGGATCGGCCAGGTGGGTGCGCTCGTTCTCCTCCAGCACCCTGCGGAGATGGCGAACGTCCTCGGGAGTGGAGCGTTCCGCGGCCAGTTCGGCCACCTTCACATCAACGGCCGCCCGCACGTCAATGAGCTGCTCGATCAGATCCAGAGACGGCGGCATCTCTGCCAGAATGAGGGCAGTGATGGGATCACGGGCCAGGTCGCGCACGAAGGTCCCTTTGCCCGGCCGCACCTCCACCCGTCCCAATAGGCGAAGGGTCCTGATGGCCTCGCGCAGGGAGGCGCGACTCGTGCCCAGGAGGCGTGCCAGCTCTGGTTCGGAGGGTAGCTTATCCCCAGGGCGTAGGCGCCCCTCCTCGATCAGCCTCATCAGCTGCTGGCGCACCTCCGCCACCGTGTCTACGCGGCGGATGGCGACTATGCGAAAGGCTTCCCGCTCCATAGGCTGACCGATGACTGCTGTCTGACATCAGTCAGAATAACCATCGCGGGGCGGCCCGTCAATACCCCCCTCGAGGCTTCATCGAGCAGGTCGCCGCTGGGTGGCCAGGACGGTGAACATGGGGGGCCTGCCGCTAGTAGATGGCCTCTTCCTGGTAGGTGCCGAAGACGTCTCGCATGACGTCGCAGATCTCGCCCAGGGTGCAGTAGGCCTTGACGGCCTCGATGAGGTGGGGCATGACGTTCTCCTGGCCCCGGCAG
>Ga0209479_1000183_pt1 | contig 123357 bp, 109 predicted proteins | sample DewCreD2012metaG_2_FD_184112 | JGI IMG/M metagenome (GOLD analysis project Ga0209479, IMG submission 184112) | Hot spring sediment bacterial and archeal communities from British Columbia, Canada, to study Microbial Dark Matter (Phase II) - Dewar... ... | reverse complement strand
CCTCGTCGAGTTTGACCAATGACAGGATGGTCATCTACAAGCAAGGCGACGAGAACCACGGCTTTGCGATCTACCTGATCAATCGGCAGGTGTACTACGGCGCGTGGAATAACCAGAACTGCAGCGGAAGCTGTACCAACAAGTGGTCGGTCTTCCAGAGCACTGGCTTCACCGTGCAGCCCGGCACGAACTACATCTTCCAGTTCGTGTACAATGGCAATGCATCATCGTCGAACCGGCTGCGCTTCTCGATCAATGGGAATGTGTACACTCCCTCCGGTACGCCGGGCACGAGCATGTCCTACTCCGGTGATGCTGTCAGCATCGGTGGAAAGGTTGGCAACACTCGTTTCCATGATGCTGCATCGGTCAATGAAACCAATCAGTATTTGTGCAATAACACCAAGATCGCAGAGGTTCTGCTCTACAATACTGCTGATGCAACGATACGCGACCAAGTCTGGTGCGTGCTCAAGTACAAGTATGGTTTCACCAGCCTTGGAAACAACCCGATCGGTACGCTTTCCAAAGATGGCTCAGACGATGAACCGATCGCAGGACAAGCCCCACCGACCGAGGAAACCATCCTGCTCAGCGAGATAGCCCCCGATCCTGCCGATCATCGTGCGGCAGCAGTGCTCCAGGTCCAACAGCAACAGTACGTTCGTGCGACAATCATTGGGCTTGATGGGCAGCGCCACGCCACGGTTTATGATGGGTATGTTCTCCGCGGTGAACGTCGCGAGCTGGCGCTCGATCTGGCCACATTGCCATCGGGGGTGTACTTCCTCGTCGTCGAGGGTGAGTACTTTGTCCGATCGCGTCGCTTCGTTGTTCAGCACTGAGCGGAAATCTGGTTGTCCAGCACAGTGGCGGGGAGTGTGCATTTTTGCACGCTCCCCGTTTGCTTTTGCGATGGGGAATGCCCGTACCATGTCACACGTGCAACAGCAGACCCATGTACACCGGTGATTCGCCCAACGATGAACGGGATTTTGTGCTCACCTCTTCGCGGCAAGGAGCAGTGCGATTTGCCCTCTATGGTGTAGTAGTGGGTATTGTGGGATTGGCAATTGCGAGCGCTGTATTACGTGTGCCGCGCCAGGTCGAGCTCTCGTGCGTGCTCAAAAGCAATAGCAACGAACGTATCTTCCGATTTGCCGAGGATGTATTCGTCGAGCGATACTACGTGCGGGTGGGAGATCGCGTTCGAGCGGGCATGCCGCTGGTACGCATTAGTTCACCGCAGATTGCAGCATTGGTGATGGAGTATGCTCTGGCGCGCTTGCAGGAGGAAGTGTTCGAAACGACTGAGCTTCCTGTGCATGCAAAAACACAAGCCGAACTTCGCTTACAGCAGCAGAAAGTGCTCCGCCAATTGGAGCGTACTCAGCAAGCTCGTCGCTTTGCGCTGGCAACGCAACAAGCGGAAATCCGCAAGCTCGAACTTGCTGCCCGCAATGCGCGCGAGCAGCTCGAGCAGCTCCGGAAGCTCCGTGCAAGCGGCTATGTTCCCGAAACAGAACTCCAGCAAGCAGAACTTCAAAAAGCCAGCGCCGATGAAGCACTCCAGCGGGCGCGGGAGCAGTACCGCCGGGACATCGCATCGCTTGAATCTCAGTTGCAAGAACTATCGCTCGATCGAAGCATTGCCGGTCAATCGGAAGAAAAACTCACACTCGAAATGCGCAATCGCCGTGCGCAGCTCCGCGCTGCACGGGAAACTGTCTACCAACGATTGCGTGCGCTCTATGGCGAATTCGAACTCGATAGCGGTGCAGTCGTTCTCAAAGCACCCAGCGATGGGCTTGTTGTAACCTACATCAGCGATGCCGAACGGCAAGTACCCGCAGGAGCAATCCTCCTGAAATTGAGCCAGCCAGCGACGGCATTCTACGCTCACGCGCAAGTGCCCCCCAAAGACATCGGTTCGATTCGCGCTGGCCTACCGGTTGTTGTCAAACTCTCGTCCTTCCCGCCGTTGCGGTGGGGAGTTCTGCGTGGCCATGTTCGCTCGGTGAGCCTTTCTCCTGGAGAGCATCGGAGCTATGTGCTCGAAGCCACACTGAACGCTGATTCCACGTTCCACGGCGTCCTACAAGAAGGGATGGATGGCACGCTCACGGTGCTGGTCGAGGAACGACCTGTGGCAGCGTATATCCTGGAAACCTTCCTTCGACCATTCGAGGAATTTATTCGCTGATGGTCTCGGTGCTACTGGCAGGAACATGCTCTACCTCGGCTGGCTGCCGATTGCTATGCCGCAGTGACCACACGACGGTTATGAGCAAGACGAGCAACACAACAATCAGTGAAAATCCCGTTGAAATGTGAATGACCTGGCTCAAGAGCATTTTCGCTCCGATGAACCCAAGAATCACTGCCAACCCATAGCGCAAGTACACAAACAAGTTCATAACGCCTGCCAATGCAAAAAACAGCGATCGCAATCCTAGGATGGCAAACGCATTCGAGCTGTACACGATGAAGGGGTCCTGGGAAATCGCCAGTATCGCGGGGATGGAATCAATAGCAAACACTAAGTCGGTTGCCTCGATCACTATCAGCACAACAAACAGAGGTGTAGCAATCCAGCGGGATCCGGTATGGGTAAAAAAATGCGGTCCATCGTAGGTGCTGCTGACGGGAAAGAATCGGCGGAATATCCGGACAAAGATGTTTCGATCGGGATGAATCTCGTGTTCAGCCCCAAAGCCTACACGCACCGCCGTAACGACGAGAAAACCACCCAGCAGATAGATCACCGCATGAAAGCGAGCAATCAAGTTGACTCCCAGCAGGATCAATCCCAATCGCATTGCCAAGGCACCAAAGAGACCCCAAAACAGCACGCGATGTTGGTACTTCGGATCGACGCCGAAGTACTGGAAAATGAGCAGTATCACAAACAGATTGTCCACGCTCAAGGATTTTTCGACCACAAAGCCCGTCAGAAATTCCAGCGCTTTATTGCCCCCAATTTTTGAGTAGCCATAGTACGCATAGAGAAAGACGCAAAATGCTAACGCCAGCACAACCCACACAACGGTCCACACGAGCGACTCCCGAATGCTGATTGCATGCGGACGACGGTTGAAAAGTGCTAAGTCTATCCACAGAAAAAGGAGAATTACCGCACTGAAAACCAGCCACAACCACAGCGGCTCGGAGTGTATCATGTACGTTGATCAAGAATGCTCAATGTTTGCGAGCCAAATATACAGCATCAGATTGCGGGGCAGCGGTAATTTTGCCTGCACAGCCCATCAGCAGTGATAGCGGTCATGTACATTCTCAAATTTGGCGGTACCTCAGTTGCAGGGGCAGCACAGATCGCTGCTGTTGCCGATATTGTCGCGCAGGCTGCCGCAACAACACCGGTGCTGGTGGTCGTTTCTGCTTTCCGCGGCGTTACCGATATGCTCCTGCACATGGCGCGTTCGGCTGCAACCGGACAGGATTGGCAGTCTCTCTGGCAACAAGTCGCCGACCGTCATCGCCAAACGGCAGAGGAGCTATCGCTTGGACCGTGCACCGAGCTTGAAGAACTACTCGAGGACCTTCACCGTTTCTGCACGGGGATTGCGTTGCTGGGAGAGTGTACCACGCGGATGCTCGACCACGTCGCTGCCTATGGGGAATTGCTCAGCTCACGGCTCCTGGTTGCACACTGCACCCACCGCGGTGAGGACGCCATCTGGCATGATGTGCGCAGTGTGATCATCACCGATGCCTCGTTCACTTCTGCTGCAGTGGATTGGGAACGCACCATTGCTGCAGCTCGGGCACATCTCCAACCCTTGCTGGCAACACACCGCATTGTTGTCACGCAAGGGTTTATTGGGAGCACCCCGACAGGTACAACAACAACGCTGGGGCGCGGTGGCTCGGACTACTCGGCTGCAATTCTTGGTGCCTGTCTCCACGCGGACCGTATCGAGATTTGGACGGATGTCTCGGGGATTTTCAGTGCTGATCCACGCCGTATTCCTGATGCCCAAAGCCTCCCAACGGTGACGCTTGGCGAGGTGGCAGCACTTGCAGCATACGGAGCACGTGTCCTTCATCCCCGGACCATCGAACCCGCCATCGAGCAGGCGATCCCTGTTGTGGTACGGAATACGTTCGAACCAACCCATCCGGGTACGGAAATCGTACCAGAGCTTCCATCGCCAATCGGCGGCATTCGCGCGATAACGATGCTCGATGCATACGCAAGTACCCAACCAGCCGCAGGACATTGCCAGGGACTGCTTGCTGCCGTCGAGCTTCAGGGATATACGCGACACCTGTACCGAGAATGCTTCGATGAGAGAGCGCAGCCGGTTACGCTCGTGTGCTGTGTCGGTGCATGGCTTCATCACCGCGGCACAGCACTCCAACAGATTGCCGAAGCTACCTGCTCGCTTGGATGCACTGTTGATGTGGTTGCAAGCACCCCGCAGAGCATCCTCTTCACCGTTGATCGGTCTGTCGGACAACAGATGCTCGAGGCACTCCACCAGAAAATCGTCACAGTCTCCGTCGAGGCAATTCCATGAAAGCAACGATAACGACTCTGCTTTTTGCCATTGCTATAGCCCATGGACAGCAGTGGCAGCGTCTGCTCAGCGAACCTTGTTACGGCATGGCAATCAACCCCCAAAATCCCCGCACGCTCTACGTTGGCGGCGAAGGAAGATTGCTCTACCGCAGCTACGACGGTGGTCTGACATGGGATACCATCGTCGTTGAATTCCAGAACGCGACGACACAATTCACGAACGTTCTCGTTCATCCGATTGATACCAACGTTGTGTTCATCGGTGGCATACGGTTCGGGACGCTTCGCCGATCGAACGATAATGGCGCGACGTGGGAGAGTGTGCTGGTTGGGACGCAGAACTACGTTTTTTCGGGGGAAGCGATCATCAACGACCCGAAGGCACCGGCTATTCTCTATGCAGCAGAATTTCTCACATCAACGGTGTTTCGCAGCACGGACCGTGGGCGGAGCTGGCATGCGATGGGAAGCATTCCTGCTGATAGTACGCTGCCGACACCAATACCGCCACGTCTCTGCTGTATTGCGTTGCGACCGGATTCAACCGGCATTCTCTACGCTGGTTGTCAGGGCAGCGCGATCTATCGCTCCGACGATAGCGGCAGAACCTGGCGACTGATTCAGCGCTTCTACCAAACCAAACTGCGTGACACCGAAATCCCCCAGATTCGATTCAGCTCGCTCCGCCCGAATGTCGGCTATGCAGTGATGACCTACTTTTTCTGGCCGCTCCGTCCGAACGGTGGGCTGTGGCGCACAACTGATGGCGGCTGGAGTTGGCAGCCCTACGGGTTCCAGGATACCTCGCTGTGGGCAATAGGAATTCGTCCGCGGCAGGATCGTGACGAGCTTATCGTTGGTGGATTCACCGAATTTTTCGATGCCGATACGGTTGTTCCCGGAGCTCGAATTGTCCGGCGAAGTGTGGATGAAGGACGAAGCTGGCAAACCCACGACCAAGCAATTCCGTGGATGGGTACCTTGCCAGGCAATGCTTTTGCATTCCGCTACGCAACCGATGGCAACCGGGAACGACTGTACTACGTCAGCGATGCTGGACTCTATGCTCTTGACCTAACCAGCGACGAACCGCTTCCTCCGATCCAGCGGGAACCGCTGGTTGTGATCCAACCTTCGCGCTCGGTGCTCCGCATCATGGGAGACTGGGATATGGCCCCCACAGCCATTCCCGCCATTGTGGAGGTGTATTCGGCGCTGGGACAGTTGGTCGCTCAAGCAACGCTTCGCCGGTACGGACAACGCGCCTTCTACGGCGAAGTTGATGTTGGGCACTTGGCAGCGGGTATGTATTATGTGCGACTTCGGATTGGTGACCCAATTGCCAGTGCCGTTGTGCTCATTCCCAATTAGCTCCGATCGAGCACAATACGGTTGCGCAGCACACCAAGGCGCTCGATCTCACACTCGACAATGTCACCAGGTTGGAGCCAGCGAGGCGGATCGAAGACCTTGCTCCCGTTGAGTTCAAGCAAACAGCCTGTGCCACACGTTCCCGATCCAATAACATCCCCTGGGTAGACAGTGACACCATAGCTGGCACGCTCGATGATCTGGGCAAATGTCCAGTGCATGTCGGCAAGATTACCGCGAGAAACCTCCTGGCCATTGATGCGTGCGACCATCGAAAGATTATAGCGCTCACCGTGAGGTGATGGAATTGCATGCTGTCGCAGCTCGTCGCGTGTAACCAGAAATGGTCCCAGCGAGGTTGCAAAGTCCTTGCCTTTTGCTGGACCCAAATTCAATTTCATCTCGTGCATCTGGAGTGCGCGAGCGCTCCAATCGTTCATGACCATGTAGCCAGCGATGTACTCATCGGCGTGGTCGGCAGGAATGTTGCGTCCTTCTTTGCCAATGACAATCGCACACTCCAACTCGAAATCGAGCTGCTCACAATGGCGTTCCTGGACGTGGACATCTCCTGGTCCTGTCACTGCGTGGTGGTTGGAAAAGTAAAAAATCGGAATTTCATCGAACTCGGGTATCATTGGCAGACCACGGTTGCGTCGGGCGGCTTCAACGTGTTGCCGGAAAGCATATCCATCGCGCAACGAGCTCGGACGTGGGATCGGCGCGGCAAGCTGAGCCTGTTCGATCGGCACCAGCGCGCCCGATACGTCTATCGTGCTTGCCAGATGGATCAGCTCACGAGCGCATTCCAGCGCTGCGTCGCCAAGTCGGAGGAATTCGATAGGATCGTGCGGAAGATAGCCAAGTGGTAACCGTGCACCGCTGCGCTGAGCAATGGCATGCCCAAGAGCAAGATCGAGCATGTGATTTCCCACAACAGCGGCGAAGCGATGTTCGTGAGCGGAGCGGTAACAGGCAAATTGCATAGGACTGCAAAGACGCTATGGTGAAACATCCGAAACAGTTCGTTTGAGAACCCGGGCAATCGGCGTCGTCATTGCCACGCGAAAATGAGCTTGGACGTAGTGAGCACTGGCGGTATCTGCATAGAGTGATTCCCACGAACTTCGTCCATGGCCGAAGAGAGGCTCGGCACGATCTAGCGTGCTGACGACAAGCCAATCTGCGCGACGAATGTCCTGCCAGTAGAGCGCGCGCCAACGGAGTGGAACGTGCTGCGCAAAGATCGGCATCGTTGTCGAGAAATGGTGCCACTGCGGCTGATGCAAAAAGACGTACAGCTGGCTCATGCACGAAGAGAGAATCAACACGCGGTCAGCAGTGGGATCGCTCGATCGGATAAAACCAGCAATGTCCCAGAGTGTACGTCGGTGGAGGACGTTGTGCGCGGTGCGCTGGTATGCATCATTGTAGCGTTCGGTATCCGTGAGAGCATAGATGGGCACTGCCAGAGAGTGGAGGAAGCGCGGAATAGGCGAGAAAGCTATCGCGGCGCCTGCCAGCGGCAGCATCGTCAACCGAACAGTGACAAAGCTGGACTTCCAGAGCGTTGTCATTGTGCGTACTGTCCACAGCAGTCCAACGGCCAACGGTATCGTCAGGCAGGGAAGGAGTCGCCATAGATGGACGACGCCAAACTTTCGCTCGATGATGATGCTTGCACTCATCGCCAGCGAGAGCAAAGCCCACAGCACAACGTTGCGATTCGCCCTGCGTGTAAGAAGACCAATGCCAATTCCCGCCAACGCGGTCATCGTTATTGTGAAGTTTTCCGCTGCAGAGCGGATCAGATTGTGCCATGCATTGACGATCGCAGGACCGATCGGTGGCTGTGTCCCGTAAAAGCGAAGATACTCGAGAGCGGCGGGCACGCTCGACCACTCGATCGTGTTCGCAAGCAGCAGCAGTCCACCTGCACTCGATATGAATACGGCAAGCAGAGCAATCGCCCACTCTTTGGCAACCTGTCCTGCCGAACGTCGCTCGATGATGTCGAAAAGCAGGAGTGCGGGGGCAACCAGGAGGAAAGTAAGCTTGAGCCACACCAGCGCAGTCAGGAGGAGACCTTCCCAGGCGGGATCGAGCCAGTGGTTGCGTGGGTGCATTCGTCCCAACGCAAGAAGCGCCAACAGCAGACCTGCCAATGATTCGGGATGTGCAGCTAAGACGTATGCGCTCGCGCTGTAAACGAGTAGATAAGCGCCAGCGCTAGTTGCTGCAAGCACTGCACCACCAATGCGATTGGCGACAAGTGCCAGTGCGCTTGCGGTGCCGAGTTGATAGAGAGCATCCAGAAGGCGATAACTCCATTCATGATCGCCAAAGAGCAATTTGGCCAGCGCAAAGAACAGATAGATCAGCGGCTGCTTGACCAAGTAGTCATCGGCAAGTTTGGTTCGGCCATCGAGCAGGACTTCTCCCCCGCGCCAATAGATCGCGTGATCGTGATAGAGCGGCTGTGCAACGATGATTGCCACCGCAAGAACCGCGATCACGCCTGTTGCGATCCATTGCACCAACGGTAGCTGCTTCGTGCCTGAATCTGGATGCATGAACACAACGGTGTGGTATCAGTCCTTCGGCGACCAGAGACCGACTTTGCGATATACCTTCCGCAGCGTGCGATGCGCAACACGCGCAGCCCGTTCTGCACCGCCGATAAGAAGCTCGGCAAGGAATGCTTCGTCCGCGCGAAGCTGGAGAAAGCGTGTGCGCACCGGTTCCACGTATGCAACAAGTGCATCAGCAACGGCAGCCTTGAACGCAGTATAGGAGGCGGTCCGAAAACGCTCTACAATCGCTTCGATCGGATCGCCAGTTGCCAGGTGGTAGATTTCGATCAGATTCGAAATACCGGGCCGGTGTTCGGGATCGTAAGCGATGGTATTGCCCGAATCGGTCACTGCTCGCTGAATTTTTCGGCGGATGGCGTCGTTGTCATCGGCAAGGAATATGGTTGCGTTCTGATTGGGGTCGGATTTGGACATTTTCTTCCGCGGGTCTTGCAAACTCATCAACCGTGCGCCATACTTGGGGATGTATGGTTCGGGGATCGTGAATGTTGGGGAGTAGGTGTTGTTGAAGCGTTGGGCAAGGTCACGCGTGAGTTCCAGATGTTGCTTTTGGTCATCACCGACGGGGACGAGATTCGTTTGGTAGAGCAAAATGTCGGCCGCCATCAAAATGGGATAGGCAAAAAGCCCGACGTTGACGTTGTGGGAGTGCTGCTCGGACTTCTCCTTGAATTGGGTCATGCGGCTGGCTTCGCCAAAGCCAGTGAAGGTGCTCAGAACCCATGCCAGCTCAGCATGCGCAGCCACGTGTGATTGAATGAAGATTGTTGCCTGGGCAGGATCAATGCCGGCGGCAAGGTACATTGCTGCACAGTCGAGGGTCCAGCGACGCAGGTTCGCTGGTACTTGCCGGACGGTGAGCGCATGCAAATCCACGACGCAGAAGTAACACTGATAGTCGTATTGGAGCGCAACCCAGTTGCGGAGAGCGCCGGCAATATGCCCAACTGTAAGCATGCCCGATGGTTGAATGCCACTGAAAATGACCTGTTGCTGTACGGTTTCGCTCATGCCGAAGGTGAGTTGGTTTGTTCTGGACTTGCTTCGTGGAGGAGCATAGTTTGTTCGTGGATGCGCAGTTGCTCGATGAGGTCGTCGAGCTGACCATCAATGATTTGCTGGAGGGCATAGTTCTTTGCTTCACCCTCGAGGCGATGATCGGTGACCCGATTCTGTGGGAAGTTGTAGGTTCGAATTTTATCGGAGCGATCCCCGCTTTTGACCATTTGCCGTCGTGCGTGCGTCAGTGATTGTTGCTGCCGCTCACGTTCCATCTGGTAGAGCTTTGCTTTGAGCATTTTCAACGCGCGTTCGCGGTTGGCGTGCTGGGAACGTTCCTGCTGGCATGCGACGACCACACCGGTGGGAATGTGACGGAGACGAACTGCCGTTTCAACTTTGTTGACGTTCTGACCACCTTTGCCGCCCGAACGGAATGTTTCGAGTTCAATGTCGTCGGGGCGGATCTCGATTTCGATGGTGTCGTCGTATTCAGGGAAAACCGCAACCGTTGCAGCCGATGTATGAATGCGTCCGCTGGCTTCGGTTTCTGGAACACGCTGGACACGATGAACGCCGCTTTCGTACTTGAGCAAGCCGTAGGCACCATCGCCATCAATTTCGAAACTGATTTCCTTGAAGCCGCCTAAGTCGCTCTCGGTAGAGTCGAGCACGGAAACATTCCATCCCTTGCGTTCAGCAAAGCGACTGTACATGCGGAAAAGGTCCGCTGCGAAGAGGGCTGCTTCTTCGCCACCAGTACCGGCGCGGATTTCCATGATACACCCTTTCATGTCGGTCGGGTCGCTCGGAAGGAGCAGGACCTTGAGCCGTGATTCGGATTGATGTAGTTCATCTTCGAGGCGGTGAATGTCCTCGTAGGCAAGATCGCGGAGTTCGGGTTCAGCAGCGGGATCAGCAGCCAGACTCCGCGCTTGTGCCAGTTGGTCGAGGAGTTTGAGGTATTGCTGTCCTTCTGTCACGATGGGTTGGAGTATTTTGTACTCGCGACCAATGCTGCGATAGCGCTGCTGGTCGGCAATGATCGTTGGGTCGGCCAGTTGTGCTTCAATCGCCCGAAATCGTTCAAGAGCGCTACGTATTGTTTCTTCCATACCGTTGTCGGTCATGACGGGAATGCAAAATTAGGGCGCTCGTGCAAGCGCAAGTGATGGATTGTTCGTCAATGCAGCAGTATGAAAGCAAGCAGGTGTTTTTTGCCGATTGTTGTTTGCGTTGTGCTCATAGGCATAACCGGCTGTGAGCAAGAGTCGTGGAATCTTGTTTCGCCGCCGCCGAATGCCGATACCATCATGGTGCGGCTGGTGAATATGGTCGAAGGTGGCACAAGCTACGTTCTCCAGCTCGATGCAATCACGGCTGAAGCTCGAACCAGCGCTGTTCCACCGCTCAGTGCCAGCGGTTGGATCAAGTCGCCGGCTGATTCGGCGTATGTGCGGGTGTATGATGCTGGAGGAAAAGTCCTCAAAGATGCCGCAGCCCGAACGCGCTTCAATAAACGTACGGTTGAAACGATGGTTCTGCTTCCCTCGACTACGGGGGCACAAGCTGCCGATACCCTTGTTCGCTTGGTGACCAATCCATCGCCACTCCCCTTGCCAGGTCGGGCACAGCTACGCTTTCTGTGTGCAGTGCCCGATACGACGCTGACGTATGAGGTGCGTTTGGGCTGTCCCAGCGGGGAGTTCTTTGATCGGCAATCATTCCGTGGCAGTGGTGCGTTCCGTGAGTTACCAGCAGGGGAAATTGTCGTTTCAATCCTGCGCGGAAGTGAACCGGTTGCGATCGTCCGCCAGGAGCTTCACTCACAGCAATTCGCAACAGTCATAGTGGCAGGGCGGGCACCGGCAGTTCGAGTTTTTCTGCTCGATGAACTGGAAGCATCACCATCGGCGCTACGCGAAATGCTGCCCATCCCCGAGGCGGAGCGAACAGCGCTGGTCCGGTGGATGAACGTTTCACAGTACCATTTCGATAGCATCCGTATTGCATCCGTCGGTGTGATTGCCTCGAACGGTACGGGGCAGTTCCTCAGTGATTACCAGCGAGTTCCTGCATGCAGCAATGCGCTCAGCGACACGGTGGAGCTTTATGCCAATGGAGTTCGACAAGATGCAGTCCCCATCTCGGTTGAAGTAGGATACCGGTACACGATTGTTGTGCTCGATGCACCCAATTTCGGTGCACCTGCTTCGCGTCTTGCGGTTGTTGTTCGTGATCGCTCTGGGATCGCAGGTGATTCCTGCCAGTGGCAGGTGCTCAATGCCACAGGACAGGGTCAGCAGATCACCGCATTTTTGGGTGCGCGGCTTGATGCTGCAGGTAGCTACCACAATGGCGAGTACCTTGCCAATGCACTCGGCGATGGGGTGCTTGGTCCACCTGTGCGCATTCCTGTTGGCGCGGTACCGATCATAGTCCGCGGTGGAGTCCCCGAGCGCATTTTGGCGCTGGCGGTAGATACTGCTCGAGCTGGCCGCCTTCATACGCTCGTTGTGTTGGCTGGTCGCAATGGGTCTGCCGATATCTACACGCTGAGTGATGATGCGCCCAGCGGACCAATTGCACCGCGACCTGCCGGCGCAATAATACAGTTCGTCAACGCTGTTGCCGACCGAACCGCGCTTCGATGCCGAATCGGAAACATGGTCGACCGAAGCTCACTAACGCCGACGAACGTGCTTGCAACGGTGTTGCCGGCAGGCTCGCACACGGTGACTGTTGGAAATCAATCGGTGCCGATTCAAGTGGATCCATCGCGCGTGATAACGCTCATCGCTGCTGGGCATGGGCAAACCCCGTCGCTGATTGTGCTCGATAGCACATCGTTACAGCCAACAACGTTCGTTGCACGGGTGCGATGTGTCAATGCTGCGCCCGATGTCCAGGACTTACGCATGGCACGGGATCAACTGACCTCGCTCGACCAGTGGGACTCGAACATTTTCGCCAATCGTATCGCGTTTGGTTTTGCATCTCGACCTATCGATTTTCCGCGCCTGCAGCGAATCAACTTGGTATTTGGAACGTCCGGCTCACCGCCACAGGAACTGCTTCGTCCCGATGGTTCGGTGAGCTTTGCGTTGGGGAAGGCATTTACCGTTGTCTTCTACGGCACAAGAGAACTTGGGTATAACGTTTTCATCCTGCAAGAACCCTAAAACACAATCGGCGCTATGCATGTGCATAGCGCCGATTGCCACAGTAACGCCACGATAAGCCTTAGCGTCCGAAGAACCAATCCACACCCACGCGTGCGGGTACGATTGCGAATTGGGTGTACGAAGGATCCAAGCCAAGATCGAGCAGATTGATCTCGCCGCGGACGCCAAACGTTCCATTCCAGTAGTACGCAACGCCGCCGCCGAGCAGCAGTGCTGAGCTTGTGGCGCTCTGTCCAGCAGTGCTGGTGCTCGCGTACGCAAATTCCGCGTGGAGGTAGGGCGTAACGCCACTGCTTGTGAATAGGTAGCGGAAGAACGGCCCAAAGCCAAACTGCGACTGCGAAACACCCCCTTGGCTGATGCTGGCAAATCCAAGCCGTGCACCAACGTGAATGTTGGGATTGACTGCGTAGGTAAACTGGGCGCCAGAATAGGAACTACCCAGCGTCAGCCCTACGCCGAATTGGCCATTGGGTGCGTTCTGTGACCACGCACTCGTGACAGAAAGCGCGCACAGGAGTGCGCATGCAGAAACGAAGAACTTCATCGAAGAACCCTAAAGATAGTGAAACAAAAACATATCCCCGCTCATCGCGGCTGGGCGAATATACGGTGTGTTCCACCCGGAGGTTGCAGTCCCTGGAGCAGCGTGTGACGGTTGTTACCGCTCAACGAAGAGTGCTTTCATTGCTGATCGGCTGCCTGCTTGCAAGCGGACAAAGTACGTCCCACTTGCGAAGCGATCGAGCGGGAGGACAACTGTGCCATTGCCTGCGGGGCAGTCGCCCACGTCGCGCGTGACAAGACACCGACCGCGCAGATCGTGAATCGTGACGGTCACCCGTGCTGGCGATGGAAGATGGTAGCCGATCGTTGTCTGTACCGAGCAGGGATTCGGTGCAACGGTCAACGACTGTACCAGTGCGGCATCTTCCCACTGCTCGACCGTGCTTGCTATCTGGAACAACGGTAGTGCAGCAAATTCTCGAAAGAGCACTGCCTGCAGGGTATTCATGGGAGCACCGAACCATTGCAGCAATGCTGCGGCGTACACTTGGCGATAGTCGAATTCCATGAGCAAGTCGCCACGGCTATCGAGATTGACCAAATCCGGGTCGTGTCCCAGGATTTGTCCCCCGATAATCTGTTCGCCGAAAACGAAGAGCGGAGCAGCAGTGCCGTGGTCGGTGCCGCGGCTGCCGTTTTCCATCACACGCCGTCCAAATTCGGAGAATGTCATGCCAACGACGCGATCGGCAATTCCCAAGCCACGGCAATCATCGAGGAAGAGCTTGACCGCATCGCCGAGTTGTTGGAGAAGCTGTGGATGGATACCGGTCAGCGAGCCTTGGTTGATGTGTGTGTCAAACGTGTTGCCCCCAATGCTGACCAGGTAGAACTTCGTCGTTAGTCCGCCGGCAATTAGGCGTGCAACGATCTTGAGGCTCTGGGCAAGTGGGTTGTTGGTTGGATAGGTGACGGTATTTGTTTTCTGCCGGTCTGCTGCTTTCTTGACAGCTTGTGAATAGAGCTGGGAGGAAAGCTCAACGGTTCGAACAAATTCCAGTTCGGTGCCGCCATACGTGTCGGGGGCTGGGTCGTAGGTCGTGCCGGTGCCTTGCTGATCAACCAGAGCGTAGAAGGACTCCGGATCGCGGAAGGTAATTCCCAGTGTGCCGCGATTGCCCTGGAATCCAAGCGAGAGCGTTGTGCCAATCTGAACTGCCAGTGGCTCATCGGGCAAGCGCTCGGGAAAATCTGGTGCCACGGTCTCCAGAAATCGACCTACCCATCCGCTACTTTTGAACACATCGCTATCGGTAGCAGTGAGCCAAATATCAGTACCGCGGAAATGCGAGCGGTCGGGGTTGGGATAGGTAACGTTCTGGACAATCGAAAGCCGCCCGTCATTGTAGAGGTCGCGAAAGCCAGTAAGTGAGGGATGCCACCCAAGTGTGGACGTCAGTGGCAGTGTTTGGTTTTTCGGTATTGCCAGGGTGGGGCGTGCTTGGTAGTAGAGGCCATTTTCGATGGGGATGATCGTGTTGAGTCCGTCGTTCCCGCCGGTGAGTTGAATCAGCACAAAGACCCGGTCGCTGTTGCCGGTCAGCCGCTGCCAGGCGCGGAGCGTGGGGGAAGCAGCCAGCGCTCGCAAACGAACACTGCCGAAGGATGTTCCCAACGTTGCCAGTGCTATGCCGGCAGTGGAGCGGTGCAAAAATTCTCTCCGTTTCATCGTTCCTCCGTCAGAGTAGTTGGTATTCGGGCAGGGTAAAGATTGCTTTCAGCAGCGACCGTAGCCGCAGCTCGACGTTCGGCATCGAAAGGCTCCATTCGTACTCGGGAGCACCCAGCAGCAGCTCATCGAGGAGGTAGGCTTCTGCGTTCGGACCAGGAGGAATCGCAAGCAAGAACCTGGCGACGTCGCTGACGAACTCGCGTGCAACCGCATTCGAAGAAAACGAAGCTGCAAACTGCCGAACGTCCGGTGGTGTGGGAAAATTCTGGTAATTGTCGTTGCGTTTGCCATCGGCAAAATATTCGGCGATGCGTTCGCGCAAGGGATAGGTGTTTGTGTTGATCCACAGGTGATGTCCCTTCCATCCTTCGACGGTCGGTGGATTGAGCAGTTCGAGCGTAAGCCGTGCCATTCGCTCAATACCGTAGTCGAGCGGGAGTTCCGCAAACGACAGTTGTCGGCACAGTCCTACCATGAACTCGATAGGGCTTTTGATGAGAGCGCCGCGAAAGGCTGGATCGAAAAAGTGCTCGCTCATCAGGAGCGTTTCGAGCATCGGACGGAGCTCGTAGTTGTTGGCTTTGAGCAGTTGCGCAAGTTGCTCGACGATGTCCGGGTTGGGGACGTCGTAAACAAATGTGCGGTAAATTTTCGTTGCGATAAAGCGTGCGGCTTGGTCTTGCTCGAAGATGATGGCGATGATGTCATCAGCATTGAAGGTGCCGCGCCGTCCCAGAAAGTCCTTGACTCCTGGATCCCAGAGCTGCTGGTTGAACACGCCCCGCATTCCCTGAATGCGCCAACCGGTCAATGCGCGGGCTGCTTCAACGATGTCGTGTTCGGTGTAGTGGCCGACGCCAAGCGTGAACAATTCCAATAGTTCGCGGGCGAAATTTTCGTTTGGGTTCCCTTTGATGCTGGCAACGTTATCCAGGTAGATGAGCATTGCTGGATCGGCGACCATTGCCCGAGCAAGTTCGCGAACGTTCCCCCACGCCATTTGGCGAAATGTTTGGTTCTGCAGGTACATATACTGCGGATAGTACACCTTCAGGTAGTCCGAGCAGTAGTGATTGTGCCAGAAGAAGACGAGCTTTTCGAGGATTGAAAATCCACCTTCGGTGATCATGCGCCGGAGCCACCACTGCTGCAACTCGGCATACCGGCGGTAGTATTCTTGCTGTCGAGCATCGGGCGATGGGAAGTTCTCCGTCGTTGGATCAATGGTTGCCCATGGTGGCGGGCTTGGGGTTTGATTGCCGCTGAAGAGAGCCTGGACAGCTTGCCGTGTCGTCATCTGCTGGGCGCGTGCCAAGTCCTGGCGCGATACACCAAGTGTCGCACGGCGGAGCAGGTGGAGCGCATCGTCCGGGCTGAGCAATTGATCGGGCTTGTATGGATCGAGTCCGGTCGTGATCCCAAGAGGTGTGGTCGGTGGGTTCGAGACAAGACGCCACAAAAAATCACGGCGATTCATAAACACCTCGACTCGGCAAAATGAGTAGCTACACGTGCACGCGAAAATATCGGAAAATCTGTTCAAAACAATAGCACCTCCCCGTTGGTGCTGTGATCACGGATTTTTGCTGTGATAGTCATCTACGGTCAATCCACCAATGGCGAGTTTCGGCGAGCGCTATTCTGCATGGATCGAGTCGTTGTGCTATCCTGCGCAGCTACCCGATGGCATCGAGCTGCTGGACCCCTACCGCGACCGTGCCGCTGGCGATGTTGTCCGCCGCTTTGCAGAACGGTTTTATGCAGATACCAATCCGCGCATCGGGATTTTTGGTATCAATCCCGGTCGCTTTGGTGCTGGCACCACTGGGATAATGTTCACTGACCCGGTTGCTCTGCAGGAAGAGTGCGGCATTGAGCATCAACTGGGGAATCGCCGGGAGCTGTCGTCCACGTTTATCTACCAGACCATCGCTGCCTATGGCGGCGTCAAGGCGTTCTACCGCTCGTTCTACCTTTCAGCGCTGTGTCCGCTCGGGTTTACGCAGGGTGGAAAAAATGTGAACTTTTACGACCACCCCGATCTGCTTGCGCGCACGATTCCCTTCATTGTCAAATCGCTGGTGGTGCAGTGCGCTTTTCCCCTCCGGCGCCAGGTTGCGATCATTTTGGGTAGTGGCAAGCTCCGTCACCTTGCCGAACGCATCAACGCCGAGCACCGCTTCTTCGATCAGTTGATCATCCTTGAACATCCCCGTTTTATCATGCAGTATCGCCGTCGCGCCCTTGCCGATTACTGTGAGCGCTATGTTTGCGCCTATCGCCAAGCACTCAGGATGTGTAACTGTGCATAGCATCGAATTCGGACGCCACTGCCGTGGGCTTTGGCTGCTTGATCCCGACGTGGTCTTTCTCAACAACGGATCGTTCGGAGCGACACCAATCGAGGTGCTCGAAGTTCAGCATCAATGGCAGTATCGTTTCGAACGCGAACCGATCGAGTTTGTCGGACGGCATCTGCACCGCGAGTTGCGAAATGCTGCAGCAACAATGGCAGCATTCCTCGGCGCCCGTGGGGAGGACCTGGTGTTCGTCGAGAATGCCACCACAGGTGTCAATGCTGTTCTCCGTTCGATAGCGCCCTTGCTGAAGCCAGGTGATGAGCTGCTGACGACCTCGCATGTCTACAATGCTGTTCGGCAAGCAATGCGATATATCGCAGCGTTGACCGGAGCGCGGTATGTCGAAGTTCCCCTACCGTTTCCGATCGAAAATGCCACCGTCGTTGTCGAATCGGTTCGGGAAGCTCTGAGCGATCGCACGCGGTTTACGCTCTTTGACCATATCACCTCACCGACGGGGTTGGTGTTTCCTGTCGAGCAGCTTGTCGCGCTGTGCAAGGAGCGCGGAATCTGGGTGATGGTTGATGGTGCCCATGCGCCCGGAGTTCTCCCGCTGCAGCTCGATCAACTTGGCGCTGATTGGTACACGGGCAACTTCCATAAGTGGCTCTTTGCGCCCAAAGGGTGTGCCTTTCTCTGGACCGCTCCCCCGTGGCAATCGTTGATGCATCCTGTGGTCATCTCGCATGGCTACGGTAGCGGGTACACTGCCGAGTTCGATTTTACGGGTACCAAGGATTGGTCGGCCTACTTGAGCGCGCCTGCAGGGTTAGCATTTCTTGAAAAGCTCGGTGCTGATCGGGTGCGGAACTACAACCGCGAGCTTGCGCTTGGTGCTCAACGGGTGCTGTCGGAAACGATCGGTATTGTGCCGCCAGCACCGGCGGATATGATTGCGTGCTTGGCTGCAGTGCCGCTCCCGGTTGATCCTGCTGATGAAGCAGCCGCACAACAGCTCCATGACTGGCTCTTTAATCGGCATCGGATCGAAGTGCCAATCTTCCTCCACAACGGGAAGCTCCTGTTACGCACCGCCTCACAGGTCTATAACGAAGCCGACCAATATCACCATCTTGCTCGAGTGCTTGCGCAATGGATCGCCGACGATTGAGCTACGACGAATTGGCTGCCGAACGTCGGAGCACCAATCAACACTATGGCCAGCGGCGTCACCCGATTGGGGTGCTGCTGTGGAATATCCGCAGTGCCTACAACGTCGGTTCGATATTTCGGACGTGTGATGCTGCACGCGTAGAGGTGCTGCTCTTGAGCGGCTACACGCCAGGTCCGGATCGCCATCGGGTGCATAAAACATCGCTCGGTGCCGAACACACCGTGCCATGGCAGCGCTACGACGATCCACACCAGGCTATTGCAGCACAGCGACATGCAGGACACCGCATCATCGCTGTCGAGCTGGTGAGCAATGCTCGTCCCTACACCACGGTTAGTGCCGATGATTTCCCCGCGACGTTCGTGTTCGGTAACGAGCTTGTCGGTATTGGCGAGGACGTGCTCGCTGATTGCGATGACGCGATCGTCATACCGATGTTTGGGTTGAAGCATTCGCTCAACGTGGCAGTAAGCGTTGGGATTGTTCTCTACAAAGCCCTCGAAGCGCTTGGTCTTACTGCGTCGAGGGAATTGGCCGAGCGCCGAGACTAAGGAGCGCTCGCTCGATCGGGGAAGGATCCTCTGAATGTGGTGTGGTTGGCTGCTCGGCGGAGACGGGGGGAGCTGTAGCTGGGGTGGATTGCCCGACAACAATATCGAGTTCGATCGTACGCTGGAGCTGTTTTCGGAGCCAGGCTTCAAGCTGCGCTTTCTTTTCCATCAGCAATCGGTACGCGTCGGCATCCCCACAATCCATGATGCAGCGATTCCCCTCGATTCGAGGAGGCGAGAGCTGAGAAAGAATCAAGCGAATGCTTTTCACTTGTGGCGGCAGTTTTTCGACGAGTGCTTGCCAGTTGATTCCGATCTCTGCTGCAGTCACCGGCGCAGCGGGGCGGTGTCGGCCTGCGCTTGGAGGGGTGCTTGGTGTCGTCGGCGGTGTGCTTGCGTGTTGCTGCGATGGTTCGTCGGATGTTGCAAGGTTGGGAGTGTGTCCTTGCGCTGATTGCGGCAGCATGTTGGGATTGGAGCGAATCGCTTCCAATTCCTCGATGAGTTTGCCGACATCGCGTGCTTGTGGCAAATGGACCAGTTGCGCCAGGAGCAGCTCGAATCGCACGCGAGGTTGAGTGCTATAGCGGAGCTGCTGCTCTGCAGCGGCAACGATGGTCATCATCTGGACGAGGTCTTCCTGGGAAAATCGGCTTGCGAGCTGCTGGTAGCGTTGGCGGGTCTCTTCGGATGCTTCGACAAAGTCCGTACTGCCTGTTGCTTTCGTGGTCAGTGCGTTGCGGAGGTGTTCAAGCAGTCCCGTCATTGCTTGCTGCACGTCGAATCCTTGTGCGACGATGTGTGCTGCCAAATCGAATACTTTGGCAAGGTCGCGCTCTGCAATGGCGTCGGTGAGAGCAAAGTACACTTCATCGTCGAGAACGTGTAAACTTCGGCGAACGGCAGTTCCGGTGATTGTGCCGGTCGCATAGGCGCGCACTTGGTCGAATAGCGATTGCGCGTCGCGCATCGAGCCATCTGCAAAGCGGGCGATGGTCAGGAGTGCGTCATCGTCAATCGAAACCTGCTCAGCATCAGCGATGGTGCGAAGATGGGCTGCAATGGTGCGCGTGTCCATGCGGTGGAAATCGAACCGCTGACAGCGGCTTTGAATAGTCGCTGGAACCTTATGGGGCTCGGTAGTTGCGAAGATGAACAGCAGATGTGCCGGGGGCTCCTCGAGTGTTTTGAGCAGCGCATTGAATGCACTGGTCGAGAGCATGTGCACTTCGTCAATGATGTACACCCGGTACTTCCCGAATGCCGGCGGATACTTGGCATTTTCCCGAATGCGGCGAATATCCTCGACACTGTTGTTGGATGCTCCGTCAATTTCAACGACGTCCATCGAGCGTCCGACGAGAATATCACTGCACGATGGACACTGATTGCAGGGTTCGATGCCATCAACCGGTGCGGCGCAGTTGATTGCACGAGCGATGATGCGTGCAGTAGTGGTTTTCCCAACTCCCCGAGGTCCGCAGAACATGTAGGCATGGTGTACACGTCCGCTGGCGAGTGCGTTGCGGATCGTGGTGGTGATGTGGTCTTGTCCGATGACTTCGGTAAAACGCTGCGGGCGCCATTTGCGTGCAGTGCCCAGATATTCTGGCGGTGTCATAAGCTGATGGGTATCGAGTAGTCGTAATTTGCTGCTGCAAATGTAGTACACTGGCGGCAGTTTTGTGCGAGCCTTTTTCGGACTGGTGTTTGTTGTCGTTGTTGGTGTAGCGGTAGCTGAACCGAGCTGGCTCTATGTTCGTGTGTATCGGCACGCTCTTCCGCTTGTGCAAAGTCAGACGCTCTGGCTCGGCGCTGGCACCACCGTCGAGCGGAAGCTCCTTGCACCGGAACAAACGCTCCACTGGCAGCTCCTTGAGGGCAAAACGATTCGGCTCACTCAATCGCGTCGAGTAGCAATCGAGAATGCCGAGGAACCGCTCCTCCGCACGCTGGTGGTGCGCTACGATGGAGAGCTGCCGCCCGTAAAATTTTGCCAGTTCTTGATGGCGCATCATCCGCTTGTCGAGTATGCCGAACCTGTCCGTCGTCAACGGCTGCTCTCGACGCCCAATGATCCACTTTTCTCCGAGCAGGCATACCTCCAAGCGATCGAAGCACCGGCTGCGTGGGATGTGACGACGGGGTCTTCCGGGGTGCTCGTGGGTATCTCTGATAGCGGGGTTCGCATCACGCATGAAGATTTGAGTGCTGCTGTCGCTATCAACACTGGCGAAGTTCCCGGTAATGGTCTCGATGACGATGGCAACGGCTACCCCGATGACTACCGCGGCTACAATCTCAGTTGGCGTGACGACCAAACAGCAGCGGATAACGTTGTCCATCCAACCAATGGCCACGGAACCAGCGTTGCAGGCATTGTTGCAGCGGTTCAGAACAACGGCAAAGGAATCAGTGGCATTGCGCCGGGCTGCCGTATCGTGCCGATCAAAGCGACACCCAACGCCACCGATGGGTACATTCTCTTCGGGTATGAATCGCTCATTTATGCAGCAGTTCGGGGCTGTGCCGTCGTCAACTGCAGTTGGGGGAACGAGGATCAAGCACCCAGCCCGATTGAGGAAAGCATCATTGCCTATGCGGTGGCACGCGATGTGGCAATTGTTGCTTCCAGTGGCAACGGCACCAGTACTCAACCGATGTATCCAGCAGCATACCCTGGCGTGCTCGGTGTAGGCGAAACAGAGGTTGATGGCAGAATTGTCCCGGGCACAGGCATTGGCGCGCACTGTAAAATTCTTGCTCCTGGCAGTGGTGCTCGTACAACCGGCAGCGCTTCTGATGCAGATTACACCTACTTTTCGGGGACATCATCGGCAGCCCCGATGGTCAGCGGTGTGGTGGCTCTGGTTCGGTCGCGCTACCGGCAGCTCACAGCACTGCAAGCACTCGAGCACGTCCGCCTTTCGGCGCGGGATGTCAGCAGCGTCAATCCAGAGATTGCCATGCTCCTGCCGGGTATGGTCAACGCCCGCCGAGCACTTGAACGTGATCCATTCTCAACGCCGGCAATCGTTCCGCTTCGCACCGAGCTTCGCCGACTCGATGGCGCTGTCGTGCAACGCGGTGCGGTCGGGGATACACTCCAGGTGTTTGTGCATGCCGTCAACCGTTTGGGGAGCGGATCGCAGCTCCGCTGGACGCTGCAGGTGATCCAATCATGGGGTGGGGAAACCGATGCTGTCTCGGTCTTGGATGCGACGGTCACACGGCCGACGGTTGCTGCCGGTGAGGAGCTGATGATAGGTCCGTTCTCACTGGTCATCACGCGCGCTGAACCGCTGTTACACTTTTTCCGGCTCTCGGTGAGTGGGCGGGGCAGTGGCGGAGCCGACTACCAGGACGTTGCATTGCTTCCGTTCTATCCAACAGCTGATTGGGTGACGATCGAAGGCGATAGTCTCCGGCTTTCAGTCGGAGACTACGGATGGATTGGGCGTAATGCCGGCTCGGGACAGGAACTCAAGGGCGAGGGACTTGCCGTTCCGCAGCTTGGTTCGTTGCTCTATGGAGGCGGTGTGTTTGCGGTGCACTTCCCGACCGAGCAGGTCCGAAGCGGTATCGAAGGCGATGCACTGGCCACCGACAACGACTTTGTGCCACTTACCATCGTGCACGATACCAATTGGAGCCAGCGCGTGCTTGGCGATACCACCAACTGGCGAGGCACTGCTATCGGCATCACGCTCGACGAGCAGTTCGGCGTACTCGACCGCTCGACGATCCATCTTCGCACCAAGCTGACCAATTCGAGCCACGTATCATTGCAGGATATTGCCGTCGGGTACTTCTTCGATTTTGATCTTGCGCCATCGGGTGATAGTTCGACGGTGAGTTTGCTGTTTCAGCGGAGCGGCGCTTGTGCTGAAATAATGGAGCGAACAAGTCGCGATCCCATTGCAGTTGCCCTGGTTCGGTCAAATGAGCAGGATGCACAGTTGCAGTGCGCTGGCTTGGATGCATCCTATGCACGGGTTGGCAATTTCATCCCCGAGCGGAAAATGGAGTCGCTCCGCCGAGGAACTGACCTGCAGTTCGGTAGCTTGGGGGATAAATCCATTGTTGTCGGTGCACGTTTCGCCGGACCCGTTGCACCAGCCGAGAGCAGGACCATGGACATCTACGTGCTCGTCGGCCGTGACCGCACAGAGCTGCGCCAGCGTGCCGAGGCACTATCAGCGATCGAGTACCGTATGCCACCAGAAGGCATCAGCATCACTCCACAGCCAGCAGCCGGCGATGCGGTTGCTGCGATCTGTCCTTCGGCAATTGTTGGAACGCCAACGCAATGGCAGCTCCGGACACTCGATGGGCGTAGCATCGGGGAGCAAACATTTGCGACTACGCCAGAGCAAGTCGTTGTGCCGCTGTCGTCGGTTGCAAGCGGTGTGTACGTGCTCGTAGTGCGTTCGGGAGGCGTTCTGTATCGGCAGCGCTTGGTTCGGCTGCGCTAAAGTACCCACGAGCCTGCCACACGCCGTAATTTCGCAGCGCCGCACGGTTGAATGTGCGGACGTGGCGGAATTGGCAGACGCACCAGACTTAGGATCTGGCGGGGTAACCCGTGAGAGTTCGAGTCTCTCCGTCCGCACCAGGAGCTATCGTTTTTTCCACTATTGACCGAGGTTTTCCCGTGCAAACCACTCTAACGACCATTGGGGGATTGCGCCGCAGCGTTGAGATCACGCTCAGCTACGATGAACTGGCACCCCATTTCGAACGTGCATACAGCGAAGTTCAGCGCGACTTGCAATTGGAAGGTTTCCGAAAGGGCAAAGTGCCGATGGACATTATTAAGTCCCGCTACGGCGACAAAATCGAACGCGATGCACTCGGCGACATTGCCAGCGATGCATTCCGCACAGCTACCCGAGAGCATGAGCTCGATGTGATCGGCACGCCTGTTCTGGTGGAAATGAACCGCACTGCTGAGCGGGGCGCCCGCTTTGTCATTGAATTCGAGGTGATGCCAACCATTTCGCTCCGCCCCTACGACGAGATCGAGATCGTCAAACCCATCCGCCAGATTAGCGAGGTGGATGTTGATGAGGAACTCTACAACCTGCAGCTCCGATCAGCCAAGCTGGAGCCAGCCGACCAAATCACCGATTCGATGTACGTGGTCAAGTTGAAATTCTCTCCGGTTGATCCACAAACGAATGCGCCAATTCTTGGTGGTAAGGAGCAAGAGTTTTTCCTTGACGACGAGCGAATGGATCCACTACTCCGCAGCGAGCTGATCAATCTTCGCGTCGGGGATAGCTTCGTCTATCGCACCGAACACCAGGGAGACGAACACGGGGATCAACTGCATCAGCATGTGTACCATGTGACCGTCCAGCAGATTCAGCGTGTGGTTCTGCCAGAGTTGAACCAGGAATTCATCACCTCGCTTAGCGGTGGCAGGCTCAGCACCGAAGATGCCCTGCGTCAGGATATTCGTCGCTCGCTGGAGGAATACTGGGAAAAAGAACTTGCCAACTACCTTCGCGAACGGTTGGTGGATGCGATGGTCGAAGCCCACGATTTCGAGGTTCCCGATGGGCTTGTCCGGGTCATGGCGGAAGAATTCGCTGACGAAGCACTCCAGCGCGGCAAAGACGATAAGCGGATGCAGCAAATCCCTCGCGAACAACTCATCGAATACTTCCTGCCACAGGCTGAACAGGCGGTGCGATGGCAGTTGATTGCCGACACTATTTTGCGCACCGAAAACATCACGCTCAACAACGAGCAACTCGCCGACATTGCTGCTCGCTACGGCGTAGATACAGAGCAGCTCAAGATGGCACTGGAACAAAATGCCAGTCTGCGTAACCGCTTGCTGACGGATGCGCTCTTCGACTTTCTTTTTGCGCGGGTGCGCGTGGTCGAGCGTCCCTACGACGAGCTGCTCGAGCAGGGTGGCGACGCCTAATAAATCGCTGCACGCTGCGTCAATGGCACCTGCATTGTTTACCGTTGTCAATCCACGTGTATGGAGCTTGTTTCGTTCGATCCGCGCAATCAGCTTGTTCCGATCGTCATCGAGCAGACCAGTCGGGGCGAGCGCTCCTACGACATTTATTCACGCCTGCTCAAAGAGCGCATTATCTTCATCGGAACACCAATTGATGACTACGTCGCCTCGTTGGTGATTGCCCAGCTACTGTTCCTTGCCAGCGAAGACCCCAGCAAGGACATTTTCATGTACATCAACTCTCCGGGTGGAAGCGTTACTGCAGGCATGGCGATTTATGACACGATGCAGTACATCAAGCCGGATATTGCTACCTACTGCGTGGGCGTGGCAGCCTCGATGGCGCAAGTTCTACTCTGTGCTGGTGCGAAAGGAAAGCGTTACGCACTCCCGCACTCACGCATTCTGATGCATCAGCCACTGGGGCGAACCCAGGGACAAGCAACCGATATCGAGCTGTTTACCAAAGAGATGCTTCGCATTCGCGATATGCTCTACCACGTCATCGCACGGCACACCGGCAAGACCTACGACCAAGTCAAGCGCGATGCCGATCGCGATAACTACATGTCTGCCGAGGAAGCGCTCCAATACGGTATTGTTGATCATGTCCTTGCCAGCACAAAAGAAGTCTAAACCACCGCTCTATTTCTGATGAGCAAAGAGTACACCTGCTCATTCTGCGGACGCTCTGCCCACGAGGTGACGACGCTCATCACGGGCAACAATGCGAACATTTGCGACATCTGCGTTATCAACTCGCTTGTCATGTTGCAAAGTCGCCAGCGGGAGCGGCAATCAGCAGCGCCCCAGCCGAGATTGACGCTGCCCAAGCCATCGGAGATCAAGGCCCAACTCGATAGCTACGTTGTCGGACAGGAAGAAGCCAAACGCGCGCTCGCCGTTGCCGTCTACAACCACTACAAGCGCGTATTGGGTGGGAGTGTGCTCGGCATGTTCGAAGATGTCGAGGTGGATAAAAGCAATATTCTGCTCATCGGTCCAACAGGCACGGGGAAAACGCTCCTGGCACGTACGCTGGCGAAAATCCTCGATGTGCCCTTTGCGATCGCCGATGCGACCACGCTCACCGAAGCGGGCTACGTCGGCGACGATGTAGAGTCAATCATTTCGGCGCTCTTGCAGAATGCCGACTACAATGTTGCGCGCGCCGAAATGGGAATCATCTACATCGACGAAATTGACAAGATCACGCGCAAGAGCGATTCTCCCAGTATCACGCGCGATGTCTCGGGTGAAGGAGTTCAACAAGCCCTGCTCAAACTCCTGGAAGGGACCATTGCCGGCGTGCCCCCACGAGGTGGACGCAAGCATCCCGAACAACCGCTGCTGCAGGTGAACACACGCAACATTCTGTTCATTTGTGGCGGAGCTTTCGACGGACTCGAAAAGATCATTGCGCGGCGGATGCGCTCGACCGCAATCGGCTTCCATAATCCTGGAACAACCAGCGTCGAGGAAACCTATGCGCTCCTGAGTCACGTCGAGCCGGAAGATTTGCTCAAGTACGGCTTCATCCCAGAGTTCATTGGTCGCTTGCCAGTGATGGTTGCGCTCCATCCGCTCGATGATGATGCAATGCTGAACATCCTTACCCAACCGAAGAATGCGCTGGTCAAGCAGTACCAAAAACTCTTCGCAATGGAGGGTGTCGAGTTGGAGTTCGAGCGTGATGCATTGATGGAAGTGGTTCGCCGCGCACGGGAGCGACGCACCGGCGCGCGTGGATTGCGCTCGATCTTGGAGGAAGTGATGCTGCCAATCATGTACGAGTTGCCGGAGCTGCGGGGAGTTCGTCGAGTCCGAATACCGGCAAGCGTTATCCGCAGTGAGTCGCCGGCAGTGCTTGAGTACGAGAGTGCGCCATCGGCAACCGAAGCAGCCTAACGTAGGTCGTCGTGATTGACTTCTGCGACAAAGTGCAGGCGCTGGGCAATATCGTCGGGCAGTGGTGGAACGCGTGAAGAGGGCAGGATATAGCTGCTCAGCGCTGCAAGGTCTGCAAATACCCGGTGCTCAAGCACGGTTTTCATCAAGTAGTCAAAGCCACTCGAACCACCAGTGCCGGTGCGCTGACCAATCATCCGACTTACCATCAGCGCGTGGCGAAAGCGGAACATACTCAACCGTTTGTCCAGTTCAAGAATCGCGTCGAGGAAACGGAAGGGCTGTTGCAGCAGGGGATAATGCGAATACACTGTGATGAACAATGCCGCCAATGTTGCTCGCTGGGAAAGGCGCTTTTCGCCACGCTCGACCAGTTGAGCATAGGCAGTGGGGTCGAACAACGCCCCAAAGTGTGCTTCCAAACGGCTGATTTGCTCGAGCTGTCGCTGGCGCTCGGAAGGGTGGAGCGTTGATATCGAAGCCAATTCAGCGCGGTCGTGTTCGAAGATTTGCTCAACTGCCTGACGGTATGCGTCCAAGAACCGATACGAGCCCGATTCCATAAACGGCATCTTTTCGAGCCAGTGCTCTACAGCGCGGAAGAGTGTCGGCCCGCGTTCGATCTGCTCGAGCGTGCGGCGGTCTTCCTCCCGCAGCCGGGAACGGTAGCCAGCAGCATCAATCTGCACACGCCGGCTTTCGTCAACACCAACGAGAACTTCCAGCATCCGGAACTGCACCGACTCAAATCCACTGGCGGGGTAGAGCAGGTCGCGAAACTCCATGAATTGCTGCGGGGTCATCGTCTCGAGCACGTCGAAGTGACCATCGAACACATTCATAATCATCAGCATTCGGCGGATACGGTCGAGCGCGATGCCCACGTCGGATTCCGGCACGTAGGGTTGGCTCAAGCGTGCAATCACATCGCGGAGTTCCCAGAGCAGTTGCTTGAACCAGAGCTCGAAGGCTTGGTGAACGATGATGAAGAGCATCTCATCGTGTGCTGTGGCGCCTGCTTCCGTGCTCCGCAGCGTTTGCGCGCCGAGAATCTTTTCGAGCTGGAGATAGTCGCCGTAGTAAAGTCGCATTTGGGTGTGCTATGTCAATGATTCTGCCGCTCGGATGCCCTCACGACGGTAAACCGCTGTCTTTGCGATCAAGTCATGGAGAGCTTGACGATTGGCGCCAAGCACAAAAAAACATCCGATGAAGATAACCACGCCGACAATGGTTGCCAACGTGCTCAAGATGGAGGTTGCTGTCACCGTAGCCACAATATTGAGCACCGACGATAGCCCGGTTTTGACAAACCAGCGCGTTGCCAGTGTTGCAGTGGGAGCAACCGTTGCATCGGCAGTGGCGATTTTGATGCCAAGCATCATTTTACCCGGTGTTGCTGCCATCGCGATTTCTGTCAGCGAGTAGAGCACTGCAACAATTGTTCCGATGATGCCCCAGAGAATGCCCATCTTGGTGTATCCACTGATCATCTCAGCCTGATCGGTATCAAGCTCTGCCAACGCGGCGTTCTGCTCTTCCAGTTGTGCAGCGATCTGCTTTTCGACCAGCGGCTCGAAGGAGGAACCAGCGACAGCGTACACTATCCCCGACAGCATGACAATGATGATCACATCGAGGAGGGCTGCACCAAACCGCCGTCCGAAGCCGATACGTTCTGCTGTTGGTGGCATCGAGGTATCGAATGTATCCGTCATGGGTAGACTCCCAGATTGATGAAACATGCGCTGCCCGGGCTGGGCTGCGCGAATATACGCTGCTATGGATTGCCGGTTTCAGAGACGATACCTACCCGCCGGAGCACCTCGATTGCGACGGTGTAGCGCCGAAACGGTGGCATCAGGTACACACCGTCGGCATGGTGCCGAACGGCGGCCAGAAACTCGGCTGCGATTGCGATACCTTCCTCGGCAGCGGCTGCACTGGTTGGTGCGCGGCCTAAGCGCTCCCGCGCCCATCCCGGAATAACCATCCCAGGCACTTCGTAGTGTAAGAACTCCGCATGGCGGATGCTACGAAGGGGGAGAACGCCAACGATAAACCGCGCAGGCAAAGTCCGCACGCGTTCCCGAAACCGAAGCCAGAGCTCAACATCGAAGACCGGTTGAGTGAAGACAGCTTCTGCGCCTTCGGCAACTTTGAGAGCAAGGCGATCGAGTTCTCGTTCGAGGTCCTCAGCGCAGGGATTGCAAGCACAGGCAATGCAGAAGCGCGTGCTACCGCCGAGCGGATTGCCTGCAAGGTCGCGTCCGCTGTTCATCATGCGGAGAGCGCGAATCAACCCGACGGCATCGAGATCGCCAACGCTGGTAGCACGCGGAAAATCGCCAATATGCGTTGGGTCCCCACTGATTGCCAAGATATTTTGAACGCCGAGCATTGCAGCGCCTAACAGGTCGCTTTGCAGTGCAACCATGTTGCGATCGCGGCATGCAAGGTGGGTGATGCACTCGATTCCCGTTTGCTGGTGGACAATTGCGCTGAGCATGATGGAATTGACCCGAAGCCGTGCGCGAGCACCATCGCTGATGTTGACCGCATCAATCCCATGGCGACGCAAGTATGCAGCACCCTCGAGAACGCTCTGCATGTCGAGTCCGCGGGGAATATCCAGCTCAACTGTGGTGATGAAACGATTCTGCAAGGCACGAGCAAATCCAGACGGCTCCAGTGCTGGTTGTGCTGGAGCAAGGTGTGCCTCGCGGTGTCGCGATGGCGGCTCGATGTGCTCTGGTGGTTCGGCTGCAAGTGCAGCGGCAATGGCACGGATATGCTCAACGCTCGAACCGCGGTCGGTACCGATGATGCGAACGCCGAGCGCGACAAGGTGGCGAACGGACCGCGCGACGTAGTCGGTATCGGACCGGTAGGTGATCGTGCCTCGGTTGTTGGTTGGAATGCTCGTGTCTGGCAGTGCGACAATCGGTAGTTGCGTGCCCTGACGCATTGCGGCGATGATACCGTGCATGCGCTGTGGTCCGACCGTCCCGCTTGCGCCGATGGCAGCTACCGGGTGCGATGCGAGCAACCGCGCGACATCTGCCGGGAACGAGGTCGCCAACACAGCACCATCTTCGGGGAAGGCTTTCAGGGCAATGATCGGTGTACCGTTGGCAAGGGGAGCGACAGTTTCCAGCGCCAGGATAAGCTCATCGAGTTCCACAAACGACTTGAGCACGAGTGCATCGCATCCACCATCGAGCAGGGCAATGGCCTGCTCGGCGAGGGCACGGCGCAGCAGCTCTGGTGTCAGCGGTCCGATAGGTTGCAGCATCTGGGGTGGCGGACCAATCACCCCTGCCACGTAGGCAGTGCGAGTGGCTGCTTTGCGAGCAATCCACACCGCCTTGCGATTGAGTTCATAGACCTTGTTGGCACGATCGAGCTGGGCAAGCCAGAGTCGGCTTGCGCGTTCGGTTGGCGTTAGCAGCAATTCGGCGCCAGCTTGAACAAACAGACCGAATACCTCTTCCAACGCAAGGGGCGCTTGGAGAGCAAGCAACTCGGCACGGTCAGCAATGCGGCTCTGGGTTTCCTGCTCAACCGATCCAACAGCAATCAGCGGCGTTGGGTGGTGGAGTCGTTCGCGAAAGGGTGTGCGCTCTGGTGGCACCGTCACTATCGAGCGGTTGGTGTACAACGCAAAATTCGCATTTTTGCCATTGCTTGTCATACCGACATTCGGACTGAACGATGTTTTCGCTGGAATTATCTGAAACGCATGAAATGATCCGCCAGACAGCGCGGGAATTTGCGCTCAACGAAATTGCTCCGACCGCAGTCGAGCGCGATCGAACAGGCGAGTTTCCCGCCGAGATTGTGCGCAAGCTTGGTGAACTGGGCTTTTTGGGGATGATGGTCTCCCCTGAGTGGGGTGGCAGCGGCCTCGATTGCATTAGCTATGTTCTGGCAATGGAGGAAATTTCCAAAGTAGATGCCAGCGTCGGCGTGATTATGTCGGTCAACAATTCTCTGGTCTGTTGGGCGATCGAAACCTATGGCACCGATGAGCAAAAGGAACGCTTCCTCCGTCCCTTGGCACAAGGAGAAATAATCGGTGCGTTCTGCCTGTCGGAGCCCGAAGCGGGATCGGATGCAACCTCGCAGCATACGACTGCCACCCGTGAAGGAGATGAATGGGTCATCAATGGCACAAAGAACTGGATCACCAACGGCACAACAGCCAGCGTGTACTTGGTCTTTGCGCAGACGAACCGCGAGCTGCGGCACCGTGGCATAACCTGCTTTCTGGTCGAGCGGGGAACTCCAGGATTTACGCACGGTGCAAAGGAAGACAAGTTGGGTATTCGCTCCAGCGATACCTGTTCGCTGGGATTCGACAACGTCCGCGTTCCCGACTCCAACCGCTTAGGTGAAGTCGGGCGTGGATTCAAGATCGCGATGGAAACCCTCAACGGGGGACGAATTGGCATTGCAGCGCAAGCACTCGGTATTGCGGCTGCATCGTTCGAAGCAGCGCTCCAGTATTCGCAGCAGCGGCATGCTTTCGGCAGGCCAATAGCGGAACTCCAGGCGATCCAATTCAAACTGGCTGACATGGCAACCAAACTCGATGCCGCACGTTTGCTGACTTACCGAGCAGCGTGGCTCAAGGATCAGCACCAACCCTACGTCAAGGAAGCTGCTCAAGCAAAACTGCTTGCCTCTCGTGTTGCTGTCGAGAATGCTCTCGATGCAATTCAGGTGCACGGTGGCTATGGGTACGTGCGGGAGTACTTAGTCGAGCGGTACCTTCGGGATGCCAAGATCACCGAGATTTACGAAGGGACCAGCGAAATTCAACACATCGTCATTGCCCGCGAGCTGCTCAAGGAATACGCGCTTGCCTAACGCAGCAGGAGCAACGGTGTGATGGGTCCGCCCCTCGGATCGCCAGCATAGTACACGCGCTCCAAGAACAAGCCCGCTGCCGGCGCCAAGTAGCGGAGCGGCTCTGGTGATGGATGCTCAAGGTAGTCCAGCAGCACGTCGTCGCTAACTGTGCCGGTACCGACGCGAACCAACGTCCCGACAATTGCACGCGCCATGTGCCACAGAAAATGGGACGCCGTCAAACGCACCACTACCAACTGGCCGTGTTGCTCAATCCGAATTTCTTCGAGTAGCACTCGGTAGGAGCGCGTGCCCCGATCAGCTCGGGCAAAGGAGCGGAAATCATGCATCCCCTCGAGCAGCTCGGCGGCATGCTGCATACGGGCAATATCGAGCGGCGATTGCACCCACCATGCGTAGTCTTTGACGAATGCGCCACGACGCAGAGCGATCTGGTAGAGGTAGCTCCGCGCGACAGCACTGCGCCGGGCATCGAACCAGTGCGGGACAGGCTCGACCCGAAGCACGTGTATGTCGGGGGCTAAATACTGGTTGAGTGCAGTGCAGAGTTCGCCTGGATGGAAGTCCGTTGTCAGGTCAGTATGTGCTACTTGACCCAGTGCGTGGACTCCTGCGTCGGTGCGTCCAGCACCAGTACACGTCGCAGTGGCATCACCGCTAGCCCTACGCAATGCGGCAATGATCTCGCCCTGGATTGTCCGGGCGTTCGGCTGAAGTTGCCATCCGCGATACCGTGAGCCGTCGTATTCAATGGTGAGTTTGTAGCGTTTGCGCCGCACGCTACTTTGCAACAATTTTCATTTCCACGCGGCGGTTTTGGGCGCGTGCTTCGGGGGATGTATCCTTGACTTTGGGTTGCGATTTGCCATAGCCGACCGTTGAGATGCGCTTTTCATCTATCCCTTTGCTGACCAGGTATTTTTTGACCGCCTCAGCACGGCGACGCGAAAGCTGGAGATTGTAGTCGTCGCTACCGACGTCGTCGGTATGGCCTTCGATGCGAATCTTGACTTCTGGATGTTCGCGCAGAAACGTTGCTGCCAGATCAAGTTCGGGCAGTGACTCCTCCTTGAGGTCTGCTTTGTCGAAATCGAAAAAGACCAAAAGTCGGGTAGCGCTTTCGCTGGCGATCGGTGCAAGGTCAATGTTCTTTTCCAGGTCCCGACCGCGTTCGTCGGTTGGGACTTCGATTTGCTCGGAGTAGAAAAGATAGTCGGGATGATAGGCTGTCACTGCATAGCTCCGACCTGCGGTGAGCGTGACGTAATACTCGCCGGTTTCGTCGTCGCTGCGTAGAGTGGCGACCTTCTGCCGTGTTTTCAAGTCGGTAATGATGATGTCTGCGCCGACGGGAATCTGCGTTGTGCTGTTGCGAACGATTCCATGCATGGTGACGACTGGCTCGGGCATTTCGGGATTAGGAACGGCGCGGTAGAGGTCGTAGCCGCCATTGCCCCCGGCGCGATCACTGGCAAAGTATGCTGTCGTGGAATTAGGCAGCGCGATATAGCTAATGTCGTTGTCGGAGGAGTTGATGGGTGTGCCGATATTCTGTGGCTGGGAAAACCGTGTGCCCTGCAATCGTGCCACATAGATATCGTAGCCTCCAAGACCACCCGGACGATTACTGGCGAAATAGAGCGTTTTGTTGTCTGGTGCAATCGAAGGGGTCATTTCGTCGAATTCGGTGTTGAGCTCGCTAAGCGGTTCTGGAGCAGACCAGCGACCACCGAGCCAGCGAGAGCGGTACAGATCAATTCCTCCTTTCCCGCCGGGGCGGTCGCTGGCAAAGTAGAGCGTGCGCCCATCGCTCGAGAGCGATGCTTGCGAATCCCATGCGCTCGAGTTGAGCGGTGCACCCAGTGGGACGGCTTTGTCCCAGTACCCTTCGGTGCGCTTGCTGACGTAGAGATCCGTCCTGCCTTCAGAACCAGACTCGTGTTGGTAGGCAGAAATGATCATTAATTGCCCATCGGGTGTGAGGGTGGGGCAGCCAACCTGTTTTGCATCGCCAAGCGTGCGAATGCGGTCAGGGCTTCGCCATTGGCCACCGCGGGAGCGGCAGACGTAGATCCGCTGCTCTCCCGACCGATCGGAGGTAAAATAGAGCGTAGCGCCGTTGTGGGTTATCGCTGGGCAGAAATCGTCGCCAGCGCTATTGTACTCAAACGGGAAAATTTCGACCGTTGGTCGCAGCGTCCGCTGTTGAATTTGAGCCATCACAGCGATTGGTAGAGCAGCAGCCAAAACCAGAATCCACCGCTTCATGGGATGCGCCTCCGTTATAGGTTGAACCACAATCCAAGCACGAGTTGCAGGGCGTGCAATCGCCGGTTCGTGAATGCGTAGACCTGCCCGAGCACAGGATGGTAGCCGAAGCTGAGGTTATCACCAGCCAGAGGAGTGAGAAACACTTGTCCCGCCAGACGAGGGAGAAAGACGATATTCTCGCTCAAGGGGATGCGGTAGCCAACACTGAGGTCGATTGACCACCGAGCAGCGTTGAATGCACTGGTGTTCGAGCCAGATTCCTGGCGCCGTTGACCAATAGCATTGCCAACGTCGTCGTAGAATTGGCACGTCCCGCTGGTGATTGAGTCAGTCTCGGTAAACGAGGCATTACTTCGGCTGTGGTAGGTCGCGCCGGCAAGGACCACCCAGTTCTCCTCGAAGCGATAGCGGAGTGCAACGCCGCCAGTCCAGTATGCGATAGTTTGGGAAGTTGTGTGTTCGACTCGCGTGGGAATGAATAGCCCACTTCTTGGCGGAGTTTCGCAGGGTGAATCCAAAAATCCGCTCGTGGTAAAATGCTTTTGATCATAGCCAAGTCGTGTCTGAATTCCCAGAGCATCAGTGAGCGCATAGTCAACAGCGAGGTTGAGCAATGGACCAAGCCCTGAGCCGCTTGTGAGGTTCGTTTGGTAGGTAGGTGCTTGGTACTGAGTTACATCCTGGCCGAAAAAGCTCAGCGAACCACCGAGTTCGACGCCGAGTGCCCATGGATTCTTGACCAACCCTTCCGCCATCACTTGTGGCGGCGGTGTTGAGCGCCCTTGAGGCCGCAAAACATCTTCGTCAGCATAGCCTGCAGTTCCCAGCAATAAGACACCCAAAAGAAATCGTCTCAGCATACGTCCTCGGAACCGTTGGTACGACCAGACGCAAAACTACACATTTGGGTCATTACCATCATGCCTGTTACCAACGACTCGTACACTCTGGCAATTGTGCTGGGAAATACCAACGCTCGGCATTTTCGGTTGTTGTTGCGCTCGATTCTCAACCAATCGCGCCTACCAGCAGAGGTGCTCTATGTTGGGCTGCCAATGACCGGCTCTGCTGTTGCGCACCATGCGTCACGGCGTCCGCTCGCTCTTGATGTTGAGCAGAGGCTGCTGTGGTGTCCGATTGCTGATTCGGATGAGCCAATGGTCAATTGGAGTATTCTCGAAACGGTTGCTTATAGCGCCCAGACTGGGTCGGTGTTGATCACCAGTAGCGATGTGGTGGCGCATCGAGACTTTGCTGGTGCGTTGCTCGACTTGGCCGGTACGACAGCAATCGCGACAAGTTTCCCGGTAGTGCTCTCGCCTGCGCTTTCCGATCGCCTTGATGAACCGGCTATTGATGCCGGTGAGCCATTCGCATCGTGGTGGCGGGTACTCATGGATGGAATTTTCGGGCAGACGCACCGTGCAGCACGGATTATCCCCTCTGGACGCTTGGGTGCAGCACTCGATCGTCTTTCCCTGGGGCGGCAGCTTTCGAGCAGTGCACTTGCCATGACCCGGCAGACACTTGACCAACTTCTATCGGTACGGCACCACGGGAACTCGTCGTCGAGACTCCCGGCTCTACTTGCATCGGCGGGTATCCGGTATCAGTGTGCAACGCGGCAGGCGCGGCATGCGCGATTGGCCGAGACGCGACCACAAATTTTTGCGCTTGCTCCGATAACAGAGTCGCAGTGGAGCACTCCACCACTGGGCGTCCTGGATGTCCGACCAGTGCTCCATCGCCACCGGTTGAACTAACCACGAACCTTGTTGCCTGATGCGTACGTTCCGGCGGGTCGCTGCATTCTTGCGTCCATATTGGTGGCTCTTTGTGCTCTCGCTGATTGGCAATGCAGCGCTGGGTGCGTTTGGCGCCTTGAGTATGGCGGTGATCGAGCCCGTTCTTTCGACCCTGTTCGGCACAAGTTCTGCAGCAGCGCGGTCGGCAGGCGTTCCGTCCTCGATCAAGGACAAGGTCTTCGATCTGCTTTTCGGATGGCTTCTGACGCCAGACCCTCAACGAACGCTCCTCCAGCTGGCGGGGTTCATCATTGCCATGTTCGTGGTGAAAAATGTCGTCAAGTACGCTACCGGACAAATCAACGTACGCTTGGGGGAGTGGGTCATTCGGGATATGCGGCACTTAGTGTTTTCGCGGATGGTGGAATTGCCCGTGAGCTTTTTCAACCGCATGCGGAGTGGGGAACTTATTGCGTTGGTGACCAACGAAGTCGGCACGATGCACAGCACCCTGGTTCCATTCATGGTGACGCTCATTCGGGCACCGATGGAAATTGCATTGTTGCTGGGACTGCTCCTTGCTCTATCGCCGACGCTGACACTGGTCGCGCTCAGTACCAGTGGCGGTACGTTGTTGATTATTCGCATCGCGCGACGGTATTTGCGTCGCTACTCCCAACGGATGCAGGAAGCAGCAGCGCAATACACCAGTACGCTCCATGAAGGCATCGGCGGTATCCGCATCGTCAAGGCATTCGGTGCCGAGCAGCGCTTGCGTACTCGCTTTTGGGGTGATCTGCAGCGCTACGTTCGTTCTGCTGTCAAGCTCACTGCCGTCAACGATATGGTTCCCGCGATCGGTGAAACACTTGCCATTGCAGCCCTGGCGGTGGTGCTCTACATTGGCGGGCAAGAAGTTTTCAGCGGCACCATGCGTGGTGCGGATTTGATGACTTTCTTGTTTGCGCTTTTTGCGATCATGGCACCGATTGCGTCGCTAACGGGTGTTCCAGGACAGATTCAACGTGGTATTGTAGCCGCTGAGCGTGTGTTTGCAGTTGTGGATTCTGCTGCATCACTCAAGGATGGTAGCTTGGAATGTCCACCGTTGCAACGCTCGGTACGCTTCGAAAGTGTCAGCTTCAGCTACGATGGCGAGCGGCCCGTTCTGCAAAACATCACTCTCGAGTTAGAGCGAGGAAAAACCGTTGCACTCGTCGGGATTAGTGGGAGCGGTAAATCCACACTTGCCGATCTGCTGGTGCGGTTCTATGACCCAACCAGTGGGCGCATTAGCTACGATGGGACCGACATCCGGCAGTTCCGTGTTGCTTCGTATCGGCGGCGCTTTGGTGTGGTCTCCCAGGATGCAGTACTGTTCAACGACACTGTTGCGGCAAACATCGCACTTGCAAAGCCCGATGCGACGCGGGAAGAGATCGAACGCGTGGCACGCATTGCGCATGCGCATGAATTCATCACCCAGCTTCCCGATGGTTATGACACGCGCATTGGGGATCGCGGTGTTCGGCTCTCGGGTGGTCAGCGGCAGCGAATCGCAATCGCCCGGGCATTACTTGCCGATCCGGACATTGTGATCTTCGACGAAGCAACGTCGGCGCTCGATAGCGAGTCCGAACTTCAGGTGCAGCAGGCAATTGCCGACGTGCTTCGCGATCGAACGGCGTTGATTATTGCTCACCGGCTCTCAACGGTTCGCGATGCTGATTGTATCTACGTTCTCGACCGTGGCCAGATCGTCGAAGTGGGCACTCATGACGAGCTTGTTGTCCGCAGCGATGGTGTCTATGCTATGCTCTACACGTTGCAAACAGAAGGTGTTCGGATATGAAAGTTGGAGACATCATCGAGCTGACTGTTGAATCGCTTGGCTTTGAGGGCATTAGCATTGCTCGGAATAATGGCTTCGTAGTCCACATGCGCGGTGCCTTACCAGGGGAACAGGTGCGCGCGCACATTCGGCGGAAGAAGCGCTCCTATGCAGAAGCAGAGCTTGTCGAAATTCTCCAGCCGTCTCCGCAACGTCGGCAACCGCCGTGTCCGTATGCAGGCGATTGCGGCGGCTGCAGTTGGCAATTTGCGCACTATGACGAGCAGCTCCGCTGGAAACAGCAGCAGGTCCGCGATGCATTCGAGCGCATTGGCCATATTGCCGTGGAGGAATATCGCCCGATCATTGCTTCGCCAATCGAGTTTGGCTACCGCGCGAAGATGGAATTTACCTGCTCCGATCGCACCTGGATACCCGAGCAGCAGTGGCGCAGTTTGGAGCCAGTGGCAATGGAGCGAAAGCGCCCCGCAATCGGACTCCACGTTCGGGGACGCTTCGATGCCGTGCTCGACATCGAGCGATGCTTGCTCCAGGATGAGCTTGCCAATGCGATTCTGGAGACCATTCGGCATCATATCCGCTCGGCAGGAATTGCGTGTTATAACCAGCGCTCGAAGACAGGCTTTCTGCGCACCGTCGTTCTTCGGCGTAGTCGCATTGGCGAGGGGATGGTCGTCTTTACGACCACCTCGCCTCAACGACACGAGGAGGAACAGTTCCTCGAACGCTGCACCCAGGAACTGGCCGAGCGTTTCGCATTTGTGCAAAGTGTGCAGTGGGCACTCAACGATACGCCGTCACCAGTGCCACCAGGACCATACCGTCTGCTGCACGGACACCAGTACATCCGGGACATCGTCGCGGGTATCGAGTTTCACATTTCGGCGCAGTCGTTTTTTCAATCGAACATAGCACAGGTAGAGCAGTTCATCGAAACAGTCGTCGCTGCAGCAGCACTCACCGCTGACGAGGATGCATGGGACCTGTACGCCGGAATTGGAACGCTCACGCTACCATTGGCACGACGCTGTCGTTTCGTGGTTGGCGTGGAAAGCAATGCGGCTGCAACCGAAGACGCGATGGCAACGGCAGCACGCAATGAGATCAAGAATGCGCAGTTCCTGGCGACGGACCTGCACACACCAGCGGGTATTCAAACGCTCGATGGATTACCTAACCCACAGGTTGTTGTCATTGATCCGCCACGAGCCGGAATGCATGCACGGCTGGTCGAATACGTTCTCCATCGAGCGCCAGAGCGGATTGTGTATGTGTCCTGTAACCCCACAACGCAAGCACGCGATATCGCACTGATGTCCGAGCGATACCGCGTGCGAGCAGTCCAGCCGATAGATATGTTCCCGCAGACCTACCACGTCGAGAACGTGGCAATCCTGGAACGCCGCTAAGGTGCTACGATTCTCCTTTGCGGGCGACTTTGATGGCTTGAATTTCGGTACGGATTTCTTGCGCTAAACGGCGAAGTTCCTGCAATCCTTTGCGCAAACGGGTTCCTGCTGCGTTCTTGCCCTTGACGTAGAACTTTTCGAAGTCTTCCTTCATTGCCTCGATACGCTGGACAAGTTCTGTGTAGCGGTCTGCACTCATGGAGAATGTTACGAAGGTAGTGAAACATTACCGCGCGAGCACGAACGGTGCTGCAACGCTACCGCGCTCGCTTCGCACAACTGCAAAATACGGTCCATTGTTCCAACTTCCATCGAGCGGAAGCTCGATACGATCGTGGAGCGGGTGGATACCCGGTGCAAGGACAGTGGCAACGGTTTGCCCCAGCAGGTCCGTGATCACAATGCTCATGGTTCCGGTATCGGGGACGGAATACTCCACCGACAGGTGATCACTTGTGATGGGATTGGGACTTACACTGATGCGAGTATCCTGGCTTGAGGGAGGTGCCGAAGGGGTGATGCCCAGAAGTTGCTGGGCTGTTTGGCGCGCACGTTCGGCAGCGGTGCGAAGCTCACTCAAATTGCGACCAGCGAAGATGCTGAAAATGACCTGCTCGGTTGCACCGGCTTCCATACGAAACGGTCCAGCAGCAATGACAGCGGATGCATCGGTGATGCTACTCTGGGTGCGAGCAATGCCGCTGGAAATGGTTGTCCATTTCTCGGTTTTTGTGTAGCCATCATAGACACCGGGATTGTCGGGTGTCCGTCCATCGTTGTCCATCATGAAAGCGTTGGGCGTGTGCGCCGATACAACCTGCATGCCCACGTACGGGAGTGATGCGTCTTGGGTGTTGTACATGTAGTAGAAACCATCGTCTCTGCTCCAGACGGCAAGGTCGTTCTGTCCGGATGGACCGATGTCCCAATCCGCGTAGATGCCGCAGTACATCGCATTGACGGCTTGGTCATTGCGATTGGTGATTTGGTACACGCTGAGCGCGAAATCCCGCTTGCCATCCTCGGTAAACACATACGCGCGTTGCGTAATGCTGACGTTCGCTTGGTTTTGAGCGCCATCGTCAGCAAAGGTGGTCGCGACGACTTGCGAATTGTTCGAGGACAGTGTTTGGAGTGTTGTTGGGATACCCATCCGGAAATCGGTGTTTTGGCCAGAGCCGGAATTTTCGTTGCGGACAACGTCCGACAGGCGCGTATTGCTGAAGCCAACGATCAATCCGGCTTCGAAGAGGATGCTCGGACTTCCTTTGTAGCGGAAGCCTTCTCCTTGGGTGTTCGCCGGATAGTCATTGTAGGCGAAATTGCCGGTGCTATTGACCGTCAGCACAAGGTCCCCGTTGCGAAGGGTACGGTAGGTTGGCATGATGATGAGGTTGAGCACACCGCCGCCAATTGGCGTTGAACCTTCCGAAACGATGACCTGACAGGTTAGGATGTAGTTCGGTGTTGCGTTGGAAGGAATGGGCAGGGTGAATGCTGTGGGTGTGGTCAAGATGGCGTTGGTGCCGAGGGAGCCAAGCTCGACAAGAGAATCACTGAATACGTAGATGTTCGAGCCGATACCGACAGGGCGAATGACCGCAGTTGCGTTGGAAACCGGCGTGAGTAGGTTCCGGAAGGTTGGGACGATGCGAATGGTATTGCCCGGTTCAAAGACCCCATCACCATCATCGTCGCTGATGGTTGCCGAGACCAGCTCGACGTACTTAGGATTGGCTTCTGTGACAGCTCGGTAGGCATTGACTCGTCCTGTGCCGAGTTTGCCCATCCATGCGCGATTGCGATTTCCAGTGACTTGGTCAATTGGGTCGGCAGTTGCTTTGAGACGAGCAATGATTTGTTGTGGAGAAAGCCAGGGATACTTTGCACGAACAAGTGCTGCGACACCAGCGACAATCGGTGACGCCATCGAGGTACCATCGGCTGTACCATAGCTGTTGCCCGGATACGTTGCCAGTATTGAAACGCCCGGTGCACTGATGCCAACGGAACTGTGATAGCTGCTAAACGAGGCACGAGCGTCGGTCGGACCAGTTGCGGCGACGGAGAGAACACCGTTGTATCCACCCGGGAAAATCTGCTCTTCGGTGCCTCCATTTCCTGCAGCAGCAACGATGACGCTACCGAGCGATACTACGGTGTTGATGACTTCTTGTTCCGCTTGCGATGCTGTGCCGCCACCCCAGGAACAGTTGATAACACTTGCTCCCATCGCTGCTGCATAGGCAATTCCTTCGTAACCATTGATGATGCTGGGTGCAACGGGGGAATCGCTGGCGCACTTGACCGGCAAGATCAATGCACGATTGGAAACGCCTGCAACACCGATGACGTTGTTTACTTGAGCAGCAGCAGTACCCGCAACGTGGGTTCCATGGAGGTTACCTGGCCGGGGGTCGTTGTCATTCATACCAAGGTCCCAGCCATGCCAGTCGTCCACAAATCCATTGCCATCATCATCAACGCCATTGGAGCGTTTGTCGCGGCCCTGCGCATCGGTGCCGCTCTCGCCGGGGTTGACGAACACGACATTGGTCAAGTCCTCGTGTGTATAGTCCACGCCCGTGTCCACAATTGCGATGAGCACTGGTGCAGCCGTTGAGGGGATTGAATCCCACGCATCGGCTACTCGAATACGGCTGAGGTGGTACTGCTGTGCATAGAGACTATCGTTGGGACGGAAAAATACCCGACGTTCCGGCAGTGGTTCGGCGTACTCAAGCGATGGGTGACGGGATAGCTTTCGTGCAAGCAACCGAATGTCTGCTGGACTGGAAAGCTCGATAATCGCGATACGCTCAAGGTCCGCAAGAGGATTGGAGGCGGTTCGTGCGGCGTACTGCCCAAGCCGCCGTGCCAATGCGTGCAATACTGCATCGCGCACGTAGGGGCGACTGCGGTGAGCGCCAACGATCGGTTCGAGCAGCGCAATGGTGCCGCTCCGACCGGCTAATCGCCACTGAACAAATGCTGGATCATCAGCGCGAAATTTGACAACAATCGTGTTGGGGACAATGTCCTCGGAGAAGGCCCATGCCGTCATTCCCACTGTTGCCAGAGCAAGGGCAACAGCAATGCAAAAAGCACGCATGGCTCTGTTCGAGAATAGTTGAACTTGGGAGCAAAATAACGGTTCGTGTGCGAAAAGTAACACTCGGGTGACTACATTTTTGCGTACTCTCGGTTACTCTTCCTCTTCCATGGAGCCATTCGATTCTCACTTTGCACGGTTGTATCAGCGCATTGGAGTACCGGTGCAGACCACGAGCGCCGCTTTGCTTGCGCGTGCCATTGCTGCACGAAGTGCGCTTGGGTCGCAGCCACATACCGATTGTTGGGAGACCTGGGGCATCGATCGTGCTGCATTTGCTGCCGTAACATCGGCAATCGAAGCAGCGCGTACTGCTCGCGAGCGTGCGTATGCGCCGTATAGCAACTTTCGCGTCGGTGCTGCAGTGCTCGATGTACATCAGCAGGTGTGGGTTGGTGCGAATGTGGAAAATGCCAGCTATGGACTGACCCTGTGTGCCGAACGAGCAGCGTTGTGTGCAGCACAAGTTGGTGGGGCGGGGTCTGTGATGCTGCTGTGCGTCGTCGCTGATACTCCCGAGCCAATTGCTCCGTGCGGTGCGTGTCGGCAGTGGATTATCGAGCTTGCTCCAAGTGCGATCGTTGCCATGATCAGCACCCATCAGGGTGAACGGTGGCTGCCAGCAGCAGAGCTGTTGCCCTTTGCATTCGACAGAAACATGTTCCATCCCTCACGAGAACACTAACCGATGCCTGGCACACGCAAATGTGTGTACGATCCGCTTGCAGAGCTGATTGCCTACTACGCCGAGGCTGATACCAGCCAGCAAGCATCGCAGAGCGCCAGCGCCGATTTACCGCTCGAGCAGCGGCTGGTTGAACGCATCGTCCGTGGCGATCGGTTGGGTCTCGAACGCGATCTCGATCATGCATTGCAGCAGTACACGGCACTGGAGATCATCAATCGGTTTTTGCTCGAGGGAATGCGCATTGTCGGGGAGCTTTTTGGAAGCGGCCAAATGCAACTGCCGTTTGTGCTCCAAGCTGCCGAGGTAATGAAGGCCGCGGTCGCATACTTGGAACCGCACATGGAACGCAGCACCGACGCGACGACGAAAGGGACCATCGTCCTTGCCACGGTCAAAGGCGACGTCCACGACATCGGAAAGAATCTTGTGGACATCATCCTGAGCAACAACGGATACCGCGTTATCAATCTCGGCATCAAGGTGCCGCTCGAGCAGATGCTCAAAGCTGCCGCGGAACACAACGCCGATGCAATCGGGATGAGCGGGCTTCTGGTCAAGTCCACCGCGATCATGAAGGAAAACCTCGAAACGATGGAAGCGCGCGGGATCCGTATTCCGGTTGTCTTGGGTGGTGCAGCGCTCAACAGGCGATTTGTTGAGCAGGACCTTCGGCAGATATACAGCGGCACGCTCGCGTATGCCCAAGATGCCTTCGATGGGCTGCGATTCATGGAAGAACTGCGGCAGAGCAGACAACCGCTGCCACAGCCGACGACCTCGCTGGAGCTTTCGCTACACCTCCAGAAGGCACAGCACGAACGCGCTGAACATCCCGTTGAACAGATTCGCACCGACAGCGAACAGTCGGGTCAACCGGTGGTGCGGCGGGTCTCGTCGGTTCGACAGGATGTGCCCATCCCGATTCCTCCGTTTTGGGGATCGCGCGTGGTCGAAGATATTCCGCTAGAGCATGTGTTTGCCTACATCAACGAAAATGCACTCTTTCGAGGGCAGTGGCAATTCCGACGCGGACGACGGAGCGAAGAAGAGTTCCACGCGCTCATCGAACGCGAAGCGCGGCCGGCATACGAAGCACTCAAACTGCAATGCAAGCGTGAGCGACTCCTTGTTCCAAAGGTTGTCTATGGGTACTTCCCATGCCAGAGCCAGGGAGACGATCTGATTGTTTACCGCCCAGTGCATTGCGCCGGTGCAAGACTCTATGCGGTATGGGATGAGTTGCCGTTGGAGAATCTTCGTACCGGTCGCACCGAGCTTGTCGAGTGGGTGCGTTTTCGGTTTCCTCGCCAGCGCAGCGGCAAGCATCTCTGCATTGCTGATTTTTTCCGTCCCATCGAGTCGGGCGAATTCGATGTCGTTGCCTTCCATGTTGTCACCATTGGTGAGCGTGCAACATCGTACGCACGCCAACTGTTCGAGTACGGGCAATACCGCGACTACCTGTTCTTCCACGGTTTGAGCGTTGAAAGTGCTGAGGGGCTGGCAGAGTACTGGCACAAAATCATTCGCACCGAGCTTGGCATAGCGGGGAACGATGCCACTGAACTCAAGCAATTGTTTGTGCAAGGATACCAGGGGTCACGCTACTCGTTCGGCTATCCAGCCTGTCCACGGTTGGAAGATCAAGCGCTCATTGTGGAGCTGCTCTGTCCGGAACGGATCGGGGTGGAGCTCACCGAAGAGTACGAACTTGTTCCCGAGCAGAGCACCAGCGCACTCATTTGCCATCACCCACAAGCGCGATACTTCAACGTGCGCTGAGGAGGCCGGCGTAATTTCGCTGCCGTTTTTTTTCACGTTTGTGTTATCCTTGCCAATGCAACTGAAAGGTTCGACTATTCTTGTGTTGGGCGGGTGGGGTTTGGTCGGTTCGGCGATCATCCAGCGGCTGATGCGCTTCGAGCCCGCACGAGTGATCGTTACCTCCCTCCGTCGTGAAGAAGCCGAAGACGCCGTCGAACAACTCCGCCGCCAATATGCTTTGCTTCCGGCTGAAACCTTCGTTCCGTGGTGGGGGAACATTTTCGTTCGCACCGAATGGAAAGACCTCTCCCGGGAAGAGTTGCTAAGCGATCCAGAGCGGCGCCGTCAGCTTGTCGAAGACACCCTTGGAGAATTGACCGAAAGCGCGCTCCGCCGCCAAGCGCTCTACGACCTGCTCATGACATACCAACCGGATGCAGTCATTGATTGTGTCAACACCGCAACGGCAATTGCCTACCAAGACATCTACACAACCGGTATGCAGCTTGCGCGTGCGGTCATCGAGGGTGAATCTCCTTCGTCTGCCGACATCGAGCGATTGCTGGCAAGTTTGTACATCCCCCAGCTTGTCCGCCACATTCAGATTCTCCATCACTCGCTCCGTGACGCCAAAGTGCAAGCATACCTAAAGGTCGGCACCAGCGGTACTGGCGGCATGGGGCTCAATATTCCGTTTACGCACAGCGAAGAACGCCCATCGCGCGTGCTGCTATCGAAAGCAGCCGTTGCCGGTGCGCAATCGCTGTTGCTGTTCTTGATGGCTCGCACGCCGAACGGTCCAGTGGTCAAAGAGGTCAAGCCCAGTGCAGCCATTGGCTGGAAGCGGATTGGCTATGGTCCGATTGTGCGGCGTGGGACGGTCATCGAGCGGTGTGATATGCTGCCAGAACAGGCTCTGCGATGCGAGGGTGTCTTCGACCGATCCGCCAGCGATGGTGTGATGCGCTTGGGCATTCCGCTGGAGTCGGTGTTCATTGATACTGGCGAAAATGGCATTTTCGGTCGTGCCGAGTTCGAAACGGTGACCACCGTTGGCTTGATGGAGATGGTCACGCCCGAAGAGATTGCCCATGTGGTCGTCGAAGAATTGCGCGGTGCTGCCACTGGGCGCGAGATCGTGCAAGCACTCGATGGAAGCGTTATGGGTCCGACCTACCGCGCAGGAGCATTGCGAGAGCGAGCACTGGCGCAGTTGCGTCGTCTGGAGGCTGAACACAGCAATACCAGCATTGGTTTTGAGCTGCTCGGTCCACCACGCCTGACGAAGCTGCTCTACGAAGCGGCAATACTTCGTGCGATTGCTGGGTCAATCCGTGCTGTTGCTGATGCGACGGCCGATGCTCTTGCTCACCAGGCGGAGTATTTTATCGCAACCAATGCCGAGTTCCGTTCGACGGTGCTCTCGGTGGGTTTGCCTATTCTGCTCAGCGATGGCCGCCGCTACCTGCGCGGGGCAACGGTCCTTGTGCCATCCCCAACAGCGACCGACCGTGCCCTGTCAGCAGCAAATATCGAACGGTGGTGTTCCGATGGGTGGATTGATCTCCGGACCACAAATTGGCAGACGTGGATAACACGTTGCCGAACTCTGATGGAACGATGCAGTCGCGACACTGCAGATACCAGCTCGCGGGCAGAATTTACCGCCGAGTATTGGGAACAGTTCGAGACTATCAACGAAGGCAAGTTAGCGGCGTACATTCTCTACGCAGAAGAAGGTGGCGGACGAACAAAACGCTAAGATTCGCGTTGCGATTTTCGGCTCTGGCCGTGGCACAACTGCTCGTGCGTTGCTCGAATATGCACGAGAGTTCGACGCCTCTTATCAGGTCGTTCTGGTAGTGACTAATCGAGCTGATGCAGGAATTCTGGGTGTTGCCGAATCCTTCGGTGTGTCAGCGGTCGTGCTTGCACCGCGGGATTATTCCGATCCTTCGATGTTCAGTGCCCAGATGCTCCAGATACTCGAAACCAAGCATGTCGAGTGTATTGCGCTGGCGGGCTACCTTCTCAAGGTGCCAGCAGCAGTGGTGGAGCGTTTCCAGGGTCGGATAGTCAATACCCACCCAGCACTTCTTCCCCAATTTGGTGGCAGGGGCATGTACGGCATCCATGTTCACCGTGCCGTGCTTGCGGCAGGTGAGCAGTGCACGGGCGCAACAATTCACCTTGTTACCGACGAGTACGATGCAGGGCCAATCCTGGAGCAGGTTCGTGTTGCCGTCTTCCCCCACGACAGTCCAGAGAGCCTGATGGCACGAGTTCAAACAGCCGAACGGTGGCTGTATCCGCGTGCACTTGATCGGCTCTGTCACCAGCTTGCTTACAGCCGGTTGTGAAAAAACTTTTGGATGTGAAAAAAAAATTTTGCATTTTTACAATCGGAGGTTCGACCGCTGATTGCAGTCTGTCATCGGATATGGGAATTCCATCTGCCCAATTGCAGTGATTGCCCCAGCGGTCCAGCACCCCTGAAACAAATTTCTTGTCGGCTGCATTACTTTTGCGCAACGCGAACCACGAGCATTTATGCAATTGTTGATGTTCCACAATTCTGTCGAGGGTACCATGCGGTACACATTGATTCTTGCTGGAGTGTTGCTTGCAGCAACAAACTTTGCCTATGCAAGCGGTGATGGCAAAGGCAACGCAGAGCAGCGCCGCAGCGTTGTCAACAAGTACACTAATAACGGTTCCTATCCGCAGCCTTTTCCGATCCAATTGCAGGGTAATCCTAATCCCAACCCTTCGGTGAAAAACACCGTCGCACCGACAGTGTCGACGGGATACTACATCGTTGACAGTGACGACAATGCCGACCCTGCTTGGAAAAACTATCCGTTCCTGTTCCCTAACATTGAGGTGGACTTGAACTACCAGCCAACGACGTGGCGGCAGATTGTCAGTGGTGCTCACCAGTTCCCGGAAGACTACTGGATCGGTCATCCCGAAGGGAAACCCTTCTTCCAGAATCCGGCAACGAAAACATCGCAATTGCCCTACGGTGCGGATTCGACCGACAATGCGTTTGCCGGACCGATCCCGATCGGCTTTCCATTCTACTTCAATGGTGTGCGCTACGACAGTTTCTACGTCTCGACAAACGGCATCATCGCATTGAGCAATCGCCGCTACTTCTACGATGAGTCTGGGCAGCGCGTCGAGCGAGAAATTGCTCCCGGGGTTTACTCGTACTATGATCCACAGCGCGAAGACACCCGGCCGGCCCAAGGATCGAGCGGCGCCAGCGATCCAACACCCGATGACTACGGCTATCGGTGCATCGCACTGGGGAAAACACCAGGTACAGGAACCATCACAGAAAGTAGCGCAAATGCTCAAGATGGTATCCGGAATCCGAACAATAAGTGGTCTGGCAACAATGGCGTCAACAGTGTGGCGAACTTTGTCAACCAGCCGCCCCTCATTCTACCGTGCTGGGGTAACTTACAGCTATCGGTCTATAACCCGCAAGGGAACTACATTGACAACTTCGGAAAGGTGTACTACAAACGCTCTATCAGTGGTGACCGGCTTATCATATGGTACCAAAACCTTACCCCACGCGGGACGTGGACATTCTACCGTGGAGGAACATCCCAGGGTACGACGACGTACAACGCTGACATCCGCCCCGGGGAGCGCAATTTCGTTTCTGCCAGTGTTGCTGTGATCCTGAATCGGTCGGACTCCTCGATTCATGTCTATTTCAGCAACTTCCAAGGTATTGCATTCGATGGATTTGGCCGTCCATACCCAGCAGCGGTCATGTTCCGGAACAACACAACGCTTGCGGTTCGCGGGCAAGCGCGGCACAACACGTACAATTCCTTGGATGGAAGCTCCAGCGCAACGACAACGCGGTACACGCAGTTTACAATGTACTACACCCAGGGAGCGGCTTCATACAATCCTCAGGTTTTCGTATCGGGGACCGGATCAGAAGACGCTCGTACTCCAGCCACAGGGCTTGTTGTTCAGTTCAAGCAATGGAAGAACACTGTTCGGGCAGTGACAACCGAATACCGCGTCAAGCCACGGGATGCGAACCAGCCCGCTGACTATACTGTTGTCGTTCCCTCGCAGAATGTAAACAACTTTGAGATCCTGGCTGGCGATGAACGACTTGGCGGTATTCAGCCAATAGCCATCTTCCAAAACCTTTCCAACGACATTCAAGGTCCACTTGGCGTAAACTATCAGCCACAGAATATCAAGTTCAGTGCACGCTTCCGGATTGTCAATGATGCGACCGGTCGGGTAGTGTACAACCGCCTTGTCCGAATCAACTCCTTCTACAGTGATAACTCGAACTGGACTATTGGTGGGTATCGTCTGGGTACGATCCAGGTCTCGGGTAATAACCCGCCAGTGTTCACGCCGATCAGCCCAGCACCTGCGCTCAATGGGGTGCCACCCTATGCATACGTGCAGGTGCAATTCCCACCATTCGAACCAAATGAGTTCATTGATGACCAAATCGGTCGCTTTACTGCCTACGTGATCGCGGTACCAGTGGACTCCAATAACATCGGCTACAAGGATATGTGGCCGTTCGACGATACGGTTACCTTCCGCCTCTTCGTGATACGGCGTCTTACTCAACTCAATGAAGATGTTCGTGAATACCACGTCGTCGGTGGATCGGCGATTCCGTCGGTTCTCAAGTTTGTGAGCATCGGTGCGGAAGTCGTTGATGGAAACGAGTCAACAAATAATCCACCACCACCACGTGGTGAATTCGCCGCTGCAAACAACCAATTCTTCCGTCTGAATACACCCGTAATTCGGCTTGACCGAATCATTGATGGAGCGGAACCAAACCCGCCAGGGGGTGATGAACTTCGAACATTCCCGATAGATCTCCGCGATCGAAAGGGTGCTGTTCTCTCGTTTGCATTCCATCGAGCTGTCAAGCAACCGGACTATCCTCGAGGATGGGCAGATTCGCGTTTGGTTGGTCCAGAACCACGTGTAGCATACTTTGATCAAGGTCCATTTGCGGGTATCGTCGCCCCAGGAAACACTGCCGACGATTACCAAGATGTTCTACGGGTCGAAATCGCACGTCCCAGCCGCGACCAGATCAACAACATTGTAGTCTCGCAGGTCCCGGGCGCCCCGGCCTTTGAGTGGAACTGGCACCCCAAATGCTGCGGGCAAGCTGCGATTACCGATAATCCAGCATGGAGCCTGTGGGGCGGTGGTGGGTATCGCCGCGGCTTCCATCCAGTTGATAGGGACACACCGCTAACCCGCGCCCAAGGAATCGTTGTTGATCCATACGACGACGGTAAGGACTTCGAGTGGCGTAAGGTGTACATCCCTATTCCCGACACCTTCATCAATGCACCGAATGAAGGTGCAAAGAATTTGCGATTCCGCTTCCGTGTTATGGCACGCCCGCACATTTGGCTGGGTGGCCCCGATGATGACGAGGATCCATTCTTCATCAAGAATGTGCGGATTCTCTTCCCAACAGAAGTTACTGACCTTGAAGTTGTCAGTGTCACTGCATCATGGCCCTACCGTGTCACGCCAGCAAGTCAAGCCCAGCGGATCCCAATTCGAGTGCGGATCAGCAATAATACAGGGTTAGCCGCCCAAGCCTTCCCTGTACGGGTGATGATTGCTGATCCTGCCGATGCACAGAACTCGAATATTGATCGGCGCTATGTCTATGACCGAACTGTTGTCGTGCCATTTGTGCAGGGCAATCAGGATCGGGAAATGACCATGCCCGCATGGAATGCACGTATCTCAGCTCGCTCTGCAAGTGACCGCTATGTTATTGCGGCAACGGTCAAGTATCCTGGCGGTGATTTGGAGCCACTCAACGATTCGACCTACAGCGAGTTCCAAATGAACTTCGGGCCTGCGTTCTCCTACCACGACCCTGACGAGCAAAACCAAGTGCCGAACTTCTTGCAGCCGCCATTGTTCGGGAAAGGGTTGAACCTGCTTGGTTATCAGTCGGCTGCATATAATGCGGCGACAGCCTTTGGTGACGTCGGTGGGAGTGGGTCCGGACAAATCGCCATGAAGTTCGAGTTGACAACGCAGGATACTGTTTACGGATACCAAGCATGGTTCGGCTCACTCAATTCGAACACCGATAATATCCGCTTTGCTATCTACCAAGACCAAGGCGGGGTGCCAGCAGGCAATCCAATCCAAGCCAGCGTGCTCCGCACCTTCCGTGGAATGGATGCTTCGGGCGACGTCAAGTACAACGAGTACACAACCTACCTGTTGCCAACGCCGCTTGTGCTTCCACCAGGGACCTACTGGGCATCGGTCGGGCAGCTCAGTTCGGTCGGGATGGAACTTGGTGCTACTTCCCAGCGGATGGGTATTCAGCTCGGAAATTTCAATGAAGCGCCAGTGCCCGGTGCCAATAACTACAACCTGCTCATTGACAAAGATTTCCGCGTCAAGACCCGGACCGGAGCACTCATCAACGACAACAAGTTCGTCTTCGAGAACTCCATTGGTAGTGGACAGTGGGCACAATTTGTCCCAACGATCGGGAACGTGGCGTACAATCACTTGCCCTACACTGGGCAGATTGGAAGCGGGAACAGCTTTACCCGTGGCAGTTGGCTCCCGATGATTCGTCCGTACCTTGGAAATCGTACGTTCGGACCTCGTCAGTACGTCCGCATCACACCGGTCGAAATCACGCTCTTCGAAGGAGCCAAACGACCGACAGCGGTTGATCTGTGGTGGGAAACATCTTCGGAGACCGACAATAGTGGCTTCCACGTTGAACGTCGAACGCTCGGCTCCGATGAATGGACCGATCTCACCTTCGTTCCAACCCAAGCGGTGGGCGGCACATCAACAAAGCCGTTGAGCTACTCCTACACCGACCGTTCCGTTCAGGGTGGAAAGGTGTATGAGTATCGGCTCCGCCAAGTCAGCCGCGATGGGTCGGTAGGCTACAGCGGTACGCTTCGTTTCGACTTCACCGATCAGGCAGAGCTTGCGCTTGAACAAAATTCACCCAATCCGTTTAGCACGACGACAACGATCGCCTATACCGTTCCAGCAAATACTCCGGTTGAGCTGGAAGTGGTGGATGTGCTCGGCAACGTTGTCAAAAAACTCGTCAAGGGTGATGTGCAATCGGGCTACCAAACGGTTCGCTGGGATGGAACCGATGATGCTGGTAACCTGGTTGCCAACGGCACGTACCTCTATCGCCTCAAAGTCGGCGAGCGTGTCGAAGTCAAGCGCATGTCGCTGCTGCGCTAAGCGGTAGGAGTCAAGCAAACCATGAGCGAGGGCGGCGCTCCGGCAGGAACGCCGCCTTCGTTATTTTCGCGGGCACCTGAACTGATCATCGCAACCGATGGAGACAGTCTTTGCCAAAATTATTCGCCGCGAACTGCCAGCAACGATTGTCTATGAGGATGAACACGTACTGGCGTTCCGCGACATCGCCCCCCAAGCACCGGTTCACATCCTGATCGTACCGAAAAAGCCTATCGCAACCCTCAACGATGCCTCGGAGGAAGATTGCTGGCTTCTGGGCCATCTCCTGTTGGTTGCCAAGCGCCTCGCGCAGCAAGAACAGGTGGCCGATGATGGCTATCGGTTAGTCATCAATACCAACAGCGGAGCAGGGCAGACGGTGTTTCACCTGCATTGTCACCTCCTGGGTGGTCGTCCATTGCAGTGGCCGCCGGGATGAGCAATCAGCGAGCGGGTGTAACCCCAGATGCAATGCTTGCAGAAGCGCGGCGCATCCTTCGCGCTGAAGCCGACGCAATTGCCGATGTTGCCCACCGCATTGATCAGCAGTTCGTGCACGCCATCGAGCTGATGCGAAAGGCGCGCCTTGTTGCTGTCAGTGGAATCGGGAAGTCGGGGATCATTGCGCAAAAGATCGCCTCCACGTTGTCCAGTGTGGGGACACCAGCGTTGTTCCTTCATCCTGTCGAAGCACTGCATGGGGATATTGGTGTCCTAACGTCGCAGGACGCGGCGATTATTCTGTCGCGGAGTGGGACAACCCAAGAGCTTGTCGCCCTTGTGCCGTTTCTCAAACAGCGCTCAATTCCGATTATCGGCATTCTCGGCAGTCGCAGTGGCTACCTTGCCAGTGTCGTTGATGTTTTCCTCGATGCGGGAGTCGTGCGGGAAGCTTGTCCTTGGGACACTGTTCCCAGTGCGAGCACGGCAGCAGCACTTGCGTTGGGTGATGCCCTTGCCCTCGTACTGATGCAGGTCCGCCATTTTACCATTGCTGACTATGCCCGCTCCCATCCGATGGGACAGTTGGGACGGAATCTCTCGCTGCGTGTTGCTGATGTCATGGCTACAGGGAATGCAATCCCAACGATTCCACCACGAGCAAGTTTTCGGGATGCAATCATCGAGATTAGCCGAAAGGGCCTTGGATGTGTATGCGTCGTTGATGATAACGGTAAACTTGTCGGGATCATCACCGATGGCGATGTTCGCCGCACCCTGGAGCGTTACGAGGATATCCGCGCGATCACCGTTGCTGATGTGATGACGGCAAACCCAATGACGATCGCTCCCGATGCCCTCCTCGGTGAAGCCTTAGCAACGATGGAACGCCGCCAGCGGCAGATTGGTGTCCTTCCGGTTGTGGACGACCGCGGCCATTGCGTGGGGATAATTCGTATTCACGATGTCGTGCGCTCGACCCTGTAGTGTTCTACGGGGATGATGGCTTCGGGGGTAGGGGCGATGGTGCTTTCGGTGGAACCGGGGTTATCTCGCGTGATTGCATGGCGCGGCGCAGGATTTCTTGTCGCCGCCGGTCTACAGGAGACATGCGTGCCGGCTGCGATGTCACTTGCTTCGATGGTGACGGCGACACGGTGGGAGCTGTCTTCCCCTCAGGCTGAGATGGAAGCGGTGGCGGTTGGTGCTTCAGTGTTTCCAGCAGGGAGTCCCGACGACGAGACCAACTGCTGGTGCTTGGAATGACATCGCTTGCTGTGATGCGAACATATCGCACTGCTTCGCCGCGTTTCCCCAAGGGCGGTAAACGCTCTCCGTTACGGTACAGCTCCACACCACCGGCGTTGCCTATCGAAATGACGATTGTTGCGTTGGCAGACCATTGCCGACGGTCACCGGGACGCAAGGTGACTTGTTCGCTTCGGCGCCCATCCATTGTGATGCTCAGCCACGCAGTGTCGGTTGCAATTGCTTCGAGCCGCAGACTATCGCTCGAGGTTGAGCCGAAGTATTCCAGCAAGCCACGGGATGGAGTCGTGCGGACCGTCTCGATTGGTGCTTCGGTTTGTGAGGAGGAAGTGGGAGGTACAGCCGGTGAGCTCGGTGGTGGTGATTCCGAGGAGAGATAAAGCGCATATCCAGCCCCAGCGACGACTGCAACAGCCACCACAATTGCAATCGCTGACGACGCGCGCCGTGACGGTGCAACCGATGCTACGGCAGTGGCAGTTGCACTGACTTTCCGGGGTGTTGGTGTCTCGGCCAATGGTGGCAACTCACGCTCATTGATACCCAGGGCGCGAGCATATCGCCGGACAAACGAGCGCATGTACACCATCGGCATCACATCGAAACTGCCTGCTTCGATTGCCTCGAGGATTGCTGCACGGATGCCAGTCAGTCGGCTCATATCACCGATGCTGAGTCCCAGCTCCGTGCGTTTGTTTCGGAGGATTATGCCGGCATGCAGGGCGTCGTCTTCCATGCTGCTCCTGGTGCGGGGTGTTAGCTTTGTGCGTCTGCTGCAAATTTGCAGTGGTCAAGACGAATTGCAATCGTTACTGGTGTTTTCGTCCACATCTCGGCAAGGTTGAATGAAGCCATTGATTCGCATCGCTTCTGGGCAGGGTTTCTGGGGCGACTTACTGACTGCTCCTATCATGCAGGTTCGTCGCGGCCCGATTGATTACCTGGTAATGGACTACCTGGCAGAAGTGACCATGTCTATTCTGCAGAAGCAAAAGTTGCGCAATCCAGCCCATGGATATGCACGGGACTTTCCCCAGACGATGGACGCAATTATCGAGGATGTCGCAGCCAAAGGCATTCGTGTCATCACCAACGCCGGCGGGGTCAATCCACAAGCTGCTGCTGAAGCGGTGTTTGAGGTCGCACGCAAGCACGGCATCAGCGGCTTGCGGATCGGGATTGTTACCGGCGATGATATTCTACCCCGTATTGACGAGCTCCTTGCAGCAGGATATCCACTCCGTCACATGGAAACAGGCGAGCCGCTTGCAGCCGTTCGGGATCGGCTCCTGAGCGCGAACGTGTACTTAGGTGCCCGACCCGTCGTCGAAGCGCTCGAGCGTGGTGCGCAGATCGTGATAACCGGTCGAGTTACCGATACCGGCTTGACGCTGGCACCGATGGTATTCGAATTCGGCTGGGGTTGGGATGAATGGAACAAGCTCGCAGCTGGCGTTGTTGCTGGCCACATCAACGAATGCGGCGCTCAAGCAAGCGGTGGAAATTTCCTCGGGGACTGGCAATCCCTGCCCAATCTCGCGGAAATTGGTTTCCCTATCATCGAAGCGTATCCGGATGGAACATTCGTCGTCACCAAACACGAGGGCACAGGTGGTGCGGTCACCCGGGAAACTGTATCCGAACAACTCCTCTATGAGATTGGTGATCCTCGCATGTACATCACCCCCGACTGCATCGCTGATTTTACGAGCATTCACCTTCGCGATGAAGGCTCCGATCGCGTTGCTGTCTTTGGAATTGAAGGTCGTCCGGCAACCGATTCCTACAAGGTCAGTGCAAGCTACTCCGATGGCTACGTCGCAGTCGGTTCGCTGACCTATTCAGCACCAGGCGCACTCGAGCGAGCCCGAGCGGCGGACGCAATTTTGCGACGCCGACTTGAACTGCTCGGACTGACCTTTGAGGAAATCCGCACCGAGTTCATTGGCTACAATGCTTGCCATGGCCCGCTGGCACGTGGGAACGAAAACCCTCCCGAAGTGATGCTGCGGATTGGTGTTCGCTCGCACGATTATGCGGCAGTCGAACGCTTCGGGAAAGAAATCGCACCGCTCATTCTTACTGGTCCACCAGGTGTGACTGGTTTTTCGGGTGGCCGTCCCAAGCCAAGCGAGGTCGTGGCCTACTTCCCAACACTCATTCCCAAAGATGTTGTTTCGGTCCACGTGGATATTCTCGAGCTATAAGGCTGCAGGGTACGCCCTGGTTGCTCTGTTCCTGCTGCCAATTGTTGCACGGGGAGCTGTGGGTGATTCTGCTCCATCGGCACTGCCTGATAGTGCCGCGGTGATTCCCTGGAGCCAGTTCCTGCTTGCCGGCCATCAACGCTACACTATTGACGGCTTACCACCGCTGCGCGAAAGCCGCATCAATCCCTATACGCTGACCGCAGCCGGGAGCATCTATGTCGGCATCATGGTGGGATTGCACGTTTACCAGAAAAACACCATCTGGAACGAACGTGCAGAATTCCGCGTGATCGAGGATGGCGACTATGCACAAGGTGTGGACAAGCTTGGGCATGTCTACGGTGCATTCATCATGTCGTACTACTCCGGTGAGTTGCTGCAAGGGGCTGGTGTTGCTCACCGCCACGCCATGCTCTATGGTGCATTGATGGGCATTGTTTATCAAACCTACGTCGAACTCGAAGATGGTGTCGGCAAGGAGTGGGGATTTAGTCCGAGCGATCTTGCCTTCGATGTGCTCGGTAGTTGCTACTTCTTACTTCAGCAGTCGGTACCAGTGCTGCAGAATTTCACCCCGAAGTGGCAGTACATTCCTGCGCACTGGTATGGCGATGCCGAACGCGCCGAGGGCAAAACATTCATTGACGACTACAGCAGTTCGACGTTCTTCCTTTCAGCAAAACTTCGTCCGTTGATGCCGGAATCGGTTCAGCCATGGGTTCCCCGGTGGTTAGCGCTTGGTGTTGGTTATGGTGTCCGAGGGCTGGGTGGCTCCAATGGCGATTCCGACCGCCGGCTGGTGCTCAGCTTGGATGTGGATATGGTTGAACTCTTGCCAGATTTCGAGCCGATTGCCGGTAAACCGGTTGGATCCGTCCTCAACTGGCTCAAGCAGTCCTTCAACTACTTCAAGCTTCCGACCCCAGCTCTTGAATGGAGCCAGCGGCATGGGTTGCGAGTGTCGGTGCTCTATCCGTTCCGGTTCACCATCGGAAAGCTCCGGCTGTGAACAAAACGATGACGCATATCCCGACTGAGCTTGCCATCTGGGAGCGCAGCCAGCGTCGCTGCCCACCAGAGAAGGTGCAAATCAGCGTGATTATTCCCACACTCCAGGAGGAACGAACGCTGAAAAGCTTGCTCGAACGGTTCGATGACGCCACTATCGAACGCTATGGCATCGAGGTGGTCGTTAGCGACGGGGGAAGCAGTGACCAGACGGTAGCAATTGCACAGCGTTATGCTGATGTTGTTGCGATGCATCGCGCTCACCGACGGCAAACAATCGCCGAGGGGCGGAACGTCGGTGCCTACTTATCCCATGGTGAGACGCTTGTGTTTCTCAATGCCGATTGCATGCCTGCAGACTGGGAGCGGTTTTGGCATGCTGTTGCTCAGTGGGCCTCTGGTGGTGGACCCTACGCCACGTATGCAGCGCTGGCAGCACCCGTCGAGGTCTTGCCGGCTGAACGACAGTGGAGCGACACGATCGTTCACAGCATGTTCAATGCATACATCATCGCAGCTGCCAGACTTGGATTCGGCGTCGGGCGTGGGGAATGCCACCTTGTTCGGCGGTGGCTCTTCGAACGCATCGGTGGCTATGCAGCCTCGTTAGCAGCAGGCGAAGATTTTGAATTTCTCCACCGTGCTCGACAGTGGTCACGCATCGGCATACCACAGGAACTTCTCGTCTATGAGTCACCGCGACGCTATCGCCGCTGGGGCTATCCACGACTCTTAGGGCAATGGTTTCTCAATTGGGTTGGTGCGATGTTCTTGCGCCGAAGTATGGTGCGGGAATGGTCGCCAGTGCGAGAGTCGGAACCGCAGTCGCGTTGACGTGTCGCTATTGTTCCTGGATGCTGATCTCCGGAGCAATGCGGCGCGGTTGCATCCTATCTTTGCATGTACCACTTTCTCCAACCACCCCGCATGGACTACACCACCGCAGGTGTCAACATCGCAGCAGGCGATGAACTTGTCCGTCGTATCAAACCGTTGGTGCGATCAACGTTCAACAAGCGCGTTCTTGCCGACGTCGGGCATTTCGGTGGTTTCTACGATGCACGCTTCGAGGACATGCAGCACCCTGTGCTTGTCAGTAGCACTGATGGCGTGGGGACGAAGCTCAAAGTTGCTATTGCGATGAATGTGCACTCGACAGTTGGGCGCGATCTGGTCAATCACTGTGTCAACGACATTCTCGCCTGTGGAGCGCGGCCACTGTTTTTCCTCGATTACTTTGCCACCGGCAGATTGGATGTTTCGGTCGCTGAGCAGGTCGTGTCGGGACTGGTTACTGCGTGCCGAGAGAACGGTTGTGCGCTCATCGGTGGGGAGACTGCTGAAATGCCCTCGCTCTACGCCGATGGCGATTACGACTTGGCCGGGACAATTGTTGGTGTTGTCGAAAAACAGCGCATTCTCGATGGACGCTCGATCAGTGCTGGCGATGTGCTGATCGGCTTGCAGTCGAGTGGCTTGCATACAAACGGATATTCGCTTGCTCGGGCTGTATTGCTCAAGCACTACCGGCTTGACGAAGAGATTACCGAGCTTGGCACAACGCTTGGTTCGGCACTGCTTGCGATCCACCGTTCGTACTTGCACGCGGTGCAACCGCTGTTGGAACGCAACCTGGTTGTGGGTTTGGCTCATATCACCGGTGGCGGTATCGAAGGCAACACCCGTCGGATTCTCCCCAAAGGCTTAGAGCTGGCCATCGAGTGGGGAACATGGCAAGTCCCTCCGATCTTTCACCTGATCCAACGCGTTGGTGGGATCAGTGACGAGGAAATGCGACGCGTCTTCAATCTCGGCATCGGTATGGTGGTGATCTGCAAACCTGAACATGCCAATACCGTTCTTGCGCTCACTGCCGACGAACAGAGCAGCATCATCGGTCGCGTCGTGGCTGCGTAATGCGCGCCCATGCAGGGGACGCACTGGCACGGCGATGGACAGTTACCAACAGCAGTGCAGCAAGCACGAACGCTGCTCCTAGCACCAACGCACCGATGCGAAGTGAGCCCGTCACGGCAACAGCAGCGCTGAACATTCCCATCCCTGCCATCGTGCCCAGCTTTTCAGCAATGTCGTACAGGCTGAAAAGCGCTGCATGTGCTTGCTCTGGGGCGATGAGCTTGGAAAACGTCGAACGCATCTGCGATTGAATCCCACCGAGCACCAAACCCACCGTTGCCGAAAGAATCACGAATGCGCTTACGGTGGTGATTGCGTAGGCAGCAATGCACACGAGCATCCACACCATCGTGATCAGCACAAGTGCTCGCGTATTGCCAAGCCACTCTGACACACGGCTCCAAAGCCAGGAACCAAGTGCCGCGACAAATTGCACAAGCAGAATGATACCGACCAGCAGCGCTTCACTCAAGGACAGCTCTTGGTTGCCATAAACGCTCGCTACCATGATGACCGACTGCACGCCCATCGAAGCTGCAAGGTAGCTTGCCAAAAAGGTGCGGTGGACAGGCGATCGCACAACGATGCGGAGTGCCTGCAGAAGCTGGCCTATTCCATGCTGAATTGCAGCGCTTACGGTGCCAAGCCCATGCACCCGGTGTTCGGGGACAATGTGCAGCGTGATTTGTGCAAACGCATACCACCACGCACCAACGGCAAGAAACGACCATGGTGCTACTGCCAGAAAAGCTGTTTCACCGGAGGGGGCGATTCCGAGCACTGGCGCAAGCTGCAGTGCTCCAACAACGGCAATCAACAGCAGCGATGAACCAACGTAACCGAACATGTATCCCCGCGCACTAATCCGATCGTGGAAGCGCGGCGGTGCAATCTCTGGCAAGAAGGCATTGTAGAAAACGAGCGAACCATTGAACCCGATGCTTGCGACGATTGCAGCGCATATCCCCAACCACAAGTGCTGCCGATCGGTGAGCGCAAGAAAGCCACAACTGAGAGAACCCACTGTGCAGAACAGCCGCAGAAACATTTTCTTCCGACCGCCCCAATCGGCAATGCCCGACAGCACCGGCACAAGAAGTGCATTGGCACCATACGATACCGCAATCGCAAGCGAGTACAGCGACGCAGATTCCCACTGCAGACCCGCGAAGGTGACAATGGTGCTATGTGCATGATCGCGAGCAATGATGGTGAAGTACACTGGAAAAAGCGCTGTCGAAATCACGAGCGGGTAGGCAGAATTTGCCCAGTCGTACATGCACCATGCCCAGATGATGCGGCGATTCATCAGCGGAACATCCAGAATGCGTTCAGCACTGGGAATATGGCAAAGTGTGCAGCTCCTACATTGGGAATAGCCAGCAGGACTCCACCATCGAGCGAGAAGCGTTCACCGAAATATCGCACCGTCAACAGCGTGGGAATGTGTTCAACGGTTCCGATACCGAAAACATCCAGGGCGACTTTCCACTGTGGTGCGATGAGTAAATCTCCTCCGAGCGCGGTAATCGGGACATCCGCACGAAAGCGATCTTCCGTTGTGCGGTGCTCCTTGAATGCATAGCCAATGCCAGTGTTGAACCGGAAAGGACCGGTTGCAAATGTGGCTATCGCAAATGGAGCTGCAACCAAAATGGATGTTTCTCCGGATGCTTGGTTGCTGGTGCTCTGACCGATCGCCCCACCGATAGCAACACTCCACTGCGTATCGAGCCGGAACGCACCGCGCGCACCAATGCCAAATGCGGTTGATCGTGTTCCGCTGAGTGTCACCGGTATCATTCCGCCGGCAAAGATCGCAAGCGTGTGCGTTGGTGCGTACACACCCAGCAAGCCAACACCATCGTAGGTTCCAATCCCCGCGCTGCCAGCTGCAAGGGGCTCGGCGGTCGGTTGGAGTACTGTTCGGAATGCAGTCGGATCGGGGTATGCAGGGCGATTGGGTGCGATGCCTTGACCGCGAAGCTGGATTGTCATCGAGTGCTGAGAGCCCGAGAGTTTGGCAACTGCGTAGTAAGTGCGCGTGCTATCAGGTGAAAAGCGAATCGCTCGCTCCGAAGCGGTACTGGCCGGCTCGAACGTGAAGGCGCTGCTATCGCCACTCCATGCAATTGCTGGTGAGAATGTGTCATCCAGAGCAATGTGCTCTGTGCGGCTATCGCCAACGGGGACAACCCCGAAATCCACAAGCATGTGGCGAGGTGCTGTCCCAACGCCGTGCCCCCAAACAAGCTGCCGGACGTAGCCGCCTGGCGTTGTCAGCAGCACTTCTGCATTCCGTCTGCCTGCTGAGGATGGGTGGAACAGCAGCTCAACATCGAGCGTGCCTGCTGGTGGGATAATCGCGGGGAAAACACCCGAGGCGATGCCAAAATCGGCAGCATGGTCTCCAACAAATTCGATTCGTTCAATGACAAGCGGCAGCCGAGATGATGGATTGCGGATGAATGCCCGAAGCACGGTATCTTTTCGAACGCCGACGGATGCTTGGCCAAGATCGGTTGCAGCAAGAATGCCGGTGGTTGGTTCCAGCGTCACAGGGTCACTCTCGGCCCTCTCGAGTGGTCGGCTACTGATACGCTCAACACGAAATCGTGCCTCGATGCGCTGATCGAGTGGCGGTACTTTCCATCGGTACCGTCCACCGCTGGCATCATTGGCCAGCAGTTGCCATGACGCGCCACCATCAGAACTGATCGAAACACGGCAGCTATCGTCAGGGGGAATGCCCTCCCACCGCACCATAACATCGCTCCCGCTGAAGTAGCGCTCTCCCCGACGGGGTGCCGTTACACGGAAAGGAGAAGGAACAACTTGTGCAGTGCGTCTGCCGACACTAAACGTAACAATGTGCTCACCACAGGAAGTGGCCAGGTGTACTTCGCCCCACGCAGCACTGGTATCTCGCGTCCGGTACCGAACCGTCAGCGGTACTGATTGATCGGGCAAGAGAATAGTATCAGCAACGGCGTCCATGGAAAAGTTCGGTGAACCTGTCACCCAAACGGAGTCAAGATGGATGGGCAAGTTCCGAGCTGTTACGGTCACAGTTGCATCGCGTGTTGTCCCGACCAGCGGTGAGCCGAAGTACACATGCGACGTCGAAAGTTCAACAGCAGCGGTTCGGTCAGTGTGGTAGCGCATTCCAAAGGACGCCAGTGGGAATTCGATCTGCACGTCATGGGATGCGCTACACGTAGCGCGAGCAGTGTAGCGAAGCTGGCACAGGAGCTGCTGACCAGTAATCACCTTCGCAAGATGTGCCACCGAACGGCTTGCTGCTCCTGTTTCGCTAACAAGTTCGAGCCAACTGCCATCGGTGCTCCGCGCAAGCTCACGAATGCACTCAGGCGCTTCGTTCCGGAGCATGAGTGCTGCAACACGAGGTGGGGATGTCCCGAAGAGGGAACGAATGCTCCCGATTTCGACGGTATCGAGACCATCGGTAATCAGCAGCAGCCACCGTGCACGATCGCTCGGTGTAGACAGAATCTGAGCTGCTTCTTCGAACGCAGCAGTGTAACTGGTACCCCCGCCGAAACGGAGCGACGCAAAGATGCTCGATAGCTCCGTCGCTTGGATGTTTCGGTAGGATGTTACCGCGGTGTTGAATGCGACGACATGGAAACGACAATCATAACCAGACAGCTCCGTTGCAAGCGTTGCCGCGATTGTGTCCATGATGGCACGGCTTGCCACCTGGGCTGCGTTGCTGGAGCTAATATCCACACAGACGACCAGCTCGATTGCCCTTGGCGATGGTTGCTTGATGCAAGTGTGCTCCAGCAGAGCGACGTTCTGGCCGTTGTCGCGGATACGAACCGGAGGGGAAAGTTGCTGTGCATCTTGTGGAATGTACCACACCGTTACGGTTGGGAATGCGTGCTGATCGAGACGAAAAATTTGTCCCACCGCAACACAGCTCGACAAAAAGCTTACAACGAGAAAGCATCGGACACCAAACATGCAGCCTCTTGGCTTGTTTTCACAAGTGCTCACTTGACGCTATGGCGGAATGCTGATTGTGACACTGGTGCCAGTGTGCTCTTTGCCAATACAGCGGAGACGGTAGGTGTACTGCATTCCTTGCTTGATGAGTTCGTCGCGGAAGCTCGTCATTGTGCGGTCAAGGTATGCCAGCACTACGACATCGTCGCTTTGCGCCGTGCTCCGTTCAAGCAGTAGATCACTGTTTGCCTGGCTCCAGAAGAGCATCACCGCGCCATCGCGAAACACAACGGAGTCAATGGCTGGAGCGATGCAACGGTGCGTTGGCTGATAACCAAGGCGCCGCGAGGGCAGGCTATAGTTACCGATGCTATCAATGGCCACCAGCTCGTACCAGCGTGGTTCGGTCGTTGGGTCCACATACGAGATTGCGCGCCCATCGAGCATTGCAATGGTTATTGGCGTTGAAAGTGTGTCCTCGTAACGATTGATCAGCATACGTGCTGCCCACGGTAGGGGATTCCACGCAAGGAGCGTGCCACGGTCAATTCGTGTGACAGCGAGCAGCTCAGGACGGAGTGTGCGCAGTTCTGCAACTGACGCCCATGGGGTTGGCGCACTCATGTTCCCATGAGCATCCACCGTGCGGAGACGGTAGCGAATTCCTTGGTGGTCGAAAGCGCGCTCGCTGAACGTAAGCATCGGAGCATGGACAAAATACGTGGCGGTATCAGGTCCATTGGTGCGCTCGAGGAGATAACCGGCAAGATCAGCGTCGGGTGTAGGAAGCCACCGAAGCCGAACATTGTTGCCATTGCGCTCCAGCTCAGAAAACACAGGGCGATTGGGTGGGATCGAATCCACAACGGGCAGAACTTGCGGAATGCTTGCCCAGCGTATTGAGGTGCTGTCGCCGCTGACGAGTGCCAGAGCCACAGCATCGGCTGTGCTCTCCGGCAGCGCAAGACGAATGATCGTGCCATTGGTGTCGAACTCGGGGAGGATGCAGCGCTGTTGTGTGTTCAGCCGAACAATCGGTCGGATGCTGTCTGTTGGGGGAAAACCAACCAAACGGCAGGTGATCTGATTGTTGCCCGAAGTGGCCTCGGCAATTGTTGGTGCTCGGTGCGCGGTGGGTCGCCATTGTACGTCCACGTGGGAGGGGATTCCTTCGTTGCCGAATAGGTCAATTGCGGCTACATAGTAGGTGTAGCCGGCAGCCGCACGGATTGAGCAGTCGCGGACTAACCCAGTAATGGTGGTGTCTTGTCCCAACGATAATGCAGCAATCGGTTGCGGAATAATTCGCAGCGGACTTTTCCCATACTGTGCGCGATACACCGTAAATGCAGCGATACCCCAAGTGATTGTCGAATCGAGATTCCACCAAAGCTCGATGCAGTGGGAACGCTGGCGTGCTGCCAATCCACGTGGTGGCGGTGGCGGCGTATGTTGGTGAGAGACAACGCCCGTTTGCTCAGCTACCAAGAGCGACCCTGCCCAGATTTGGTAGTCGTACTCGGCAAGCGGGGTAGTAGTGGTGTCCTCGAAGGAGATTCCCAGCCGCAATGCGACCGATGGAGCACTCTTGAACAACATCCGGAGCAAGAGCGAGCGGGCGCGCTGCTGCCGCTGGAGATCAGGGTGCCCAAGATCGGCAACAATTGCCTCGAGCGTTGAATCCAGCTTTGGTCGTTCAACCGTGGCAATCTCGACCCACCGTCCTGTTCCTGCAACCGCGCGATAGATGGTGTAGTGGTGCGGAAGCGGCGAGCCACTCGGTGGACTCCATACCAACACGACACCCCGCGGAGTGCCGTTCGCCCACAGGTGGTCCGCTCTGGCTACCGAACCAAGTGCGCAGATCAGGAGAACAGTAACGCCAATCCAAACTCGTACCATTGCGCAGCGAAACTACAGCAGCTCGCGCACGGGCACTATTTGCGCGCACTCGTCGTTTAGTGCCACCGACGATAAGAGAACGTTGACTAGTTTTCGACAATGCTGGATGTTGCGATTATTGGTGCTGGCCCGACGGGGCTGGCATGTGCCATCGAAGCGCAGCGTGCTGGGCTCCAGTGTCGAGTCTTCGACAAAGGCAGCATAGCCGACTCGATTCGCCGATTCCCGGTGAATATGACATTCTTTTCGACGCCAGAACAACTGGAGCTTGGCGGCATTCCATTTACCACACCGAACCTACGACCAACGCGGACCGAAGCGCTTCAATACTACCGTCTGGTCGCGCAGCGATTGGCGATACCGCTGCAGCTTTATACGCGCATAGAGCGCGTCGTTCCAGCCGATGGAGCATTCCTTGTCCAGAGCAACCGTGGGCAGTGGCAGGCGCGGACGGTGATCATTGCGACGGGCTACTTTGACAACACCAATCGGCTCGGCGTCGAAGGGGAAGACTTGCCACACGTCCGGCACTACTACACCGAACCATTCGAGTACAGTGGAACGCGAGTGCTCGTCGTGGGTGGAAAAAATTCTGCTGTGGAGACGGCGCTCGACCTGTGGCGACATGGTGCAGAGGTAACGCTTGTTCACCGGCGCGATAACCTTGGCGAAAGCGTCAAGTACTGGCTCAAACCCGACATTGACAATCGTATCCGCAACGGAGAGATCGCCGCGCATTTTTCGACGGTTGTTCGTCGAATCGAGGAGTGCCGAGTTCTCTTGGAGCACACCTCCGATGGAAAAACCTGGTGGCATGAGTGTGATTTTGTCCTCCTTCAAATCGGGTATCGTCCGGATGCAGAACTATTGGAACGATGCGGCATCGAGCTTGATCGGCAGACACTGATTCCCCACTGCAACCCGGAGACATTCGAGACTAACGTTCCAGGAATTTTTGTTGCAGGCTCGGTGATGTGTGGATGCCAGACGTGGAATATTTTCATCGAGAATGGTCGGGCGCATGCCCGTCCGATTGTTGCGAGCATTCTGCAGCGGTTGCGAGCATCTGTGCGTTCCGTTGAAGCCCGCCCAACTTCGCACGCTTGATGGGGCTGCCGCGGAAACGTTGACGGAATTGCTCGGCATCCATCGAGAGCACTGCTTCGAGTGCGAGTTCGATTTCGCCGTTGCGTGGTGAGAATTCCGGCTGGCGCGTTTCTTTCCGAAAACGATTCCACGGGCACACATCTTGACAAACGTCGCAGCCAAAGAGCCAGCCATCGAGATGGTGGCGGATTCTATCGGGGAATACCACCTCTGGCTTTGTTTCGATGGTCCAGTACGAGATGCAGCGTGTGCTATCGAGTACGTACGGTTCGACCAGTGCGCCCGTTGGGCAGGCATCCAAGCAGGCGGTACAAGTGCCGCAATAGTCAGCAACCGGTTGATCCGGAACGAGACTGGCACTGGTGAGCACAACGCCCAGAAAGAAAAACGATCCCATCGAACGCGAGAGGATGTTCGTATTCTTGCCCTGCCATCCAATTCCAGCCCGCCGAGCCCACTGCTTTTCCATCACGGGACCGGTGTCCACGTAGGCTTTGCTTTCGGTGCCGGGTATCATCTTAGCAAGCCACTCAACGACGTGTTCGAGTTTGGGGAGCACAATGTCGTGGTAGTCACTGCCCCAGCTATAGCGGCTGAGCTTTCCATATCCAGGCTTGTTCGTATGGCGGTAGGGGGTGTCGTAGGTGATGGCGGTAACGATGATGCTCTGCGCTGAGGGTAGGACCAAGCGTGGATCGAGACGTTTATCGCGCGTGCGTTCCATGTAATGCATTGTTGCATGGTAGCCGAGGCGGAGCCATTCATCGTAGCGAGGTTGTTCATCCTCCAGCGGTTCGGCACGAGCAATGCCGACGGCATCGAAGCCAAGCGTTTGGCAGAATTGTTTGAGCTGTTCGGTCAGCGATACCATGCTCAATCGCGCATCCACCGTGGCAATGCTGTGGGAATGGATACGTGGACCATGCCATCGGCAACGTGCACGGCGTAGCATCGAAGGCGTCCGGAGCCACGAAGTGCTTCGCCGGTACTGAGCCGAAATTGCCAGCCGTGATTGGGGCAGGTGATTGTGTCGCCCTCGATGGTGCCCTCGCAGAGAGAGCGAACGTGCTGATGTGGGCAGGTAGGGTCGAGTGCAACTATTCCCGACTGTGTCGCAAGGAGCAAAATTGCCCCCTGTTCATGCTCGATCAGAAGCCGCTTCCGCCGTAGAACTTCTGTCAGCTCGATCGAGATTACCTCATTCTGCTGTTGTGGTGAGCTGTTCGAGCTCGACGCGGTTTCCGAGAGCATAGCCTTTCTCCGTATGAGTGATCGTGCCGGCTGCAACCATAGCATCGTGTTCGAAGACAACGATCCATTTCTCTTGCGCTGCGCGTTCGAGCCAGTCCTTTTTCTCGCGGATGGTCGTTAGCGGGTAGTTGTCGTACCCCATCACGTACGGGATGGGGATGTGCGCATGGGTTGGGAGCAGATCGGCTGGATAGAATATCGTTCCGTCGTCGGTTTGCAGCAAGAGCATTTGCATTGCCTGGGTGTGACCGAACACAGGATGTAGGCTAAGCTGCGGTGTCAGATGAATGCTTCCATCAACAGTGTCGAGTAGCCCAGCTTCGACCAGTGGCTCGAAGTTCTCGGGCATGAAGGATGCGCGATCTTTTTCGGTCGGATTGCGTGCCCATGCCAGTTGATCGGCTTGGACGTAATAGCGAGCATTGGGGAATGTTGGGACAAGCTGGGATCCATCTCGAAAAGTGGCGCCGCCAGCATGATCGAAGTGCAAGTGGGTGAGTACGACGTCGGTGATACTCTCAGGTGCGATACCTGCACGCCGGAGCGCATCTTCCAGTGGAGGAAAGGCGGGATCAATCGCGTAAATGTCTTGCAACTTTGGGGAAAGTTTCGAGCCGTTACCGGTATCGACAAGCAATCGGCGGTCGGCCCACTCGATGAGCAACAGTCGTGTTGCCATCGGAATACGGTTAGCTGCATCGCCAGGGTGGTATGCTTTGCTCCAGAGTGGTTTCGGTACAACGCCGAACATTGCACCGCCATCGAGACCAAACCGTCCAACATCGAGAAGTCGGACCATGTAATCACCAAGTTTCATCCGGCAGTCGAGATGGTGTCTGCACACGTTGCGAAACTACGCACCCGCCTGATCGAGCATGCTTCTGGTGTTCGTTGCGGATGGTGTGATGGACGAGCAGACCGTAAATTTGCCCCCTGTTTGTTTCCCTGTCACTTCGTTGAGACTGTTCTATGGGCATGATGGAGCGCATGCGGACGCTGTCGCCATGGTTGATCGGTACAGTGATCGCAACCTTTCTGATTTTGATGGTCCTGGGTGATGTAGACCTTCCCCAAATTTTCAACTTTGGTGGTGCTGTGCGCCCCACGACGGTTGTTGGCGTTGTCGAAGGGGAGAAGATCCTCTACAAGGACTTCGAAGAGCGTGTACGGCAGACTGCCGAGCAGCAGCGAAAGCAAATGCAGCAGCAAGGTATCGAGCAAGAAGTTGACGATAACCTCATCCGCGAGCAAGTCTGGAATCAGTACGTCAACGAAATTCTGATGCGGAAGGAAGCCGAACGTGCTGGTGTGTTCGTGACGCCGGACGAAATTGCTGACGTGTTGCTGCTCGATCCGCCGGACTATCTGAAGAAGGCGTTCACCGACTCGGCAGGTGTGTTCCACCGTGATCGGTATGTCCAGCTTATCACGGACCCTGAGAGCTATGCAGATATTCTTCCCGATGATCCCAGCATTGACAAAGAAGAGGAAGTTGCTAAGTGGAAGCGCAATATCATCGAGATTGAAAATTCGATCCTCTTGCAGCGGATGCAGCAAAAGCTGCAGAACCTGGCGGGATGGTCTGCCAGTGCATTCTCGCCAACCTACCTGGAACGCCGCTCTATCGCTGAAAATTCCTACGTGGCGATGGACTATGTGTTCCTCAATGCAATGAATGTCACGCTTCCACCAAATGCAGTGACCGATGACGAAATCCGTTCCTACTACGAGGCGCACAAACAGTACTACAAAACCCGCCCAATGCGGAAAATCAAGTACATCAACTTTCCGATTGTTCCGTCCAGCACCGACTCTGCACGGACACGAAAGTTGATTGAACAAATTAGCACCGATCTTGCGGCACAGACCGACCCCGTCAAGCGAGATTCTGTCTTTACGCACTACTTTGCAACCGTTGGCGGACGCACCCAAACTGTATCGAAGCCTACCGACATTGATCCAGCAAAGCAGGCATTCCTTCTCGGACTCGATGTACGCGGAGTAGCTGGACCGGTGACGCTCAATAACAAAACCTACTTTTTCCGCTTGGACCATCGTGGTCCAAGCAAGGACACAACTGTTCGCGCCAGCCATATCTTGATTGGCTTCGGTACGAACAAGGATAGTGCCCGTGCTGTGGCTGAACAAGTGCTCGCGCGTGTTCGCGGTGGTGAAGACTTTGGCAAGGTAGCGCAAGAAGTCTCCGAAGACAAAGGGTCAGCCAGCCGTGGCGGCGACCTTGACTATTTCGGTCGTGGGCGGATGGTCAAACCTTTTGAGGATGCTGCATTTGCAGCGTCGGTCGGAAGTATCGTCGGTCCGGTCGAATCGCAGTTTGGCTACCACATTATCAAGGTGACCGACAGGAAAACTGAGTCCATCGAATTCAGCGAAATCGAAATTCAGTATTCTGTCTCTCCACAAACGAAGAAAGCTCTTCTCCGCCAAGCATACAGTGTGATGCAGCAGCTCGAGAATGGAGAGAATATTGATTCGCTTGGCAAGCGACTCGGCAAGCAGGTTATCGAGTCGGTGTTTTTCGATAACACCCAACCATTCCTCGGCTCGATGGAGGTGACGCAATTTGCCTTTGCGCACAAGGTAGGAGAGGTGTCCCGTCCATTCGAGTTGCGGTTTTATGGGTACACTGTGGTGCAGGTTTCTGGTGTTCGGGAAAAAGGTATCAAGCCACTCGAGGATGTCAAAGACCAGATTCGGGACCGGCTGCTTTCGTGGAAGCGTGTCGAAAGGCTCAAGGAACGCGCTGAACAACTTGCTCGTCAACTTCAGCAGGCAGGCCGCTTGGATGCCGTCAAGAGCATTGATTCGACGCTGACGGTTATGAGTGCAGCACGTGTCACCGAGCAGGGGCAGCTACCCACCGGCGTTGACGTTGCTCTTGCTGTCCAGGCATTCAAGCTCCCCGTTGGGAAAATATCCTCGGCTGTGCGTGGAGAAAGCGGCTACTACATCGTACTGGTGCGCCAGCGGCACGAGGTGGACTCCGCTGGTCGTGCTGCTGGTATCGAAGCAATCGCACGACGCAAAAAACAGGAGGCTCTGCAGAATGCGTTCTTTACCTGGTTGAACAACCGGCGCCAGAATGCGGACATCGAAGATAATCGAGCTGAAATCTACAGTCGCTAATCATTCGAGTTGAGTTGTGGCGCTTACCCGCTCTCTGCGCGAGAATCTCCTTCGCAGTGACGGGGGCAGCCTTGCTGTCGAGAGCGATGCCGATGCCTACCGCATCTGCCGGCGCATTGCATTCGGTCATTACGAGAATTTCCCTGTTGCGTCGCTTGTGCTGGGGAGACTGCGCGATGATGTGGCGGCTATTTATGCCTTTGCACGCCTTGCAGACGATATTGCCGATGAACTTCCCGCTGCGGTAGAGCAGAAGCTCCGACTGTTGGAAGAGCTTGACACTTGGCTCCAAACGCCGCCACGAAGCCATCCCATTGCGCGTGCCCTTGCACGCACGATCGCACGTTGCCATTTGCCACTGGGTCCTATCCGACGTCTGCTTGCTGCGTTCCGCTATGATGCAGCACATGTCCCATTCTCGGACGAGGCCGCCTTGTGCGCTTACTGTCAGCAGTCAGCCGCTCCGATTGGTGAGCTGTTGCTCCGCCTCGTTGGTGAATGGAACCAGGAAACGGCGCCATCCTCGGATGCATTCTGTGCAGGTCTCCAAGTGTTGAATTTCTGGCAGGATGTTTGGGAGGATTCTAAGCGCGGACGGTGGACGTTTCCGCTCCAATGGTTGCCGCCTGCAGTGGACAAACCAAGTCAACACGTCCTACTGGACTCAAGCATCTGCCAGATGGTTATGGCGCAGTATGATCGGCTGGTGGGGGAACTGTTGCCACAGGGAAAAGAGCTACGCCGACGGCTTCGGAGCCGACGCCTGCGACTCCAAGTTGGTGCAACCTGGGAATCGGCATGCATCGTCTGGAACGCCTGTCGCCGACGCGGCGTGCGCCAATCCCCTCGGCCACGCCTGCGCTGGTGGAACGTGCCGCGCATCGTGTTGGCCACGCTGATCGGGTAGGGCGTGCCGTAGCTTTGCGATGACGATGGAAGCGCTTGTGACAAGTTCAATGACGAGCTTCTACTACTCGTTTTCGCTCTTGCCCCGCGAGATACGGCAAGCGATAACGACGCTCTACTCTTTCTGCCAGACCATTGACCAGATCGTTGATGCGTCCACGCTGATCGCCGATGACGATCGCCAACAGCGCCGAGCAAAACTCCAATGGTGGCGAGAACAAGTAGAAGCAATCTACGGCAGTAGATCCGTCGTGCCGATAGTTCGTCCGCTCGCACATGTTATCGAGCGCTACGCAATCCCAAAGCAATACCTTCTGACCCTTATTGACGGCTGCGAACGGGATCTTTTCCAGCAGCGCTATCCAACGTTTGCTGAGCTGAAGGATTATTGCTATAGCGTTGCGGGGGTTGTTGGGTTGATGAGTATTCACGTGTTCGGCTACCGCTATCCGGAGACCGAAGAGTATGCGGTCAATTTGGGCTATGCGTTGCAGCTAACCAACATTGTCCGTGATGTCCGGGAGGATAAAGAGCGTGGATACATCTATCTTCCGCTGGAAGATTTGGCGCGTTTTCACTATTCGGAAGATGAGCTGATGGCGGAGGTCTATGACGATCGCTTCATCGAGTTGATGCGCTTCCAGGCGCGTCGTGCGCGCTCCTACTATAGCCGCGCACGGGCTGCACTGCACCCCGATGAACGCGCCACGCTCTACCCTGCCGAAATCATGGATGCGATCTACTATCGCTTGCTGGAAAAAATCGAGCTGGGCAATTTCGACGTGTTTCGCCGCCGGTATCGGGTGCGGACCGCGCACAAAATGTGGCTGGCGCTAAAAATTTGGCTGTACGCAAAGATGTTTAGCCGTCGTCAGTAGTTCGTAGTTTTGCGCACGGTTGCATTTGTTTACCGATGCCATGGAACAAACCCTTTCATTTACCGACCAGGAGCGTGCGCAGATTGAGCAGCTCAAGCAGCGCTACCCACACCCGAAAGCCGCACTCATGCCGGTGCTCTGGATGGCACAGAAAAAGTGGGGCTGGCTCTCCGAGGATGTCATGCGTGCCGTCGCCGAGGTGCTCGAACTGCCATACGCACACGTGCTTGGTGTTGCGCGTTTCTACACCATGTACTTCAAAAAGCCGATGGGTAAATACCACATCCAGGTTTGCACCAATGTCTCGTGCATGCTCCGGGGGGGAGATGTGCTCTTCGAGAAGCTCTGCGCTCAGCTCGGCATTGGCCATAACGAATGCACCGCTGATGGGCGCTTCTCGATTGAGGAAGTCGAGTGTATGGGTGCCTGCGGCGGCGCTCCGATGATCGCAATCAACGAAGATTACTACGAAAACGTCACGTTCGAGGACGTCCAGCGGTTGTTAGCCACACTACCATAGGCGCAATCGCGTTCTGCACGTTTGTGCACGAGTTGTTCCCATCAATACTCGGCGTCGTTACACAAAACCCTATGCTTTCCGATCGTGGTGACCGCGCCATCCTTGCTGGTCGAATTCTGCGGATAGCAGTTCTTGCCATCCTGGGTGTGTTTTTGGCGCGGTTGGTGTATCTGCAGGTCATTCGCGGTGCGGAGTATCTCCAACGGAGCGAAACCCAAGCGATCAAACAGCGCGCGAAGATTCCTTCGCGCGGTTGCATGTACGACCGCAATGGCAGGATGATCGTCCGCAACGATCCGGCTTTTAGCATCACGATGACGCCCCACGATGCGGATACGACCACCTTCCCGCTGCTTGCCAAATTGCTGCATATTCCGCTTGCGCAGCTCAAGGCGCTTTACCGTCAATCCTTGTCCTACCGCTTTCAGGAAGTGCCTATTCTGCGCGATGCACCGCTTCCGATTGTCGCTGCCATTGAAGAGCATGCGGCAGCATTGCCCGGCATCGAGATTCGAACTGAAGTCAAACGGCGCTACCTGCTCACTGCACATGCCAGCCACCTGTTCGGCTATCGTGCCATGGTTGACGAGCGCGACCTTGCAACCAAAGGGGACTACTACACGCTCAACGACTACATCGGCAAGACCGGACTGGAAGCAGCCTACGAACCATTCTTGCGCGGTCGTAAGGGAGTGCAATTTGTTGCCGTCAATGCTGCGGGCCAGCCGATCGAGCGATTCAACAACGGTCGCAGCGACATCGAGGCCATCGAGGGTGCAGACCTGTACTTGGGGATTGACGCACTCTTGCAAGAAGTTGCCGAACAGCAGATGGGCAACGATCACGGCGCAATCGTTGTGCTCGATCCGCGCAATGGCGAAGTTCGCGCATTCGTCAGCAAGCCCGATTACGATCTGCATCCGTTGGAAACACCGAGCGCCGGGGAGTACTTTGCCCAGCTTTCCCGTGATCCGAATAAACCGCTGTTCAATCGCGCCATGCAGACAATCTATCCGCCGGGTTCAACCTGGAAAATGCTCATGGCGCTGGCTGCGCTCCACGAAGGACTCATTGACGAACATACCACGATCCACTGTCCGGGCAGCTTTACCTACGGCGGACGGAGTTTCAAGTGCCACGGAGCGCATGGAACGGTGGATGTGCGACGCGCCATCCAAGTTTCCTGCAACGTGTTCTTCTACCGCTTAGGGCAGCGCATTGGGATTGACAACCTCTACAAGTACGGCACAATGTTTGGCTTCGGTCAGCTTACCGGCATTGACATTGCAGGTGAGCGGGCGGGCTTGCTACCATCGCGTCAATGGTTCGAGCGGCGTGGTGTGACCGGTTCCTTGCTCGATGGGCGTATGGTGAACCTTGGGATTGGACAGGGAGAGATTGGAGTCACACCACTGCAAATGGCAGTCTATGTTTCCGCGCTTGCCAACGGCGGAACACTCTACCAGCCCCATGTTGTCAGCGGGATCTACAACAAAGAGACCGGACGCCTGGAAAAAGTTGCCTATGGGAGCATCAAGCTTCCACTCAATCCGCGATTTGTCCGGATCGTTCAGGAGGGGATGTATGCAGTTTGCAACATTCCTGGCGGAACAGCAACCAATGTTCGTGTCGAGGGTGTTGCGGTTTGTGGGAAAACGGGTACGGCACAAAACCCCCACGGCAAAGATCACTCCTGGTTCATTTGCTATGCGCCCGCCGAACAACCGACAATTGCCATGTGTGTGATGGTGGAGAATGCCGGCTTTGGCGCAACTCGTGCAGCACCGATTGCCCGCGCGATCTTGGATGCGTACTTTCATCCGGAGCGATACCGTGACTCAACGGCAACAGCACCAATGGCTGTTGCGCGGTCGGCGGCTCCAACCCATCGCGCTGCACAGTGATGCGCAGCGCGATTGCAGCAGTGGTGCTGCTTGGATTAGGTGCATGCACCGCATCCCATCAGCGCACGACAACACTGCGAGTCTGGCACTTCTGGAGCGAACCGGCTCAAGAGCGTGCGTTTACTGCGCTCATTGAAGCATTCGAACGTACCCACCCCGACATCAGGGTCGAAACAACACCGTTGCAATGGAGCGACGGAAAAGCAAAGCTCCAGATTGCATTCTCCAGTGGCACACCACCGGATGTTGTTCACATCGGTGCTGAATGGGTTGCAGAATTTGCGCCTGTTCTGGCAGATATTCCCGATAGTCTCACCGCGAATCTGTGCCGAGAGTTTTTGCCCATTGGTATGGCGGGGCAACGTCGCGTGGCGGTTCCGTGGACAGTCAATGCACGGGTGTGTTTTGTGCATCACCAATTGAAGCTTCCACCCGAGCCACGCTGGAGCGAGCTTGTGACCCGCCTTCGCAGCTTCCATGCACCACCGCAGCGCTACGGGATCGGACTCTGCAGCAGCGATCCTCACAATGTCCTCAAACGTGTGCTCCCTTGGCTGTGGGCTCTGGGTGCACCATTGCTGACAGTATATCCGTTTTCGGCAACCTGCACCGGGCAGACAGCGGCAGCGCTCGATACGCTTACGGTGTTGGTTGCCTGTGCTGTTGTCGAACCATCGCGATCTCTGGATGCACGCATGCGACGTGGCGAGCTTGGAGTTGTCCTCTCGGGTGTCTGGATGCTTGCTGATTCACTCGTTCTCCGGCAGTACCAGGTTCTGCCTGCACTTCCATCGCGGCCTGGAGTGCGGGGAGAGAGCATCCTCAGCGGCGATTGCTTTGCGGTGGCGCGTTCCTCGATGCATCGAGAGAAAGCCATAGAATTTCTTGCTTACCTGGCTCGGTGGGAGAGTGCTGCCACTTTCTGCCATCGTGTACCCGATGCAGGATTTCCTGCACAACAACCGCCAACGTCGGCAGCGCTCGATAGTCTTCTGCGTCGAGCACCGCAGTGGCGGCATGCGTACGCACAAACACTCCAATCGCGACTGCTTCCGTCGCCGCCGGTCTTTCTCGATGCAGAGTATGCCGTCGAAGAGGCGATCACGGCACTGCTCTATGGGCGTTCCGATGGTGCGCAGACAACACGCATGCTGGCGCAGCGCTTGCGTGCGATCGAGGGCGCGCACCAGTAGTACTCACGCCGACTGCGTGTCTATCTGCGCACGCTGTAGCCGACCACTGAAGTCAACGTACACGGTTTTCCATTCGGTGAAGATGTCGAACACGGTCCAGCCACCCTCGCGGTGTCCGTTGCCGGTGTTCTTGATGCCGCCAAACGGCATGTGTGCTTCGGCTCCAATGGTTGGAGCGTTGATGTAGGTGATGCCCGCCTCGATATCGCGCATGGCAGCAAAGGCATACTCGACCGAACCAGTGTAGATTGCCGACGAAAGCCCGTAGTCTGAATCATTAGCCAGTGCGATTGCATGCTCGAAGGAATCAGCTCGCGCAACCGACAAGACTGGTCCGAAGATTTCCTCCCGCCAAATGCGCATGGTTGGTGTGACGTCGGCGAAGATGGTCGGTTCAACGAAAAATCCATGTTCGAGCTCCCCACGGGTTAGCCGATTACCGCCCGTGATCAGCCGTGCACCCTCAGCCGTACCGATGGCAATGTACCCGAGGATTTTTTCCAACTGCCGCTGGTTGATGACCGGTCCCATTTGTGTTGCAGGATCCAAGCCCGGACCGATGCGCAGCTTGGAGGCGCGTTCGGTGAGCATCTCGAGGAAACGATCATGGATTGGGGCGTGGAGGATCAATCGCGATGTTGCAGTGCAGCGTTGTCCGGTGGTGCCGAACGCACCCCAGAGGACGCCGTCGAGTGCCAGTTCAAGATTGGCATCGTCCATGATGATGACGGCGTTTTTGCCACCCATTTCCAGCGATACTTTCTTGTTGAGTGCTCCGCAGCGCTGGGCAATCTGCTTGCCAGTTGCTGTCGAGCCAGTAAAGGCAATCAGACGGACCGATGGATGCTCGACCAAGGCTGAGCCGGCCTCTGCATTACCGTGAACGACGTTGAACACGCCGGAGGGTATTCCAGCTTCCTGGAGAATCTCAGCGAAGATGTTCGCCGAGTGTGGCGCATCGTCGGATGGTTTCCAGACGATCGTATTGCCGGCAGCCAGTGCAGGGAAGATTTTCCACGATGGCACCGCAATGGGGAAATTCCATGCAGTGATGATGCCGCAAACACCGATAGGCATGCGGAACGAGAGGTTCATTTTGTTGGGCAGCTCGCTCGGTGTGGTGTGACCGAACAGGCGCCGCGTCTCGGTTGCGCTGTAGTAGGCCGTGTCAATTGCTTCTTGGATGTCGCCGCGTGTTTCAAAAAGTGGTTTGCCCATTTCGCGCGTCATGATGGCGGCAAGTTCCTCCTTGCGTCGGTGAAAAATATCGCCCGCACGGCGAATCAGCTCACCGCGCTGTGGTGCAGGGATGCGGCTCCACTGGCCAAATGCATCGGCTGCAGCACGGACAGCACGCTCGAGGTCGGCAGCATCCGAAAGCGGAAATTGACCGATCTCGTCGCGTGTGTCGGCAGGGTTGATATTCGCAAACCAACGGTCATGGTGTGGAGGAACCCACTGTCCGGCAATGTAATTGAGAAAACGCATTGGAATCTATCTGGGATGGTAGAACGACACTGCGAAATTACCAGTTACCTTCAGACCGCTTGGAAAATAGCAACTGCATGCATGCGTCAACCGCTACGGCTCATCCAACCAAGAAATCAATGATCCAACGTTCGTGGTGTCAGATTGCCCCCCATGAAAAACTTTTGTGCGATTACGCCACTGGTGATCAATGGCTCCATGCATTGCTTGCGGGCGCGGACCACGCGGGAACACCATCGAAGGAAGCAGCCGATGCCGTAGAGGCGACCATGGAGCCACTCATCCTCAGCGACGAGCAGCGGGAAGCGTTAGACCGATTGCGCACTGGTGCAGCGGTGGTCATCGGCGGGCAGCAAGTGGGGCATCTCGGCGGGCCGCTCTACACATGGCTCAAAATCGCCTCGATCATTGAGCGTGCGCGTCGCGAGCATGCGGTGCCCATCTTCTGGATCGAGGATAACGACCATGATCGCGCGGAAGCTCAGCGCGTTGGGATGATCAATCAATCCGATCAACTTGCTTTCCTGGACTGCCCGCCAGCAGAACGGTATCCGACACAAACGATCGTTGCTGCCTGTCGCATCGGTCCGCAGATTACCGACCAGCTTGCCGAGCTGGAGCGTTCCCTGGCTACCTTGCCTTTTGCGAAGCAGACCATAGCAGTTCTCCGTCAGTGCTACGGAGTCGGTCGGTTCTGGTCGGAAGCGTTCATGGAATGGCATCAGCAATTCTGGGCTCACCACGGACTGCTCTTTGTTCGGTCGTCAATACTGCGGCAGCTCGGCGCCATGAAGCTGCTCCTTACCCACGAGCTTTGTAACGTTGGACAGTTGGCGCAGTGTGTACGGGAGCAAACGGCAGAACTGATCGCACGTGGCTACCGTGCACAACTCGACGTTTCGACTGTCAATGCGTTCTACCATCAGGGCTGGCGGCGGTATCGGATCCAAGCCGAATCCGAGAGTAGCTTCACCGCAGGGCAGTATCGGTTCAATGCCGGACAGCTACTTGATGAACTCGACCAGCATCCAGAACATTTTTCGCCGAGTGCGGCGCTCCGTCCACTTGTGCAGGATGCACTCTTTGCGCCAAAGGTGAGCATTGTCGGACCAGCAGAACTGCAGTATCACGCACAATTGCGCAGCGCATACTCTCAGTGGGGGATTCGTCCGCCGTCGTTGATGCTGCGCCATTCAGCGACATTTGTGCCGGAGCGTGTGATACGGCTGCTCCACAAGCACGGCGACCAGATGGAACGGTTTTTCGATCCACAGGACCGGTTTGATCGCTGGGTCGCTGAGATTCTCGATCGCAGTGGAGTGCTCGCACAGGTTGATACTGCTGCTACCTCGATAGCCGACATCATGGCCTCCCTCGAACGCGCAGCAGAGCAAGACGATCCCACACTTGGGCGTGCTGTTGCTGCCACCGGGCATCGCTTCGGAGTACAGTTAGAACGCCTTCACGGAAAGCTTCGCCATGCCCTTCGCCGCCAGAGAGAGCAGCAGCTCTCGCGCTTGCTTGCTGCACGGACACACCTTTTTCCCGGTGGCAGACTACAGGAACGCGTCGTTGCGCCGATATACTGGGTGTGCACGGTCGGCATACGGCAATGGAGCGATGTGTTGCTTGCGCTCGCAAAAGAGTCAAACCACACGCACTATATTGCAACGCCGAACGAGCTGCTCTCGCGTGTCGTTGGCACGCAAGTTGTACAATGATGCTTGTGACGATTGTTGAATCACTACTTCCAAGTGCACGATGGAAAAGCCGTTCGTCTTAGTCGTTGACGACAACCGCATCACCACCAAGCTGCTGCGGCGGTATCTGGAATCGAATGGCTTCGAAGCAGCCGAAGCATACGATGGCGTTGAGTGCCTGGAGAAAATCGCCCAACGGATGCCCGATGCCATTGTCCTCGATGTGATGATGCCGCGGATGGATGGGTACGAAACAGTTCGTCGCATCCGTGAAAATCCGACGACGGCTAAGGTGCCCGTCGTCATAGTCACAGCGCTCAATGACGTTGCCAACCAACTCAAGGCAATTGAAAGTGGTGCCGATGACTTTTTGAGTAAGCCCATCGAAGAAAAACTCCTGATTGCTAAGGTTCGGTTACTGACCTCGCTCAACATCCAACGTCGGAAAGCAGAAGAGCTGGAACGGCAACTGGCGGAAACATCAAGCGCATCGTCGTAAAGGCAGCGACGGTGGCACCTCCGAAGGAGGGGTATTCACTGTGAGCAGTCGGGCTGATTGGGGAAGATGTCGTAATTTGCTGCTGGCTGCTGCCGACGATGGCAGCAGGTAGTTGCCGTAGTACAGATCGTAGTACAGATCCCAGTAGTCCCACTATGCATGTTGTCTGGACTCGGTGCGCATTGGCACTGGTGATAGTGATTCCCTTTGCATGTGCGCAGCTCAAGCAGATTTCCGATACGCTGACGAACCTCCAGCGTCTTCAGTTCAAGCTGGGGACGGTCCACGGTTTTCGGTTGGCGGGGGTGGATATTTCCACCAAAGCATCGGCGAACGACTTCAGTCCCATTGGGGACGGTTTGAAGCTGCTCGATGCCTTCCGCTCGAGGAAACTACCTGCAGATTTTGTCCTCGATCTCCAGGTCCGTAATCCCAACGATGGTTCGCCGGGTCGAAGTGCCGTACCTGCAACGCTGGCAGGGCTTGAATTTCGCCTGCTCATTGATGACCAACCCACCATAACCGGCATGCTCGATCGCGAAGTGGAAATCCCCGCCACCGGAACAGAGACGACTGTGCCGATTCGCATATCGTTGGATTTGTACGAATTTTTTGGATCGCGCGGCTACGACAAGTTGATCGAGTTAGCGCTCGCCATTGGTGGAAAGAACGGTTCTGCCAGCCGACTCAAGCTCGACGCCAAGCCCACGGTTCGCACCAAATTCGGATTGATGAGCTATCCTGGGCGCATCACCATTGTTGATCGTGAGTTTCGTAACTGACACTGCGTACCATCAGAAGCGATGAGTGAGGATAGTTCGCTACCTATTGTGCTAACCATTGCTGCGTGGATTGGTGGCGCCGTTGCGTTGGTGATTTCATTCATGCGGGCGGTGATTGCCTCGGTATCGGCAGCAGTGTTGGAGGAATTGCACGCACTCCATACCGCGCTTCTTGATCGCATCTACGATGCCCGGCGCTTAGGATCGGTCGAACGCACCGTTCTGATGGTGCTGGACGTGTTCAGCATCGCCTTGGTTGCTGCAAGTGTGGCTGCTCTAATTGTGCGGTGGTACGAAAGCAGTGTGGTGGTCATGGCTTGGCTTGGAGTGTTGGTTGGGGGCATCGTCTTTGGAAAAGCACTCGTCCATATGGCCGGCGATGTGCTTGCTGATCGCATGATCCTCACCGTTGCGCGTTGGTTAGCGTGGCTGATGCGAATCGGGTATCCACTGGCACGCCTGGTCGAATGGTCGCTGCACATGCTCCACCGCGACAGCCAGAGCCAGGAAGAAGCACGTGAATATGTCGCCGAAGAGCTTTCGGCAATTATGGAAGAAGCTGTCGAGGAAGGAACGCTCCACGAAGGCGAGGTGCGCATCCTGCAAAACATCATGCGCGTCCGCGACGTCCACGTCGAAGATGTGATGACACCGCGCAACGTTATCGCCGGACTGCCTGCAGAGATGACCATTGCAGACGCAGCACAGTTGCCCGAGTTGCAGACGTACTCCCGATTGCCGGTCTGGGAAGGCTCGAATATGGACAACATCATCGGGTACGTTCTCTCGCGGGATGTGCTCGTCCGCGCCCTCAGCGGTGATTCCGCAGCACCGGTGCGAACACTGGTTCGCCAGGTCGTCTTCATCCCAGAAAACGTGGGGCTTGATCGTGCACTCGAGGAGTTCCTCAAACGGCGACAGCACCTGTTCATCGTCGTGGATGAATATGGCGGCGTCGAAGGACTCCTCACGCTCGAGGACGTTGTCGAAACAATTCTCGGCGCGGAGATCGTTGATGAAGCTGACCGGATCGTTGACCTGCGTCAATTTGCCCAGCAGCAGCGTGATCGTCGGATTGCGCAGCAGAATCCAGCATCGGTAGTCGGACAATCGGACGCCACCCAGTGAAGCAACTTTGGTCCCCCTGGCGGTCGCAATACATACATTCGCTTTCGACAGAGCAGAGCGATGGCGGCTGTTTTCTCTGCCATGCTGTGCAAAGTCCGCCGGCAGATGATGCTGCCAATTACGTCGTGTTTCGAAATACGCTCTGCTTTGTGATCATGAATCGCTATCCCTACAACAGCGGCCATCTTCTGGTTGCACCGTACCGACATATTGGCGACCTGACCGCGCTCGATAGGGCAGAATCACACGCACTCATCGAGACTGTGCAGCTTGCCATTGAGGTTTTGCGCCAGACGCACACACCACACGGCTTCAATGTGGGTACCAATCTCGGTCGGACAGCAGGTGCTGGATTGCCCGATCATGTGCATGTGCATATCGTCCCTCGATGGAACGGGGATACGAACTTCATGCCGATACTGGCAGAGGTCAAGGTGATCTCGGAATTCCTCGTCGAAGAGCAACGCAAACTCTCGGAAGCATTTCGGCATGCGGTTTCCCAGCGACCCACGCGTGATTAGTCCCCGGCGGCGCTTGAGTCAGAACTTCTTGGTCAATCCCACCATTGCAGCGCGCATTGCTGCTGCAGTAGAGGCACAACCGGGCGACGTTGTCATCGAGATCGGTGCGGGGACGGGTGCACTCACGCAGCACTTGCTGGCTTTGCCCGTGCAGGAAGTGATTGCAATCGAAGTCGATCGGCGCGCGATCGAGCAATTGCAGAAAGCGTTTTCCGGTTGCCCAACGCTTCGCATCGTCGAGGCAAACGTGCTCGATCTGCGGCTGGAGGGGCTTGGCATCGTGCGCACGATGCCAGCGCGAGTTGTTGGCAACATTCCCTACCACCTAACCGGACCAATCCTCTTCTGGCTCTACGAGCAAGCGGAATCGTTGCGGCGCATTGTTCTCATGGTACAAAAGGAAGTTGCTACTCGAATCGTTGCCAGACCAGGGACGAAGGCCTACGGCATCCTTTCGGTCGCCACTGCCTTGATCGCTACGCAAGCGCGTATCCTGTTCGACGTTCCGCCGGGGGCATTCTATCCTCAGCCACAGGTAACGTCGGCTGTTGTTGCAATCGAATGCAACGGTTCCTCCCTTGTTGACCCACAGCATGCCCAGACGATGGCTCTTACCAAAGTAGCGTTCAATCAGCGCCGAAAGAAGCTTCGCAACGCACTGGCGCGTTTTCTTCAACAGCACTGCGGAACGCAGTGGGAGCAGCTTGCAGCGTTGCCGGTCATGGGTCGTCGGGCTGAAGAACTTTCGCCCCAGGAATTGGCGGCGCTGGCATCGGATGTGTATCGTTTTGCCAAATCGGAATGGCAACCATGAACCCACTGGCCGCATCCACCCGGCGCGACCAACTGCGCTTGCGGGGAGTCCTATCGGCGCTCGATTGGTACACGCTCGGTATCATGGCAGTGTACTCGCTGCTGGCGATAGCGTTCTATCCGCTTATTCCCAAGGCGACAAGCATCCTCATCACGAACGCACTGTTTGCAGTTGCTATCATTGCCATGGCGTGGCTGGGGCAGATGCTGCCCTACCGCGGTCTTCGCTTGCTGCGGTTCTTCTACGTTATTCCGATGGTGTATCCGATGTATCAGCAAAGCCAGCAACTGGTCCCATCCCTGCACCCGCATGATTACGATGCACTTCTGATCGAACTGGATCGAATGCTCTTCGGAGTGGACCCGACGCACTGGATCATGCGCTTTGCACATCCAGTCCTTACCGAGTATCTGCAAGTGTGCTATGTGTCGTTCTATTTGCTGCCGATTGTCGTCGCGCTGAGCTTCTTTCTGCAAGGTCGAGCGCTTACGATGCTCCGCTTTGGTCGCATGATTGTGTTCGGGTTCTATGTCTCGTACTTGGCGTACTTTGCACTGCCGGCGATTGGCCCACGGTTTACGCTTCATGATTTTGCGCGACTCGACCAGGAGTTGCCGGGCTTGGTGCTGACCCCGATTCTGCGCTCACTAGTCAACGAGGGCGGGGGAATTGAACCTGGCGAGCCCCATCCCGAACGCGTTGTCAATCGTGATTGCTTCCCAAGTGGGCATACGATGATGACGTTGCTAACGATCGTGCTAGCTTGGCGCTATCGCAGCACTGTGCGAATACCGATAACGGTGGTGGGTGTCAGCTTGATCGTTGCGACCGTGTACTTGCGTTACCATTACGTGGTAGATTTAATTGCCGGTGCTGCATGTGCGGTGGCGATGCTTGTAATTGAGCCGCGCGTCTATCGCTGGCTTGTCGAGTGTGGCATCGCAGCACCCGATGAGAGCACCATTCGGCAGATGCCAGCACCAGAGCCACCGCTTACGCCCAGCATTACCACCACCATGGAGCATGAGTAGCTCTTTGCGGAGCGTACTTTTGCAGGTGAGGACTATCACGACACACCCGCGATGACCTGTCCACTAACCTTGCACGATGTCGAGAAAATTGCTGCTGTGCTGGATGGTAAGCTCGCCCACGAAGACCGCGCCTGGGCAATCGAGCAGCGCTCTGCATCTGGGACTCTCGAACAGCTCCTGACGATTGCTCCACAGGTAACTACCCCCAGCGGCGAAATAACCCTCATCACAGTGCAATCGCGACAAGGATTCCAGCAGCTCTACGGATGCACGCATTGGTTAGTCATTGAACCGGATGAGGTGCTCTTCGTTGCGCGTGGGCAGCAATGCGCCTCGTGTCTGCTGGTAGGTCGGCAACGAACGTGTACGCTGTATGCCGATATTCCACTGGAGCTGTTGCGTGCCCCGCTCGATGGACTTGACCCCTCCTTGCTCCTTGCAGTCATGCAGCTATCGCTTGCCGAGCACTTGCTGGTGGTTGATGCCGATGGAAACGCGTGATTTTGTGCTCCCCGATGCTGTGTTGGTCCGCGGGTACAATGTCCATGTGGACTGCGTTCACGATGCCAGATGGCTACCACGAACTATTCTCCGCCGCGCAGTAGAGACTGTTCTCTGTGGCGAAAACGTCCGTGATGCACGGATTGGGATTGTGCTCTGCGACGATACGATGATTCGCATGGTCAATGTGCGCTACCTGGGGCATGATTGGACGACCGACGTCATTACCTTTCCACTGAACACCGATCCGATAGAAGGCGAGATCTACATCAGCGTTGATACCGCTCGGCGGCAGGCGGCCGAAGCTGGTGTCTCCCTGCGGAATGAACTTGTTCGGTTGGTTGTTCACGGCGTGCTTCACCTTCTCGGCTACGACGATCGCACCAAAGCGCAGCGTCAACAGATGCATGCTCGTCAGGAAAAATACGTCGAGCATATACTGCATAGCTAAGCAATTGCGTCCTATGGCGTGGAACGCTCGCCCTTGTTCAATGGCCCCGTAGTTCAGCTGGATAGAACACAGGTTTCCTAAACCTGGTGTCGGAGGTTCGAGTCCTCTCGGGGCTACGCAGCGGTGTCAGGCTCGAAACGGTAGTGTGCCACTTTGATTTCGATCTCTGCTCCTGGCTCATAAAGGGCGGTATGTTCCGGTGCAGGACGAACTATTTTGACCTGTGCCCAGCATCCTCCGCGGAACGAAGTAACCGTTGCTGTGAACACGTATTGCTCGCCCAAGTACCAGCGGTAGGTGTCCCCGGGAGTCGGGCGATCTTGTTTGGCAATGATTTCGTGGTAGTGTGGAATATCGCGTGTCGGCATTGCTCGTGTGTGGAGTAGTTACTCTTCGGTCAGAGAAACGAATTGCCGACGGAATTATTCGCAACACAGCGACCACCGATCCATACTTCCGCGACGCGATTGGTTCCGAAATGATAGACCAGATCGGCAATCGAGGGTGAGTCCAGGATGAGAAAATCAGCATACTTGCCCACCTGAATGCTGCCAACATCCTGTTCGAGCAGGAGAGCTGCTGCGCCGTGGGCTGTTGCTGCCGTGACAGCTTCTTCGATGGTCATTCCGCCAAGCTGGACCGCAAGCGAGAGCACCATTTGTATGTTTTCGGTCAGACAGGAGCCTGGGTTGCAGTCGGTCGCAAGTGCAACCGTGGCGCCTGCATCAATCAATGCACGTGCGGGAGGCATCGGAAGCCGAAGGGTGTAGGCGGTGCCCGGTAGGAGCGTTGCAACCGTCCGCCAGCGGGCGAACTCTGGTATCATAGCTGGATTGATATGCAGCAGGTGGTCAGCACTGGCTGCGCCAACGGCAATGGCAACTGCTGCTGCTCCCACGTCGGCAAATTCATCGGCATGAATCTTGGGTTGCAAGCCCCAATCCAACCCTGCGGTCAAGATGCGTTCCGCTTCGGCAGCGGTAAAGTAGCCCTCGTCGGCAAACACATCACAAAACCGTGCAAGACCAGCCCGTCCAACTTCCGGTATCAGTTCGGTGCACAGCATAGCAATGTAGTCGTCGCGTCGCTGGGCAAACTCCGGTGGCACCGCATGGGCACCGAGTAGCGTTGCGACGATGCGAACGGGAAGTGTTGCTGCAAGCTGGGCAATAACACGGAGCATCTTCAGCTCGCTCTCGACCGAGAGTCCGTAGCCAGTTTTGATTTCGAGTGTCGTTGTGCCGTGCCGGAGTGCAGAGAACACCAGTTGACGCGCTGCGGTGTAGAGCTCTTCTTCTGATGCTGCTCTGGTGGCCCGAACTGTTGCCATGATGCCACCACCGCGCGCAGCAATCTGCTGGTAGCTGACGCCCCGGATTCGCTGGGAGAATTCATCGGCACGGTTTCCGGCGAAGACCATGTGTGTATGGGAGTCCACAAATCCCGGCATGACCGCGCGCCCACGGCAGTCGTACCGTTCGATCGAACGATCCCGGAAGAGTCGGTCGGCCTGGGCTTGGGTGCCGATCCAGATGATTCGCTCTTCGACCAGCATCGCTGCATTGGAAATAATGCCAAGCTGACCCATACTTGCTCCCGTCTTGCGCCCGCTCTGTGGTGTGTGGACCGTTACCAGCTCGGAAATGTTAGTCAACAGCAGACTCATAGCCAGCGATCCATGCCGTGAGAACGAAGGTACTCGACGATCTGCCGTACGTGTTGAACTCTATCTTGTGGGCACACCAAGATCACATCGTCGGTGACAACGGCGACAAGATTCTCCAGTCCAAGCCCACAGAGCAGGCGCGATGAGTCGGCGTAGTTTGCCAGCGTCGTGCCCGTACAGTCGAGTGCGACGGTGGTTCCGATACGCACATTGCCCTGCATATCTGGGTGTGCAATGCGCGCCAATGCATCCCAGGAACCGAGATCATCCCAATCGAACGTTGCGGCGAACACGGCAATAGCCGGCGTGCGTTCCATGAGCGCGTAATCAATCGAAACGTTCGGTAAGTCGCCAAAGCATCGGGAGAGAGCATCGTGGTCGCCGCGTTCCAATGCTTGTCGAAGAGGTGCAAGTGCCGATCCGAAGGGTGGTGCGTGCTCGGCAAGTTGCGCCGTGAAGACGTCCAGGCGATACACGAACATGCCGCTATTCCAGCGGAAAGATCCACTGGCCAGAAACTCTTCGGCAGTTGCGCGGTCGGGTTTTTCTCGAAAAGATCGAACGCGGTAGAAACCCTCCCCGAGTGGCTCCCCCAGCTCGATGTAACCGTAGCCAGTTTCGGGTCGAGTCGGTTGAATGCCAAAGGTTACAATCAACCCGTGCGATTGGGCAACGTCGAACGCTGCAGAAAGCGCAGCAGCAAAGCGATCGGTATCGCCGATGTAGTGATCTGCTGGCAATGCAGCAACGGTAGCGTTCTGGTCTCGAGTGCTGATGAGCGCAGCACCGAGCGTGAGGCATCCAGCAGTGTTGCGCTTGGCAGGTTCAGCGATGATGTTCGATGGTGGAATCTGGGGGTGCAGCACGTCGGCAATTGCTTGCTGGAGTGAAGCGCTGGTGATGATCAGGATGTGTTCGGCTGGTAGAACCTGGAGGCATCGTTCCACGGCGTGTTCGATGAGCGTTTTTCCATTGCCCAGAAGAGGCAGCAGTTGCTTGGGACGCTGTTGGCGACTTAGCGGGAAAAAACGCTCCCCGCTGCCGCCTGCCATGATGATTGCGTAGCGGTTCACAGGGTAACTCCGGAAGTAGATGGTTGCTTACGGGATAATTGCCCGTGGTGGTGGAGATATTCAGCAATTTGGACAGCATTCGTTGCCGCACCTTTCCGCACGTTATCGGCGACGACCCACATCAGAATCGCCCGCGGATCGAAGTGATCGCGTCGCATGCGCCCAATCCATACTTGGTCACTGCCGGCGACCGATTGGGGCGTGGGATAGTCCTCCTGGCAAACAGCGATGCTCGGATGCTGCTGGTAGGCTGCCGTCAACGCTGGGAGGTCAACCGGATGCTGGCATTGCACCCAGACCGCTTCTGCGTGGGATCGGAAAAAGGGAAGGCGGACACAGGTGGCAGCAACTGCCAGATTAGGCAATTCGAGAATGCGGAGCAGTTCAGTCATGACTTTCCGTTCTTCCTGGCTCCATCCATCGTTGCCGATGGGGTGGAAGACAGCATTGTGTGCGAGTGGATGCGAACTGATGCGGACGGAAGGCTCCTGCCCGCAGAGCTCGGCGCTGAGTTGATCAAGCCCGCGTTGACCAGCGCCGCTGACGGATTGATATGTTGCCACAACGACGCGTTCAAGTCCGAACAGATCCGCGATTGGTTTGAGTGCAACGGCAAGCTGAATCGTCGAGCAATTCGGGTTGGCGATAATGCCCTGGTGCTCAAGGGCGCGATGACCGTTCACCTCGGGTACGACAAGCGGCGCGGTAGGATCGGCACGCCAGGCACTGGAGTTATCAACGACGGCGGCACCTGCAGCAGCAAAGAGTGGTGCGTACTGCAGGCTCACCGTCGCACCGGCGGAAAAAAACACCACATCATACCCGATCTCAACAGCAGATGGGGTGAGTTCGTGCACGGGTACTGCTTGGCCGTGCCACTTCAGTGTGGACCCTGCCGAGCGCGCCGATGCGTAGAGCCCAAGCTCAGCAACCGGGAATGCGCGTTCGGCAAGGACGTCTAGCAGCGTGCGCCCAACTAATCCGGTCGCGCCGACGATGCCAATACGGTAGCTCATGGTTGCAATGCGCGGAATGAACATCGAATGCAAGATAACATGGACATGGTAGGTTGGGAATGGCTGCGATGGCGCTATTTTTGCTTGCGCCCGCGCTCATAGCTCAGCTGGATAGAGCAACAGCCTTCTAAGCTGTGGGTCGCAGGTTCGAGTCCTGCTGGGCGCGCTGCCGGCTTGTTCCACCACTTTGGGAGCGTTCCAATGGATCGCCACATTGTTGCAGAAACAGTGACCGAGCGCGGTCTTGAGTACATGGCAGGCTTCGGGAACGAATTCATCAGCGAAGCGTTGCCCGGTGCAATACACCCAAAGATGAATTCACCCCAAAAAGTGCCCTACGGTCTCTACGTTGAGCAAGTTAGCGGCACGCCGTTTACTGCTCCGCGTGTGGTCAATCGCCGAACCTGGATGCACCGTATTCGACCGTCGGTTGTGCACAAGCCCTTCGAGTTGATTGACGACGGGCTGATTCGCTCAACGCCGTTCGATGAAGTGCCGCCAACGCCGAACCAGCTCCGATGGAGTCCGCTCCCGATCCCTGAAGAGCCCACCGATTTCGTGCGTGGCATCGTCACGCTCGGTGGCTGCGGGAACCTCGCCATGCATAGCGGGTTGGCTGTCCATGTCTTTGCTTGCAACCAAGACATGGAAGACCGCTTTTTCTACAATGCCGATGGGGAGATGTTGATCGTACCCCAGCAGGGGGGTCTTCGAGTGCACACCGAACTGGGCATCCTCGATGTTCAGCCTGGCGAGATTGTGGTGATCCCACGTGGTATCAAGTTCCGCGTCGTGCTGCCCGAAGGTAGTGCCCGAGGCTACATCTGCGAGAACTATGGGCCGTACTTCCGCTTGCCTGATCTGGGACCGATTGGCGCCAATGGTTTGGCGTACCCACGACACTTCCTTGCTCCCGTTGCTGCCTACGAAGATCGCGAAGGCTCCTTTGAGGTCATTGCCAAATTTCAAGGACACCTGTGGGCCTCGGTCATTGACCATTCGCCGCTGAACGTGGTGGCTTGGCATGGAAACTATGTCCCTTACAAGTACGACCTGACCAAGTTCCAGTGCATCAACACCGTCTCGTTTGACCATCCTGATCCGAGCATTTACTGCGTGCTGACTGCACCGAGCGAAATGCCGGGAACAGCCAATTGCGATTTTGTCATCTTCCCCGACCGATGGATGGTTGCCGAGGATACCTTCCGTCCACCCTGGTTCCACCGTAACTTCATGAGCGAGTTCATGGGATTGATTTGGGGTGTCTATGATGCCAAGGAGGAAGGCTTTGTCCCCGGTGGTTGCAGCCTCCACAACTGTATGAGCGGACATGGCCCGGATGCATCCACGTACGAAAAAGCCACTGCTGCCGAGCTGAAACCGGTCAAGCAGCAGAATACGCTTGCCTTCATGTTCGAATCCCGCTTTGCAATTCGCACAACCAAGTTTGCGATAGAAACTGCCGCGCTCCAGCGTGACTACTACGAGTGCTGGCAAGGTCTCAAGCCGCGGTTCAGTGCGCGGCAAGTCAACGGCTCGCAGAACTAAATCGTTCGATGACGGACACTATCGGCGGCGGGAACGAACACTGGAGTGTTCACCCGCCGCTGGTAGTATGGCCGATGGGCAAAGCGCAGCAATCACGCATCGGTCGCAGTGCGGTTTGCGGGCGGTACACACTTTTCTGCCATGCGTGATAAAGAGCCTGCCAATGTCATTCCAGCGATCTTCTGGTGTGATTGCCATCAGGGTGTGCTCGATTGCGACCGGATCGGTAGTGTGGACAAACCCCAGTCGGTTCGAAAGGCGCGCGACGTGGGTGTCCACGGTGATTGCCTGCTGGCCGAATGCTTGACTCAGGATGACGTTCGCGGTTTTCCGACCAACGCCAGGCAGCGTGACCAACTCCTCACGCGTAGCAGGAACGACACCACCGAATCGCTCCAAGAGTTCGCGGCAGCAGGCGTGGATGTTGCGTGCTTTGGCGTTGTAGTAGCCGGTCGGTTTGATGTCGCGTGCTAACTCGTCAACCGACGCAGCGGCGAATGCTGCAGGGGTTGGGTACTTGGCAAAGAGCGCAGGGGTGATGCTGTTGACACGTTCGTCGGTACATTGCGCCGATAAGATTGTTGCGATGAGCAATTGAAACGGAGAGGTAAAGTGCAAGCCTTCGAATTGCCCCGGGTACTCGGCATCGAGTCGGTCGAGAATTGCAACCATTCGCTGTTGTGCATGTTGGGTTGTTTCTATCGTTGCGTGTCGCGGCATAGGTGATGATTCAAGTTTTTGAATTCGGCACCGACAAATTACAAAGCCGCACGCAGGGATCCGCACGCGGTCGGAACAGATTCAGGGAAGAGCACTCGTGGTGAAGTGTCATTGTCCAGTCCAGATGCTATGGCATGCCTGCGACGCATTGCATGGTTGTTGTTCTTTACTGCGCTGACGGCTCTCGGTGGTGTTCGACCAAATTCCCTGCAGCCACCCCAGCAACTCATTGCCAGCTATAACGACGAACAGAGCGCTACTCTTCGATGGGAAGCGGTACCCGGCGCACGACTCTACCGCTTCCAGATTTCCGAGCAGCGCGATTTTACAACGATTCGGACCGACGCCCTCTTGTTGCCGAGCAAGTCGTGGATCCGTGCGACGATTGCAGGGCTGGAACCAGGCAAAATGTACTGGTGGCGGGTTCAAGCCATCGGAAACAGTGGGGAAAGTGCGTGGAGTTTGCCGGTCCGACTATCCACGAATGGGGAGATGGTTGGTGTGCCGGTCGAACGGTTGCCTGCTGATCGGAGTGTCCTTGCATTCTGCAGCGTACTCCGCTTCAGTTGGCGTGCGTGCGACGGAGCGACTTCGTATCGGCTGCAGCTCTCGCCAAGTCCGACCTTCGACCGTCAGGTCATCGAGCGAGAATCTGTCGAACCCTACGCAGAAGTTGTTGAGCTTGTCGGTGGCAGAGGTTACTATTGGCGTGTGCAGGCACGGCGTGGTTCGGAAAGTGGGCAATGGTCGCCGGTGCAGCAGTTCACGCTGCTCTCGCTTGCCAACATTGCTGATGCTGCACCATCTGTCAAGGAATCGCAGCGACTCCGCCTTCTGAAATCCGATGATCCCGTGCCTGTTGAACTGGTACCTAATCCTGTTGCCGATGTCCTAACCGTTCGCACTCCACCACTTCACGAGGGAGGAAGCATTACGCTCTTCGATGTCGTTGGACGGCAAATGCTGCGCATGCCAGTTGCAGGTGTCGAGCAAGCACAGATCCCCGTCGGACAACTTCCTGCGGGTTCCTACACCATCGTCATCACAACGAGCCAGTACCAATGGGTTGGCACCGTCGAGGTGCTTCGCTAAGTGCTGATGGTAGAGGTTCGCAGCTTGGCAATGTCTTCGATCTTGCGAAGGACCTTACCATTGGCATCAATCTCGTAAGCGAAAGGAACGCCCGTTGGAATGTTGGTTTCGATAATCTGCTCGGGTGATAGTTGCTCTAACTCCATTACCAGTGCCCGGAGGGAGTTGCCATGGGCAACAACGAGCACGTTTTTGCCTTCTTGGAGAATGGGCAGGATGTGTGTTCGGTAGTAAGGCAGCACTCGCTCTTGCGTCATTTTGAGTGATTCGCCATTCGGAGGAGCCACATCGTAACTCCGCCGCCAGAGTTTGAATTGATGCTCGCCATAGGTGCGGGCAACCTCGTCTTTGTTGAGCCCTTGCAAATCGCCGTAGTGGCGTTCGTTGAGGGCAGCATCCTTGATCAGGGGAAGATGGGATTTGCCGGCGGTATCGAGGGCAATCTCTGCCGTTCGGATGGCGCGGCGGAGCGAGGAGGTGAACACCGCGTCAATGGGCACCGATCGGAGGAGTTCTCCGGCTTGACGTGCTTCCTGCTCGCCACGGTCGGAGAGGTCCACATCAATCCAGCCGGTGAAGCGATTCTCTTTGTTCCATTGCGACTCGCCGTGACGCAGGAGAATGAGGAGTGCCATTGGGTCATGCAGGAGGTAATGGTTCAACGGGAGTTCATTGCAGCTCGCACGTCCACGACATCACACAGCCACTGGCGCGAAGCGTTGCCCACGCACTGCAGTACTTCTGCTCGGAGAGCTCGATTGCGCGGCGTAGCTGCTGTTCGGAGGCATTCGGGCTCGAGAGAACAAAATGAAGGTGTATCCGGGTGAACACGCGAGGATGTTCCTCTGCTCGTTCTGCGCGAGCCTGGGCTCGGAAGTGTGTGATATCGGCGCGCTGCTTGCGCAAGATACTGACAATGTCCATCGCGGCGCATGCTGGTACGGATGCTAAGAGCAGTTGCATCGGAGATGGGCCAGCAGGAGTTGGGGTGTGGGCATCAATCGCGAACGTAACGTTGCCAGCAGTGGCACGGAGGTGGTAACCATCAACGAGTTCGAGTTCAAGCTCCATCTGCATGCCTTAGAGTGGTTTCCGGAACATGAGAAGCTGCTCGCGACCGGCGCGTGCGGGGTGAGATTCCAATGGGACTTCGTTGGCGATGAGTACCAGACCCGCTGTTTCGAAGTGTGTACGGATTTCGTCTATGCGGACCGTGTAGGGCGGTTGTGTCCGCTCGATCTCGTCGAGTGGGAAAAACAGTCCTGCGACGATTCCGTTCGGTTTGAGAAGTGCCGAGACTGCGTGAGCGTATTCTTGCCGTCGTGTCGGATTGATCGCACAGTAGCACGTGTACTCGAGCACAACGTCGAATGCTGCAGGGCGGTGGGTGGGAAGAGCGAAGACATCCATGCAGAGGGTCTGGACCTCGATGCCGAGCAAATGTGCATTCTGTTTGAGAACTTCGAGCGGCTCCGGGGCGAAATCAACGGCGGTGACCGCATAGCCACGCTGTGCCAGCAGCAGTGCATCATGCCCATACCCACAGCCAGGAATGACAACATGGGGTCGGTACTGTGCCGTTGGCTTGGGAAAGTCGAGCCGCTCTACCAGCGCTGCGAAGGCAGGCGTTGGATTCCCTAAGTCCCAGGGAGTGTCACCGCGCTGGTAGCGTTCGGACCAATAGTGTGGAGAGCTAACGTCGGTGGTGCCGTAGTCGCACTGCATAGGGCTGGAAGCGAGGTATCTTTGCCGATGGCAAACTACGAGCAATTGCGATGGATATTGTAGCCAAGTACCTCGACCCACGTCTGGCTTCGCAGCTTGCAACGATGGAACTGCGGGCGCGCCTGATTGTGGAGGGGTTTCTCACTGGCTTGCATCGCTCGCCGTTCCACGGCTTTAGTGCAGAGTTCTCCGAGCACCGTGCCTACCATCCGGGAGATGACTTGCGACACCTGGATTGGAAAGTGCTCGGACGGACCGACCGGTACTACGTCAAGCAGTTCGAGGAAGAAACCAACCTCCGTGCCGTCATTGCTGTTGACCATAGTGCCTCGATGGCGTATGCATCCGAAGGGATGGTGTCGAAGTTTACCTATGCGACCTATCTTGCAGCAGCGCTGGCATATCTGGCGATGCTCCAGAAGGACGCAGTGGGATTGGCGCTCTATGACCAGTCGCTCCGGACGTACTATCCACCCCGTGCGCGACGCTCGTACATTGGCGAGTTACTTGCTGCGCTCGATCGCACGCAGCCATCCCAACAAACCAACACCGCAGGCTCGTTGGAGGCCCTTGCCGAGCGCTTGCACCGCCGCAGTTTGGTGATCGTCATCAGCGATTTTTTCGATGACCTTGAGCAGGTGGCAACCAGTCTCAAACACTTTCGGCATGATCACCATGAGGTTATTGCCGTACAGGTGCTCGATCGTCGCGAGCTTGATTTTCGCTTTGGTATTGCAGCGACTTTCCGCGATATGGAAACCGGTGAGGAAATGATCACCCAGCCACTCCAGGTGCGGACCTCATATGCAACAGCGGTGGAGCAGTTCATCGAAACGCTCCGAGCGCACTGCTATGCAGCCAATATTGACTACGTCCACGCAATCACCGATCAGCCCTTTGATCGGATTCTGCGCGAATACCTTGTCCGACGACATCGAGTGCGGTAAGTGATGCGGATTTCGATTCGGACGGCGGCGTTTTCTCTGCTGTTGAGTTTGATGCTCTGGGTGTTTGTCACACTCCAAGCGGAGTACGAAGTGACAGCGCCGATCTCCCTCGATCTGCAATTGCCAGCCGATCGTTCGCTCCGATCGCCCTTGCCAGCGGAGCTGTACGTCAAGCTTCGCGGTTCCGGATGGAACTTGCTCAATGTTTTGTATCTGGACCGTTCAACCCGCATCGTTGTTGATCTTCCTCGCGATCAGCGACACGGCACGCTCAGCCAAGCCGAGCTGCGAGCAGGGTTTCGCTCCCCTGTACCCCTCCGCCTTGTCAGTATCGAACCATCAGCGATGGATTACGAGCTCGACATTGTCGCACAAAAGAAAGTGCGCGTCCAACCGCACGTTGAACTTGGGGCTGCCGATGGGTACGTGTTGACTCGATCGCTGGTGATTGTGCCGGATTCGGTTGTCATCGTTGGCTCACAGACAGTAGTGGATACGATTCAGCGATGGCGCACAGCCTCCGTGCGGCGGACGGATTTGCGCAAGAGCATCGTCGAGCTTGTCCCGATGGAACGGTCGCCGATTGTGCGGGTGCTACCGGAAAAGGTTCTCATCAAGGGTGTAGTGCAGCCCCTGGCCGAGGTGACCTACTACGATGTTCCTGTTCGCATCGAAGCGCAGCTCCCTCCTGATGCCGAGATTCTCCCTCCGATGGTAACGGTCATCATTCGTGCTGGATTGGAGGACATCGAGCAGACTCTCGATAGCCGAACGTTGCCAGTAACCGTTCGCATTGGGCAGCAGCAAGTGTCGAGCGATGCCGAATTGATCGAGCCAAGTATCGTCGCCCCGTCCTGGGTGCACTCGGTTGCCTGGCAGCCACGGTTTCTGGTATACCGTCAGGTCAAGGGAGCACTGGCAGGGTCGGCAATCAGCAAGGATGCATCGCCGTAGCTAAGGAAACGATAACCGTGCGAAAGTGCTTCTGCATAGATCGTGCGCCACCAGGGGCCAATCAGCGCTGCTACCAGTAAGAGCAAGGTGCTCCGCGGTTGATGGAAGTTCGTAATGAGTGCCTGCACGACGCGATACCGATACCCAGGAACGATGTACAGTTGGGTTGCAGCATCGAGTGCTGGTGCATTCTGCCGGTCGAGCCAGTCCAGCAGCGCACCAAATGCCTCGGCGGGAGAAATTGTTGTTCCTGCAAGCGAAGGGGTGTAGGGTTCTTCTTGGGTAAGCATGGTGGGCGATGAATCCTCACCTGCGAGCAGCTTGACGCCAAGCCAGTAGAGTGTCTCGATTGTTCGCACCGATGTTGTTCCCACGCATACGCAGAGACGATGCTTTTGGCTGGTCAGCTGCTGGAGCTGTTCAATACTGGAGCGCTCGACGTGAATGCGCTCAGCATGCATGGTATGATGCGATGCGTCCTCAGCTCGCAATGGCTGGAATGTGCCTGGTCCGACATGCAGAACAACGTCAACAATTTCGGTGCCCTGCGCGTGCAGAGTTGTCAAGAGGCGATCGGTGAAATGCAGACCTGCCGTTGGTGCTGCAACCGAGCCACTCCATCGAGCATAGACCGTTTGGTATCGTTCGCTATCGCTGGCAGTCGGTCGGCGACGAATGTAGGGTGGCAGCGGCAGTTGCCCCAAACGAGAGAGTTGTTCTGCAAGGGTAGAAGTTGGTTGCAGGCATGTAATCTCCACGTGGGCAAACATACCGTTGATCGAGCGCACAGCGCCGCAGATACCATCGCCATCGTGGATCGCTTCGAGGACCATTCCTTCGCGAATGCGCTTGCCACCGATGAGGCATTCCCATGTGCTGGCATTGGTCGCCAATGCACAATCAGGAGGGCTGCCATCGGCAGGAGATACCAGTAGGAGCTCAACATAGCCTCCTGTTGGCTTGCGTGCAAAGATGCGCGCTGGTAGTACTCGCGTCGTATTGCGGACTAAAAATGCGTCCTTCGGTAGCAAGGTGGGCAATTCGTGAAATATGTGATGGCTGATTTTTCCGCTGCGTGCATCGGCTCGGAGGAGTCTGCTTTCGTCGCGGACGGGAAGCGGCTGTTGTGCAATCCGTTCGATGGGAAGGTCGTAATCCACGCTTGCGGTTTCAACTGCTGGTATCCAGTGGTGGAAGCTGCTCTGCGACATTTGCGTGTGCTGTGTGTAACTTCTCAGCACCAAAGACGTACATTTGCGCGGGATTGTGACAAAAACCTGGGTGTTTTCCATGGCATCTCCTCATTCGGTTCCTGTTCCTCCGCAGCGAAACCGTTCGCGGTGGTGGATTCCGCTGGCGATTCTTGCAGCAGTCTTTGGTGGGATGGTGTTGGGTATTGTGCTGCTGGTTGCTCTCGTTGCGGTTCTCCTTTCATCGGCGGGCTCTTTTTCTTTCGGAGGCGACGAGACGCCGACAGTTCGCGAGCATTCGGTGCTTGTGCTGAACTTCCCCAATGGGATCCGCGAACGACAGCATTCGCTACCAGCACTGTTCGGAACAAGCCAAGGGACTAGTCTCCTCGATGTTATCAGTGCCATACGTTACGCAGCGCGCGATAGCAAAGTTGATGGCATTCTGCTCCAACGCGCCCAAGGTTTGGGACTTGCGCAAGCTCGTGAGATCCGACGGGAATTGCTCGAGTTCAAAAAGTCCGGGAAGTGGATCTATGCATTCCTCGACAAAGGCAATGAAGCTGATTACTACCTTGCGTCGGTAGCGGATACGATTTTTGTCGCACCGCTGGCAATGATCGAGTTCAACGGGTTTGGCGGTGCAATACCGTTTTTCAAAAACCTTAGCGATAAACTCGGCATTTCGTGGACGGTGATCCAGCGAGAGGAATACAAATCTGCTGGTGAGCAGTTCAGCCGTACACGGTTTAGCGAACCTGCACGCGAGGAAGTGCTTGATATTCTCCGCCAGCGGCATCGAATTTTTGTTGCCGATGTTGCTGCATCCCGTGGCATACCGGAATCCACCGTCGAACAGTTACTCAGCAGCGGCGTCTACCAGGCCGAAGATTTTGTCCGCTATGGTTTAGCAACAGCTCTTGCTACCGAACAGCAAGTGAGCGACTTTCTCAAGCGCCGCACTTTTGGTGCCGACACGTCCAAGAAGCTGCGCCTGGTGCGACCGCAGAGCTATGCGCGATATGCTCGTGCGCAAAGCAGCGAGCAGGTGGATAAAGCACACACGATTGCAATCATTGCAGCCGAAGGCGGCATCCGTTCCGGGAAACGCAGTGGGGAAGCCGACGAGATCGCCTCGGCATCGCTGTGTCAGGATATCCGAAAAGCCGCTGACGATACGACCATCAAAGCCATCATTGTGCGGATCAATTCTCCCGGAGGCTCGGCGCAAGCCAGTGAGGAAATCTGGTTTGAATTGCAGCGCGCCCGAGCCAAAAAGCCCGTGTATGCTTCGATGAGCGCGGTTGCTGCCTCTGGCGGCTACTATATCGCCACTGGCTGCGACACTATCATCGCTGCAGCAGAAACCGTGACAGGGTCAATCGGGGTGATCGCTGCGATTCCAAACTTCAGCTCATTGATGAAGTCAGTCGGTGTGACCTTTGATACGCTCGGCTCGAGCCCGAACGCAACATTTCTGAATCCGTTCCTGCCGATGCGCTCTGCTGATCGGCTCCAGCTTGAGCGCATGATTGATACCATCTACGCACGCTTTTTGGAACGGGTGGCATCGAACCGCAAGCGGTCGGTTGCAGACATTCGCTCAATTGCGCGGGGGCGCGTCTGGACCGGTGAAGCTGCTGCCGAACGAGGGTTGGTTGATGTTGTCGGTGGGCTTGCCGATGCGATCGAGCTTGCCAAGCGTCGCATTGGCGTTGCACCGGATAAACGTCCACGACTCAAATTCTATCCAGAGCCAGAGGACCTGGCAACGGTGATCAAACGTATCATCGAGGATGCCACCGGTGGCGGCGATGATGATGACGAGACACGCCTTGTCTACCGCGCGCTGGGCATTACTCCCTGGCAGCGTGTTCTTGCAGAGATCGTCGGGCGACCATCGGGAACCGACGAGCTCCGGCGGGTCATTGGGCTTGTTGCAGTGGTGCGGCGCGAACCAGTGCTTGCACTCATGCCACGTTCGATCCCATTCCCATAGACTGCTGCCGACGAAGCTCAAACAGGATTATCCCTGCTGCAACGCTTGCATTGAGCGATTCGATCGGTGCAGCAATCGGAATGCGTACCAATGCATCGCAGAGACGCTGTACGCTCCGGCGAATACCACTGCCTTCACTGCCAATGACAACAATGAGTGGTCGCTCGTAGAGTTGCTCAGTGTAGTGGTGTGTGCCGTTGACAGCGGTGCCGATGATCCACCACCCGTGATCTTTCGCGTTGGCAAGGGTTGTAACCAGTGATCGCACGCGAACCACTGGGAGATGCTCGAATGCTCCAGCGGCAGCGGAGGTGGCAGTGGGTGTAATGGGTGCGGTGTTGTGGACGGAAAGCAGTAGGGCATCGGCACCAGCAGCGGCAGCAGTCCGTGCGATTGCGCCAAGGTTGTGTGGATCGGTAATCTGATCGCATGCAACAAGAAGTGCCCGCGGGTTGCTCGATGCCAGCGGGCGCACCGATTCCCAGGGAAGCTCTCGGTACTGTTGCCGCAAGGCAATGACATTCTGGTGGTGCTTGACTGCGCCTATCTGCTTGGCTAGCCGGTCGAACTTTTCATGGGAAAGCCTCGCAAGAGGTATCTGTTGGTCTTGGGCAAGGCGACGCAGCGATGGTGGTAGCTCGCTTCCGAACCGAACGAAAATTTTCTCGATTGGCGCATGACTGCCGAGCGCCTCGAGCGTTGCATTGATGCCGCAAAGGTAGATACCGTCATTTGGTTGCATGGCGCTGGAGAAGAAAAGCAATACATGCCTGACGAATAACGCGGCGGTGGGGATTGCGTCTTGGTCGCTGCAAGGGAAGGCTTCGGACCATTGCATCGGCGACTTGGAAGAGCTGGAGAACTCCAGCATACCCCAGCGGAATCAACCGTCGCGCGGGTGCATGCTGAACCTGTGCAAACAGCAGCTTGGCAGCCATGTTCTGTTGCTCGTATGCGATCATTTGCTCCAGCGATCGTTGCCAGGTGCCGCCTCGATGGTGAATAACGGTTGCGTCAGGAACGAAATGGCAGTGCCATTGCTTCTGCCAGAGTCGGTAGCAAAGGTCTGCATCCTCACAGAAGAACGAGAAGCGTTCATCCATGCCGCCAATCTGCTGGTATGCTGCTCGGCGGCAGAAGAGCACTGCACCATCGCAGTAGGGCACAGCGCGGGGTTGGGAGTCGCGATGTCCGCGGCGATTGTGGATAGTTTCGATCCCCACCATGAGTGCTGCAATCTCCTGCCAGCCAGGGAAGTAACCCCAGCTCCGCTGGCGACGCCCGTCGGGGTAACGCTGCAGTGGACTGCAGACACCGACCTGCAGGTGTTGCTCCATGTAGCCAATCATGTGCCCGATACAGCCTGGCTGGTACTCCACATCAGAGTTGGAAAGGAGCAGATAGGGAGCTGTGCCGTAGCGTGCCCCGTCGTTGCAGGCGGCAGCGTAACTGAGGGGTTGATCCCGCCGCAGGACACTGACGGACGGAAATCGCGCCCTAAGCTCATTGCCGCTTCCATCGCTGGAGGCATTGTCCACAACGACAATCGAGGCGACCAACTCGCCGGCTGTGTCGAGGAGGGATTGGATACACCGACTGGTTAGATCGAGCGTGTTGTGGTGAATGATGACGACGTCAACAGGCGGCACGAGCACAGATTCAGCAGCAGATTCGACCACTGCAATTTACCACATCCGAGCGGAGGCTGTTCGTATCTTTGCTGCGCTTGTCGTATCTGTTGCCACCTATGCACAAACAACCACTGCGCTCGGCACAACGAAGTGATCAGGAAGCAACGATCCAGACCGCCAATGGCAGTCCGCTTCGCTTGGCGGTAGCGCAGTATTTGCCCCCGAAAGAGGAGATCTTGCGCGACTATGCACTCTGTGTCGCAAGCCGTAAGGCAAGTCTTCTCGGGCGCCGCGAGGTGCTCACCGGCAAAGCAAAGTTCGGCATCTTCGGCGATGGTAAGGAAGTGCCCCAGGTCGCAATGGCGCGTGCGTTCGAGCCGGGGGACATCCGCTCGGGCTACTATCGGGACCAGACCTTCATGTTTGCTGCGGGGATGAGCTCCCTTGAGGAGTTCTTTGCGCAGTTGTATGCTATTGCTGACGTCGAGCGGGAGCCATCCTCGGCAGGACGCTCGATGAACGGGCATTTTGCAACGCGCATGCTCGAGGCGGATGGCTCGTGGAAGCCGATCGCGATGTTGAAGAATTCCTCCGCTGATGTTTCGCCGACAGGATCGCAGATGCCGCGCCTGGTGGGTCTGGCGTATGCATCTCGGCTCTACCGTGAGATTCCCGAGCTATCCGACTATACGGAGTTTTCCCGTGGTGGGCGCGAAATTGCGTGGGGGACAATCGGTAATGCCAGTTGTGCCGAGGGAATGTTCTGGGAAGCAATCAATGCCATCGGTGTTCTCCGTGCACCGGCAATCATCTCGATCTGGGATGATGAGTACGGGATTTCCGTTCCGAACGAGTTCCAAATCACCAAGGGCAATCTGAGCGCCCTGCTGCAAGGATTTCAGCGTAAAGCTGGCGATGAACAAGGATTCGATGTGTACACGGTCCCCGGTTGGGATTACCCACGCTTGGTTGCGCTCTATGCGTATGCTGCCAATCGCGTGCGGAGCGAAGGATTCCCGGCAATCATTCACGTGGTCGAACTCACCCAACCACAGGGACATTCGACGTCCGGTTCGCATGAGCGCTATAAGTCCAAGGAGCGGCTCCAATGGGAAGCCGAACACGACTGCAATCGTCGCATGCGCCAGTGGATCATCGAGACCGAAATCGCCAGCGAGGAGGAGATCGTAACACTCGAACACCATGCCGAGGCTGAAGCCGTTGCTGCAAAAGAGCGTGCCTGGGATGCCTATATCACCCCGATTCGAACGGAACTGGCCGAGGTCATCGGGATGATCGAGGCAATGCAGCGCGAAAGCCGCACTCCCGATAAATTCCAGCCAGTACTGGATTCTCTTCGAGCACTGCGCGAGCCATATCGAGCGGACTACTTTGCTGCTATCCACCAAGCCTTATGCTTGACTGCTGACGAACCCTTGCCATCGGCAGCACAGCTCATCCAGTGGCGGGAGCGCATGCAAACAGTGCAACAAGAGCGCTACAGTTCGTACCTCTACAGCCAATCGCAGGAGCGAGCCGAATTGGTACCGAGTGTTGAACCGGTGTACTCGGAATCATCGCCGCTGGTCAATGGCTTCGAAGTACTCAATGCCAACTTCCGCTACTGGCTCGAACGCGATCCTCGGATCATCGCTTTCGGGGAAGATGTCGGACGCTTGGGGGATGTCAATCAAGGATTTGCTGGACTCCAACAGCTCTTCGGTCCGCTGCGTGTCAGTGATACGGGAATCCGTGAATGCACCATCGTCGGGCAAGCCATTGGGATGGCAATGCGCGGTCTTCGACCGATTGCAGAGGTGCAGTACTTGGACTACCTGCTCTACGCGCTGCAGATCATGAGCGACGATCTGGCAACTGTGCAATGGCGCACCAAGGGTGGACAGAAAGCACCGGTTATCATCCGCACGCGTGGTCACCGACTGGAGGGTATTTGGCATAGCGGCTCGCCTATGGCGGGCATCATCAACCTTGTGCGGGGTATCTACGTCTGCGTTCCCCGCGATATGACGCGTGCAGCCGGATTCTACAACACACTCCTCCGAAGCGACGAGCCAGGGCTCATTGTCGAAGTGCTCAATGGGTATCGCCTCAAAGAGCGCTTACCCGAAAACATTGGCGAGTTCACGCTCCCGCTCGGAGTGCCAGAAATCTTACGCGAAGGGAATGATCTGACCATTGTCACCTATGGAGCGCTCTGTCGCATTGCCCTGGCCGCAGCCGAACAGCTGGCAAGCTGTGGCATCAGTGCAGAAGTAATTGATGTGCAGACCCTCCTTCCGTTCGATCGTCCGGGGATCATCGTCAACTCGCTGAAGAAAACCGGACGCATCCTGTTTGTAGACGAAGATGTGCCCGGTGGGACGACCGCGTACATGCTCCAGCAGGTGATCGAACGGTATCATGGCTACTTGTACTTGGATTCCCCACCACGGACACTCTCGGCAGCCGAGCATCGCCCTGCCTACGGAACCGACGGTAATTACTGGTCGAAACCCGAAGCGGAGCACATCTTCCGTGCTGCCTACGAGCTGATGCACGAGGCTGATCCGCAACGCTACCGGCGCTTCTACGACACAGCATTCCATCTGCATCGCTGAGTCATTCCCGTATTTTTGCTGCCTGACTGTTTCGAACCATGCCGAACCGATGGCATGGGAGCAGTCGGTAGAGTTGTTGTCAACCGCGAACGTACCGCATGTTCGAAAGTCTCCAATCGCGTCTGGAAGAAGCCATCAAACGGCTTCGTGGACAGGCACGCATCACCGAAGACAACATTAGCGATGCACTCGTCGAGGTGCGCCGTGCCTTATTGGATGCGGACGTGCACCTTGATGTTGTTCGGCGTTTTATCGAGGACGTCAAAGCCAAAGCGGTTGGAACGGAAGTCAAGGGAAAGGTTCTCCCCGAGCAGCTCATTGTCAAGATCATCCACGATGAGCTGGTCTCGATCATGGGGACCAGCAAAAGCGACCTGGTGCAGGCACCGCAACCACCGACGATCATCATGGTTGTTGGCTTGCAGGGTTCGGGAAAAACAACGTTCGCGGCAAAACTTGCTGCACACTTGCGCAAGAAAGGGCAGCAACCGCTCCTGGTAGCAGCCGATGTGTACCGTCCCGCAGCAATCGAGCAGCTCAAGGTGCTCGCGGCAAGTATCAGCGTGCCAGTGTTCTCGATGGAGGGCGCCGATCCGGTCAACATTGCGCGGGAGTCGCTCCAGTATGCACGCAAGTTTGCGCGGACGCATATCATCGTGGATACTGCCGGGCGTCTTGCCATTGATGAAGCGATGATGCAAGAAGTGGCAACGATTCGCCAGGTGATCTCCCCGCACGAGGTGCTCTTCGTCTGCGATGCGATGACCGGTCAGGATGCCGTCACGACGGCCCGAACCTTTGATGAGCGGGTCAGCTTGACGGGAGTTGTCTTGAGCAAGCTCGATGGCGATGCACGCGGTGGTGCGGCACTTTCGCTCCGCTACGTGGTGGGTAAGCCGATCAAGTTTGTCAGCACTGGCGAAAAGCTCGATGCGCTCGAGGTCTTCCATCCGGACCGCATCGCGTCGCGGATTCTGGGCATGGGTGATATCGTGTCGTTTGTCGAGCGTGCCCAACAGGAATTCGACGAAGCCAAGGCAGCTGCCTTAGAGGAAAAAATTCGCAAGCGCGAGTTCAACTTCGAGGACTTTCTCGATCAACTCCGGATGGTTCGGCGTATGGGCTCGATTCGGGAGTTACTCGGGATGCTCCCTGGTATGGACAAAGCGCTCCGCAACATCGAGCTCGACGATCGGGCATTTACCAAGATCGAAGCGATGATCCTTTCGATGACGCCGCAGGAGCGTCGTAATCCGCGAATTATCAATGGCTCGCGCCGATTGCGCATCGCACGCGGTAGCGGAACGACCATCCAGGACGTCAATCGGCTGCTCAAACAATTCGATGAAATGCAAAAGTTGATGCGTGCTGTTACAACCGGGAAAGTCAAGCTACGCAATCTTCCCGCGATGATCGGCACGTCCCAGAAACGTTGATTTCGAGAATTGGTGTGAGTGTCGTACGCACTCTGCGTGGCAGCCTGCCACGGTAGCTGAAAAGCGTGCGTCCAAAGCTGGCGCACGAGCTACGACAAGTCGCACCGACGAGGTATGTTCCACATTCACACACAAATGCTTCTATGGTCCGACTCCGCTTACGTCGTCGTGGACGGGCGCACCATCCGTTCTACGACATTGTTGCGACTGATGCTCGCACCAAACGCGATGGCAAATTCATTGAGCGCATTGGCTACTACAACCCAATGACGCAGCCATCGACGATTTCGGTCAATCACGAACGGGCGATCTACTGGCTCGGTGTGGGGGCACAGATGAGCGATACCGTCCGCAACATTTTCCACTACGATGGGGTCTTGCTCCGCCGGGCATTGCAGCGTCAGGGGCGTTCTGCTGAAGAAATCGAGCGTCTGGTCGAGGAACACCGGCAGCGTGTGTTGGCACGCTACTGGCGCAACAAAGAAAAGCGCGCAGCCCGCAAGCAGCGTGCTGCCCAGCAAACTGCTACAACCGAAGAGCAACCCAGCGACCAAGCCTAAGTGCATAACAATCGATTGCAGGTGTGAAAGCGTCGGTGCTCGAAATGCTCCCGTCGTTGGGAGAGCAATGGCAGCAGGAACGCCGTCTGCTCGGTGTGCTCTTGCGGTTGTGTTTTGGAGTGGCTGGTCTGCTCTGGATACCTCTGTCGCTGATGAATATCACTGCAGATGAGCGCGCGGCATACACCCTGTCCCAGTACCAACTCTACCTGTTCCTACTTACGCTCTGGGGCTACGACTATCGGCGTCAGCTCAAGCGTACCGAATGTGTGCTCGGGCTGGCCAATGCCGCAGCAGTAGCACCAATGCAGGTCCGCTGGGAACAGATCGTTGCTGCTGGCCAAGCGTCGCTGTTCGATGTGCTCCGGCGTCGTGATATGTCGCAGAAATGGTTTCCGCTGGTCTTTACCTGGACACTGCTCCTCTGCGGCTATTGGTGGCTTGGGCGGCAAATTGTCCGGCTTGTTGAATTTGCTACGACACCTTAGCTCTGGTGATGGCACGAATCGTGATTACTGGTGGCGCCGGATTTCTGGGTTCCCACCTGTGCGATTATTTTGTCCGCAATGGTGATGAGGTTGTTTGCATTGACAATCTGCTTACCGGTACGCCAGACAATATCGCGCACTTGCTCGGTGAACCCAACTTTCGCTTCATCTGCCACGATGTGACGAACTTCATCTACGTGGAAGGGAGAGTGGACTATGTTCTCCACTTTGCCTCGCCAGCATCACCACTGGACTACATGCGCTATCCAATTCAAACACTCAAGGTTGGGTCGCTGGGAACCCACAAAGCACTTGGATTTGCAAAGGCGAAAGGTGCGCGCTTCCTTCTTGCCAGTACCAGCGAGGTTTATGGTGATCCGTTGGTGCATCCGCAGCCGGAGACGTACTGGGGGAACGTCAATCCGATCGGTGTGCGGGGCGTTTACGATGAAGCCAAGCGCTTTGCCGAGGCGATGACCATGGCATACCATCGCTACCACGGGTTGAGCACCTGTATCGCCCGAATTTTCAACACCTACGGCGAACGAATGCGGCTCAGTGATGGACGGATGATACCGGCATTCATGACGCAAGCCTTGCGTGGCGAGCCGTTGACGGTGTTTGGAGATGGTTCCCAGACGCGTTCCATTTGCTATGTCAGCGATCTGGTTGAAGGAATTGTCCGCCTACTCACATCGGAGGTCGTCGAGCCGGTCAATTTGGGTAATCCCGATGAAATTAGCGTTCGTGAGCTTGCCGAGGAAATTCGTTCCATTGTTGGTTCGAGCAGTCCCATCGAGTTTCATGCTCTCCCGGAGGATGACCCCAAGGTTCGCCGTCCGGACATCACCCGTGCCCGGGAGCTTCTCGGTTGGGAGCCACGCATTCCAAGAAGTGAGGGGCTTCGGAGAACAGCTGACTATTTTCGACAGCGACTGAATAGTTTGGCAACTGTGCAACCCGATCATGGACGGAATTGATCGAAACCGTCGCTCCCGTTGGGCGATTGCAATGCTTGTTGCGCTGACGTTTAGTGTCAGCAAGCTCTATGCAGGAGGGGGTGCTGTCGCCGACGAAATCTTTACTGCGCTCGGATGGATTGTGGTCATCATCCTGGCCGCGCGCATCGGCAGCGCTATCGAGAAAATTGGTCAGCCACCTGTATTGGGTGAACTGCTGGCTGGGATCGCACTCGGCGGTCTTGCGCTCGTAGGCATAACGTGGCTGGAGCCTATGCGAACGAGCGTTGTGATGAAATTCTTGGCGGAAGTCGGCACCATCATCTTGCTCTTCCAAATCGGCTTAGAATCGAATCTCCAGCAGATGCAGCGGGTCGGATGGAGAGCGTTTTTTGTGGGAATCGTTGGTGTAGCGCTTCCCTTCGTGGGGGGCTATTTTCTGGGCCAATACCTTTTCCCTGAACTGGGAACCAATGCACACGTGTTTCTTGGCGCAACCTTGACGGCAACTTCAGTGGGGATCTCGGTGCGCGTTTTCCGAGATCTTGGAGTCCGTGCGAGCACAGAGCTCAGTATCATTCTTGGTGCTGCTGTCATTGATGATGTCCTTGGCGTCATCATTTTAGCTGTCGTGCAGGGTTTGGTCACTAGTGGTGTCTTCGATATTGTTGCGGTTGTCAGTATCGTTATCCGATCGTTGCTGTTTTTGGTAGGAGCAATCGTGATCGGTGGTCGGGTTGCCCCGTTGCTTGCCCGGTGGATGGCACGCCTGAGCCGCTCGACGACGATGAAGTTCGCTGTTCCGACGGCATTTTGCTTTTTGCTTTCGTACATCGCGTACCTTGGGGATTTAGCCCCGATCATTGGAGCATTCAGTGCTGGACTCATCTTGGATCGGGTTTACTTCAGCATCTATCAAGCGCCGGGGATTGTCGAGAGCCTTGAGCGCGAATTTCTTCCGGACCTTGTGGAACCCTACCGATCGCGATTGTTGCGTATCCTCGACACTTATCGGCTGCACCATATCGAGGAACTGATCCAGCCACTGTCGTACTTTTTCGTGCCGATGTTCTTTGTGCTAACAGGTTTCAGCGTGGATTTACGCACCTTTGCAGCGCCGCATGTGATTGTCGGTGGCTTGCTCATCACGGTGGTTGCAGTTATTGGAAAGCTGTGCAGCAGCTTGGTTGCGGGTCCGGTGCGACGTTCAGTGGTCGGATGGGGAATGGTGCCGCGTGGTGAAGTTGGGTTGATCTTCGCATCGGTAGGGTTGAGTATTGGTGTCGTTACGGCAGAAGAGTACTCGGCAGTAATGATGATGGTTCTACTGACGACCCTCCTGCCACCGATCGTGCTGACATTCCTCCTCCGTCGCAAGCAGTTGTCGTAGTTTGCAGATGGCTGGTTGAACGATTTTCTTTGTTGCGGTATGGCAAGGGTTCCTCTCTACACCATTGCCCATGCGCGGAGCGGTGATAAAGGCGATGCCGCCAATTGCGGCGTGATCGCTTACCGCCAAGAGTGGTATCCTATCTTGCAGGAACAGCTCACCGTCGAGCGTGTCAAGGAGTACTTTGCAGGCATCTGCTTGGGGCCGGTTGAACGATACGAACTACCAAACTTGTGGGCGCTCAACTTCATCCTGCACAGTGCTCTCGGCGGTGGCGGCACCGTATCCCTCAAACTAGATGCGCAAGGGAAGACCATTGCATCAGCGATGCTGATGATGGAAATCGACGTACCCGACCAGGTGCTTGCCCAGCGATGAGCGCATCCGTCATTGTCCCATTGACGCGCGAGCGCTTCGACGAGCTCGTTGCGCTCATTACAGCCCTTGCTGACTATGAGAAGCTTTCTCCGCCAGATGCGGCAGCACGTCAGCGACTCTACACAGATGCCTTCGAGCGAACACCACCACGCTTTGAATCGTTGTTGGCGCTCTGCGATGGCGTTCCGCGCGGATACTGCATGTTCTTCGAAACCTATTCGTCGTTCCTTGCCAAGCCAACGCTCTTCCTCGAGGATATCTTCGTGATGCCGGAGTGGCGCGGTCGAGGAATTGGCAGAGCCCTCTTCAGAACACTCTGCCGCATTGCCCGTGAGCGTGGCTGTGGGCGGATGGAATGGATGGTCCTCGATTGGAATGAACCAGCGCATCGCTTCTACCATTCGTTTGGAGCTGAGCGGCTCACACAATGGCAACTCTATCGTTTGACAGAGAATCAGTTCTTGGTTGATGATACGCAGTAGAGCGTTCGGGCTTGTCCTTGTTGGATTGCTTGTGCCGATGGTAGGATTGGCCCAGCAAGGCATGATGCGGGAAGAGTTCTATCGCAAGCTGGAATCCTACTTCGATCGCGAGCTGATCGGCGACCTGAATGTGGCCTTTCCATCGCCGGAGAACGTGGTGTTCTATTCGTGGGATGCAGGCGATTTTTCTGGTGATGGCAATTACGACCTTGCCTGCGTGGTTCGCAACCGAGCCGAGAAAGGAAAACGGTTGTGGGTGTACCTGTTTGTTGATGTTGATGGGTTTCTTACGCAAATCGCAGCGAAAGAATATCGCTTCATTGAATTGCCCTTGGAGGTGGGAGTCGTGGTGCGGTATGGCGTCTGCTACATCACCGAGAAACTTGAGCAGTTCAATTGGCGCATCACCGGATTCCGCTTCGATGGAATTGCTCTGATCAAAACGTCCGAATTCCATACGCATCGCTTGGGGAGCTTTACACAAGAGCAGACAATAAACTACGTGACACTTCAGCGCAACGAACGTTGGACAACAACGCGATCGGGAAATCTGGAATTGGAGCGTAAGTGTGGCATCGTCCCACTGTATCCACGTGGTGTTACCCTCAGTCATGGCTATCAACGTCGCGCCCACTTGACCAGCGTGGATTATGTCGTCCGCGGTGCCTATTATTGGCAGGGACCTGAAGACTGCTCGCTGACGATTGGCGGAGCCTACGATTCAGCGTTTGTGTACTTGTCGTTGGTTGTTCGGGACGATCAAGTCGTGACTGGGTATTGCGATACCTGTGCTGCAGACCGAATCGAGTTGTGGTTCGATTTGTATCAAGGCGATTCCAGCGTTCCAAGCCTTGCGGTGCGTCGGACAAAGCGCAGCTACATCATTCGCCAACGACCGGATGCACCACTGATCGGACTTGGCCTGCATCTGGGTGACTTTGCCGGAAAACCACCGACGGTCAAACTGTTGGTCAGCGACAGCAGTATGCTCACGCGGTTGAGGCTCAAATCGCTGGCTGATGTTGCCATTTATGGAGAGCTGCAGAGCGATGGCTATGCTGTGCGTATCCGAATTCCCTGGTTGTTGCTCGCGGCAGAACTTGCACCACCGCACTCGAGGCCAAGTGTTCTGGGATTTTTGGCGCAAGTCACCGACATTGATAATGAGTTCCGTCCGGAAGAAGCGACGGTATTCGCAAATGCAATGTATCAATCGGGAGTGGTTGCCAGCGAAGGTGAAATGATTGCCATGCCGCCGGGAGAACAGTTCGGTACGGTTGAGTACGTCCATGCAGATGCTATTGTGGAACAACTGCGCCGGCGGGGCTTTTAGCTGTGAGGAAGCGGCCAATGTTGATTGACGAGCGCTTTGCGCTCTCTGGTCCGCACCGGCGGTGGGAAGAGCTTCGTTTCGTCGTTCGGGTAGCCTGGGAGTTTGTGCGGAGTTTTCGCGCGCTGCATTTTGTGGGTCCATGCATCACAGTATTCGGGTCAGCGCGGATTCCGCGAGAGCATCCCTACTACGACCTTGCCCGCCAGGTTGGGGAGACCATCGCGTCGTTAGGGTTTACGGTGATGACTGGTGGCGGTCCTGGTCTGATGGAGGCAGCAAACTATGGAGCACGCCGAGTGGGAGGCCGTTCCATCGGTTGCAATATCGAGCTTCCACACGAGCAACAACCGAATCCCTATCTGGATCGCTGGATCACGGTCCGACACTTTTTTGTGCGGAAGGTGCTGCTGGTCAAGTACTCGTACGGTTTTGTTGTTCTTCCCGGTGGAATAGGTACCCTTGACGAACTGTTTGAAGCACTCACGCTCATTCAGACAGGAAAGATCGAGCGGTTCCCAATCGTACTTATGGGGACGCAGTATTGGTCGCCTGTCGAGTTACTCCTGGAGCAAATGGCAGAGGAAGGAACAATTTCCGATAGCGACCGCCAATTGATCTTGATGACCGATTCGGTGGAAGCGCTGCGCGAACATCTGGAACGCTTTGCTGTTGCACGTCTTCGGGGACAACCAGCAGTTCGACTTCGTCCGCTCCGCCTATTGGGCGAGCAAGCAAGTCGCTAACGTGGTTGGCTTGGCTTGATACCTTTCTGCCATATTTTTGCAGCCTGTAACGAGGTTCTTTGAGCGTTCCGAGGATGACCCGATCGCAGCAATCACAGCCAGCACCGAGTACTGTACTGCGCCAGCTTGCACCGTTTGCGACGCTTGGTGTCGAGCTTGCGGTGACCGTACTTGCTGGCGGGGCGATCGGATGGTTCCTCGATAATGCATCCGATACGAAGCCACTGTGGACGGTTGTCGGCTTTATCGTTGGAGTCGTTGCTGCAATCGTTCAGTTTACGCGTACCGTTCAACGGCTTACCCGAGAGCGTCGTACAACGCAGTTACACCGTCCGGGTGGAGCCGAGCATTGACGGAACTGTCGCGGACACTGGTGAGCATTGGTGCGGGATTTCTGCTGAGCGCTGCTAATATCCTTGCTGGACTCTTGGTGGCGCGGCGAGCACAGCGGCTACCAGTCAACCGTGCGACCGCAATGGTTCTGACCGCAATGGCAGTGCGTTTGGTCGTGATGGTGATTGCTATTGGCGCCACAGTATCGCTGCTTGAGGTCAACCGGCTTGCGTTTGCGCTCACACTGATGATCTCGTTTTTCGTGATGGTAATTGCGGAAGCTTTTTTTTTGCACACTCGTCACGAAAGAGCTAAAACCCCTTTGGTGCGCCGCCGTCGCTATCGGCGAGCACGAATACCGTTTACTGTTTGGTAAGGTATGAGTTCATCTGGTACTGACACGCTGCACACACAGTCGCCGCATGCGGAGGAGATTCCTCCGAGCCAGGTGATTCCCCATCTGCTGGAGGAGCTGGGTGATCATCATGAGCTCAATATCGCGTTCACAACAGCGGATGTCTTGCCCATAATCCTGTACGATGATGGGGGCTGGCACTTCTATCAGAATGTGCATGCAATGGAGGAAGCAGGTGCCTACCGCTTGGTCAAGGGGCATGTTGTGCGCACCAGTGATGGTCGAGCCCCAGCGCTGGACCTGTCGGTGACCAATTTGGTGGTGTTTCAATGGATCGGCATGTTGCTGGTGATCGGGCTGTTCTTTCTCGCTGGCCGTCGCTACCGCCGTGCACCGCTGGCACCACCACGAGGGATTCAGAATGCCCTCGAGGCGGTGGTGGTGTACATCCGTGATGAGGTTGTCCGCCCGAACTTGCGCTCCGAACGATTGGTGCGCGCGTTTATGCCGTACTTTGTTGGGTTGTTCTGCTTTATTCTCGTGTTGAATCTGCTTGGGCTTTTGCCCGGGATGCATACCGCAACAGGTTCGATCGGGACAACCGCAGCACTGGCAATCACGGCGTTTTTGGTCATCAATGGGTTGGCAATCCGGGAGGTTGGCATCAAGGGGTGGCTCCACCATTTGCTTGGTGGTGCACCGGTGTACTTAGCTCCGATTATGGTGCCCATCGAGATTCTGGGGCTGTTCACCAAACCGTTTGCACTGACGGTTCGTTTGTTCGCGAACATGTCAGCAGGGCATATCATTCTCCTGTCCCTGGTGGGACTGATCTTCTACTTCCGCTCGATATTCGTTGCGCCGATGTCTATCGGTTTTTCCATTTTCATCTACTTGCTGGAAACCCTTGTCTGTTTTTTGCAGGCATACATTTTCACGATTTTGACAGCCGTGTTCGTTGGATTGGCACTGGGCGACCATGCCGATGACCACCACGGACACGCAGTGAGTGCATCATAATTTTTGTTGAACTTTTTTCGGAGTTATTGCGATGGATGGTTACGGTCTTGCATGGCTTGCCGCAGGAATTGGCTGCGGAATCACCGTCTTGGGCGTTGGTAATGGTATCGGGCGGCTTGCTGCCGCTGCGCTCGAAGCGGGTGCTCGCCAACCAGAAGCTGCTGGTGATGTGCGAACGACGATGATTATCGGTGCTGCCCTGATCGAAGGGGTTGCGCTTTTTGCTCTGGTCGTCTGCATTTTCCTTGCGCTCAAAGGCTAATGCTCGCCCCGTGGGTGAGGAGATGGGCACCTCCAGCGGTCATCGTCGAACAATCCGTGAAGGCGCATTATGGATGGACTTCTGCAGATTAGTCCGGGTCTGATTATCTGGACCCTGGTCAACTTCAGCTTGTACCTGTTCATTCTGGCAAAGTTTGGGTACAAGCCGCTCCGCAGCGCACTCGAGCAGCGCGAACAAACCATAGCCGATTCGATTCGTTCGGCGGAGCAGGCACGCGCCGAAGCGCAGCGGTTACTTACCGAAGCTGACGAGCAACGGAAACGTGCTCATGCCGAGATGGTCGAGATTCTTCGTGATGCACGTCAGCAAGCTGAGCGCATCGTCGCAAAAGCCGCTGAGGAAGGCGAACGTGTCAAGCAAGAAAAGCTTCGGGAAGCCGAGCGCGAGATCGAACGCTTGGTTGCCGACGCCCGCGCCACTCTCAAGCGCGAAGTTGCAGAACTTGCGCTCCAGGTTACGCAAAAACTCCTTGCTCAGCAGCTCGACGGTGAACTTCACCGCCGCGTTGTTGAGCAGTCGCTGGCACAGCTGGAACACACCAACTAACCTCCAGCCATGCGTAATACCCGTGTTGCGAAACGGTATGCACAATCGTTGCTCGATGCGGCCATTGAACACGACGCACTCGATGCGGTGGTAGCATCAGTGAGACTGGTTCGGGCTGCTCTTGCTGAATCGGCGCCCCTCCGTGCGCTGCTTCGCAATCCAGTGATAGCAGCAGAGCGAAAGCAAAGTATCCTTCGTGCGATTTTCGCTGAGCGGGTCCATCCGCTGGTCGAGGCATTCCTTCACTTGGTTTGTCTCAAAGGCAGGGAAAATTTGCTCGACTTGATCGCCGATGAATTCATTGCACTCTACAACCAGCGTGCGGGGATCGTCGCAGCACGAGCGATCGCCGCAGTACCGCTGCCGGACGATCTCCGTGCACGCGTCGAGCATGTTGTTGCCCAACGCTTTGGCGGAACACCGCAGATAACCTACCAGGTGGAACCAGCCCTTCTTGGTGGGCTCGTCATCGAGTGCGGGGATGTCCGTCTGGATGCCAGCCTTGCTGGCGCATTAGCACGACTGCGCAAACAGCTTCTTTTTCTCAACGGTAAACAAACGTAGAGGACCCTATCATGGTCGAAGTTCGTCCCGAGGAAATATCTGCAATTCTACGAAAGCAGCTTTCCGGCTTTGAACTCGAAGCAGAAATTGAGGAAGTTGGTACTGTCCTCCAAGTCGGCGACGGCGTCGCACGCGTCTATGGGCTGACAAAGTGTATGGCCTCGGAATTGCTTGAATTCCCCAACGGTGTGATGGGGATCGCGCTCAACCTCGAAGAAGATAACGTCGGTGTTGTGCTCTTCGGGGACGACCGTTTGGTCAAAGAAGGTGATACCGTTCGTCGAACGGGGCGTATTGCCTCGGTACCGGTAGGCGAAGCATTGCTCGGGAGGGTCGTCAATCCCCTTGGCGTTCCGCTTGATGGAAAAGGTCCCATCAATACGCCGCATTCGCTTCCGATCGAACGGAAAGCGATTGGCGTCGTGTATCGCCAGCCGGTGAAGGAACCGCTTCAGACCGGGATCAAAGCAATTGATGCGCTTATCCCGATCGGTCGCGGCCAGCGGGAGTTGATCATTGGTGATCGCCAGACAGGAAAAACCGCTGTTGCCATTGACACCATCATCAATCAGCGCTACACCCATACCGAACAAGCTGCTCGTCGTGGCGTCAAGCCAGTCTATTGCATCTATGTTGCAATCGGTCAGAAGGCCTCGACTGTTGCAAACGTGGTTGCAACGCTCGAACACTATGGCGCGCTCGAGTACACCATCGTCGTTGTTGCTAATGCATCCGACCCCGCACCACTCCAGTTTATCGCTCCCTATTGTGGTGCTTCGATGGGTGAATATTTCCGCGACAGTGGACGGCATGCGTTGATTGTCTACGACGACTTGTCCAAGCAAGCTGCTGCCTATCGCCAGGTGTCGCTTCTGCTGCGCCGTCCACCGGGACGCGAAGCCTATCCGGGGGATGTGTTCTACTTGCATAGCCGGCTTCTTGAGCGTGCAGCAAAGCTCAGTGATGAATATGGTGGTGGTTCCCTCACGGCGCTGCCAGTCATCGAAACGCAAGCGGGGGACGTGTCGGCATACATTCCGACGAACGTCATCTCGATCACCGACGGGCAGATTTACTTGGAGTCGAACCTGTTCAACGCAGGGATCCGTCCTGCGCTCAATATCGGCATATCAGTCTCGCGTGTTGGTGGCAATGCGCAGATCAAAGCAATGAAAAAAGTCGCTGGTCCACTGAAGCTGGAACTGGCACAGTATCGAGCATTGGAAGCATTTGCCAAATTCGGTTCCGACCTGGATAAGACTACCCAACAACAATTGCGCCGTGGTGCGCGCTTGGTGGAACTGATGAAGCAGAAGCAGTACAGTCCTGTACCTGTCGAAAAGCAAGTGGCGCTCATCTACGCAGCAACCAACGGTTTTGTTGATGAGTTGCCTGTCGATGCGCTTGGACGCTTCGAACAAGAGCTCTACGAATTCCTCGACAGTGTCCACCCCGATGTGCTCGACGCAATTGCGATGACCAAGGATATTACCCCTGAGATCAAGGAAAAACTCGATGCAGCGCTGCATGCGTTCGTCGAAAGCTTCCGTCGTACTGTCTGACCGTGCCGATGATTATTCTCACCGGCGGTGCTGGGTTCATTGGAAGCGTCGTACTCTGGCGGCTCAACCAAGCGGGTATTGATGATGTTCTTGTCGTTGATCGCTTAGGTACGCACGACAAGTGGAAAAATCTTGTTGGCAAACGCTTCCGAATGCTGGTTACGCCTGAGAGCTTTCTTGCTAATGTCCAGAATCGGAACGTCGGTAGCGCTGATGTAATCATCCATTTGGGTGCGTGCACCAATACGACCGAACGCGATGCGGATTATCTGGCTGAGAACAATTTTCGCTATAGCGCTCGGTTGGCTGAATTTGCGCTGGAGAGAGAAATCCCATTCATCTATGCCAGCAGCGCGTCGGTCTATAGTGATGGCCGGTCCGGTTATCGCGTCGGCACGACAGCCTCGCTGCGCCCACTCAACGCTTATGCGATGAGTAAATACCTGTTCGACTGCTGGATCGAACAGCGTGCCCTGCTTGAGCGTGTTACGGGGCTGCGCTTTTTCAATGTGTTCGGTCCAAACGAGTATCACAAAGGGGCGATGGCGAGTATGGCATACAAAGCATTCCTCCAAATCCAGCAGTCGGGCAAGGTCAAGCTTTTTGCCAGCACCAGCCCTGATTATGCCGATGGTGAACAGAAGCGAGATTTCGTGTACGTCAAAGACGTTGCCGAAATTATCTGGCGTCTGGTAGAAGCCGAACAATCGGCGCACCCCATTCGCGGTATTTACAACGTTGGCAGCGGTTGTGCACGATCGTGGAATGAACTTGTCGGTACTGTGTTTTCTGTACTGCAACAGCAACCGATGATCGAGTACATACCGATGCCCGAGGAGCTGCGCCCCCAGTACCAGAATTTTACTCAAGCCGATATGCAGCCGCTGGCCGAGGCGTTCGGCCGTCACGGATGGTCGCTTCCCTTAAGCTCGCTGCAGGATGCTATCGGTGATTACGTTGGCAATTACCTGCTTCAATCGTGGCAATACTTGTAGCGAAAGGTCATGGCAACACTACGCGATATACGACGGCGAATAATTGCGGTCCGCAACACCTCGCAAATCACATCGGCAATGCGAATGGTCGCTGCAGCGAAATTGCGAAAAGCGCAGAACGCGATTATCGCAGCGCGACCCTACGCAGCAAAGGTTGCGGAGATTCTTCAGAACTTAGCCCAAGCAGAGCGGTACAGCTTCGCGCATCCGTTCTTTGAAGAACGCACGGATGTTCGCAATATCTTGCTGATTGTTGTTGCCAGCGACCGAGGCTTGTGTGGGGCGTTCAATACCAATGTTTTCAAAGCAGCGCAGTACTACATCGAACGGAAGTTCCCTGAAGAGTTCCCGAAAGCGCGCGTTCATATCGTTGCTGTGGGTAAACGGGTGGTGCAGTACTTTCAACGACGGCATGAACATGTCGTTGTCGCGTTACCGGATGTTTTCGGACGTCTGGAGTTTTCGACAGTTCTCCGTATTGCACCGATTGTGGGAGATGGATTCATTAGCGGCGAGTACGACCGTGTCTTTATTTTGTTCAACGAATTCCGTTCGATCCTTCGCCAGGAAGTCCGGCGCAATCAAGTTCTCCCAATCGTAACCCCTCCAGCCCACGAACGCCACGATGCGGGCGATTACATCTACGAGCCGTCGCGGGCGGAAATTCTCGAGGCATTGTTGCCGCAATATGTGAACCTGCAGATTTGGTCTGCGTTGCTTGAGTCACACGCTGCAGAACATGCCGCGCGGATGGTGGCAATGGATAACGCGACGACGAATGCACGTGATTTGATCTCTTCGCTCCAACTGGAGTACAACAAGGCGCGTCAGGCGGCGATTACGAAAGAAATGCTCGAAATTGTTGGTGGTGCCGAAGCGTTGCGGGGATAGCGCTGGGAGGCGCTATTTTCGTTGCACCATGAGTAACTGTGCACTCGTTTTCATCGCAGATGAAAAGTCGTTCCGTCTTTGTTTGTCAGGAGTGTGGCTATCGTGCGCTCAAGTGGCTTGGGAAGTGTCCTTCATGTGGGGCATGGGGAGCGCTGGTCGAGGAAATCGAGCATGCTGCACCAGCGGCCAAGTCGGCTGCTGGCGTTGAGCCTGTCGCCTTAGTTGGTGACCGCGATGTTCGGATAGAACGCATCTGCAGTGGCATCACAGAATTCGACCGTGTGATGGGAGGGGGCATTGTCCCTGGATCAGTGACCGTTATTGGTGGGGATCCTGGTGTCGGAAAATCCACACTTATGCTCCAGCTTTGCGCTGCCTTCTCCGCGCGCGCACCGCTCTATGTCAGCGGGGAGGAATCACTCGAGCAGCTTCGTCACCGTGCGCACCGCTTAGGCATCCGTGCTGATGGTATTGCTGTGCTCACCGAGCAGGCGATCGAAGATGTAGTGGCCACGATCGAGGCAACACAGCCAGGTCTTGTCGTCATTGATTCGATTCAAACGCTTTATGGACGGGAATTGGAATCATTGCCGGGTAGCATCGGGCAAGTGCGCTACTGCACCGCCCAATTAGTCCAACTGGCAAAACAACGCGGCATCCCCATCCTGCTGGTCGGGCATGTGACAAAGGAAGGAATGCTGGCGGGACCGAAAGTGCTGGAACATATGGTCGATGTTGTTGTGCAATTCGAGGGAGAGGGAAACTATGCCTATCGAATCCTTCGGGCAGTCAAAAATCGGTATGGCTCAACCAATGAAATCGGTGTGTTCGAAATGCGATCATCGGGCATAGCCGAGGTTGCCAATCCCAGCGAGCTCTTCCTAACCCAGCGGACGACACCCGAACCAGGAACAGCTGTGACTGCACTTTTCGAAGGCAGTCGCTCACTCCTTGTGGAAGTGCAGGCACTGGTGATGCAGAGCAGCTATTCGGTTCCGCAACGCGTCGCAAATGGTTACGATGGTAGGCGACTGCAAATGTTGCTTGCTGTCCTGGAACGCCGAATTGGATTTGATTTCCTCCACTGTGATGTTTTTGTCAACATTGCCGGTGGGATTGCAGTTCGCGATCCGGGGGCCGATCTTGCAGTTTGCACAGCCCTCGTAAGTTCATTGCGTAACTCTCCGTCCGAGGATCGCTCTGTTGTGATTGGTGAAGTGGGGCTAACCAGCGAACTTCGTCAAGTGATGGGGATGGAGATCCGGCTCAAGGAAGCAGAAAAGTTAGGCTTTACTCTTGCAGTTACACCTCCAACAACCACCCAGCTCTCGTTGGCAACTCTGCAGCATGTACAAGCACGAACCATCACCGATGCGCTCATGGTGGTGCTGCGGTAATTTTGATAGCAGATTGGAAACAATTCACTCAACATGAGAGTCTATGGGCCGCGCAACAATGGATGAGCAAACTCTTATTGAGTTGCTCATCGAGCGAAAGGAAGAAGGTTTTCGCGAGTTGATGCGGGTGTACAAAGACGACCTTGTCAACTTCGCATACCGCTTCCTTGGCAGCTATGACGATGCAGTGGATGCAGCGCAGGAGACCTTCATTCGCGTTTTTCGGTTCATTGATACATTCCAGCAGGGTGCACGTTTGCGAACGTGGCTCTATACAATTGCGCGTAACGTTGCACTCTCGATGCTGGAAAAGCGAAAGCAGCGCGGTATGCTTCCCTTGACCGTGTCGGATGAAGAAGGACAAGAGCTCGAGCGAGAAATTCCCGATGAGAGCTATATGCCTGACCGCGCAGTGGATGCAACGATTGTTGCCCAGCAGATTCAGAAAGCCCTGATGAAGGTGCCTCCTGTGTACCGTGAAGCGGTGGTTCTGCGGGATATTGAAGGGCTCAGTTACGAAGAAATAGCCGATGTCTGCCAGGTCGAACTTGGCACCGTCAAATCCCGCATCAACCGCGGTCGCAGTATGCTTCAGGAACTGTTGCGCGACCTATACGAAGAACTCTTTGGTAATAAGTCATCATGAACGATCAATCCAATCGCCAGCAACCGAGCATCGAAGAGCTTCTTGCTGGGCAGCTTCCGCGCGCCGAAGCACCAGCAGACTTCGAAGATGTGACCATGCTTCGCTTACTGCTCGGACAGTTGCCTCGAGTATCAGCACCAGAGAACTTCGAGGAGGAAGTGCTCACACGTCTTGCTGAAACGAAAAAACGGAAATTTCCTCGACGACTCCGGCTTCCTCAATCGCGCTCGCCATGGCATTGGTTGGCAGCAGGAGCAGGAGTTGCGATCCTGGGAGGCGCCATCTATTACTTTGCCACACGCACAACAGCACCAACCTCCGAAGTGCTGCCCCCAGCACCAGCAGAGCAACTACGACTGGTGATTCCTACCGATACAATGCTCGAGGAGACAATCAAAAAACCAGCACTGCCAACGGTAGAAACGACCAAACGTACTCCGGACACATTCACCCAGCCCAGTACTGCACCAACCAAACGGATAACGCCGGGGAAGCCTCCGTTACACGAGGACGACGAGTAAGCTACAGTAGCGTCGCTGGATCGGTATAGGTCATGCCGAATGCCTCTGCGACTGCGCGGTAGGTGGTGTGACCATCAATAAAGTTCAGCCCCAGCCACAGCTCGTGATTTTCTCGCACAGCACGTTGCCAGCCTTTATCGGCCAATTCCAGTGCATACGGAATTGTTGCATTCGTCAGAGCAATGGTAGAGGTGAACGGCACTGCGCCCGGCATGTTTGCAACGCAATAATGGACCACACCATCAACGACAAAGGTTGGTTGTTCATGGGTTGTGGGATGGGTGGTTTCAATGCAGCCACCTTGATCAACGGAAACATCCACAATAACAGCTCCAGCTTTCATTGTCGGAAGCATATCGCGCGTGACAAGGTATGGAGCTTTCGCCCCAGGAATCAAGACTGCACCAATGACAATATCTGCCTCGCGAATGATGGTGCGAATATTCTCTGGTGTGGACATCATGGTGGTGACGTTCTTCGGCATGACGTCGTCAAGGTATCGCAGCCGGTAGAGGTTGTTATCCAGAATGACAACGCGAGCGCCAAACCCTGCTGCGATTTTTGCCGCATTTGTTCCGACTACACCGCCACCCAAGATAACCACGGTGCCGGGTTGTGTGCCGGGGACACCGCCGAGAAGAACGCCGCGACCGCCCATGGTCCGCTCGAGATACTTTGCGCCATTTTGCGGTGCCATGCGTCCGGCAACCTCGCTCATGGGGATAAGCAGGGGCAGTGACCCGTCGGCTTTCTGAACTGTTTCGTATGCAATACCAATGCAACGCGACTGTATCATTGCCTCGGTCAGCTCACGGGATGCTGCCGCGTGGAAGTACGTGAATACAACTTGTCCTGGTCGGATGAGCGAATACTCCGATGCGATTGGTTCTTTGACCTTGAGGATCATTTCCGCTCCCGCATAGACCTCTGCTGCGCTGGCTACAATGGTTGCTCCTGCAGCGGCGTACTGCTCGTCGCTGAAACCGCTGCCAACTCCTGCCGAGGATTCGATGAGTACGGTGTGCCCGCGACGGACGAACATTTCAACGCCACCAGGGGTGATGGCAACGCGATTTTCATTCGCTTTGATTTCTTTGGGAACGCCAACAATCATGGATGTACCTTTGGTAGTGAATCGAATATGGCGTGCAAAAATGCGAAACCCACGGTCACCGCTCTAGGCTGCGATATTTGTGCGACGTTCCTTTCGAGTATTGATGCATGGTTGATGGTAAAAAAGTTGTCGTTGTTCTGCCTGCCTACAATGCCGAGCGAACCCTCGAGCGAACGTATGCCGAGATTCCGCACCATATCGTTGACGACGTGATCCTCGTTGATGATGCCAGTAGCGACCAAACCGTCGAACTTGCACGACAGATTGGTATTCGGCACATCATCGTCCATGAACAGAACCGTGGCTATGGTGGCAACCAGAAGACCTGCTATCTGCATGCGCTCGAAGCCGGCGCCGACATTGTTGTGATGCTGCATCCTGACTACCAGTACACTCCCCAATTGATCCTCCCGATGGCCAGTATCATTGCTGCGGGCATTTATCCGGTGGTGCTTGGGTCGCGCATCTTAGGCAATGGCGCGCGAAAAGGAGGAATGCCGCTCTACAAATACATCGCAAACCGTATGCTGACGTTTGTTCAGAACTTGGTCACCGGTGCAAAGCTTTCAGAATACCACACAGGGTATCGAGCATTCAGCGCCGAGGTCCTCCGCTCGATTCGGTTGGACGCAAATAGCGACGACTTTGTCTTCGATAACGAAATGCTCTCCCAAATTCTCCTGGCCGGCTACGAGGTGGCTGAGGTAACATGCCCAACGCGCTATTTCGACGAAGCATCGTCGATCAATTTCTGGCGGAGTGTGCGGTATGGAGTCGGCGTGCTGCGAGTCTGCTTCCAACACCTGCTCGCACGGCTCGGAGTCTATGTGCATCCACGCTACCGTGGTGCAAAGGCAAAGCCATTAGCGAGGTCTTCGGCAAACTCATCGAGCAGTTGACGGTATTCATCCGGGAGAATCGCATTCCATTGCCAGCGCAATTGGTGGAGCGTGCGTTGACCGATTGCAGTTCCGCTCCGTTTCGCCGTAAGATTGGCAACACTCAGGATAGCACTGGTCACAATGCGATACTGATCGTCTGTGGTCAAGGTTCTTCGGACTGTCCAGAGGGAATCGAGCTGTGCGCGGTAGTAGGCGATGCGTTTTTCGAGCAGCACAGGATAGGACTGAGTTGCAGGTTGGCCGACGGGAAGAAGTGAATCAGCGTACTCAACCGAGCGGTAATGTGCCAACCATCCAGAGTAGCTATCGTGCAGTTCCAGCACCAACAATGAATCCATCTCGATGAGGGTCGGATCGCCCAGCGGTGCATATGCTCGAACATGCAGCGAGTGGTCCTCGAGCGTGAGCAATGCTTTCCCGAACGTGATTGGGTCACTTCCACCACCGTTGAGCGTTACGGCGATTATCGGTTGCCGAATAGAGCGATGCGAGAAAATCGCGATGTCGCTCACGCCATAATCAGCGTAGACTGCTATCCGCTTGTGCTCCTGCAAGGCGGGGTCGAAACGGTAGATGATAACCGAATCCGGATTCTTTGCTGACTTTGATGGCAGCAAGGCAAATCGTACTCCGAGCACAACATCGCGCCAGCCATCACCATCGAGATCAGCAAAGCGCAGGATAACCAGCGAATCGGGATATTGCGGCGGGATCGAAAAGATGGTATCGCGTCCGGTCACTTGGGGCACCGCCGGAGTACGCTCGTGATCGGTACAGCCATTGACGAGGAAAAGAATCCCGAGTGTGCAGATTTGCAACGTGTGTCGAATCATTCAGCGTGCATTGGAGTGATGGCCGTTTCAAAATTACTGCTCCTGAGCGCGGTGGCTGTGATGTCCGCAGTGGGGCAGTGGGCAGAGCCAATCCGCATTCCTGCGCTCGCAACAGCGTCTGATGAATGTGCTCCTTCCTGGTCAGTGAGAGATTCGAACGTGTACTTTGTTCGTGTACGGGGAAGCGACTTTACTGTGTGGCGCTGCTCTGGATGCTACCACCGAGAGCGCCTGCTCGATTCGGATAGTGTCCATCTTGAGCAGGTCACTGATTCGGTTATTTACGCTACCTTCAATGGACAGAAGTGGATCGGTCATCGCTTGACGCGGGGAAAACGGCAGCGATATGCAGAGCTTGTTTTCTCACCCGAGACGACCAGAGGCTCAACAGTACTTACCCCACTCCGTGAATTGTCCGATCCAGACGAATTCACGATGTTTCCTGCACTGTCATCCGATGGGCGCACATTGGTATTTGCTACCACACGTGGAAGCGACACGCACACCATGGATCTTTGGGCGACGCAGTGGTATGGCGACCACTGGGGAACACCCTATCCGTTGGAAGGTTTCGAGCAGTCCAGCGCCAACGAGATCACGCCGTGTTTCCTTGGTCGGGATACACTCCTTTTTGCATCGGACGGATTCGGTGGGAAAGGTGGCTTCGATCTGTTCATGACAGTGTACCGCGCAGGACGGTGGTCGCCGCCGGTACCGCTGACGTTGGTCAACTCTCCAGCCGATGACCGCGATCCTTGCATCCTGCCGAATGGCGACCTCCTCTTCGCGAGTAATCGGGCAGGAACGTTCGATCTTTACTACGCGCAACGAAGACAAAAAGGGCGCTCTCAGTAGAAAGCGCCCGCTGCGAAATCTTGCGAAGGCTTCTGGTCAAAACATCGGCTTACTGGGCAGCGACACGGTAGCGAACGAGAATTGCTTCTATGCCCCCTCGACTCGTAACTCCGGCAATCGGGATACTGATCGTTGTGGATGATCGGCTTTTTGCTCGTCCAATGCCAGCGATATATGCGCTTGTATCGGCGCCGGTAAAAGATGCAAATCCACCCGC
>Ga0209479_1000171_pt1 | contig 130939 bp, 131 predicted proteins | sample DewCreD2012metaG_2_FD_184112 | JGI IMG/M metagenome (GOLD analysis project Ga0209479, IMG submission 184112) | Hot spring sediment bacterial and archeal communities from British Columbia, Canada, to study Microbial Dark Matter (Phase II) - Dewar... ... | reverse complement strand
GCCAGGCGCGCATGGGCCGCATCTACGACGGCGCCGACGAGGTGCACAAGATGGTGGTGGCCCGCCGCGTCCTGCAGCGCTTCGCCAGCGGCGGCGTCTACGAGTTCGAATAGCACCTAGCGGCGCCAGAAGCGATGACCACGCGGGAGATCCCGGGCATCAGGATGGAAGGGCTGCTGGCCTGGTTCCGGGCCAACGTGGCCGAGGTGGAAGACCTGGAGGCGCAGGTCATCACGGGTCAGGGATTCTCCAACCTCACCTACAAGCTGGAGGCGCCCGATGGCCGCGCCTGGGTGCTCAGGCGCCCACCCCTCTCCCACGTGCAGCCCACCGCCCACGACATGGCCCGCGAGTTCCGCGTCCTTTCGGCCCTCAAGGACACGGACGTGCCGGTGCCGCGGCCCCTGGCCTTCTGCGGCGACAATGAGGTCATCGGCGCCCAGTTCTACATCATGGAGTTCGTGGACGGCTTCGTCCCCTCCAACCCGCAGGAGGTGGCGCGGCGCTACGACGAGGGGCAGCGGCGGCTGATGGCCGAGGAGCTGGTGGACAACCTGGTGCGGCTGCACGCCATCCGGCCGGAGGAGGTGGGGCTGGGGGACTTCGGCCGGCCGCAGGGGTATCTGGCGCGGCAGGTGAGGCGGTTCAGCGAGCAGTGGCAGCGGATCAAGTATCGGGAGGTGCCGGAGCTGGACGAGCTGTGTCGGCGGCTGAACAGCTTCACCATGCCCGAGAGCGACCACTCCATCGTCCACGGCGACTACAAGCTGGGCAATACCATCCTGGACGCCGACGGCCATATCGTGGCCATCGTGGACTGGGAGATGTCCACCCTAGGCGACCCGCTCATGGATCTGGGGTTCCTGTACCTGAACTGGGTTGGAGACGAAGAGGGTGCCGCCAGCAGGCTGTCAGCGCTACCGGGCTACCCTACTTGGGACGAGATCGCCCGTCGCTACGCTGCGAGGAGCGGCCGTGACCTGCTCAACTTCGATTACTACGTCGTCCTGAACCACTTCAAGCTGGCGGTCATCCTGGAGAACATGTATGCTCGCTACCTGGCGGGGGGCACCGTGGGCGAGGGCTTCGAGAGCATCGGCGAGAGGGCGCTGGAGGCGGCCCGACGCGGCCTGGCGCTGGCCGACCGTTCCGACCTGCCGGCCCTTAGGGGGAGATAGGGGGCAGCCATGCAGTTCCAGGACATCATCTACGAGAAGAGGGAAGGGATCGCCCTCATCCGGCTGAACCGGCCCCACAAGCTGAACGCCTGCACCCTCAAGACTTATGCCGAGCTGCGGGCGGCCGTCCAGGACGCCGAGGAGGACGATGCCGTGCGCGCCCTGGTCATCACCGGCGAGGGGCGGGGCTTCTGCGCCGGCGACGACGTGCAGGAGATCTTCCTCGCCACCCCGCCCGAGGGGCGGACACCCCGCATCCGCGAGCGGCTGGAGGAGCTGCGCGGACGGGGGCAGCGGGGGGTGGACAACCTCCTCTTCTTCGACAAGCCGGCGGTGGCCGCCGTCAACGGGCCGGCGGTGGGCTACGGCTTCGACCTGGCCCTCATGTGCGACGTGCGCATCGCCTCCGAGTCGGCCCGCTTCGGCTCCGTCTTCGTGCGTCGGGGCCTGATGGCCGATGCCGCCTCCCTCTTGCTCCTGCCCCGCATCGTGGGCTGGAGCAAGGCGGCCGAGCTGACCCTCACCGGCGACATCATCGAGGCCCAGGAGGCGCTGCGCATCGGCCTGGTGAGCAAGGTGGTGCCCCAGGAGCAGTTGCTGGAGGAGGCGTTCTCCCTAGCCCGGCGCATGGCCGAAAACGCGCCCTTGGCCGTGCGCATGACCAAGCACGGCCTGCGCCGCTCCCTGGGGATGGAGCTGCGGCCCTTCCTGGAATGGCAGTCGGTCTGCCAGGACCTGCTGCTGCGCAGCGAGGACCACCGCGAGGGCGCCCTGGCCTTCGCCGAGAAGCGGCAGCCCAACTTCCAGGGCCGCTAAGGCAGAGGCCTCCTGCCCGCCCTAGCGAAGGCCCCTCAGCCTGGGGTCCAGCAGGTCACGCAGGGCGTCGCCCAGCACGTTGAGGCCCCAGACGGCAAGGAAGATGGCCAGCCCAGGCCAGACCGCCAGCCAGGGATGGGCGCGCATGAACAGGAGGCCCTCAGTGCTCAACATCCGCCCCCAGTCAGGGAAGGGCGCAGGCACACCGAACCCTAGAAAGCCGATGGTCCCGACCGCCAGGATGGCCGCGCCCAACTGCAAGGTCGCCAGAACGATGACCACCGGCATCACGTTGGGCAGTATGTGCCGAAAGATGATCCGCATGTCCGAGGCACCCACCGCGCGGGCAGCCTCCACGAAGACGTTGTTCTTCACCGCTAGCGTGGCGCCGCGGATCACCCGCGATGCCCCCGCCGCCAGCACCAGTCCCAGCACCGCCACGATGGCCGCGCTTTGAGTGGTGGGGCTGGGCCCAGCATACTCCTTGGCCACCTGCACCCCCGTCAGCAGGATGACGATAGCTGGGAACGATATCCACGCGTCCACCAGCCTCTGCACCAGCAGGTCCAGCCTCCCGCCAATGTAGCCCGAGACGGTGCCCACTAAAGTGGCCAGGCCCATGGAGATGGCCACGGCCGACAGCCCGATGAGCAACGATGTTCTGGCACCGTAGATTACTTGGCTGAGCATATCCCGCCCGAGCCGGTCCGTGCCGAAAAGGTGGGAGGGTGAGGGCGGACGCAGGCGGTTGGCGATGTCCTGGTCGTCGTAGTAATAGGGTGCCAGCAGGGGGTCATCGCGCCGGAACAGGGTCACCAGTTGGTTGTCGGCGAAGACGGCGCAGACTACCATGGCCACGATGATGACCAGGCCCGCCGCTCCCAGGGGCTTGTGGCGCGCAAAGCGCCACAGCCCCTTCAGCGCGCCCAGCCACGGACCTGGCCCGGGCAGGGCCTCCACCCGCCCAGGGACAGCGATGGCAGTGTCGCTCACGTCGGCCTCTCCTTCAGGCGTAGCGTATGCGCGGGTCCAAGTAGGCGTAGAGCACGTCCACTAGCAGGTTGGAGAGCACCACCGCCAGGGCCACCACCAGGTTCACCGCCTGGACCACCGGGTAATCGCGGGAGTTGACAGCGGTCACCAGGTAAGAGCCGATGCCCGGCACGCTGAAGATGGTCTCCAGCACTACCGTTCCGCCCACCAGCAGGGGCACCTGTAGGCCGATGAGGGTGGTCACAGGGATCAGGGCGTTGCGCAGGGCATGTCTCAGGATGACGACCCTCTCCCGGAGTCCCTTCGCCCATGCTGTGCGGATGTAGTCCTGGCGCAGCACCTCCAGCATCTGCGTCCTGGTCAGGCGCATGACCGATCCCGACAGCCCCAGGCCCAGGATAGTGGCGGGTATGATCACGAAATAGAGGTTGGACAACGGGTCATCGAAGAAGCTCTCGTAGTGTATCGGGGGCGCCCACCCCCACCAGACATTGGGCAAAACCACCACCAGCGTCCCCAGCCAGAAGGCGGGCACGGCGATGAAGACAATGGCGGTGCCCCGCATCAAGTAGTCCAGCCAGCGGTCCTGGCGTATGGCCGCAATCACCCCCACGGGAACCGCCACCACGATGCTGATGATCAGGGCCAGCAGGCCCAGCTCGAAGGTGACGGGCAACCGCCGGGCCAGCTCGCGGCCGATGGGCTGCTGGCTCTGAAGGGAGGTGCCCCAGTCGCCGGTGAAGACGCCAGCTACGAACTCTCCGTACTGCTCATACCAGGGCTTGTCCAGCCCCAGCTGGCGCCTAACCGCCTCCCGGTCGCCGTGGGTCAGAGGCGTATACTGGCCGATAATGATCTCGACGGCGTCCCCCGGCAGCAGGCGCACCAGCAGGGCCACCAGCACCGTCACCATGGCCAGGGTGGGCACCAGCAGGCCCACCCTGCGCACTATGTAGCTCCACATGCGTCGGCCCCTGCTCCTTGTTGGCGGCCCTACAGCCGCTGACGGGAAGTGTCGATCTGGAAGTAGGGTGTGGACTCGGAGCCGATGCCATAACTGGTTGGTGCGGCGTAAGCGCGGGTGTAGGGCTGTCGGGCGGTGAAGCCATACGGCCCCACCAGCGGGATGTAGTACATGTTGCGGGCATTGATGCGCTGGATCTCCAGGGCCAGCGCCCGCCCACGGTCGAAGTCCGTCTCCTGCCCCAGTTGGTCGATGAGGCGCAGGATCTCCGGGTCGCGGATGCGTGAGTGGTTGCGCGGGTTGTCGCTGAACTGGTTGGTGAACTGGTTCCAGGGGTGGGGCACCGGCGTCTCCAGCGCGAAGGCCATGCCGGAGCGGAGACCGCCAAAGAAGATTCCCCCTTGCGGGTTTATCCACTCTGACTGGTAATCGTGGTTGACCAGCCGGGCGCGGATGCCGGCCTCCCTCAGCATGGCCGGGAGCGCCTCAGCCATGGGGTTGTAGTAGGGCACGGCAGTGACGTAGGCATTGGCGGTGTAGTGCAGCTCCGTGTCGATGCCGTCAGGGTAGCCGGCCGCCGCCAGGAGCTGCCGGGCACGCTGCACGTCGCGGCGGAAGAACTGCCCCAGGTCTCCCATCTCGGGACCTTCGGGGTCCACGTACCAGATGAACCCCGCGTTCAGTAGGTTGTGCTTCTTGCCGCCCGTCCCGCCCGAGGCCAGTTGGATGAGGGCCTCCCGGTCGATGGCCAAGGACACCGCCTGCCGCACCCGCGGGTCGTTGAAGGGCGGCTGGTTAGCCTCGTAGGCCGCCGGCGGGAAGAAGATCATGGTCAGCAGGTTGGCGATGTTCTTGGTGATGATGGCCTGCGGGTTCTGGCGTCGGAAGACGTCGATCAACTCTGACGGCACCGTCATGGTCTCCAGCCGGCCGGCCGTGAACTGGCTTATCTCGTTGTTCTTATCGGGGATGACGTAGGCCTCGAACCCATCCACGTAAGGGAGGCGGTTGCCGCGGTCATCGGTGGCCCACCAGTTGGGGTTCTTGTCAGCCTTGGCCATGACCCCCTGCTGGTAGGAGCGCAGGATGAAGGGGCCGGAGCCGATGAGGGTGGTGTTGAGCAGGTCAGGATTGTTGGTAGCCTCAGGCGGATAGATCCATAGGTCACTGGGGGAGGCCAGCATCACCAGGAGCGGACCGAAGGGCCGCGACAGCTTCACCTGGACCTGTCGCGGCCCGGCCACCGTTATGGAGTCTATGGCTGCCAGGTTCACGCCCCGGTCAGGCCTGGCCGACTTGTAGTACTCCCACGCCTTCACAACGTCGTCGGGCGTCACGGGGCGGCCATTCACCGGAGGCACGGGGTGCCAGGTGGCGTTGTCCTGCAGGGTGAATATGTAGGTGACCTGGTCTACCACCTCGTAGCTCTTGGCCAGGTCGGGCACCGGCCGGTACCAGTCGCTGGGCGGCAGGTCCAGGTCCTCGGTGTTGGGGTCGTCCGGGGCGGAGATGTGCTTCAGCAGTCGGCTGACGAAGAAGGAATTGAAGGCCTGCACGGTGAAGGTCGGGAAGCGCTGGGCATCGAACCGTCCCTGCACATCGGAGAGGGCGAACCTCAGCAGCCCACCCAGCCAGGGGGTCTCGGCCCCCGGGGCGCCGGCGACGGGCGTGCTCGGCGCGCTCTCCTCGCCGCAGGCCAGGTAGACAGAGCCCGCCAGCGCGGCGGCGCCCACCGCCCCGGCCCTCAGGAACTGCCGCCGCGTCAGGCCGCGACGCAGGAACCGCTGCCAGCCCTGTTTTTCGCAGGTCTGCATGTTGCCTCCCTCTCCTCGTGTGGGATGATGGGTCGTGCCCAACCCCATAAAAGATATCGTCGGCCCTAATTGTCAAGCGGCATAGAGAACTTCTTTTGTCATCATAGCAAATAATTTTGGTCGCGGCCCTCTCACCCAGAACGGATCTATGGCGGCCAATGCGAGGGGCCAGGCGCCCCGGTAGATGGCCGGCACCGTGGTGAGGAAGGGGCTGCAGGATTGAGGGGCCCGGCGGCTCCAGCTAGTCCGGATAGAACAGGTTCCGCCGCTGCTGGCGATCGTGGCGCACCCTGCCCCTGCGACCAACGAACTCGCTACCAGCCATCAGGTCAAAGGCCTCCTGGTCGGGCTCCGTGTGGGCCAGGAAGCGCCCTCCCGAATCTTGTTCCATCCTGCCGATGACGATGCCTTGCTCCAGCTGACCTTCGCAGTTGTAGACGATGGTGTAGGTCTCCACCACTCCAGGCCCTTCCGCCTCCTCCACCAGCGGGGGCCGCTCCTGGGCCTCGACTCTGGCCACGTCCTCCTTGGGATCGTAGGGTCGATAGGGGCGGACGGGTGGCCGGGCCGAGTAGACCCCGGCCGCGTGCTTGGTGAAGTACCAGCCCATGCTGCTGACCATGCCTACGGCGCCGGGCTGGCGTCGCAGCGCCTCCACGTCGGCGGCATAGCCCTGCTCGGCCACCATCAGCTGTACCACGTCGCCCGGGATGAGGCGGATGATGGAGAAGGCGAAGAGCAGGACGATGACCACCGTCAGGGCGGCCAGGCCGACGCGCCTGACGATGTATTGCGTCATGCCTTCACCAGGACGTGGACATCGGGTGACTACCGGTGGCGGCCAGGCCGAGGCCCGGCCGCCACCGCTCACCTATCGGTCAATCCAGGCGCTCCACTTCCTGCCGTCGTAAAGGTCAATGGGATACTGCCAGTTCTTCACCCAGGGGTGGATGAAGAAGTGGTTGTTGGGCGTGAACATGAAGCGCATGGGGTAGTCCAGCACGATCATGCGCGACGCCCGGTGCACCAGCTCGATGCGCCTGCCCTCGTCCAGCTCCTCCGACTGGGCGCGGATGGCCCCCCAGATCTCCTTGTTGCCCCAGCGGTAGAAGGTGGCCGTCTCGCCGAAGTAGGCCTCCAGGTTCTCGTCCGGGTCGGGGTTGTTGAGGGGGATGTGGTGCGACATCTTGTAGTCGTAGGCGTAGGTCTTGTTGTAGTAGGCGGCCAGCTCCATGGGCCGCAGAGTTACGCGCACCCCGATCCTGGCCAGTTGCCGTTGCAGCACCTCACCGATCTGGATGTGCAGCTGAGGGTTGGCCAGCCCGGCCGAGGCGAAGATCATCTCCTCTTTCCTGGCAATGGTGGGCAACCTATTGACAAGCGCTTGACGTCCGGCTAGTATGCTGGCGCAAAACTTAATAAGCGCTAGGGGAGACGAGCCATGGCGGGCGAGTACTGGCAGCGCTTCTGGCAGCGACGCTTGGGGCGACGGTCCTTTCTCCGGGCCGCCGCCTTCGGAGCGGGGGCAGCCGCCTTGAGCGGGACCCTGGCCTGCCGTGAGCAGGCCCCCCAGGCCACGCCTCCGCCCGCCGCCGGAGAGGAGGGGCCGCCCAAGCGCGGCGGCCGCTCCCAGGCCTGGAGCACCGTCACCTTCGACCAGCTAGACCCCCACATCTCGGTGGCGGCATCCACCGCCTACTTCCCCCGCGTCTACAACACCCTGGTCAGCCAGTCGCAGCAGAAGCCCGACTTCTTCTACTACGACCTGGCCGAGACCCTGGAGCAGCCCGACGCCGTGACCTATATTTTCCGCATCCGTCCCGGCATCAGGGTGGCGCCCAACAACCTGGGGGTGCCGGAGCGAGAGCTGGACGCCCAGGACGCCTACGCTAACTGGGAGCGCATCAAGAACGAGCCGCGGGCGCTGGCCTCCCGCTTCTCCAAGCAGTTCCTGGCCTCCCACGCGGCCCAGGACGCCCGCACCTACGTAATGAAGACCAGCGACCCCTACGCTTGGACCATCTACAACGTGGGCCTGGCCGTGTCCACCATCGCCCCTAGGGAGCTTCTGGCCAACCCGGACCGTCTGCGGACGGCCGGGGCGGGGGGCGGGCCCTTCTCCTTCGGGCGCTTCGTGGAGGGCGAGGGGCTGTCGCTCGAGCGGAACCCCACCTACTACCGCAAGGGGAAGGACGACCGGCCCCTGCCCTACGTGGACGGCATAGACGTGCGCATCATCCCCGACCGGGCGGCACGGCTGGCCGCCTTCCAGACCCGCCAGATCCACTACTACACGGCGGCCAACTTCCGCGAGGCCCAGCAGCTCATGGACCCCAACAACTACTACCTGATCAAGGAGCCCATCTTCAGCTTCATGGCCGTGACCATGAACGCGGAGCGGGCGCCCTTCAGCGACCCGCGGGTGCGGCGGGCGGTGGCCCGCTCCATCAACCACGAGCAGTTCATCAACGTGGTGCACTTGGGCGACGCCAAGGTCAATGGCATCGTCCACTGGGCCCTGGGCGACTTCGCCCTACCCGAGAGCGAGCTGAAGAGCCGCTACCTGGTCTACAACCCCCAGGAGGCGCGCCAGCTCCTGTCGGCGGCCGGCTACCCCCAGGGGCTGCGCATCAAGATGATGTATCCCGCTAACACCGGCGCCTCGGGCGGAGGCGACGTGAGCCAGTATGTGCCCATCCTCATCGAGAACCTGCGCTCCGGTGGCATCGAGGTGGAGCAGGAGCCCCTGGACTTTGGCACCTGGCTGGACCGCTACCGGCGCCGCGACTACGACTCCAGCCTGAGCCTGAACCAGGTCTACGAGACGGCCGAGGTGCCCCTGGACTGGCACACCTCCTGGGGCCCCGCCGGCGACGGCGTGTCCTGGAACATCTTCCGCGACCCGGAGATAGACGCCGCCGTGCGCCGGGTGAAGCAGATCACCCAGAGCGTGCAGGAGCTGGTGCGGGCCATCCACGACGTGCAGCGCCTCATCTACTCCAAGGACCCCAGCTTCATACCGCTGCCCAGCAGCAGCTCCAACACCCTGTGGTGGAACTTCGTCAAGAACAACCCGGGGCGGCTGGGCCTGGGGGTGACGGCCCTGTTCCTGGCCGATTGGTGGCTGGACCTGTAGGCGGGGGGAGGCGTGCAAGCCTTCATCGTCCGCAGGCTGCTGGCCGGCGTCGTCATCCTCTTCTTTCTGTCCATCGCCGTCTTCCTGGTGCTGCGGGTGGCCCCGGGCGACCCGGCTCTGCTGCGCCTGGGCCCCCAGGCCACCGCCGAGCAGGTGGCGGCGGAGCGGGAGCGGCTGGGCCTCAATGACCCCCTGATCGTCCAGTATTCGCGCTGGATGAAGGGGGTGCTGACGGGCGACCTGGGCATCTCCAACTTCAGCGGCGAGTCCATCGCCCGCAGCATCCGCAACCGCCTGCCCAACACCCTGGAGCTGCTGGTCATGACCCTGGTGCTGACGACGGCCATCGGCATCACGGCCGGGGTCATATCGGCGGTGTGGCGGGACACACCCCTGGACTATGCGGTGCGGGTGCTGGCGGTGCTGGGGCTGTCGGTGCCGGCCCTCTGGCTGGCGACGCTGGTGCTGCTGGTGCCGCTGCAGGTGTGGGGCTATGCGCCCCCCATCGGGCGGGTGGTGCATTTCTTCGACGACCCCTGGGCGAACCTTCGTCAGTTCCTGCCGGCGGCGGTAGTGTTGGCCCTGGGGCCCGCCGCCGCCATCATGCGCCTGACCCGCTCCAGCCTGCTGGAGGTGCTGCGCCAGGACTACATCCGCACCGCCAGGGCCAAGGGGCTGGGGGAGAGGCTGGTCATCGCCCGCCACGCCCTGCGCAACGCCATGATCCCGCCCCTGACGGTGCTGGCCCTGCAGTTCTCGGCCCTGCTGGGCGGGTCGGTGATCATCGAGCAGATATTCACCCTGCCGGGCATCGGCCAGTATTTCTTCCAGGCCATCTTCGTCAAGGACTTCCCGGTGGTGCAGACACTCACCCTCTACACGGGCGTGGTGGTGGTGCTGACCATCCTGGCCCTGGACGTGGCCTACGCCTGGCTGGACCCGCGCATACGCTATCGCTGAGGTGGCGAGATGGCTGTCAGGCCGGCGGAAGTGGCCCTGGGCATGGAGCTGGCGGTGCCCCGCCAGCCGCTGCCGCGACGGCTGTTGCGGCTGGTGCGCCGCTACCCCCTGGGCGCCCTGGGGTTCGTCATCATCCTGAGCCTGCTGGTGGTGGGGGTCTTCGCGCCCCTCATCGCCCCTCACGATGTGAACGAGATCGGAGTAGCGCCGCCCCTCTCGGGCATCTCGCGGGAGACGCCCTTCGGCACCGACAACCTGGGGAGGGACATGCTGAGCCGGGTCATCTGGGGGGCGCGCATATCCCTCTCGGTGGGGTTCATCGCCGTCATCGGCGGCACCATCGCCGGCACCGTCATCGGCCTCATCAGCGGCTACATGGGCGGGCCGGTGGACTCGGCCATCCAGCGCATCCTGGACTCGGTGCAGGCCTTCCCGGCCCTGGTGCTGCTGCTGATCATCATCCGCATCCTGGGGCCGTCGCTGGAGAACGTGGTGCTGGTCATCGGGCTGGGGATCATACCGGGGGTGATACGTATCGTGCGGGGGGCGGTGCTGTCGGAGAAGAACAACGTCTACGTCGAGGCGGCGCGGGCCATCGGCGCCACGCCGCTGCGCATCATCTTCGTGCACATCGCCCCCAACATCATGGCCCTGGCCATCGTGATCATGACCACGCTGCTGGGGACGGCGGTGCTGGCGGAGGCGGCCCTCTCCTTCCTGGGCCTGGGGGTGCCGCCGCCCAACCCGTCCTGGGGTGCGGACATCAACGCCGCCCGCAACAACCTGCCGGTGCACATCCCCTGGGCCCTGTTTCCGGGGCTGGCCATCAGCCTGACGGTGCTGGGCTTCAACCTGCTGGGCGACGCCCTGCGCGATGCCCTTGATCCGCGGCTGCGTGGCGCCCGCTAGCGGCCCGCCCGCGCCGGGGGCGAAACGGGGCTGTCACGGGCGGTGGGCCGCGCCGTAGCTGCACAGCCTTAGCTCCGCTCGCGGGTGGCTCGTCAGGGAAGGCGGTGGCGCTTTCGGGCAGGGCCGCAGCCCCGCCGCTACGTGGCGTGCAGTCGGCCGGTGCCGGGGGCGCGGAGTTGCGGCGGCAGCGGTCGCTGCGAGGGGCGGCTAGAACAGGACGGGGCGGCGCTCCTTGAAGGCGTAGAGCTGGGCGGGGCGGTGTCTGCCCTCGGCCGCCCGGACGCCCGTGGGCACGATCAGCCCCAGCGAGAGCATCCGCCGACGAAAGTTGCGTTTGTCCAGGCGCCTGCCCAGGATGGCCTCGTAGACCCGCTGCAGTTGGGAGAGGGTGAACTGGGGCGGCAGCAGCGAGTAGGCCACGTTGCTGTATTCCAGCTTGGCCCGCAGGCGGCGCAGGCCATACTCCACCACTCGTTCGTTCTTGAAGGCCAGGGGCGGCAGCTCTGATACCGCCATCCAGGCCGGTGGCCACTCCCGTCGCCGGGCCAGGTGGGCCTGCCGGGCGTCCACCAGGGCGAAGTAGGCCACCGCCACCCCCTCGCGGTCGTCCAGGTCCCAGAAGGTGTAGAGCTGCTCCAGGTAGACTTCGGCGACGCCCGTCTCCTCGGCCAGCTTGCGCACGGCCGCCTCGTCGGGGCCTTCGCCAGGGGAGAGGAGGCCGCCGGGCAACGACCACCAGCCCTGGTAGGGCGGGGCGCTGCGTCGCACCAACAGCACCTGCAACCGGTCGTCCTGGACGGTGAAGATGACCACCAGCACCGCCACCGGCCGCAGGCCGACGCCGGTGAGGGAAGGGTCGCGGGCCGCCGTGGACACGGGCCGCCTCCCGCGGGCTAGCCCAGGGCGGGGGCCGCCGCCCCCGCCAGCTCCCCCTGCAGGGACCAGGGGCTGGCCCGCTGGATGCGCACCTGCACCAGGTCGCCGGGCCGGGCCTCACCCGGGAAGTGCACCAGCTTGTTGGTGCGGGTGCGACCGTAGAGCTTGCCGCCGCGTTCGCCCTCCACCAGCACCTCCTGCACCGTCCCCACCAGGGCCTCGTTGAGCTGGCGGGCGATGCCCTCCTGCAGCGCCTCAACGGCGTGCAGGCGGCGCATCTTCTCGTGCTGGGGGACGTCGTCCTCCATGCGCCGCCAGGCGATGGTGCCCGGCCGCGGGGAGTAGGCGGCCACGTGCACCTTGTCGAAGCGCACCTGTGCCAGCAGGTCCAGGGTGTGCTGGAACTCCTCCTCCGTCTCGCCACAGAAGCCGACGATGACGTCGGTGGTGATGGCCGCCCCGGGCACCAGCCGGCGGATGAGGTCTATCTTCTCCAGGTATTCGGCCACGGTGTAGCCGCGGCGCATGCGGGCCAGCACGGCGTCATCGCCCGACTGGACGGGTATGTTGAAGTATTCGCAGACCTTCGGCAGCTCTGCCACCCGCCGCACGATGCGCTCGGTCATGTCCCGCGGGTAGGAGGTTAGGAAGCGGATGCGCTCCAGGCCGGGGGTGTCGTGGATGGCGGCCATCAGGTCGCCCAGGTCGGGGCGGTCGGGCAGGTCATGGCCGTAGGCCTCCACCGTCTGGCCCAGCAGGGTCACCTCGCGCACGCCGCGGGAGCAGAGGTAGCGCACCTCCCGCTGCACGTCGGCGACGGGGCGGGAGCGCTCGCGTCCGCGGCGGTAGGGCACGATGCAGTAGGTGCAGAACTTGTCGCAGCCGTGGATGACGGGGACGTAGGCGGTGGGGCCCCTGGGCTCGGGGAAGGTCTCGGGCCAGAACTCGCCCCCCAGGTCGCTCTCGGGCACCAGCTCCCGCAGGATGGCGTCGAAGTCCTGCGGCCGGGCCCACACGTCCACGAAGGGGAAGCGGCTCTTCAGGTCGTCCACCTTCGGCCCCACCAGGCAGCCCATGACGGCGATGCGCAGGCGGGGGTTCCTGCGCTCCTTCAGGTGGCGCAGGTAGCCCAGATAGGAGACGGCCCGGTCCTCGGCCTTCTGCCGCACGACGCAGGTGTTGACCACGGCCAGGTCGGCCTCCTCGGGCCGGGGCGACTCCTCGTAGCCGAGGCGGGCCAGGCCGGCGGCCAGCTTGGCCGAGTCGGCCTCGTTCATCTGGCAGCCTTCGGTCCAGATGTGGTAACGCATGGCCAATAAGGGATTGTAGCACGGCCGGGGGGCAGGTCATAGCTTATACTGTTGGATGCTATGGCCGAGGCGGAGAAACCCCTGGACGGGGCGGCGGTTACTCCGACCGTCCCCGCTCGCCTCTGGCAACGGTTCCTGGAGCGTCTGCGGGCCGTCCCCACGCCGGTGCTGCTGGTGGCCACCGCCGTCCTGGTGCTGGCGGTGGCAGGGGTGGTGGCCGTGCTCCCCCTCCTGCTGGGGGTGAGCCAGGACGACCTGGAGGCGCTGGGCTATCCGGGGGTGTTCCTGGCCAACTTCCTGGGCACGGCCACCCTGTTCGTGCCGGTGCCCGGCCTCACGGCCGGCGGCCAGCTCCTCATCGCCACCCTGGCCCGCAGCCTGAACCCGGTGGGGGTGGCGCTCCTGGGCGGCCTGGGGATGGCCACGGCTGAGATCACGGCCTACCTGGCCGGCCGCGGCCTTCGGGAGGTGGGCTCCCAGCGGCCCATGCCCATCGGTGGGCCCATCGGGCGCTGGCTGGCGGCGGTGGCCCGCTGGGTGGACAGGCTGATGGCGGGCTACGGCGTCCCCACTCTGTTCGTGCTGTCGGCGGTGCCCAACCCCTTCTTCGAGTTCGCCGGCATCACCGCCGGCGCCGTGCGCATGGCCTTCTGGCGCTTCTTCCTGCCGGTGCTGGCGGGGAAGATGGTGCGGGCCTTCCTCCTGGCCTTCGTGGGCGAGAGGGTCATAGACCTCCTGCCCGGCCCCTTCTGACGCGGTGGCGAGGGAAGAAAAAGGGGAGGCGAAAGCATTGACGACGCTTCTGGGCTTGTGGCAGGAGCTGACCTGATATGGCCAGCGCCAGCCAGACGGCGCTCGTCGTGTTGCTGGCCCTGATGGTGGCGGACGTGATCCGCTTCGAGAGCGGCTGGGCCTGGGCGGTGCTGGCGCTGGCCGCGGTGGGCCTCGTGTTCCGTCGCCCTCCCCATCGCGGCGGCTGAACGCCCCGTTCGACCTTTCGTGTAACGAAGGCGTCCGCTGCTACGTCTCCGTCTGTGCGAGAGGCGGACGCCGATGAGCGAGGAAGCGCGGCATGCCCGCTCGGGCCTGCCGGCGGGGCTGGAGATGTTGCCCCTGCTGGCCCGGGGTGCGGCCTTGCTGGGCCTTCCCCTGGCCCTGACCTTCGCCCTGCGCGCCCGCCAGGACTGGAACCCGACCTTCGCCTCGCCCACCTTCCACTTCTATGTGGTCTCTGCCCTGGCGCTGCTGTCCCTGGCCACGGCGCTGATGGCCGCCTGGGTGTCGGTGGCCGCCCGCGACGTGCGCCTGTCGCTGCTGACGGTGGGCTTCCTGGGCATCGGCGCCATCATGGCCGTGCACGGGCTGGCCACGCCGGGCTTCCTGGTGGAGCACGGCTACCACGGCACCACCGCCGCCTCGGCCTACTTCGCCCACCTGGTGGGGGCCTGGATGCTGGGGCTCTCGGCGCTGGGGCTGCCGCCGCGGGCCAGCGCCTGGCTGCGGAGCCGGCTGTGGCTGCTGCTGGCCCTGGCCGTGGCCCTCTTCGGCGCCTACGCTGCCCTGGCCCTGGGCGCCCCCGACCTGTTCCAGAGGCTGCCGGTGGCCGGCCAGCCCGGCAGCGACGTCTTCACCTGGACGATGCTGGCAGTGGACGTGGCCCTGCTGACGCTGGCGGCCGGCCGGGCGGCCATCTCCCACGTGCTGTCGCGGGCGGCCATGCCCGCCGCCATCGGCGCCGCCGCCCTGTTCTTGCTGGCCTCCCAGGTGACGCTGCAGGTGACCCAGCCCTGGACGCTGGCCTGGTGGCTCTACCACTTCTATCTGGTGCTGGGCATGGGGACGGTGGTGCGGGCGGTGGTGAGCGAATACCTGGGCGGCAAGCCCCTGGGCCAGATCTTCCGCGAACTGGTCTACGAGGACGTGCTGGCCCAGGTGCGACAGGGGCTGGACGACTCGGTGCTGGCCCTGGCTGCCGCCGCCGAGGCCCGCGACCGCTACACCTACGAGCACGTCACGCGGGTGGCCGAGCTGTCGGTGCTTATCGGCCAGGCCATGGGGCTGCCGCGGCTGCGGCTGCGGGCCCTGGCCCAGGGCGCCATGCTGCACGACGTGGGCAAGCTCTACATCTCCGACCTGGTGCTGCAGAAGCCCGACAAGCTCACGCCCGAGGAGTTCGAGCAGATCAAGCGCCACCCCGCCCTGGGCTACGAGCTGCTGATGCGGCTGAAGGGGTTCGAGCGCGAGGCGCTGGTGGTGCGCCACCACCACGAGTGGTTCGACGGCTCCGGCTACCCCGATGGCCTCCGCGGCGAGGAGATCCCGCTGGAGGCGCGCATCGTGGCGGTGGCCGACATGTATGACGCCCTGACCACCGACCGCCCCTATCGCCCCGCCTACAGCCACGAGCAGGCGATGGCCATCATCGAGAAGGAGTCGGGCACCCACCTGGACCCGGCCTGCGTGGAGGCGTTCCGCCGCGCTCTGGGCGAGGGGCGGGTGCTGGCCTTCCCCGCTTCCGCCCGCGGCAAGAAGCGGCTGACGGCCTCGTAGCCTTTGGCGTTGTCCCCTCGCCCCGCTGGGGCCATAATGGCCTCGATGACCAGGGGCCAGGCACGGACGCGGGTCGGGGCGCGGGTGGCCCTGGTGGGCCGGCCGCCCCTGTGGGCCTGGCCGCTGCTGGCAGGGTTCGTGGCCGCAGCGGTGCTGGCCTCCCGCGCCGCCTACTTCCCCGCCGACCTCTGGGTCTCCCACCGCCTGCAAGACCTGGACGCCGCCCCCTACGTGCGAGCGGTGGAGGTGGCCAGCGCCCTCACCGAGCCCCCCTGGGTGGTGCTGGCGCTGCTGGTCATGACCGCCGTGCTGGCCTGGCGCCGCCTCTGGAGCGAGGCGGTGGCGGTGGTGGCCGCCCAGGCCATCCGCGCCGTCAACGCCCTGGTCAAGGAGCTGGTGGGGCGCCCGCGACCGTCGCCGGAGCTGGTGGAGGTGCGGGAGTTCCCGGGCACAGCCTCCTTCCCCAGCGGGCATGTGGTCAGCGCCCTGGTGGTCTATGGACTGCTCTTCTACCTGGCAGGCCGGATGCTGCCCTGGCCCTGGGCCAGGTGGGGGGTAAGGCTCCTGGGCCTCTACGTCGTCGCCTTCACCGCCATGGAACGTATCCACACCGGCGCCCACTGGCTCAGCGATGTCTACGGCGCCGCCCTGCTGACCCTGCCCCTGCTGGCCATCGTCTGGAACCTGGTGCCGCGGCGCCGTTACTTCTAGCAGTATCTGAGCGTCTTTAGTAAGGTTCATAGGGGCTGACTTCTATGGTAGACTGCTGAGCTACCATGAACTGGCTCGACGTGGCCATCGTGCTGACGGTGGCCTGGTTCGCCTTCAACGCCTTCCGTGCCGGCCTCATCCGCGAGGTGGTCACCCTGGGCGGCCTGGTGCTGGGCATCGTGCTGGCCGGCCTCTACTACGACAGCCTGGCCCAGGAGGTGCTCCTGTTCGTGGACAACGAGGTGGCGGCGCGCGCCCTCGGCTTCGTGCTCCTGTTGGGCTCCGTCTTCCTGATGGGGCAGCTTCTGGCCTTCCTGCTGCGGGGGATGGCCTCCCTGCTGATGCTGGGCTGGGCAGACCAGCTCCTGGGGCTGGCCTTCGGGGTGGCCAAGGGGCTGCTGCTAGTGCAGGCCCTGCTGGTCCTGTTCGTCACCTACCCGCAGTTGGGTCTGGACCGGGCGGTGGATGAGTCGGCCCTGGGTCGCCACTTCCTGGACGCGGCGCCGCCCCTGCTGCGCTTGCTGCCCGCCGAGTTTGACCGCCGGTTGCCGCAGCCGCCGCCCCAGACCTAGGCGAACATTGAACCCTGGGCCTCGCCTCTGCTAACATCGGTCTGGGGTGATGGCGCGCCCATGGGGCTAGAGAGCGAACCAGTCCTGGTGCTCAACCAGAACTATGACCCTCTCAACGTCTGCACCGTGCGCCGCGCCCTGGTGCTGCTGGACCGGGGCAAGGCCGAGGTGGTGGAGAACGGGCGCGGCTACCTCCACACCCCCAGCCTGGCCGTAGCCGTCCCTTCCGTCATCAGGCTGCGCTACTACGTGCGCCGTCCCGTCCCCGACGGGCGCGTCAGCCGTCGCGACGTCTTCCTGCGCGACCGCTACACCTGCCAGTATTGCGGCCGCCAGACGCGCGACCTGACCCTGGACCACGTCATCCCCCGCCACCGTGGGGGCCTGCACGACTGGGAGAACGTGGTGGCCGCCTGCCGCGCCTGCAACCACAGGAAGGCGGGCCGCACGCCCCAGGAGGCGCACATGCAACTGCTGCGCCGCCCCTCCCGCCCCCACAACCTGCACTACCGTATGTTCTACCCCTACCTGTTCCAGCAGGTGGAGTGGCGCAAGTTCGTTCCTGGGTGGGAGGACGGCTTCGGCCTCTGAGGCGCCTCAACCGCCGGAGACCCGCGCCACCATCGCGACGACGCCGTTCGCCCGCAGCGCGACCTGGGTGCCCCTGCCCCGTCGGGCCAGGCGCACGTCCTCCGCCCCGCTCAGGGTCGTCACGGTCAGGGAAGGGGGCTCCAGGAAGTGGAGGAGGACGCGCCGGCGGACGGGCCCCAGGCGCAGACGCAGCCCTTCGCCCTCCCTGACGACCTCGACCGGGAAGGGGCGCCCGCCGGCCCACACCCGTGCCTGTGCCCGCTCCAGCACCCGCACCTGCAGGGTGAGGGGCGACCAGGCCCGCTGGCCCACGTGGGCCACGGCCGGGGCCAGGGGCAGCAAGGAGTCTCCCCGCACGTAGAGGGGCATCCGCTCCAGGGGCACCTGCAGCCGCCGCCAGGCGGGCCCCTGCAACCGCTCGCCCGTCCACCAGTCGTGCCACGTGCCGGGAGGCAGGTAGAGGGTCACGGCGCCGTCGGGCGAGAAGACGGGCGCCACCAGCAGCGACGGCCCCAGCATGTATTCCCAGTCCACCTGCCAGGATGGCTCGTCGTCGGGGAAGGCGAGGAAGAGGGGGCGGGCCAGGGGCAGGCCCGTGGCCGCTGCCTCCTGCACCAGCGACCACAGGTAGGGCAGCAGGCGGTAGCGCAGGCGGGCGAAGCGCCGCACGACCCGCACCGCCCTTTCGCCGAAATACCACGGCTCGCGGCCGCGGATGCCGTGAAAGCGGGCCACGGGCGATAGCAGGCCGAACTGGGCCCAGCGCACGTAGAGGTCGGGGGGCGGCGGCTTCAGGCCATCGGGGTTCCAGAAGCCGCCGATGTCGTGTCCCCACAGGGCGAAGCCCGACAGCGAGAGGGAGAGGCCCGCCCGCAGCGCCGCCGCCATACCCTCCCAGGTGGAGGGCGTGTCGCCCAGCCAATGCACCGGGTAGCGCTGGGAGCCGGCGTAGCCGGAGCGAGCGAAGATGACCCCCTCCCCTCGCTCCTGTCGCACCACCTGGTAGACGGCGCGGTTATATAGCAGCGGGTAGAGGTTGTGGGCGCGGCGACCGGGGGTGCCGTCGGCCATGACCGCCTGGGGCGGCAGGCCCTCGCCGTAGTCGGCCTTGAAGGTGGCCACCCCCGCCCGCAGGTAGGGGCGGTGCTGGGCCTGCCACCAGGCCACCGCCTCGGGGTGGGTGAAGTCCACCGGCGTGGCATGGGCGTTCTCCAGCGATGGCGCCAGGGAGCCGTCGCCGCTGCGGACGAGGTAGCCCCGGGCCTCGCCCTCCCGGTGCAGGTCGCTGTCGCGCCAGACATAGGGGTTCTCCCAGAGGGAGAGGCGGAAGCCCCGTTCCCGCAGCCAGGCCACCAGCGCCTCCGGCTCCCCGAAGCGCTCCCTGCTCCAGCGGAAGTGGCAGCCGTCGCGCTGCTGCCGCTCCCGACCCTCCAGCCAGAGGGGGTCTAGGTGGATGACGTCGCCCGGGATGCCCAGTTCGCGCAGGCCGGAGGCGATGCGCTCCACCTGGGCGCGGTCGCGATACATGCAGCGCGACCACCACACGCCCAGGGCCCAGAGGGGCACCGGCGGCGTCCTGCCCGTCAGGCCAGTGTAGAGGCGCAGGAGGTCGGCGGGGCCGTCGCCCAGGAGCAGGAACAAGTCGAGATAGGGGTCCTCCACCAGCAGCGAGGCGCTCTGGGGGTAGGGGTCGCCCAGCTCCCAGACGCTGGGGCTGGCGTGGTGCAGGAAGAGGCCGTAGCCGCGGCTGCTGAGCAGGAAGGGCACCACGATGTAGGCGACGGGGCTCAGGGCGCCGTCGGGGTCGCGGCACCAGAGGAAGGCCCGCGAGCCGCGTCGGTCCAGCCGCCCGAAGCCCTCGCCCAGGCCGTAGAGCCGCTCCTGCGGCGCCAGACGCCAGGTGAGGAAGAAGGACTCGGCGCCATGGGGCGAGCGGGCGACGCCCAGGGGCAGGGCGGTGGGCCCCACCAGGGAGCCTTCCTGCGCGGCCAGCGCCCAACGCTCCCTGCGGCCGGCCAGCAGCCGCAGGAGCAGGGGCGGGCCGCCCGCCTCCACCGCGATGGCGCCGATGCGCGCCCGCAGGCCGCCATCGCGTCGCTCCAGCGCCGGCTCCATGGGTCGGGGGCGGGGCGCCGTCGCCAGCATGGGCGACGAGTCGGGGGGCGGCCCGCCCGTCCAGGCGCGCAGGCGCAGGACGCCCGGGCGCAACCAGTCCAGCGCCAGCGACACCTCCCGCCCGTCCCGGGTGCGGGCCAGGCAGGAGAGGCCACCCGGCCGAGTCCGAGGTTCGGCCAGCTCCGTCAGCGGGTCGTAGCGCCAGCCGGGCCGCAGGAAGACGGGCGCCCAGAGCCATTCCAGGTCGTGCAGAGGGGTGCCGGCGCCGCTCATGGAGTGCCTGCGGCCATGTTAGCACTTACGGCTGGCAGCGGGGGCAGTAGCTGGTGACGCGCCCGCCGGTGAGCACCTCGACGATGGTCTCGCCGCAGCGGGGGCAGGGCTGCCCGCCCCGGCGGTGCACCTGCAGATGGTCGCGGTATTCGTCCTCTGGCAGCCCCTCCCGCTCCATGCGTTCCAGCACGATGGCCGCCGCCTGTAGCAGCACCCTGCGCATGGCCGCCAGCAGTCGTCCCGCCTCGTGCGGCGAGACCCGGTCGGCGGGCCGGAAGGGGCTGATGCCGGCCGCGAACAGCACCTCGTCGGCGTAGGCGTTGCCGATGCCCGAGACGAGCTTCTCGCCGGTGATGAGGGCCTTCAGCTTCCCCCTCTGCCGCTGCAGTCGCTGCCAGAGGTCGTCGGGCGTCAGGGCGGGGTCGAGGGCATCGGGCGCCTGCTCGGGCGGCGGGGCCAGGGCGGAGCCATCGGGGTAGAGATGGACGCGGGCGAGGAGCCGCTCGTCGCGCAGGCGCAGGTCGCTGCTGTCGTCGAAGGTCAGCACCAGGGCGATGCGGGGCTGGCGCGGCGCGTCGTGGGGCAGGTGCTGCAGCCGACCGGTGAGCATGGGGTGCAGGAGCAGGGCGGGCCCGCCCTCGAAGTCCAGGCGGAGCTGCTTGCCCAGCCGGGAGGCGTCCACCAGGGCCCGGCCGACGAGGTCCGGCAGGAGCTCGCGGCCCGACTTGACCACGGGCGGGACGATGGCGCGGGCCTCGGTCACGCGCCGCCCGAGCAGGTGGCGGCGGACGTAAGCAGCGTAGGCCTCCAGGTCGGGCGCCTCGGGCATGTGCTCGCTATGGCTGCCATTTGGGGTAGGAGCCGAGGACGCGGAAGAAGGAGCACTGGCGGCGCACCGCCTCCAGCGCCTCCGCCAGCAGCGGCTCCTGCCGGTGGCCGTCCACGTCCACCAGAAAGATATACGTCCCCAGCTTGTCGCCCGTGGGCCGCGACTCGATCTTGCTCAGGTTGATGCCCCGCGAGGAGAACTCCGTCAGGGCGCCCACCAGCAGGCCCGGCCGGTCCTCGGTGGCGAAGGTGAAGGCCAGGGAGGTCTTGTCGCGGCCCGTGGGCGGGTGGTCTTCCCTGGCCAGCACCACGAAGCGGGTCAGGTTGGGGCGGCGGTCGTGTATGCCTTCGGCCAGCACGCGGGCGCCGTAGATCTGGGCGGCGCGGCGGTTGCCGATGGCGGCGGCGTCGTCCCGCGACATGGCCTCCTCCACCGCCGCTGCCGTGGACAGGGCCGCCACCAGCTCCGCCTTGGGGAAGCAGCGCTCGATGAAGCGACGGCACTGGGCGAGGGCCTGGGGATGGGAGAAGATCACCTTCACCTGGGAGGCCTCCACCCCCGGTGGTGCCAGCAAGTGGTGCTCGATGGGCAGCACCAGCTCGCTGCACACCAGCAGCTCCGACTCGTGCACCAGCACGTCCAGCGTCTCGGGGACGGAGCCCTCCAGCGAGTTCTCGATGGGCACCACACCGGCCTCGGCCATGCCCGCGGCCACCGCCGCCGCCACGGCGCTGATGCTGGGCAGGGGCAGGTGGTGGGCGTCGAGGGCGTAGCGGAGGGCCGCCTCCTCACTGAAGGTGCCCTGGGGGCCCAGGTAGGCCAGCCTGGTCATCGGGGGGCCACGAGGGGGCCGTAGGGGCCGTAGCGGGCGGGGCTGGTGAGGATGTCCCGCAGCGCCTCCTCGTTCTCGCGACGGGTCACCACCACCACCTTGTCGTCGGCGTGGATGACCGTCTCCGGGTCGGGGGGCTTGGGGGTGCCGTCCTCCTCGATGATGAGGGCGACGATGGACTGCTGGGGCAGCAGGATCTCCTTGAGGCGCTTGCCCACCACGGCGGCGTGGGCCGGCACCCGCACCTCCACCATCTCCAGACCGCCGCCGCGCATGGACAGCAGGTGGATGAGGGCGTGCACCGGCACCTCCTGCTCGATGTGGGCCAGGATGGCGTCGGTGGCGTTGACGGTGTGGTCTATGCCCAGGCGGTGGAAGACCTCGTCGTTCTTGGGGTTGTTGATGCGGGCCACGGTGCGGGGCACCTGGAAGCGGGCCTTGGCCACTTGGCATACCACCAGGTTGTCCTCGTCGTCGCCGGTGACGGCCACCACCATGTCGGCGCGGTTGAGGCCCGCCGCCGCCAGCACCGACACCTCGCAGCCGTCGCCCCGCAGGACGATGTCGCCCAGCTCCGCCTCCAGCCGCTCGCAGCGGGCCCGGTCGCGCTCGATGAGCAGCACCTCGTGTCCGTCCTCCAGCAGGGCCTTGGCCAGGTGGTAGCCCACCTTGCCGCCGCCGACGATGACTACATACATGCCTTCCCTACTCCCTTCTGGGCACCGGCTCCCGCAGGGCCATCTCCTTCAGGCGGCCCACCGTGGTGCGGGTGGGGCTGTAGGTCTCCAGCCCCAGGTCGCGGTAGATCTCCTCGCGGACGGGGTCGTATATGCGGCAGATGGCCCGGGGGACGTTGAAGATGTGCTTGGCGATCTGGGCGGCCATGACGTTGCGGTTGTCGCCCTGGGTGACGGCGATGAAGACGTCGGCCTCGGCCACGCCGATGCGCCGCAGCACGTCCTGATCAATGCCGTTGCCCACCACCCGCCGCCCCTTGAAGTCGGGGGGAAGGCGACGGAAGGCGTCGGGGTTGATGTCCAGCACCGTCACCTGGTGCCCCTCCTGGTCGAGCTGGGCGGCCAGCTCGGCGCCGACGCGGCCGCAGCCCATGATGATGACCTTCATGCCTGCACCAGCGGACGACGGATGATCCAGACCTCGCAGGGGGCGTGCTGGACGACGTAGCGGGCCACCCGGCCCAAGGGCACCTCGGCGGCCACGGGGCGGGGCTTGCCCTCGGTGGGCCACTCGTAGCCGCCCTCGATCACCTCCGGCTCCACGCCCATGATGATGGCCTCGACGCCGCGCTCGATGGCCTCGTCCACGATAGCATGCCCGGCGTCGCGGGCCTGGAGCAACTCCCCCTCCAGTTCGTAGTCGTTCTCTTTGGCCACCCGCTCCGCCTCTTCCAGGATGCGTTCGCCCTTGTCGGCCTCGGCGCCCATGGGGGCGTCCAGGGGCAGGCTGCGGGCCACCTCGATGACGTAGACGGCGTAGACCTTGCCGCGGTTACGCTTGGCCAGGGCGCAGGCCAGGGCTACCGCATCGAGGCTGGCCTCGGAACCGTCAACAGGGACGAGGATCTCCTTAAGCTGGTAGGGGGCTCTTCTCACGATGCGCCCTTCACCCCATTTGCGCCCCCCATTATAAGTCCTGACCGACGGAAAACGTAGCGGGGGGCGCCCCTTTACCGCTCCCTTCCCCTCACCTATACTGAGATTCGCCAGAGAGAGGAAGGAGCATGGAGACGGGCACCTACCGGGTCAAGTGCGGGCTGGCGCAGATGCTGAAAGGGGGCGTCATCATGGACGTGGTGACGCCCGAGCAGGCCAAGATCGCCGAGGCCGCCGGCGCCTGCGCCGTCATGGCCCTGGAGCGGGTGCCGGCCGACATCCGCGCCGCCGGTGGGGTGGCGCGCATGGCCGACCCGGAGCGCATCCTCAAGATCATGGACGCCGTCTCCATCCCCGTCATGGCCAAGTGCCGCATTGGCCACATCGTCGAGGCCCAGGTGCTGGAGGCCATCGGCGTGGACTTCGTGGACGAGTCGGAGGTGCTGACCCCGGCCGACGAGTCCCACCACATTGACAAGTGGCAGTTCAAGGTGCCCTTCGTCTGCGGCGCCCGCGACCTGGGGGAGGCGCTGCGGCGCATCGGCGAGGGGGCGGCCATGATCCGCACCAAGGGCGAGGCCGGCACCGGCAACGTGGTGGAGGCCGTGCGCCACATGCGGGCCATCATGGACGCCATCCGCCGCCTGCAGAACATGCCCCCCGAGGAGCTGATGGCCGAGGCCAAGGCCCTGGGCGCCCCCTACGAACTGCTGAAGGAGACGGCCCGCCTGGGCCGCCTGCCGGTGGTCAACTTCGCTGCCGGCGGCATCGCCACCCCGGCCGATGCCGCCCTGATGATGCTTCTGGGGGCCGACGGCGTCTTCGTGGGCTCGGGCATCTTCAAGTCCGAGGACCCGGAGCGGCGGGCGGCGGCCATCGTCAAGGCCGTGACCCACTACCGCGACCCGGCCGTGGTGGCCGAGGTCTCCCGCGGCCTGGGGGAGCCCATGCGGGGCATAGACGTGCGCAGCCTGGCCCCCGAGGAGCGGCTGGCCGTCCGCGGCTGGTGAGGCCCCCCACCCCCCGCTGTGCTACAATCATGAGTGCGGGCTGCCCCCAGGCGGCCCCGTCCGTGCAGCTATGGCCAAGGTAGGCGTCCTCGCCCTCCAGGGCGACTTCCTCGAGCACGAGCAGGTGCTGGCGCGGCTGGGCCAGCAGCCGGTGGAGGTGCGCAAGCCCCACGACCTGCTGGACCTGGACGCCCTCGTCCTGCCCGGGGGGGAGTCCACCACCTTCTGCCGGCTCATGGCCGACTTCGGCCTATACGAGCCCCTGCGCGACCTCGTCTCCCAGGGGCTGCCGGTTTGGGGCACCTGCGCGGGGATGATCGTGCTGGCCCGTCAGGCCCTGGACCTGCCCTACCCCACCCTGGGCGCCCTGGACATCGTGGTGGACCGCAACGCCTACGGGCGCCAGGTGGACAGCTTCGAGATGGACCTGCCGGTTCCCGCCCTGGGCGAGCGGCCGGTGCGGGCCGTGTTCATCCGGGCGCCGGTGGTGGCCTCGGTGGGGGAGGGGGTGGAGGTGCTGGCGCGCCTGCCCGAAGGCCCCGACGTGCCCCCGGCCGGCGCCGGCACGGCCGTGGCCGTGCGCCAGGGGAGCGTCCTGGCCACCGCCTTCCACCCCGAACTGACCGACGACGACCGCTTCCACCGCTACTTCCTGGAGATGGTGGCGGCCAGACAGGCCAGACCCGTATGACGGGAGCCCTCCCCCTCAACCCCGTCCACCTCCTCGCCCTGGCCTCTCCCCTGTGCCGGCTGCAGGCCGACGAGGCCCGCCCCTGGGAGAGGTTGGCCGGCGGGGCGGCCCCTCGCCCCTGGGAGGCCGCCCTGGAGCACATGCCCCTCTTCGGTCAGAGGCGCAAGGGCTGGGTGCTCCTGGGGCTGGCACGGGTGCGGGGCCTCCTCACCGCCCGCCGTCGGCGCCTGGCCCTGGCCTGGGAGGTGGACTCGCTGCAGGTGGCGCCGGGCGACCTGGAGGCGGCGGCGCGCCTGCTGGAGACGGCGGCCCGTCAGCTCAGCCAGGAGGGGGTGCAGCGCCTCTTCCTGCGCCTGGAGTCCGAGAGCCCCCTGCTGCGGGCGGCCTGTCGCGCCGGCTTCTTCCCCCTGCGCCAGGAGCGCCTCTACGGCCTGCAGGGGGAGGTGGCCCTGGACGGGAGCGCCGACGACCTGGTGCCCATCACCAGGGCGCACCTGCACGCCCTCTTCCAGCTCTACAACGCCAGCGTGCCGGCCAGCGTCCGCTGCCTGGAGGGGATGACCCTGCGCGACTGGCAGGCGGCCCAGGAGCCCTGGGCCCAGCCCCGCGACCTGGCCCTGTGGGACGGCGGTCGCATCCTGGCCTGGGCTCGCGCGGCCAGCCTTGGCCAGGGGGTCGTCTGCAGCCTGCTGGTGCACCCCGAGGCGCAGGGGCGCACCAGGCAGGTGGCGGCGGCCCTGCTGCAGGCGCTGGGCGGGCAGCGGCCCCTCTACTGCCTGGTGGCCGCCTACCAGCCGGGGGTGGCCGCCGCCCTGGAGGAGGCGGGCCTGGTGCCCCTGGCCGAATACCTGGTGCTCATGCGCCACCTGCTGCGGCCGGTGCCCCGTGCCGCGGCCGAGCCGGAGCGGGTGGGGGGAGCGGTGCCCGTCAGCTAGCCGTGTTGAGGATCACCGACGACCTGGAAGCCCTGCTGGAGGTCATCCCGCCCCACATAAAGGAGGCGCTGGCCCAGCGCCCCGACAACTACGAGCTGCTGGAGGTGGTCATGGACCTGGGGCGGCTGCCCCAGGCCCGCTACCCCGGCCGCGAGGTCATCCTCAGCGAGCGGGAGGTCACCGAGGCGGACATTGACTACGTGGTGTCGCGGGTGGGGGAGTTCACCGCCGACAACCGCGCCGGCATCGAGCGCACCCTGCACCGCATCTCGGCCATCCGCAACCGTCGCGGGCGCATCGTGGGCCTGACGCTGCGGGTGGGGCGGGCCGTCTTCGGCACCGTGCGCATCATCCAGGACCTGCTGGCCACGGGCAAGAGCATCCTCCTGCTGGGCAGGCCGGGGGTGGGCAAGACCACCCTCTTGCGGGAGGCGGCCCGCTACCTGGCCGACGAGTTGCAGAAGCGCGTCATCGTGGTGGACACCTCCAACGAGATCGCCGGCGACGGCGACATACCCCACCCGGGCATCGGCTCCGCCCGGCGCATGCAGGTGCCCACCCCCACCCTGCAGCACCAGGTGATGATCGAGGCGGTGGAGAACCACATGCCCGAGGTCATCATCATTGACGAGATCGGCACCGAGCTGGAGGCGGCCGCTGCCCGCACCATCGCCGAGCGGGGCGTGCAGCTGGTGGCCACCGCCCACGGCAACACCCTCGACAACCTCATCCTCAACCCCACCCTCAGCGACCTGGTGGGGGGCGTGCAGTCGGTGACCCTGTCCGACGAGGAGGCGCGACGCCGCGGCACCCAGAAGGCCATCCTGGAGCGGCGGGCGCCGCCCACCTTCGACATGGTGGTGGAGATCCAGGGCTTCAACCGGGTGGCGGTGCACCGGGACGTGGCCGCCACGGTGGACGCCATCCTGCGCGGCTTTCCTGTCCAGCCCGAGATACGCGAGCTGACGCCCGACGGCGAGGTGAAGGTGGTGCAGGCGGGGCGGCTGGAGCCGCTTCCCGCCGGCCGGCGGGGACGGGAGGGTATGGGCACCCTCCCCTTCGCCGAGGCGGCCTCGGCTCAGGCGGCCCCGGCCCCGCCCTCCCAGCGCCAGCGTCGCCTCTACCCCTTCGGCGTCTCCCGCGACCGCCTGGAGCAGGCGCTGCAGGAGACGCGCTTCCCGGCCGCCATCGTCCACTCCCTGAACGAGGCCGACGCCCTCATCACCCTGCGCAGCTACTACCGGCGCCGCCCCCAGGTGGTGCGGGAGGCGGAGGAGCGGGGCGTCCCCATCTACGTGGTCAAGAGCAACACCGTCTACCAGCTTGAGCAGGTGCTCCTGTCCATGCAGCGGGAGCGGGCGGGCGACCCGGTGGCGGCCGCCCTGAGGGAGGCGGAAGAGGCCATCGGCCAGGTGCTGCAGAGCGAGCAGCCGGTGGACCTGACGCCCCAGAACGCCTACATCCGACGGCTGCAGCACCTGCTGGCCCAGCGCTACAACCTGGCCTCCCAGAGCCTGGGGCGGGAGCCGCAGCGCCACGTGCGCATCCTGCCCCGGTCGCCGGAGTAGGCCGTGTCCCCCCGTGGCCTCTTCGTGACCCTAGAGGGGGGAGAGGGCGCCGGCAAATCGGTGCAGGCCCGCGCCCTGGCCCGTCGCCTGCGCGACCAGGGCGTGCCGCACCTGCTGACCTACGAGCCCGGCGCCACCGACCTGGGCCGCCGCCTGCGCGAACTGCTCATGGACGCTACCCTGGAGCCCTCGCCCTGGACGGAGCTCTTTCTCTTCGCCGCCGACCGCGTGCAGCACGTGCGGGAGGTCATCGGCCCGGCCCTGGCCGAGGGGAAGGTGGTGCTCTGCGAGCGCTTCAGCGACTCCACCGTCGCCTACCAGGGCTACGGCCGCGGGTTGCCCCTGGAGCCGGTGCGGGGGGTGTGCGCCCTGGCCGCCGGCGGCCTGGTGCCCCACCTGACCCTGCTCCTGGACGTGCCCCCCGAGGCAGGGCTGGCCCGCAAGAGGGGCGACGACGACCGCTTCCGTCACGAGGCGCTGGAGTTCCACCGTCGCGTGCGCGAGGGCTACCTGGCCCTGGCGCGAGAGGAGCCCCAGCGCATCGTCGTGGTGGACGCCACCCTGCCGCTGCCGCAGGTGACCGACCTGCTCTGGGAGCACCTGCGCGGGCGCCTGCCGGCCTAGCGTCCCGGCGGCCGGTGGTCGCCCCTTCTGCCCCGTGCTAGGATGGAGTCGGCATCCTCGAGGCGGCCATGTCCCCACGACGAGTCCGGGTGCGCGTCCCCGCCACCAGCGCCAATCTGGGCCCCGGCTTCGACTGCCTGGGGCTGGCGCTGGACATCTGGGGGACACTGACAATAGAGGCGGCCGAGGCCGGCGGCCCCCGCGAGGGCATGGGCCGGCTGGCGGCGGAGGCGGCGGCGCGCCTCTTCGCCCGCTGCGGCCGGACGGCGCCCCCGCTGCGCATCGCCTACGACGGCGGCGTGCCCGTAGCCCGTGGCCTGGGGGCCAGCGCCGTGGCCCGTGTGGGTGGTCTGCTGGCCGCCTGCGCCCTCCTGGGCCGGGAGCCCGACCCCCATGCCCTCCTGCCCCTGGCGGCGGAGCTGGAGGGCCACGCCGACAACGCCGCCCCTGCCCTGCTGGGCGGTCTGCAGGTGACGGTGCGCCGCGACGACGGCGGTTACGTCTGCCTGGGGCTGGCGCCGCCGCCGCAGTTGCGGGCCGTCCTCTTCGTGCCGGCCCGGGAGCTGCCCACCGCCCAGGCCCGTCGCGTGCTGCCCCACCGCCTGCCGCGGGCCGATGCCGTCTACAACATCGGCCGCGCGGCCCTCCTGGTGGCCTGCCTGGCCACGGGACGTCTGGAACACCTGGCCGAAGCCACACGCGACCGCCTGCACCAGCCCTACCGCGCCCGGCTCTTGCCGGCGCTGCCGCCGCTTCTGGAGGCGGCCCTGGAGGCGGGTGCCCTGGGCGCCTACCTGTCGGGGGCGGGGCCGGCCGTCTGCGCCCTGACCGCCGGGCGGGAGGAGGCGGTGGCCGAGGCGCTGGCGCAGACGGCGCGCCGCCTGGGGGTGGACGGGGAGACCATCGTCGCCTCCCTTAGCCAGCGGGGTGCCCACCTGCTGGAGGTGGAGTGATGGCGCTGGTGGTCCAGAAGTATGGCGGCAGCTCGGTGGCCGACGCCGAGCGCATCAAGCACGTGGCCCAGCGGGTGGCACGGCGCCGTCAGCAGGGCGACGACCTGGTGGTGGTGGTCTCGGCCATGGGCGACACCACCGACGAGCTCATCGCCCTGGCCCACCAGGTGAGCCCCGAGCCGGAGGCGCGGGAGCTGGACATGCTCCTCTCGACCGGCGAGGTGGTCTCCTGCACCCTGCTGGCCATGGCCCTCAAGGCCCTGGGCTGCCCGGCGGTGGCCCTCACCGGCGCCCAGGCGGGCATCGGCACCGACCGCCGCTACGGGCGCGCCCGCATCCTGCGGGTGGACCCCAGCCGCGTGCGGGCGCACCTGGCCGAGGGGCGGGTGGCGGTGGTGGCCGGCTTTCAAGGGATCACCGATGAGATGGACATTACCACTCTGGGGAGGGGCGGCTCCGACACCACGGCCGTGGCCCTGGCCGCCGCCCTGGGGGCGGAGCGGTGCGAGATCTACACCGACGTGGAGGGCATCTACACCGCCGACCCCCGCATCGAGCCCCGCGCCCGCAAGCTGGAGCGTATCTCCTACGAGGAGATGCTGGAGCTGGCCAGCCAGGGCGCCCGCGTCATGCACAGCCGGGCGGTGGAGCTGGGCTGGGCCTACAGGGTGCCCATCTACGTCGCCTCCAGCTTCAGCGACGCCCCCGGCACCCTCATATGCGAAGGCGGTGAGGAGATGGAGCAGCGCAACCGGGTCATGGGCATCGCCCACGACGCCGACGTGGGCCGCATCACCATCCGCGGCGTCCCCGACCGGCCGGGCATCGCCGCCGCCATCTTCGGCCCCCTGGCCGAGGCGGGCATCAGCGTGGACACCATCGTCCAGAACGCCAGCGTGGAGCGCCTGACCGACCTCACGTTCACCGTCTCTCGCGCCGACCTGAAGCGGGCCGCGGAGCTGGTGGCACCGGTGGCGCGGGAGATAGGCGCCAGCGCCGTCCTCACCGACGACCACCTGGCCAAGGTGAGCGTGGTGGGGGCGGGGATGCAGAGCGCCCCGGGCTACGCCGCGCGCATGTTCCGCGCCCTCTACGAGGCGGGCATCAACATCGAGCTCATCACCACCAGCGAGATACGCATCACCTGCCTGATAGACGCCTCGCGGGTGGCCGACGCGGTGCGCGCCCTGCACCGGGCCTTCGAACTGGAGCAAGGCTAGGCGGCGCCCAGGGAGGCCAGGTCGTAGACCAGCGCCTCCAGCGCCACCTCGGGCGTCAGGCGTCCCCGCTTGATGGCCGCGTCCGTCTCCAGCAGGCGACGGTAGGCGGCCCGCAGCCTGGGCAGGGGAAGCCGCCGGGCCTGGACCAGGGTGCGGCGGGCTGCCCAGGGCGGCACCCCCAGCTCTCGCGCCGCTTCCCCCTCCCCCGCCCCTCGTTCCGACAGCCAGCGGGCCAGCAGCAGCCGCCGGTACTGCCGGTGCAGGAGGGCAAGCAGCCCCAGGGGTTCCTCCCCCTGCGAGAGCAGGCCCCGCAGCAGGCGCAGGGCGTCGCGGGGGCGGCCCTCCGCCACCGCCGCCGTCAGGTCGAAGACGCTCGCCTCCCGCGCCGGCGTCACCAGCAGGCGGACGTCGGCTTCCCGCACCATCTGGCCGTCGGCGTAGGCGGCCAGCTTCTCCAGCTCGCTGGCCAGGGCCCACAGGTCGTTGCCCAGCAACTGCAGGAGCAGTTTGGCGGCGCGGTCGCTGAGGCGCAGGCCCAGGGCGCGACAGCGACGGGCCAGCCAGCGGGTCAGGTCGTCGCCGGTGACGGGCGGGAACTCCCGCACCTGGGCGTGGGGCCGCAGCAGCGACAGCAGGGGGTTGGACGCCTCCAGCGGCCCCTCCTCCACCAGCACCAGGTGGGTGCTGGGGGGCATCTGGGCCAGGGCGTCGGCCAGCGACTGCCAGGGGCCCAGGGCCTGGGCGCGGCGCCTGCCCTCGCCCTGGAAGCGGCCCAGCAGCCCCCGCACCACCACCAGCCGGTGCTGGCCCAGGAAGGGGGCGGCCTGGCACGCCTCCAGAAGCTCCTGGGGGCGCAGGCGGGCGCCGTCCAAGACCACCGTGTTCGCCCACAGGGAGCCGTCGCTGTCCAGCTGGCGGCGGAGGGCGTCCAGCGCCTCCCGCAGGGAGAAGGTGTCCGGGCCGTAGAAGACGTGAACTGGCACGATGGGCCCCCTCCGTGCTATCCTAAAGATAGCACCCGACGGGGTGAGGGACACAGGCGACAGGGGAGGCCCGGACCATGGCGAAGCCCAAGGACGTGACCGACAGCGAGTTCGAGCAGGAGGTGCTCAAGTCCGACCTGCCGGTGCTGGTGGACTTCTGGGCGCCCTGGTGCGGCCCCTGCCGCATGGTGGCCCCCATCGTCGAGGAGCTGGCCCAGGAATACGACGGTAGGGTCAAGTTCGTCAAGGTCAACACCGACGACAACGTGGACACGGCCGTCCGCTACGGTATCCGCAGCATCCCGACCCTGCTGGTGTTCAAGGGCGGCGCGCCCGTGGCCCAGGTCATCGGCTTCCGCCCCAAGAGCGAACTGAAGAAGGTGCTGGAGAAGGCCCTCTCTTAGGGCTTCCCCGGCACGAAAGCGTCCCGATGGCCCTGGAATACGACATCGTCATCGTCGGCGGCGGCCCGGCCGGGCTGGCCGCCGGCCTCTACGCTGCGCGCGCCCGCCGCCGCACCGCCCTGCTGGAGAAGGGGGTCATCGGCGGCCAGATCTCCCTCACCGAGACCATCGAGAACTACCCCGGCATCGAGAGCATCGGCGGCTTCGACCTGGCCCAGGCCATGCTGCGCCAGGCCGAGAGCTACGGCCTGGAGACCCACTACCTGGCCGCCACCGCCCTGGAGCAGGCCGACGGCAAGTGGCTGGTGCGCACCGACCAGGAGGACTTCCTGGCCAAGGCGGTCATCGTCACCGCCGGCGCCGACTACAACCGCCTGGGGGTGCCGGGGGAGGAGCGGCTCACGGGCCGCGGCGTCTCCTATTGCGCCACCTGCGACGCCGCCTTCTTCAAGGACGAGGAGGTGGCGGTGGTGGGCGGCGGCGACGCCGCCATGGACGAGGGGCTCTTCACCACCCGCTACGCTGCCAAGGTCTACGTGGTCCACCGCCGCGACCAGTTGCGGGCCAGCCGCATCCTGCAGGAGCGCGCCTTCGCCAACCCCAAGATGCACTTCATCTGGAACACGGTGGTGACGGAGATCCTGGGCGAGGAGGCGGTGGAGGGGGCGCGGCTGCGCAACGTCGTCACCGGCGAGGAGTGGGTGCTGCCGGTGAAGGCCGTCTTCATCTTCATCGGCCACCACCCCAACACCGACTGGCTGAAGGGGCTGGTGCCCATGGACAACGGCGGCCACATCGTCGTCAACGAGTGGATGGAGACGGGGCTGCCGGGCCTCTTCGCCGCCGGCGACGTGCGCCGCAACGCCGCCCGCCAGGTGGTCAGCTCGGCCGGTGACGGCGCCACCGCCGCCATCGCCGCCGACCGCTACATAAGCGAGCACTTCCGCGAATAGCCCCCCTCGGTAACATATCTGCAACAAGACCGTAACCTGGACGTAACGCCACCCTCGCCGGACCGGCGCAATCTATAGCTGGCCCCAGCCCCGCCTAGTTACCGGAAGATATGGCGAGGAGGGCGGGGGACTGCCCGCATACCGTCGGGGGTGGCCCATGCCCGCGCAGTTGGACAGCGGCGATACGGCCTGGGTGCTGGCCTCGGCCGCCCTGGTGATGCTCATGACCCCCGGGCTGGCCTTCTTCTACGGCGGCCTGGTGCGGGAGAAGAACGCCATCGCCACCATGATGCAGAGCTTCGTCATCATCGCCCTGGTGAGCGTCATCTGGGTGCTGTGGGGCTACTCGCTCGCCTTCGGGCCCGACCACGGCGGCTTCATCGGCGACCTGTCCTGGTTCGGCCTGCGCAACGTGGGCGCCGACCCCGCTCCCTACGCTCCCACGGTGCCCCACCTGGCCTACATGGCCTTCCAGATGATGTTCGCCATCATCACGCCGGCGCTGATCACGGGCGCGTTCGCCGAACGGGCCAGGTTCGGTACCTTTCTGGTCTTCACCGCCCTGTGGCTGACGCTGGTCTACGCGCCGGTGGCCCACTGGGTGTGGGCGCAGAACGGCTGGCTGGGCACCCTGGGCGGCCTGGGCGCCTACGACTTCGCCGGCGGCACCGTCGTCCATATCAATTCGGGCATCGCGGCGCTGGCGGCGGCCCTGGCCTTCGGCAAGCGGCTAGGGCTGGGGCGGATGCCCATGGAGCCCCACAACGTCCCCTATGTGGTGCTGGGGGCGGCCCTGCTCTGGTTCGGCTGGTTCGGCTTCAACGCCGGCAGCGCCGTGGCCGCTGGCGCCTCGGCGGCCAACGCCTTCGTGGTGACCAACACGGCGGCGGCCGCCGCCGCCCTGGCCTGGCTGGCCATGAGCTGGCTCTACCAGGGGGTGCCCAGCGTCACCGGCGCCGCCACGGGGGCGGTGGCGGGGCTGGTGGCCATCACCCCCGCCTCGGGCTTCGTGGGGGCCTGGGACGCCGCCGACGGCTACATCAACATCCTGCCCGCCCTCATCATCGGCGCCGGGGCGGGGGTCATCTGCTACGGGGCGGCGCGGGTGAAGCACTGGCTGGACGTGGACGACTCCCTGGACGTGTGGGCGGTGCACGGCATGGGCGGCACCTGGGGCGCCCTGGCCACGGGCATCTTCGCCACCGCCCTGGTGACCCAGACGGCGGGCTTCCGGGGGGGCATCGGCGGGGCGATAGACGGGCGGCCGGAGCAGATCCTGGCCCAGTTGGCGGGGATCGGCGCCACCTGGGGTTACTCGTTCGTCATGACCTTCGCCATCTTGAAGGTGCTGGACTGGACGCTGGGGCTGCGGGTGAGCCCGCGGGAGGAGCTGCTGGGGGTGGACCTGGCCCAGCACGGCGAGCGCGCCTACGCCAGGTGAGCCATGAAGAAGGTGGAAGCCATCATCCGGCCGGAGAAGCTGGGCGACGTCAAGGACGCCCTCGACCGCCTGGGCATCATGGGCCTCAACTTCGTCGAGGTGCGGGGGCGGGGCCGCCAGCGCGGCCAGACCTACTGGCGCGGCGCCGCCTCCTACCTGGCCGACACCCTGCCCAAGCTCAAGCTGGAAGTGGTGGTGGCCGACGCCGACGTGGAGCGGGTGGTGGACGCCATCATCAAGGCCGCCTGGACCGGCGACGTGGGCGACGGCAAGATCTTCATCCTGCCGGTGGAGGAGGTCATCCGCGTGCGCACGGGGGAGAGGGGAGAAGATGCCATTTGAGGTGCGCACCCGCAAGAACCTGGACTGGCACGAGGGCGACGAGTCCTCCCCCCGCTACTTCCTGGAGGTGGACCTGAGCCCCGTCCTCCCCGGCAGCGGCCGGGTGGCCCGCCTGCCCGTGCGCTGGCGTCGCAACCGCGGCCACCCCATGCTCAAGGAGGTCTACTGGGTGGAGGTGGCGGGCATGCGGGTGGAGAAGGGGAACCTGGCCGCCCTCGAGGCGGCGGTGCCCCAGGCGGTGGCCGCCTTCCTGGAGCACGGCACCCTCCCCTACTACTTCGTCACCACCCCTCAGGGCAGCTTCCCCGTCTACCTGGTGCGGGGGCGGCCGCTGCTGAAGACGGACACGGGCACCTTCGGCGCCGAGGACGTGGGCGAGCTGTGGCAGCGGCTGGCCGAGCACCTGCTCTCGGCCCGCCGCATCGGCGCCCTGGAGGAGCTGGAGGTGAGCCTCCTCCTCTGGAGCGACCTGCAGGTCTACCCCACCGGCCTCCTGCTGCGGGACGGCCGCGTGCTGGTGCCCGTCTTCCTGCGGCCGGAGACCGACGGCCCCGTCCTCATCCACGACGTCATCGGTCAGCCCTCGCGCTTCCTCTCGTCGCCGGAGCTGTTCGCTCTGCGGCGGGAGATGGCCTCCGACCTGGCCTCGCGACGGGCCATTCCCCATCCCGGCGCCCTGAAGATGGACCGGGTGAGGCCGGAGGTGTGGGTGGCCCTAGAGGGGGCGGCGCGCCTCACCCCCTACGTCCTCGTCTGCCACCAGGACGAGCGTCCCCTGGAGCTGCCCGTATACGAGGTCGAGGGCGAGTTCTTCGCCCTGCAGCGGGCCAGCTACGCCCGCCTCATCTTCTCTGCCGACCTGGACGAGCTTTCGCGGCTGGTGCGGGAAGACCTGGTGCTGCGAGGGCAGGCCAGCGGCGCCTCCCTCGTGGCGGTGGAACAGAGGCGGAGGTGATGCGCCGTGAGGCAGGGAGCCAACCCCCTGGGATACCTGCTCTGGGGACTGGCCTGGCTGGTGTTCTGGCCGGTGCTGCTGCCGGTGGCGGCGGCCCGCTACACCAAGGTGGGCCCCAACGAAGTGCTGGTGGTGGCCGGGCGCCGACGCACGGTGGCCGACCCCGAGGGTCGCCCGCGCACCCTGGGCTATCGCATCGTCTGGGGCGGCGGCACGGTGGTCTGGCCCATCGTCGAGCAGGCGCGGCGCCTCTCCCTGGAGCTGATGAGCTTCGAGGTGCGCACGCCCGAGGTCTACACCGTCCACGGCGTGCCGGTGGCGGTGGACGCCGTCGCCCACGTCAAGGTGCGGGGCGAGGAGGGCGCCATCGCCCGGGCGGCCGAGCACTTCCTGTCGCGCCCCCAGGAGGAGGTGATGCGCACCGCCCTGCAGGTGGTGGAGGGGCACATGCGCTCCGTCCTGGGCACCATCTCCATCGAGGACCTCTACACCAAGCGGCGCGACTTCGCCGAGAAGGTGAAGGCCCTGGCCAGCCAGGACCTGGACCGCATGGGCCTGGAGGTGGTCTCCCTGACGGTGCGCAACATCGCCGACCCCCGCGGCTACCTGGAGGCCCTGGGGCGCCCCCGCACCGCCCAGGTCAAGCGCGACGCCATCATCGGCGAGGCCAAGGCCGACGAGGAGGCCAAGACCTTCCGCTACCAGGCCGACATGAAGATCGAGGACGCCCGCCGCGACTTCGAGCTGAAGCGGGCGGAGGTGGAGGCAGCCATCGCTCAGCGCCGCGCCGAGGCCGACCTGGCCTACGACCTGCAGCGCTACAAGACCGCCCAGCTGGTGAAGCGGGAGGAGGTCCAGCTCGACATCCTGGAGAAGGAGCTGCGCACCGAACTGGAGGAGAAGGAGATCCTGCGCAAAGAGAAGGAGCTGGTGGCGGCCATCATCAAGCCGGCCGAGGCCGAACGCCAGCGCATCCAGGAGCTGGCCGAGGCCGAGCGCTACCGCCGCCAGACGGAGGCCCAGGGCGAGGCCGAGGGCGTGCGGGCGGTGGGCCTGGCCGAGGCCGACGTCATCCGCCAGAAGGGGCAGGCCGAGGCCGAGACCATGGACCGCAAGGCCGAGGCCTGGGCCCGCTACAACCAGGCCGCCGTCACCGAGATGCTGGTCAACATCCTGCCCCGGCTGGCCGAGGCGGTGGCCCAGCCCCTTTCCCGCACCGAGCGCATCGTCATCGTCTCCGGCGGGGCCGACGGCGCCGCCGGCGCCAGCCGCGTCACCCGCGACGTGGCCGAGGTCATCGCCCAGCTGCCGCCCATCATCGAGGCCCTCACCGGCGTCAAGCTGGAGGAGCTGGTGCGGCGCGTCCCCGGCCTCAAGGGGGCCGACCAGCAGGGCGAGGGCCAGAGCGCCTAGGGAGGTGAAGAGGGGTGGAGAGGCGGCCCGGGAGCCCCAGCGAGGTCATCGCCCTCTGCCGTGAGCGCGGCATCCAGATCGTTGACCTGAAGTTCACCGACCTGCCCGGCACCCTGCAGCACTTCTCCATACCGGCCAGGGCGCTGGACGAGGGGGTCTTCCGCGACGGCATCGGCTTCGATGGCTCCTCCATTCGCGGCTTCCAGCACATCCAGGAGTCGGACATGCTGCTGGTCCCCGACCCGTCCACCGCCTTCGTGGACCCCATCTACAGGGTGCCCACCCTGTCGGTCATCTGCGACGTGCGCGACCCGGTGACGGGCGAGCGCTACTGGCGCGACCCCCGCTACGTGGCCCAGAAGGCCGAGGCCTACCTGCGGGAGTCGGGCATCGCCGACACGGCCTACTTCGGCCCCGAGGTGGAGTTCTTCATCTTCGACAGCGTGCGCTACGACCAGAACGAGCACTGCGGCTACTACTTCGTGGACTCGGAGGAGGGGGCCTGGAACTCGGGACGGGAGGGCAAGAACTTGGGCCACCGCCCCCGCTACAAGGAGGGCTACTTCCCCGCCCCGCCCACCGACAGCCTGCAGGACCTGCGCTCCCTCGCCATCCTCAAGATGATGGAGGCGGGCATTGACATCGAGGTGCACCACCACGAGGTGGCCACCGCGGGCCAGGGCGAGATAGACATGCGCTACCAGACCCTCAGCCGCATGGCCGACCAGGTGATGCTCTACAAATACATCCTGCGCAACGTGGCCCGCGAGCACGACAAGACGGTCACCTTCATGCCCAAGCCCCTGTTCGGCGACAACGGCTCGGGCATGCACGTGCACGTGAGCCTGTGGAAGGACGGCGAGAACCTCTTCTACGACCCCGAGGGCTACGCCCAGCTCAGCCTGCTGGGCATGTTCTTCATCGGCGGGCTGCTGCGCCACGCCCGCGCCCTCTGCGCCCTCATCGCCCCCACCACCAACTCCTACCGGCGGCTGGTGCCGGGCTTCGAGGCGCCGGTGAACCTGGTCTACTCTCAGCGCAACCGCTCGGCGGCGGTGCGCATCCCCGTCTACTCGCGCAGCCCGGCCGCCAAGCGCATCGAGTTCCGCACCCCCGACCCCTCCTGCAACCCCTACCTGGCCTTCGCCGCCATCCTCATGGCCGGGCTCGACGGCATCTTCCACGAGATGGACCCCGGCGACCCGTTGGACACCGATGTCTACGAGCTTTCGCCCGAGGAGCTGGCCGGCCTGCGCACGGTGCCGGGCAGCCTGGACGAGGCGCTGCGGGAGCTGGAGGCAGACCACGAGTTCCTGCTGCGGGGCGGGGTGTTCACGTCCGACTTGCTGGGGACGTGGCTGGAATACAAGCGGCGACGGGAGGTGGACCCGGTGCGCCTCCGCCCCCACCCCTACGAGTTCTACCTCTACTACGACATCTGACCGCCCGGCCGGCCGCGACGGCGCGGCGCACAGGGCGCAGCCCCGTGCCGGCGGTGTCCCCCAGCTTGACAGAGGGAGGGGGTCGGGAGTATAAAAGCATACGGGATGTCGGGCTCGGCCTCGTGGCCGGGCCCGCCGCTTCCGCACCTTACCAACCGAATAGGGAGAGAAGGAGTAGCCCCAAGGCCCGCCTGCACAGGTTGTGGAGGCAGTGGTGTAGTGGTCAAGCGTTTAAGGGCACGTGGTGGATGCCTAGGCGCTGGAGGCCGAAGAAGGGCGCGGCAAGGCTGCGAAAAGCCTCGGTTAGCTGCCTAGCGAGCGTAGCCGGGGATCCCCGAATGGGGCAACCCGTCCCGGTGAAAAGCCGGGACACCCCCGCTCCGGCGGGGGAGGGAACCGGGGGAACCGAAACATCCTAGTACCCCGAGGAAAAGAGACTATTCCCCTAGTAGTGGCGAGCGAACGGGGAACAGCCCAAACCGGGCGGGAAGGCAACGGCCCACGGGCCAATGCCCGCCCGGGGTTGCGGGACACAGGCGGGGCCGGCCGTGGCAGGCCCGGGGAGTTACCAAGCTCCACCCTAGCCGAAGGACCCTGGAACGGGCCGCCAGAGAGGGTGAAAGCCCCGTAGGCGAAAGGGTAGGGGCCTCCCTGGCCTGTGCTCCCAAGTACCGCGGGACACGTGAAACCCTGCGGGAATCCGGGGGGACCACCCTCCAAGGCTAAATACCTCCAGCGACCGATAGTGCACAAGTACCGTGAGGGAAAGGTGAAAGAGCACCCCGGGAGGGGAGTTCAAAGGTCCTGAAACCGCGTGCCCACAAACCGTCGGAGCCCGGGGCGACCCGGGTGACGGCGTGCCTATTGAAGTATGAGCCGGCGAGTGGATCTCGGTGGCCAGGCTAAGGGAGGAGACTCCCGGAGCCGGAGCGAAAGCGAGTCCGAAGAGGGCGCCGCCCGCAAGGGCAGGTCGTCGGGATCCGGCCCGAAACCGGGCGAGCTACCCATGGCCAGGGTGAAGCGCAGGTAACACCTGCGTGGAGGCCCGAACCGGTTGGCGGTGCAAAGCCATCGGATGAGCTGTGGGTAGGGGTGAAATGCCAATCGAGCCCGGAGATAGCTGGTTCTCCCCGAAATGCATTTAGGTGCAGCCTCAGGCGAACTCTGCCGGAGGTAGGGCTCTGGATGGGCTAGGGGGCAGAAAAGCCTACCAAACCCAACCAAACCGCGAATGCCGGCAGAGCACCCCCTGGGAGTGAGCCCGTGAGGGATAAGCTTCACGGACGAGAGGGGAACAACCCAGACCGCCGGCTAAGGCCCCTAAGTGCGGGCTAAGTGGTAAAGGATGTGGGGTGGCCCAGACAGCCGGGAGGTTGGCTTAGAAGCAGCCATCCTTTAAAGAGTGCGTAACAGCTCACCGGTCGATGCCGCCCTGCGCCGAAAATGTAGCGGGGCTCAAGCCCGCCGCCGAAGCCGCGGGCCCTGGCAGGCATAGCCCTGCCGGGGCGGTAGGGGAGCGTCCTGCTCAGCGCCGAAGGTGGGTCGCGAGGCCCGCTGGAGCGGGCAGGAGTGAGAATGCCGGCACGAGTAGCAAGAGGCAGGCGAGAATCCTGCCCACCGAATGGCCAAGGTTTCCTACGGAAGGATCGTCCGCGTAGGGTTAGGCGGGACCTAAGGCTAAGCCGCACAGGCGAGGCCGATGGACAGCCGGTCAACATTCCGGCCCCGCCGCCGCGGCGCTACGAGACGGAGGGGGGACCCAGGAGGGTAGGTCGAGCGGGCCTACTGGACATGGTCCGTCCTTGGGCCGTAGGCGTCCGGGGGTAGGCAAATCCGCCCCCGGGTCAAGCGGAGGGCCCGAGGCGAGGGGCGACTACGGTCAAACCGAGTCGGCCGAGCCCACACTGGCTAGAAAAGCCTCGCCGTCCATGTCGCGGCGGTGCCCGTACCGGAAACCGACACAGGTGGCCTGGGGTAAACGCCCTAAGGTGGACGCGTGACTCCCCGTCAAGGAACTCGGCAAGTTGACCCCGTAACCTCGGGAGAAGGGGTGCCCTCTGGGGTGAAGGCCCTGGCGGCCGGAGCCCCGGGGGGTCGCAGCGAAGAGGCCCTGGCGACTGTTTAACAAAAACACAGGTCCCTGCCAAGGGGAAACCCGCTGTATAGGGGCCGACGCTTGCCCAGTGCCGGAAGGTTAAGGGGAGGGGTGATGAGCCCCGAACCGAAGCCCCGGTGAACGGCGGCCGTAACTCTGACGGTCCTAAGGTAGCGAAATTCCTTGTCGGGTAAGTTCCGACCCGCACGAAAAGCGTAACGACTGGGGCGCTGTCTCGACGGGGAGCGCGGTGAAACTGCAGGGCCCGTGAAGATGCGGGCTACCCGCCGCGGGACAAGAAGACCCCGTGGAGCTTTACTGCAGCTTGGCGTTGGCGACGGGCCAAGGATGCGTAGGATAGGTGGGAGGCTGAGAACCCCCGGCTCCGGCTGGGGGGGAGCCGCCGGTGAAATACCACTCTTCCTTGGTCTATCGCCTAACCCGCAGGGCGGGGACAGCGCCTGGTGGGCAGTTTGACTGGGGCGGTCGCCTCCTAAAAGGTAACGGAGGCGCCCAAAGGTCCCCTCAGGCTGGATGGAAATCAGCCGTGGAGTGCATGGGCACAAGGGGGCTTGACTGCGAGGCCCACAAGCCGAGCAGGGGGGAAACCCGGGCCAAGTGATCCCACGGTGCCGCGTGGGAGGGCCGTGGCTTATCGGATAAAAGCTACCCCGGGGATAACAGGCTGATCGGGCCCAAGAGTTCACATCGACGGCCCGGTTTGGCACCTCGATGTCGGCTCGTCCCATCCTGGGGCTGGAGAAGGTCCCAAGGGTTGGGCTGTTCGCCCATTAAAGGGGCACGTGAGCTGGGTTCAGAACGTCGTGAGACAGTTCGGTCTCTATCCGCGGTGGGCGTTGGAGGCTTGAGGGGGGCTGGCCCTAGTACGAGAGGACCGGGCTGGGCGGACCGCTGGTGTGCCGGTTGTCCCGCCAGGGGCAAAAAGCCGGGTAGCCATGTCCGTACGGGATAAGCGCTGAAAGCATCTAAGCGCGAAGCCCTCCCCAAGATGAGGCCTCCCACCCCCTCGAGGGGGTAAGGCCACGGGAAGACCACCCGTTAGATAGGCGGCAGGTGTAAGCCGGGCAACCGGTGTAGCTGAGCCGTACTAATGGCCGAGGGCTTGACCACTACACCACCGCCCTCACAACCAGGCCGGCCTGGGGCTATAATGGATATCGGCGACGCGGGGTGGAGCAGCGGCAGCTCGCCGGGCTCATAACCCGGAGGTCGTGGGTTCGAATCCCACCCCCGCTACCATCCCTCCTCTCCCTCATTCGGTAGCATACATGGGGCCCTTGGTGGCCAGAGCGAGGCGGACCCACCCGTTCCCATCCCGAACACGGCAGTGAAACGCCTCAGCGCCGACGATACTGGCGGGGCAACCCGCTGGGAAAATAGGCCGCTGCCAGGGGCCCCTCTTTACTTTAGCCTCCACTCACCCCTAGGCGAGAGCACCACAACCACTTATAATTAGCCCAAAGGCCTTGCAGGCCAACCTATCGCGGAGGCGAGACCCCTTGCCCGCACCTCCCCAGCCAGAAGAGACCGCCCCCGAGGCCCAGGAGAGCATGGCCCAGCTCCTGGGCAGCCAGACCAGCTACCCCTACCTGCGCCGGGGCGATATCGTCGAGGGCACCATCGTCGGCTTCAGCCGCGAGGGCGTCCTGGTCGACCTGGGCGCCAAGACTGAGGGCGTCATTCCCCGTGGCGAGATGACCTGCCTCGGCCCTGGCGGCGAGTCCTCCCTCAAGGTGGGCGACCAGATCAGCGTCTACGTCCTGCGGCCAGAGACGGCGGAGGGCCAGATCCTCCTCTCCCTGGACCGGGCCCGGGGCGAACAGGGCTGGCAGGTTCTCCAGGAGCGGCAGCAGCGGGGCGAGGCCTTCCAGGCCCCGGTGGTGGGCCACAACCGTGGCGGCCTCATCCTCAACGCCGAGGGCGTGCGCGCCTTCCTGCCCGTCTCTCAGCTCGTGCCCGACCCCGATCTGCCCAGCCGCGACCTCTCCCGCTGGGTGGGCCGCTGGCTGACCGTCAAGGTGCTGGAGCTGAACAGGCGGCGGGGGCGCGTCATCCTCTCCCAGCGGGCGGCCCTGGAAGAGCAGCGGAGCCACATGCGGGAGCAGCTCCTGCACGACCTGCAGGAGGGGCAGGTGCGCCGGGGAAGGGTGACCAGCATCCGCGACTTCGGCATCTTCGTCGACCTGGGCGGCATCGAGGGGCTGGTGCCGGTCTCCGAGCTGAGCTGGGAGGCGGCGGTGCCGGCGCCCCACTCCGTCTGCCGCGTGGGCGACGAGGTGGACGTGTTCGTCATGCGCATCGACCAGGAGACGGGGCGGGTGAGCCTCTCCCTGCGGCGTGCCCAGGGCGAGCAGTGGGAGGCCATCGTCGGTCCCCTGAAGGAAGGGGACGTCCTGCCCGGGCTGGTCACCAAGCTCACCAATTTCGGCGCCTTCGTCCGCCTGGGCGGGCGAGTGGAAGGGCTGATCCATATCTCGGAGCTGGCCGACCGTCACCTCCAGCACCCTGGCGAGGTGGTGCGGGAGGGCGACATCGTCCCGGTGAAGGTGCTGCGCATCGAGCGGGAGCGCCGCCGCCTGAGCCTTTCCCTGCGGCAGGCGCGGCCCGAGGCCGAGGCCCAGGGGTGGGCCTTCGACCCCAGCGGCGCCGTCGCCTTCGTTCCCCCCGAGGCCCGTGCGGCTGTCCAGCCGCAGAACGGGCCCCAGGGGGAGTAGAAAATTCGGCCCCGCTCGGGTATCGTATAACTGTGGCGGTGATAGTCTATGGCCGATCGCTTCGAGAAGTTCACTGAGCGTGCGCGGCGCGTCCTCACCCTGGCCCAAGAGGAGGCCCTGCGCTTCAACCACAACTACATAGGCACGGAACACATCCTCCTCGGCCTGGTGCGGGAAGGGGAGGGTGTGGCGGCCAAGGTGCTGGCCAACCTGGGCGTGGACCTGAACAAGGTCCGCTCCGCCGTCGAGTTCATCATCGGCCGTGGGGACAAGGCCGTAACCGGCGAAATCGGCCTCACCCCCAGGGCCCGCAAGGTCATCGAGCTGGCGGTGGACGAGGCACGGCGCCTGGGCCACCACTACATCGGCACCGAACACCTGCTCCTGGGGCTCGTGCGCGAGGGCGAGGGCATCGCCGCTGGCGTCCTGGAGAGCCTGGGCGTCAGCCTGGAGAAGGTGCGGGCGGAGGTCTCCCGCGTCCTGTCCCAGAGCATGCCCCAGCAGGGCGGGCCCCAGTCGGGCCGCGCCTCGGCCCGCACGCCCACCCTGGACCAGCTGGGCGTAGACCTGACTGCCCTGGCCCGGCAGAACAAGCTGGACCCCGTCATCGGGCGTGACCGGGAGATCGAGCGCGTCGTCCAGATCCTGTCGCGGCGCACCAAGAACAACCCCGTCCTCATCGGCGAGCCGGGTGTGGGCAAGACGGCCATCGTCGAGGCCCTGGCCCAGCGCATCATCCGGGGCGAGGTGCCCGAGATGCTCCAGGGCAAGCGCATCGTCACCCTGGACATCGGCGCCCTGGTGGCGGGCACCAAGTACCGGGGCGAGTTCGAGGAGCGCCTCAAGAAGGTCATCGAAGAGCTGAAGAGCGCCGGCAACTGCATCCTGTTCATCGACGAGATGCACATGCTGGTGGGCGCGGGCGCCGCCGAGGGGGCGGTGGACGCGGCCAACATCCTCAAGCCCTCCCTGGCCCGCGGCGAGATCCAGGTCATCGGCGCCACCACGCTGGACGACTACCGCAAGCACATCGAGAAGGACGCCGCGCTGGAGCGGCGCCTGCAGCCCATCGTGGTGAACGAGCCCTCGGTGGAGGAGACGCTGGAGATCCTGCGGGGCATCAAGCACCGCTACGAGGAGCACCACGGCCTCAACATCGCCGATGACGCCCTGAAGGCGGCGGCGGAGCTGGCGGCGCGGTACGTTCCCGACCGCTTCCTGCCCGACAAGGCCATCGACCTGGTGGACGAGGCGGCGTCGCGGGTGCGCATCCGTCGCTCGTACGCGCCGCCCTCCCTGCAGGAGGCGCTGAAGGGCCTGGAGAGCCTGCGCCGGGAGAAGGAGCAGGCCATCGCCCAGCAGCAGTACGAGTACGCCGCCGAGCTGCGCGACCGGGAGGTCAAGCTCCAGGACCGCATCAAGCAGCTCGAGGCGGGCTGGCGCAGCCAGCGGCAGGAGGACAAGCCCACCGTCACCGCCGAGGACATCTGCGAAGTGGTGTCCATGTGGACGGGCATCCCGGTGACTCGCATCGCCTCCGAGGAGTCGCAGCGGCTACTCAAGATGGAGGAGGCGCTGCACGAGAAGGTCATCGGTCAGGACGAGGCCATCCGCACGGTGGCCCGGGCGGTGCGGCGCGCCCGCGCCGGGCTGAAGGACCCCCGGCGGCCCATCGGCGTGTTCATGTTCCTGGGGCCCACCGGTGTGGGCAAGACCTACCTGGCCCGCGCCCTGGCCGAGTTCATGTTCGGCTCCGAGGACGCCATGATCCGCCTAGACATGAGCGAGTTCATGGAGAAGCACAACGTGTCCAGGCTCATCGGCGCGCCGCCGGGCTACGTGGGCTACGAGGACGCCGCCCAGCTCACCGACACGGTGCGGCGCAAGCCCCACTGCCTCATCCTGCTGGACGAGATCGAGAAGGCCCACCCCGACGTGTTCAACATGCTGCTCCAGATCTTCGACGACGGTCACCTGACCGACGCCAAGGGGCGGCGGGTGGACTTCCGCAACACCATCATCATCATGACCTCCAATGTGGGCTCCGACCTCATCCGCAAGGAGCAGGTGCTGGGCTTCGCCACCAAGCGCGACGAGGCCCAGACCTTCCAGGAGCAGTACGAGCGGATGAAGGACAAGGTGCTCCAGGCCATGAAGCAGGTGTTCCGGCCCGAGTTCCTCAACCGGCTGGACGCCGTGGTGGTGTTCCACCCGCTGACCAAGGAGCACATCCGCCAGATCGTGGAGAAGGAGATCCGCGAGATCGAGCAGCGGGTGGTGCTCAAGGGCATCGCCATCGAGATAACCGATGCTGCCAAGGACTGGCTGGGCGAGAAGGGGTTCGACCCCGTGTTCGGCGCCCGGCCCCTGCGGCGCGTCATCCAGAACGAGATCGAGGACCGGCTGTCCGAGGCCATCCTGGAGGGACGCTTCCGGGAGGGCGACACCGTCCGCATCGATGTACAGGACGACGAGATCGTCCTCCTGAACGTGTCCCAGCCGGCGCTGGCCTGAACCCCGGCCCCCGATGGGCCAGGAGAGGCAATCGGTGGTAGCCCGCCTGCAACAGGCGGGCTACCTGTTTTTGCCGCTGGCGCTGGCGGCCCTCCTCTTCGTCCCTTCCCTGGGCGACTGGTTCATGATGCACGACTTCATCCACATCCGGGGCGCGACGCGGACCCCCGTCTCGCGGTACGTGGAGACTGTCCTCGACCCGGGCGACGGCGGAGAGAGCATCTTCGTCACTGGCAAGCTGTACCGGCCTGTCTACTACCTGGCGATGCTGGCCGAGGCGAGCCTGTTCGGCCTGGATCCCCTGCCCTATCACTTGGTCAACGTCGGTCTGCACGTGCTGAACGTCGCCCTGGTGTGGTGGCTCGCCCGCCGCCTGTTGGGACGGCCGGCCCTGGCGGGACTGGCCGCCCTGGGCTACGCTCTCCACCCTCTGGCGGTGGATGCCGTGACCTGGATCTCGGCCATCACCGAGCTGCTGGTGACGACCTTCACCCTGGGGGCCCTGGCGCTGTGGGTGGAGAGCTATCGCTTCGGGGGGGCTCGGCTGGCCCTGCTCCGGGCGGGCGCGCTGGCCCTGGCAGCAGGCGCGATCCTGAGCCGCGAGCCCGGGGTGGCGGCACCGCTGGTCCTCGCTGTTTACCACCTCCTGCGCCTGGGGCACGAGGCGTGGCGACGGCCGCGGGCGTTGCTGCCTGCCTTGCTGCCCGTGGCTGTGCTGGCGGGATACGTGGGCCTGCGCCTGCCCACGTTCCTGCAGGCAGCGGCGGGCGAGTCTTCCGGCCTGGGCAGCCTGGGGTGGCACGTGCCCCAGAACCTGTTCCTTTACCTGGGCTGGACGGTGGTGCCCGTGTGGTCGGGCGGGCCAGCGTGGGACGTGGCCAGGGGTGCAGGGGCCATTCTCGTGCTGAGGGTTATGGAGGCGGTCGTGCGCCGGGGCGGGGGGCCGGGGCGCTTCCTGCTGCTTTGGTGGCTGCTGTTCGCCCTGCCCTACGCTACGGGCGAGCCGGCGCTGCAGGCGGGCCGCTATAACTACATCCTGCTGGCCCCGCTTTCCATCCTGGGCGCCCAGGTGCTGCGGGACGTCGCCGTCTGGCTGGCGCCCCGCCTGCCCAGCCTGAGGCCACTGCCTCAGGCTGCCCTCTGGGCGGGGGCGCTCATCGCCCTGGCCGTGCCGGCCGTGTTCCTGCATGCCTACCACCAGCGCACCCTGCACGGGGTGGCCGATTCGGGCCACGACCTGTTGATGGCGCTGCAGGCCCAGTACCCCCGGCTGCCCGCCGGCGCCACTCTGTACGTCGACAATGCCCCGCCGGCCCTCATCTTCGACGGCGGGCCGTTCTATCTCGACCCGATGGTGGACCTGTTCTACGGGGTGGACGTGCGCGTCGTCCTGGGCCAGCCGCCTCCTGGGGCGGACGCGCCCGTTTACAGCTTCGTCTTCCGCCCCCGCTGAAGAGGCAGGGCTCCGGACATCTCGCACCACCTCGGAGCGACCTACATCCCTCGGGCCTTCGCCCGACGACGCCGACCGCGCCCTGGGTGCCTGGCCGCTGCGAAGGGGCGGTCGGTCAAAAGCTTGGCAGGGCATGGTCGGGATGGCATAATCAGAACGTGAGTTCGAAAGCTCGGGCCGAACGTACCGCCTACGCCTGCACAGATTGCGGCTACGAGAGCCCCAAGTGGCTGGGCCGCTGCCCCGAGTGCGGGGCCTGGAACAGCTTCCTGGAGAAGCCGCCCACGGTCCCCGGGGCGCAGCAGCCACGGCCGGCGGCGACGCCGGTGGAAGTGGGCGCGACGCCTGAGGACGGCGAGGAGCGACTGGCCCTGGGCCTGGGCGAGTTCGATCGCGTGCTGGGCGGCGGCCTGGTCGCTGGCTCGCTGGTGCTCATCGGCGGCGACCCGGGCATCGGCAAGTCCACCCTCATCCTGCAGGTGGCGGGGCTCGCGGCGCAGGCAACAGGCCGTCCCGTGCTCTACGTATCGGGAGAGGAATCGGCGCGCCAGGTGGGGATGCGGGCGCGGCGACTGGGACTGGTGGGACGCGGCCTGTACCTGCTGGCCGAGACGGACCTGGACGCCGCTCTCGCGGCCGCGCATGCCCTCTCGCCGGCGCTCCTGGTGGTGGACTCCATCCAGACTGTCCATTCGCCGGCGCTGCCCCAGCCGGCGGGCAGCGTCGTCCAGCTCCGTCAGTGCACCCTGAAGCTCCTCCGCTGGGCGAAGGACAGCGGTGTGCCGGTGGTCATCGTCGGTCACGTCACCAAAGAGGGTGAACTGGCCGGGCCAAAGGTGCTGGAGCACATGGTGGACGTGGTGCTGTATCTGGAAGGGGAGCGCTTCAGCAGCTACCGCGTGTTGCGGGGAGCGAAGAACCGCTTCGGCTCCGTAGCCGAGGTGGGCGTGTTCGAGATGCGCGAGGAGGGGATGGTGGAAGTCGCCAACCCCTCGGAGCTGTTCCTGTCCGAGCGAGGGCAGGACGGCGTCGGCTCGGTGGTGGTGCCGGTGATGGAGGGCACCAGGCCCTTGCTGGTGGAAGTGCAGGCCCTCACCAGCCCGAGCCTCGCTCCGGCGCCCCGGCGCACGGCCAACGGCCTGGACTACAACCGACTGGTGCTGGTGGCGGCCGTCCTCTCGCGCCGCCTGGGGCTCCCCCTGGGTAGCCAGGACATCATCGCCTCGGTGGTGGGGGGTCTGAGAGTACATGAGCCGGCGGTAGACCTGGCCCTGGCCCTGGCCATCGTGTCCAGCCAGCGTGACCGCCCCCTCCGGCCCGACCTGGTGGCGGTGGGCGAGGTGGGCCTTTCGGGCGAACTGCGCTCGGTGCCCCACTTGGAGCGGCGGCTCATGGAGGCGGAGCGCCTGGGCTTCCGCCGGGTCGTGCTGCCGCGCTCGAGCGTGCGCAAGGGGCTGCGCTGTGGCCTGGAGCTGGCCCCCGCCGCCACCCTGCGCGAGGCGGTGCGCCTGGCTTTCGCCTAGGGCTCGAAGGGCCGGCGCCGCAAGAGGACGCTCTGCACCAGGCCCAGGGCCATGAAGGTCATCACCAAGGAGCTGCCACCCTGGGAAATGAAGGGCAGCGGAATGCCCGTCACCGGCAGCAGGCGCACGTTGACCCCGACGTTGATGAACACCTGTACCAGCAGCATGATCGCCACTCCGGTGGCCACCAGCCGTCCGAAGAGGTCATAACTGAGACTGGCTGCCCTCAGGCATCGGAAGATGACAAGGATGTACAGCCCCAGCAGCAGGACTGCCCCCGCCAGCCCTAGCTCCTCGCCGAGGACGCTGAATATGTAGTCGGTGGTGGCCGTCTGCAGGAAGTCGAGCTGGGTCTGCGTGCCCTGGAACAGGCCCTTGCCGAACAGCCCGCCAGAGCCAATACCGATCTCGGCCTGGAGGATGTTGAAGCCGCCCCCGAGGGGGTCCAGGTTGGGGTTGAAGAAGAGGGTCAGGCGCTCGCGCTGGTAGTCGCTCAGGGCCGCTGCCGACACGAGCGGTATGGACAGAACCAGCAGGGCCACCAGGACACCCACATAATAGGGCCGCACACCGCCCATCAGGGCCATCACCAGCCAGATGGAGCCGAAGATGATGGCCGTGCCCATGTCCGGCTCCAGCATCACCAGGGCGGCGGGCACCATGCCCATAACGAGGGTGGCCAGAAAGTGACGCAGGCGCCTTATCTCCAGCGGGCGGTCGGCTATGTAGCGCGCCAGGGCGACTATGGTGAACAGCTTGGCCAGCTCCGATGCCTGCACCTGCACTCCAGCGAAGCTGATCCAGCGGCGCGAGCCCAGCGACTCGTCCCCTATGAACAGTACCGCTACCAGCAGCAGCAGGCCGAGGCCGTACAGGGCCGGTGCCGCTCGCCCGAACACTCGGTAATCGGTCATCATGATGAGCAGCATGAGCCCGATGCCCAGTATCCCCAGCAAGGCCTGCTTCAGCACGGGATGGTCCAGGCTGACGATGCCGTCCGGGTAGGAGCTCAGGGAGGCGCTGTAGATGAGCAAGCCGCCGTATCCCGCCAGGGCGATGGCCCCTGCCGCCAGGACGGGGTCGAAGTGGCGGGACACGCGCTCCTGCATCATCGGCGGCCCTCCTGCAGTGCCTGGCCGATGTTGGTCTGGTTGAACATGTAGTCCAGCACCTGGGCGGCTACCGTGCCGGCCTTGTCGGCAGTGCCGTGGCCCATGTAGACCACGAGGGCCACCAGTGGCTGGTCGGCGGGGGCGAAGCCGGCGAACCAGACGTGGCCGGCCTCCCCGGCTGCGGTCACGCCGGCCACGCGCAGGCCCCGCACTGCCGCCGACTTCGCCACGCCCTCGTCCACCGCTCGGGCCAGGGCATTGCGGACGGCCGCCAGGTACTCGGCGGCGATACCGACCTGGCTGCGGCCGGTGGCCTCGACCTGGTCCAGCACCCTACCATCCGGGCTGCGCACCTCGCGCACGAGGTGGGGCTTGAGGACGCGACCGCCGTTGGCGATGGCTGCCGTGGCCACCAGCACCTGCATGGGCGTGGCCGAAAGATAGGACTGGCCGATGCCGAAGCGGTAGGTATCGCCCGGACGCCACGCCTCTCCGAGGGTCTGTTCCTTCCATCGGGCGTCGGGCACGAGCCCGCGCGCCTCGGCGGGCAGGTCGATGCCGGTGGCCATCCCCAGACCGAAGGCGCGGGCATAGCTGGCCAGTCGGGCCTCGCCCAGGCCCCGCAACGGGCCGCCCGGAGTGCCCCCCGCGACCTGGGCAAAGAAGACGTTGGAGCCCTGGGCCAGGGCCTTGTTCAGGTCCGTATCCCCCAGGGGCCGGGGGTCGAAGATGACATCGGGCACTGCTCCCGGGTCGAGAGGATGGCTCACCAGCAGATAGCCCGCCTGATTGCGGATGACGGTGTCCGCACGGATGACCCCCTCCTGCAGGGCAGCGGCGGCCACTATGGGCTTGAAAGTGTCCAGGGGCGGGTAGAGCTCCCCCAGGGCATGGTTCAGGAGGGGCTTGCCCGGGGCGTCCAGCAGGGCGGCCGCCTGGGAGCGCCGCGCCGGGTCGGAGAAGACGTTCGGGTCGAAGCTGGGCAGCGAGACCAGTGCCAGCACCCCCCCGCTGCGCACGTCCATGAGGGCTGCTGCCGCCACCTCGCCGGGCGGCACCTGAGCGGAGAGGGCCTCGTACAGTTTGCGCTGCAGATCCAGGTCCACGGTCAGCAACAGGCTGGCGCCGTCCTGCCCCGGGCGCTCGGCCACTACCCTGCGGTGTCGTCCGGCGGCATCTACCTCCACCATGATCCGGCCCGGGGTGCCGCGGAGTATGGACTCGTAGGTGGCCTCCACTCCGGCCTTGCCCAGCCAGTCGTTGAGGTGATAGCCCTGGCCGTCCAAGGACTGTAGCTCCTCGCTGGAGATGGGGCCCATGTAGCCGATGACGTGGGCCAGGGCCGGCCCGTCCACGTACTCGCGCGCTGTCCGCACCAGGAGGCGTATGCCGGGGACGTCGGGCTCACGCTCCCTGAGGGCGAGGGCCTGTTCCCGCGTTAGGCCTTGCTTCACTATCAGCGGGTCGTACGGGCTCTGGGTGCCCTGGGCCTGACGCCACAGGGCCTCTATCTCCTGGGGCGGCGTGCCGATGATGGCCGACAGCTCGGCGAACACACGCCCCTCCTGGCCGCGCGGGATGTCGGCGGGCACGAGGGCAGCGTCGAAACTGGCCTCGTTGTAGACCAGCGGCCGTCCGCCCCGGTCGTAAATCAGGCCGCGGCTCACCGGCACCTGGATCTCCCTGAGGGCGTTGATGGTGGCCATCTCGCGGAACCGTTGTCCCTCCACTATCTGCAGGCGCACCAGCTGGCCGACCAGGATGGCCATGAGCACGAGGGCCAGGGCGCGCAGGGCCATGAAGCCCCAGCGCCCGGCCACGGGCGCGGGCTCGTCGCGGCGGCGAGGCCGCGGCGAACGCCAGCGACGGCGCGTGGTGGTGGCCATGCGCTATCCCCCCAGCCGCGGCCCCAGGGCGCGCGGCCCCAGCACGGCCCGCAGTCCTCTCAGGACGACGTATGCCAGCGGCGTCCAGAGCATGTTGATCAGGGCGCCGGGCAGCGCCGAACGCAGGGACACGTCCAGGGGAGAAAGAGGATCGCCCATGGCGGCGCTGACCACGAAGAACAGCGCGTGCTGGGCCAGGGTTCCCGCGCCCACCGCCGCGATGGCCACTGGCAGAGCAGCCCGCACCACCCCCGTCTCGGAGAGGCTGGCCATGAGCACGGCGGGCAGCATACCCAGCACGGAGAGCCCCACCGGCCGCACGCTCAGCAGGTCGGCCAGCATGCCGACAGCCACAGCTATAAGCAGCCCTTCGCCGGGGCCCCAGACCACCGCCCAGCACACGGCCAGCAGCAGGGCCAGGTCTGGCTGCACGCCCAGCGGGCGGACGGCGGGCATGGCGCTGCCCGCCAGCACCGCCACCAGCACAACCAGCAGGGCGGCGACGACGTACCTCACGGTGCCCCCAGGTCCGTCGGGGTGAAGGTGGTCAGCACCAGGACCGTGCGCAACCGGGACAGGGGGGCCGAGGGCTCCACCTGCGCCTGTACGAACGGGTTCTGGGGATGGGCCCGGACCGACCGGGCCACACCCACCAGCAGCCCTGGCGGGTACTTGCCCCCCAGGCCGGAGGTGACCACCAGGTCTCCGTCCTCGATGCCTGCTTCGCGGGGCACCAGCTCCAGGGAAGGTGGCAGGCCTACCCTGCCCGTAACCACGCCCCGGGCATCGCCCTGCCCCGTCTGGACGGAGACGTTGACGGCCGAGCGGGGGTCGGTGACCAGCGTCACCCAGGCATGGTCGGGGTACAGGCGAGCGATGGTGCCTACCAGGCTGCCGCCCTCGGAGAGCACTATCATGCCCTCCCGCAGGCCGTCATCGCTGCCGCGGTCGATGGCCACCGCCTGACGCAGGGGGCCCATCTCGGCGGCCAGCACCCTCGCCCCTACCAGGCCATCCTGGGGCCGGGACGACTTGAGCTGCAGCAGACGCTCCAGCTCGGCCAAGCGCTGGCTGGCATCCTCGCGTCGGGCCAGTTCGGCCCGCAGTCGCTCTAACTCCTGACGCAGGGCCTCGTTCTCGCTGGCCAGCTCGTTCCGGCGGGCGAACCCGTCCACCAGGGCCCCCAGGTCCAGGGACGCCTCCCTGAGGGCGAGCGATACCGGGGCGGAAGCCCGCAGTGTCAGGGCGCGCAGGGGGTCCAGGGCGCCCTTCTCCGACAGGAACATGGACAGGACAGCCAGGGCCAGCGCGCCCAACAGCCAGAGGGCCCATCGGAAGACAGGCCCGGGCTCGGGCTGAAAGCTGGGGCCGACCATGACCGGCGATAGCCGCCCGGACTAGCGGGGCGGCCGGTGACGACGGCGGTTGAGCCGCGACTGAATCTTCTGCAGGATGGCTGCCTCTTCCAGCACCTCGGCGCAGCCCCGCACCACGCACCGCAGAGGGTCTTCGGCCACGTAGACCGGGAACTTGGTCTCCTGGGCCAGGCGCTTGTCCAGCCCCCGCAGGAGGGCGCCGCCGCCGGCCAGCACGATGCCCCGGTTCATGATGTCGGCCACCAGTTCCGGCGGGGTGGCCTCGATGGTCTGGCGCACGGCGTCGACGATGGCGTTGACGGAGCCGGCCATGGCGTCCCGCACCTCGACGCTGCTGACCGTGACCGCCTTGGGCAGGCCGGTGGCCAGGTCCCGCCCTTTGATGGTCATGGTCAGCTCCTCCTCCAGCGGATAGGCGGAGCCTATCTCCATTTTCACTTCCTCGGCGGTGCGCTCGCCGATGAGCATGTTGTGCACCTGCCGGATGTAGGACATGATGTCCTGGTCCATCTCGTCGCCGGCCACGGGGATGGAATTGCTGACGACGATGCCGCCCATGGAGATGACGGCCACCTCGGTGGTCCCGCCGCCGATGTCCACGATCATGGAGCCGCCGGGCTCCGTCACCGGCAGGCCGGCGCCGATGGCCGCCGCCATGGGCTCCTCTATGAGGTAGCAGACGCGAGCGCCAGCGTTCAGGGCGGCGTCGTGCACCGCCCGCTTCTCCACCTCCGTCACCCCAGAGGGTATGCCCACCACCACCCGCGGCCGCGGCAGCAGCGAATGGTTGTGGGCGGTGCGGATGAAGTACTGCAGCATCTTCTCGGTGACGGCGAAGTCGGAGATGACGCCGTCGCGCAGGGGGCGCACGGCCACCACGTCGGCCGGGGTGCGGCCCACCATGCGCTTGGCCTCAGCGCCCACAGCGATGATGCGTCGCTCGATGCGGTCGATGGCCACCACCGACGGCTCCTCGATGACCAGGCCCTTGCCCCGCACTATGACCAGGGTGTTGGCGGTGCCCAGGTCGATGGCGATGTCGTGGGAGAACATGCCCAGCAGTGTGTCCAGCGGATTGAGCCTCACCTTGGCCCCTCCCAGTAGCTCACTTCACGCATTATAACCCTCCCCCCGGCATTGCTGAAGGCGCCCGGCAGGGCCCTAGCGGCCAGAGGCAGGGCAGGCCCCCCAGAGGCCTCGGCCCTGCTCTCGCGCCTGGCGCTGTAGCTCCCGGAACAGATCGGCGTACCGGACGTCGGGCGGAAAGGTGGCCGCCTGGGCATAGCCTTCAGCCACCAGGACGGCGTTGACCATCTGCCCCTCCACCCATACGTATCGCAGCAGGCGGCCGTAGCGGTCCGTCTCCGATACGTCCTTCTCCAAGAGCACCGTCTTGCCCTCTACCAGTTCGCGGTTGCGGCGGGAAGCCTCTCGACCGTAGCACTCCACCGGCTGGCCAGGCGCCACCGACTCGGGCGTGTCGACGCCAATGTAGCGCACGGTGTAGCGCCGGCCGCCCATGGTCACCTCGATGGTATCGCCGTCGACGATGCGGGTGACCCGCGCCTGGGGGAGACCGGGAGGCGGCGTGGGCAGGGTCACACCCGAGGGCAGCGAGGGCGCCGGCGTGGACGTCGTCTGCACGGCCGGCTCTGCCGGCGTCGGAGTCGCCGTCAGTTCCTCGAGCAGGCCGCAGGCCGCCAGCACCGGCAGCAGGCCCAGAAGCAGGAGCAGCGCCCTCCTACCCACTACACCTCGACCCCGTGGCGCCGCAGCAGGTCTAGGAACTCCTCCTCCGACAGGGTGGGGATGCCATACCTCTGGGCCTGGGCCAGTTTGGAGCCCGGGTCCTCGCCCACCACCAGGTAGTCGGTGTTGCGGGTTACGGTGTCCTTGGCCATCCCTCCCAGGCGCCGCACCAGCTCCTGGGCCTGGGATCTGGTCATGGACTTGAGGCTGCCAGTGAAGACGATGACCTTGCTCTTGAGGGGCCCGTCCTTGGCCTCCTTGCTGGCGGCGTCGCCCATGTTGACGCCGGCCCGACGCAGCTTCTCCAGCACCTTGCGGTTGCGCTCGTTGCGGAACCACTGATAGACGCTCTCGGCTATCTTGGGGCCGATGCCCGGGATGCGCGAGATCTCTTCCAGGCTGGCCTGCGAGAGGCGGTCTATGCTGCCGAACTCATAGGCGAGGAGCTCGGCTACCTCGCTACCAACGTGGCGGATGCCCAGGGCGAAGATGAGGCGGTCCAGGGGCCGCTTCTTGCTCTCCTCTATATTGCGCAGGATCTTGTCGGCCAGGGTGGGCCCCATGCGCTCCAGGGAGAGGAGTCTGTCCCGCTTCTCGCGCAGGTAGTAGAGGTCGCCCGGGTCCTCCACCAGGCCCTCCCGCATGAGGGCCTCGATCCACTTCTCGCCCAGGCCGTCGATATCCATGGCCGCCCGCTGGACGAAGTGGGTCAGCCAGCGGAAGGCCTGGGCCGGGCAGGAGGGGTTGATGCAGTAGCGCATGGCCTCGCCCGGCGGCCGCACCACCTCGCCGCCACAGGCAGGGCAGGAGGTGGGCGGCTCGTAAGGCCGCTCCTCGCCGGTGCGACGGCCCACCACCGGGCCCACCACTTGCGGTATGACCTCTCCTGCCCGGTGCACCACTACCCAGTCGCCGATGCGGATATCGCGGCTCTTGATGATGTCCTCGTTGTGGAGGGTGGCCTGCTTGACGATGACGCCCCCGACCTTCACCGGCTCCAGCACGGCGTAGGGGTTGATGGTGCCGGTGCGGCCGACGTTGTGTCGGATGTCGAGCAGGCGGGTGGTGGCCTCCACCGGCGGGAACTTGTAGGCGATGGCCCAGCGGGGCTCGCGCCCCACCGCCCCCAGCCGGTCCCAGATATCCAGGTCGTTGGCCTTCACCACCAGGCCGTCGATCTCGTAGGGAAGCTGGTAGCGCCCCTCTACCCAGCGCTCCCACTGCTGCTGGACCTCTTCCAGGGTGTAGCAGAGGACGTTGTTGGGGTTGATGCGGAACCCCATCTCCTGTAGCCACTGGAGGATGTCCCAGTGCTTGCGCGGATGGGGGCCGTCGCACCAGCCGAGCTGGTAGACGAAGATGTCCAGCTTGCGGGAGGCGGTCACGCGCGGGTCCTTCTGGCGTACGGAGCCGGCGGCGGCATTGCGGGGGTTCATGAACAGCTTCTGGCCGCGGGCGGCCAGCTCCTCGTTCAGCTTCTCGAAGGCGTCCTTGGGCATGTATACCTCGCCCCGCACCTCGAAGCGGGGCGGCACGTCGTTGCCGCGCAGGAAGAGGGGGATGCTGCGGATGGTCTTCAGGTTCTCGGTGACGTTCTCGCCCCGCAGGCCGTCGCCGCGGGTTGCCCCCTGGACCAGGCGGCCGTCCTCGTAGACCAGGGCGACGGAGAGGCCGTCTATCTTGTGCTCCACGACCATATCGAAGCCTTCCACCTCGCCCAGCGCGCAGGCGCGCCGGTACCAGGCCCGCAGCTCCTCGAAGTTGAAGGCGTTGGCCAGAGAGAGGAGAGGCACCCTGTGCTCGACCACCCCGAAGGTCTCCACCGGCTGTCCCGGCACCCTCTGGGTGGGCGATTCGGGGGTGACCAGCTCCGGGTAGTGCTCCTCGATGGCCCGGAGCTTGCGCATGAGCTCGTCGTACTCGGCGTCGCTGATCTCGGGCTGGTTCAGGACGTAATACAGGTAGTCATGGCGGTTGATCTCGGAGCGCAGCTCTTCCGCCGCTAGGCGCGCCTGATAGACGTTGTCGTACCCGCAGCCCATGCCGTCTCCCAGTTTAGCGAAGTCGGCGCAGGCGCCTCAACATTTGACCTGACAGCTTATGGCCGGGCCGCTGCCTGTGCGGTGCCGGATGCTACAATGGGCTACGTGAAGGTGCTCATCATCGACTACGGCGCCGGCAACCTGCGCTCGGTGGCCAGGGCGGTGGCCTGGGCTGGCGGGGAGCCCATCATCTCCTCACGGCCGGAAGACATCCTCTCGGCGCGGGCGGTGGTCATGCCGGGGGTGGGAGCGGCTGCCGACACCATGCGCAACCTGCAGGAGCGCGGCCTCGTGGAGGCGGTGCTGGAGTACATCGGCCAGGGGCGTCCCTTCCTGGGGGTATGCATGGGCCAGCAGGTGCTGTTCGAGTACTCCCTGGAGGGCGGCCGCCACCGCTGCCTGGGGGTGCTGCGGGGGCAAGTGGTGCGCCTGCCCGATGGCCTTAAGGTGCCACACATGGGCTGGAACCGGGTACGGGTCGTCCGTTCCCATCCCTTCCTGGAAGGAGTCCGCGACGGCGAGTACTTCTATTTCGTGCACAGCTACTATCCGCAGCCCGAGGAGCCGGACGTGGTAGCAGCGGTGGCGGAGTACGGGGTGGAGTTCCCGGCGGTGGTGGCCAGGGGAGCCCTGGTGGCCACCCAGTTCCACCCCGAAAAGAGCGGGCCGGCCGGCCTGCTCCTCTACCGCAACTTCCTGCGCATGGCCTCCGCCCGGCAGGGGTAGGGGGCAAACATGGAGGTCATCCCGGCTATAGACATACTCGGCGGGCGCTGCGTGCGCCTCTCCCAGGGCGACTATTCCCGCCAGACGGTCTATGACGACGACTCCGCTGCCGCGGCGCGTCGGTTCCACGCGGCCGGGGCGCGTCGCCTGCACGTCGTGGACCTGGACGGCGCCCGTGAAGGGCGTCCGGTGAACCGGGAGGCCGTCGCCGCTGTCCTGAGGGCCGTGCCGGTGCCCGTGCAGGTAGGAGGCGGCATCCGCACGCTGGCGGACGTCGCCGCCTACCTGGAGCTGGGGGCGGACCGCTGCGTGCTGGGCACTGCGGCCGTGGAGGACGAGTCCTTTGTGCGGGAGGCCATCGCTCGCTTTCCGGCGAGCATCGCGGTGGCAGTGGACGCCCGCGGCGGCCGGGTGGCCACCCGTGGCTGGCTGCAGGAGGCGGAGCTGTCGCCGCTGGAGCTGGCCGACCGCCTGCTAGACCTGGGCGCTCGAACTATCATCTACACCGATGTGCTGCGGGACGGCACCCTGTCGCGCCCCAACCTGGAGGCGGCCGCCCGCCTGTCCCGCCACGTGAAGGACAGGGCGCCCGACGCCGTGGTCATATGCGCCGGCGGCATCTCCTCGCTGGAAGACCTGCTGGCCCTGGCCCGCCTGGGGGTCGATGGCGCCATCGTGGGCCGGGCGCTGTACACGGGCGACCTGGACCTGGCCCAGGCCCTGGCTGCCCTGACGCCTGGCACTCGCTAGGGTATACTGGCCCTGTAGGAACGACGCTACGCCCCGCCGAGGAGGAAAGGAGCTGACCATGACCCAGGACGTTGGCATCCCCGAGGACATCCGTGACCTGGTCCGGGGCATCACCCAGGGGCTCCTGGAGTTCGTGGAGCAAGAGGTGGTGCCCCTGGAGCAACGGGACAAGGACATCCTCTCCGACGAGCGTAAGCTGTTTGACGAGCGGGGCTTCCTGGTGGAGCGGGCCCAGGAGGCCCGCCGCGAGGTGCGGATGAAGTCGGCCCAGGCTGGCTTCTACGCCATGTTCGCCCCCGAGGGGGTGGGCGGCGGCGGCGTGCCTGCCCGGGCCATGGCCCTGGTGCAGGAGGGCTACTACCGCCGCCTGGGCCCCGGGCGCCTTTACGCCGGCTGGGGCAAGGGTTGCCTGACCCAGCCACCGGTGGCCAGCTTCGTGGACGGGCCCTCGCATATGTTCACCTTCGCCCCCGAGCCGGTGCGCAAGGAGTACTTGCCCCGCTTGCTCCGGGGAGAGAAGACCGTCTGCTTCGCGCTGAGCGAGCCCGACGCCGGCTCCGATGTGTGGTCCATCAAGACCCGCGCCCGGCGCGACGGCGACGACTGGGTCATCACCGGCACGAAGCAGTGGATCACCAACGGCCCCTACGCCGACTATGCCATCGTTTTCGCCGTCACCGACGAGGAGGCGGCCGCCAACCACAAGGGCGGCATCACTGCCTTTTTCGTGGACACGTCATGGCCCGGCTTCAGCAAGGACGCGGCCATCCGCATCATGGGCCACCTGGGCAGCGACTGCGGCATACTCACCCTGGACAACGTGCGTGTGCCGGGCGATTACGTGATGGGGCAGGTGGGCCAGGGCTTCCAGATCGCCATGCTGGGCATCTCCGAGGGGAGGCTGGCCATCGCCGCCTCCTGTGTGGGGCTGTCCCAGTATGCCCTCGACCGCTCCCTGGCCTATGCCCAGGAGCGCAAGAGCTTCGGGGTGCCCATCGCCGAGCACCAGGCCATCCAGTTCATGCTGGCGGAGATGGCCATCGACATCTTCACCAGCAAGTACGCCACCCTGCAGACGGCCGCGCTGGTGGAGGCGGCGGTGCAGGGCAAGGGACGGCTACCGGTGAAGGAGATCTCCATCGTCAAGGCCTATTCGGTGGAGGCCTGCCAGCGGGTGTACGACTCGGCCATCCAGGTGCACGGCGGCATGGGGCTGACGGACGACCTGCCCCTGAACGAGGGCTGGCGCATCGCCCGCACCCTGCGCATCCCCGACGGCACCTCCGAGATTCAGCGGCGCACCATCGCCCGCCAGATGCTGCGGGGCGACGTCACCTTCTAGGATGCTGGCCAAGCGCATCATCCCCTGCTTCGACGTGGCCGATGGGCGGGTGGTGAAAGGCGTCCGCTTCCTGGACCTGCGCGATGCCGGCGACCCGGTGGAGCTGGCCCGCCTCTACGACGCCGAGGGGGCCGACGAGCTGGTCTTTCTGGACATCCGCGCCTCGCCCGACAATCGGCAGACTGCAGTGGAGATGGTGCGCAGCATCGCCGACCAGGTGTTCATCCCCTTCACCGTGGGTGGGGGCATCCGCAGCGTGGAGGACATGCGCCTGATGCTGGAGTCGGGGGCCGACAAGGTGGCCATCAACACCGCCGCCGTGCGGACGCCCCACCTCATCAGCGAGGGCGCTCACCGCTTCGGCTCTCAGTGCATCGTGGTGGCCATCGACGCCCGGCAGGTCGCCCCGGGTCGCTGGGAAGTCTATATCTATGGTGGCCGCGAGGGGGGCCAGCCCACGGGCCTGGACGCCGTGGAGTGGGCCATGCGGGCGGTGGAGCTGGGCGCAGGCGAACTGCTGGTGACAGGCATGGATGCCGATGGCACCCAGGAGGGGTACGACATCGGCCTCACCCGCGCCATCTCCGAGGCGGTGTCGGTACCCGTCATCGCCTCGGGCGGGGCCGGCAGCCCCGAGCACATGTACCGGGCCATCGTGGACGGGAAGGCCGATGCCGTGCTGGCCGCCTCCATCTTCCACTACGGACAGTACAGCATCCGCCAGGTGAAGGAGTACCTGGCCGAACGGGGAGTACCAGTCAGGCTATGAACGACCTGTCGGAGCTGAAGTTCGACGACCGGGGCCTGATACCGGCCATCGCCCAGGACGCCCGCACCGGCGAGGTGCTGATGGTGGCCTGGATGAACGTCGAGGCTCTGCGTCGCACCCTGGAGAGCGGCGAGGCCTGGTTCTGGAGCCGTAGCCGCCAGGAGCTGTGGCACAAGGGGGGCACGTCGGGCAACGTGCTGCGGGTGCTGGAGGTGTGGGCCGACTGCGACCAGGACGTGCTGCTGCTGAAGGTGGATCCCGCCGGCCCCGCCTGCCACACCGGCGAACGCTCCTGCTTCTTCCAGAAGCTTCGCTAGGGGGCCTAGGAGCTCTTCTTTTCGCCCTCTTCGGTCAGGCCGTAGCGGCGACGGAAGCGCTCCACCCGCCCGGCCGTGTCCACAATGCGCTGCTCGCCGGTGAAGAAGGGGTGGCAGCGAGAGCAGACCTCCACCCGCAGCAGGGGCTTGGTGGAGCGGGTCTTCCAGGTGTTGCCGCAGGCGCAGACGACGGTAGCCTCTACGTACTGGGGGTGGATGCCAGCCTTCATGACGGCGCGCCCACCTCCTCCAGCGGGTAGACGCTCACCTTCTTGCGCCCGTACTTGTTGTAGGGCTCGAACTTGACCTGCCCCTCGATGAGGGAATAGATGGTGTAGTCCCGGCCCAGGCCCACGTTCCTGCCCGGGTAGATCTTGGTCCCCCGCTGCCGGACGATGATGCAGCCGGGCCAGACGTACTCCCCATCGAAGCGCTTGACGCCCAGCCGCTTGGCATTGCTGTCGCGCCCGTTCTTGGCCGAGCCGGAGCTCTTCTTGTGCGCCATCGCGTATCACCACGCTCTATTGTACCGGTTTCACTGGGCAGACGGCTCTTCCTGTCCTTCGCTTTCGCCTTCGGCGGGGGTGGCGCGGCGACGGGTGCGCCGCGGCCGCTTCTCGCCCTCGGTCGCCGGCGGCTCGCTGCCTACCAGGATGTGCTGGATGGCCAGACGGGTGTAAGGCTGGCGGTGGCCCCGCTTGCGCCGGTAGCGGGTCTTGGCCTTGTACTTGAAGACGGTGACCTTTTCTGCCCGCGCCTGCTCTACGACCTGGGCGATGACGCGGGCGCCCTCCACCAGCGGCGTGCCGACGGTGACCCCCGAGTCGTTGGCCACCAGCAGCACGTCGGTGATCTCCACCGTGGAGCCCACTTCGGCCGGGATCAGCTCCACGTCGATGAGCTGATTGGGCTCCACACGGTACTGCTTGCCGCCGGTGCGAATGATGGCGTAAATGGCCGACCTCCCGTCCTTGAGGCACCAACGCCTGATTTTATACGGGCTCCGCGGTTGCGTAAAGGGGAACGGGAGCCCTAGCAGTCGGGGCCGTCCTTCAGGACGGACGCCATGGGCCCGCCACCCTCGAAGGCCAGGCCCGGCCGCGGCTGGACGATGGTCTGGGGAGCGGGGGCCTTCTCCCGTTCCTTTTCGCCCTCGGGCCGCGGCGCCTGGGGCGGGGTAGCGGGAGGCAGGGCTGGCTCCTCGCCCGGCGGGGCCTCCAGGAGCGCCTTCAGTTCCTCCCCTTCCACCGTCTCCTTTTCCAGGAGCACCTGCACCAGGTGGTCCAGCTTGGCCCGGTTCTCCATCAGCACCTTCTTGGCCGTGTGGTAGGCGTGGTCGATGATCTGCCGCACCTCTTCGTCGATCTCCTCGGCGATCTTCTCCGAGTAGTTGCGCTGCTCGGCGATCTCCTTGCCGAGGAAGATGAGCTCTTCCTTGCGGCCGAAGGTGCGAGGGCCCAGCCGCTCGCTCATGCCGAACTGGGTGACCATTTGCCGGGCCAGCCGGGTGGCCCGCTCCAGATCGTCCTGGGGGCCGGTGGTGAACTCGCCGAAGACCAGCTCCTCGGCCACCAGGCCGCCCAGCATGGAGGCCAGCATGTCCTTGAACTGGGACTTGGTGTAGAGGTGGCGGTCCTCCTCGGGCAGGAAGCGAGTGAAGCCGCCGGCCATGCCCCGGGCTACGATGCTGATCTTGTAAGGTGGGTCGGCGTTGGGCAGGACATGGGCCACGAGAGCGTGGCCAGCCTCATGGTAGGCCACGATCTGCCTCTCCTTGGGCCCCATGACGCGGCTCTTGCGCTCGGGGCCGGCGATGACCCGGTCCACCGCCTCGTTGAACTCGGCCATGCCGATACGCCGCTTGCCCCGGCGGGCGGCCAGGATGGCGGCCTCGTTCACCAGGTTGGCCAGGTCGGCACCGGAGAAGCCGGGCGTCTGCTTGGCCAGCACGTCCAGGTCGACGTCCTTGTCCAGAGGCTTGCCGCGGGCGTGGACCTCCAGGATGGCGCGACGACCCTTGACGTCGGGCCTGTCCAGCACCACCGAACGGTCGAAGCGGCCCGGCCGCAAGAGGGCCGGGTCGAGGATGTCGGGCCGGTTGGTGGCGGCCATGACGATGACGTTGGTGGAGGTGTCGAAGCCGTCCATCTCCACCAGGATCTGGTTCAGAGTCTGCTCGCGCTCGTCATGGCTGCCGCCCAGGCCGGCGCCGCGGTGGCGGCCCACGGCGTCGATCTCGTCGATGAAGATGATGCAGGGCGAATTGCGCTTGGCCTGGTCGAACAGGTCGCGCACGCGGGCGGCGCCCACGCCCACGAACATCTCCACGAACTCGGAGCCGCTGATGGAAAAGAAGGGCACACCGGCCTCGCCGGCCACCGCCTTGGCCAGAAGGGTCTTGCCGGTGCCGGGCGGCCCCACCAAGAGGACGCCCTTGGGCACACGCGCGCCCAGGCTGGCGAACTTCTCCGGGTACTTGAGGAACTCCACGACCTCCTTGAGCTCCTCCTTGGCCTCGTCCACCCCGGCCACATCGGCGAAGGTGATGGTGGGCCGGGAGCTGTTGATGAGGCGGGCGCGGCTACGGCCGAAGTTCAGGGCCTGGGAGTTGGTGCCCTGGGCCTGCCGCAGGAACAGGAACAGGATGCCGACGATGAGTATGACCGGCAGGAGCTGGATGAAGAAGTTGAGCAGGCTCTCCCACGGCCGCCCCTGCTCCATCTTCACCACCGGCTGTTGCTCCAGGGGTATGCCGGCGTCCTGGAGCACCTTGCGCACCGTATCGCCCTGCTCCAGCCGGGCGCGGAACTGCTGGTCGCTATCGAACCGCTTCCAGGTGACGGTGCTCCCCGAGACGGTCACCTCTCCCACCTGGCCCTGGCGCACGTCCTGGACGAGGGTGGCGAGTCCCACGTCCTGCGTCCGCGACTGGCCCTGGGGGAGGAAGGAGTAGATGACTACTACGATAGCGACCAGGACGAGGAGATAAAGAAAACCCTGTCTCAGCCAGCGCCCGTTCATCTCACTAACAAAACTATATCACAGTCGGGCCCCGCCCGCACAGGGGCCCCGCCGCCTTACTGCTCCGAGGCCAGCACACCCCCCTGGGCCCAGTTCTCCCTCGGTACGTCCTCGAAGATGATGATGGTGGCCTCCGGGGTCGTATGGGCAATATTGACCATGGCCTCGGTGATGACACGGGCCAGCTCCGCCTTCTGGGCCTGGGTGCGACCGGGCCACATCTCGATACGGACGATGGGCATAACGGCACCTCCTGCGGTGGACTTATCTCTGAGGTCACACTAGCACGCCACCGGGGGCTGTCAACGCCCCGCCGGCGCGATAGTATGGTGGCGCCATGGCGGTGGTGCCCACCCTGGAGAAGGAGGAGGCCCTCTGGCGGGCCGGGCTGCGCCTGGTGGCAGGGGTAGACGAGGCCGGGCGCGGCCCCCTGGCCGGCCCGGTGGCGGCCGCTGCCGTCGTCCTGCCTCCCTTTCCCTCCTTTCCTTGGTTGGGGCAAGTGCGCGATTCCAAGGCGCTCTCGCCTGCCGCCCGGAGGCATCTGGAGGCGCTCATCAAGGCCCACGCCCTGGCCTGGGCCGTCGCCTTCGTGGACTGCGAGGCCGTAGACAGGCTGGGCATCGGGCCCGCCTCGCGCGAGGCCATGTGCCGCGCCCTCGCCGCCCTGCCCCAGCGCCCCGAGGCGGTGCTGGTGGACGGCCGTCACCCCCTGCCCGGCCTGCCCTGCCAGGCGGTGGTGGACGGGGACGTCCTGTGCGTCTCCATCGCCTGCGCCTCCATACTGGCCAAGGAGGCCCGCGACCGCCTGATGCATCACCTTGACACCCATTACCCTGGCTATGGCTTCGCCCGCCACAAGGGCTATCCGACGCCGGAACACCTGGCGGCCCTGGCCAGGCTGGGGCCGTCGCCGGTGCACCGTCGCAGCTTCGCGCCCGTGCGGGAGGCGGCCTGCCCCGGCCATGTCTGAAGGGGCCGGGGGCAAGGGCGACCGCGGCCGCTTCGGCCGCTGGGCCGAAGACCTGGCCGCTTCTTACTTGAGAGCGCACGGGTACCGGGTGCTGGCCCGCAACCTGCGCACCGCTGAGGGAGAGCTGGACATCGTGGCCTGCAAAGGGGAGGTGCTGGCCTTCGTGGAGGTGCGGGCCAGGCGCGGGCGGGCGGGAGGCTCGGCGGCCGAGTCCATCGGGCCCCGCAAACGGGCGCGGCTTTTGCGGGCGGCCGCCGCCTACCTGCAAGAGGCGGGTTCATCGTTGCAGCCGCGCATCGACGTGTTGCTGATAGAGCTGTCGCCGGGCGGGCGGCTGCTGAGGCTGGAGCACATCGAAGGGGCTATCGAGGCGTGAAGGACGCCAGGTTCAAGGTCTCCCCCCTCAAGCTCAGGGTCTACCTCGCCTGCCCCCTGCGCTACCGATACCAGTACATCGACCGGCTGCCGCCGCGGCTGCGGCCCCACGACACGGTGGGCACCGCCGTGCACTTCGTCCTGCAGCAGTTCTTTCGCCTGCCCGTGGAGGAGCGGACGCCGGAATGCCTGCTGGCGCTGTTCGACCAGCGCTGGGCGTCCCTGTCGCCCCGCTACCGGCGCATGCCGGGGGCGGAAGAGCTGCAGCAGCGCGCCCGCCGCCAGCTCGAGGCCTTCGCTGCACGGGAGGACCTGAGGGCGCGCCCCCTGCTCCTGGAGCCCTATCTGGAGGTGGCGCTGGCGCCGGACGTGGTCCTCTTCGGCCGGCCCGACCGGGTGGACGAAGAACCTGACGGCTCCCTGCACGTCATCGACTACAAGACGGGCGAGCCGCCAGAAGAGGTGGACGCGGCCCAACTGCGCCTCTACGCTATAATGGTTCAGAAGGGGCTGGGGCGGCCCGTGAGCAGGGCCTCCTTCTGGTACCTGGAGGGGGGCCAGGTCTGGACGGCGGCCGTCACTGCCGAGGCCCTCGCCCAGGCCGAAGCGGAGGCCGTGGCCTTGGCCAGGGAGATGCAGGGGGCGGCCAGCTTCCCCGGTCGGGTGGGGCCCCATTGCGCCCGTTGCCCCTTCCTCTACGCCTGCCAGCACCGGGAGGAGATCGCCCAGCGGCGGCAGGCCGAGAGGTGGTAGCCTTGCCCATATATGAGTACCGCTGTCAGGACTGCGGCCGCAAGAGCAGCATCTTCGTCCGGCGCATCGGCATGCAGGTGGAGCCGGCATGTGAACACTGCGGCAGTCGCAGCATGACGCGGCTCATATCGCGGGTGGCCGTCCTCCGCTCCGACGAGGAGATCTTCCAGGGGCTGGCCGAGGACGCCAGCCTGGACGACGTGGACGAGACCGACCCCCTCAGCATGGCCCGCTGGATACGGCGCCTCTCCCGCCGGCTGGGCGAGCCCCTGGACGCCGAGATGGAGGCGGAGCTGGAGCGTATGGAGGCGGGGGAGGCGCCGGAAGGGGAGGACGAGGGCCTGTCGGGCGACGACCAGGGGGGCTGATGGAAGGGCCCAGCGCCTTCGTGCGTTCCCTGGGCATCGAGGTGGCCGAGGCCGGCGAGGGCCGGGCACGGCTGGTAGCGACCGTTAGGCCGGAGCACCTGAACTTTCACGGTTTCGCCCACGGTAGCTTTCTCTTCGCTCTCGCCGACGAGGCCTTCGCCCTGGCCTGCAACAGCCGTGGCCCCGCCGTCGCCCGCTCCACCAGCATGGAGTTCTTCCTGCCCGTGCGCGAGGGCCAGCAGCTGGAGGCGGTGGCCCGCGAGGTGCACCTGGGCCGCCGCGCCTCCACCTATCTGGTGGAAGTGCGCAGCGAGGAGGGGCTGGTGGCCCTGTTCACCGGCACCGCCTACCGTTTCAGCGATGGCCGCTCGCCCGGCGGCACCAGCGGAGGGGAGTGACTGGTATGCCCATCTACGAGTTCCGGTGTCGGGAGTGCGGTCGCCTGACCAGCATCTTCGTCCGCAGCATCAGCAGTCGGTACGAGGCCCGCTGCTCCCACTGCGGCAGCGAGGCGCTGGAGCGGGCTATCTCCCGTTTCGCCTACCACAAGAGCGAGCAGACCATCCTGGAGGAGTACGGCGCCGAGCCCAAGCGGCTGGAGGACTACAAGGACCCGCGCCAGATCGGTCGCTGGGTCGAGCGGAAGTTCCAGGAGTACGGCATGGAGCTGCCCAGAGAGGCGCGGGAGATGATCGACGCCGCCCGCGAGGGCGAGTTCCCCGAGCCGGTGAAGGACCTCTAGGCCGTGGACACCTCCCCCCTCGGCGACATCGCCCAGCGCCTGCGCGACTACCTGACCGAGAAGCACGAAGCGCGCGAGGTAGCCCTGTCCCTCTGTCGGGAGGTTGTGCGCCTCTCGGCCAATGCCGTCCGCGCCGCCCACCGGGGCGAGTTCGACGGGGCCCGCGAACTGCTGGCCCAGGCCCGCGCCAAGCTCGACCAGGCTGACGAGGCCCTCCAGCGCCACCGCGACATCTACTACGGCGGCTTTGTCCACGACGCCGCCAAGGAGTATGCCGAGGCCGCCTGCACCCTGTCGCTCCTCTCCGGCGGCCCCCTGCCCTCGCCCGAGGAGTTGGGGGTGGAGGCCCAGGCGTACTTGAACGGCCTGGGGGAGGCGGTGGGGGAGCTGCGCCGGCACCTGCTGGACATGCTCCGCCAGGGCAACCTGCCCCGCTGCGAAGAGACCCTGGCGGCCATGAGCGATATCTACGACGCCCTGGTCACCATGGACTACCCCGAGGCCGTCACCGGCGGGCTGCGCCGCACCACCGACGCCGTGCGTGCTACCCTGGAGCGCACCCGCGGCGACTTCACCCTCGCCTACGTCCAGCGCCGCCTGGAGGAGAGGCTGGACTCCCTCCTAGAGCGGCAGGGCCGGGGCTAGTCCCGCCAGTTCCCCGCCCCATGGACGAGGCGAGGGCCCGAAAGCAGGCCATCCGGGAGAGGGTCTGGCGGGCCCTGGAGGAGTCGGGAGAGGCCCTCTTCCCCGGGGCCTGGGGCCGCATCCCCAACTTCCGCGGGGCGGCCGCGGCTGCTCACCGGCTGCGCCGGCTGCCTTTCTGGCAGCGGGCGCGTGTGCTGAAGTGCAACCCCGACCTGCCCCAGCTACCCATCCGCCGCGCCGCCCTGCAGGAGGGGAAAACGGTCTATATGGCCGTGCCACGACTGCGCCGACTGGAGTGCTTCATCGAGCTGGACCCCGAGCGGCTCGGGCCGCGCTCGGCGCGGGCGGCGACCATTGCCGGTGCCTTCCGCTACGGGCGTCCCGTCCATCCTGGCGAGCTCCCACCCATCGACCTGGTGGTGTGCGGCTCGGTGGCCGTGGACCGGGAAGGGGGCCGCATCGGCAAGGGGGGCGGCTACTCCGACCTGGAGTTCGCCATCGCTGCCCACCTGGGCAAGGTGGGGCCGCACACGGCCATCGTCACCACCGTGCATCCCCTGCAGGTGATGGACGAGGCGCTGCCCATGCTGGCCCACGACATCCCCCTCGACTACATCGTCACCCCGGAGGAGGTCATCGTCTGCCCCCGGCGGTACGAACGCCCGTCGGGCGTGTACTGGGAGCTGCTGGACGCCGACAGGCTGAAGTCGGTGCCCGTGCTGACGTGGCTGCGGGGGCAGCGGGAGGCGTGAGTTGTCCTTGGGCGCCCTCTTCGCCGAGGTGTTCGTGACCAGTCTTAGCGGCGCCCTGAGTCCAGGGCCCCTGAGCACCATGGCTGTGCGCGAGGGGGCCCAGGGCGGCGCCCGCGCGGGCCCCGTGCTCGCCCTGGGGCACTCCCTGCTGGAGCTGGGCATCGTGCTGGGGCTGGCCTTCGGGCTGGAAGGCGTGCTGAAGCGCGACGACGTGGGCACGGCCATCGCCCTGGCGGGAGGCCTCTACCTGCTCTGGCTGGGCCAGGCCACCGTCCGCACCGCCCTGGCGGGCCCGGCCTCGACCCTGACTGCCGGCGATGCCACTTCCAGCGGCCTGGGCAACCTGCTGGCGGCCGGCCTGGTGGTGAGCGTGTCCAACCCCTTCTTTCTCGCCTGGTGGGGCACGGTGGGTGCAGGCCTGGTGCGGCAGGCCCTGGATGCCGGCGCGCCCGGCATCGCCGTGCTCTATGCGGCCCATATCCTCACCGACTTCGGCTGGCTTTCGCTCCTTTCGGCCCTCACGGCTGGCGGCAGGCGGGTGCTGGGCACGGCCTTCTACCGCTGGGCGCTGGTGCTGAGCGGGCTGGCGCTCCTGTGCCTGGGCGGGCTGTTCCTGGCCCGCGCCGCCTCCTACCTCGGCCCCAGGCTGCGCTGAGGGCCGCCGGCACCCCGCGGAGCCGGCCGCCCGGCCCACCCGGGTGCAGGACGGCTGTCTCGCCAGCGCTGCCGGTCTCGGGCGGTGGTGCGGGAACGGGGTTGCCCCCAGACCACTACGTGTCTCTGGCGAGCGAATCCTGCGGGCGCTTGACGTCCTCACGGCCCGAAACTACAATCGGGCCGTCCTCGGAGGGGAGGAGGTGGTAGTGGCCGGGAGACCCCCGCTCAGTCCGTCCCCCGCTTGAATCCCCAGTCCGTCCCGATGCGCGGAAGGAGGAGCGAATATGCCCCTGTTCGATTCGCACTGGGTGAACGCCTGGCGGGAAGCAGTCAATAACGACCCGGTGCTGCCCATCATCGGCAAGTACTTCACCTGCGACTTCCTGCTGGGCTTCGGCGACAAGGAGTACGTGGTGTCCGTACGCGAAGGGCGCATCCAGTGGGTGAGCGACCAGGTCAGCGTGGAGACGCCCTGGGCCTTCGCCCTGCGGGCGCCGGCCGAGTCGTGGGAGAAGTTCGTCCAGAAAGTCCCCCCGCCCATGTACAACGACATCTGGGCCATGGCCCACCCGTTGCACGGGCGGCTACGCATGGACGGCGACGTCAAGGTGATCTGGCAGAACCTGCGGGCCCTCACCTGGATGCTGGACAGGATGCGCGAGGTGCCGGTGGCAGCCTGAAGGAGCGGAGGAGGAGAGGAAGATGGCAGCGCGACGCGACCCTATCGTCGGGGGCTACGTGTACGTGCCCTACAACAACTATGAGTACCGTGTGTTCTACGAGGAGGCAGGCAAAGGCATACCGCTGGTGTGCCTCCATACGGCGGGGACCGACTCGCGCGAGTGGCGGCACCAGCTCTGCGACCCGGACATAAACGGCCGCTTCCGGGTAATAGCCTTCGACCTGCCCCGCCACGGCAAGTCCATTCCCCCCGTGGGCTTCCACAAGGAGGAGTACAGGCTGACGGCCAAGTTCTACTCCGAGTTCGTGATGGCCTTCTGCGACGCGCTGGAGCTGGAGCGGCCGGTGATCATGGGTAGTTCCATGGGGGGCAACATCTGCCTGCACCTGGCCCTGAACTTCGAGGACCGGCTGCGGGCCCTCATCGCCATCGAGGCCTGCGACTACTCCCCTGGCTGGTTCATCTCCTGGCTCTGGCACCCGCATGTCCATGGCGGGGAGGCGTGCGCCACCTCCGTCTTCGGCCTCATGGCCCCCCAGAGCCCCGAGGAGTACCGCTGGGAGACCTGGTGGTACTACAGCCAGGGCGGCCCGGGCGTGTTCAAGGGCGACCTCTACTTCTACAGCGTCGACCACGACTTCCGCGAGCTGTGCGAGCAGATCAGCGGCAAAGTGCCCATCTACTTCATGACCGGCGTGTACGACTTCGCCTGCACGCCGGAGATGACCGAAAAGACGGCCAAGAAAGTGAAAGGCTCCAAGACCATCATCATGGAGGAGATAGGGCACTTCCCCATGTGCGAGAACCCTGTCACCTTCAAGAAGTACCTGATGCCCGTGCTGGAAGAGATCCTGCAGCACGAGCACGCCCCTGCCCGGCGCCGCTAGGCCGGAGCTGTTGGCGGCGGGGGCGCCCGCGGCCGCGGGCGCCCCCGCTCCGTTGCCGGGGCGCTCCGTTCGCCGAGGTTGACGCCCTCAGTGGGCCTCAATATTCTTATGGTGCCCACGTCGGGAAAAACGCTGAGCTAAGGAAGGGGTTGCATATGGTCGAGAAGGTGCAGGCGCCCATCGAGGCCCTCCTCCAGGAAGGAAGGACCTTTCCGCCGCCGGACGAGTTCCGTCAGCGGGCCAATATCAACGATCCGGGCGTGTACGAGGAGGCGGAGCGGGACCCCGAGGGGTTCTGGGCCCGCTGGGCGGAGCAACTGCACTGGTTCCGCAAGTGGGAGCGGGTCCTGGAGTGGAATCCCCCCTGGGCCAAGTGGTTCGTGGGCGGCAAGACCAACCTGGCCTACAACTGCCTGGACCGCCACTTGACCGGTGCCCGGAAGAACAAGGCTGCCATCCTCTGGGAAGGAGAGCCCGGCGAGGTGCGCATCCTCACCTACTGGGAGCTCTACCGGCAGGTGTGCAAGTTCGCCAACGTCCTCAAGTCCCTGGGCGTCAAGAAGGGCGACCGGGTCACCATCTACATGCCCATGGTGCCCGAGCTGCCCATCGCCATGCTGGCCTGCGCCCGCATCGGCGCCGTCCACAGCGTCGTATTCGGAGGCTTCTCGTCGGACGCCTTGCGCGACCGCATCCAGGACGCCCAGGCCAAGGTGCTGGTGACGGCCGAGGGCGGCTGGCGGCGGGGCAACATCGTGCCCCTGAAGCGCAACGCCGACGAAGCGCTGAAGGAATGCCCCTCCATAGAGCACGTGGTCGTCTTCCACCGCGGCTGTTACGAACAGTCCCAGGTGCCCATGACACCTGGCCGCGACCTCTGGTGGCACGAGCTCATGGCCCAGGCTCCCCTGGAGTGCCCCGCCGAGGAGATGGACGCCGAGGACATGCTGTACATCCTCTACACCTCGGGCACCACCGGCAAGCCCAAGGGAGTGGTGCACACCACCGGCGGCTACATGGTGGGCGTCTACGCCACCACCAAGTGGGTGTTCGACCTGAAGGAGGAGGACACCTACTGGTGCACCGCCGACATCGGCTGGGTGACGGGGCACAGCTACATCGTCTACGGACCGCTGCTGTGCGGCACCACCACCGTCATGTACGAGGGCTCCCCCGACTGGCCCGAGCGCGACCGCTGGTGGGCGCTGGTGGAGCGACATGGCGTCAACATCCTGTACACCGCCCCCACCGCCATCCGCACCTTCATGCGCTGGGGCGAGGAATGGCCGGCCCGCCACGACCTGTCGTCCCTGCGCCTTCTGGGCAGCGTGGGCGAGCCCATCAACCCCGAGGCCTGGGTCTGGTACTGGCGGAACATTGGCGGCGGCCGCTGTCCAGTGGTGGACACCTGGTGGCAGACGGAGACGGGGATGATCATGATAACGCCCCTGCCGGGCATCACCGTCTGCAAGCCCGGCTCGGCCACGCGGCCGTTCCCCGGGGTGGCCGCCGACGTGGTGGACGACGCCGGCAACTCGGTGCCGGCCGGAGCCGGCGGCTACCTGGTGCTCAAGCGGCCCTGGCCGGCCATGATGCGCACCATCTACGGGGACCCCGACCGTTACGTGCAGCAGTACTGGAGCTGCTACCCGGGCATCTACTTCACCGGCGACGGCGCCAAGCGGGACGAGGACGGCTACTTCTGGATCGTGGGCCGGATCGACGACGTGGTGAACGTGGCCGGCCACCGCATCGGCACCATGGAGGTGGAGAGCGCCCTGGTAGACCACCCCTCGGTGGCCGAGGCGGCCGTCATCGGCCGGTCCGACGAGGTCAAGGGGCAGGCCCTGTGGGCCTTCGTCACCATCAAGGAGGGCGTGGACAGGCACCAGGGGCTCGAGCAGGAACTGCGTGAGCACGTCGCCAGGAAGATCGGCGGAATCGCCCGTCCCGACCGCATCATCTTCGCCGCCGAGTTGCCCAAGACCCGCTCCGGTAAGATCATGCGCCGCCTCCTGAGGGACATCGCCGAGGGGCGGGCCCTCGGCGACACCACCACCCTCCAGGACCCGGCGGTGGTGCAGACCCTCAGGGAGCAGTACGAGCACCTGGAGGGATAGGGGCAGGGGGCCGCTCCCGGCCCCCTGCCCACCCTATCCACTGGCAGGAGGTGCAGCCGTGGCTGAGCTGGTGAGCCCCATCGTGCGGCGGATGCAGCAGGAGGCGCGGCAGGACCCGGGGGCGTTCTGGGCCCGGGCGGCCGAGGAGCTGCCCTGGTTCCGCAAGTGGGACGTGGCCTTCGACTGGCAGTTCCCCACCTTCCGCTGGTTCGTGGGCGGCCAGACCAACATGGCCTATAACTGCCTGGACCAGCACGTGCAGCGGGGCTGGGGCGGCCACACGGCCCTCATCTACCTGAACGAGCGGGGGGAGCGCCAGCTCTTCACCTACGCCCAGCTCAGGCGGGAGGTGGAACGGACGGCCGCCGCCCTTCGGGGGCTGGGGATGGGCAAGGGCGACCGCCTGACCATCTACATGCCGGTGTGTCCCGAGGCCATCGTTCTCATGCTGGCGGCGGTGCGCATCGGCGCCATTCACTCGGTGGTCTTCGCGGGCTTCGGGGCTCAGGCCCTGGCCGACCGCATCGCGGCCAGCGGTTCCCGCCTCGTGTTCACCGCCGATGTGAGCTACCGGCGGGGCGGCGAGGTGCGGCTGAAGGAGATCGTGGACCAGGCGCTGGCCCTGGGTGGCAACGAGGTGGAGCGGGTGGTGGTGCTCCGACGCACGGCCGACGGGGCGCCCATGACGCCCGACCGGGACCTCTACTGGGACGACTTCCTGAAGCGGGGGGAGGGGGAGGACGGGCGGCACGAGGTAATGGAGGCCAACGAGCCGGCCTACATCCTGGCCACCTCGGGGACCACCGCCCGCCCCAAGCTGGCGGTGCACGTGCACGGGGGCTACCAGGTAGGTATCTACAGCGCTGCCCGCTGGTGCTTCGGCCTGCGGCCCACCGACGTCTGGTGGGCCACCTCCGACATCGGCTGGGCGGTGGGCCACAGCTACACCGTGTACGGGCCGCTGCTGGTGGGCTGCACCAGCATCGCCTACGAGGGGGCGTTGGACTACCCGGGGCCGGAAGTGCTGTGGCGGGTGGTGCAGGAGTTCGGGGTGACTGGCATCTTCACCTCGCCCACGGCGGTGCGGCTGCTGATGCGCTACGGCGAGGATGCCGCCCGGGGGTTCGACCTGTCGTCGCTGGAGCGGGTGTTCTGCGCCGGCGAGGTGCTGAACGCCCCTGCCTGGGAGTGGCTGCAGAAGGTGGTCTTGCAGGACCGCATCCCGGTCATCGACCACTGGTGGCAGACGGAGACGGGCGGGCCGGTCATCGGCAACCCTTACGGGCTGGGGATGCTGCCCATCAAGCCCGGGTCGGCGGGCGTGCCGCTGCCCGGCATGGAGGTGGCGGTGGTGGGCCCCGAGGGGCAGGAGCTGGGGCCGGGGGAGAAGGGGATACTGGTCATCAAGCGGCCCTTCCCCAGCCTGACGCCGACGCTGTGGGGGGAGCCGGAGCGCTACGGCCAGGACTACTGGCAGCGCGTGCCTGGCGTCTACTTCACCGGCGACTCGGCCCACCTGGACGAGGACGGTTACGTCTGGTTCGCGGGGCGGGCCGACGAGGTGATCAAGATCGCCGCCCACCGCATAGGCACCATCGAGGTGGAGTCGGCGTTCCTCAAGCACCCGGCGGTGGCCGAGGCGGGGGTGACGGGGCGGCCCGACCCGGTGCGGGGTGAGGTCATCTCGGCCTTCGTGGCCCTGAAGCAGGGGCAGCGGCCCTCGGAGGAGCTGCGGCGGGAGCTTTTGGAGACGGTGCGGCGGGAGCTGGGGCCGGTGGCAGTGGTGGGCGACATAAACTTTGTGGGTATGCTGCCCAAGACCCGCTCGGGGAAGATCATGCGCCGGGTACTGAAGGCGGTGGTGCTGGACCGCGACCCGGGGGACATCTCCACCATCGAGGACGAGGGGTCGGTGGAGGAGGCCCGTCAGGCCTGGCTGCAGATGCGCCAGGAGATGGGCCAGGCAGCCCAGTGAGGCCCCGCCGGCGGTTGAACGCACGGCTTCCGGCCTCCAGAATAGATGGCGGCAAGCCTAGGCGGTGAGAGAGATGGACGACCTGCGGGGCTTCTGGGTGCTGGTCTTCATCCTGGTGACCATCGTGGTCAGCCTGGCGCTGGGTGGACTGGCCGGCTACATCAGCTAGCCGGGGGCTCGCGCCGCTCCGACCTCTTGTCGGCCAGCACCAGGATGACGGTGGCCACCGTCATCAGCGTGTAGAGCACACCGAGCGCGACGCTGACCGCTATTGCCTCGGTCATGGCACCCCTCCCGCCTCATATTATAGCCCCGGCGGCGGCCTTCCTTGAGCCCTGCCCCCGGTTTGGGCTAAAATGCCAGCGACGACGTCGCCGGAGCCTGCCTTGCACGCCATCCGCCTGGAAAAGCGCGACCACATCGCTTTCATCACCCTCGCCCGACCGCAGGAGGGGAACCCCGTCGACGCCCGACTGATCGCCGAGCTGGCCGATGCCTGCGAGGCCATCGAGCCTGACCCGGAGGTGCGGGTAGTGCTCGTTTCGGCAGGGGACGCGCCCCATTTCTGCCTCGGCTGGGACTGGCGCTGGCTGCAGGCCGACGAGGGGCTGGACTGGGGCTCCCTGAGCCGCGCCTTCGAGCCCCTGGCCCAGTTGCCTCGGCCAGTGGTCTGTGCCGTGGCGGGCCAGTGCCTCAGCGCCGGTCTGGAGCTGGCCCTGGCCTGCGACGTCCGCATCTGCGCCGAGGACGCCCGCTTCGCCCTGCCCGAGACGGGGCTTGGGCTCATACCCCTGGCCGGCGGCACCCAGCGGCTGGCGCGGGCGGTGGGCCGCTCCTGGGCGAGCTACCTGGTGCTCACCGGCCAGGAGATAGGCGCCCGCGAGGCCCTGGGCATGGGGCTGGTGAGCAGCGTGGTGGCCCGGGGCGAGCTGATGACGCGGGCCGAGGAGCTGTGCCGGAGCATTGCCCGTCGCGGGCCCATCGCTGTGCGCTATGCCAAGGAGGCGGTGCAGAGGGGCTGCGAGATGCCCCTGGAGCAGGCCCTGCGCTACGAGACCGACCTGACCATCATTTTGCAGACCACTCACGACCGCGCCGAGGGCGTGCGGGCCTTCCTGGAGAAGAGGCCCCCCCACTTCACCGGCACATGAGGAGGTGACAGGCTGTGCAGGTCCTGCTGGAGCCCGACGAGGCCTGGTCCTTGATGCTGGTCATCACCTCCTACATCGTCGACCACAGCGGCATCTCCGGCGATGCCCGCGCCCGGATACGCCGCTGGCGCAACGACCGAGCCGTGGGCACGGTGGAGATGGACCAGCTCTGCCTGGACATGAACCGCGCCCTGGGCAACTACCTGGACGAGAAGACGACCCGGCAGATCCGCATGCGCGGGCGGTACATCACCACCCGCGACCTGCGGCTGATGGCCCGGCCATCGTCGGTGGGGGAGGTGCCAGAATGAGGGTGGAGCTGGACCTGGACGAGGCGCGGGAGCTCCTCTCGCTGCTGCTGGAGAAGCTGGTGCAGGAGGCGGGCCTGCCGGACGAGGACCGCGCCCGCCTGCGCCGCTGGTTCTCCGACGAGATGCGCACCGGCTCGCCGGGCATGAAGGAGCTGACGGAGAAGATAAACGCCGACCTGGAGCGGGTGCTGCGCACCAAGGAAAAGAGCGCCGTACGCCGCCCGGACTGGCTCTAGCCCCGCCTCGCGAGCACGCCGTGGACGGCTTCCAGACCATCGTCTTCGAGAAGGACGCGGGGCTGGCCTGGGTGACGCTCAACCGCCCCCACGTCCTCAACGCCATCAACCTGCAGATGCGGGACGAGCTGTGGGAGGCGGCCCACGCCGCCCTGTACGACCCCGACGTGGGGGTGGTGGTCTTCCGTGGGGCGGGCGATAAGGCCTTCTCCGCCGGGGCCGATATCTCCGAGTTCGGCACCGCCCCTTCCTATGTGGAGGCGAGGCGCGCCCGCCAGCAGCGGGACCTGTGGGCGCTGCTGCACGAGTTCCCCAAGCCCCTGGTGGCAGCCATCCACGGCTTCGCCCTGGGTGCCGGCGTCGAGCTGCCCCTGTTCTGCGACCTCCGCATCGCTGCCGAGGACGCACGCCTGGGCCTGCCCGAGGTCAACCTGGGCTACATCCCCTCGGCCGGGGGTACCCAGACGATGCCCCGGACGGTGCCCAGAGGGGTGGCCATGCACCTGGTGCTTACCGGTGAGCCCCTGAGCGCCCAGGAGGCCCTGCGCTGGGGCCTGGTGCACAGGGTGGTTCCCCGCAGCGAGCTGTACGCCGAAGCGGAGCGCCTGGCCCGGCTCCTACTGGAGCGGCCGCCGGCAGTCCTGCGCCTGGCCAAGGCCGCCCTGCGCCACGGCCCCGACCTCCCCCTGGACGAGGCGCTGCGATTGGACGGACGTCTGGCCCGCCGGCTCCTTGCCGACGCCGATGCCCGGCGCTCCCTGGCGGCGCGGCTGGCGGGGGAGGGCTAGCGGCCGCGGCCGCGTTTGGTCAAAATGCTAAAGGAGTAATGACGGAGGTCGGGAGATGAACACAGCCGAGTTCCTCACCATCGCCGCGTCCATGGTGCCCGACCGCGTGGGCATCATCTGCGAGGGGAAGGAGGAGACCTTCGCCCAGCTCCATGAGCGGAGCCTGCGCCTGGCCAATGCCCTGCAGGCCCTGGGGGTGCAGAAGGGCGAGAAGGTGGCAGTGCTCGCGCTCAACTCCATCCCCTATGTGGAGACGTACTATGCCTGCGCCAAGCTGGGCCTCACCTTCGTGCCCCTGAACTACCGGGCCAAGCGGGAGGAGCTGGCCTATATGCTCACCAATTCGGGGGCGGCTGTCCTGTTCGTGGGCGAGCGCTACCTGGAGCTGGCCAACTCCTTGCGACCCGAAGTGCCCGGCCTGCGCCATGTCATCTGCTACGACGCCCGGCCGGAGGGCATTCCCAACTACGAGGACGTCATCGCCCGCCACGAGCCGGAAGAGCTCTGGGTGGAGGTGGACGACTCGGAGCCGGCCATCCTTATGTACACCAGCGGCACCACCGCCCTGCCCAAAGGAGTGGTGCTGACCCACCTGGCCCTCTCGGTCTACGTCACCAACACCGTCTCCCCGGCTGACCCGGCCGCCGAGGAGTGGGAGGTCCAGCTGGTCTCGGTGCCCTTCTTCCACATCGCTGGGGCCACCACCATGCTGGCGGCCGTGTGGGGCGGGCGCACACTGGTGGTGCTGCCCCAGTTCGACCCCACCGCCTGGCTAGAGGCAGTGCAGCGCCACCGGGTCACCCATAGCTTCCTGGTGCCCACCATGGTGAAGCGGGTCATCGAGCACCCTGACTTCGACAAGTACGACCTGAGCTCCCTGCGCCTGCTAGCCTACGGCGCAGCCCCCATGCCCTACGAGGTGCTGGTCAGCGCCATCGAGCGGTTCAAGAAGTGGCCCAACGTGGGCTTCATGAACGCCTACGGTCAGACGGAAAGCACCTCCACCCTCACCTTCCTGGGCCCCGAAGACCACCGCATCCCCGACGAGCCCGGGCCGGAGCGGGAGAAGGCGCTGCGCCGGTTGCGCTCGGTGGGCCGGCCCATGCCCGATGTGGTGGTGGCCATCATGGACCCCCAGGGCAACCTCCTGCCGCCGGGGCACGAGGGGGAGATCGTCGTCCAGGGGCCGCGGGTGATGGCCGGCTACTGGCAGCGGGAGCAGGAGACGGCCGAGGCCTTCAAGGACGGCTGGCTGCACACGGGCGACGTGGGCTTCATGGACGAGGACGGCTACGTCTATATCACCGGCCGCACCAAGGACCTGATCATCCGCGGCGGCGAGAACATCGCCCCGGGCGAGATCGAGGCCGTCCTCGAGCAGCACCCGAAGGTGGCCGAGGCGGCCGTCATCGGCGTGCCCGATGTGGAGTGGGGAGAGGAGGTGAAGGCCGTCATCGTGCCCAAGGACCCCAACGACCTGCCCACGCCGGAGGAGCTGACGGCCTACGTCAAGGAGCGCCTGGCCAGCTACAAGGCGCCCAAGTACTACGCCTTCGTCACCGACTTGCCCCGCAACTACCTGGGCAAGGTGCTGAAGACGGAGCTGCGCAAGCAACTGGGCGAGCCCAAGAGCGAGCTGTCCCTGGCGGCCGTGCGCAGCGAATAGGCTAGAAGAACTCCGGACAGGAGACGGGCAGGGAGGCGGCCAGCAGGCGCTGGGCCGCCTCCACCGCTTTCGGCTCGTGTACAGTCAGCAGGCCACAGCGGGCCGCCTCCCGCGGCGAGAGGAGGCCGCTGAACACGGGGGCCAGGTTGCCCGCGTCGCAGGAGAGCTGCGGGGACTCCTGCGACGGCCGCACGCGCAGGCGCCCGCCTTCAGCCTCGATGAGCCACACGCCGCGGTTCCACGGAGCGTGCTCGTCCTCGATGCCCAGCAGCAGGCGAGTGCCGTCGGGCGCCTGGGTGGGACGGCGCGAGAGGGCATCGGCCACGTCCACCAGTCGCAGCATCATGCCCAGGTGACGGCTGGCCTGCAGGCGCTGGGCCTCGTCGACGGCGGCGAGGAGCGGGTCGGCCATCTCCACGGGGAGCGCGACCTCGTGGGCCAGGTCGAAGGAGAGGATGTAGCGCAGCAGGCCGGCGTAGGCGTCTCCGTCCAGGGCGGCGAGCTGGAAGGCGGCGAAGTAGTTCTCTACCCCCTGGCCGGCACGGCGGACGCCTGCCTCGTACACCAGGAACCCGGAGGGGGTGCCGTCGGGCCTGTACCAGACGGCACAGTCGCGGGGCAGCCGCCGTGGCCAGTACAGGCCTCGAAAGACGGCGGCGCGCCACCAGGCCTCGCTCCGCACCAGGGGACCGTTGCGGGCCGCTGCCCAGCGGCGGTGCAGGTCGTCCAGCAGGGTCCAGGACTCCATGTCCACCCGTACGGCGCGGCCCCTGGGCCGGGGGAGCCAGCGCACGTCCACCGCCTTGGGGTCGATGCTGCACCCGATGTAGGGGTGGGCGGCGGCCCAGCCGTAGCGGCGGTACAGGGAGGGATGGGGGGTGAACAGGCCCGATAGGCAGAGGCCGCGCTCGCGCATGTAGGCGAGGCAGTAGGCCAGCAGCCGGCCCACCAGGCCGCGACGGCGCTCCTCGGGAAGGCAGGACACCATGGACACGGCCCCGAGGGGCACCTCCGTGCCCTCGTAGAAGGCGGCCATGTGCCCCACTGACAGGCAGGCCACCAGCCGGCCGTCCTCGCGGCAGACCAGCGGCGTGAACAGGTCGTAGATGCCCTGGCCGATGAGTCCCTCTGCGTTCCTGTCGGCGTCGAAGGCGATGGCGGTGACGAGGGCCACCTCGTGCAGCTCGTCGGGCCGGGCCTCGCGCAACTCGACCGTCATGGTGGCGCTATTGTACACCAGCCGCGGCCGTTTGACGGCCCCTTTAGCGAAGTCTTAACATGGCTACGCACCCCATAGTGGGACTCCATAGCAGGGGGACAGGATGGCCATCGAGGTCAAGGTGCGCTCGCCCCAACTGCGCCTGCTTCTGGCCGGCCTCAGCTTCTTCGTGGCCGTAGCCCTCGTGCCCCTGGTGGCTGCCCTGGTCGTGATCGCCGCCAGCCAGGGCATGGGGGAGGCCACGCGCCAGGTCTTTTTCAACATCGCCAAGTGGGCCCGCATATTCGTGTACGCCCTCACCGCCGCAATCCTCCTCGTGCTGGCCTATGGCCCTCTCTCGCGCCTGCGCCTGTGGCTCATCGGCAAGAGGGAGGACCGCTGGGACCGCCCCTGGGAGCGCGCCCGCTTCTTCCTGCTCTATGGCATCGGCCAGGGCCGGATGCCTAACGACCTGTACGCGGGACTGATGCACCTTCTCATCTTCTGGGGCTGGACGTTCCTCTTCATCGGGACGGTGATGCTGGCCTTCCACGACGACTTCGTGGAGTACCTGGAAGGGCATGTGTACCTCGGGTATTCGCTAGCGCTGGACCTGGCGGGGGTGGCTGCCACCGTCGGCATCCTCATGGCCCTCTACCGCCGCTATCTCTGGAAGCACCCCAAGATGCGCCTGGGCAGCCTGTGGGACGACGTGGCCCTGCTGTGGCTCATGCTCGCCATCCTGCTGACGGGGTTCGTCATCGAAGGCATGCGGGTGGGCATGACGGAGCTACAGGGCGCGACCATCGACGTCCATGGCGGCATAGCGTCGGACCCTAACTGGGCACCATGGTCGCCCATCGGCTTCCTCATCGGCAAGGCGGCCCTGGAATCGGGGGCCAGCCAGGGGTTCATGGAGCTGCTCCACAAGAGCCTGTGGTGGCTGCACCTGGCCATGGCCACCGGCTGGGTAGCCTGGGTCGGCTATGGCAAGATCTCGCACATCCTGCTGGGGTCGGCCAACATCTTCCTGCGCAAGCTCTCGCCCACCGGGGCGGCGCTGGCGGGCACGGCCCTTCCTCCCATCGCCGACTTCGAGACGGCGGAGCGCTTCGGGGCCGGCTACCTGCGTGACTTCACCTGGAAGCAGCTCATGGACGTGGACGTGTGCGTGCGCTGTGGCCGTTGCGAGGCCCATTGCCCGGCCTACAACACGGGCAAGGAGCTGACGCCCATGGGCTTCCTACAGGACATCAAGCGCTATCTGACGGAGGCCGGGCCACGTCTGCTGGCCGCCCGGCGCAAGGGAGAGGAAGTGAAGGAGGAGCGGGCCATCGCCGGGGACGTTGTCTCCTTCAACACCATCTGGGACTGCGTGACGTGCGGGGCCTGCGAGTATCAGTGCCCCCTCTTCATCGAGCACATCCCCAAGCTGATGGACATGCGCCGCTATTTGGTGATGGAGCAGGCCAGCATGCCTGAGACGGCCCAGGCCACCCTCATGCAACTGGAGCAGAGGGGCCACCCCTGGCGGGGAACCCAGCTCACCCGCACCACCTGGATCGAGGAGCTGGCCAGGGAGGGCGTCGAGGTGCCCATGTTCGACGGCTCCCAGGAGTACCTGTACTGGGTCGGCTGCACCGGCGCCCTGCAGGAGCGCAACGTGAGGGTCACCAAGGCCATCGTTCGCTTGCTGCTGCAGGCCGGGGTATCCTTCGGCGTGCTGGGGGCGGAGGAGACCTGCTCCGGCGACCCGGCCCGACGGCTGGGCAACGAGTACCTGTTCCAGATGCAGGCCCAGCAGAACATCGAGACATTCAAGGCCAAGGGCGTAAAGAAGGTCATCGCCAACTGTCCCCACTGTTTCAACACCATCCGCCACGAGTACCCGCAACTGGACGGCCGCTTCGAGGTGGTGCACCACACCCAGCTCTTCGCCCAGCTCGTGGCCGAGGGGCGGCTGGAGCCCAGGACGATAAACGAGCTCTGGGGCTTCCCCGTCACCTATCACGACCCCTGCTACCTGGCCCGGCACAACAACATCATGGGCGAGCCGCGCCAGTTGCTGGCGGCCATGGATCTGGAGACGGTGGAGATGGAGCGCCACCGGGGCCATACCTTCTGCTGCGGGGCCGGCGGAGGCCACATGTGGGTGGAGGAGTCCAAGGGGCAGCGCATCAACCACGTGCGCACGGCCGAGGCGGCGGGCACGGGCGCCCGCGTCATCGCCGTGGCCTGCCCCTTCTGCCTGCAGATGTTCGAGGAGGGAGTGGGCTCGGTGTCGGAAGCGGCCAGGAAGGGCATGCAGGTGCTGGACGTGGCGGAGCTGCTTGAGCGCAGCGTGGCCTACTCCCGCGCCGCCGCGACCAGATAGGCGCGGGGCGCAGGCTGCGGGCGGGGCGGCTTGCACCCCATGGGCCAAATGGTATACTCAAGGTGAAGTTTTTCACATGAGCGAGGGGCTGCCATGGCTTTGCACATCATCTGTTGCGTGAAGCAGGTGCCCGACCCCGAGACCCCCGCCTCCCAGTTCCGGGTAGACGAGGCTGCCAAGAAGGTCATCCCTGCGCCGGGCATAGCCCCCGTCCCCAGCCAGTTCGACACCATCGGCGTGGAGGCGGCCCTGCGCATTCGCGATGCCCTGGGCGACGTCAAGATCAGCGTCGTGTCCATGGGGCCCGACTCCTTCCGCGACGCCATAAAGCACTGCCTGGCCATGGGGGCCGACGACGGCTATCTCATCAATGACCCCGCCCTCCACGAGGCCGACCACTGGGTGACCGCCCAGGTGCTGGCGGCGGCCATCCAGAAGCTGGCCCCGTTCGACCTGGTCATCACCGGTCGCCAGGCGGTGGACTGGGACATGGGTGTGGTGGGGCCTACTCTCGCCGAACTGCTGGGCATACCCTGCGTCACCATCGCCAAGGACGTGAAGGTCCAGGACGGTAAGGTGGTGGTGGAGCGGGTGCTCCTGGACGGCTTCGAGACGGTGGAGGCGCCATTGCCGGCGGTGGTCACCGTGTCCAACGAGCTGGGCGAACCCCGCTATCCCCAGCTCCGGCAGATCATGATGGCCGCCCGCAAACAGGTGACCGTCTGGACGGCAGCCGACCTGGGGCTGGATCCGGCCCAGCTCCAGAACCGCGTCAATGTCGAGGCGCTCTACATACCCGAGACCAAGGTGGAGACCGAGTTCATCGAGGGCGACACGGTGGAGGAGAAGGTGGACAGGCTCCTCCAGCGCCTGCGCGAGGCCAAGCTCATCTAGAGGGCGAGGAGTAGGGACATGGCCAATGACATCCTGGTCTTCGGCGAGCTGACAGAGGAGGGGCGGCTCGCCCCCATCACCTTCGAGCTGCTGGGCGCGGCGCGTCGCCTCGCCCCGGCGCTGGGCGGGCGCGTCCTGTGCGCCATCCTGGGGGCGGGACTGGACGGCCACTCCCAGGAGGCTATCGTCCAGGGGGCCGACGTGGTCCTCCTGGCTGACGACCCCGCGCTGCAGGAGTACCAGGGCGATGCGTATGTGCCGGTGCTGGAGCGCCTGGTGCGGGAAAAGGGCCCGGCGGTGGTGCTCCTGGGTCAGACCATCATCGGCCGTGACCTGGCGCCGCGCCTGGCCGCTCGCCTGGGCACGGCCGTGGCCATGGACTCGGTAGAGGTGGAAGTCCAGGACGGGCGTGTGCTGGTCACGCGGCCCTGTTACGGCGGCAACGCCCGCGCCCGGTACTCCTTCAACACCTCGCCCGTCATTGCCACCCTGCGGGCCAAGTCCCAGGAGCCCCTGGAGCGAGACGATTCCCGGCAGGGCGAGGTGGAGCGGGTGGCAGTGAACGTGGACGCCGCCGGCGTGCGCACCCGCGTCCTGGGGCGGGTGAAGCAGAAGGCCGAGGGCGTGCGCCTGGAGGACGCCCGTGTCGTGGTCTCGGGCGGCCGTGGTCTGGGCGGGCCCGAGGGCTTCCAGCAGCTCGAAGAGCTGGCCGAGCTGCTGGGCGGAGCAGTAGGCGCTTCCCGCGCCGCCTGCGACCTGGGCTGGTACCCCGTATCGGCCCAGGTAGGCCTCACCGGCAAGGTGGTGACGCCCGACCTGTACATCGCCGTCGGCATCTCGGGGGCGTCCCAGCACATGGCTGGCATCTCCCAGGTCAAGAACATCGTCGCCATCAACAAGGACCCCGAGGCCAACATTTTCAAGGCGTCCCGGTGGGCCGTGGTGGCGGACTGGAAAGAGGTGCTGCCCGTGCTCATCAAGAAGGTGCGCGAGCTGAAGGAGGCCGAAGCGCGCAGGTAGCTACGGCCGCCGGCGCGGTCGGCTGGGCGTGCGGGAAACGCGTCCCGATACAGCACCGCCGGATGAGCACACGACCTTGACGCGCCCGTCAGGCCATTCTAAAATGCAAGGCGAGCCCCGACGGCTGTCGGGGCGTTTATCTCATAAGGGAAGGCCCGGAGGGGTGTTCGTCATTGGCCTGACAGGTGGCCTGGGCTCGGGCAAGAGCACGGTAGCCGAAATGCTGCGGGAGTTGGGGGCGGTGGTCCTGAACGCTGACCAGATTGGCCACCAGGTCTACGCCCCTGGCGGCCCCGCTTATGATGAAGTGGTGGCCGCGTTCGGGCCGGGCGTGCTCGCCCCCGACGGCACCGTGGACCGCCGCCGCCTGGCCGGCATCGTCTTCCAGGATCCCCAGGCCCTGCAGCGCCTCAACGCCATTACCCATCCCCGCATCCGGGAGGGTATCCGTCAGCGGCTGGACGAGCTGGCCGCCCAGGGTGCCCGCGTGGCTGTCCTAGAGGCTGCCCTGCTGCTGGAGGCTGGCTGGGACGACATGGTGGACGAGGTCTGGGTCACTGTGGCGCCGGCCGAGGTTGCCGCCCGCCGGGCAGCCGAGCGCAGCGGCATTTCCCTCGAGGAGGCCCTGGCCAGGGTCCGGGCCCAGATGCCCATCGAGGAGAGGGCGCGGCGGGGCCACGTCGTCATTCGCACCGACTGCAGCCTGGAGGAGACGCGGCAGCAAGTGGAGCGAGAATGGGGCCGGCTGATGGCCCGTCTTGCCGCAAAGGGAAGGTGAACGGCAGTATGGACGAGCGCACCACCTACCGCCAGTACGCCATCGAGGAATACGTGCTGGAGGAGGAGCCATTTTACCTCCCGGTGGCGGACGAGGTGGAGCTTTTTACCGCCGCCTACGAGCAGAAGATCCCGGTACTCTTGAAGGGGCCCACTGGCTGCGGCAAGACCCGCTTCGTGGAGTACATGGCCTACCGGCTGGGCAGGCCGGTGACCATCGTCCGCGACGTGACGGGACAGGACACCGCTCGCACCGGGCTGCCGCTGGTGACGGTGGCCTGCCACGAGGACCTGACCGCCTCCGACCTGGTGGGCCGCTACCTGCTGGAAGGGGAGACCACCCGCTGGATTGATGGCCCCCTCACTCGTGCCGTCAAAGCGGGGGCTATCTGCTACCTGGACGAGATCGTGGAGGCCCGCAAGGACACCACCGTCCTCATTCACCCCCTCACCGACCACCGCCGCATCCTGCCCATCGAGAAGCTGGGCCAGGTGGTGGAGGCTCGGGACGGCTTCCTGCTGGTCATCTCCTACAACCCGGGCTATCAGAGCGCCCTGAAGGACCTGAAGCACAGCACCCGGCAGCGCTTCATGGCTATCGAGTTCACCTACCCGCCGCGGGAGGTGGAGGCGAAGGTCATCGAACACGAGTCCGGCGTCTCGCGGGAGATGGCCGAAGCGCTGGCCAAGCTGGGAGAGAAGGTGCGCAACCTGAAGGAGCACGGGCTGGCCGAAGGGGTGAGCACCCGGCTGCTCATCTACGCCGGCAAGCTCATCGCCAGCGGCATTCCGCCGCGGCGGGCCTGCCAGGTGGCGGTGGTCTGGGCGCTCACCGACGACCGGGACGTCCAGCGCAGCATCCAAGAGGTGGTGAACTCCATCTTTGAATAGGAAAGGCTTCTCGTCCAGCTTCGACTATCTGGAGAAGGAGCTCGCCTCCCTCTCCCCCTCGTTGGCCGCCGACTTCCGGCGCGCCCTGGCCAAGATGCCGCCCGTCTGGGGGCCCGACGACATGGTGCGCTGGGCCCAGGAGGGGCTGGAGCTGGCGCGCCTGGCCTGGCGCGCCTGGGAGGCCAGCGCCGAGTACTACCTGGCCTCTCCTCAAGTGCTGGGGCTGCTGGGCAGCGTCTCCTTCTGGGAGTGGGCGCGGCACGGCCGCGAGCTGACCTCCGTCTCCTCGGCCCTGGCCGCCGCCTACTACCGCGCCAGCCCCAGCACGCTGCCCATCATCGGCCCCGAGGGGCTGGGGCGGTGGGTGGGGCTGGGCCGCCACCTCTACAAGGGCTCCTGGCGGTCGGCCTCCCTGGCGGTGCAGTTCTTCGAGCACAGCCCCACGCTGTTCGGTGTCATGTCGCTGGCCGAAGCGTCGGTGCTGGTCCGCTTCCTGGACGTGCTCTGCGACCGCTCCTATGACCTGGCCTCCCACTGTCTGGGCGTGGCGCCCCACGTGTTGCGCCCTCTGCAGGGGGAGGACAGGCTGGCCTTCCTGCGCTTCGCCGAGGAACTGGCCGCCGCTGGCTGGGCCGACGCCCGCGCCTACCTGGAGCGTGGGCCGGGTCTGCTGGCCCAGGTAGAGCCTTCCCAGCGGGCCCGCTTCCTTTCCCTGGCCAGCCGCATCGTGAGCGAGGAAGGACGCCAGGCCTTCGCCTACTTCGCCGAGGCGGGCCGCGCCCTTTCCCAGGTGCCGCCGGAACTGCACGGCCACCTGCTGGGGCTGGCCGAGCAGGTAGCCAGCAACTCGCCGGTGGCTGCCATGGAGTTCCTCAAAAGCCTGCCCCGCGTGTTGCCGCGCCTGAAGCTCAACGAGCTGGGCGACTGGCACCGGGAGGGGCTGCAGGTACTGCAGATGAACCAGGAGGGCGGCGAGGCGTACTTCCGGCTGGAGTCCAACCGGGCCGAGGAGATGCTGGATGCCCTCTCCTCCCGTCTGGAGCTGAACAAAGTCAGCGACGTGCTGCGCATGTACTGCAAGGCCCTCACTGGCGCCGACGTGGCCATCCACTCGGCGGAGGCCTTGGCCCAGAAGGGCATCGGTTGGGTGCGCACGGAGACGGCCACCACCGAGGGCTCGGCCATCTTCCTGCCCCCGGCGGTGGACGAGTTCGAGGACAAGGCGCGCAACTTCAGCATCTACAAGGTCTATGCCACCCACCAGGCAGGGCATCTGGAGTTCGGCAGCTTCCTGTTCCGGTTCGAGGCGCCGGGCAACGTGTTCCCCACCCTGCGGCTGGAGCGGGAGCAGAAGCGGTTGCAGGAACGGGAGGCGAGCGACGGCCACCGCCAGCCCCTGACGGACATGGAGCGGTTCTTCGACCTGTTCGATAACCGCCGGCTAGCTGCCGACCTGTTCGCCATCGCCGAGGACACGCGCATCGACGCCTGCATACTGCGCGAGTACGCGGGCATCCGCGCCGATTACCGCCTCACCCAGGCGCGGGAGCTGGAGCGGCGTCCGCCCATCGAAGAGCTGCCCCTGGTGGAGGCCTTCATGGAGAACCTGGTGCGGGCCTCCCTGGGCGGGGCCGACCGCCTCTCCTGGCCCGCCTCCCTCATGCCCCTGTTAAAGGAGGCCCTGGCCGTCCTGGAGGCGGTGCAGAAGCCCGCGGCTACCGTGGAGGATGCGGCCGAGGCTACCATCCGCCTCTACGAACTCGTCGCCTCCCTGCCCAATGTGTCCATGGACGAGTCGCAGGAGGACTGGCAGAACCCTGAGGAGGCGGACACGGCCCAGGTGTCGCCCATGTCCGGCGCGGGCCAGGCGGAGCAGCAGCAGTCCCAGCAGATACAGGGCGAGGAGCAGCCCTACCGGAGCCCCCAGCCCGTGGAGTTCCGGGGCGAATTCAAGCCCGAGCTGGTCCAGCTCCTGGGCCGCCTGCGGCAGGAACGCCAGGCCCAGCAGCCGCCCTCGCCCCTCTCCCCGGAGCAGATAAAGGCCCTGCTGGAGAAGAGCGTCGAGATAGACCTGCAGGACGGGGGAGAGCAGGACCTGCAGCAGTCCTCTAACCTGTTCCTGACCAACCTGAAGCGGGAGTTGGCGCAGGAGGAGCAGGAGGCACAAAAGGATAAGCAGCGCGACCGGCGCCGCACTACCGGCCTGAGCACTCCCGACCCCTCCGACCAGCCGCTGGCGCCCGAGCCCCGTTATTACTTCTATGACGAGTGGGACTTCCGCGCCGGCGACTACAAGCCGCGCTGGTGCCGGATCGTCGAGTACACGGTGGCGGAGGGCACGGCCAGCTACTTCGACCAGACCCTCAACCGCTACTCGGCCCTGGTGAACCAGACGCGGCGCCAGTTCGAGCTCCTGAAGCCGGAGCTGTTCCGCAAGATCAAGCGGCTGCTGGACGGCGAAGAGCTGGACATGGACGCGGTGGTGGACTACCTCGTGGAGCGAGAGGCGGGCGTATCCCCGCCCGGGAAGGTCTACTGGCGGCGCAACAAGGTAGAGCGCGATGTTGCCGTCGCCTTCCTGCTGGACATGAGCGCCTCCACCGACGAGGAGATCGTCAAGCACACCCGTCGGCTGACGCCCGACGACTTCGACGACGACCCCCGCAAGTACTTCGCCTGGTGGATGTCGCGCCGCGCCCAGGAGCTACTGTCACCGCCCAAGCGCATCATCGATGTGGAGAAAGAGAGCATCGTCCTGCTCATCCGCGCCCTGGAGACCATCGGCGACACCTACGGCATCTACGGCTTCTCGGGCTACGGACGGGAGAACGTGGAGTTCTACGTCATCAAGGAGCTGGAGGAGCCCTTCGGGGAGCGGGTGAAGCGGCGGATAGACAAGATATCCCCGGTGCGCTCCACCCGCATGGGGCCGGCCATTCGCCACGCCACCTACAAGCTGGAGCAGGTGGACGCCAAGGTGCGCATCCTCTTCCTGGTCTCCGACGGGCGCCCCCAGGATCACGGTTACGGGCGCGACCGCACCGAGAAGGAGTATGCCATCCACGACACCCACATGGCCCTGCTGGAGGCCAAGCGGCGGGGGGTGGTGCCCTTCTGCCTGACCGTCGACCGCTACGGCCACGACTACCTCAAGCAGATGTGCCAGGACGTGGGCTACGCGGTGGTGCCCGACGTGGAGTCGCTGCCCTCGCGCATCACCCAGCTCTACCGCGAGCTGACGCGTTAGGCCGCCCGCGCCTTCAGCAGGGGGCGGCGGTGCAGTCCCACATCTTCCAGCTCACGTGCACCGTCACCGCCACCGAGCCCGGGTTCTGGACGAATATGGTCCCGCAGTAGCCCGAGGCGGTGCCGCTGTTGCCGCTGGCGATAGTGGTGGGGCCTCCGCCTGTGGATGCTGCCGTCTGGATGTTCACGCTGGCCCCGGATGGCAGCCACACCTGCCAGCCGTGGGTGCTGGCCGCTCCCGCGCAGGGAATGCTGACTCCCGCCAGTTGCTGGGCGTTGACCTGCGACTGGCCCCCTGGCGCGACGGTGAGCATCACGCAGCCCTGGCCGACCAGGGTGCCGCTCTTGTTGGGGGCGGCGGGGGCAGTGCAGGCGGAGGGGGCGGTGGGGGTGGGCGAGGGCGGGGCCGGCGTGGGAGTGGGCGTCGGGATAGGGGACGGCGTCGGGGTGGGGGATGGCGTCGGTGCAGAGGCAACGGTGGCGGTGGGCGTGGGCGCGGAGAGGGCAGGGGTCACGCCCGCCACTGCCTGCGGCGTGGGCGAAGGGGCCTCCTCGCCACCGCAGGCGAGCGCCATAGCGCACAGCCCGCCGAGGACCAGGGCGCCGACCAGGGCCTTACGGAGCACTTCGCACCTCCTTGGAGGGGGGATCGGACCTCGCCTGCGGGCACGGGCCACTGGGCGATGCCCGTACATCACTATCAACGTAGGCAGTGGTATTCTGGTTGCGAGAGCGGAGGTATGAGGAGATGCTGAGCGACGGTTATACCATCACCATCAGGGCCGAGTACCCCAACCGGCCGGGCATGCTGGGCAAGGTAGCTTCCATCCTGGGCCAGGCGGGCGGGGACATAGGAGCCATCGACATCGTCCAGGCCAGCGGCGGCACCATCGTCCGCGACTTCACCGTGCGGGTGGACGATGAGGAGCACGCCCGACTGGTAGTCCAGGCCGTCACCGCGCTGCCCGATGTGCGGGTCCACCAGGTCACCGACCGCATCCTGGACCTGCACCGCGGGGGCAAGGTGCAGGTGCGCAACCGCATCGCTCTGGCCACGCGCCAGGACCTGGCCATCGTCTACACCCCCGGTGTGGCCCGGGTCTGCCGCACTATACACCGCCAGCCCGATAGCGTGTGGGACTATACAATCAAGGGCAACACGGTGGCCGTGGTGACCGACGGTTCGGCCATTCTGGGCCTGGGCAACCTGGGGCCCCAGGCGGCCCTGCCGGTCATGGAGGGCAAGGCCATGCTCTTTAAGGAGTTCGGCGGGGTGGACGCCTGGCCCATCTGCCTGGCTACCCAGAACGCGGACGAGATCGTGCAGGCGGTAATGGCCATCGCTCCTGCCTTCGGGGGGATCAACCTGGAGGACATCTCCGCGCCCCGTTGCTTCACCGTCCAGGAGCGGCTGCAGGAGGCCCTGGACATCCCTGTGTTCCACGACGACCAGGACGGCACGGCGGTGGTGGTGCTGGCCGGCCTGCGCAACGCCCTCAAGCTGGTGGGGAAGCGGCTGGAAGACCTGCGCGTGGTCATAGCCGGCGCCGGGGCTGCCGGCTATGCCTGCGCGCGCTTGCTCCACTCTCTCGGCGTGCGGGACATGCTGGTGGTGGACCGGGCGGGCATCATCTACCACGGCCGCGACAAGGACATGGACCCCTACAAGCGCTGGCTGGCCGAGAACACCAACCGCCAGGGCCGCCGTGGCTCCCTGTCCGACGCCATGGAGGGGGCGGACTTCTTTCTGGGCCTGTCGGTGGGCAACGTCCTGACGGTGGACGACGTGAAGAAGATGGCCAAGGACCCCATCGTCTTCGCCCTGGCCAACCCCGACCCCGAGATACGTCCGGAGCTGGCGGAGCCCTATGTGCGGGTGATGGCCACCGGCCGCTCCGACTTCCCGAACCAGATCAACAACGCCCTTTGCTTCCCGGGCCTCTTCAGGGGAGCGCTGGACGCCCGTGCCAAGACCATAAACCTGGAGATGAAACTGGCCGCGGCCGAGGCCATCGCTGCGGCTGTGGACGAGTCGGAGCTGTCCGAAGAGTACATCATTCCCAGCATCTTCCAGCGGGAGATGTTCCAGGCAGTGGCCCAGGCGGTGCGGGAGGCGGCCATCCGCACCGGGGTGGCCCGGGTGGCCTAGCCCGGACGCCGCACTACCATCCCGGCCAGAAAGTAGAGGGCGGGGGCGGCCAGGGCCACGGTGGCTGCCCCGGCCACTATCAGGATAGCGCCCAAGCCCAGCAGCAGATCAGTGATGCCGAAGCCCATGACCGCCAGGTTGAGGGCGGTCCGCAGGGCCACCCCGTCGATGAACTGGGCACGGCGGGGGTCGTCCCTGGGCAGCTCGCTGAAGGGTCCCCAGCGCCCCAGGGTGTGCTCCTTGATGGCGTCGGCCTGGGCCTTGGCGGTGGCCGCGTCCTGCACCAACACCCCGGGGATGCGGGCGTCCTGGCTGGTGACGATCTGCTCGTCGCGTAGCTCGTCCCGGATCTGGGCCCGCACGTCCACGGCCCTCACGAGGGTGTAGATGCCGGCCGCCAGCAGAACCAGGCCCAGGGCCAGGGCCGAGAGCCAGGGGGAATGACGCAGTAACAGGTACAGCATGCCTGCCTCCGGTCGTCCATATTTGTTCCTGTACCAGCGTGGACGCCTGTCGGGAGGCGTCGTGCGAGCGTCGCGTCCCGGCCTAGCGGGCGGCCGAGTCCTGGCGCAGGTGCCTCCACAGCATGCCCAGGGCCACGGTGACCGCCCGGCGTTTGGTGGCCAGGCGCCCCTGGTAGAAGGTCATGGACTGGGTCTGGGCCTCCCGGCCGTCGTGCAGGCCGATGTGCACCGTGCCGGGGGGCTTGCCCTCCAGCGGGTCGGGCCCGGCCACGCCGGTGATCCCCATGCCGATGTCGGCACTGGCCACGAGGCGCACGGCTCGCGCCATGTCCGCCGCTACCTCGGGACTCACCACCCCGTGCCGCTCGATGAGCTCGCGCTGCACGCCCAGGGCCACCTTTACTTCAGGGTCGTAGGCCACGTAGCCGGCGCGGAAGTAGGCCGAGGAGCCGGGGACGTTGGTGATGGTGTCGGCCAGAAGCCCGCCGGTGCACGACTCCATGGTGGCCAGGGTGAGGCCTCGCTCCTTGAGGAGGCGGCCTACCACGAGCTCCAGAGTCTCTTCGTCGACGCCCCAGATGTACTCACCGAGGATGGCCCGGACTCGCTCCTCCATGGGGCCGATGAGGGCGCGGGCCGCGGCCTCGTCGCTGGCCTTGGCGCCGATGCGCACGTGCACTCCATCGGGCCGGGCATAGACGCCGATGGTGGGGTTGCGGGAGCGGCTCAGCTCGCCCAGCATCTCGTCCAGGTGGCCCTCGCCGATGCCGATGGTCTTCAGGGTGCGGGTGACGAGGACGGAGCCCCGGGCCAGCTCTCGAAGGCGGGGCGCCACCTCCTCGTTCCACATGCGCTCCATCTCCGGTGGGGGGCCGGGCATGGCGACTATGATGCGCCCGTCCTTCTCCACCCACCAGCCGGGCGCGGTGCCGCGCGGGTTAGGGATGGCCCGGGCGGAGGGGATTAGCCATGCCTGCTTGAGGTTGCGCTCGGGAAAGGAGACGCCCCGGGCGGCGAAGAAGCGCCGCAGGTGCTCCTCCAGCGAGGGGTCTATGTAGGGCTCCTCCCCCACCACCGCCGCGATGGCCTCCCGGGTCAGGTCGTCGTCGGTGGGGCCCAGGCCGCCGGTGGTGATGACCAGGTCCGAACGACCGAAGGCCCGCCCGATGACCTCCTTGAGGCGCTCCAGGTTGTCGCCCACCACCGACATGTAGTAAAGGTCGATGCCCAGGGCGGGCAGGCGGGAGGCGATGTACTGGGAGTTAGTATCCAGGATCTCCCCCAGCAGGATCTCAGTGCCCACGGATATGAGTTCCGCCCGCATTTCGCCCTCAGCCTATGGCCGCCCCGGCCCCGCAGTCAAGGTATCGGAAGCGGGCCGTGCCAGCGGAAGGGCCGGAGCCTTCGGCCACGGCATTGGGCCAGGCACGGCCTCACGGGGGCGGCTGTGGCGCAGGGCGCAGGGCCAGAATCCCCTCCGTGTCCCGGCCCAGCAACGGCACAGTATCCCACTCGTCCAGGCGGGCGCAGTAGGCCACGTCGTCCCCGAGGCCCAGGGCCGTCAGGTCGCGGCCGTGGGCGGTGGCGGCCAGGGCGGCCGCCAGGTCGCCTCTGGCCGCCCGGTAGGCGAGCAACGCCAGCCTCGCCCACTCGTCCAGCGACAGGGACGGCTCCACTGCCAGAGCTGCCTCGGCGATGGCACCCGCGCCGATGATGTCCTCGAGGGCGAGCCTCTTGCCGGCGCCCTCACCGGCGCAGGCGAGAACTATGGGGAGCCCGAGGGGGCCGGCCAGCGCCACCGCCTGCCGCGCCACGGCTGAGCGGTTGAGCAGGCAGCCCACCATGACCGCCGGCGCGGGGGCGAGCCGGTGCAGGAGGCGGGTGCCGTTGGAGGTGGTCAGGACGATTCCCCGGCCGGCGATGGGCGCTCGCAGCGCCTCGAGGGGTGAGTTGCCCAGGTCGAAGCCGGGGGGAGGCAGCCCACCCCTCTCGCCCATGAGAAGGTAGCCAGGCAGGCGACGGCGCAGGCGGCGGGCCTGGGGCACCGATGCCGCCGGCACTATCTCGCGGGCGCCCCGGGCCAGGGCTACCGTGGCGGTGGAGGACGCCCGCAGCACGTCTATGGCGACGGCGACGGCCTCCACGCTGGGTAGCAGAGGAGCCAGGGGCGCCACCAGGAGGTCAGGGCAACGGCCTTGACCGTGCTCCGCCACGGCTACTATTATCGCCTCACAGGGGAGGGCCAATGCTCGATGACCTTTCGGGAGCGGCTGCGGGCCGCCCAAGAGCGCAACCAGAGCCTGTTGTGCGTCGGGCTCGACCCCGACCCTGACCTGCTGCAGGGCCGCCACGTCGTTTCCTTTCTGCAGTCCATCGTAGAGGCCACCGTCGATCTGGTCTGCTGCTATAAGCCCAATCTGGCCTTCTTCGAGGCCCTGGGGCCCGGGGGCATGAACGTGTTGCAGGAGGCGCTGGCGCCGGTGCCGCCCGATATCCCGGTCATCGCCGATGCCAAGCGGGCCGATGTGCCCAGCGTCTCCCGGCTCTATGCCCGTGCCCTCTTTGAGGTATACGGCTTCGATGCCGTTACCGTCCACCCGTACGGGGGCGCCGACTCCCTGCTCCCCTTCGTCGAGTACGAGGACAGGGGAGTGTTCGTGTGGTGCCGGGGCTCCAACCCCGGGGCAGCGGACGTGCAGTCCCTCCTCCTGGCCGACGGGCGGCCCCTCTTTGTGGCCGTGGCCGAGATGGCGCGCGAGCTGGACCGTGCGGGCAACGTGGGCCTGGTGGTGGGCGCCACCGCCCCGGAGGACATGGCCCTGCTGCGCCAGGCCTGCCCAGGGATGCCCTTCCTGGTGCCGGGCGTGGGGCCACAAGGGGGAGACCTGGCGGCGTCGGTGAGGGCGGGCGTGGACGCGCACGGCGAGGGCCTGATCGTGGTGGCGGCGCGGCAGGTGCTCTATGCCTCTCGGGGGCAGGACTTCGCCCAGGCCGCCCGACGGCAGGCCCAGGCCCTGCGCGACGAGATCAACCGCGCCCGCGCCGAGGCCCTGGCCGCCCGTGAGGGGGGCTGGTAGCCCTTGCTGCGCGACTTTTCTGTCGGAGACGTGGTTCAGCTCCGCAAGCACCATCCGTGCGGAAGCGACCGTTGGCGAGTGGAGAGGACGGGGGCCGACATTCGCCTCCTCTGCCTGGGTTGCGGCCGGAGGGTGCTCCTGCCCCGGGGGCGGCTGGAGCGCCAGGTCCGGGCCATCGTCGCCCGGCAGGAGGCGGCAGGCCCTACCCAAGATGACCGTCGGTAGGGCGCCGGGCCGGGCGGCGGCGCCCAGGGCCGCCTCCCTCATCTTCCAACGTCGCTTCCTGCCCCTGTGGCTGGCGCAAGGGCTGGCACAGGTAGCGTACTCTGCCCTCCTGTTCACGCTGCTCATCGTGGTGCTGAAGGCGACGGGCTCCAGTACCCAGACTAGCCTGCTGGTGCTGGCCTTCATCGCCCCTACCCTGCTGGTGGGCCCTCTGGCAGGGGTAATGCTGGACCGCTGGCCCAAGACACGGGTGTTGGTAGTGAGCAATGCGGCCCGGGCCGGGGTGTGCGCCCTCCTGGCCATCCTCCACCAGCACGTAGTGGCCATCTATCTGCTCAGCCTGCTATTCTCGGCGGCGTCGTTGCTGTTCAACCCGGCGGTGGTGGCGCTGCTGCCCGCCCTTGTGCCCAGGGAGCGGCTGGTAGATGCCAACAGCCTCTACAACCTGACTATCACCGCCGGCCAGCTACTGGGTATGGTCATCCTGGCGCCCCTGGTGCTGAAGCTAGCCGGGGTACGGGGAGAGGAGGCGATGTTCGCCACCGGCGCGGCCATGTTCGGGGCAGCCGCTGTCCTGTCCCTGCTCGTGCCGGGGGAGGGGGACTCGGAAGGCCCTGCCCCGCACCTGGCTGCCATGCCGAGAGAGATGAGGAGCGCCCTGGCCGCCCTGCGGCGGGACAGGCAGGCCGCCCTGGCCATGGTGCACCTGGTCACCGGCAACACCCTCGTGCTCCTGTTCGCCACTCTGATCCCCCGCTACATGGAGGACATCCTGGGCATCTCGCCCGACAACGCCGCCTTCGTCTTCGCCCCCACGGGGCTGGGAGCGCTCCTGGGGTTGCGGGTGCTGCCGTGGCTCGCCCTGCGGCTGGGACGGCAGCGGCTGGTGCCGGTGGGGCTGGCCGGCATAGGCGTCTGCCTGGTGGGGCTGGCGCTGGTGCAGCCTCTGGCTTCGTTCATGGCCCGCGCCTCCGGCCCCCTCAATCCCGAGCACCTGCTGGGGCTTTCGCTGCTGCAGTTCCTGACCATGGCCCTCGCGGGGCCGCTGGGCTTCAGCTACGCGCTCCTGAACGCCCCTGCCCAGACGGTGCTGCACGAGCGGGCGCCGCCCCACATGCGGGGGCGCATCTTTGCGGTGCAGGCGGTGCTCGCCAGCTCCTTCTCTCTGCTGCCAGTACTCTTCATCGGCGGGCTGACGGACATCCTGGACAGCCTGGCGGCTGTGCCCGGGATCACCATCGTCCTGTTGCTCATCGCCGCCGCGGTCGGCGCCCTGGCCGTTGCCTCCTGGCCCGAAGGCTCGCGCGGCAGGCAAACGACGCCCTAGGGGCCGCGACCGGCCGCGCCGGGGCCCGGTTGGCGGGCGGGCCCTCTCAGCCTTTCACTGCGATGCAGCCGCTGCCGGTGATGGTGCCCCGGTAGAGGAAATGGACCTGGCGCAGGGTGGACTCCAGGTCGAACTCGGTCAGGGCCGAGATGGCGTCCCTCGGCAGTACCACTCTGAACCAGCGCAGGGCGGCGCTGCCAGCTGTGTGGAGGACGCAGATGTTGGCCACGGTGCCGCCGATGATGAGGGTGTCGATGCCTCGCACCCGCAGGTCGTGCTCCAGGGAAGTTCCGTAAAAGCCGTCGTAGCGCCGCTTATGGTAGACGAGTTCCCCCGGCTGGGGGGCCAGCTCCTCTATGACCTCCCATCCCCAGGAGCCTACCAGGCAGTGCTCGCCGAAGAGGGCGAACTCGGGGTCGCCGGGCAGATGGGAGTCCTGGGTGAAGGCGACCGTCATTCCCGTGCGCCGAGCCTGCTCCAGCAGGTGTTGCAATGGGGGGATGGTCAGCTTGGCGCCGGGCACCACCAGCCTTCCCCCCTCCTTCACGAAGTCGTTCTGCATGTCGACGATGAGGAGGGCGGTGCGCCGCGGGTCCACCTCCACCCGCTGCGAGATCTCGTACTCGGGCACTTCCACGACCCGGTTCTCCATCTTCCCTCACCCCTGCGCGCAGCTCTCTGGCCCTATTCTGGCACTGCCCGACGCCCTTGTCACCGGCAGCGCTGGGCGCCGGGCGGGGAGCAGCGATAAGATTGGCCTGGAGGCGACTCGTGGCGCGTCGACCCGACCCGGCCGAACTGGCCATCGCTGCTGCCCTCTTCTCCTCGGTGGCCGAGGAGATGGGTGTGGCCCTTGGGCGCAGCGCCCACTCGCCCAACATCAAGGAGCGGCGGGACTACTCCTGCGCCGTCTTCGACCCGGAGGGGCGGCTGGTGGCCCAGGCCGCCCACATCCCGGTGCACCTGGGCGCCATGCCCGAGGCGGTGCGGGCGAGCTTGCCCCTGGCGCCTTTCCGGCCGGGCGACATCGTCGTCCTCAACGACCCCTACCTGGGCGGCACACACCTGCCCGACATCACCATGGTCTCGCCCGTCTTCCTGGGGCGGCGGCTGGCCGGGTTCGTGGCCTGTCGGGCCCACCACGCCGATGTGGGGGGCATGTCCCCCGGCTCCATGCCCCTGGCCCAAGAGCTGTGGCAGGAGGGCATCGTCATCCCGCCCATCAAGCTGTACGAGGCCGGCCGGCTGAACAGGGCCGCCTACGACCTGCTGCTGCGCAACGTCCGCACCCCGGAGGAGCGGCGGGCAGACCTGGACGCGCAGGTGGCGGCCCAACGCATCGGCGGGGAGCGGCTGCGCGAGATATGCCAGCGGTACGGCCTGCGCCGCACCCTCTCGCTGATGGCGGCCCTGCAGGACTATGCCGAGCGCATGACCAGGGCGGCCATCGCCCGCATCCCCGATGGCGAGTACGTGTTCGAGGACTGGCTGGACGACGACGGCACCAGCGACGAGCCCCTGGCCATCCGCGCCAGGGTGACGGTGCGGGGGGACAGCATGCACGTGGACTTCGCCGGGACGGCTGCCGAGCGACCTTCGTCCATCAACGCTGTGGCGGCGGTCACCCGCTCGGCCGTGTACTACGTGGTGCGCTGCCTGGTAGACGAGACGGTGCCTGCCAACGAGGGCTGCTTCCGGCCCGTCGCCATCGCTTTGCCCGAGGGTACCATCGTCAACGCCCGCCCGCCGCGGGCAGTGTCGGCGGGCAACGTGGAGACGTCGCAGCGCATCGTGGACGCGGTGCTGGGCGCACTGGCCCAGGCCCTGCCCGACCTGGTGCCGGCGGCGAGCCAGGGGACCATGAACAACGTGGCCATCGGCGGCTGGGACCCGTTGCGCGGGCGTCCCTTCGCCTACTACGAGACGCTGGCGGGCGGGGCCGGTGGCGGGCCGCGGCGCCCGGGCCTTTCGGCCGTCCACACCCACATGACCAACACCATGAACACGCCGGTGGAGGCCCTGGAAATGGCCTATCCCTTCCGTGTCGTCGAATACCGGGTGCGGCGGGGCTCCGGCGGCGAGGGCCGGCACCGGGGGGGCGACGGCATCGTCCGCAGCTGGCAGTTCCTGGCACCGGCCTCCGTGACCATCGTGGCCGAGCGCAGGCGCTTCGCCCCCTGGGGGCTGCAGGGGGGCGGGCCCGGGGCCCGCGGTCGGGACGTGCTGATGCGGCCCAGTGGCGAGACGGTGCTCCTGCCCGGCAAGTGCCAGCTACGGGTGGGGCCGGGCGACCGCCTGACGCTGGAGACCCCCGGCGGTGGGGGCTGGGGCGCCCTTACTCCCGCCTGACGGCGGCGTAGGCGCGGCGGGCGGGCTCCACCCGCAGGTCAGGCAGCCACGACAGCCAGCGCGGCAGGTACCAGTTCCAGCGCCCCAGCAGGGCCATGCTTGACGGCACCAGCACCGACCGCACCAGCGTGGCGTCCAGCAGCACCGCCACGGCAGCCGAGAATCCCACCTGCTGGAACATCACCAGGTTGCCGGAGGCGAAGCCGGCGAACACCACCGCCATTATCAGGGCGGCGCCGGTGATGAGCTTGCCCGTGGAGCGGAGGCCGAAGGAGACGGCATCGGCGTTGTCGCCCGTCTCGTCGTAACGCTCGCGGATGCGGCTCAGCAGGAAGACGTGGTAGTCCATGGAGAGGCCGAACAGCACCGCGAACAGGAAGATGGGGATCCAGGCCTCGATGGCCTCCACCTGGCGGAAGCCCAACAGGTCAGCGCCGATCCCCTTCTGAAAGACGAGCACCGTCAGCCCGTAGGCCGCCCCTACCGACAAGAGGTTCATGACCACGGCCTTGGCCGGCACCACCACGGAGCGGAAGGCCAGCATCAGCAGCACGAAGCTGAGGCCGAGGACGAAGGCAAAGACGATAGGCGTGTAAGTGTCCACCAGGGCGAAGAAGTCGCGGCTGAAAGCCGGCTCCCCTCCCACCAGCACGCGTGCGTCCACGCCGGCGAAGGCCTGGGGGACGTAGCGCTGGCGCAGGTCGTCCACCACCCGCACCGCCTCTCTGCTGCCCGACTCGGCAGCTATGGGCACTGACAGCAACCCCAGGTCTCCCGCCTCGTTCACCGTCAGGGTCGTCGGCCCGAAGATGGGGTCTTGCGCCAGGAGGGCTTGCAGTCGTTCCACCGCCGCCCGCACCTGGGGCGATGACATGTCCCCGTCGATGACCACCTCGGCCGGGCCCACCAGCCCGCTCGGGAAGTCGCGGGCCAGGGCCTGAAAGCCCTGCTTTGAGGGCAGGTCGTCGGGCAGAGTGCTGACGCCGTTGAAGCCGGTCTCGATCTGGAAGTACGGGACGGCCAGGGCCAACAGTACCGCTGCCACCACGCCCAGCCCGAGAAGGGGGCGTCGCATCACGTTGCGGGCCACCGTGTCCCACAGGCCGCCGCGGCCGTCCTCGGCGCCGGCGAAGCGGGCCAGAAAGGGGACGCGCAAGGCGTTGACGCGGTCGCCCAGGAGGCCCAGCAGGGCCGGCACCAGAGTGAGGGAGGCCAGCACAGCTACCGCCACCACCAGTACCGAGCCCAGGGCCAGGCTACGGAAGATGGAGGTGGGGACGATGAGGAGGCCCGACATGGCGATGATGACCGTCAGGCCACTGAAGAGGACGGCGCGGCTGGCGCTGTCGCCGGTGGCGGCGATGGCCTCTACCCTGTCGAGTCCGCGCGCCCGCTCCTCGCGATAGCGAGAGATGATGAACAGACAGTAGTCTATGCCCACTGCCAGGCCCATCATGGTGATCATGTTGGTCACGAAGAAGGAGAGGGGAAAGGCCTGGCCGATAGCGGCCGCCAGTCCCACAGCGATGGCGATGGCCACCACGGCCAGCACGATGGGCATCACCGCTGCCACTACTGCCCCGAACACGAGCAGCAGCACCACCAGTGCGGCAGGGATGCCGATCCCCTCGGCCTTGCGGAGGTCGCTCTCCGCCACATGGCCGGAGTCCAGGGAGACGCTGGCCTGGCCAGTGTGCAGGACCCGGAAGCCCTGCTGGCCATCGGCTGCCTCCACCACGGCGCGTATGCGCTCCGCCTTCCCCTCCGCTCCGTCCATTCCCCCCTCCAGGGTGAGGACGACCAGCGCCGTATGCCGGTCGGCGGAGACGAGGGTCTCCCCGCCAGGCTGATAGTAGGCCATGGCATGGGCCACCACGTCGGGGCCGAGGGCCACCAGGCGACCGTAAAGCCCTTCGACGAACGCGCGGAAGCCCGGATCGTCGGCGGTGAGGGACTCCGAGCGGACGACGACGACCTCTTGCAGTGGTTCGGGGCCGCGCAGGCGCTGCGCCAGCAGGTCTTCTGCCTGCTGGGATTCGGGGCGGTTGTTGAAGCTGGCCTCGTGGGTGAGGCCGCTGCCCAGGAGGGTGAAAGCGAGGGCCGCGGCCACCAGCAAGGCCGCGGCCCAGCCGCCAACGACCGTCCAGGGGTGGCTGGCGCACCAGCGTGCCAGCCTTCCGGGCGAAAATCGCATCCTCACGGTATCCCCCCAGCGTACTGGTTGTTAGAGGCCGTCAGCGGAGCAGCGGTACAGAGCGCGGTCTGCTGCCCGCCGGCTGCAGGGCCACTTCCTGCCCGATAGCCGGGTCCAGCGTCAGGCCGATGCGGACGAGCAGGCGGGCGATAGGCGCGACCAGGGGGCCGGCGCGCCCCTCACGGCGGCGGTAGCGGCGGGCCTCGTCCTGCCTTTCGGCCACCAGGGCACGGGCCAGGTCTTCCAGCAACGGCGACTCGATCATAGCTATCGCTTCTCCTCTCCAGCCGTGCGGTAAGGGGTCTGCGAGCCCTGCAAGGCGGCTTCTAGGAAGGTGGTGACGCCATCGATGTAGCGGTCCACGTCCTTTCCTCCACCCACGACCAAACACTCGTATGTCGCCTCGCGCATGACCCACTGGATGATGTGTGCCATCATCTCGGGGTCGAGGCGCAGGCCCTCCTGCTCGGCATGGCGGCGGATCACCTCCTGCAACCAGGCATGGAACCGCTGACGGGTTGCCGAGGCCTGGGCTTTACGGCACGCTTCGCTGTCCAGGGCTATCTCGACCTCGAACAGGCGCATCAGATCCAGGTTGTCGCGACAGTACAGGAACGCGGCCTCCACGGTGGGTCGCACCGATTCCACCAGGGGGCGGCCGGGCCGGTAGGCTGAGGCCACGGCCTCCATGAGGCCGCGGTGAAAGTCCTCGGCCAATTGGGCCGCGGCTGCCCGCTTGGAGGGAAAGTAGAGATAAAAGGTGCCCTGGGCCACTCCTGCCTCGGCAACGATTTCGGCGACGGTGGCGGCCTCGTAGCCCTTGCGGGCGAAGACGCGACGGGCCGCCGCCAGCAGGCTCCGGCGGCGATCGGCGGGCAGGCGCAGCCGTGACATACGGTGTAACTCTCGTCCTTACTGACTGACTGTCAGTCACTATGCTACCAGGGCCGCTGGCGGGGGTCAACCCCCTGGCGCCCGTCCGCAAAGGGGGCTGCGCAGCGAGTTGCGACCGGCGGTACTGGTCCAGTACCGCTCGAATCCCTGCACCTGTCTTGGGCGAGACGAGCCCACTCCCGGGGCCGTCTGATGGCAATGGGCTCTGGCGGCGGGCGGAGACCGGGGCCAACGAGCGCGTTGGCGACGCGCACATGCTCCCGGCGCGGGGCTGCGGCTTTGACCCCTCCGCCGGCCGGCGCCTACAATCGACCTCGGGATGGGTAAAAAGGGGCCCAAGCCGCCGCCCGCAGGTCCCTTCCTGGCCCGGGACCCGCAGGCCCTGGCCAGGGCCGTGCGGCAGTTCAACTCCTGGCGCTTCTGGGACTGCCACGAGACCCTGGAAGAGGTCTGGCAGGACGAGGACACGGCCGCGGCCGACCTTTACCAGGGCATCATCAAGGCCGCGGCGGGCTTCCATCACCTGCTGCGACGGAACTATCGCGGCGCCACGCACCTGCTGGCCGGCGCCCTGGCGCTGTTGAGGCCCTTCCCCGACCGTTGCCTGGGCCTGGACGTGGCTGCCCTGCGTCAGGGCATCCATCGCTGCCTGCGAGAGCTGCGGGGCCTGGGCCCCGGCGGGATCGCCAGCTTCGACCTCTCCCTCATACCCACCATCGACTACCGACCGGAGGACGACCATGGGGCCGCGTGAAGGCACCGTGACGGTCAACGGCCTGCGTCTCCATTATCTGGAGTGGGCGGGCCCGGGGCCGGCCGTGGTCCTGCACCACGCTACCAGCCTCCATGCCTGGGTGTGGGAGCCCATCGCCCGCCACCTGGCGCGCCGGTGGCGGGTGGTGGCCTACGATGCCCGCGGCCACGGCGATTCGGACAGGCCGCCGCAGGGCTACGGCTGGGATGCGCTGGCTGCCGACCTTGCCTGTTTCATCGAGGCGCTGTCGCTCGCTCCGGCGGCGGTGGTGGGCCACTCCAGCGGCGGCACTGCTGCCCTGGCCTGCGCCGCACGCAGGCCAGAGCTGGTGTCGCGCATAGTAGCCCTGGAGCCGGTGCTCCTGCCGCCGCAGGTCGAGGGCCCGGAATGGCGGGAGCGCCACCAGCAATGGGTGCAGACGGCTCGCCGGCGCCGGACGGTGTGGCCCAGTCGCGAGGCGGCATTCCGTTACTTGCGGCGGCGCGAGGCCTACGCCCACTGGCGCGAGGACGTGCTGCGCCTGTACCTGGAGAAGGGCACCTTCCTCCGCCCCGATGGCCACGTGGAGCTGAAGATGTCGGGAGAACTGGAGGCCCAGGTATACGAGGGACGCGCCGCCCTGGACATCTGGCCGCTTTTGCCTGCCATTTCCTGCCCGGTGCTGCTCGTATGCAGCCAGAGTCCCAACCCTGGCCTGGAGTGGGGCATACGGGAGGCAGCGCGCCGGCTGGCGATGGCCCGGGTGGAGCAGGCGCCGGGCAGCCACTTCTTCCCTCAGGAGAGGCCAGAGGAGACGGCCAGCCTCGTCGAGTCCTTCCTGGGAGAGGGCTGATGGGCCAGTCCCGGCCGGTGCTGAAGGTGAAGCGGCTGCGTCCAGAGGCGCGCCTGCCCACCAGGGCTACCGATGGCTCGTCCGGCATGGACCTTTACGCCTGCCTGGACGGGGACCTGACCCTGGGCCCGGACCCGGTGCTGGTGCCCACGGGCATCGCCATCGAGCTGCCACCAGGCTACGAGGCGCAGGTGCGGCCGCGGTCCGGCCTCTCGGCCCAGGGGGTGGCCGTCGTCTTCGGGACGATCGATGCCGACTATCGCGGCGAAGTGCTGGTGACCATGCACACGGTAGGCACCCGTCCGCCCTACACCGTCCACCACGGCGACCGCATCGCTCAACTGGTGCTGGCGCGGGTGGTGACCCTGCCCCTGGTGGAGAGCGACACGCTCTCACCCACGGGCCGCGGGGCCGGCGGCCATGGCTCCACCGGCCGCTAAGGTCTAGCCGGGGCTGGGCGCTGGCGGAGGGCCTGCCAGCCGCGCCGGCAATGGCCACACCAGCTCTGCTGACAGATGGCGGGGCAGCGCGCGCTGCCCCGCCATCGGCACCGGGAAGCTCGTCTCACCACCAGAAAAGGTCGAACCGGTCGAGGTTCATGACCTTGTTCCAGGCCGCCACGAAGTCTCGTACGAACTTCTCCCGGTTGTCGTCCTGGGCGTAGAACTCCGCCTGGGCGCGTAGCTGGGCATTGGACCCGAAGACCAGGTCTACGCGGGTGGCAGTCCACTTGAGCCTGCCGGTGGCCCGGTCGTACCCCTCGTAGATCTGCGGGTTATCGGTGGGCCGCCATTCGACGCTCATGTCCAGCAGATTGACGAAGAAGTCGTTGGTGAGGACGCCCGGGCGCTCGGTGAATACGCCGTGGGGCGCACCGCAGTAGTTGGCGCCGAGCACCCTCAACCCGCCTACCAGCACGACCAGCTCCGGTACCGTCAGGGTAAGGAGGTGGGCCTTGTCGATGAGCACCCGCTCCGCAGGCAGCGTCTCGTAGCCAGGCTTCACATAGTTGCGGAAACCGTCCGCGATGGGCTCCAGGTAGTTGTAGAACTCGACCTCGGTCTGCTCCTGGCTGGCGTCCGTGCGGCCCGGATAGAAGGGGACCTCCACCTGGAAGCCGGCCCGCCTTGCCGCCTCTTCTACGGCGGCCACGCCGCCGAGGACGATCAGGTCGGCGAGGGAGACCCGCTTGTTGCCGGCCTGTGCCCGGTTGAACCGGGCCTGGATCTCTTCCAGGGTCCTCAGCACCTTGGCGAGCTGGGCCGGCTCGTTGACTTCCCAGTCCTTCTGGGGGGCCAGCCGAATACGGGCACCGTTGGCGCCGCCGCGCCTGTCCGAAGCCCGGAAGGTAGAGGCCGCGGACCAGGCAGTGTACACCAGCTCGCGGATGGTGAGTCCCGAGGCCAGTATCTGGCGCTTCAGCTCAGCGATATCGCTGCTGTCGATGAGCTCGTGGTCTACCGGTGGCAGGGGGTCCTGCCAGACGAAGTCCTCCTGGGGCACCTCCGGGCCGAGATAGCGCGACTTGGGCCCCATGTCGCGGTGGGTGAGCTTGAACCAGGCCCTGGCGAACGCGTCCGCGAAGGCGGCGGGGTCGTCGCGGAAGCGCCTGGCTATGGGGGCGTAGATGGGGTCCTCCCTGAGGGCCAGGTCGGTGGTGAGCATCACGGGCGCGTGCACCTTTTCGGGGTCGTGCGCGTCCGGCACCATGTCCTGAGGCTCGGGGTTCACGGCGACCCACTGCCAGGCCCCGCCCGGGCTCTTCTCCAGCCTCCACTCGTACTTGAACAGGAGTTCCAGGAACTTGTTGTCCCACCTGGTCGGCGTGGGAGTCCAGGCCCCCTCCAGGCCACTGGTGATGGTGTGGGGCCCCTTGCCGGTGCCGAAGCTGTTCTTCCAGCCGAGGCCCTGTTGTTCGAGGGGGGCGGCATCGGGCTCCGGGCCCAGGTGCTTCTTGGGGTCGGCCGCGCCGTGGGTCTTGCCGAAGGTGTGGCCACCGGCGATGAGCGCGACTGTGTCCACGTCGTCCATGCCCATGCGCGAGAAGATATCGCGTATGTCTCGCGCTGCGGCCAGGGGGTCGGGGTTGCCTCCGGGGCCCTCGGGGTTGACATAGATCAGCCCCATCTGGGTGGCGGCCAGTGGCTCCTGGAGCACTCGCTCGCCGTTGCCGCTGTACCGCTGGTCACCCAGCCACTCTATCTCCGGGCCCCAGTACGTGTCCTCCGGCGGCTCCCAGATGTCTACGCGCCCGGCGCCGAAGCCCAGGGTCTTGAAGCCCATGGACTCGAGGGCCACATTGCCGGCGAGCATGATAAGGTCGGCCCAGGAGATCTTGTTGCCGTACTTCTTTTTGATGGGCCAGAGGAGGCGGACTGCCTTATCGAGGCTGATATTGTCCGGCCAGCTCTTGCGCGGCGGGTAGCGTATGCTGCCGTCGAGCGCGCCGCCACGGCCATCGAAGATGCGGTAGGAGCCCGCGCTGTGCCAGGCCAGGCGGATCATGAGGGGGCCGTAATGGCCGTAGTCCGCCGGCCACCATTCCTGGGAGGTGGTCAGGAGGCGGCGCAAGTCCTCTTTGAGGGCGTAGTAGTCGAGTTCGGCGAAGGCCTTGGCGTAGTTGTACTCGGAGTCCGTGGGGGCCAGGGTGGGCGGGTTCTGGTAGAGGATCCTCAGGTTGAGCTCGTTCGGCCACCATACCCGGAGCATGTTACCCCCCAGGGTGGTGTGCCGGTAGTCGTACATGGGGGCCTGTTGCTTGGTGTCCTGGGCCATGGTTTCCCTCCTCCTCGGCACGCTCGGGGCCGACCGCAGCCGTGGCGGGCCCCGGGGCCGGCTTCCGCCGGCCGCCTATGACGATTCTATACAAGGACGGAGCGGTTCTACAATAGCTGCCGCCCGAGCGGCGGAGGCGGCGCCGACAAAGGGCGGCGCCGGGGCGCTTGCCCCCGGCGCCGCGGCCGCCCGCCGACCTGTACTGGCTACCGGATGGTCTCGGGGCGCCCGGCCTCGGGCTGCTCCCGCTCCGCCAACACCAACCCGTACACCAGCCCGGCTATGAGGCCGCCGGCCAGCCCCAGCCAGTACATGGCGAAGTCGGCCCAGTAATTGGCCACAGCAGCGGTGGCGAAGACCCGGGCCACGTTCAGGGCCGACCCCGTCAGGGGGAAGGCCAGGAGCATGGCCACGAACACCACCAGCCCCACGGCCAGGCCGCCGAAGGCGCGCTGGCCCCTGCTGTCCACCAGGGTGGAGAGGAAGGTCAGCACGAGCAGGAAGGTCAGGACCGCCTCCAGGAAGCCGCCCGTGAACAGGGCCGCCCAGCTACCGTGGTAGCGATCGCCGAACACCAGGGCCGCCGACCGGGCGGCGTCGGGCACCATGCCCCGGTACACGAAGTTCAGCATCAGGGCGCCCAGGAGGCCACCGGCCATCTGGCCCAGGATGTACAGCAGCCCCTCCACCGGCGGCAGGCGGCGGGCCGCCATGACGCCCAGAGTCACCGCAGGGTTGATGTGGCCACCCGAGAAGGGATGGAAGACGGAGACGATGATGCCGTAGGCCAGAGCGGTGCCCAGGGCGATGGTCAGCAGGCCCACGCTGCCGTGGACGCGGTCAGCGATGTGGACCAGCAGGGAGCCGGCCAGGAAGACGAAGCTGAGGGTGCCGAGGAACTCGGCGAAGACGGGGCGCGCCGCCTCGGCCATCTCCCGCACGTTGGCGGGCACCCACGTCCAGGGCACTTCGCGCGTGCCCCAGCGCACCTTTATGGGTGGGAACAACACCGCCATACCCTATCACCTCCTCCGCAGGTCTTAGGGCCGGCGGGCGGCCGGCATCGGCTTTTTCGATGACCGACCTTTCTTGTTCCGATAATCAATCTACCGCGCGGCCGCCGAGGCTGTCAAGTCTGCCCGGAATGGCCAGCTTCTCGAGAAAAGGTGGCTATCCACCAGCCCCCAGCCGCTGCCGCACGGCGGCGGCCAGTTCGTGCGCCGGCAGCGAAGCGTCCAGGGACAGCCTCTCCCCGGCCGGCAACTCCTCCGGTGGCTCGAAGACCTCCTTCTGCCGCAGGTAGACCTGCCAGTCGGCGTCGGAGGGGCCTGCCCCTGCCGCCTCGCGGCCGGAGAGGCGCTGCCGTACCAGATCGTCGCTGGCCCGCAGCTCCACGCACAGGAAGCGTACTCCCTCCTCCTGCGCTAGCCGTCGCGCCCGCTCCCGGTGTCGCCGGCGCAGGAAGGTGGCGTCCAGCACCGCCGTCCTCCCTTCCCGCAGGATGGCCCGGGCCCGGGAGAGCATCTCGCGATAGGTACGCTCGGTCATGGAGGGAGCATAGAGCCCCTTCTGCCACGGCGCGCTCGCCTCCTGCTCGGGGGCGAGGCCGGCCAGCTCCTTGCGCACCACGTCCGACGAGACCGTGGCCAGGCCCAGGGCCCGTGCCAGGGAGGACTTACCGGAGCCGGCGAGGCCGCAAGTGATGACCAGCGCCGGCCAGTCGCGGGCAGCATAGCGACAGGCCAGGTCGAAGTAGCGACGGGCCCGGGCCTCGGCCTCCCGCTTCTGCTCGGCCGGGACCTCGGGCTGGCGCAGCAAGAAGCCCTCTACCTTGCCCCGGACGGCTGCCCGGTAACAGCGGTAGAAGTCGAGGACGTGGGCGAGTCCCTCGTCGCCGCTGGCCTCCACGTAGCGGCGGACGAAGGCGTCGGCCAGGTCGGGGCGGCCGCGGAACTCCAGGTCCATGGCCAGGAAGGCCACATCCCCGGCCACGTCGGTGTAGCGCAGGCGGCGGCTGAACTCGATGCAGTCCATGATGCACACGCCGCCGTCGGGCCAGACTGCGATGCTTTCGGAGCGCAGGTCGCCGTGACAGTCCCGTACCCTGCCCTCGGCGGCGCGCCTTCGCAGCAGGCCGCGCCGCCGACGGAGGAACCAGGAGACATATCCCCGCAGGAGGGAGTCCTGTTCGGGGGCGATGGTCTCGCCGATGAATTCCCGCCACTGCAGAAAGTTCTCCCGCCAGGCGTAGGCGATGGCCCAGGTGCCGTAGCGGGCGATGTGGGGCCCCGTGGGGGAATCAGCGTGGGCGCGGGCCAGCCGCCCAGCGATGGCCTCCACGGTGGGGGCTGCCGCCTCGCCGCGCTCCAGCAGGCGATGGAACATGCGCTCCTCGGGCACGCGACGCATCCTGACGGCGTACTCCACCGGCCGGCCCCGGCCACCCAGGCTCAGGCGGCCGTCCCGCTCACGAACGGCCACCACGTCCAGGTAGACATCGGCGCAGAAGCGGCGGTTGAGCAGCAGCTCCTGGCGGCAGTAGTAGCGGCGGCGGCCGAGGGTGGAGTAGTCGAGAAAGCCGAAGTCCACTGCCTTCTTGACCTTGTAGGCGTAGTCCCCGGCCAGAAAGACGTAGGATATATGGGTCTGGACCATCTCTACGCGGCCCACCGGGTGGGGATAGAAAGATGGGTCGAGAAAGGCGCGGACCGGAGCGGGAAGGGCCTCGGGCTGCATGCCGCCGCCCACTATAGCAGGCGGGGGCTTGTCACTCAAGGACTTGGTCTGCTAAAAAGGGGGCGCTCCAACCGGTCTGTGACAAGATAATTATCAATGGTCTTGACAAGATGACAACGGGTACCTAGAATGGCCCTGGCGACACTCCTACAGGAGGTGGTGGCCATGCAGGAGCGTCGACACTGCCCGCGCTGCGCCGGCCTCCTGTTCGTGGAGACCTTCCCCGGCTACGAGGCCGACCTGGTCTGTGTCCAGTGCGGCTATCGCTCGCCGCTGGAGGCCTTCTCCTTCTACAGCCGCGGCCGTGAGGGTGGCGGCCGCAAGCAGCCGGCCCGCCGCGCCGCCTGACGTCGACGTGGAGACCACGGCCGTCGTCACTTCCTTCCTGCTCCGACGGGGCCCGGGCGGGCCCCGTCTGCTTTTGCTGCGGCGTAGCGCGCGCGTGGGCACCTACCGGGGGCGCTGGGCGGGCATAAGCGGCTACCTGGAGGGGCCCGAGCCGCTGCGTCAGGCCCTGAGGGAGATCGAGGAAGAGGCGGGCCTCTCGCCCGAGGACGTGCGTCTCCTGCGCGCAGGCGAGCCGTTGCCGGTGCCCGACCCCGCCCTGGGACGGCGCTGGCTGGTGCACCCGTTCCTCTTCGAGCTGTTGCCCGGCCGGGCACCCCGCCTGGACTGGGAGCACACCCGCGCCCGCTGGGCCCGGCCGGAGACCGTTTTCCTTCTGCCGACCGTCCCCCGCCTGCCCGAAGCGCTGCAACGGGTCTACCCCCTGGTGGGCGAAGGGGTGGAGGCGACAGCCCGCGCCCTGGCCCAGGACCGCCAGCGCGGCGCCCGCGAGCTGGCGGCAGCGGCCCTGGACCAGCTTGCCCTGGCGGCCGACCGTTCTCCAATGCGGCTGCGGGCCAGCGCCTGTTACCTGGCGCGGGCGCGGCCGGCCGTGCCGGCCATCGCCCTGGCCGTCGCTCACGCGTACGCCCGGGCCCGCTCCGTCCCCCACGCGGCCAGCGCCATCCAGGCCTTTCGGCAGGCCATGGGCGACGCCCTGCGCGAGGCAGCGGCCTGCGCTGCCGGCCGGCTCCCCTCCGGTGCCGTGCTCACCTACAGTCGCTCCTCCAGCGTAACGGCGGCCCTGCTCGCCCGCCGGCCGGCCCGGGTGCTCGTGAGCGAGGGCAGGCCCGGTCAGGAAGGGGTGGCCCTGGCCAGGGAGCTGACAAATGCGGGCGTGCCGGTGACCCTCGCCGCCGACGTCGCCCTCCCGGCCCTGGTAGCGGAGGCAGAGGCCGTGGTGGTGGGGGCCGATGCCCTCCTGGCCGATGGCTCGTTCCTGAACAAGACGGGAACCTTCCCTCTGGCCCTGGCCGCCCGTCGCTTCGGCGTGCCCTTTTATGTGGTGGCCGAGACCTGGAAGGTACTGCCACCGCGCGTGGCCCCGCTCGTCGAGGAATGGGAGCTCGATGTGCCGGCCATGGGTGGGGCGGGCGTAGGGGCCTCCTTCCGCCCCTTCGAGACCACGCCCGGGACGCTGGTCACCGCCTACCTCACCGAGGACGGCCCGTTGCCCCCGCGCGCCCTCCGTCCTTACTCGCTGCGGGCGCGCGAGGCCTGGCGCGTCCTCTTCGGCCGCCCCGCTGCCGATTTGGCCTAGCCTCCCGGCTGGGATAAACTGGGTATAAGCCGTTATGGTCGCCGAGGAGGCCGCCGCGTGTCCGACCTGGCTGGACTGCTGCGACGACTGGAAGACGCCAAAGAGGAGCTCTTGTCGTCGCTGGACGGGCTCGGTCCCGAGGAGTTCGGCTGGCAGCGCGACAGTCGCTCCATCCGCCGGGCCGTGGAGGAGACGGTCGACCGCTTCAACCTGTACTTCAGCCGCTATCTGGCCCGGGCGCTCGGCCTGCCGCCGCCCCCCTGCATCGTGCCCGCCCAGCTGGGCTCGGCGCGAGAGGCGGCCATAGCCGTGCAGATCGCTCACCGTCGTCTGGGCAACCTGCTCCACGACCTGGGGCCGGAAGACCTGTCCCGCACTGTCACCATCGAGGGCGAGGGGACGGTGGGTCTGGCCGCGTTGTTGGAACGGGCGGTGGAGCAGTACCGCCGCTGTCGCGACGAGGTGCTGACGCTGCGGCGCGCGCGGGAGGAGGCGTCCGGGTCGCCATGAAAGGGTCCCGCTGGCACCGGCAGGCCCTGGCGCGCCAGGTGCGGGTGCCCGACGAACAGATAGACCTGGCCCGTTGCGCCCTTCTCATCGCTTGCGAGGAGTACCCCGGCCTGGACGTGGACGCTTACCTCATGCTGCTGGACGAGCTGGCCTGTCGCTGTCGGCCCCACGTGCGGCCAGGCGCCGGGCCGTACCACATCATAGGCGCCATCAACCATGTGCTCTTCCAGCGGGAGGGGTTCCGGGGCAACCGCCGCGACTACTACGACCCCGAGAACTCGTACCTGAACCGCGTCCTGGAGCGCCGCCTGGGAATCCCCATCACGCTGTCGCTGGTGTACATGGAGGTGGCGGCCAGGCTGGGCTTCCCGGTGGTGGGGGTCTCCCTCCCCGGCCACTTCGTGGTCAAGCATGTGGGGACGGAGGAGGAGATATACATCGACCCCTTCAACGATGGTGCCATCCTCAGCGTGGAGGAGTGCGAGGAGCGGGTGTGGGAGGCCACCGGCCGCTCCGACCTGTTCAGCCCCCACCAGCTGGCGGCCACGACCAGGCGCCAGATGCTGGTGCGCATGCTCCACAACCTGAAGGCCATCTACGTGGGGCGGGAGGACTACGCCCGCGCCCTGGGCATCATCGAACTGGCGCTGGCGGTGACGCCCTGGGACCTGGACCAGGTGCGCGACCGCGGCCTGGTGTGCTACCACCTGGGCCGCTACAGCGAGGCGATGGCCGACCTGGAGACCTATTTGCGCTACTGCGCCGACGCCCCCGACTCGCAGCGCATAGCCATGGTAGTGGACATGGCCAGGCAGCGTTTGGCGGCGGAGGGGCAGGGCGGGCCGTGAGGAACGGGCGTCCTCTCCTGATCGCCCACGCTTACGGCGACCGACGCGACCTGCTGGAGAAGGCCCTGGCTGCAGGTGTCGACGCCATCGAGGTCGACGCCTGGTTGCGGGGCGGCCGCCTCTGGGCCCGTCACGAGCGGCGCCTGGGGCCGCTCCCCGTCCTGTTCGACTGGCGCCGCTACGCCTACCACGGCCTCGGCCCCTGGGCGCTGCCCGTAGGCCGCGCCTACGTGCGCCTGGACGCCCGTCCGCTGCCCCTGGACGAAGTCCTGGCGACCATCGGCGGTCGTTGTCGCCTGCTCATCGATGTCAAGGGCGAGGGCGACCGTTCGTACGTGGCGGGCTACGTAGCTGCCCTGGAGCGACTGCTGGCCACGACCGGGCCCGGACAGGCCATGCTCTGCGGCCAGGAGTGGCGGGTACTGGACGCGGCCCTGGGCGCCCTCCCCGGCCTGCCCGTGCGCTACAGCCTGGAAAGGCCGCAGCAGTGGGAAAGGCTGTGGCCGCGCCTGTGCTCGGGCTTTCGGCCCGACGGCCTCTGCCTCCACTGGGCCCTGGTCCAGGAGCAGCGGGCATCGCTGCTGGCCGAGATGGGCCTGCCCTTCTACGTGTGGACGGTGGACGACCCGGCCCTGGCCTCCCGCGTGGTTGCCCTGGGGGCGGAGGGGGTCATCACCAACCGCCTGGACCTGCTGGAGGCGCTCTCGCCCGCGGGCGATGGCTAGCGCGGTATCAGGTGGAGCGCCAGGGCCTTGAAGGAGGCCACCACCCGTGCGCCCGGGGCCAGGGACAGCTGCTCGGCGGAAGGGGCGGTAATATAGGCCACGAGCGGGAAGCCGCAGTCCAGGTCCACCCTGACCTGGGGCCCGGGGCCTACCGGGGCCAGCCGCACCACCGCCCCGGGCAGGCGGTTGCGCGCGCTGCCTGGCTCCTCGCCGCTGCCCAGGGGAGCGAGGACGATGTGCTCCGGCCTTATGCAGGCCCACACCTGTCCACGGGCGGCGTCGCTGGCAGGCGCCCATAAGAGGTGGGGCCCCACCCTCACCTGGGCCAGACCTTCCTCCCGTGACACCACTTCGCCGGGCAGGACGTTCTCCACACCCAGGAAGAGGGCCACCTCCGGGTCGATGGGCTGCGAGAACACCGCCTCGGGCGCTCCTACCTGACGCAGGCGTCCGCCCATGAGCACGGCCACCCGGTCGCCCAGGCGGAGGGCGTCGGCGCGGTCGTGGGTCACCAGCACGGCAGTGGTCGCCGTCTCGCGCAGGAGGGCGTCGAGCTCGTCGGTCAGCTCGCGCCGCATCGGAGGGTCGAGGGAGGCGAAGGGCTCGTCCAGCAGCAGGACCTCGGGCGCCAGGGCGAGAGCGCGCGCCAGACTGGCCCGCTGGGCCTCCCCACCCGACAGGTGACGGGGCGAACGGCTGGCCAGGTGGGCGATCCGCAGGCGCTCCAGCCAGTACCGGGCGCGGCGACGCTGCTCCTGCCGGGGGAGCCCGCGCAGGGCGAGGCCGAGGCGGACATTGGCCTCCACCGACATATCGAGGAGCAGGGGCTCCTGAAAGACCACGGCCATGCGGCGACGGTAGGGCAGCAGGTCACCCGCCACCGGCAGGCCCTCCCACAGCACCTGCCCGTGGCTGGGGCGCTCGAGGAGGCCGAGGACGCGCAGGAGGGTGCTCTTGCCGGCGCCGTTGGGCCCCAGCACGGCGAGCACCTCGCCCGGCAGCACGTCCAGCGAAGGCACTTCCAGGAGTATGCGACCGCCCCGCTCCAGGGAGACGTCGCGGAGGGACAGCTTGGGACGGGGAGGGGGCGCCGCTCGCTGCTCGCCCACGGCGATACTCATTAGGCGCCGGCTCGTGGCGGCTGTCAAGGAGAGGATCGACCGTCCACCGGCGGCGGCTGGCGCCCCCGGCCGCCACTTCAGTCCGGCATTCGCCTTCGTGAGAGAAGGCTCGCACGTCTTGACGGCCGCATGGGCGGCCTGCTATAGTGGCGCGATGGCTGATACGAGGTATCACTGATGCCGGCCCTGGAGGCGATCGAGGGGGCTCTGGAGGCGCGGGGCTACCGGGTGACGCCCGCCCGCCGCGCCGTGCTGCAGGCCATCCTCAGCCGGCCTGAGCACTTCACGGCCGAGGAGGTGATGCGGCGTGCCCGGGCTGGGCGGGCCACCGTCTTCCGAACGGTGAGGCTGCTGTGCGAGCTGGGCCTCCTCTGCCGCGTCCTGCTGGAGGACGGTCGCCTGCATTACCGCCTGCTGGGCCCCAGGCGGCACCATCATCACCTGGTGTGCGTGGAGTGCGGCCGCGTCCAGGACCTGGAGGAATGCGCCGTAGGCGGCCTGGTGCGTGAGCTGGCCAGCGCTACCGGGTACGAGATCCAGGGCCACTGGCTGGAGTTCTACGGCCGTTGCCTGTCATGCCGCGAGCCTGACCAAGGAGGTGTTCGGTGAGCGTTTTCTCTGTGCCTCGACTGATACTCGGTCTCACTGCGCTCGCCGTGTTCGCCCTCGCCTGTGCCCAGGACGAAGATGCTCGCCCACTGGTGCTGACCACTACACCCATCCTGGCCGATCTGGTCGGGCAGGTGGCGGGCGACGACCTGCGGGTGGAATCTCTCGTGCCCGCCGACGCCGACCCGCACACCTTCGACATCACTCCCTCTCAGGCCCGTCGCATCGGCCAGGCGCGTCTCGTCTTCGCCAACGGGCTCGGCCTGGAGGGCAATGTGCTGGAGGCCGTCGAGGCCAACAGGTCTCCCCGCGCGAAGGTGGTGGAGCTGGCGCCCCGCGCCGCCGAAAGGGTGGGGCTGGAGTTGGACGGGAGCGGGGACGAGCACGGGCACGGCCACGGCCACGATGACGGGCACGGCCACGGCCACGGCGAGGGGACGGACCCTCACCTGTGGCTGGACCCGCGCATCGCGGTCGAATACGTCTACGTAGTCGCCGAGGAACTGGCGGCCCTTGACCCGTCCGCTACCGGAGGGTATCGTGAGCGGGCCCAGGCGTATGTGGAGCAGATAAGGGCGGTGGACAGCGAGGCCGAGCGGCAGTTGGCGTCGTTGCCCGAAGAAAGGCGCAAGCTGGCGGCCACTCATGCCGCCTTCCACTGGCTGGCACAGCGCTACGGACTGGAGGAAGTCGGTTACCTGGTGACCAGCCCCGAGGCCGAGCCGAGCGCCGCCCAGGTAGCCGCACTGCGCCAGCGCCTCGTGGAGGAGCGCGTGCCTGCTGTGTTCACCGAACCACAACTCGAGGGGCCCGACCGGCTGCTGGTGCGCCTGGCGCAGGACCTGGGCCTGCGGGTCTGCACCCTGTACTCGGACAGCCTCGACGACCGCGTCCGTTCCTATCTCGACCTGATCCGCCACAACGGCAACGAGCTGGCCCGCTGCCTGGGAGGGACGTGATGGCCGAGGGCGAGCCCATGGCCCTGGAGGTGCGCGACCTCTGGACGGGCTACAACGGTGGGCCCGTGCTGGAGGGCGTCACCTTCGCCATCGAGAAGGGGTGCCTGGCCGGGCTTGTGGGGCCCAACGGCTCGGGCAAGAGCACGCTCCTGCGGACCATCCTCGGGCTGCAGATGCCCTGGCGGGGGCAGGTGCTGGTCTTCGGCGCCCCGGCCGACCGCCGCCGCCTGGGCTACATGCCCCAGTCCGAGGCTGTGGACTGGGCCTTCCCCATCACCGTGTTCGAGGTGGCCCTCATGGGCCGTTACGGGGTGCTGGGGCCCCTGCGCCGCCCCGGCCGGCGCGACAGGGACGTGGCCTGGCGGGCACTGGAAAGGGTGGGCATGGCCGACAAGGCACGCCGGCGCATCCAGGAGCTCTCGGGAGGCGAACAGCGGCGCACCCTCATCGCCCGTGCCCTGGCCCAGGAGGCAGACCTGCTGCTCCTGGACGAGCCCTTCGCTGGCCTCGATGCCCCCGTACAGCACGACCTGCTCCACCTCTTCCAGGAGCTGGCCGCCGAGGGCAAGACCCTGCTGGTGGCCACCCACGACCTGACCTGCGTGGCGACCCACTTCGACCACGCCGTGTTCCTCAACCGGCGGGTGGTGGCCTTCGGGCCTCTGCGCGAGGTGCTGCGGGAAGACGTGCTCCAGGAGACCTACCAGCGCCACCTGCTGCTGGTGCGCGAGGAGGGCAGGCTGTATGCTGACCATCCTTGAGCCGCTGTGGGAGCCCTGGACGCTGGAGTTCATGCAGCGTGCTCTTCTGGCAGCCTGCCTGGCCTCGGTGGTGGCGGCGGTGGTGGGGTGCTATGTGGTCCTGCGGGGAATGGCCTTTCTGGGCGACGCCATACCTCATGCTACCTTCAGCGGCGTGGCGGCCGCCTTCCTGCTCGGCGGGAGCCTGTACCTCGGCGGTACGGTGGCCGCGCTGGTCACGGCGCTCCTCATCGGCCTGCTGGGGCGGCGAGGCGCCCTCAAGCACGACACGGCCGTAGGCATCGTGTTCGTGGCCGCCTTTGCCCTGGGCATCCTGCTGGCCAGCCGCCGCAGCACGTACACTGTGGACCTGTTCGCCTTCGTCTTCGGCAACGTACTGGCCGTGGGCTGGGGCGATATCTGGCTCATGGCCGGCGTCGGCGCGCTGGTGCTCGCCCTGGTGTTCCTGTTCTGGAAGGAGCTGCTCATCGTCAGCTATGACCCCACCATGGCCAGCGCCCTGGGAGTGCCCGTGGAGCGGGTGCAGATGGGCCTGCTGGCGCTGGTGGCCCTGACCGCCGTCATCGCTCTCAAGGCGGTGGGCGTAGTCCTGGTGGCGGCCCTGTTGGTGACCCCCGCCGCCACCGGGCAACTGGTGGCCCGCAGCCTGGCAGGGATGATGGCCTCAGCGGTGTCGGTGGGCCTGGTTTCAGCCTTGGCCGGCCTTTACGTTGCCTACTATGCCGATGTGTCCCCCAGCGCTGCCATCGTACTGTCGGCCACGGCCCTGTTTGCCCTGGCCTTCGTCGCCACCAAACTGCGGGCGCGGGCCGCTGCCCGTCGTGCCCTTCCCGAGCGGGCCCCGGCCCCTAGCTCGCGAACGTAGCTTCCCTGGCTGCCCCCAGCTCGGGGACTGGCATAGCAGGACCGGGCCGGCTCGCGTTGACGCGGGGGGCGGCCGCCGCTACAATTGCCGCATTCGACCGGAACGTGTCGGCCCAGCGCTTGCTGGTGCAAGGGCCGCGCTCAGGCTGCGGTCGGCCGGGGGTCCCGCTCCAGGGTGCTGCTAGTCTCCAGAGAGGACGCGGAGGCCGATGGGGGAGGAGGGGGACGACCATGCTGTTCGTGGCCATCCACCAGCACGAGCCGGAGCTGTGTCCGGCCGACAACCCTGCGCCCATACATCAACTGGCCAGTGAGGAGCACATAGCCGCCTCGGGGGTGAAGGTGCTGGGAAGCTACGTCGCCCCGCCCGAGCACACCCTCTACTTCTTGCTGGAGGCGGACGACTATGCCCAGGCAGTGCGCTATTTCCGGCCGATGATGAAGATCGGTACGCTGCGCATCGTGCCGGTGCAGACGCTGGGCGAGGCCCTGGGCATCTTCCCGGCCCGCTGAGGGGCCCTCAGTAGGCGCTCTCCATGTACTCGGCTATGGACTGAAGCTCCAGCGACTCTATGGCTACCTCGGGCGCGTAGACTATCTCGTCCGCCGCCCAGACCAGGGTGGGCCGCGCCTCCCTGGTCACGCCCAGCACGCCCTGCAGCACCCGGCGCACGTTGTCGTTGATTCGCAGGGTGTTGGGCTTTATGGGCTCCGCCAGCCGACCGTCGCGGATGACGAAGGAGTCGCCGATGACGGTGGCGGTAAAGTCGCCAGCCCGCAGGCCATTGACGGGGTACGTATACCAGATGCGGCCGATGTAGAGGCCATCGCCCACCAGCCGCAGCAGCTCCTCTCTCGATTCGACATCGCCCGGGATGAGGACATTGGTAGCATGGACGCCAGGCTGGGCATCGAAGTGGCGCCCCCCGCCGCGAGCGAAGCGGAAGCCGTTGCGGGGGACGAAGGCGTGGCGCCATTCCTGCGGGTCGACGCCCAGCTTCTCGCGGGCGCGCGGGTCGCGAAGGATGCGCTGCGACTCGTACCAGTTGGCCAGGAGCCCTACCAGGACTCCGTCCCTGATCAGTTCGGTGCGGCCGGTGGGCAACCCCTCGCAGGTGATGCCCTTGGAGCCGGCCAGCCCGGGCGCAGCGCCATCGTCCACCAGGGTGAACTTGGGGGAGGCCACCTGCTTGCCGAGCTGCCCCACGAAGGGGCTGGCGGCCGCGTAAAAGGTGCCCAGGTTGACGGCAGGCAACACCAGGTTCTCGAGGATGTCCATGACTGCCTGGCGCCCCAGCACGACGCGGTAGGTCCCCCCAGGCACCCGCACGCCGCCCATGGCCCGCACAGCGTTCTCGGCCGCCTCTCGGCCTGCCTCACCAGTGAACCGCTCCAGGTGGGTGGTGGCGTCGTAGCCCGAACCCTTGCCTCCCTCCGACTCGACCATGGCGGTGATGAAGGACATGATGAGGGTGGACTCGTCGCTCTGGACCTCCGGCATGGCCGTGGAGCAGAAGGCCATGCGTTCCTGCAGTAGAGTCACGTCGCCGCCCAGGATGAGGGCCAGCTCCTCGGGCGAGCGCCCCAGGGCAGAGAGTGCCTCGGCGCTGCGGAAGGCCCGCAGTCCGGCCCGCACCACTCGCCAGCCGGCGTCCACCAGGTCGGCGTCGGCCAGCTCCATGACGCGGGGGTCGTGGTAGTCGCGCAGGCGGCGCGCCTCGCCGGTGGGTCGCGGCAGGCTCACGAACTCCGGGTCGGCCACGGCGCCGCGGCGGGCCTTCTCTAGGGCGGAGCGGACCCCTTCCAGGCTCAGGTCCGAGGGCTCGGAACCGAAGCCCACCCGCCGCACTTCCCCCTCGCCGGCGCGGAAGACGGCCTGGATGCCGATGCCGAAGTTCTCGATGGACTTGGGCTCCTCGACCCCGTTGCTGGGGATGTGGGAGGTGTAGTTGAGGCGGGTGTGAAGGATGCCGTTGCAGGAGACGAAGACCTCAACCTCCTCCACGTCCTCCTGGGCCATGAGGAACCCCAGGGCCTCCCGGGCCGCCTTCTCCAGCTCCGACAGGGGCAACATGGGCTCGCTCCTCGTGACGGTTCCGGCCGGTGCTGGCCGGAGACTCAGCCCTTGACCACCTGCTGCAGGGCGTCCAGCGCGGCCTGGTAGTTGGGCTCCTGGGTCACCTCGGGCACGATCTCCTTGTAGCGGATGACCCCGTCCCTGTCGATTATCCAGACCGAACGGGCCAGCAGCTTGAGCTCCTTGATGAGGATGCCGTACTTGAGCCCGAACTCCCGCTCCTGGTAGTCGCTCAGGACCTTGATGCGGTCGACGCCGGTGGCGCCGCACCAGCGGCGCAATGCGAAGGGCAGGTCCACCGTCACGTTGGCGATGACCACATCATCGGCTACCTGGGTCGCCAACTCGTTGAAGCGCTTGCCCTGCATGTCGCAGACGGGGGTGTCCTGGGACAGGGCCACCGTCAGCAGCAGGGTCTTGCCGGCGAAGTCCTGCAGGGTCACCGGTCGCAGCTCCAGGTCTACCAGGCGGAAGTCGGGGGCCTTTTCGCCCACCTGCAGGTCCGGCCCCAGAAGGGTCAGAGGGTTGCCGCGGAAGGTTACCGCCCCCGGTCGCTCTTGCACCTGTGTCATGTCAGCACCTCCTCCGTCCAGTCCTACTGCCTGCCGCTGAGCCTGGCGCGGCTGCGAAGGGTAGGGCCGCCGTTGCTCATGCGCTTGGTCTGCATGGGCTGCCCCTTGCCGCAGTTGGGTATGGCGAAGAGGCGGAAGTCGTTGCCCACCGCGTCCACGTTCATGAAGAAATCGCGGCTGTCGGAGACCAGCCCGCCGTCGCGATAGAGCTGCCCCAGCTTGCCGTCACGGATCTCGTAGACCTTCATGGCCGTGATGCGGAAGTTCTCCCGCGACTCGGCCACCGAGGGTATGCGGTGCCCTACCACGTAATAGCCGCGGTCCACCTCGCGGATGATGTCCTGCGGGTCTCGTTCGCCGGGAGCGAAGGCGGTATTGGACATGCGTATCAGGGGCACCAGGTAGGCATCGGTGGCCTTGTAGTGGCCGTTGGGCTGCGCCCCCACCACGGCCGCCATCTGCCGCGAGTTCAGGAACTCCTCGTAGACGCCATTGCGGATGTGGTAGACGCGCCGCGCGGGCGTCCCCTCGTCGTCGTAGAGATAGTGGCCGAAGCCCTCCATGGTGGGGTCGGAGAAGGCAGAGAGCAGGGGCGAGCCCACCTGCTTTCCAATCTGGCTCTCGCGCAGCGACTTCAGGAACCAGGAGCGGCCGGCGTAGCCCGTTTCCAGCTTCAGGGCGCGGTCGAGCTCCGACGGGTGGCCCACCACCTCGTGGCAGACCAGCGCGTTGTAGTGGGGGTCGGTGACCACCACCACTTCCTTGTCGGTGGCGGGCAGGGGCGGGGCGGAGGCCAGCTCCACCGTGTCCCGCGCCAGGGCCAGCGAGAACTCGTCCAGGGGCGGGAAGCGGATGAAGGGCTCGTCCACCCCCCGAGTGATGACCTCCCAGCCGCGCTGGTGGCCGGTGAAGTCGTACAGCTCCTGGTGTGCGTCGGGGCCCTGGGCCACTACGAAGCAGGTGCCCTGGGTGATAGCCCAGGTCTGGTCGATGTCGGCGCCCTCAGAGCTGACGAAGAGGATACGCTCCAGGTGCGTCTCGGCACCGATGTAGTTGTAGACCACCTGGGGGCCGATGGCCTGCACCCGCCGCGACACGTCCCGCACGTAGGTCACCACCTCGGCCAGGGGCACTTGGCGCGGGTCTATTTCGTAGCGGGCGGGCACGGAATCGGTGCGGGCGTCGATGGGCGCCAGGGACAGGTCGTAAAGGCTGGCGGCCAGGTCGGGGAACTCGTCGCGGGCGGCCGCCTTGTGGCGGGCGTTCCACAGGGCGCGTTCGTAGGCATGGTCCAGGCCCTCGCGCAGGCGCTCCAGCAGTTGGGGCACGTCGCGGGCGCCCAGTTGCTGCCCGAAGTACCCCGCCGCCGCGACCCTTTCCCCGGCTATGGCCCGCGCACCGAAGGAGAGGCCGTAGTCCTCGGCGCTGAACTTGTCCATGCCGTTCTCGGCCACGGCCAGCTTGCCCTCCGACACCTCGATACGCACGTCCACGTAACGGCAGTGAGCCCTGGTGCCGGGGTAGGAGGTTACCAGCTCGTGGACAGCGGCCCGCACGCGTTCCAGCAGCTCGATATCCGGTCGCTGGGGCATGGCCCGCTCCTCTAGGCAGGCTCTAGCGGCCATTGTAATCGCCCTGCCTGGCCTGGTCTAGGCGAGCGGGCGCCTGGCTCGACGGGGAACCTGTCTCGGCGGCTGAGACCGCCGGTGCAGGGCTGAAATCCGCCGCCCGTGGCGAAGCGAGCCCGCGGTGGCGGACCGGTCTCCGGTTCGGCCGCGCGTCCGCAGGTGGCGCAGGGCCGCCGCCGATGGTAATCTGCCCTGCAGCCGGAATTGCCATGACCGCCCCCAAAGGCAGCGACCGCTCGCGAGGCGCGCCTTCCCGTGCCAGGGAGGACGCCCGCAGACTCCTGTTCAGCATCAACCTGATGTTCCTCTCCCAGGCCGTTTCGTACGGCCTGGCCTTTCTGGTGCGAGTGGTGCTGGCCCAGGGCCTGGGCGATGAGGGTCTGGGGACTTACTCGCTGTTCTATACCTCGGTGCTGGTGGCGGCAGGCGTGGCCAACCTGGGTCTGGGCCCGGCCAACGTCTACTACCTCAACCGGGGTTCTTACTCCGTGGCGCGGCTCGCGGGAGGGAGCCTGTGCCTGTGGGCGGGGGTCTCGTGCCTGTGGGCAGGGGCGACGGTGCTGTTCGGGCTGGCCAGAGGCCCCGATGCCTTCGTGGAAGGGCGCGCGTTCTGGCTCTACGCGCCGGCAGTGCCTGCCCTGGTGGCTTACCTGCTCCTCAGCTCCTTTCTACAGGGACAGGGGCGGTTCGGCGCCCTGTTCGTGGCAGCGTCCTGCCAGGGAGTGGCACACATGGCGGCCCTGGGCGCCCTGTGGGGCCTGGGCGAGCTGGATATCTTTACCGCCATCGCTACCTGGGTAGGCTCGTTCCTCCTCGCCGATGGCCTGGCCCTGGCGCTGCTCCGCCCCCACCGCCTGCCCTGGCGCGAGGCGCTGAGGCGGCCCTGGCCGGTGCTGCGCGATCAGGTGCGCTACGGGGTGCAGGGCCAGCTCGGCAACCTGGCCCAGTTCCTCAATTACCGGCTCGACCATTACCTGGTGGGCGCCTTCGCTGGCCGGGCAGCCGTAGGCCACTATACCGTGGCGGTGGGCCTTTCCGAGAGCCTGTGGTGGCTGGCCGGGGCTGTGTCCTACGTGCTGCTGCCGCGCCTTTCGGGGATGGGACGCGAGGAGGCGGCATCGCTGCTCCAGTCCGCCTGCCGCAACACCTTCCTGGTGAGCGCAGCCGGGGCCGTAGCCCTGGGAGCGCTCTCGCCCGTGCTGGTGGTGCTCCTGTTCGGCGAGGAGTTCCGGGCCTCGGTGCTGCCCCTGGTGCTGCTCCTCCCCGGCTCGCTGGCGAACGGCATCACCATGGTAGTGGGGACGTACCTGTACAGCCGTGGGCGGGCGCTCCACCAGACTTTTGCCGTCCTGACGGCGCTGGTGGCTACCGTACTCCTGGACCTGGCCCTCATACCGTGGCTGGAAGTGCCCGGTGCCGCCATCGCCTCGTCGCTCGCATATAACACCGGGCTGGCAGCCGCTCTCTATTTCTACAGGAGGGCATCGGGCCGCCCCCTCTCCCACCTGTGGGGACTCAGCTCGAGCGACCTGGAGCTGTACCGGGAGCTGTGGCGGGGCCTGTGGGGGCGACAGCGGGCGCGCCCGGGCCCCTGAGCTCCGCCCGCGCCGAAAAGGGCCATCATACCTGAGCGGGAGGGACCATGCAGACGGAGAGGCTGCGTCGCTTTCAGGGCTGTCTGGTAGGGCTGGCGGTGGGGGACGCGCTGGGCATGCCTGTGGAGGGAATGCCCAGGTACGAGGTGCAACAGCGCTACGGCGTCCTGCGCGAGATAGTGGACGGCTGGTTGCCCGCCGGCTCGACCACCGACGACACGGCCCAGGCGCTGGCCCTGGCCGAGAGCCTCGTACAACTGGGACGCTTCGATGCCGACGACTTTGCCCTGAAGCTCCTGGCCTGGTTCCGCTCGCGCCCGCCCGACGTGGGCATCCATACCCGTCGCGTGCTGGAGCTTATGGACGAAGGCCGCCACTGGCGGGAGGCCACGGAGGCAGTGGAGGCCCAGCACGCGCCCTATACGGCCGGGAATGGCTCCCTCATGCGCTGCGCCCCCATCGCCCTGCGCTATTACCGCGACATAGACGCCGTTATCGGCTACAGCCACGAACAGTCGCGAGTGACTCATCCCCATCCGCTGGCCAGGGCTGCCTGCGCCTTCTACAACGTGGTGCTGGCCCGAGTGCTGCGAGGAGATGACAAGGAGGCCGCCATCGGCTACGCCATGGAGGTCCTGTCCCATTCTCCAGCCGAGTTGCTGGAGCGGGTCAGGGCGGTGCCGTTCAAGGACGCCGAGGAGGTGGGCACCAGCGGCTTCGTGCTGGACACCCTGGAGTGCGCCCTGTGGGCGTGGTGGCACTACGAAAGCTTCTACGATGCCCTGGTGGCGGTGGTGAACCTGGGCGGCGACGCCGATACCAACGGCGCAGTCGCCGGCGCCCTCATGGGGGCCTATCTGGGCCTGGAGGCGGTGCCGGGCCTCTGGGCCAGTCGCGTGCCCGATGTGCCCCGTTGCCTGGAACTGGCGGAGCGACTGTTCCGGCTGGCCGAGGCCGGCGCCTAGACGTGCACGCCCAGGCCGCGCAGGGCGGCGATGGTAGTGGGCACATCGCCCCGGTGGAGGATGGCCTGAAAACCCGCCTGCCGTGCCCCCTGCACGTTCTGGATGAGGTCGTCGATATGGACGCAGTGCTGGGGTGCCACCCCCAGGCGGTCGGCGGCGAGGCGGAAGATCTGGGGGTCGGGCTTGGCGATGCCGACCCGCGAGGAGTTCACCACGACCTCGAACAGCTCGGCGATGCCGTTGGCCTCCAGCAACTCGCGCTCCAGCCTGGGCGTGGAATTGGAAATGAGGCCCACGCGATACCGCCCCTGCAATCGCCGCACGAGCGCCAGCATCTCCTCGTCCAGTTGCCGCCACACGATCTGCCACTCGTGGGTGATGCCGTCAATGGGACGGCCGGCCATCTCTTCCAGCCGGCGCAGCACGGCCCGCAGCCACTCTTCCTCTGGGAGGCGGCCCGTCTCGGCCTCCACCCACTCGGGGATGCCGTAGAGGGCGTCCAGCAGGCCGCCACGAGGCAGACCGTATTTTTCTTCCAGGGCGCGGGTGTGCTCCCTGTCCAGCCGGGCGATGACGCCGCCGAAGTCGAAGAAGACCGCCTCTATCATCCCGGTTCCGATGATGTCAGCCACAGCACGCTACGTCCAGAGGCGCATCAATAGCCCTGGTAGCGGTGGGCTATGGGCAGGCGCCAGTCGCGACCGAAGGCGCGGGGGGTTATCTTGATGCCGGGAGCCGCCTGGCGACGCTTGTACTCGTTGCGGTCCACCATGCGCAGGACGCGGGCTACCGTCTCGTAGTCGTAGCCCATGGCCACAATGTCCTCGATGCTCTTCTCCTGCTCCACGTACGCCTCCAGGATGGCGTCCAGAACTTCGTAAGGGGGCAGGGTATCCTGGTCCACCTGCCCGGGCCTCAGCTCGGCCGAGGGCGCCTTGACGAACACCTCTTCGGGGATGACGGGCGACAGGGAGTTGCGGTAGCGGGCCAGGCGGTAGACCAGGGTCTTGGGCACGTCCTTGATGACAGCGAACCCGCCGGCCATGTCGCCGTAGAGGGTGGCATAGCCCGTGGCCAGTTCCGACTTGTTGCCACAGGTGAGCACCAGGGCGCCAAACTTGTTGGACAGGGCCATGATGATGTTGCCGCGGATGCGCGCCTGGATGTTCTCCTCGGCCACGCCGGGCTCGGTGCCAGCGAAGGCCGGCGCCAGCATGTCCAGGTATGCCTGGTGGGCAGGCTCGATGGGCACCACCAGGAAGCGGATGCCCAGGTTCTCGGCCAGGGCCTTGGCGTCGCGGATGGAGCCTTCGGACGAGTAGCGGGAGGGCATGCTGACGCCGGTGACGTTGGCCGGGCCCAGGGCATCCGCGGCGATGCAGGCCACCAGGCTGGAGTCGATGCCCCCCGACATGGCCACCAGCACCTGGCGGAAGCCTGTCTTGCGCACGTAGTCGGCGGTGCCCAGCACCAGGGCGCGGTATACCTCCGCCTCGCCGTCCAGGGCAGGGGCGATGCGGGGCTCTATCGGCGCCTTCTCCTTCTGGAAAGGCTCGGCCGAAAGGCGGTACGTGGGCACGTTCAGCTCGGCCTGGCGACGCTCCCGCCGCCGGCGGGGGTCGTGCAGGCGCATGCGCACGACCTCGGCCACGTTGAGGTCGTGCACCAGGAGCTCCTCCTCGAACATGGCCGCGCGGGCCACCAGCCGCCCCTGGGCATCGAAAACCATGCTGCCGCCGTCGAAGACCAGTTCGTCCTGGCCTCCGACCTGATTGACATAACAGACGGCCACGCCGTAATCGGAGGCGCGGGTGGCCAGCATCTGCTCGCGGAACAGCCGCTTGGCCCGGTGGTAGGGGGAGCCGTTGATGTTGATGATCACCTGGGCGCCGGCCAGCGCCTGGCTGCGGGTGGGATCGCCCGGGTACCATATGTCCTCGCAGATGCTCACTCCCACCCCGACCCCGGCTACGGTGAACACGGGCGACTCTCGGCCGGCCTGGAAATAGCGCTCCTCGTCGAACACCCCGTAGTTGGGAAGGTGCTGCTTGTGGTACACCGCTACCAGTTCCCCATCGTGGATGATGGCCGCCGCGTTGTAGATGTCGTCATCCAGCTCCCCTCGGCCGGCGGGCTGGTCCACGAAGCCGACGACGGCGGTGATGCCCCGACAGGCGGCCACCACTTCGCGCAGGGCCTCCAGGTTGTCGCGGACGAAGCGCGGTCGCAGGAGCAGGTCTTCGGGCGGGTAGCCAGTGAGGGCCAGTTCGTGGAAGGCGACGATGTCCACACCCAGACGGCGCGCCTCGTCCACCCGCTGCGCGATCTTGCGGACGTTGCCGTCCAGATCGCCGACGGTGGTGTTGATCTGGGCCAGTCCGATGCGGAGGATGCGCAAAGCTATCCCTTCCCCTGCTTCTAGTCCAAAGGTAGCATCGGCCCAATGCGGGGTCAAACATAGCTCGGTGCCCCACGAACTCTTGTGGACTGGGGCCTGGCATGGTGATAAGCTTCACGATGGGCGAGGCGATGTGAGGAAGCTCCTGGGCCTTCTCCCATTGTTGGTGGCGCTGGGCCTGCTGGTATCTGCCTGCGGCGGCGGCAACAGCGCTGTCACCCCCAACGATGCTGCCTTCTGGCAGGTCACCCTGCGCCAGGCCGACGTCTCGCCGGTGCTGGTGAACCGCGCCCTGGCCGTGGGCCAGAACCGGGTGCAGGTGGGGCTCCTGGACAGGAACGAGACCCCCATCCTCGGCGCCCGTGTCCGCTTCCAGCTCTATCGCCTAGGCGGCCCACCCGCGCTGCTGGACGAGGCCGATGCCCGCTTCGTCTCGCTGGAGCGGGGCTTCGTGGACGAGGAGCGTCACGAACATGTGCACCTGGGGGAGAGCGGTGTGTACGTGGCGAACTTCTCCTTCGACTCGCCAGGGACTTACGGCCTGGCGCTCTCGGGCACGCTGCCCGACGGCAGGCGCTTCGGGCCCCTGCCCTATCAGTTCAACGTCCTGGAGCGCACGCCCTGGCCTATGACAGGCGACCCGGCCCCTGCCAGCCGCCAGCCGACGCTGTCGCAGGTGCGGGATATCCAGGAGCTGACCTCCGACCTGGACCCTATACCCGACTTCTACACCAAGACGGTGGCAGAGGCGGTGAGCTCTGGACACCCCACCGTGGTCGCCTTCACCACACCTGCGTTCTGCCAGAGCCAGCTCTGTGGGCCGGTGCTTGACTCGGTGGTGAAGCCCCTGTACGAGCGCTATCGGGGACAGGTCAACTTCATCCACATCGAGCCATACCGCCTGGGCGAGGCGCGGGAGGGCATCGGCCTCTGCCCAGTGCCGGTCTTCAACCGCGAGGCGGCCCGTCAGGGGCAGGGGCTGGGCCGCTGCCCTCCGGTGCCGCCCGAGCAGCTACCGCCGCCGGCAGAGAGCTGGAACCTGGACACGGAGCCCTGGGTGTTCGTCATCGACCGCCAGGGACGGATCGCCGCCGGGTTCGAGGGCATCGTGGCGGCAGACGAGGTGGAGGCCGCTCTGCGCGCCGCCCTGTCCCGCTAAAGGCGGAGGAGCCGCGCCCGCGGCGCCTTGACCACGTTCGCCGACAGGGCCTAACATGCGGATACCGTGCGGCCCGGCCGTAACGCTGCAGGGGAAGACAGCGTTTAGCAGAGAGGAGAGTGGGCCCATGTCGCCAGTGCTCATCGAGCGTCGGGAAGACGTGTGCCGGGGGTCGCCGATCATCAAAGGGACCCGCATACGGGTCGCCGACGTCGTCCGCTATTACCGCCTGCTGGCCCGCGAGATGGTCATCGAGCGCATCGTGCAGGCGCTGCCGCACCTGACGCCCGAGCAGGTGCGGGCCGCCCTGGACTACTACGACCGCCACCGCTACGAGATAGAGCGCGAACTGCGCGAGGAAGACCGACTGTTCGCCGAGCATGGCGAACCCTGAGCCCCCGCTCTATCTGGACGAGTGCGTAGCTCTGGAGGTGGGGGAGCGACTGCGGCGGGCCGGCCTCGATGTCGTCACTGCCCACGAATGCGGCACCCTGGGCGCATCCGACGAGGCCCAGCTAGAGCTGGCCACCCGCATGGGTAGGGTGCTGGTCACCCACAACGCTAGGCACTTCGCGCTGCTGGGCAGGGAGTGGTTCCTGAGTGGACGAAGACACGCTGGCATCATCATCGTGCCTCTGTGCCCGCCGAGCGAGGTGTGCGCCAGGGTGCTGAAGCTGCTGGCCTCACAGCGGTCGTCCCTCGAAGACCAGGTGTTGTGGGCCAGCGAGTGAGGCGGCCGAAGCATCACCTGAAAGTTGACCCTGTGGTGGGTTTGTGATAGAAGTGGCAATCGGGGGGCCAGCCTCCCCCACTCCCTGCCAGGTGGTGGCCCATGGAATATGTGCAGCTAGTGCTGGCCCAGCTCCCCGCCGAGCGGCTGGAACAGGCCCTCCGGCCTGGCGGCCTCCTGGACAAGCTCGATGAGCACCGCAACCATCTCGTGCACCAGCCTGGCTTCCAGGACATGAGGGTGGTGCGCTCCATCAACCGCCAGGGCAATGTGCAGCTGGTGGTGGAGACCCGCTGGGCCGACGACCAGAGCCTCATCGACTACGAGACCGGCGAGCCCACCGTCACCTCCATCCTTGAGCAGTACCGCGACATGCTGGTGCCGGGTAGCCTTCAGGTCATCGACCTGGAGGCCCTGCGCAGCGAGGAATGGTGGCGCCGTTTCGAGGCCGAGCAGCAGGTGCGGGAGCGGACTGCCTTCCCGTTCATCGTGCCGGCGATAGCCTTCCTGTTCGGCGTGCTGGTGGTCTACGGCCTCTCCCGCATCTACCTGGAGCTGGCCCACTGGCGGGTGGGCGATGTGGACATGGCCACCCCCTTGGCCCTGGGCATCTCCGCCCTCATCCTCCTGGCCGGGTGGTTCGTGGCTAGCAGGCCCCAGATCAAGGCCTGGCAGGTGGGCGGTATGGCGGCGGTGGTGCTCCTGGGCATCCTGGCCGGCGCCATCTGGGCGGCCGTTCACGAGGAGGGGGGTGCCCGGGAGGCGGCGGCTGAGCAACCGCCGGCGGCTACGGCGCCGGCAGGCGGCGGGGGCGGCGCTGGCGGCGGCGCTCCCGCCACCGGCCTGGAGGTTCGCGCCGTGCGGAGCCTGCGCTTCAACTCCCAGCAACTTGTGGTGGCAGCCAATCAGCCCGTTACCATCACCTTCATCAATGAGGACACCGGCCAGGTGCACGACTTCACCATCTGGCGGAACCGACAGGAGGCGCAGGCGGGGGGTAGGCCCCTCGCCGGGACGGAGTTCTGCACCGCTCCCTGTCAGGAAACTCTCAACGTTACCCTGGCACCGGGCAACTATTACTTCAACTGCACCGTCCACCCGCAACAGATGACGGGCACCCTGGTCGCCCGCTAGCCCTGGTCGCGGCGGGAGAGGCCCAGGCGCTCCAGCTCCTCCTGTACCTCTTCCCAGGAGGGGCCCTGGGCGCGGCGCTCGTGCTCCATGAACCACTGGTAGAAGGCCCAGGCAGCGAAGCCCCACAGCACCAGCGAGCCCAGGATCTTCATCACCGCCGCGGCTAGCTGCTGGTCCACCACCGGCGTGATGGAGTCCACCAGCCGTGGCATCTCGGCGTATACGGGGTAGACAGGGCTGGTGGCGAAGACCAGAAAGGCGGCGATGACGGTGGGCAGGATGGACTGAACGAAGAGATAGGCAAGCTGCAAGGGGTACGACAGCCTCGGCAGCTCCGGCACCGTGCTCAGCACTGGCCACCACATGAGCATGGAGCTCAAGACCAGCCCCAGGTGGGTGAGGAAGTGGAAGCCGCCGTTGTTTACCGCCAGGTCCAGCACCGGCGGCAGGTGCGTCAGCGTCTGGAAGATGGTGAACACCAGGAAGGCGGAGGCGGGGTGAGTGATAATGCGGGCTGCCCGCAGCACGGCCCGGGAGCGCAGCGGTATCTGCCATAGCCAGGTGGGCACGCCTACCACCAGCAGCGGAGCCGCCACCATGCTGAACAGGAAGTGCTGGAACATGTGGGCCGACAGCAAATACTCCTCCCCCAGCGGGTGGATGGGCGTCCCGGCGCCCGCGTAGATGACCAGCACGCCCAGGACAAAGGCCAGGACGGTGGACCGGCGTACGCGCAGGGCGTCGGGCGGGCGCAGATAGCGGATGGCGAGGTAGTACAGGCCCAGAAGGCCAATGCAGAGCGCCAGGGCGTCAGGCGGGTACCAGTCCAGCCACCAGCGCTGCTCTAGGCCGAAGTGCAGGAACGGCACGTCCCCATACCACCCTTCCTCACAGGAGACCAGCCTTCATCGTGGCTAATACGGCGATGAAGAGGGCAATGGCCAGGCACAGGCCGAAGGCGAACATGAACGAGAAGAGGCGGCTGTCGAAGCGCAGGTGCATGTACCACAGGACCACCAGCAAGAACTTCAAGCCCGAGAGGGCCAGGAACAGCTCCACCAGCACGCCCCGCAGCCCTTCGATATAGTAGATGGCCACCTCGATGGAGGTGATGATGAACAGGGCCACGGCCACCCGTATGTAGTCGGCGGTGGTGGCGTGGAGGCCACCGGCGTGAGCCTCCCCTTCCTCCTCCCGCCGCCGTCGGGCACCTCGCAGCTCTGCCAGCGTCATCCTCGCCCTCCTACAGTGGCTCCAGCAAGTATATCAGGGTGAAGATCAGGATCCACACGATGTCCACGAAGTGCCAGTAGAGGCCCGCCAGCTCCACGTTGAGGGCATTGTGCTGCCCTATCCGCCCCCGCATGGCCATGACCCACAGGGAGAGCAGGATGAGGACTCCCACCGAGACGTGGGCGCCGTGGAAGCCCGTCAGCAGGTAGAAGCTGCTGCCGAACAGGTTGGTGCTCAGGGTAAGGCCCTTGTGCACGAACTCGGTGAACTCGAACGCCTGCCCGGCCAGGAACGAGATGCCCAGCAAGGCCGTGCACAGCAGCCAGGTGCGCATCTGGTGCAGGCGTCCCCGGTGGGCCGCCCCCACCGCCAGGGCCATGGTGGTGCTGCTCATGAGCAGGATGAAGGAGCTGACGGAGGTGAAGGGGATGTTGAACACGTCCGATGGATAGGGACCTTCCTGGCTCTGGCCTCGGTAGAGAAGGTAGGTGGCTATGAGAGAACCGAAGAACAGGGCCTCCGAGGCCAGGAACAGCCACATGGCCAGCTTGCGGTTGTCCAGGCCGGTGGAGGTCTCCAGATGCTCGACGGCGTGGGTCCTCTGTGCCACTTTCGCTACCTCTCACTCGCTGGCGGGCTCCAGCGCCCACCCGTAGATACCGAACAGCAGCACTACCGCCCCCGCCGCCACCAGGGCGTAGTCGGCCAGCACGAAGCCATAGGCGATGATGGGGAAGCCCAGGGCGGCGATGAGCGGGAAGAAGGA